>Ga0206127_1000009_pt1 | contig 266879 bp, 223 predicted proteins | sample Helgoland_Spring_6_FD_148646 | JGI IMG/M metagenome (GOLD analysis project Ga0206127, IMG submission 148646) | Pelagic subsurface seawater microbial communities from Kabeltonne, Helgoland, North Sea - Helgoland_Spring_Bloom_20160419_1 | ecosystem: Environmental > Aquatic > Marine > Epipelagic ...
TTACGACGATAACCAATGGGGCCAGATTGCAGTACCCGCCAACTGGGAAGTCAATGGTTACGGTACACCTTTTTATCATTCACACCAATGTTTTAAAGCTAATGCAGTACCACCCGAAATGCCAAAACATTACAATCCTGTGGGCAGTTATCGAAAGACTTTTACCTTGCCAGATGATTGGAATACAAAACAAGTATTTGTGCATTTTGGCGCAGTGAAGTCGGCTTTTTATTTATGGGTAAATGGCCAAAAGGTGGGTTATTCACAAGACTCAAAAACTGCCGCCGAGTTTGATATCAGTAAATATCTACAAACAGGATCAAACCAATTGGCATTGCAGGTGTATCGTTATTCTGATGGCTCTTATTTTGAATGCCAGGATATGTGGCGAGTCAGTGGCATTGAGCGTGATGTATATTTGTTTAGTACCCCAAAAGCGCATATAAAGGATTTTCATGCTTACACTACCCTTACTGATAATTACAGCAAAGGTGAATTACAGCTCAGTGCCCTAATTGATAATACTCAAGACCGAGCTGTCGATGGATATCAGTTGAATGTTCAACTATTCGATCACCAGCAAAAACTACTATTCGAAAAAAAGCTAGATATTAAAAAACTTTCAGCCAATAAAAGCGAAGTCGTTGAATATAACACCAGCATCGATTCACCTCGTCTATGGAGCGCTGAAGAGCCTAATTTATATGGCTTAAAACTCACTTTATTCGATACCCAGGGCAAAGCCATTGAGCATATCGGACATAACGTTGGCTTTCGATCTACTGAACTTAAAAATGGCAATATATTAATCAATGGTAAACCGGTGTTATTCAAGGGGGTCAATCGCCATGAACACGACCCAGTAACCGCACATGTGGTGACCCGGGAATTGATGCTCAAAGATGTGCAGTTGATGAAACAATTCAACATTAATGCAGTTCGTATGGCCCACTATCCTAACGATCCCTATATGTATTATTTAGCTGATTTGCATGGTTTATATGTCATGGATGAGGCCAATATTGAGTCCCATGGAGTAGGCGCGGCCAATCAAGGCCCATACAACCCAGATACACACTTAGTCAACAAACCAGAGTGGGCGGCAGCCTATATTGACCGTGTGAGTAACATGTACCACGCCACTAAAAACAATCCATCAGTAGTCATGCGTTCACTAGGCAATGAGTCTGGTGATGGCTCTAATTTAGAAGCCACCTATGACTGGCTGAAACAACAAGAGCCAAATAGCCCCGTCATATCAGAGCAAGCACAAATGCGCCGTCACACCGATGCCTATGGTCAAATGTATGCGCCTATTAGTGATATTGAACGATATGCTAAACGCAAATTAGATACCACACGTCCGGTTATCTTAATTGAATACGAACATGCCATGGGTAACTCTCTTGGAAACTTTAAAGAATATTGGGACAGTTTTGAAAAGTACCCATCTTTACAAGGTGGCTTTATTTGGGATTGGGTAGACCAAACTTTTGCTATGAAAACCCCTGAGGGTATTCCTTATTGGGGCTATGGCGGTGATTTAGAGCCAGATGCTACGGTTTCATCTTTAAGCTTTTCAGCCAACGGCTTAGTATTTGCTGATCGCACACCCTACCCTTATTTATGGGAAGTTAAAAATGTTCAGCAAAATATTGGTTTTAGTAGCAATGATATCAAATCAGGTGCGCTCACTATCACTAACAAGCATTATTTTGTTAGTTTGCAGGGGCTCAGTTTGAATTGGCAATTATTGGCTGATGGTAAACAAGTATCACAAGGACAAAATTTGCCCCTAGGTGCTCAGCCACAGCAAAGCCAGCAAATTCAATTAGATTACGCTATAAAACTGCAGCCAGATATTGAATATTTTCTGAATGTGCAAGTGATAACTGATAAACCCAATGGCTTGATCCCTAAAGGGCATATCACCGCTTGGTCACAATTGGCACTGCCTACAGTCTCAGTAATGGTAGAAAAGCAACCTGAAATCAGACTCTCAGTCAGTGATAAAAAACAAACTTATGGTTTTAAGGGTAAAGATTTTAGTTTAAGTATTGATAAAACAACGGGGTTAATTAACTCAATGCAATACTTTGGCGACGAATTATTAAAAGCGTCACCTAGACCCGATTTTTGGCGCGCGCCAACCGATAACGACTTACCTATCGAAGACTATGGTGACACATTCAGCCCATGGCACAACGCGGGGAGAGACACTAAGGTAGTGTCGGTAAAACTGACAGAAGAGTCTAAGTATCAGGCAACAGTTGAAGTTGAACATTATTTGAGTGCAATAGGTAGCCGCTACTTCACTACTTATCATGTGTTTGGCAATGGTGAAGTAAAAGTAGATGTATATTTCTATGCTGCGCCACACAAAAAACAATCTGACATTCCGCGTTTGGGTACCTTATTTGAGTTAGACAAGCAATATTCTCAAGTTAACTGGTATGGACGTGGACCACACGAAAACTATATAGACAGGCTTACATCTGCTCATGTGGGCCAATATCAAAGTAATGTGGCAGATTTGTATGTGCCTTATGTGCGGCCACAAGAAAATGGTTATCGCAGTGATGTGCGTTATGTGTCGTTCCATAATCAAGATGGCAAAGGTATAACATTTAAAGGTGCTCCACTGATTGGCTTTGGTGCTCAGTATTATGATACGGCTGATTACCACGCCAATGCTGCACAAGTAAAAGCTAAAAACCTCCACCCTCATGAACTGCCTCAAAAGCAAAGAATTTATGTCAATATAGATTATATGCAGCGTGGTGTAGGGGGCACGAATACTTGGGGTGCCAAACCATTACCTGATTATATTATTCCCTATTTGGACTATCAGTATTCTTATTCGTTTGAGCCTTATAACCAGTAAACAAGGTAAATTATCATGAAAACAGTCGATTTGAGTACTCGTTTCTGGCAGCAGGGATATCTTGTGATAGATGATTTTTTTTCAGCTGAGTCAATGAACAATCTCCAAAGTATCATACTCGGGCACTATGGTTTAAATCCTGAATATGAGCATGAGGCCGCATTCTTATCAAAATCAGCGACTGAGGTTATTCCTTGGTTTCCACAAAGGTCTGGTGAACATGCATTTGATGAAATTGAGCATTGCGCCAATATGCAGACGTTAACCGAGGCAATATTAGGAGAAGGTTGGAAATCACTGTATTGCATGACGATGTTTTCAAAAAAAGGCAGCAAAGGCCAAGCATGGCATCAAGACTGCCCACCCAATGATCCTCAACAATTTAACCTTAACCGCCTTGTTTATACTATGGATATTAACGACCAAGTGGGCGGAGAAGTGTTAGTGATGCCTGGCAGTCATCGGCAAGGTCAATTGCCTGCAGGCGAAGTAGACGAAAATTTTTCAGAACAAGTCATATTGGCCCCTAAAAAAGGTACTTTAGTTATAATACATGGGCATACATGGCACCGTGTTTTGCCTGTAAAAGGCGAATATCGTTTATCCACTAATTACAGAGCAATACCAGAGAACACTTCTGAGAATATCACTGACATTTGTGTTTATCGCAACATGCTATATCAATTTTCAACGTCAAAAGTATTAGAAGACAGATTAGTTTAAAGCCAACCTGACACAATCTTGGGTGAAGTAAAAGCGCTAAAAAACAGTCGATTAGGCCGACATATGCGGTTGCAAAAAATCAATGAAGTATTGTTCTGGCAGTGGATGACTCAAGTAAAAACTCTATATTTCATCACACCCCATAGAAGCGAGGATCGCTTGCTGCTCGAAACATTCGACTCCCTTCGCTATCACTTTTAATACCAAGTTACGCCCCAGTTCGATAATAGCGCGGACAATCGACAGATCAGCTGCTTGATGTTGAATATCGTGGATAAAAGAATGGTTCAATTGTGAGTTTATCTATATTAAATATTTGAAGATAGCTCTGGAATGAATAACCTGTACCAAAATCATCAATACCTAAGTGCCGCCCAAATTTTTTGAGCTGAAATAAGGTTTCAATAGCCTCATTTTCATTATGTATAATCCGCCCTTTGGACACTTCTAATTCTAATTCTTTCGCGGCTAGCCCAGTCTCCTTCAACGCATTAATCACTTAACTTTATAAGTCTTTGCGGCCAAATTGAAGAGGTGAAATATTGATAGCTATGATTAAGTCACTCCATCCTAAACTCACTAGGTTTTGCGCTTGTTGACTGTTTTCAGAATAATCAGATTCGAAATGTTGTTGCTGTTTAGTAGCATAAAATTCGTACGAAGAGCGTTCTTGTTTTATCAACGTATTATTTAATTGATGCAGCAAATCGTATGCAGGTATTTGTTGCGAGATAAGCTCGAAAGTTTTAATGACGATATAATCGCTTTTGTAAAAAACCACACTGCTGACTGCAATAACTAAAAACAATACAATGACAAATATATTGTCAATAATCCTGACAGAGCCTTAGTTGACAATGTTATTCTACAATTGAAAAACTTATTTAAGTATCATTTATATTAGGGTGGTTGGTAAGACAACATTGCAACAAAACCATCCTCATATATTGCCCACAACCAGATCAAGTTTCTAACGAGGAGGAGGCATACCGCCCATTCCTCCAGCCCCCCCCGGAGGGATCATACCTTGCATACCACGCATCATTTTTTTCATGCCGCCGCCCGACATTTTTTTCATCATTTTTTGCATCTGAGTAAATTGCTTTAGCAATCTATTCACATCTTGAATTTGTGTACCTGAGCCTGCTGCTATGCGGCGTTTACGTCCGCCTTTTATCACATCTGGACGTGTGCGTTCACCTGGTGTCATAGAATTGATGATAGATTCCATTTGCACAAAGGATTTATCGTTAGCTTTTTCTTTGATCTGCGCGGTCATATTGCCCATACCAGGCATTTTATCCATCATCGACATCATGCCACCCATATTACGCATTTGCTCTAGTTGTTCTTTGAAATCCTGTAAGTCGAAGCCTTTGCCTTTTTGTACTTTTTTGGCTAGCTTCTGTGCTTTATCCTTATCGACTTTGCGTTCAACTTCTTCGATTAAGGTGAGTACATCACCCATACCCAAAATACGCGAGGCAATACGCTCTGGATGAAAGGCTTCTAGTGCATCAAGTTTTTCACCCATACCGATGAACTTAATGGGTTTGCCTGTAATGTGCCTTACCGATAACGCTGCTCCACCTCGAGCATCACCATCCGCTTTAGTTAGGATCACACCAGTTAAAGGTAATGCGTCGTTAAAAGCCTTGGCGGTATTGGCTGCGTCTTGGCCAGTCATGGCGTCTACCACAAACAACGTTTCAATGGGATTGATAGATTTGTGTAATGCTTGAATCTCTCCCATCATCTCGCCATCAACATGTAAACGACCAGCGGTATCCACTAGTAGTACATCGAAGAAGTGTTTACGGGCAAAATCTATTGCTGCATTAGCAATATCAATGGGTTTTTGATCCTCTGACGAAGGAAAAAATTCAACATCAACCTCTGCGGCTAATGTTTCGAGCTGTTTGATTGCTGCGGGACGATATACATCGACACTTACAACTAATACTTTTTTCTTTTCACGCTGCTTTAACAGCGCAGCTAACTTACCCACACTGGTGGTTTTACCTGCACCTTGTAGACCAGCCATTAATACAACGGCGGGAGGCTGAGCAGCTAAATTAAGTGATTCGTTAACCTGCCCCATCACTGACTCTAACTCTGACTGGACAATTTTAATAAAGACTTGGCCAGGATTAAGACTTTTACTGACTTCGGTGCCTACCGCACGCTCTTTCACTTGACCGATAAAATCTCTTACTACTGGCAAGGCAACATCAGCTTCAAGCAACGCCATACGCACTTCGCGTAAGGTATCTTTGATATTATCTTCGGTGAGTCGTCCTTTACCGCTAAGATTTTTAAGAGTTTTGCCTAAACGTTCGCTAAGATTTTCAAACATATACTATGCTACCAACAGTTTTTTATGGGTTTATTATATAGAAGAAGCTAGCAGATAAGAATGCTCAAGCACATATCTACTTAGAGATTTTTCCAGTTAATGCTTAAAACTGAGTTGAACTATGTAATGTATCGAGGTTTAGTGTTAGTTTTAGTTTTATAATAGTCATTTGTCACCTTGTGTTTGGAAAATTTAGTTAGCAAAATGTTTATCTCAACTCTTCCCAATGTCATATCAAGAAATCTATCATGTTGATGGCTGCCATATGTTTTGTTTTTTATATCCTGGCTTCTGGCATCATCTTTTCTGGGATGTTTCAAAAAAAAGGTCCCAATAAGCTCGCAGCCATTATTAGTGTTTTGGTGGCTATGGGGTTACACATCATCATTTTAAGAAGCGGCATACTGATTGAACCTGCGATGGGACAGAATATGAGTATGCTAAATGTAGCCTCATTGGTGGGTTGGCTAATTAGCGTCACCATGTTGATAGCTTCTTTTAGATTACCTAACACTATTTTGTTACCAGTAGTATATAGCTTTACTGGCCTGATCGTTTTGCTGAGTGGTTTAATACCCAGTGCTCATGTCATACAAATCAGTTTGAAACCTCATCTATTAATCCATATTAGTTTGGCCTTGTTTGCTTATGCATGTTTGGCTATCGCCTCTTTATATGCAGTGCAATTGTCTTACATCAATTTTCGCTTAAAAGAAAAAAACGCGTCTCTTTTGCATTCCTCTTTACCTCCTTTAATGGCAGTAGAAAATATTCTATTCAAATTATTGTTAGTTGGTACTGTTTTACTGACCTTGTCATTAGTCAGTGGATTCATGTTTTTAGATAACATGTTCGCCAAAGAGCAGGCTCATAAAACTGTTTTATCACTTCTAGCATGGGGACTGTATAGCGTTATTTTAATGGGAAATGCGTGGTTTGGATGGCGTGGGAAACCAGTAATATGGTCGACTATTTTGGGTGGAGTATTACTCACCCTAGCCTATTTCGGCAGCCGAATTGTTAGGGAAGTCATACTTAACGCTTGAATAGCATCTAAATAGCCCTTAAAGTGCGGGTTCTTTTCTACCATAGGATTTCCATAGTTGGAAGACATTGCCACCAGTAGTTTATTCATAATTCTCGGTGTTTTGATTTTACTCTCAGCATACTTTTCAAGTTCAGAAACTGGCATGATGTCCATTAATCGATATCGTCTTAAACATCTTGAGAACGAAGGGCATAAAGGTGCTCTCAGAGTACAAAAACTGTTACAGCGCCCAGACAGGCTAATTGGATTAATTCTAATAGGTAACAACCTTGTCAATATTGCGGCCTCTTCTATCGCTACCATTATTTGTATGCGCTTGTTTGGACATTTAGGTCTTGGCGTAGCAACTGCCATAACAACGCTTTCATTAACGTTAGTCATTTTAATCTTTGCCGAAGTGACACCTAAAACACTCGCAGCTTTGTACCCAGAAAGAATATCCTTTCCTAGCTCGATTATTTTATTGCCGTTACTTACTTTGCTTTACCCTCTGGTGTACTTAGTTAATGGTATCTGTAACAGTTTATTAGCACTTTTTCGAGTCAAACATACCGGTGAAGATGGCAATAGCCTTAGCCGCGAAGAACTGCGCACTGTTGTCGATGAAGCCGGCGCAATGATCCCGAAAAAGCACCAAGATATGTTAATGGGTATTCTAGACCTAGAAAACGTGACGGCTGAAGACATTATGGTACCGCGCAGCGATATTGTGTCTATCGACATTAACGACGAATGGAAAGATATTCAAAAACAATTGGTTAACTCACAGCACACCAGAGTTTTGTTGTATCGAGATAGCATAGATGATGCGGTTGGATTTGTGCATGTCCGTGACGCGCTGAGATTACTCTCAAAAGATCAATTCACTAAAGCCACATTACTCAGAGCTGTACGAGAAATATATTTCACACCTGAGTCCACTCCATTACATACTTTGATGTACAAATTTCAAGAGGTAAAAGAACGAATTGGGTTAGTGGTGGATGAATACGGTGATATTCAAGGTTTAGTGACGTTAGAAGATATATTGGAAGAAATTATTGGTGACTTTACCACTAGCTTTTTGCCTGACCACAGTAAAGAAGCCAATTTACAACAAGACGGCAGTGTATTGATAGATGGAAGTGCCAATATCCGTGAGCTCAATAAAGAATTAGATTGGCAATTTCCTACAGAAGGCCCTAAAACTTTAAACGGATTGATTTTGGAGTATTTGGAAGATATTCCAGAAGCAAATATCAGTTTACGTATTGCCGGCTATCCGATCGAAGTATTAGAGATGAAAGACAATATGGTGAAAACTGTGCGCGTTATACCTGAGTTCTACCGTAGTGATGAAATCAAATATTCTGAATAAATTACAGCTTGTTTTCGCTCGGTTTTTGTAATTTTATTTTTTAGGTACTCTACTTTTACGTCCAAGTTTAACAGGCGATCATACATCCTCTGAAGCTCATCATCGTGAGTCAGTTGCGATTTATTTACATCGGAACCCAAGGTTTGTTGCAAACAGCTGGTAAACTTTTTCTGAGCATACGCTATATACCGGTACCTCAATCAGTTTTTTTTAAGGTTAATTGACTCAATTTCTCAGTATTTAAACCGGGTGATAAATACGTTCTATATTGCCAGCCCCGGCAGCGAGATCATAATCAATGATGACTATACTAGAGGTATCAAATAACATAGATTTTTTATCAACGTGTACTTCTTCCAAAAAGTAACTCACAAACGGCATATGACTGACAACCAAAATAACATTTGGTTTTGATGGTGTTTCAAACAATGCATTAATGAAATCATGAGCGACTTTAGGATCGCCCTCAGGTATCACATCCTCACAGATTTGCTTTTCTATCACTTTAATTTGTTTACTGAGTTGCTCATATGTTTGCTGGGCACGAACATAACTGCTTAATATGGCAATATCGACTGCCACACTCGCCCCTAGGTAATCGTTCAACCATTTACCTGCTGTAATAGCTTGTTTTTCACCTAAGCGGGTTAAATTTCGGGTATTGTCCTGCACTCGAAATCTTTCAGCTTCGCCATGACGCATGATAATTAACTTCATAATTCTCGCGGAATATATTTTAACATTTGACTCTCTTGTTTCTAATATAACAAAAAATATAATTAAAAATCTGCACCTTTAAAAAATTAGTTTATGCTTGCAAAGTCTTTCAACACAGGGAAAGAGAATTTTGCTTAAAAGTGCCTACGATAATCGGCAATTTAACCATATTGAATTGGATAACGGCTTGCGAATTTTGTTAGTGCAAGACCCAAATTGTGTGAAAAGTGCCTGCTCTGTTACCTTCAACGTGGGGCACTTCAATGATGACAAAGATTGTCATGGCATCAGTCACTTATTGGAGCACATGCTATTTTTGGGTAACGATGAGTTCACGCAAGCCAACGCGTTTAATGATTTCATTGCCACCCACGGGGGCAGTATTAATGCGTTAACAGGTACAGAATACAGCAGCTATTTTTATGAAATTGTAGCTGAATATGAACAACAAGCATTAACGCATTTATACGCAATGCTCAGTAAACCTTCTTTTTGCGAGTCTCTTATCGAAAAAGAAATCAATGCGATAGACGCCGAATTTTTATTAAAACAAAAAGACGATTTAAAACGTCTTTATCAAGTGCATAAAGAAACATGCAACCCTGCTCACCCTTTTAGTCAATTTTCTGTGGGTAATCACCAAACATTCGAGCCATTTAGTCCATCCCAACTCAAACAAAAATTACAGTGGATGTTTGAGCGTTTCTACCAACCTCAAAACGCTTGTTTGTGCTTAGTTAGTCAGCAACAGCTGTCAATCAGTGAAGAATCTGTTCGTCAACAGTTTACTAAGTGGCCTTCAAATAATAAATTACCTAGCGAACCGCTTCCAGCACTTTACCTTGAGCAAAACCTAGGTGTGCAGATCAATATTTTGCCTTTACAAAAAGTGCGAAGAATGATTTTAACCTTTGCACTTCCCCAGCAACATTCTCACTACAGAAGTAAGCCTTTAAATGTCCTAAGCCATATTTTAGGTGATGAAGGTGAAGGGGGTTTATTACATTTTTATAAAACAAAAAATTGGGCCACTAGCTTAAGTGCCGGTGGTGGCATTGAAGGTAGTACTTTCAAAGACTTCAATATAAACCTTCAGCTTACAGACGAAGGTATTAAATATGCCGACGAAGTGATAACAGCGATTTTCTCATATATACAATTAATCAAAGAAAACGGTATTGCAAGCTGGAGAATAAAAGAAACTGCCAACCTCAATCAACTCATGTGGGACTTCCCCAATCAAGCAAAAGCGATTGACGAAGCATCACACTACAGTCATTCCATGTTCGAATACCCACCACAACACTTAATCGCAGGCGATTATATTCTGGATAAACCAGCAGTGGATATCGTCTTACACATGTTAGGGTTTTTCTACCCCAAAAATATGCGTGTAAAAATAATTCATCCCCTTGTCAAAACCACACATAAAGCCAAATGGTATAATACGCCTTATAGTGTTGTTCCCATTGAAGCAAAACGCCTAACGTCTTTTCTAAGCGGTAATTGGCAATCAAGCTTTGTGCTACCAAAGGCCAATCAATTTATACCCCCTTGCAAACCATTAAAACCCATTGCCCCTGAATTTATTGTTCCCCAAAAAATTATCAGCAAAAATGGATTAGACATTTGGTATGGACAAGACGATAAATTTCATCAGCCCAAGGGAGATTGTTTCTTAACCTTTGATTGCCAAGCTGTAAATGAAGGCATTGATGTCACAACGACTAAAAGATTATGGGTAGCGTTGTTAAACGAAAAGCTTAACCAGAAATATTATCAAGCGAACCTCGCAGGCTTACATTTTCATTTATATTCTCATCAAGGTGGGTTTTCTCTGCAAACTAATGGGTTTAGTGCAAACCAGTTAGGGTTCTGTAGCAATCTTTTGAACGAAATAGTTGCCAATAAAGATTTTTCTAGTCGTTTTTCTCAGGTGAAAGCCAAACAATATCAGGGCTTATCTAATGCACTATTAAACAAACCCATCAACCGTCTTTTTTCAAAACTTTCTGTTCTTATGCAACAACAAAACCACGACCCATCAGAAATGGCTCACGTTATGCAAAATTTAACACCTGATGATGTATGGGTCACTAAAGAAAAGTTACTTAATCAATTTCATTTAGAAGGACTGATATTTGGTGATTGGAGTAAGGATGAAGCATACAGTTTCAGTGCTGACATCAAAAAATTCAGAATACAGCATGCAACATATGACAAGATTCACAGGGGTGTAGCAGATATTAGACACGGTGGAGTCATTTCCTACCAAGTAGAATGCCAACATAAAGATCCCGCTGTTGTCATCTACTTTCAGGCCCCTGACATGAGTCTCAAAAATGTGGCCCTGACCATGCTTGCAGAACAATTAATTGCCACCCCATTTTTTAATCAACTGCGCACCGAGCAACAACTCGGTTACTTAGTCGGTAGTGGCTACATAGCCTACAATCAGTATCCTGGCATAGGCTTTTACATTCAGTCACCCCATCATCCTGTTGAGTACCTTATTGATGAAATTCATGTATTTCTTCATAAAATCGTTAAAAATATTAACCAATATAGTCATGTATGGGATGCGCTCAAAAAAGGCGTGATGCAACAATTATTGGAGAAAGATACCAATCTAAGTATGAAAAGTCAGAGGTTGTGGATGGCCATAGGCAATCTAGATAGAACATTCACATACAACTCTCAAATGATCCAAACTATCTTAGATATTGATTTTTATGAGCTCAAGTCCTACCTAATTTCACTCGTATCCCGTCAAGATTTTGGAGAAGCCATATTGTTCAGCTCAGGACAACATGCCCCTATTTCACTCAAAACCGAAGTCATAACCAACATTCAACGTTTTAAATCCAGCAGCCAATATATTTGATATTGGTGAAAATCAGCTGAAAAAACAGCAAATAACCACTTTTCTCAATAAGACGCCCGTTTTACAAGATTAATACTTGTAGCCGCTCTATAATTTATAGTGCATAGATACGGATATAAAGCCATTTAAGTTTAAGTATAAGTATAAGTATAAGTATAAGTATAAGTATAAGTATAAGTATAAGTATAAGTATGAAAAGTTAGTTACTACCTTTGGGTGAGAAGTGTATATTCGCAATTATTAACATTCCGCAGATTTTTTTTGACCAAGTTATTTTGACTTTTTTAGTTACCTGCGTTCATGGGGTAAACAATGTCTTTGTTAAATACACTAAGCCTGAGGGCTTAATACAAATACAGTCACTAACAGTTTAGAAGACACTAGTGGGTTTATGTGGTTTAGGACTTTTGAAGGCCTAAGCTGTTTTGGTGGCTATGAGTTCAAAAACTATCGGCATTCTCATAAAAAGCCCCATTTCTTACAGAATGATTTCACTAAAAAATTACTTTTAGACTCACAAGGTAACCTTTGGGTAACCACCCAAAACGGACTAGCAAATTACAATCCCTTAAAAGATAATTTTACCAATTATAATAAAGATAATAGTGATATAAAAAATCGGCCGCAAGCGTCCGAGTTTAAAACAGCCCCAACGGTTTGGCGTCCATTTCTTTTTTATCCAGCCCGATTAGTTGGTTTTGAACATATTTTCTGGTGGTCTCTTCATTCGCATTGTCAATGGTTTTAAAAAAATAGCTATGTGTCCAAAGCTTACCACCCAAAAGTATCATTTCTTGAGCTCTCGATATAACTTAAAAAACTCTCTCGCTGGGATGCTTTTTATAACTTGCATTACATGAATAGGAGCTATTTTTGGTTCGCCTTTGAAAACTATGTGAATGTGATCTTCTGGGATTGCTAACTCCTGAATATCAAAATTGTATTCATATGCTATCTTGTGAATAATAGCTTTCATCACTTCACGATAATGCTCAAAAAATACTTTGTGAGGATACTTCAGTATCCAAACAAAGTGATACATTAATCGATATACGTGATGTGTATTTCTCTGAAGTTACATATGGTGGAAAGCATAAACTGGAAAAGACCCACTTTACACTGTTCAGCAAAGGGGTGAGGCCGCAAGGATTGTGCTCCGCTGGTTAAAACCAAAATTCATTACATCCAATAATATTCACTTAAGTCATAACCAAGAAATAGGCTGGCACCTTGGCAATGCCTGCTAATGTTGAGTTTTAATTTTATTAAATAAAATATATCCAACCCAACTTTGCAATAAGAAAGTTAGGTTGGATATAAAAAAAGGCTGCTATATCAACTTACTTAGTAATAAGAACGCCCTTCCTCAAGCATCTTTTTCAAGCTATGTGCTGGGGTAAACTTATCGCCAAGTAACCCTTGATAATGCTCTAACCTAGCAACCACATGAGCAATGCCTAACGTATGCATATATCGGAAAGGTCCTCCCAAAAAGGGGGGGAAACCGATACCAAATATGGCACCAATATCGCCATCACGTGCATTTCGCACCACTCCCTCGTCTAAACACATGGCGGCTTCATTCAACATCAATAACACACATCGCTCAGATATTTGCTCATGACGCATTTTGCTTGCTGGCGTAATACCTAATAATGTGTAAATCGACGAGTCTACTTCTTTGCCAGGTTTCTTAGCGGAGTAATCATAAAATCCCCGTTTATTTTTCTTACCTTTGCGATCATCCGCCAAAATTTTGTTGAATCCTGGATTAGACGCAAAACGATCACCAAACTGAGCCTGTAAAATAGGACCAATTTTAGTCCCCACATCAATGCCTACTTCGTCTAACAATTTAACGGGTCCCACTGGAAAACCAAATTTCACTAAGGATTGATCAATATGCTCAATGGGCTCTCCGCTGAGTAACACTTCTGCAGCCTCGTTCATGTAAGGCGCCAAAATACGATTCACATAAAAACCTGCACCGTCTTTAACGACTATGGGGGTTTTACCTTGTTTTTTCGCTAGCTCAACAGTAGTTGAAATAGTTTTGTCAGACGTTTTGGCATGGGCAATGACCTCAGCCAGAGGCATTTTGTCCACGGGAGAGAAGTAGTGCAGGCCTATCACTTGTTCTGGCCTTTTTGCTTTTTCGGCAATTTGTGTGATTGGGATAGAGGACGTATTGGAGGCAAAAATAGTATGCTCAACACAGTTTTCTTCTACTTCGGCCACCATATTTTGTTTTAAGTTTAAATCTTCAAATACGGCTTCAATCACTACATCTACATCTCGAAAACCAGAATAATCGACTGAGCCTGTTAGTAATGCCATTTGTTTTTGCATCTCTGATTTTTGCATAAAACGACGTTTGACTTTTTTATTCAGAATATCAAAACTGTACTTAATGGCATTGGCAATACCTTCACTGCGGATATCTTTAATACGAGCTGGCAAACCAGCTTTAGTGGCCGTCACAAAGGCAATCCCCCCGCCCATCAAACCACCACCCAACACCCCCACTTTCTTTAAAGAAGCAGGTTGTACACCTTCTATACCTGTTTCTTTTTTCATATCAGTGGTAGCAAAAAATAAACTTCTAAGGGCCGCAGACTCAGAGCTCATGACCAAATTACCAAAATGTTGGGCTTCGACATCTAAGCCCTTCTTAAAACCTTTGGATAATCCCGTCTCAATACAATCAATGATAAGCGCTGGTGATGGATAGTTTCCTTGGGTCTTACTTGCAGTTTGTTTGCGGGCTTGGCTAAACATCAAATTTCGACCCACCGATGTATTCTCTAAGAATTTGCCCATTAGATCTAACTTAGGGCCTATACGTTTTGGCTTAGTTTTTTTCGCCATTTCAATGGCCACATCAAGCAGAATAGATTGGGGCACCATGTCATCAACAATGCCGTATTTTTTGGCTTGTTTGGCACGAACTGAGGCACCCGTCAGCATCATTTTCATGGCTTGCTGCACACTGATCAGTTTTGGCAAACGCTGGGTCCCGCCGCTTCCAGGTAATAAACCAAGCTGCACTTCTGGTAATCCTAATTGGGTTTTTGCATCGTCACTACAAACACGATAATGGCATGCTAACGCTAGCTCTAAACCGCCACCTAATGCAGGACCATGAATAGCCGCTACAAAAGTTACAGGCATATCTTCAATTCTTTGAAACATATCCTGACCGCCTTTGGCAATGGTCGTTGCGTCTTGTGCACTTTCACAAGCTGCCAACATACTAATATCGGCGCCAGCTACAAAAGAATTGTCTTTACCACTTATAACCACTACGCCCTTTATGCTGCTATCTGCGTTTATTTGTTCGAGTACAGTATTAATTTGTTCGGCAAATTCCACTTTAAGCGTATTCATGCTTTCGCCGGGTACGTCCATGGTTAATATGGCGATACCGTCATCACGCACATCCAGTGTAAAGGCGCTTTGTATTTCACTTTTTAAATCTGTTGATTGATTATTTGTTGTCATATTCTTCACATTCTTCACACTCTTCACACTTTCCACATTCTTCTCCTTAATCCGTTTCAACTATCATAGCTGCAGCTAAGCCACCTGCGGCACAGGCCGTTAGTAAACCAGCCCCCCCGCCTCGGCGATTTAATTCATTTAACATCTGCGTAATCATGCGCGTGCCCGTTGCGGCAAATGGATGCCCATAGGCTAAAGAGCTGCCCATGACATTAAATTTATCCATATCAATCTCGCCCGTCGCTTTAATTCGGCCTAATTTTTCTTGAGCAAATTTATCACTGGCGAACATTTTCATGTTAGCTAAGGTTTGCGCAGCAAATGCCTCATGCATTTCAATCAAGGTGAGGTCGTTTAATGTCATACCGGCTCTATCAAGCGCCATAGGTGTGGCATAAGAAGGCCCCATTAACATGTCTTTATGCACGTCTATCGCTGCCCAAGCATAACTTTTTATATATCCAAGCGGGGTATAACCTAATGCTTTGGCGCGACTTTCTGTCATCATTAATACAGCCGAGCCACCATCTGTAAGTGGTGTCGCATTAGCCGCGGTAACCGTGCCATGCTTTTTATCAAACACGGGACGGAGCTTGGCATAACTTTCAATTTTAGAATCAAAACGTACATTATTGTCTTTTTCTAATGCACCTTTAAAAGGTTCAGCATAAGCCGTCATCACTTCATTGGCTAACTTACCCTCGTTCCAACTTTGTGCGGCTAAGGTATGTGAACGATGCGCTAATGCATCTTGATCTTGACGACTGATATTATGAGATTTGGCCATTTGCTCGGCAGTTTGCCCCATAGATAATCCGGTGGAGTATTCGGCTACTGCCGGCGGCACTGGTATTAAATCTTTCAGACCTAATTGTTTAAGCACTTGCCATTTTTGCCCAACCGTTTTAGTTTTTTGTAGATCAGTTAATGCTCTGGCCAACTTTTTGGAAACACCTATGGGCGAGACAGAAGTAGAATCAGCGCCCCCTGCCACACCCACACTAATATTTCCGGCCATCATCGACTCAGCAATATTCACGGTTGATTGAAAACTGGTGGCACAGGCTCTAGAGACACTATAGGCATCGGTGTGCACGTTCATGCCAGTACCTAATACTATTTCACGGGCAATGTTCGGTGCTTCTGGCATTTGTACGACTTGACCGTAGACCAACTGCTCGATAATCATCGGGTCAACGTTATTACGCACTAACATTTCGTTGACCACCATTTTACCTAAGTCAACAGCTGGCACGCCATGAAAGTAAGTAGCCATTTTGGCAAATGGCGTTCTTAGGCCGGCAACAATAGCGATCCTGTCGCCTTCTCTTGTTTTGACTATCTGCTTAGCTGTCATATCATGCCCTTATAAATATTCAAACCTAGTGGTCTGACCTGTAAAGTGTAATAGATTGTACCTAGTTACGATAATGAGTTCAAGGTAACCCTAAATTCTTAATTATTACGCAATCAAAGAACTCATTTTTATGTCAACATCACCGAATCACTTGATGTAGATGGCACATATAGACTTCCTAAGTTTACACAACTTTTTTATTGGGTGGGTCGCCAACTCTTTGTAAAAATATTAATTTATCCCAAGTAAACATTTTTTTAAACTTTGTAACATTGTTTTTCTAAAGGGGAACCTTATATCGGTTAGCATAGTGAGTAATCTGGGTTGTGATCATATATACCTTAGTTAGTCCGACCATTATCAATAAGACTTAATTTAAACCAGTTCTGAACATTCGCAAATTAGAAGGAAGTAGTTAACACTATGGCAGCCGCACAATTTAAACAGTTACAAACATACCTAGACAGCCAAGTGGTGGGTCAACAAACACTAACAAAAAATATTTTAGTTGCGCTATTAGCGGATGGACACCTGTTGGTGGAAGGCCCTCCAGGTTTAGCAAAAACCCGAGCGGTAAATGCACTAGCGAATGGTTTAGAAGGTGATTTTCATCGGGTGCAGTTTACACCTGATTTACTTCCAGCAGATTTGACCGGAACAGATATTTATCGCCCAGAAAACGGTAGCTTCGAATTTCAAAAAGGGCCACTTTTCCACAATCTAGTCTTGGCAGATGAGATTAATCGAGCCCCTGCTAAGGTTCAGTCTGCATTACTTGAAGCTATGGGAGAAAGACAAATTACCGTAGGTAATACTACTTATGCTCTGCCAGAGTTATTTTTGGTTATGGCCACCCAAAACCCAATTGAACAAGAAGGCACCTATCCGCTGCCAGAAGCCCAGCTTGACCGTTTCTTAATGCATTTAGAAATTGATTATCCAGGTGCTGAAACTGAACTAGAGATTTTGCGCCTAACTCGCAATGAAGCAATGCACGTAGAAGTGGTTACACCACCTAACCTAAGCCAAGCAGATATTCTAAATGCTCGTCAAGAGGTATTAAAAATCCACTTAGATGAAGCATTAGAACAATATATAGTTCAGTTAATTATTGCCACGCGCCAACCACAGAGTTACGACGCTGAATTAGCTAACTGGATAGAGTTTGGAGCCAGTCCGCGTGCCACTATTGCTTTAGACAAATGTGCTCGGGCACATGCATGGCTAATGGGTAGGGATTTTGTTGGGCCTGACAATATTCAAGCTGTATTTCATAACGTATTACGCCATAGGTTGTTACTCAGTTACGAAGCAGAAGCGGAAGGGGTCAACAGTAATAAAGTGTTGGACAAAATTATGCAGCTAGTACCTGTTCCTTAGACTAGGTAGGTTAAAGGAAACAGTATGCAAGACATTGAAAAATGGTTATCTAAATACCAAAGCAACGGTGTAGATCTTGGAATCAAAGAGCTTATTCACTACCAAGGTAAAACAGCATTGTTAAACTTGTCACCACGCAAAACGGTGCAAGCCAAACTTGCAGGGGCGTATTTGGCTAAAACCAAAGGCCGTGGCATGGAGTTTGACGAAGCCCGCCATTATCAAGCAGGTGACGATATTCGAGCCATTGATTGGCGCGTCACAGCTCGTACCGGTAAAACTCACACTAAGCTATATCGTGAAGAAAAAGAACGCCCTGTATTTGTGCTCACCGACTTATCTTCAAGTATGCAGTTTGGTACCCAATTTTTATTTAAGTCAGTGCAAGCGGCTCACTTAAGTGCCCTCATTGCATGGTCGGCCAGAAAACGCGGTGATCGCATTGGTGGTTTGGTATTTAATCAGCATCAACATCTCGAATGTAAACCTTTTACCCGGCAAAAAGCGGTATTGTCACTTTTAAATAGTATGATCAAAGTGCAGCAAGGCGCGCAACAAACAGTGCAACAGGGACTGCAAACACCTAATCAAGATCAGATTACTCTGGGAAACGCATGCGCTAGGTTACGAAGGCTCGCTCATCCCGGCAGTCTAATCTTTATATTAAGCGACTTCAGTCAGTTAGATGAACTCGCTCAACAGCATATCGCTCAACTAGGTAAACATTGTGAGGTGATTGCTTACCCTATCAGCGACCCTTTTGAACATCAGTTGCCAAAGGTAAAAATGAGTCAAAGGGTGACCTTGAGTGATGGAGACAATAGACAACAAATTGTGTTAGGCGAAAAAGATACCGAATTGCAGTACAGCAATCAACATCAGGTTCATTTCGATAAAATTGAAAATACCCTAAAACAATGTAAGGCACAGGTGATCAGAATTGACGCTGGCCACCCCCTAGAATTGCAGCTAGACCGTTTTTCTGGGAGTAAAAACAGATGAATCCACTACAAGACTTAAAAGACATTCGCACACCCGCTTCAATAGAAAGCTGGCCACCTGCTTATGGATGGTGGTTACTTGTGTTCTTATTGGTAGTAGGCATATACCTGTTAACGATATGGCTGCTTAAGGTACAAAAAATCAGGTTAGCTAAACGCCAAGCTTTAAAAGCTCTGCAACAAATAGATGCCTCAAACCTTGACTGTGTGTCACAACTTAATCAATTATTAAAGCGTGTAGCATTAAACTATTTTCCCAACCAAAACGTGCAACTAATGCACGGTGCACAGTGGACCGATTTTTTAGTTAAAACACTTCCTAGCAAGAAAGCGAAACAAGTAACCGAAACCTTTGAGTCGATGCAACAAATACTTTACCAACCAAACACATCAGAAAACGCTGAATTTCCTCGTTATTCTAAATCGGTAGAAACATGGATTAAATACGCCCTGCCCCCTAACAAACATATGGTTAGCCAATTGGAGCAAAACAATGCTTGAATTTGTGTGGATGTGGGCATTCTTTTTATTACCTTTACCATTATTGGCGTTATTGCTACCTAGTAAAAAACTAGGCCAAGAAGCAGCATTACGTGTGCCTAGTCTAACGACTGGCATCGAAGCAAAAAATCAGCGTAAAGGTACAAAAAAACTGAGCGCATTATTGGCAACATTGGCATGGATTGCCCTCGTTTTAGCCACAGCTAGGCCCCAGTGGTTAGGTGAACCTGTTAGTATTCCTGCCGAAGGACGAGACTTAATGATAGCGGTCGATTTATCTGGCAGTATGAAAATTGATGACATGCAAGTCAATGGTCGTCAGGTAGACCGACTCAAAATGATTAAGTTTGTATTGAGTGATTTTATCAAACGGCGTGTGGGCGACAGATTAGGTTTGATTTTGTTTGCTGATACTGCGTATTTGCAAGCCCCCCTAACCTACGATAGGGAAACAGTAGATCAGCTATTAAATGAATCGTTAATAGGCTTAGTCGGTGAGCAAACAGCCATTGGTGATGCAATTGGACTGGCTATCAAACGCTTTGAAACCCGTAAAGAGTCGAATAAAGTATTAATTTTACTGACAGATGGTCAAAATACAGCAGGAAATATCACCCCGGAACAAGCGAATGAATTAGCCATCAACAATGGTGTGACTGTTTACACTATAGGAGTGGGTGCTGACAAAATGTTGGTTCAAAGTTTCTTTGGCAATAGGCAAGTAAATCCTTCACAGGACTTAGACGAAGGTATGTTAACTGACATTGCGATGTCAACCGGAGGCCGATATTTTAGAGCTAGGGATGCGAAATCTCTCAAACAAATTTATGCCACACTCGACGAACTTGAACCCATTGCCCGAGAAAGTAAACAAATGCGGCCTTTGCAAGCTTTATATTTTTACCCTTTGAGCTTCGCTTTGTTCATTACCATTTTGATGGGGTTATTTCCTCTGATTAAACAGTTTGCTTTAAAGGAGGCAACAAAATGATTGAGTCTTTTTCTGCCTTAAATGAATTTCATTTTATTCGCCCCTATTGGTTGTGGGCGATTATTCCACTGTTGATAATGGTTGCGCTGATCCGCTATGTACACAAACAACAGTCCGGATGGCAATCAGTACTTGCGAGTCACTTGTATCAACATTTGATCACAACAGCAGGCATCAAAAAAGTCCGCCCCCCCTTATTTTTACTAGGTTTTTGCTGGACATTGGCCACTATTGCGCTGGCAGGACCAACCTGGGAAAGATTACCGCAACCGGTTTATCAGTTAAATACTGGTAAAGTGGTGCTAATTGACATGTCGTTATCTATGCGATCTACTGATGTAAAACCTGACAGGCTGACACGTGCCAAATACAAAGCCATCGATTTAGTTAATGCAATTACCGAAGGAGAGACTGGGTTAGTGGCTTATGCAGGAGACGCGTTCACTATTAGTCCATTGAGTTCGGATGCACAAAACCTTACCACTCTGATCCCCAGCCTGACCCCTGAAATAATGCCAATAGCCGGCAGTGATCCTGCGTTAGGTCTGCAAGCCGCTATCGAGTTACTCAGTAATGCTGGGTATCAACAAGGTGAAATATTTTGGATCACCGACGGCATTAATAATCAACAGATGAAGGAGATAAGTGAAATATTCAATGATTCAAGATTCCGCTTATCTGTGCTTGGTGTGGGTACCGAAGCAGGGGCTCCCATTCAGCTAATTAATGGAGAGTTGTTAAAGGATAGCCGTGGAGCAATTGTTGTTCCAAAACTCACGGTTAATAACTTAAAGTCTCTGAGTCGCAATAGCGGCGGGCGATATGCATCAATGCAATCTGACGACAGCGATATTAATTATTTAATTGAACAAACACTAATTGAACAAGAACCAAATGAAAATCTTGAGTCGGAACCGGAAAGCTTCGGTGATAAGTGGCATGAAATGGGACCTTATTTATTGCTACTTATTTTACCCTTTGCAGCATATAGCTTTAGACGCGGTATTGTGACCTTAGTGTTTATTGGTGTGTTAATGCCAGCTTATTCACCAGAGGCACGTGCAGGTTGGTGGCAGGACATGTGGCAAACGCCTGATCAGCAGGCGATGCAAGCTTACGATAAAAACGAGTATGAGCAGGCAGCCAACACCTTTGATGATAATTTATGGCAAGGTACAGCTCACTATAAAAATGAAGATTATCAAGCGGCCTTGGAGTCTTTTGCTCAAATTGAACCTACCGATAAAAGCTATACCAACGCCACTTACAATGCGGGTAATGCTTTGGCACATCTGGGTGAGACAGACCAAGCGATTGCCGCATATGACAAAGTACTTGAGCGTCTACCGGAACATCAAGAAGCCTTAGCCAACAAAGCCTTGCTTGAAAGGCTCAAAGAGCAACAAGAACAGTCTGGCGAACAATCTGAAGATCAGGAAAATGGCGAACAAGATGGTGAGCAGCAAGACGAACAACAACAAGATGGTCAAAAAAGCGAACAGGATCAAGAGGGCGAACAATCACAAGATCCCCAGCAAGGTGAAAATTCAGAACAAAGTGAGTCACAGTCACAAGACGCTGAACAACAAACCCAAGCAGAACAAGAGCAGCAAGAGGCAGAACAAAAGCAAGCTGACCAGGCTGAGGCCGAGGAACAGAAATCAGAGCAAGAACAACAAGCCCTCGCCCAGCAACAAGGTGAAGAAGAGCTAACCGATGAACAACGCGAGCAAATGCAACGTATGCAAAATTTGCTCAATCGGGTACCAGACGATCCTGCATTTTTATTAAAACGTAAAATGCAAATTGAGTCTCAACGGCGAAAAACAGAAAGATTGCCAACAAATATACAGAGGAATTGGTAGTAGTGAGTATGTCTAAAATGCCCAAATTAATAATCTGCTTAGGTTTTTTAATCTTAACAAGTATGGCCCATGCTCAATCAATTGAAGTGAGCGCGTCTGTCGATAAAAATCCGGTGATGGTGAATGAATCATTTATTCTGTCGGTAGTAGCCAATGGTGAGGTAAATAGAGACGCCTTTGATTCCTCATTCTTGATGAAAGACTTTGTTGTAGGCCGAACGTCAATAAGCTCTCAAACAAAAATGATCAACTTTGACACCACTAGAACAACCACTTGGTCCACCGTCCTGATCCCAAGAAACAAAGGTCGTTTCACCATCCCCGCCTTTAACATTGACGGCTCGATGACAAAACCACTAGAAGTATTAGTCATACCTGCCACAGCCAGCTCTGCATCTAGTGGCCGAGATCTTTTTATTACTACCAATGTCGATGTGGAAGAGGCATATCTGCAACAACAAATTCGCTATACAGTTAAACTGCATTTAGGTAAAGACTTGCAAAGAGGCAGTCTTTCTAGCCCTACATTAGAAAATGCTGACATCAGGCAAATAGGTAAAGACAAAGAATATAATGAAGTTGTTGAGGGGCGTCGCTATCGTATTATCGAGCGATCGTTTGCCATTATCCCTCAGCAAAGTGGTAGCTTTATAATCGAAGGCCCTCTGTTTGAAGGTGAGGTGATTGATAACTCACGACAAAGTTTTGGTTTTTTTAACCGCAGTAAAGCAGTGAACAGAGTTGGCCCAAGCCAGAGTATCAGTGTTCTACCCATCCCAAGTAATTACGACCAACATTGGCTTCCCAGTGTATTTGTGCAAGTAGACGACGAATGGCAAGGCAATACACGAGCGTTTATTGCTGGTGAGCCTATCACCCGCACAATTACGTTAACCGCAATAGGTGTGGTCGAAGAGCAATTGCCTGAAATTGTCAGTATTTATCCTGACTCGGTGAAAACCTACCCAGATCAAGCCGAAACAACAACCGTCGAAAAAGATAATACCTTGATCGCTCAGCGCAAAGAGAGCATTGCCATTATACCCAGTCAGGCTGGTCAGCTTTTAATCCCACAAGTCAGGATCCCTTGGTTTAATACGATGACTCAAAAAACAGAATTTGCGGTGTTAGCAGAAAAAACATTGCAAATATTACCTGCAACAACCCAACCAACCAGTAGTATTCCCACCAGTCCACTTATTCAGGAGGCCTCGGAAAGTGAGTCTCAAAAATTAACGCCCACTGAATTAAATAATCCAAGCATGGCGATGTCTCAATATTGGATTTGGCTCACAGCGACTTTATTGGTGTTGTGGCTGCTTACCTTGGTTTTTTGGTACCGACACGTTAATGCATTAAAAGCGACGACTAGGCATGTCAGTCACTCACCTAATAGGAATATACAAAACAAACAATCCATATGGAAAAACCTTGAAAAAGCATTAGATTCAAACTCTCCTGTGGACACCTTAAAACATCTTGCTCTGTGGTTAGCTGATTCTATCCAAGATAAAGAAACAACGTTGGCAGAAAGTTTAAAGTGTATCGACAATCAAGCACTGAATGAGGCAGTTAACACACTTTTAGCCTCACGTTACTCAAAAAATCAAAGCGAATGGCAAAGCACAGCGTTGCATCAAATATTGCGAAAACTGCGTAAAGAAGGCAATGTTGCAAAAAAAACAAAACATGACTTGTCGCCGCTGTATCCCGATACTTAACAAACAGGCTGATTACATCGAGAAGGTTTTATGTGTGATATACCCGTTGAATACTGATTTGCGGTATTCATAGCGTTGCAGAAAAACTCTTAGGTATGCAATAAAATACAAGCTAAAGCTATGGTGGATTTTAAAATGTTTTTGCGAAAGCAAAATAGGCAAACCTCGGTCTCTAATGACATGGCAAATAAACAGCAACGTTATGAAGTGTTAGTGCTAGCGCTTCATAGTGACATATTCCGTTATGCTTTCTGGCTTGTGAAAGACAAAGCAGTAGCAGAGGACATAGTTCAGGAGACTTTTCTTCGCGCTTGGAAATCGTTGGATTCTCTCAAAGATGAAAGAGCAGCGAAGTCTTGGTTGATTACCATATTACGCCGAGAAAATGCCAGGCGTTTGAACGAAAAAGATTTGATTTAGTTGATATAGATGATGTGTCGGTCATCGATGAACAATTGTCTAATGAAGTTGAAATTGAACATAGAGAACTACGCGCCATTATGGCATCGTTAAGTGAAGAGTACAGAGAACCACTGATGTTACAGATAGTATTTGGTTACAGTGGTGATGAGATCGCCACACAGCTTAATTTAAACAAGAATACCGTGATGACACGATTATTCAGAGCACGTAATCAGGTTAAAGAAGAGCTAGACAAGGCCAATGACAATAGGGGGCGTAAAAATGGATGAATTAGAGTTTCGTCGCACTTTATATGCGGATCCCTATTGTAAAGATGACAAGGTACTAGCAGCGATTGCCGGCGATCCTAAAAAGCAGGTGTTCTGCAAAGAACTCAAGCAACTCGATAAAAACATGCAGCAAGCCAGCCAGCCAAGTAAAAGTACCCGATGACTTAATGCACAAACTGATTTTACGCCAAACGATGCAATCCCATAGGACGACTAAAGTACGCAATCGAATACAACTTGCTGTGGCAGCGTCGGTGGCTTTTGTCGTAGGTGTGAGTTTTACCATGTGGCAACAAAGTCATTTATTGGATTTATCAAAACAAGCTATTGCCCATGTGCATTACGAAGGTGGTTATGCATTGGACGCTGAAGAAAACTTTTCAATACAACAAGTGAATGCCAAGCTAGCTCAGTTTGGAGCTGAATTTTCAGAAGACATTGGGCGAGTCTATTATGCAAATTTTTGTGATTTCGAAAATGTCAGAAGTCTTCATATGGTAGTTGAAGGGGAGAATGGCAAGGTATCAGTGTTTATTGTTCCTCATGATGCCACTTATCTTGCAGAAGGTTCATCTCAAGATCGAAGATACAATAGTCAGGCTGTAGATTTGAAACGAGCGAGCATTGTTGTAGTGCAAGAAGCAGGAACTAATAACAATAAAATGAAGGAGCAACTTAAACGGAAAATTCAGTTTTCTGCTTAACTCACTGAGAAATGAATATTGACATCAAAATAAAGAATGCTTCTTAAAAGAAACATTCTTTATGGCAGATAAAACATACTGATATGCTCTATACCACCATCATCATAAGATTCACCTTGAGTTGTAAAGCCCAGAGAACGATAAAATGAACACACCTCTAACTGCGAGGACAGAACGATGCGTGATCCAGGGAAGTTAGAATTGATGTCACTCAACATAATATTCATTAAACGCTTGCCGTGCCCTTTACCTCGAACACTTTTATCCAATACCACCCGCTCAATTTTGACTTCGTTTGGATTATCCTTTTGTCTGTATCGAGCATAAGTTGTTATTTTGCCTGATGGGTCAAAATCCAAATAATGTATTGCCGTTTGATCGTAACCATCAAGGTCAGAATAAATGCTATTTTGTTCGACAATAAAGACCTGCTGACGCAGTTTCGCCAAGGCATATAGTTCATCCTTACTCAGTTCTTCATAGGTTTTGTGGTACATGTAGTCACTTGATATTAGGTGCGAGTTAGTCTTAGAGTGTTAGCGTATGATAACATAAATGTAATTACATACTTATCTCCCTCACTTCAAAGGTAGTTTCAATGGAACCTTACACGTACTTATCTCTTGGCCTGTATCTTTTGGTCATGCTTGGAATCGGTTTATATTCATTCAAACAATCGAGTACTGACGTTGAAGGTTATATGTTGGGTGGTCGAAGTCTAAGTCCTAAAGTTACTGCGTTATCGGCAGGCGCATCAGATATGAGTGGCTGGATGTTAATGGGCTTACCTGGCGCTATGTATGTGTCTGGTATCTCCAGTGCGTGGATTGCTGTAGGTCTTGTCATTGGTGCTTATCTTAATTATTTGTGGGTTGCACCAAGGCTCAGGGTTTATACCGAGCTGGCAAAAAACGCACTCACTATTCCTGATTATTTTGCAAACCGCTTTAATGACTCTAGCCATAGCTTAAGGCTTATTTCTTCTGTCGTCATTGTCATCTTTTTCACCTTATATACCTCATCTGGCGTTGTGGCCGGAGGCAAGTTATTTGAGTCTTCATTTGGTTTAAGTTATGAAATGGGCTTGTATGTGACTGCCGGTGTTGTCGTTGCTTATACCTTACTCGGCGGATTTATGGCAGTGAGTATGACCGACTTTGTGCAAGGTTGTATTATGTTTGTGTCCTTGGTATTAGTGCCAGTGGTAGTGCTTTTTGATCTGGGAGGGTTCAGTGGTGCTGCCTCACATCTAGCGACATATGATGCTGATTTTTTGAATCTGTTTATAGACGCCTCCACCGGGCAGGCAATGTCGGTGATAGGCATAATATCGTTATTGTCTTGGGGATTGGGCTATTTTGGTCAGCCACATATTATTGTGCGCTTTATGGCAATTCGCTCTGTAACAGACATCAAAACTGCACGGAAAATAGGTATTAGTTGGATGGTGGTATCTATTATTGGTTCACTGGCAACAGGTATACTGGGTCTTGCCTATGTCACCAAAACCCAAGGTGCATTACAAGATCCAGAAACTATATTCATTTACCTATCACAAATACTGTTTCATCCATTAATAAGCGGCTTTTTATTAGGAGCGATTCTGGCTGCAATAATGAGTACTATTTCTTCACAATTATTGGTCACCTCAAGCTCGTTGACTGGTGATTTTTATCAAGCATTCTTTCGCAAAAACGCGAGCCAAAAAGAGTTAATTACTGCAGGTAGAATATCTGTAGCACTCGTTGCCTTAGTTTCCATCTACCTAGCTTATGACCGAGACAGCAGTATATTAAACCTAGTCAGTAATGCGTGGGCTGGCTTCGGAGCTGCTTTTGGCCCCGTTGTATTAATCAGTCTGTTTTGGAAAAAAATGACGCGCTTATCCGCTATATTGGGCATGTTGTCTGGTGCGATTACTGTTTTAATCTGGATTTATGCTCCGTTAACGATCAATGGACAAGCCTTAAGTAATTGGCTGTATGAAATAGTGCCTGGATTTATTGTATGCAGTCTGACCATTGTCACTTTTAGCTTATTAGGTAAACAAGATGATCAACTCGTATCGAATATTTTTGAAAAAGTACAGCACACACTCAAGAAACTAGATTAAACCTTGAGCTATCACAGCCACTAGTGATTGGATCAAACCAATTTAAATAGTGCTGTGATAGTAAAACATAAATATAAATACAAATACAAATATAAATTTGATATAGTTCTAAGCATAGACCCTTTTAATATAAACAACTAACCTGCGTAAGGAAACTATGTCAAATTCAATCCCTACTGTGACCCATTTAAAACAACTTGAAGCGGAAAGTATTCATATTTTCCGGGAAGTGGCGGCTGAGTTCGACAATCCAGTGATGCTGTATTCTGTTGGTAAAGATTCTTCAGTGTTATTACATCTCGCACGAAAAGCCTTTGCCCCAGGTAAAATTCCTTTTCCCTTGCTCCATGTAGACACCACGTGGAAATTTCACGAAATGATTGCATTTCGTGACGAAGTAGCCAAAAAGCATGAGCTCAACCTGCTGGTGCATATTAACCCAGAAGGTGTGAAAATGAATGTCGGTCCATTCAGCCATGGTAGCTCTAAGCATACCGATATAATGAAAACCCAAGGCTTAAAGCAAGCATTGGATCATTATAAGTTTGATGCGGCATTTGGTGGCGCCAGACGTGACGAAGAAAAATCTCGGGCCAAAGAGCGTGTGTATTCTTTCCGCGACGAAAATCACAGGTGGGATCCTAAAAACCAACGCCCAGAATTATGGAACGTTTATAACGCACAAATTAACAAAGGCGAAAGCATTCGTGTATTTCCGATGTCAAACTGGACTGAGCTAGATATCTGGCAATATATTTACATGGAAAATATCGAAATTCCTTCCTTATATTTGGCAAAACCGCGTCCAGTAGTTAAACGCGACGGAGTGTTCTTTATGGTCGACGATGACCGGATGCCAATGGAAGAAGGTGAAACCCCTGAAATGCGCTCAGTGCGTTTTAGAACCTTAGGATGTTATCCATTAACAGGTGCAGTCGAATCAACAGCGGCGACCTTACCGGAAGTCATTCAAGAAATGTTGCTGACCAAAACATCTGAGCGCCAAGGACGTGTGATTGACCATGATTCTTCAGGCTCAATGGAGAAGAAAAAAATGGAAGGATACTTCTAATGGCGACTAACATAGTGTGGCATCAGCATGATGTTGATAAGGCTCGAAGATCACAAGCAAAAAAACAGAAAGCTTGCGTCTTATGGCTTACGGGGTTGAGTGGCTCAGGTAAATCAACGATCGCTAATTTGTTAGAAAAAAAATTGGCTGAACATGGTAAACATACCTATTTGCTAGATGGTGATAACGTGCGACATGGTTTGTGTGGTGATTTGACCTTCAGCGATAAAGACAGAGTAGAAAATATTAGGCGTATTGGTGAGGTATCTAAGCTTTTTGTGGATGCAGGTATCATAGTACTGACAGCCTTTATATCGCCTTTTAAAACAGAAAGAGATTTTTGTCGGCATTTATTAGCCGATGGCGAATTTATTGAAATATTTGTTGATACACCTATAGAAGAATGTGAAAAACGTGATCCTAAAGGCTTGTATCAAAAAGCCAGACAGGGTGACATTAAAGACTTTACTGGTATTGATTCCCCCTACGAAGCACCAGAAAACCCAGAAATAACCCTAGCATTTTCTGGACAAACGGCTGAACAATCTGCCGAACAACTTTTTGATTTACTCAAACAAAAAGGAATGGTCGCTTAATGTTAAACCAACAACTGATACAAAATATTATTGATATCAGTCACCTAGCAGGTGACAAGATCATGGACATATATCAGCAAGATTTTGCTATCTATGAAAAGTCAGATGAAAGCCCATTAACTGAAGCTGACTTAGCCGCACACAACTGCATTGTTGAAGGATTAGGTAAAGTATCAAATCTTCCTATTCTGTCGGAAGAATCTGCAAATATTTCATGGCAAGAACGCAACAGTTGGGATACCTATTGGCTAGTTGACCCACTTGATGGTACCAAAGAATTCATTAAGAAAAATGGTGAATTCACAGTGAATATCGCACTAATTAAAGACGGTGTACCAGTATTTGGTGTGGTATATGCCCCAGTTTTGGAACACACCTATGTCGGGGTGTTAGGCCGAGGAGCTTATAAAATCACCGCAGGTGTAAAAGCAGATATCACACCAAAAGCTTGGACCAAAGGCGAAACCTGGAAAATAGTCGGTAGCCGTTCACATCAAAGCCCAGAAATCCAAACATTGCTTGATTCTTTAGAAGGTGAGACGGAGTTGATTGCCATGGGCAGTTCTCTCAAATTATGTTTAGTCGCTGAAGGAGTTGCGCATCTGTATCCACGCTTGGGCCCAACGTGTGAGTGGGATACCGCAGCAGCGCAAGCTGTTGTCGAAGCCGCTGGCGGTAAGGTGACCATAATTGAAGATGCAACCGATGCCCTAAAAGCAGATGCTGCACCGCTTAGATACAATCAGAAAGATCCCGTTTTAAACCCTTATTTCTTAGTGAGTTGCTAATTATGAATAGCGAAAATACATTATTACAGTCCGATATATTGGGCTATCTAGATCAACATGAAAAGAAAGACATGCTGCGTTTTTTAACTTGCGGCAGTGTGGATGATGGTAAAAGTACCTTAATAGGCCGTTTGTTACACGACTCCAAAATGATTTTTGAAGATCAACTTGCTGCTATTACTAAAGACAGTAAGAAAGTGGGTACGACCGGTGACAAAGTAGATTTAGCCTTATTAGTTGATGGCTTACAGTCAGAACGAGAGCAAGGCATAACCATTGATGTGGCCTACCGCTATTACTCTACCGACAAACGTAAATTTATCATTGCAGATACCCCAGGCCATGAGCAGTATACCCGCAACATGGTCACAGGTGCATCTAATTGTGACGTGGCGATTATACTGATCGATGCTCGTGCAGGGGTGAAAACTCAAACACGACGTCATTCCTTCTTGGTTTCTTTATTAGGCATTAAACACGTTATCGTGGCCGTTAACAAGATGGACTTGAAAGACTACAGCGAAATAGTGTATGAAGAAATCAAAGCAGACTATCTAGCGTTTTCTAAACAGTTAGATATACCGGATATTCAGTTTATTCCCTTGTCGGCTTTAGATGGTGACAATGTAGTTAATGCTAGCGAAAACACATCATGGTACAAGGGTGAGACCTTGATGACCATGTTAGAGAAAGTCGAAATTAATGACGATATTAACGCCGATGATTTCCGTTTTCCTGTTCAATATGTCAACAGACCTAATCTAAACTTCCGTGGTTTTGCAGGCACAGTCGTGTCTGGTCAGATTAAACCCGGCGATAGCATTACTGCTCTGCCCTCAGGTAAGCAATCTAAAGTTAAAGCGCTGGTTAATTTTGAAGGTGAACAAGATAGAGTCTATGCACCTCTTACCACCACTATCACACTAGAAGATGAAATTGATATTTCTCGTGGTGACATGATAGTTAAAAGCGATAACTTGCCTCTGCATAGCCATGCCTACAGAACAAATTTGGTGTGGATGGATGAAGAGCCTATGATGCCAAACAAGCAATATGGTTTTAAGTTTGCGACAAAATTTGTACCCGGTAGTGTCACCGAAGTCGAATATCAAATTGATGTAAACTCGATGGAACACAAAAATACAGTTCGTCTGGCGTTAAATGAAATTGCCGTAGGTAAAATCAAACTGACTCAGCCTGTTGCTTGTGATCCCTACACCAAAAACCGCTCTACAGGTGCGTTTATCATTATTGATAGAGTCACCAATGGAACAGTGGGTGCGGGTATGATCATCGACGTAGCAGAAGATACGAATGCAGGACAATTTTCTGAATTTGAATTAGAATTTAATGACTTGGTCAGGAAGCATTTTCCGCATTGGAATGCGACCGATATCAGTAAACTGTAATCCTTAGCCAACCTTAATAAGAATAAGATGAAATGGATATAGATCAGTATCTGGTATTGGCTATTTTTGCCGGAACTATATTGGCGCTAGTGAGCACTAACCAGCGCCCATCCTTAATCTTTGCAGCTTCACTTTTAGCTTTGATTGCTAGCCAACAGCTGGTGATTGGTGACGTGATTAATAACTTCACCAATCAAGGTTTAATCACCTTAGTTCTCCTGCTGTTGGTCAGTTCAGCGGTAGATAAGACGTCCTTAATCAAACGTTTAGGCCGAACATTAGTAACAGCAAGTTTTAACGCCAGTTATTGGCGGCTATTTGGTTTGACCTTTTTCTCTTCTGCACTTTTAAATAATACTGCCATAGTGGCAAGTTTGATTGGTCCGGTGAAACAAAACCAGTATCACCATGCCTCTCGACTACTTATCCCATTGTCGTACTCCGCTATTCTCGGCGGGACTGTGACCCTAATTGGCACATCAACCAACTTAATTGTGGATAGCTTTTTAATCGAACACGGTCACCCAGGTTTCAATTTTTGGGATTTCACACTCTATGGTTTAGTAGCAGGCTTGAGTTGCGGTTTATTGATGTTTTTGATGACCCCATTGCTGCCAGAGATCGCCAATAAAAAAACGCAATATAATAGTTATTTTATCGATGCAGACGTAGAAGACGACTGTGAGTTAATTGGCAAAAGTGTTGAGGAAAATCATCTTCGAAATTTGCCTGAATTGTTTTTAATTGAAATATCAAGAGACGGGAAACTTATCACTCCAGTTACGCCTGATGTGGTTATTCAGTCTGGTGACAAATTAATATTTTCTGGCAATATTCAACATGTAGGCAACTTAGACCACATAAAAGGCTTAAAACTCTTTGCAGAGACAAACGGTCTAGAGCGTGAAAACCTCACAGAAGTGATCATTTCTAATCGGGCACAAATTATCGGACAAACCTTAAAAGCACTAGGGTTTAGAGCACTATTTGATGCGGCAGTGGTTGCAATAAGACGAGACGGTGAGTCCTTATCTGGCAAACTGGGCGAAATAAAGCTTCAGTCTGGTGATTTTTTACTACTTGCTACCGGCCCAGATTTTATGCAGAAGCATAACCTCACTAAAAACTTTTTTATTCTGTCTGAAAAAAAAATGGATACCAAGTTAAGTCGCACTCAGGATTGGATTACCTTAGGTGGCTTTTTATTTACCGTAGCCTTAGCAGCGACGTCAGTATTGAACTTGGCGACAGGTTTACTGTTTTTTATCGCCATGCTGGTCATCGCTGGCGTAACAACCAATAACGAAATCAAGCGCAATATTCCGCTTAATTTAATAGTCGTCATTGTTGGCGCTCTGAGTCTTGCTACCGCCCTTGAAAATTCAGGTGTCATACAACAGATTATGCAATTGATTGGCCCATGGGCCAGCAGCGTCAGCCCTATATGGGCGCTGGTGATGGTGTATGTCTTAACCTTGATACTCACTGAACTGGTTACCAACAATGCCGCTGCCGCGCTAATGTTTCCCTTAGCCTATGGACTTGTTCAAACCCTAGGCGTACCGATTATGCCTTTTGCACTGGCCGTTGCTTTTGCCGCCAGCGCCAGCTTTATGTCACCCTATGGTTACCAAACGAATCTATTGGTATTTAGCGCCAGTAATTATAAATTCAAACACTTTATAAAGTTTGGATTACCCATATCCATTTGTTATTCGAGCATAGTGTTAACTCTACTCAGTTATACATATGGTCTTTGAATAATTGTTCCCAAGGAGCGGTAATTAAAAACGTCACTCATGCAAAATATATATTGGTTTATTCGGTAATTTGTACATTAGACTCTGGCATAGCTTGGATCACTTTTTAAACATTACAAGTATTAGCTACAACAAAAATATTTTTTATTTATCAGGACATGCTGCGGGCAATGAGTCTGAAATAACAAAGCCTTTGTGATGTGTATCCATACCTACAGGCGAATATGCTTGAGTGAGTTTGATCCCTTGTATAATGATTACACAATTTACGAATATAAAACCTACTCCCAAAGGTATTCTTACCAAAACCAGTTTGTAGCTCCTGCCCTTTTAGGATGTTAAAGTTAATGTTAATAATATTTTCAATTTTCACACCTTTTTAATGATGTAACGCAAACACTCGAATGAAGGCGATATTGGAACCACCAGCAGCATTCGTCAAATATGATGCTTAGGCCAAGCTAAGGTTTCCTAACGTAAATGATAATAGCGACGGTATATCTAAATTTTTATTAGCACTTCGCAAGGTTTACGACTTAATTTACCATGCGCACCTAAGTAATTTCAGCTAACACTTCAGGCAAATATGACCACCAACGCATTGTGTACAGTGCCTTTCAGGCTATTACGATTTAATGTGTGACGATATCTACTACAACACTCAAAGCAAATGCATTCGCATACTACACCAACTGTTCGGTAACGACGGCAATACACATCTTGACTTAGCCTGTTGAACCGGTCCATATGTCCGCCATTAAATTGGTTTTGGCTATCACAGCAGTGGTATTGATATTAGTCAACCTATGTCAGACATGGCCAGAGTACGTTGCCCTGAAGCGTTATTTTTTACACAAAAGGTGAGTGAATTCTGTGTTGATGAACCATTAGATTTAATCCCTTTTTCTTGTATTCGATACATTACAACGATGGTATTGAAAAGTTAAAAACCTGCATCGCAAGTGTACGTCGAGCTTTAAAAACGGATGGGGTTTTCTGCTTTAACGTGGTCGACAAAACAAAAATAAACAACACATTATTTGTAAAACATAAAGCTATACAAGCAGACGATCTGTTCACTTTTAGCTCTGGCTGGCATTACTCTGGAAGTGTTGATAAATAGTCCCTTAGACACAGTATTGAAAAAACAGCACTACAGAAATCCAGCTATAGAATGACGAACGTGAAATAGTTGCTTTTAGTTTTGATAAGTTGATATACATATTGAAACCTTTCTTTGAAGTACATGTTTTTGAACATAACTATGAAAAGCTACTCCCTATGACAAGTGCTCTGAAAATACTATTTTTACTTGTGTGAAAATTTGAAGTAGCCACCTACATACTCGCTCAATCTAATCGTCGGTTAATTTATTTAATAAATACCAATCCAAATCCAAGTCCAAGTCACTATCAGCTGTAACGGCTCGACTTTAAAGGCGCTAATAACAAGTAGAAAACCCAAGCGAACCAAGATACAAAGATTACGGCTAGGATCCATGAAAACTTTTCACCACCGTTAGTGCGGTCAGAAATACTGATTGCGATAACAGGAATGATCCATAATAAAAAAATAACTAAACTACAAAAAAAACTCAACATTTTTAATACTCCATTTATACTAACGTCGTTTTATCTAGTTGGAATAACTGTATTTAGCAGAAGCTGTTCCATAATTAAAGTTCAATTTTTTCAATAAGATAGAATTTACAGCGTTATTTGACGTTAGGTTTTTTCGCCAAATAATCTCAGTTTTCACTAATCCATAGGACTGCGTAAACACCTGTTTGAACACCTGTTTGAACACCTGTTTGAACACCTGTTTGAACACCTGTTTATACATAATCAAATATTGAGTGTCATGTGACAATAAGTTTCTTCTTTACTTAATTCTCGGAATGTCAATTTTGATATGCCTAGTTGTAATCAAATTTAATTTGTATAAGTAATTAACGTGGCTGTTTGGTTCACTTTACTGCCCCATTTAAATTCAATTGGGTACTTGTTAAGTGTTTCAACTCGTTAACCACTAACTAGGCGATGCTTTTAACCAGCAAAAGATAGGAATTATTGCGTAAGTCTGTATTATCCAGTTTTCCAGTCATAATCTAAAAGTCGCAACGAGTAGTGTGAATAATGTGGTTGAATGATGAACATGTAATAGGATCTGCGATATGCGCATATCGAAAGTCATTAAAGCGCACTTACCCCAAACATGTTGTGATTGACGGCTTATTCAACCAAGCCAAACTCGATGAAGTAATAAAGCTTTTACGGCAAACCGGTGCTTGGCAAAGTCAAAAACATACTTATTCTGCCTTATATGTCGATAACACCCAGTGGCAAAAAACCAACAACGAACAACGCTTTGTACAGCGAGATGTTTGGCAGCGTGGTGCCATAAACATTAATACCACCACAACCAATTCGTCCCATTCAAACATAATCCAGGAATTTTTATCCTATTTGCGTGGGGACGAGTTTATGTCTGTGTTATCACGCATTTTTAAAGTGTCACTTACCGATATGAATGTGGCTGAGCCTGAAATAAATACTAACTATTTTCGCTTAGGTCCTAACGACTTCGTTGCCGAACATGCTGATGACTCCCCTGGAAGAGAAGTCTGTATGCTGTTGTATTTAAACAAAGACTGGCACATAAACGCTGGTGGAGAACTGGTTTTTATAGGTATCAATGATGAGCCTATTAATATCGCGCCGTTACACAACCGCTGTGTACTATTTGATCCCTCCTCAGAAGGCTCTGAACACTGGGTGAATGCATTGAACTCTGAATATGCAGATACGTTTCGTTATAACGTGACGAGTTGGTATTGGTCTAAATAACCTGAGCTTGGGATAAGCCATAGCGTCCAGAAGCACTGGATGCGTTTAATGTCTTTGCAAACCAATTGGCACAATCTAACTTATTATTTTTATTGCAATTGCTTTCAGGATTGCGTCACGTCTTACTTCGAGTTCAGGTTAAATAGTGTATTTTTATGAAAGTCACTCTAGGTTCTAATAAAGATTTAGGAATTTTTAGGATTTCATTGCCTTGGCCCTAGAGGTTTAAATATAATCATATTTTATGCGTGTCCTTCTAGATATTTTAAATAACAGCATGCGAGACTAGCTATGATTTATAATTTCAGCTACTTTCACTTTAAAGCTTAGATCTGAATAGAACTGGGTTACCAATTTTGAATTATCGATCCCGGTGCGTTGCATTAACGGCACCGCTTTTTCAGTCGCTGTGACATAAACATGAGTATTACTGTAACGCGCGAATAAAGGTTGAATAACATCTTTATACATTACATCAGCCACTAAGCTCGCATAGCCTTTGTTGCGATACTCAGGCATAGTCACAAAGTGCACTACACCTAAGTCTTGATATAACTCTCCTTCATGCAAAGTCGTTTTATCTGTACGAGCTTCATAATTTTCCAACAAACTATAAGCCACTAACTCTTCATTAACATAAAGCTTTATCATTTCAGCCTGTGTACCATGCCGCAGTTGGTCGTGCTCTGATAACCACTTAAATAGGTACCACATTTTCATATTAACTTGCCCTAATGCAAGCAACTCTTCAGCACAGGTATTAGCATTACAATATTCAAAGCGTTGCATTAATGTCCTTGTTAAAGATTGCGGGGGTTATTGTAAAAGAAATGGGAGTGATAAAATGTGACTGATAAAAGATAGACAAAATCAGAGTTAATTTTAACTCTGATCTTTAAGTATTTAGACTGTAAGATTACTCGGAGCGTTCGGTAATTTCTAATAAGTGATAACCAAATTGCGTTTTTATCGGGCCATGAACGACATTTAAAGCTTCGTTAAAAACAACTTGATCAAACTCAGGCACCATCTGTCCTTGACCAAAATTGCCTAAATCTCCGCCTTGAGAGCCAGAAGGACAGGTAGAATGTTTGGCAACATCTGCGAAACTTGCACCATTTATAATTTCTTGTTTCAACTCTGAACATTTCTCTTCAGTATCAACCAAAATATGACGTGCACTCGCTCTAGGCATAGGGTGTTTTTCCTGTTAAAAAGATATAAAAATAAGTGGATATAAGCAGTGAATGTATTTTACGTGAATTGAGTAATATTCTCAATAGGATGACATAGCCCTGAATATGGCTAGTTTTAAGGTAAGTCTTACAATTTTAAGCTTATATAGCACTTTGGTGAAAGGCAATTTTGTTAATTCACTGCGAAAAAAAACTGTGGGCCAAAGAGAGCATAATCTAGTCTTAAGGTAGTGTAGATAGATCAAACATACAGCCCCTAGCTGTTAATTAGACTTTTACGTGGCTTAGATATAACAGCTACAGCGGTTATTTGAGGACCCTAAAATTTAGAATATAAAGACTGTTTGGCTACTTTTTAAATGTGGATGTCTTATTTATGTCTTAATTTATGATTTATGTTGTAGTTGAATGTTAGCTTTTAACATTCAAAATCGATAAGTTGACAATACTGGCCCCAGCATCAAACCAAGTTACGCTTAATGCGAAGGTTCCAATTGTGTGAATAAACTCGCTTGTCCCCTTCATAGGCATCAAGCTCTGCATCCAGATAAAAATATAACTTATCACAGTGCAGGTATGTACGGGTGATGGTCTCTACGGCCCAGTCTCCTCGCCTAAATCCCCACCGCCAGAGAGTCTTGCCCTTCACAGACTGGAAGTCGTCGCTTTGATAGGAGTACCACTCTTTCGTCTTGCGCTTAACAATAAGGTCGATATCCTCAAGTCGGTAAGTACCACTGTCATTAATGACCTCCAAAGTAGCCAAATCCTTATCCAGCTCGCGTATCACTCGCCAGTTATGATGCCCCTCATGTAATTGCTGCTTAACACCACAGGGCGAAGCCTCTGGTTCAGGAAAAGCAATCGTCTCTTTACGTGGCGTTCGGCTAGGCAATATCAAGCGGCTGCAACCAGTGTAAATCTTGAGCTGCGTCGACTCTCCTGGAGGCCAGGCCAGCGGAAAATAAGATGAAGAAATAGCAATGCAAATACGGTGGCCCTTGGGGAATATCTGGGCTACACCGTTAAGCTGCACTTTTACACGATAGCGCTTGTCCGGTTGCAGCGGTGTGGGCTTGGCATGGCTGTCTCTATGGGTCAGGTTCAACAGGCCGTACGTCACCCGTGAACTCTTGTTGTCGGGATGCACATCCGATAGCCGCACAGCAACCATCGCCACCGGCTGGCTGGCCGATAATTCCAACTCAATTACGACTGCACCCATGATCTCAAGTGCGGTGCCCAGAGGCTCACTTGTGAAGACTAACGCACCGCCTTCTTCTTCACGCTGATCATGGGGAAGATCTGGTGTCGTGCTATATGAACACCACTTGCCAGCAAATAGACCATTACTCAATGGTGACTGTAAACACAGCTCCTCCTCATCAACCTCTGCGAACTCGTCCACCAGACGATATTTATCGAGTTTGAAGGCAATCGTCCCTATATTCGGAGACGGCCAGGATGGCTCACTGACCCAGTGACCATAGCGCTGATGATAAAAAGTAGACGGAGGCATACTGTCCAGCATCCATGCCCGCAGCATGGGTTCGTCCATAATGCCAGTCTCAATTCCCTTCAGCCATTTATCCCACCAGCGCAGACATTCCTGCAAAAAACCGATCGCCGGGCCGGGTACGCCAATGTGTGGATACTTATGACTCCAGGGGCCAATCAGTCCCTGTCTTGGCCCAGTCAAATTGGTGAGCAGGCGAAAAACCGCGTTGCTGTAGCCATCAGCCCAGCCGCTAACCGCCATGACCGGGATCTGCACCTTAGAAAAATCTTCGCAGATAGAGCCATGCTGCCAGTACTCATCACGGTGCTGATGATTAAGCCAAGTATCCAACCACAAACCACTGCCTTTAAGGCGTTCAAACCACATATCGCGCCACTTATCACCGACAATTTGCGGATCCGGTGGCAGAGAGTTGTAGGCAAACATTGTCGAGGCCCAAGAAAGATTATCACCTAGCAGACAGCCTCCCATATAGTGCACATCATCGGCATAGCGGTCATCAGTAGAGCAAACGCTGATGATAGCCTTAAGCTGTGGCGGTTGCATCGCCGCAATCTGCAGGCCATTGAATCCCCCCCATGAAATACCATACATGCCGATACTTCCGTCGCACCATGGCTGTTTTTCCAGCCACTCAATAACAGTGACACCATCGTCAAGTTCCTGCTGCAGGTATTCGTCTGTCAGCACACCTTCCGAATCACCGCTGCCTCGGATATCAACACGGATACAGGCGTAGCCGTGCCCAGCAAAATACGGATGCATGGTTTCGTCTCGCAATCTTACTCCATCGCGCTTACGGTAAGGAATGTATTCAAAAATTGCCGGTACAGGCTGAGATTCAGCCCCTTTTGGCATCCAGATACGAGCTGAAAGGCGAATGCCGTCGGTCATCGGGATCCAGCAATGTTCGATATGTCGGATTTTGTTTGCGAAGTGTTCGGCAACCATCATATTTTCCCCTCATCATTATTGCGCATATCATTTAGGACAACGCTACAAGTGTCAGCGGTAACGCCTGTTGCACATCACAATATTTCTGCAACAACTCCTGCTCGCTGTCACCACCTACGAACACTGACGCAATCTCGTAGCTGTAACTGTCCTGATAATTAAGATCAGACAGACGCATCCCTTCACAGACATTCAGCTGAACCTCAGTACCAGTGATACGCTGCATAACGGCCTGCATCTCTTGCTCTGTGGGCACCCTGTTAACCAGAGCATCTGTATGTGTCCGCCACATAAATTTGGCTGCATATCGGTATAGGCCTTGACGATGGGGAAATATTGGCTGTTCCCCCAAAGCCAACGCCAGCATTACCTGATGATGTGACATACCATCGACGTTGCGAAATAATGGAGAATGGGACTTGGAAATACGGGGGTTAATTTCCAGTAACCAGATATGGCCACTCTTCTTGTCCCAGTAATACTCAATATTGAACGGGCCGTTATCAAAGTCGATATAGTTAAGAAAGCGTTCGGTAACGGCGACCATTTTATCTTGAACAGGCTGCGGAATTGATGATGGATATTGATAGCGAGAGAAACTGGAACCATGCTCGCCTTCGCGGATCGAGTCAACGGCACCATAGACACAGAACGTTCCATTAAAAACATAGCCTTCAAGGGTGCATTGCTGGCCATGAGAGATGATCTCTTCGGCGATGCAGTGATTGCCATCAATAGCAACAATATCATCTGGCAGTTCAGCAAATTGCATTAAGTAGTTAAAGGGCTCGGCAAAGCAGTATATTTTTTCTCTAATCTGTGAAATCGCCATTTCCAGTTCACTATCATTACGCACCATAAATCCGAGCTGTGATAAAGCGGCTTTCACAGGCTTAAGCCAAAAGGGGTAATCGAGGGTGATGTGCAGCTGATAATCATCTTTAAAAGGGTCAACTGCGCAAAAATCGGGGATATATTCGGGTATTACCCTGCGTTGCTCCAGCCTACTCCAATATTTATGTTCGCATTTAAGCACCGCTTCAAAGCTTGGAGAAGGCAGGCCGAAGGATTGGCACAATAGAGGAAGCATGGTGCTAACCGGAAAGTCCCAATAGCCGACAATGGCATCTACGGAGCTGGGATAATTTTTGAGTTGCGCGACAGCACCTTCATATAAGGTTTTGACCGGGATTTCCTTCCCTGTTTTTACCTCACAGTATTGATAAAGCTCATGAAAACAATACTCCCGGGCAGACTCAAGCGAACGCATCAGGGAAAGATTGAATTCATCTGCACCAAAAACAAAAATATTGTTCACGGTATATTCCTCTATTTTTGTTATTGATCCTTTCATCACCATCAATAGCAGCTCTTAATAATATATATGAGAATAGTTGATGTTGATTGTTTGTCTATCACAGATGAAATTACCAATTGCCCTTATTTGGAATTGGGTAAAGAGAAAAATAACTTGAACACCAGAAAAATGAATTGGACAGCTATGATAAGCGGCCTGATATAACCCATTAAAAGTTAATCAATTGTCATGCGTTAATTATTTTGTTAATTGACTTTTTTGGTGGCTCCGCTACTGCTTTGCGCCTTTCAAGTTTCAGCGGGCCTTTAGGTAAAGTCGGGAGCCGAGCTTGCAGGACGGGCTTTATAAAAAGAGTAATTGGCTGAGACAGAACCTTCACGGATGATAGCGCGAAAGGCCAACAAAAAACGTGAGGATGGCAGTAAGTGCTAGCGAATGATAAAAAAGCGCTTAAACCGCCGTTTTACTCGACCCCTCAACAGCCCCATTAATCTCAGCCATCTCATCAGCAGTCAAATCTCGCCATTGTCCAGCTTTCAACCCAGCCAACCGAACCGACATAATTCGCGTGCGCTTAAGCTTCACCACCTCATACCCTAAATATTCACACATGCGGCGAATTTGCCGATTTAATCCTTGAGTCAAAACAATGCGAAACACCATTTTACTCTGCATGGTCACCTGGCAGGTTTTAGTGACCGTATCTAAAATAGGTATACCGTTGGCCATCTTTTGAATAAAATGTTCAGTCAAAGGCCGATTAACCGTCACCACGTATTCTTTGTCATGTGCATTTTCAGCCCGCAAAATTTTATTGACGATATCGCCGTCACTGGTCAAAAAAATTAACCCTTCGGAGGGTTTATCTAGTCGGCCTATAGGGAAAATTCTGTGCTTATGGCCTATGGCATCAACAATATTACCTTTGATATGCAGTTCAGTCGTGCAAGTAATACCCTCGGGCTTGTGATAAGCAATATATACCCGGTCAGCTTTATCGATGGCACTGGCTTGAATAAGCTGGCCATCAACGGTGACCACATCTCCGGGCGTCACCTTAGTGCCTAACTCAGGAATACTGTTGTTTATTCTGACTCTTTGTTGTTCAATTAATTTATCTGCTTCACGGCGAGAGCTAAAACCTGAATCGCTGATAAATTTATTCAGCCGAATTAATGTAAGTTTATCTTGCATACAAAGGTTCAACTCGCTTAAGTAAAGTGATGTCACTTTTACTTAAGGAGCCTGCCCTAATCCAATCTTTGAGCAATGACAACATGTCTAAACTATCTCCAGTTTGTAACTTGTGAGCCATCAATTGCATTTGAATAGATTGACGCTTTGTAGCGTCTTTTGGGGGGGAATCCTGTTGTGCGACTATTTCCATTTTTATGGTCAAATCATGTCGTTCGACATTTTCACTCAGCTCACGAAAACATTGCTGCCACTGCTTGCTTAACATTGCCACCCCATCCGGTATTTCGCTATCCCCTTGCCACAGTTTTAATACACTGAACAAATCTTGATATGCTTGGCCTTTAGCAGATTTAAGCAACGCAGTTAATACTACCTGTTGCTGCTCATCAAGGCTTTGAACACGCTGTTCCAATACCCGACGCTCAGTCACAGGCAAAAGAGCTATCATATCAATGACCATTTGTTTGTTCTGCAAAGCACTTTTCACGCTGGCTTTATCAGCTGCACTACCGAGCAATAATTCAAGCTGGGCAACGTGGTCTTTGACTAACGCCACTTGTTCTTTCAGTTGTGACTTTTCTTGTTGATCAACCTCATATTTTTTGGCGAATATGCTGTCATTCACCTTTCTAAAAGCAGCCCATAATTCAGATTCGGCCTTTTTGCCTGCATGATCGATGGTCTTCCAAGTCTGTTGCAGTTTCTTCGCTTGCTCTATGGCTTCATTCACTGAGTCAAGCTCTAACAGCTTCTCAGCTTTTATTAACAATGCCTGCTTTTGCTCCGCGTTGTTTTGATAGAAAGCCGACACTTTATCCCTGAGAGGGTTAAGTAACTGCTGATAATTATCGAACAGGGTGTTGCGATGCTTAAAGTCCACCTCGCCAATGTTTTTCCATTTTTGCTGAACACTTCTTAAGCTTTTAGTCAGTTGGGCAATACCGCAATCGTTGTCATATAGGTTCTTAATCTCAGCCAAAACTTGTTGTTTAGCCAGCATATTTTGCTCGCGTTGCTGTTGCTGTTGATCATAAAACTCACGGCATGGTGCAAAGGCTTGTTCAATTGCGCTTTCAAAGGCTTCGTTTAAAGCTTGGTCAGACTCGGTATCTGTTTTACCAAGGCTATTCCATTGATAACGAAAAGACTTAATAGCTGAAGACTGAGCATCAATATCTAAAGGATGTGTTATTAAAGCCTGCACTTCATTAAGCATCGCTGGCTTGCGAGGAGCGGCAATATAATCTTGCCAGTCTTTTAAGTTTTCAATCTGCTCTTTAACCGAACTAAAGGTTCGCTCAAGTTGTCCTTGTTGTTTCTCCGGTAAAACATTGAACCAGTTTTGTACTTTTTGATACAACACCATGGCCACTTTGAACTTTCCTTGGTTAATGAGGCTTTCAACGGCTCTTAATTTATTTCTACAACGAGAAACTTCGCCATTCAATTGGGTATTTAAAGCTCTTATTGCTTGTTGCCAAAGTTTAAAACGTTCATTCCACTGCTGTGACAAGCTAACTGGTATATATGCCTGATAGCTAGAAATTGTTTGACGCCATGCTTGTCTTTGTTCTTTAAGATATTCTTCTGCAGCTTCAATTTGGCTAACATCATTGGGTAATGCCAAACCTGCAAACTTCTCTAACAAGTCCATTCCTGACTTAATAGCTTGTTGCAACAGCGGAAGATCCGTAAAGATATTGAAGCTAGACAGTAATTGATTGTTTAATTGTTCTAAACGTCTGTGGGCAACTTGATTAGTGGCGGGTAATTGACGAGTGAGTTGTTGTAACTGCTCAATGTGTACATTAAGTTTTTGTAGCACATTTTCCACTTCTGATTGACTAACTTCACTGATCCGTGTTGTCAGTTGTATAGACAGCTCTGCTAAGCTTTGCTCAGTTTCAAGAAAGAATGTATGCATTCTTTGGCTTAATGCCAACGCATCTTGCTGTAATTGCCACTGGGGTTTTAACAATTCTACAGTCCGTGCAACACGGGTGCTGATGTCTGCATATTTTTGTTCAAATTCAGCACGTTTAAGCTCTGACAAACAATCAAAACGTTCAGCTATTTTTGAGTACTCATGGGTTAGCGCTGTTTGTTGTTGTTGGATGTGTAATAAATCGCTCTGGTCTTTTAGAGCCAACAAACGAGACAACACCATTTTCACTTGTTGCTCCACTTCAATAGGCGCTTGTTCTGCCCTAATCCAGCCTTCAAGTATTTCATTCGCCAAATCTATTAATACATTTGAAGATTTTTTTTTCTTTATTTTATTGAGTAACTTACGAGTCTGTACGTTATCGACAAATGTTTTTAAAATAGTAGTTTGTAAACTCTCATTTTGAGTATCAAACAATATTTTTTCTTGGAATTGTGGTTTATCTAGTTTTTGAAGTAACAACATCGCAAGTTTGGTGTCTTGTTGAACCCACGGTTGCCCAAGTAACTTTTCGATTAAACCTATGTCACGCATTTCAAGCATAAACTGACGTTTTACTTGTTCAGTTAACACTTTGTTTTGCTGATCTAACAGAATGTTTTCAACAACCCGTTGTGCTTTTTTCTGGACTCTATCGTTTTTGGCAATTTCTGACATTTTGTACCACAGCACAAAACTATCGAGCTTATGTAAGGCAGCCAGACTAACGCTCCCATCGGAATCGTTAAAAGCCAATTCGTGCAAAATTGTTTTATGTTGTGGATGTTGCTTATTCAGACTTTCTATTGCTTGAAGGCGTACCTGAGGATCAGGATTTTGATGTTTGGAACGAAAAAGGTGCTTAAAGATCATCCTGTTTAAACCGCGCTATTGTTTGAATGTTATTAGAATTTTGTTTGAGTTCTTGTTGCAGAGATTCACGACTTCGATGAACAATTTCACCGTCAGGACCAATAGTCATATGTTGATCGGACTTAAGGACTTTTGCCTGATAATACATCACAGCTTGCATAGAAGTATCTCGTTGCTGTTCTGTTAGCGGCGAACCATCTAACCATTTGCCTGTTTCTACTGCTTGCAGCAATTTCATGTAAACAGGCTCAGTCATCGACGTTAATAACGCAGTGTTATCCATTTTTTAATCAGACCTCTTTAATATTATCAAACGCACACGATTAGCTATGTACCAAACAAAGCCTAACACCGACAGGCCGATAGCAAAATTATATTGCAACCCCTCGGGGGAAGCACCACCCCAATACATAAAACCAAAACCCGATACAAATAACAGCATCGCTATCATCGATTGCATTTGGATATTCTGATTTTTCAGATACTTCTTTAAGTTTCGCTTACGAGCTATGTCATCAGCGTTAACTGTACCGAGTGTAAAATCACAATGCTGACAAATTTGTGCTTTATCCGATATTTTTTTACTGCAAGAAGGGCAATCTATTAATGCCATACCTTTTACTCCAAACATAGATAATCAGGATCCGAGTTAAAACAGAAAAGCGCGGCTATTTGCCGCGCTTTAAACTTTAAAAAACTACTTCTGTTCTTTATTAAACTTGACCCAATACTCGGCGACCGAGTCTTTCATTTCTTTACGCAATAAGAAAATACCAAATAAGTTAGGCAAGGTCATCACCACTATCGCTACAGCAGACAAAGTCCACACTAGGGTAGTATCAGACACTGCAGCCCAGACAAACCCAGCCACATACACCACACGGTAAGGCATCACTGAACGCGGACCAAATAAATAGGTCATGGCTCTATCACCATAATACGACCATGCAATAGCAGTAGAAAAAGCAAACAATAATAATCCAACCGAGACAATATATTTACCCGACTCACCAAAGAAACCCTTAGTGAAAGCCAAGGCAGTAAGACTCGCAGAATGAATTAGCGACTCACCTCTTACGATTATATTGTCTTTAAGTAAATTACCATCGACTACTTTTAATGTGCCTGTGTAATTGTCATCTGCATCACCTAACGAGAAAACCACATTATCGGCAAATGAGCGGGCATTAAAAATCGTAAAACCTTGACTCACAGCCTTACCATTAACCACTTGTATCTCACCATTAAATTCGCTGACACCATGGCCTTCAATATCATTGATATAAGCATAAAGCGTTTGTTTATCCGCAGCGTTAGTTTCAACATAATCGCCAGCTAAAATATACATATCGGTACGATCGAAGGTATTAACATGTTTGTCTTTCCACACCCCAGAAGAAAGGATAACTAAACCAGTTATCGTACAAATAAGGATAGTATCGATAAACGGCTCAAGAATAGACACCATACCCTCAGCTACAGGCTCATCAGTTTTTGCAGCAGCGTGAGCGATAGGTGCAGAACCCTGCCCTGCTTCGTTCGAGAACAAGCCACGGTTAACACCTCGGTTAAAGGCATAAGCGATTGTGGCCCCTAAAAATCCACCCGTAGCCGCTGAGCCTGTAAACACATCTGAAAACACTGAGACAAAGGCCGGTCCAACGTTTTCTATATTGGCAAAAATAACGGTAAAAGCACCCACCACATAAATCAATGCCATAATAGGCACTATTTTTGAAGTAACCGCAGCAATACGGGTGATACCACCTAAAATAACTAAAGCCAAGAGTACGCCCAGCACACTACCTACAATCAAAGGATCAAAGCCGAAAGTGGCTTCAATACTGGTTGCAATACTATTACTTTGCGGCAGGTTACCGGTACCAAAAGAACTAATGACTGTAGCAATAGCAAAGGCAACGGCTAACCACTTCATGTTTAGACGTTTGTCCATGTAATACATGGGGCCACCCGCCATAGTGCCATCAGGCGTTTTATCGCGATATTTATGCGACAAGGTGACTTCGACAAACTTAGTCGTCATACCAAAAAACGCAGTAGCCCACATCCAAAACAAAGCAGCGGGTCCACCTAAAAATAACGCAAATGCCACGCCACCAATATTACCTGTGCCAACCGTACCTGAAAGTGCAGTGGTTAAGGCTCTAAAATGTGTAGTATCACCAGGTGCGTCGGCTTTATCATATTTGCCTGTGACCACCTTCCATGCGTGCTTAAAGTAGCGCACCTGTGGAAATTTTAAGTAAATAGTAAAAAATAAACCTGTACCTAGTAACACATAAGGGAACCACCAAGCGCCCCCCAGCATGCCATCCATCGATTTCAGTAAATTATGAAAAGCTTCCAACGGTTTTCCCCTTAATTTTTTGTCGTTTTATTTTAGTTATTTTAATTATTATTTTTATACCAATTGTTCTAACGAAGGATATCAACTACTGCACGCATGGCAATCAATACATCTTCACCCAATTGTTTACAGCGGGCCGGTGACCATCCATACACGGAATCTGGCAAATCAATATTGTCTTTAAATGGCATTTCTAAGGTGTAAGCCAAACAATCAAATTCATGACCTATGGCATTGGTAGCAACTGTTAAATTAGCGGTACCCGGTTCATCTTTATCATAACCAAATTCATCTTGAAATTCGGGTGTTGCAGTTTTTAAAGCCGTTTTGAAACCCTCTTCAAGTCCCTTTAATCGCTGATTGTAATTAGGATTACCTTCACAACCAGCCACAAAGTTATAAGGCAAAGCCTCATCTCCGTGTACATCCAAAAACATGTCGACACCGGTTTCCAGCATTTTTTGTTTAACCAAAAATACTTCAGGGCTGTTTTCCATACTTGGCGTTTGCCATTCACGATTTAAATTCATACCTTTGGCATTGGTACGTAAATGACCACGCACTGCACCATCAGGATTCATATTAGGGACAACGTAAAAAACCACTTTATCCAGTAATTGTCTGGCTAATCCATCGTCTTCATCTAATAAACGCTCTAAAAACCCTTCAATCAGCCACTCGGCCATGGTTTCGCCGGGATGTTGACGGGCCGTTACCCAAATGACTTTTTTGCCTTCTTCTGGTTGCCCCACCACGAGTAAAGACATATCGCGACCATCTAGGGTTTCACCTAAACACTCTTGGCGACAATCTGAGGAATTTTGTGCCCAACTGAGCAAGTCCAAATGTCGCTCGTAGCTATAAGGGGCAAAATAGGCGTAATAGGTATGTTCAAATTCTGGCGTATGGTTAATGGTGAAGGTGTCACCATCAAATTCGCAATCTACCCGAAACCATTCTTGTCTGTCATAAGAGGCCACAGCTTGGTAGTTTTGCCATCCGCCAGGATATGCCGACTTTTCCAGATCAGTAATAGCAATCTGGTGAGTTATAAAGCTTTGTGTTTCAAGCTTAAAGTGAAACCACTGATAAAAATCAGATTGGTTATCCTTACGAATACTGAGTTGAATATTGAATGGATCTTCTGCGCGGATAACGTGGATATTACCACTATCAAAATTGCTGCTGATTCTCACTTTTTGGTCCTATTAAAAGATAACAACAGTAATTTATCACAGTCATTATGAAAAAAGGACCAAGTAAAGATGTTTATTCCGAAAAAACCAGCCATATACCCAAGCCACTTCAAAATACGCGTTTTATAACGACAGGACACTTTAATTCAAGCCACGTCAATAAGGATTGGTGTGACAAAGAAATGGAGTGCCTCACATGTTTCCATCTAAAAAACCATCAAAAACGTTTTTTACATTTATCTTCGAACCAAGGTCAGATCAGTATCATTGACTTGGCAAAGAATCAGGCAATGTTGGGTATACTAAGCCAGAAATATGTTGCAATACTTTCATCACCTGACAACTGTAACCAAATTCATTGTCATACCACACATATAATGTGGCTCTATTGCCAGCGACTATTGTAGCTTGAGAATCAACAACTGAAGGTGCGCGTGTGCCCACCAAGTCGGTGGATACAATTTCTTTTGACGCGGTGAAATTAATTTGATGTTGCAACGGCGAAAATAAAGCAATATCCCGTAAATATTCATTAATAGCGGCTTTATCAGTTGCTTCACCTAAGTGTAAATTCAATATCGCCAAAGACACATTAGGAGTGGGCACACGAATAGAGCTACCAGTGAGTTTCCCTTCTAATATTGGGTAAGCTTTAGCCACTGCGGTAGCGGCACCGGTTTCTGTAATGACCATATTTAATGGTGCACTGCGACCACGGCGATCACCTTTATGAAAATTATCAATCAGGTTTTGATCATTAGTATAGGAGTGCACGGTTTCAACATGCCCACTTTTAATCACATATTTTTCATCTAATGCTTTTAGCACGGGTGTGATGGCATTAGTGGTGCAGCTGGCAGCAGACAAGATGGTATCTGATGACAATATGTCTTTGTCATTTACCCCGTACACAATATTTTTAATATCACCTTTTCCTGGTGCCGTTAACAATACCTTTTTAACACCCTTGGATTGTAGATGCTGACCTAGGCCTTGTTCATCACGCCACATACCGGTATTGTCGACAAGGATCGCTTGATCGATCCCATATTTATTGTAATCGACCTCAATCGGGTTGTTAGCATAGATAACTTGAATATAAGAGCCGTTGGCTTTAATCGCATTTTTTTCTATATCGATAGTGATACTGCCATTAAAAGGTCCATGCACTGAATCACGGCGTAATAAACTCGCACGTTTTTCTAAATCACCTTCTTTGCCACCACGAACAACAATCGCTTTTAAGCGTAACTTATTGTTCGTACCTTGCCTTTCAATCAGTAATCTGGCCAACAATCGGCCTATTCTACCAAATCCATACAACACCACATCTTGAGGTTTTTGATCATCTTTAACATTCACAATCACTTTTAACTGTTTAGACAAATAGTCTTCAATCGATACGCCCGAATAGGCGGGATCATAATGATAACCATACGCCAATTTTCCTAAATCAATATGAGCAGGAGCAAGTTCCATTTTATTTAATGCTTTAAGCAATGGCCAACTTTCTCTTAGACGCAACTTTTGCTTTTCTTTGAGTCTTACTGTGCGGTGAGCCTTAATAATATCGATGGCGCTAGCACCTAATAAAGGACGCCCATAAACAGATATTTCAATTGCTCTGTTTCGATATAACTTACCCAGAATAGGTTGCATTTGCTCAGCAAACTCTTGTCTTTCTTGCCAACTGCCTAATAGTTCCTGCTCTAACTGTTGATTCATAATATTAAGTCTTACTACCTTAGTAATTAAATCGCTGAAATGACCTTGGTAACAAATACCCCCGGCCCATAAAAGATTAAGATTTTTCTCAATTTGCGCAGCATTCTAAAGAAGGAAAGAGGTAGAGCCAAATTGTTGATAAATTACGGATTTGTCTAAAAGACAATAAAAAGTGGTTATATATAGGTGATCTTTTAACAACTTTTTAAAAACTCACGACTTAACTAATCAAATGAGCCAAATTAAAGACAAATAATACGATTCTGGTACCAAATCGCAGATATTTATCATCATGAAATGAAAGTTACTTTCATAAAAAAAGTGAAATTTAGCTTAACGATTTAAATAAATAGAATAAAAAACAGTTAATAACCAATTCCACTCCATCAAAATAAGACAATTAGCCATGTATTTATAAATACGTCACTATTCAGATGCTTTGGATGACTGTTTTATAAAAAGCAGACTATCTAAACGTTGCAGCAATAAAACATTCCTTTATTGAAATATGAATGTTAGCGGAGCAGGCTCTTTGCCAAATCAATCCCCAATGGAGCACTTAAACACACAAATACTTCTAAATGCCTGCATATGCACTTGTCTAATAAGTATATTGGGTTGTTCAGACCATCTCGCATATCGAGTATCCAGCATAATTTTCCAAGCTGTGTTGGCACCTAAATCGGGCAAATGAAAATGCACGTCGTGTTCGCTGGCATTAAAGACCAACAACCAATGTTCGTGGTGTGATTGACTTTCGCTATATGGCCCGCATAGCTCTAAAGCAAAAGATTGATTGTCATGATTTTGCCAGTCGTCTTCTAGCTTGCGTGCTCCATCTGGTCGATACCAATTAATTTTTTCCACATTGTGACCTGATAAATAGCGGTCATCTTTTAAATTAAGGTGGTTGAGAATCTCACTGCTTTTACGCAAAGAAATGGTTTGCTGACAAAAAGTTAAAAAGTCTTGTTTAGATTGGTTTAATGTCCAATCAAGCCAGCTGATGTTATTGTCTTGGCAATATGCGTTGTTGTTACCATGTTGAGTTCGGCTGAGTTCGTCGCCACCAAGCATGTGAGGAATACCTTGGGACAACATCAAAGTGGCAAACAGGTTACGCTTTTGTCGCTCGCGCATAGCAAGTATTTTAGCATCTGTGGTTGGGCCTTCGACACCATAGTTAGCCGACAAATTATGCCCGTGGCCATCTCGGTTTTGTTCGCCATTCGCTTCGTTATGCCTCTCGGCATAACTCACTAGATCGTGTAAAGTAAAACCGTCGTGATAACTGATGTTGTTGACAGAAGTAAGAATGGAACGATCTGCTTTAGGAAACACATCACGTGAACCTAATAAACGAGTCGCAAAATCGCTGACAAGACCTTTATCTCCTCGCCAATATGCTCGCACCGTATCACGATATTTATCATTGCACTCTAGCCAATTTGATGGAAATTGTCCCAGTCGATAACCACCATGACCTATGTCCCAAGGTTCAGCAATTAGCTTTGTATTGACCAACACAGGATCTTGACGAATAGTGCGGAAAAAACCAGATAAGGTTGAAAACTCATAAGGATCTCGACCTAAACTAGCTGCCAAGTCAAAACGAAACCCATCCACGCCCATTTCTGTAGTCCAATAGCGAAGTGCATCCATAACCATTTTGAGTACATAAGGAAAAGCAGTATTAACACTATTACCGCAGCCTGAATTATTCACATATTTATTGTAATCAACAGCGCCATATTCGTTTCGCTCAAATAAATAACATGAAGAATTATCAAACCCTTTAAATGACAACAGCGGACCATCAATGCCTCCCTCAGCAGTGTGGTTATAAACCACGTCCAAAATCACTTCAATACCTGCTTCATGAAGAGTCTGCGTCATAGTTTTAAATTCAGCTACACCATCATCTATTGCATATCTAGGGTCGGGAGAAAAATAATTAATCGGATTGTAACCCCAATAATTGGTCAGACCTTTATTGGTGATATAGGGTTCTGGCATAAATGCTGCCACTGGCATTAACTGGATAGCGGTAATACCTAATGATTTTAAATGGTTCACAATCGCAGGTTGGCACACCCCCAAAAATTTACCTTTATATTGGTCAGGCACACTGGGATGCAACTGAGTTAATCCTTTAACGTGAGTTTCATAAATCACAGTTTGATCAAGTGGCGTCTGGGGTTTTGGAGTTTGTTTTAGATTACCCTCAGAGTTTTGAACTATGCCTTTTGGGATCATAAACTGGCTATCACCCTTATACTGAGTTTTATTCCATACAGCAGACCTATTTAATGCTTTTGCATAGGGGTCAATGAGTAACTTCTGATGATCGAATTTCAGCCCTACATGCGCATGATTTTCGCCAATCACTCGGTATCCATACAATTGCCCAGCCTGAATTCCATCAAGCTGGCAGTGCCAAATTTTGCCCGTTTTTGCAGGCATAACAATTGCCGCCAGCTGTTCTTCTGTATTTTTATCAAACAAACAGATCTCAACCCCATCGGCACTCGGGCAATGCACGGCAAAGTTGCAGCCACCATGCCCTATAGTGGCACCAAGAGGATTAGGTTGCCCATCTGAAACATAAAAATTGGACATGACTAGCCCTTAAATAAAATAAATAAACATGCCAAAGAGGGTAAATTAACATTCACAGAATAAGGTTGGTCGTTCCAAGGCTCTGAGGTTGCCTGCATTTTTTTGTTGGTTTTGTGAGCGCCGCCCCAATATTTTTTATCGTCTGAGTTCAAAATCAGCTCATACACGCCTTCATCCTGGACACCTAATGTAAAGTTTTCGTATGGTACAGGCGTAAAATTAATCAGCACATAAATCTTTTGTTTTGCATCAGTGGACTTTCGTAATACAGACAAAATACTTTGCTCCGCATTACCATGATCAATCCATTCGAAGCCTTCATGGCTGTGATCTAATTCATATAACGCGGGATATTTGCGATACGCTTTATTTAAGTCGCGATACAAGTTTTGGATACCTTGATGCTTCTCGAACTCAAGTAAATGCCAATTAACCGAGCTATCATGATTCCACTCTGCGGCTTGACCAATCTCATTACCCATGAAGTTAAGTTTTTTTCCTGGGTGAGCATACATAAATCCAGCATAAGCACGCAGATTAGCCGCTTGTTGCCACTCGTCACCAGGCATCTTACGCAACAATGAGCCTTTACCATGAACCACTTCGTCATGAGAAATAGGTAACACAAAACTTTCATCAAATGCATACACCATGGAGAATGTAATTTCATTATGGTGATAACGTCGATATGACGGATCTTTAGCAATATAATGCAATGAGTCATGCATCCAACCCATATTCCATTTAAAACCAAAGCCCAAACCACCTTCAGACACGGGGCGCGATACCTTAGGAAACGAAGTAGACTCCTCGGCGATAGTCATTGCATGAGGGAATTTTTCGTATACTTCTGTATTCATCCATTGTAGAAAACTTATGGCTTCGAAATTGTGATTTCCACCATCTACATTGGGGATCCAATCTCCCTCATCTCGGGAGTAATCCAAATACAACATGGATGCCACCGCATCAACACGCAGTCCATCAATATGGTATTTATCTACCCAAAACAACGCATTGGCTACCAGAAATTGACGTACAGTATCCTTACCAAAATCGTAAATGCACGAATTCCAATCTGGATGCCACCCTTTGCGTGGATCTTCATATTCGTAAACATGGGTGCCATCAAATCTTGCTAAGCCGTGGCCGTCTTCGGGGAAATGGGCAGGCACCCAATCGATGATCACGCCAATGTTATTTTGATGACATTGGTCAACAAAAAACTTGAAATCATCGGGTGTACCAAACCGACTACTAGGTGCAAACAATCCCACTGGTTGATAGCCCCAAGAGCCATCAAAAGGAAACTCAGAAACAGGTAACAACTCAATATGGGTGTAACCCATGTGTTTAATGTAGGGGATTATTTGCTCTGCTAACTCTCGATAACTTAGGTAGGTTTCTGCAGAATCAGCCGAGGGTCGTTTCCATGAGGCCAAGTGTAATTCATATATACTCATCGGCTGATGGTATTTATTATTTTTAGCCTTTTTAAGCCATGCTTTATCTTTCCATTGATATTGCTGGTGGTCGTAAACTACAGAAGTATGAGAAGGGTATTGCTCAGCATAAAAGCCAACAGGATCAGCTTTGTGAGGTAATTCATTACCAGCAGCATCTTTAATTTGATATTTGTATTTAGCCCCAGCCTCTATGCCCGGCACAACCAATACCCAATAACCAAAGTCGGTTTTTTGCATGGGCAGACACGAACCATCCCAATAATTAAACTCACCAATCAGTGAAACAGCACTCGCATTAGGTGCGAACACAGCAAACCGAGTTGCTTGAATGGGCGCTTCTAATCCCACATCCAAATTAATCAATTGTGCACCTAGTTGTTGATAGACATTTTGCGCACTGTGATCGATAAAATGTACCGCGTGATAAGCTTGCTCTTGAAACTGATAAGGGTCAACAACCTGGTATTGCCCTTGTGTATTGGCTACCTCGAATGCGTAAACCTGCGGTGCTTGTTTAACGTTAAACTCCCCTCGAAATAAATGACTACCATTAACTTTTTTTAAAGAGCCGAGCGGCTTACCCGATGCTAAGTCAATGACGTTGACTTTCTCTGCATTGGGCAGCCAAGTTGTAATAGTGAAAATAGAGTTTGATGGCTGAAAATGAGCGCCCAAATGAGTAAATGGAAAAGTACATTTGGCTTGTTTTAGTGCTTGTTCGAGTTGCATTGTGTCGCCTTAGTATGAGTGGCTCACATTATATATGAGCCACTTTCTATTTTACTTTGAGGAGTGTTGACGTGCCTCAGTTAAATTAGCCGCAAGATTATTTAATGAACTGTCATTAAATATGTCCTGCAAATTTCGCGATAACTTGCGCCGCCAATTGGGATATTCATTAAAGGTACCAGGAATATTAACGGGTTTATCCATTTCTAACCAATCTTCTAATTGTAAACTGAGCAGCGCACTTGAACCAGCAGCCATATGTAACTGCATTCCAAAATTTAACGCTTTACTCATAGCCACATTATGCCCATTACGTCCAACCTCATCATTAACCGAATGATGACCATGTAAGGTATCTAAAATGGACTGCTTATTTTCATGTCTACTGGTATATAAAGTGCTCAGAATTTCGTCGGTAGGATATAACCCCAATTTTTTGCCTAATGCCAAATCATCACAATGCCAATACCCTGTTAAGGTAGGCATATCATGAGTGGTGAGAGTAGACATGGACTGTTCAGGGTAATGAGCAGGTGAGAAAAAACCACCGTCGTCAGCCTGTTCAAAAAAGAACACGCGGTAAGAATACACACCATTTTCTGCTAATTTAGTCCTTATCTCATCTGGAACAGTTCCTAGGTCTTCACCAATTACCAAACTTTGGTGTCTGTGGCTTTCTAATGCCAAAATAGCCAATAGGTCATCCACTGGATAATACACATAGCCCCCTTCTTTGGCATCATCACCCTTTGCCACCCACCATAATCTCAATAACGCCATCACGTGATCAATACGCAGCGCACCAGTGGCCCGCATATTAGCGTCAAATAGTTCAATAATAGGTTGGTATTGTTGTTCGTAAAGTTTTTCTGGATCCATGGGCGGCAATCCCCAATTTTGCCCTAGTGGACCTAATATATCGGATGGTGCACCTATACTTGCTTTCGTGCAATACAATTCTTTATTGCCCCAAATTTCTGCGCTGCCTTCACTTACCCCTACAGCTAAATCACGATATAAACCAATCGACATCTTATTTTGCTCTGCAACCTGGTTAGCTTGTTCAAGCTGCAACGCTGCTTGCCATTGCAGCCACAAAAAAAACTTCACTCGTTTAGCATTTTTTTTGCTAAACGTTTTTACTGCAGGATTATAGAAATCTGATAATTCTTTTGGAAAAACGGGCCAACCAGAAGATGGTTTTTGTTGTGCCACTAAACTTTCTTGAAGCGCATCATATATTGCTAAGGTCTTTAAACTTTCGCCGCCTTCAACGACAAAGGCTTTAAATATTTTATTTAATTTAGTGTTTTTTGATAGATATTGACTATTTTGATGTGCAAAGACTTTTTCTAACGCATTTAACTTTAACTCAGTGACTAACTCGTAATCGACTAAATCAGTAGATCGCGCCTTTTGTAGTTTTTGCTGAAAATCAATATCGTTTACAACAGCTTGAGTACTGGCTTGTTGATAACCGTCCAGTGCTGTCACATCAATATAAATAAAATTTAGCCAGCGACGAGAAGATGGCCCATATGGGCTACAAGCATTGGGATTAGCAGGATAAAGCGCATGAATGGGATTAAGTCCAACAAATTGAGCACCTTGTTTAGCCAGCTTTTCAACCAGAAAAGATAAATCTGAAAAATCCCCAACGCCCCAATTATTATCACTGCGCAAACAATACAACTGCACACTGATTCCCCAGACCTTTTGACCTTGTAATAATGCCTCAGGTTTATAGCAAGAGGATGGCGCTATTATAAGTCGCATGCTTCCCAGCTCATCATCATCTATTACTAAAGATAATGAATGGTATCCCAATGGTAATGTTATCGGAATATCGATGAGATATTCTTGAAATTCCATATCTTCAATATGTGCAACATTTACCAATTGACAGTCGATGGGTACAAACCGATGCTCTATTATTTCGCCTAGTTCAGTATTAATATGAGCGATGTATTCATCTGTCACCAGCTCAATGGGAAGACGCACTACAATTTGTAAATTTTCTGCAACACGAAGAACTTGCACAGGGTTCAATACAGATAACCAGGCATTATGACTATTTTCCTGCACTTGTTTTAACAACGAATTAGGCTCATCAACTTGATATCCCATTGCTGATAATAATTTCGTTTTTGTTGCTGTTGCTATATTTGTGGGGCGACCCCAGGCATCGTTATAGTGAGATTCAATTCCACGATATTCCACCAATTGTTCAAGTAACGAAGACGTCATTAAAATGTAATTCCTTTGCAATTTGACTAGTGCCTATTGAGCTTTCATTTATACCTTAATATTGGAGGTAATATCTAGCAATGATATACCGCCATTTGTATCCAACTATTATCAACGATAATCGCTTCGTTAGTAACGAATAAATACCTTCAAAATAACAATATTGTAATTTAATAACAAATTACCGTGAATATTTTGCCTTATTAAGCTATTTAGTCCATAATTTTGTAATTATATTTCAGAAGGGTGTTACCACCTTTCGTAAAAACCTTGTTTAAACAACTTGTTTGAAAAAGATCAGAGGATTGAAGATGGCAATAAAAGTAGGTATCAATGGCTTCGGCCGAATAGGTCGATTTGTATTCCGTGCCGCATGTGAACGTAACGACATTGAAGTAGTGGGTATTAACGATCTATTAGATGCAGACTACATGGCGTATATGCTTAAGTATGACTCTACCCATGGAAAATTTAATGGCACTGTTGAAGTAAAAGACGGTCAATTGGTCGTTAATGGTAAAACAGTGCGTGTGACCGCTGAGCGTAACCCTGCAGACTTAGCTTGGGATACCATTGGTGCAGAAGTTGTAGTTGAATCAACGGGTCTATTTTTGACTGACGAAACTGCACGTAAACATATCGAAGCGGGAGCCAAAAAAGTCGTTCTCTCTGCCCCTTCTAAAGATGCAACGCCAATGTTTGTGATGGGGGTTAACCATAGCGAATATGCTGGTCAAGATGTGGTATCTAACGCATCTTGTACGACTAACTGCCTAGCGCCTTTGGCTAAAGTATTAAACGATAACTTTGGCATTGTTGACGGTTTAATGACAACTGTACACGCAACAACAGCTACGCAGAAAACTGTTGACAGCCCATCGGCTAAAGATTGGCGTGGTGGACGTGGGGCGTCTCAAAACATCATTCCATCATCTACCGGTGCAGCGAAAGCTGTGGGTAAAGTTATCCCAGAGCTTAATGGCAAACTTACGGGTATGGCTTTTCGTGTGCCTACCGCTGATGTGTCAGTGGTTGATTTAACGGTAAACTTAGCAAAACCAGCTACCTATGCAGAAATTTGTGCTGCGATGAAAGCCGCTTCTGAAGGCGATATGCAAGGTGTAATGGGTTACACCGAAGATGCGGTTGTTTCACAAGATTTTATTGGCGATGTGCGCACTTCAATTTTTGATGCCACAGCAGGAATTGCCTTAACGGATACATTTGTGAAGTTGGTTTCTTGGTATGACAATGAAATTGGTTATTCAAACAAAGTACTAGATTTGGTAGCTCATATCAGCAAATAAATAGCTTGGCGCCTTAATAGGATCTGTTGATCTTTAATTTGGCTATTAAAATATGTTAAAAAGGCGTCTATATAAGTCGCCTTTTTTGATCCCCCCACAGAGAACTCACATGCTACTGACTGATTCAACCACGATTAAAACACGACAAAAAATTCAGATTTTGCATATTAATAACGCCTTTGCCCATGCCGAAATATCTTTATTTGGGGGACACATTTTGAGTTTCAAACCAAAACATGACAACAGAGAGCGCTTATGGGTAAGCCCAAATGCTTTATTCGACAGTAGCAAAGCGATCCGTGGCGGCATACCTATCTGCTGGCCTTGGTTCGGCGAACATACATCTAATACTACAGCAGCGGCTCACGGTTATGTGCGCACACAAGCTTGGGACATCCTCAATACTGAAGAAACGGATACCGGCACAACCATCAGCCTAAAACCACAAACTAGCAAAGGCGATGGGTTTGAAGGCAACGCACAACTCACCCTAGTGGTTCGAGTTGGACGACAGTTAAACATACAATTACGCACCACCAACCTTGGTGACGCACCCTTAACCTTTAATTGTGCGCTACATAGTTATTTTGCAATTTCAAATATCAAGCAATGCGAGTTGTTGGGTTTGTCTGAGCAGTATTCTGATAAAACGCGCGATTATCGATTGTTCGATACGCCTAAGCCATACCGATTCCACGAGGAAACAGACAGAGTACATTTAGAAAAGCCAAGCACCCTCAGCATTGTTGATGAGCAAGTAGAAACTAACATTCTATCTTCGGGTCATGACAGCATAGTGGTGTGGAACCCATGGCAGGAAAAATCCATCAACATGAACGACATGACAAACGATAGTTATCTGACTATGTTGTGTGTGGAAACGGCTATTACGCAAAAGCAAGAAGTTCTAGCTCATAGTACTCACATTTTGGAACAAACCATTTATTAAAAACCACTAACATTCCATGACTTGAAACTAAAGTAGAAGTTGAAAGTCAGTTGATTAATTTTTCTCTGAATTTTTAGAGGTTTTATAAATAAAAACCTCTCGACGGGTTTAAGCAAGCCTCGAACTTATTGACTTTTATATCTCCTATTACAAATGATAATATTTATCAGTTCTCTTCAAAAGCAGGTATATCATTCAGCTTGTTAAGCCAAGGTAATGCTGAACGACACCAAAACTGAAAACATGGTGTTAACTCATTACGTTGCTCAAGAGTCCCTACCCTTATGCCATATACTCGATTAGATTTTTCAGCGGTAGTCGCATATAAACTGCTACCGCAATCCTGACAAAACCCTTGTGCTCGACGATTGCCGTTCTCTGCTATTTTGATGTATTCCTTTGCTTTCCCTTTGGTGAAGGTTATTCCATCAGGTTGGGACATAACAGTTGTTCTAAAAGCAGTACCAGACAGTTTTTGACAATCAATACAGTGACAAATTCGTACTTTCATTGGATCAATCCTAGCTTCGAAGGTGACTTCTCCACAATGACAACTACCGTTAATTTTCATCATAACTTCTACTCTTTTACGCTAGAATTGGATTAAGGACTAATCATAAAAACGAATATATTTATTTACTTCGACGGCATTCTAATAGCACCGTCTAGACGAATAGTTTCACCGTTGATGTAGCCATTTTCGATTATATGTAACGAAAGACGTGCAAACTCATTGGGCGCTCCCATACGTTTAGGAAATTGAATATTACTAACAAGTGACTCTTGTACTTGTTCTGGCATAGCCAACAACATAGGCGTTCCCATAATACCTGGCGCAATCGTATTCACTCTGATCCCCGAAGACGCTAAATCTCTCGCCATAGGTAACATTAATGCAACAATTCCTCCTTTACTTGCCGCATAAGCCGTTTGTCCCATTTGCCCATCATAAGCGGCAACGGATGCTGTATTAATAATAACACCGCGCTCATTGTCGTCATTGGGTTCATTTAATGCCATTTTCTCAGCAGCAATACGAGCAACATTAAAACTGCCAATTAAGTTAATATTGATAGCAATGCTAAAAGCAGATAACGCTTGTGCTTTTTTGTTGCGATCAAGCACTTTTTTAGCAGGTGCGATACCTGCACAATTAATACAAATATCTACACGACCAAACTTAGCAATAACAGATTCAAATGCAGCTTCAACTGAGCTATCACTGGTAACATCTGTACAAGAAAATAGTACTTTATCAGCACCAAATTCTGCTACGAACTGCTCTCCTTGATCTTTGTTAAGGTCGAAAGCAGCAACTTTTACACCTACTTTAATTAACTCTTCTAGTGTTGCTCGTCCTAGGCCTGAAGCACCGCCGGTAACTACAGCAACTTTATCTACTAAATTCATATTACCTCCTATTAATAAAACCTTTTAAACTGACACTACCCAGTCAAATTTATCTTCACGGGTACCATACTGGATGCCCGTCAACTCATCATAAAGCTTGGTAGCAACGTCACCGGTTTCATTACCGTTAATAACGTACTCTTTTCCCTTAAAGCCAAGTTTTCCTAAAGGGGATATAACAGCAGCAGTACCACAACCAAATACTTCGGTTATTTTCCCTCTGGTGATATCGGCTAAAATCACTTCAATATCTAAACGTTGTTCGCTTACTTCGTAGCCTAATGTGGGTGCTAATTTCAAAATAGAATCACGTGTAATACCAGGTAAAATACTGCCACTAAGTTCAGGCGTGACAATCTGCTCTCCTTCATAAACAAAGCAGATATTCATTGCGCCAACTTCTTCTATATATTTGCCTTCAACCGCATCTAACCAAAGTACTTGGGAATAACCCAACTTAATAACTTCTTCAGAAGCAAAAAGGCTAGCAGCATAGTTACCTCCAGTTTTAGCCTCCCCAACACCGCCTTTTACTGCACGACGATATTCATCTGCAACAAAAACTGGTATAGGTGTTAATCCGCCTTTAAAATAGTTACCTGCCGGACCTGTAATAATAAAATGGCTATAATTACGACTAGCGCCAAGTCCCAATTTAGGGCTTGTAGCAATCATAGTAGGGCGTATATACAAAGATGAACCTTGTTGATGAGGCACCCAATCTTGATCTAAATAAACCAGTGACTTTATAGCTTCCAAGTGCAAAATTTCATCAACTTCTGGCATTACCATACGTTTTGCAGAACGATTAAAGCGTCTTACATTTTCTTGAGGACGAAATAAGTTAACACTGCCATTCGCGCGACGATAAGCCTTGAGCCCTTCAAATATTTCTTGGCTATAGTGTAAAACAGCAGCCGAAGGATCTAGAGATAAAGGCTGGTAAGGATAAATCTGTTGATTATGCCAGCGCTTCTCTGGGGTAAATTGCTGAATAAACATATGGTCAGAGAAGGTTTCACCAAAACTAAACTCTGCAGGACAAGCACCACGTTTGTCTGGTGAAATTGAATTAATTTTAATTGTCATTATTTGCTACTCATTTATATTTATAAATTTATGTTTTTAGTCTTTTAAAATATCTCTGGCAATAATGACTCGCTGAATCTCGCTAGTACCTTCGTATATAGTGGTAATTCTAACGTCTCGCGCTAAACGTTCTAGCGGATACTCTTTTATATATCCTGCGCCACCCAATAACTGCAATGCCGTATAACAAGCGTCATTGGCTTTTTCAGACGCAAAAACTTTTGCCATCGAAGCTGAGGTTGAAAAAGGTAAACTATTATCTTTATTTACGGCAGCTTGCATAATGATTAAACGAGCAGCTTCTAATTCTGTATATCTGTCAGCTAACATCCATTGCAAACCTTGAAAGCTTGCTAACGGTTTGCCAAATTGTTTGCGCTCCTTAATATATCCTGTCGCGTAATCAAGTGCCTCAAGCCCTAAACCTAACGCTAAAGAAGCAATACCTATACGGCCACCGGCTAATTCAGTTATTGCAATCTTAAAGCCTTGATTTTCTTTTCCTAACAAAGCTGAAGCAGGAATACGACAGGTATCAAAAGTCACTTCATTCGTTGAAGAAGCTTTTTGGCCCATTTTATCTTCCGGTTTACCTATCGTAATACCTGGTAATTGGCTATCAACAAGAAAACAGCTAATACCTTTTACGCGCGGAGCATCAGGGTCTGTTACTGCCCAAACAACAAAAACACCAGCATAATCAGCTGAAGTAATATAAATTTTACTACCCGTAAGAATATATTCATCACCCTCTTTTATTGCTTTAGTTTTCATGGCAGAAGGATCTGAACCCGCAGTTGACTCTGTTAAACAAAAGCCCCCCGCATAATATTCACCACTACAAATTTTTGGTAAATAATGTTGTTTCTGATCTTCATTCCCAACGGCTTGAATGACTTCAGCAACCATATTAGTCACTGAAGTGGTAACAGCTGTTGAAGCGCAACCACGAGCTATCTCTGTAATAGCTAAAGAAAAAGCAACACTTCCAGCCTGAATACCGCCATATTGACTATCAATATTAATCCCCATAAAACCCAATTCACTGAGTTTTTTAATATTCGATAAAAAAAGTGCTTTCCCGCTTTCTTTCTCTACCAATTCAGCATTGGGTTTTAATTCAGCTACAGCAAATTGTTTTGCTGTATCTTGGATCATTATTTCTTCTTCATTAAACGTTATTTGCATTGTTTCATCTCAAGGTATTTATAGAATTTAACCATCGTTCCAACTATATATGTATGGCGTGACCCAGTGTTAACATGGCTGCTTCCATTGTGGCCTCGCCTAATGTTGGGTGCACATGAATGGTGTTGGCTAAATCTTCTAACCTTGCGCCCATTTCAATAGCGGTAGCAAATTGATTACTTAACTCTGCAACATGAGCCCCCACAGCATGAATACCAATAACAACATGGTTATCTTTACGCGCTGTAATACGCACAAAGCCACCATCATTACCAGCTTCCATGGCTAAGGCCTTACCAATTGCTGCAAAAGGAAATTTGCCTACCAGTGTTTCTATTCCTTGTGATTTTGCTTCAACTGCCGTTAAGCCAACACCAACAAGTTCAGGCTCAGTAAAACAAACCGCAGGTATAACGCTTGGGTTAAATTCACGCTTTAAACCAGAAATGATTTCGGCAACCATTTCACCTTGGGCAGAAGCTTTATGCGCTAACATTGGTTCTCCAACTAAATCACCAATTGCCCAAACATTTTTCATCGCTGTGCGACATTGGTTGTCAACTTTAACGAAAGCCCCATCCATATCTACACACATGTTAGCTAAACCGTAACCTTGAGTATTCGGACGACGCCCCACAGTCACTAAAATTTTGTCGCCATGAATAGAATGCTCAATGCCATTTTTATCGCTGTAAGTTAATGTAGCTCCTTCACCAGTACCATGCTCAATAACTGATACTGCTCGAGCAGAATATTCAATCTCTACATTATGATTTTTCAACCATGTCGCTACAGGTTTCGTTAGCTCTTTATCAAACAACGGCACAATAGAATCCATGCCTTCAACAAACGTGACTTTAGCCCCAAGTTTACGGTAAGCGATGCCCATTTCTAAGCCGATATAACCCGCCCCAATCACAACTAAATGGTTAGGTAATTCGTGTTGCTCAAGTGCCTGTGTAGAAGAGATAACATTTTCACTATAAGGTAAAAAGGGCAGTGCTGTTGCGGTTGAGCCTGTCGCTAAAATAACGTGTTCAGCTTTGATGTTTACAATACCTTGTGCAGTGTCCACTGTGCAGTTTTTAGCGTCTGAAAAATTAGCCCAACCTTTAATTTGTCTGACTTTATTTTTTTTAAGTAAAGCTTCAACACCACTACTTAAACGAGCAACAATAGAGTCTTTCCAGTCAATCAGTTTTGGCATATCTAACTGTGCAGGCTGTGGTACTAAAATTCCTAACTTACCGTCACCTGTGTGGGCATTAATTTCTTCAAAACGCGATGCTGCATGTATTAACGCTTTTGATGGGATACACCCACGAATTAAACATGTTCCCCCTGCTCTGTCGCCTTCAATAATAACGGTATCTAAGCCTAACTGTCCCGCACGAATTGCAGCAACGTAACCACCAGGACCTGCACCTACTACTAAAACTTTACATGAAACTAAATTATTCATATTCACTCCTACATGAATAAGGTTGCTGGAGACTCAAGCAAACTTTTAATACGTTGTACAAACAGAGTCGCTTCCCAACCATCAATCACGCGGTGATCAAACGAAGATGAAATATTCATGATATCGCGAGGAACAAAACCTCCATCTTGCCAAACAGGGCGTTTAGCAATTTTATTAATACCGATAATCGCCACTTCAGGTGAATTGATAACAGGTGTAGTCACAATACCGCCCAAGGGACCAAGGCTTGTTATAGTAATAGTTGAACCACTTAATTCTTCACGTTTTGCTTTACCACTGCGAGCGGCGGTAGATAGACGTTTAACTTCATTAGCTGATTGCCATAAATCAAGAGTTTCAGCATGCCTAATTACTGGCACAACTAATCCACTCTCAGTTTGAGTAGCTATACCGACATGGGCAGCACCATAGCGATACACAATATTATCGTCATCATCGAAACGAGCACTCATTTCAGGATAATCTTGTAAGGCAACCACTAGCGCTTTGATGAAAAAAGGCAGCATAGTGAGTTTTGGCTGTTCATCTGCTCGCTCTTTATTAAGCTTGATGCGTAACTTTTCTAGCTCAGTCACATCAATCTCTTCAACATAGGTAAAATGCGGAATACGCTGCATTGTATCTTGCATAATCGCTGCAATTTTACGGCGTAATCCAATCACTTTGACTTCTTCAATTGATTCATTAGCAACACTGTTAGAGGATGCTACTGGAGCCTCTGCAGATGATTGGCCAGAAATAAAAGCATCTAAATCATTATGCGTAATACGCTCAGCAGGACCAGTTCCACGTACATAATTTAAGTTAATGCCTGCATCCATTGCACGTTGACGAACAGCAGGAGCGGCTAAAGGTTTTTGGCCTTCAGGACGAGGAGCCGTAACATTTCGATTAGAAGCGGTAGCTGTTTTTGTTACTGAATTGACTGAAGGCTTTTCAAAGGCTGCTTTAACCTCTTTGTTTACCGGTACAGCTTCTTTTTCAGTTACTGCAACAGGCTCTTCACCTACAGTATGATCCGCTGTAGTAGTCGCTTTTTCAGGCTTAGATGCATTTTCAGTCGCTTGCTGACTTTCCACGAAGTTACCTTCGCCTTCTACTTGTAATTTCACAAAGTCAGCACCAACAGCGATCATTTCGCCAGCTTGGCAAGCTTGCCACGTTACCGTGCCATCGACAGGAGATGGAATTTCAACCGTTGCTTTGTCTGTCATTACTAAACATAAAACATCGTCTTCTTCGATGGTTCCACCTAATGCAACGTTCCATTCCACTAATTCAACTTCAGCAATACCTTCGCCAATATCAGGTACTTCAATTAAATAATTGCTCATTTCTACTCCCCCATCACTTTTCTTAATGCATCACCAACGCGAGCCGGACCAGGGAAATACTCCCATTCCTGTGCATGGGGATAAGGCGTATCCCAGCCGGTAATTCGAATAATAGGAGCTTCTAAACTGTACAGACATAACTCTTGAACAACGGCCATCAATTCAGCACCAAAACCGCTGGTTTTAGTGGCTTCGTGTACAACAATACAACGACCTGTTTTTTTCACAGATTTCTCGATTGTTTCTTCATCCAGTGGCAATAAGGTGCGTAAGTCGATTACTTCTGCATCAATGCCTGTTTCTTCTGCCGCACATTGAGCAACATGTACCATAGTGCCGTAAGCTAGAATCGTCACATCTGAACCCTCACTAGTGATTGCGGCTTTGCCTAAAGGCACCGTGTAATGACCGTCTGGCACTTCACTTGCTGCATGTTCAGACCAAGGCGTAACAGGTCTATCGTGATGACCATCAAAGGGCCCGTTATATAAACGTTTAGGCTCTAAAAATATAACGGGGTCATCATCTTCAATAGAAGCGATAAGTAAACCTTTAGCGTCGTACGGATTAGAAGGAATAACCGTTTTTAATCCTGCCACATGGGTGAATAACGCTTCAGGTGATTGAGAATGGGTTTGCCCACCGTATATACCACCGCCTGTTGGTGTTCTGATAGTCATAGGAGCAGTAAATTCACCTGAAGAGCGATAACGTAAACGTGCCGCTTCAGAAGCAATTTGGTCATACGCTGGTAATATATAATCGGCAAATTGAATTTCAGGCACTGGTCGTAAACCATATGCTCCCATGCCAACAGCAGCCCCTATAATGCCAAGCTCTGATATTGGTGCATCAAAACAACGTGATTTACCATACTTTGCTTGTAAGCCCTCAGTTGCTCTAAATACACCACCGAAGTAACCAACATCTTCACCAAAAACAATGACGTTATCGTCTCGTTCCATTGTTACATCAAGCGCATCACGAATGGCTTCGATCATATTTTTACGAGACACATTCTGAGAGATAATTTTTTCAGACATATCTATACACCTGCTTCTTGACGTTGTTTACGCAGGTGGGCAGGCATTTCTTTATAAACATGGTTAAACATTTCACTAACAGCTGGAACGGCACCTTTGCCTAATGTGCCGTAAGTTTCAGCTTCTTTTGCTGCAGCTTTCACTTCTGCTTTTAGCGCTTTAGTTAGCGCTTCATGTTGTGCTTCATCCCAAATACCTTTTCCAATAAGGTGCGTTTTTAATCGCTCAATTGGATCGCCTAATGGCCAGTAGTCTGCTTCATCTGCTGGACGATACTTTGTTGGATCATCCGACGTTGTATGCGCAGCCGCGCGATACGTTACCCATTCAATTAAGGTAGGGCCTAAGTTTCTTCGAGCACGATCAATTGCCCATTTAGAAACAGAATAAACAGCTAAAAAGTCATTACCATCAACTCGAATGGAAGGAATATTAAAACCATGACCACGGCAAGCAAAATTTGCGGACTCACCACTGGCGATCCCCTGAAACGTTGAAATGGCCCACTGATTATTGACAACATTTAAAATAACAGGAGGTTTATAGGTTGAAGCAAAAACAAGTGCTGAGTGAAAGTCACTTTCAGCCGTTGAACCATCACCTATCCAACCTGAAGCGACTTTAGTATCCCCTTTAATTGCAGATCCCATTGCCCAACCAACAGCTTGCATAAACTGAGTTCCTAGGTTGCCAGAAATAGAGAAAAATCCATAATCACGCTCAGAATAGAAAAAAGGTAGTGAGCGACCACCCAACTTGTCTTTTGAATTAGAGTAAATTTGGTTAATCATATCGACCATAGGAAAATCTTGGGCAATTAATAAGCCCTGTTGTCGATAACTCGGAAAACACATATCTCCTTGAGATAACGCCATACGTTGTGCACAAGCTACCGCCTCCTCACCTCGACACTGTACATAAATAGAGGTTTTTCCTTGACGCTGCGACATGAACATACGTTCGTCAAAAAGTCGCGTTTTTAACATCACGGTTAAGCCTTTTAATAAAAAATAATCATCAACTTCTGGAACCCACTCGCCAATGGCAACACCGTTATCATCCAGCACTCTGACCATGTCATAAGCAAGTTCGCGAATACTTGCAGGGGCGCAATCTATATCAGGTTTAGGAACAGTTCCTGCTGCTGGTACGCTGATATGACTAAAATCGGGTTTATCGCCCGGTCTAGAAGAAGGTTCAGGCACGTGTAAACTCAAAGGTGCTTCATTATTCATGTTCGTGTTTTTTCCAAAGCAAAGCGCTCCATTTCCAATTTATTGAAACTAAATGAAGCGAGAAAATTCTAAGAGAAATATACTATGGGAAACGGTAGTGAGTCATACCAAATAATCACAAAATTGAACGGTAAATTGGTGGACAACATCAATTTATGCGTATACATTGGCTATATAATTCAATATCACTCAAAAAATCAGGACTAACTGACATGCTAAATTTCATTATAGACAAAACTGACATAGAAATATTAAAAGCATTACAGCATGATGCAGGCATTTCAAATATAGAACTTGCAGACAAAGTTTCGCTGTCTCCATCCCCTTGTTCACGACGAGTTAAACTTTTAGAAGAAGCTGGTTTTTTTAGAGGTAAAGTCACCTTGTTAAATCCAAAATCCGTTGGACTACCTGTTAATGTATTTATGCAAATCACACTAATTCGCCAGAAAAAAAGCCACTTAGAAGTTTTCGAAGAAGAAATTAGTCAATGGCCAGAAGTAATGGAGTGCTATTTAATGACAGGCGATTTTGATTATCTCATTCGAGTTGCAGTACCTGATTTAATCAGCTATCAAGTTTTTTTAGATAAGGTGACTGAAATGGATGGGATCAGTCATATTAAAAGTAGCTTTTCACTAAAGCAAATTTGCTATAAAACTGAATTACCATTGGGGCATTTAAAAGTTCTTATACGTTAACTGTAGTAGCTCAGACTTGATCTGCCAGTTACCCATTTTTCAAATGGTGTCGTCAGTTTAGATTTGAGCTAAATTCTTTTCTGCCCAAACCGATTTTCCATCAAGTAATGTTTCCAGCGGTGTTCGTCCGCAACAGAATTTTTTAGGGGATAGTTTAAATGAAGTAACAGGGACTGCTGCTTTAGGATCATCCGTTGGGCCACCCCAAATATTTAATGCACCGTTTGACCATTTTTTGTAGGTAACCTGAATTCGGGATAAGCCGCGCCTCTCAACATCGCTCTTTTTGCGCCTACCTTCGTTGAGCTTACTAGCAATAGCCCGCTATTACGTACGTAAGCCCGCCTTGATATCCACAAAAATTTCGATGTTGATAATGCTGTTGAGTGTGTAGATTAAGGAAAATTAGCTTAACTATCTGAATTTATGAATAAAAAACTATTTAGACGACACACATTATCCCGAACTCAGGTTAGGTAATTTGTTTACCGTCAGGACTGAGCTTAAGAGCTAAGTATGTTGGATCTGCGAAAAGCTCACTACGAGGAATAAATGAAGCGGATTGAGACTTTTCAACTGAAGTACATCCAGACACCCCCACATTCCCTAGTGCGACGAATAAACAAGCAAAGACCTCTGGCTATACCTTTTTCGCAGTAGCTTGATATTATTAGAGCTAACTTTTGAACATATTGTCAAACCTACTCTGCTTTTTCTCAATATATTGAATAAAACAGAGGGGCTGCAAGTAGTACCAAACTTACTTGTTTTTATAAACAACGCCTTCCTTCATCACAAAATCAATATCCATAAGCTCCGTGATATCTTTTGTTGGATCACCATGAACAGCGACAATATCTGCAAACTTTCCTGCTTCGATAGAACCCAAAACGTCCGATTTACCAAGATTATCAGCACCATATATTGTGGCCGTTTTAATCGCTTCAGTTGGGCTTAAGCCTGCTTGCACTAATAGTCCAAACTCTGTTGCATTAAGGCCGTGTTTAGATACATAACTATCGGTACCAAACGCAATTTTAATGCCTTTTTTATAGACAAGGCTTAACGTATCTATCATTTGAGGCCCCACTTCTTTGGCTTTATCTCTAACCGATTGTACAAAAAATGAATTTTCATCTGCTGCAATATCTGACACGGTAGCGCCCGCTAGTAATGTGGGTATAAAGTAAGCCCCTGTTTTCTTAAATAAATCTAATGATTCTTTATCAGAAAAGGTACCGTGTTCAATAGAATCAACTCCAGCACGTAACGCTGCATTAATACCGTCTGCATTATGCGCATGTGCGGTAACCTTTCTTCCTAACTGGTGAGCGGTATCTATAATTGCTTTCACTTCATCATTAAAAAATTGTTGCCCAGTTCCGGCTGCTGTTTCAGATAACACGCCTCCTGTAGCGACAAACTTTATGTGATCGGCTCCACGTCTAACTTGATCACGTACTGCACGACGACAATCAGCAACACCATCACAAGCGCCAGTATGATTAACAACTGCAAACACTTCATCTCTATAACCATGACGTTGCCCGTGCCCACCAGTAGGTGAAATAACGTCACCCGCGGCATAAATTCTAGGACCGGGGACATAATTTTTTTGAATAGCATCACGTAATGCAAAAACTGAATCTCCACCTCGGCCACCAAGATCACGAACGGTAGTAAAACCTGAATTCAAAGTTATTTTTGCATTTCTTGCGCCAAATAATGCGGTATCAGGATCAGAAAATTCAACCCTGCGGATTTTACTTTTACTACCAAGCTCATCTGTAATATGTACATGTCCGTCAATCAATCCTGGTAATACAAAACTATTTTTTAAATCATGAATTTTGACCGTATCATTTGACGCTTTTTTTAAGGATTTAGCGGTTATATAGCCCGACTTAACATTAACAATCTTTCCATCACGGATAACAATACTTTGTTTGTTCTTGATGTTATCACCGGGAACAGACATTAACTTCCCCGCATGCACAATGACTAAATCAGCAGCATTACTCATCAATGGAGTGAACGCCAATACACAACCTACTAATCTACTTAAACCTTTCATGATATCTCCTAATAATTTTTAATAAATTAACCCAGCCAAGGATTATTCATTAAATGTTGTTTTTCGAATGACTTGATTGCTTCGGTACGTTGCAATGTGCTGCCTATCGCATCTAGCCCTTGCATTAATGCTTCTTTTCGCATTGGGTCTAGCTCAAAATTTATTTCATTCTTTGCTGTTAACTTAATTTTTTGACGCAATAAATCAATCTCTATTTCTTGTATTTCACCAGAGGCGACATGTTCTCCAAATTGAGTCATTAATTTCTCATCTAACTCAATAACCAACAAACCATTACGCTGACAGTTATCATAAAATATGCCGGCAAAAGTCGTACCGATTAAGGCACGTACCCCGAGTTGTTTAAGACCCCAAACCGCATGTTCTCGGCTTGAACCACAGCCAAAATTAGCGCCAACAGCTAAAAATCTTGCACCTATCCACTGAGGTTTATTCAATACAAATTCTGGATTAGGCTCACCAGAAAGCAGAAAGCGCTGATCGAAAAAAACACCTTTATCGAGCCCATTACGGTCAATACCTTTTAAAAATTGTTTCGGCATAATCACATCGGTATCGATGTTAGCTGTCATAAACGGGGCTATTTTTCCTATTTCAATTGTAAAAGCGTCCATCAATTTATCTCCCAATCACGTACATCACATAAATGACCTTTAATTGCGGCAGCTGCAACCATGGCAGGGCTCATTAAATGTGTACGCACACCTGCCCCTTGACGACCTTCAAAATTTCGATTTGTACTCGATGCACAGCGATCACCAGGGTTTAACACATCATCATTCATGGCTAAACACATAGAGCAACCAGATTGCCGCCACTCAAAACCAGCATTGATAAAAATATCCGCTAAACCTTCTTCTTGTGCTTGAGCTCGAACCTTTGATGAGCCCGGAACAATCATAGCTCGCACACCGTCTGCAACCTTTTGTTCTTTAACTATTTCAGCAACTTGACGTAAATCTTCTATACGCGCGTTAGTACATGAGCCAATAAAAGCATGCGTAATGGCGATACCTTGCATTGCAGTACCAGCTTGTAACCCCATATATTGAAGAGACCGAGTCATACTTTTGCGCTTCGCAAGGTCGATGTTATCTCTTGGGTTGGGCACTACACCACTAATGATTAGGGCTTGATCAGGACTTGTTCCCCAAGTAACCATTGGCTCAATACTATTGGCATCTATCGTCACTTCTCTGTCAAACCTAGCATCGGCATCGGTATATAATTGCTTCCATTGCTCTACAGCGCGATCCCACAGTTCGCCTTTGGGCACTCTTGGTTTAGGTTTAAGGTATGCATAAACAACCTCATCAGGGGCCATAAATGCACCTCGAGCACCCGCTTCTACTGCCATATTACAAATAGTCATCCGTGCCTCAACACTCATGCTTTCAATAGTAGAACCACAAAACTCTATCGCGTAACCTGTAGCACCTGATGCACCTATATCACGGATCATTTCCATGACGACATCTTTTGAAGTAATGCCTAATCCCAACGTGCCATTAACTGTGACTCGCATGGTTTTCAATTTTTTATAGATAAGTGTTTGTGTGGCTAATAGGTGTTCAATTTCAGAGGTACCGATACCAAATCCAAAAGCACCTAACGCCCCATATGTTGTGGTATGACTATCGCCAGCAGCCACTGTCATACCGGGTAGAATAAAACCTTGCTCCGGTGCCACAACATGTTCAATACCTTGACGACTATCAAGAATATCGAACAATTCAATGCCAAATTTTTCGCAATTTTTTGCAAAATAATTAACCTGCAGAGCGCCCCCCTCTTGTGGACCAACAGACACTCGTTGAGGCTCAGTAGAGTTAACATGATCTACTACCGCTAAAGAGGTATTTGCTCTCCATAAATCTCGATTAGCATCACGCAAACCACTGAAAGCCTGCGGACTTGTATACTCATTTAATACTTGGCGATCGATATATAAAAGAACATGACCTTTATCATCCAGTTGACATACAGTGTGTGAACCAATAAGTTTCTCATATAGAGTTTTTGGTATATTCATAGATTATTTCCTTTTCAAAAAAATTTGCTGGTGACTGAATATATGCCGCAGAGAAAATATTGAAGTAACTGTTTAACTTTTCTGAGTTACTAGAAAAGCTCTACGCCAATAAACTTCTGTAAAATTGTATTAAGAAAAACCAGCAACAAAATAAATGGGATAATAGACAGTACCGAAAAGTCCACATATCGCTTAGTAAGCGAATCGTGATAATCGCTATCGCCTTGTTCCAGTTCAAGGTTCATACTTTTCTTCCAACGAAAGCGCACAAACAAGCAAATAAGTAAGCCATTCAACGGTAAAATAGTGTCGTAAAACACGTCGACAATCACATCAAAAAAGGATTGGCCTTTCCCCGCATAAGTTACAAAATTAGTTAACCAATCAATCATTCCAAAGGAGCATATACATGCAACTGATAAAACTAATAACGGCAAAGTTAATTGAAGCAATGCAGGTTTTGCTTTAACTTCAGGGTGTCGATTAAACTGGAAGTTGGCACTTCAACTATCGACACCAGTGATGTAATAGCAGCGAAGAAAACGAGTAAGAAAAAAATAAATGCCACCACACTAGCGCCTATATAACCAATTAATGGTTGCAGTGCTAAAAATAACTTTGGCAAGTAAGTGAATATCATGCCCACTGAAGAGTCGCTAAGTTGAGCCGGATCTGTATTTGGATTGATGACAAAGATAGCCGGTAATATTAACAAGCCGGCAAAAAAAGCAACTGTTGTGTCCGCTATTGCAACAAATTTGGCGCTACTTGAGATGCTCTCTGACTTATTGACATATGAGCCGTAAGTGATAAGGATCCCCATTCCTAAGGAAAGAGAAAAGAAAGCCTGAGAGAGTGCACTATTAACAACGGCGGTATTTATTTTACTAAAATCAGGCACTAAGTAATAACGTAAGCCAATCTCTGCATTATCTAGCGTCAATACAAATACGACCAACCCAATCAACATAACAAAAAGTAACGGCATCATAATTTTAGCCGCTCTTTCGATTCCTTTTTTTACACCACTTACAAGGATAAGGTTTACAAAAGCACCTACTACAAATAAATAAATAAATACTTGGTTGCTATTAACAAAATTATCAAACGTATCTGGTTTTGCTAATTCCGATAAATTACCCTGCGCTATTTCAACAAAGTAGCCAAAAATCCATACGGTGACCACCATATAAAAAACAGCGATCATCAATGGCGTAATAAATGTCAACATGCCTAAAATTCGCCAAGGAGAGCGTGATTCAGTTTCTTTTGTGTAAGCGCCAATGGGATCTTTTTGGGTCCGGCGCCCTAAACTAAGTTCTGCCATCATCACAGGTAAGCAGACAAAAATGATGAATAATACGTAAAGCAATAAAAAGGCACCGCCTCCTCCTTTAGTAGCAGCCACAGGAAAGCCTACTAAACTTCCTATTCCAACAGCCGAACCAGCGGCTGCCAAAACGAAGCCAAGGCGCGAGCCAAATTGTTCGCGAGAAGCCGCCACTAGTCTATATTGCTATTTTAGGGAGATTCATAAAACTAAGTACTTGCTCTAAAAGCAGTTCCGGTGCTTCTTCTGGAATATAATGACCTGAAGGCAATGAGTGACCTGTTACTTGTTCAGCAACTTTCTCCCATTCCACTATGGGTTCGAAGCAACGACCGACTACTCCTTCTTTTCCCCACAAAACTAACAAAGGACACGATACTTTATGGCCTGCTTCGATATCTGTTTTATCATGTACTAAATCGATACCTGCACTGGCTCGGTAATCTTCACAAATGCCTGTTGCAGCACCTGGTAATTTGAGGCATCTTAAATATTCTGAAAATACTTCTTCGGTAAATGGACTCATACCGGCACTTCGTGTACCCATAACACTTCGAAGGTAATTTTCTGGATCAGCTTCAATTAAAGATTCGGGAAAAGGTGCAGGACGAATCAAGAAAAACCAATGCCAATACGCTCTTGCAAATTCTTGATTAGTTTGTTCATACATTGCTAAGGTCGGTGCAATATCGAGTAACACCATACATATAACATTGCTCGGGTGATCAGCAGCAAGCCGATGAGCAACACGTGCTCCTCTGTCGTGAGCAAGTACTGAAAAGTGTTCAAAACCCAAATGCTTCATCAACTCGACTTGATCTTTGGCCATTACACGTTTCGAGTATGCTTCAGATTTGTCACTAGCCACAGGCTTATCACTATCACCGTACCCTCGTAAATCTGCAGCAACCACAGTAAAGTGCTGAGCTAATTTATCTGCCACTTTATGCCATATAGCATGAGTCTGAGGATGACCGTGTAGTAGTAATAACGCAGGACCGTTCCCACCAATGCGATAATTAATATTGATCCCGTTCACAGCGACCTTTTCAGTTTTATAAAACGTAAACATAAATACTTGTTTCCTGTTCTATTATTTGAATTAGCTGGGAATAATGTTCAAACAATTCCCAGCTAAAGAGTCAAGATTATCCTCGACAATATAGGCCTACAGATTAGAAGTTATAAGCAGCTCTAAGAGAAATAAAGCGTCCAACATTGTCGTAATTACCACGAGAAGCAGTAAATACATCTTCACGACGAGGCGGATCAATATCACCAAGGTTAGTGATGGTTGCTGTTAACCTTAATTCGTTCTCAAATTCATAACCAAGTACTAAGTCGTTATAAATACGTGAGGGTACATCATTAGTATCGATTGACTCAGCCGTTAGTACATTAGGATCAAGTATTGCTGAACCAATATAACGAGTGTTTAAACCAACAGATAACGCACCTGTTTTATAGGTTAAGTTTAAATTTGAACGAAATTTAGGGTTGTCAGGATTATTTTTAGAAATAAACAAGCTATCCGGGTCATTCTCATCTACCAACTGTTCGTGATCTAACAAGTAAGAACCATTTAATGACGCACTAAGCACGCCGTCATCAATATCAGTACTATAATAACCTTCAAAATCAATACCTCTAGCATTGAGGCTACCTACATTAATTTTAGCTACATCAATTCGCTCGATTGACAATTGATTATCACGAGTGATTAATGAACAAAACTCATTAGTTGTTGTTGGTGAGTCTACACATTTTTTGATAATGTCATTTACACCAAAAGAGCCTATCGCATTAGTAATTTCAATGTCCCAATAGTCAATCGAAAGAGTAATACCCTCAATAAAGCTCGGAGTAAGTATTGCGCCAATAGTAAATGAATCAGACTCTTCCTCAGACAAGTCCGAATTACCACCGGTAACAACTTCTTTTGCTGGCGCTGCATTAGGATCAACCCAACCATTAGGAATACCTAAGGCTGCACAATTAGCCTCACGGGTAGATGTGCCTAAATTAATTTGAGTCACATCACATGGATCAGTCAAAAAAGCACCTGTAGTAACACCAGGACTAAATAATTCAGATAAATTAGGCGCTCGGACACTAGTAGCTATTGATGCTCTTAAACGAATATCTTCAATTATTGCCCAATTAAATCCGAGTTTGGTTGCTGTAGTTCCACCGATCGTATCGTAATCGGAATATCGAATAGCAGCTTCAATATCAAGTTGTTCAAAAGCGGCTATGCCTGAAAGAACGGGAATAACTACTTCCAAATACGCTTCATCTACAGACATTTCAGCACCTTGAGGTTCTTGTCCTCTAAACAGGTGTAATCCACCTTGTCTTGCTAGGCCATCATCTAACGCAGCAATGGATTCTTCTCTATGCTCTAATCCAGCGGCAAATTGTACGAAACCCGACGGTAATTCAAATGCATCACCAGCTAAACTAGCTGATATAACTTGTTGCTCATTTCTGTGAAAACGTAATGCAGTGTGTTGAATATAAGCGGATTGTTCTGATGTAAGAGCTTCTTGCGACAATGGAAAAATTGGTACACAGTCACCACCACTACGACAAACAGCTTCGCCTGTAACAGGGTCTGCAATTACATCTATAGCATTTGCAACATTCTGAGTAATTGAATAGTTACTCCACTTAGAGTTATTTTCATAACGAGAGTCTTGAGCAGAAAAACTCCAATTCCAATCATTAGCTAAATCACCTTCAAAGCCAGCAACTAAAGAATAGCTAGTACGGTCAAAAGTTGGGGTTCTTGTTCCCCAGTTTTGATATGCACGATTATAGCTAAGCGTTGATATACCATTAGCATCCATTAATGCGGTCAAATCATCAGGTAATAAAGGGTTTTCGCGTTGCAGTTTATTTATAATTAACCCACCACTTCCCGTTGTATTATCTGGTTGACCAGAGCCAACCGTTGTTGTAGTACCAAAGTCTGCATCAACAAAGAAGTTAACATCATCAGCTACTTCATAATTTAAACTAAAGCGTGTTGCTAAAATCTCTTGTTCTTGCCTAAGCCGTGAAAAGTCAGTTCGTCTAAAGCCTTCCGCACCAATACCTCTAATATTGGCGAATAGTATACCACGGTCAATAAGCCTTACCGATGGATCTGCGGTATACCAATCGCCATCTACTCTAAAAGCTCCTGTAGGTGCAAAACCGTAAAGCGCTATATCTTCAACATGAATTCTGTCTGGTATGCCATCAGCTGGACCTGTATTTGCAGGATTTGGTCGTAAGTTTAATTCAGTACCAAAATCACGTTGCGAAGTTTTTAATTCTTGCTCTTTACTGTAGCTAATACCAACTACAATGGAGCCTTTGCCGTCAGCAAACTCAGCACCGCCAGCAAAATCTAATGATACACGTTCACCACCACTACCTGCTGTAGAAGCACCGGTACTGACTGAAAGTTCTATGCCCTCAACATCATCTTTCATGATCATGTTAACTACACCACTTACTGCGTCAGCGCCGTATACTGCAGATGCGCCACCAGTAATAACTTCTACTCGTTTGATAAGACCTGCCGGTACCATTGACAAATCAACAGCAGATGAGGCGCTACTACCTGAAACACGACGACGACCATCTATCAAAACTAAACTTCTGTCAGTACCTAAACCACGTAGGTTAATAAACGATGCGCCAGCTTCAGGACTTGACAGTGCACCGGGGCTACCATTAGCACTACCTAAACCAACACCTATTGAAGGCACAGATTTAAGAATATCATACACATTTGAAAAACCTGATTCTTCAATGGCCTTTTGTCCCACTACATTGACGGGTGTTGCTGTTGCAAAGCCAGCTCGTTGAATTCGGCTACCTGTTACAGCAATTTTTTCAACGCTGCTCTCTTGTTCCTTAGCTGAATTTTCATCTTGTTGAGCATTTACACCTGATGAAACCAACGACAAGAGTAAAATACTTGTGGCAATCTTGGTTAATTGAAAATGTGGCTTATTATTAAGAATTTTTTTGTACGACATTATAACTTCCCATTAAACTTAGTTTATGTAGCTTGCGGATATTTAATTACAACACTAATTCTTTTTGTGCTTTAAAATCTTAGTTACTAGTTACTAGCTAATTTCAAAAATCATAATCGATAATAAAAGATTACATTTTATAAATAAACACCAAAAATGAATACACAAGAAACACAAAACGTGTTCAATAGACTTAAAGTAAGGGTCAAATATCCAGCAGAATATCTGCAAGTAAATACATTGCAGAACAGGTTATAAATATCGCGATAATGTTTAAAAAGAACCCTGCTTTAATCATGTCGAATAAACGCATCTTTTCATAAGTAAATACAATCGCATTAGGGGGCGTTGCTACAGGCATCATAAACGCCATAGAAGCAGCCACTGCAGCAGGCACCACAAGCATACGAGGGTCTAAGTCTAGACCTATAGCCACTGCACCCAATATGGGTAAAAATGTGGCGGTTGTTGCAGTATTTGAGGTTATTTCAGTTAAATATACGATAGTCACAACAACAGATATGATTAATAACCAAGTACTCACTTGAAGGCCAGAAACTGATTGTCCTATCCACATAGCAAGACCGGTGTTATTGAAAGCCAAGGCCAAAGCGAGACCTCCGCCAAATAACAATAAAACTCCCCAAGGAAGCTCCTTAGCGACCTCCCAATCTAATATAAACTCTCCTCTACGCCAAGATACTGGCCATGCGAAAAGCACGAGGGCAGCGAGCAGAGCGATACTAGTATCATTGATTGATAACCCTGTTACTTCCACGAGTAATCTACAGAACACCCAACTAAGGGCTGCACAAATAAATACGCCCGCCACCACTTTTTCAGGATATGACATTGGGCCTAACTCTTCGAGTTCGTGTTTAATTAAGCTACTAACATTACCTATCTGAATTCGTTCGGCGGGGAAAATAAACTTGGTTAAAAGCAACCAAGCAATGGGGATCATGACGATAACAATGGGAATGCCAAACTTCATCCAAGTAAAGAAATCTATTTCAATACCATAACTACTTGATAAAAAACTGGCTAAGAATGCATTAGGTGGTGTACCAATTAAAGTACCTACTCCCCCGATTGTTCCACTGTATGCAATGCCAAGCATCAGCGCCACGCCAAAGCTACGTATTACTTTCTCATCATTTGTCTTGCGTGCAACAAAATCGATTACCGACATTGCGACCGCGTACATCATGATCGTTGCAGAGGTATTAGATATCCACATCGACAAAAATGCCGTTGCTAGCATAAACCCACCAATAATGCTGGCTGGGCGTGTACCGACCACAGAAACAATTTTTAGCGCAATGCGTTTGTGAAGCCCCCATTTCTGCATTGCACCCGCCATTATAAAGCCACCAAGAAATAGAAATATTATTGGATGAGCATACTGACTCGCTACCTCTTTCATCTCCCCAACCCCCAATATTGGCATTAGTGGGATCGGTAATAGTGCTGTAGCTGGGATAGGGATGGCTTCAGATAACCACCATACGACCATCCATGTTATCAGCGCTACCAAAGTCCATGCTTCTTTATTCATGTCAAATGGGGCTGGTAACAATACCAATAGTAAAGCGATTAATGGCCCAAGAAATAAACCTACTAAACGGAGATTATTCATTGAAGAAGGGGATGTTTTACTTTCTTCAACATGCTCATTTTCCATAATTTACTCCTGAACAGACTAAATATCACTGCGGTATGTTTTACGAATATCGATAGAATATTTCATATACAGCCACACTATGCGTTACGAAAACAAAGATAAACACTGTAAGTATGAAAGATTAGAACACGTTTTGTAACCAATTGATTTATTCTAAAATATGTTAACCCATTTGGTGGCTTACTATGTAAGCTAAGTCTTGATTGTAATGGTCGAATTAATCAAGAGTACCCAGTTAAGCAAGTACCTGGTGCAGTATTTCTAACAAAATTTTCAGCTGTCAATAGAGCTAAGCTAGGGTAAAGTTCAACAATAATATTTCCCAAATCAGCCTGAATTTCAACATATGAGCGGTTACAGTTATATGTATCTCATACGCATGATCCGAGACCTGAAGTGAATAATATTATTAAGGCTATTCGATATTGTTTTATTTGAACCAAAAGTCACCTCTTTTATGCCATGTAATTAAATGCGAACCCAATTTATAGGAAGGATTAGTTTTACGCCGACTTTAATTGATTTAATTACCTGTAAGCAATGTAGGCTCTTAAAACTCGTTAAGTAGAATGGATATAGCTTACTGTTTTATCACCTTTGACAGAATATAAGCTGCGCAGAGTCTTAAAGCACAGTTAGTACTCTAACTAACCTGAGCTCGGGATAAGTCATACCGTTCAGCTGCACGTTTGAACTCGAGTTCAGGTTAACTAACAACTCTGAAGCACTTGGTAAATGTTCTAAAACCTTACAAAAAGTCGTCATTTTATGGGGTGATATTTTGTCACTACAAACTAGTCTCCCTGATTTTAGGATTATCGATGATGTATATTTAATATATACCTATAGTATGCTGTCACGAAAACAGAGATAAACACCGTAAATATGAAAGATGAAAACACGATTTGTAAAGTGTTACCTCAACCAAAGGATTTAATTGTATTTCTAACCGTAATACGTAAGTTAAGCTTTGCGGCAGCAGCAGAAGAGTTAGGACAGTCTCCAGCCTATATCAGCAAAAGAATTGGCGTTTTAGAAACAAACCTTGCCACTCGACTATTTCATAGAAGTACACGTAAAATTGTACTAACAGATGACGGTGAACGTACCCAACGTTGGGCAATGCGTATACTTACCGATATTGATGACATGGTTGATGACCTAACTGAAGCTCAGCACATTCCCCGAGGTTTCCTCCATATTTGTACCACGTTCGGATTTGGACGTAAGCACGTCGCACCAGCTATAGCAAAGCTGTCAGAACAATTTCCTGAGCTTGAAGTTCGACTGGAAGTTTTCGATCGTGCTGTAGATATTATTCAAGAGGGTTTTGATCTCGAAATTAGAGTGGGTGAAGATCTTCCTCAACAACATATCTGTAAAATGTTGAAATCAAATAATCGAATTCTCTGCGCCACCCCCGATTATCTAGAAAAATATGGTACTCCACAAAAGCTCGATGATTTACATAATCACAGTTGCTTAGTACTAAAAGAGCGAAATTCTCCTTTCGGTATATGGAACCTACATGACGGAAAAAAAGAAATATCCCTGCCTATCAGTGGCCTATTATCAAGTAACCATGGTGAAATTGTTTTACAATGGGGGCTTCAAGGCCGGGGAATTGTTATGCGTTCATTTTGGGATGTAAAGCATTTATTAGAAGAAGGTAAATTAGTACAAATTTTGCCAGCCTATACTCAAACAGCAAACATATGGGCTGTATACCCTACCCGATTATCACACTCTGCCAAATTACGTGTTTGTGTCGAGTTTTTAGAAAAACATCTCAAAGGAATTTAAATAATACTAAAGCCGTCATAACAGATGGGTCATGAAAATAGTCTCACAATAATTGTTTTAGCTTGTCATTAGAAAAACCACTTACAACTGAGTATGACCTGAAGAGGTCATTGTTTAGATAATTAGGTAGCTGAAAGCTTTTTTCCGTTCACCTAGAACGGAATGAGTAAAACGAAAGTCTACGTAAAAAAGTAAAATTAAAGCCGACTTGTTTGTATTGAGTTATTTTACGACCCTACCCTGCTATACAGCGACCTTGGTTATGTATCTCCCAATGAAAAAAATATACATCCGAAGACAAACTGAATGTCTACAAAGTTGGGGAGTACTATTATCCGTCAACAGAAAAGCCTTAACATTATTTATAACGAAGGTGAGAAATCAGTTTTGTGCATAAACACCACGTCAATTTTCTTAACTAAATCGCCATTCTTTTTGGATGCATTAAAGGCTTCGACCCAAGCAGGATCAGCAATAAATGTTTTCCATTTATTTTTTGCGTCTTGCTCACTGTTATGTTCAATAATATAAATTAGCGTATTCTCCGAGTCTGGGCTTTGAGTAGGTGTCCAACAGGCTACAACCTTCATACCTAAGCGACCAAATATCTGGTGTGTATGATCTCTGAATCTAGCGTGAAGAGCGTCTAGCTTTCCATCATGGGTATGGTAAGTTCTCATCTCGTAAACTTTGGATACTGTATCTTGGTGTGAATTTTTGTCTGCTGCAAAAAGACTAAACGAATGTAAACTGCATACCAAAAGTAGCATTGCTCTAACAAAAAAACGGCTCATCACTTTCACGTTAATTTCCTGTAAATATAAAGAATAGTTGAACTTCGAATACTACTGTATAGGTAAATAAATACCAGAGCGTGTCAAATTTTGTTGTTTAAAATCTTAGAACGACTGTTCGCAGAACAAAGTTAAATCTGTTTTCATGCCGCGCAATTTTATCCCAATAAAAAAGGAGCCTTTCGGCTCCTTTTTTTATTATTTACTGGTGTTAACCAATAATTTATTCATTACCTTCAGCGGGTGCTTCTGGCGCAGCTGGTTTTTCAGTCAAATCTTTAATACTTAAACGTATGCGGTTCTGACGGTCAATTTCAACAACCTTAACGTCTAGCACTTGGCCTTCTTCTAAGAAGTCAGATACCTTGTTAACACGTTCGTGTGCGATTTGTGAAATATGCACTAGGCCTTCTTTGCCAGGTAGAATTTCAACAAATGCACCAAAATCAACGATACGCGTGACTTTACCAGAGTAAGTTTTACCCGACTCAACTTCAGCAGTCACTTGTTCAATCTTAGCAATAGCAATTTGCGCTTTAGCCAGCTCTGTAGCAAAAATCTTAACAGTACCGTCATCTTCGATTTCGATATTACATTCTGATGCTTCCGTAATAGCGCGGATCATCGCGCCGCCTTTACCAATTACGTCACGGATTTTGTCTTTATCAACTTTCATTTTGTAGATGCGCGGAGCGAACTCAGACATCTCTTCACGGTGACCAGAAATCGCTTGGTCCATCACACCTAGAATATGCAAACGCGCTTCTTTAGCTTGTTTCAAAGCAACCTGCATGATTTCTTGAGTGATACCTTCGATCTTGATATCCATTTGAAGTGCAGTGATACCGCCAGTTGTACCGGCCACTTTAAAGTCCATGTCACCTAAGTGATCTTCATCACCCAAGATGTCAGATAGAACGACAAAGTTTTCGTCATCTTTCACTAAGCCCATAGCGATACCCGCAACAGAAGCTTTAATCGGTACGCCGGCATCCATCAATGCTAAAGACGTACCACAAACAGAGGCCATTGAAGACGAACCATTTGATTCAGTGATTTCAGAAACAACACGTACCACATAGGGGAAATCTTGTTCAGACGGCATAACCGCTTGAATACCACGTTTAGCTAGACGGCCATGGCCGATTTCGCGACGCTTAGGTGAACCCACAAAACCAGTCTCGCCGACACAGTATGGAGGGAAGTTATAATGCAACATGAAACGGCTGTCAGTTTTACCACTAAGGCCATCAATCATCTGTGCATCACGCTCTGTACCTAAAGTAGCAGCAACGATTGCTTGCGTTTCACCACGAGTGAACAATGCAGAACCGTGAGTACGTGGTAACAAACCAGTGGCAACGTTTAGGGCACGTATCATTGCAGGATCACGACCGTCTATGCGAGGCTGACCAGCAAGAATACGTGAACGTACAACGTCACTTTCAAGGGCATGCATCATTTCAGATACTTCTTTCGCATCTTGGTCTGCATCGCCAGCAACAATGGTTTCAACTGTTTGACTAGTCAAAGCGTTGATAGCGTCTTTACGCTCCATTTTGTCAGACACCTGATAGGCCTCTGTCATGCCCGCTTCAGCTAATTCTTTCACTTTGTTTTTAAGCGTAGTATTTTCTGGTTCGCCTTCCCAATTCCACGAAGGTGTATTCACCTCAGCAGCAAATTCAGCGACTGCACCAATAACGGTTTGTAATTGTTCGTGGCCGAACATAACCGCACCAAGCATCACTTCTTCAGATAAAATGTCTGCTTCAGATTCAACCATTAACACTGCATTTTTAGTACCAGCAACCACCAAGTCGAGTTGGCTCGCTTCAAGTTCAGATGTACGGGTATTTAATACATATTGCTCGTCGGTGTAACCCACGCGCGCAGCACCGATAGGACCATTAAAAGGCATGCCAGATATAGCAAGCGCGGCAGACGCACCAATAAGAGAGATAATATCAGTTGGGATTTCAGGGTTAGCTGAAACAACAGTGATGATAATTTGCACTTCGTTCATAAACCCATTTGGGAATAAAGGACGGATGGGACGGTCAATTAAACGAGACGTAAGTGTTTCGTATTCTGAAGGACGGCCTTCGCGCTTGAAAAAACCACCTGGAATTTTACCAGCCGCGTAAGTTTTTTCTTGATAGTTGACCGTCAATGGGAAGAAGTCTTGACCAGGCTTAGTATTCTTTTTACCGACAACAGAAACCAATACACAAGTATCATCCATACTTGCCATTACGGCTGCGGTGGCTTGACGAGCAATTACGCCCGTTTCTAGAGTAACAGTATGCTGACCATACTGAAAAGTTTTAGTAATAGGAGTCATTTTTTTCCTTTAAATAATTTTCAAATTGCCCCACTTAGGACAATACTCTTTTGCTTTCTATAGATATCGCTTTCAAATGCGGGGCGTAGTATAGCGGTTCAGTATAGCTAAAAAAAGTGAATAGCCTGAATTAGGAGCAAAAAGTTACATTTAATAGTGAAAACGCTGTATGAACCCAGTAAGCCAATTTATTTGAATGATTACCCGACATAAAAATTGATCATCGCTGACACCTATTCAAATAAACTCAGTAGTGAAACTAGTGCCCAATAAAATTGTAGATGAGTTGTTATGAAAGTAGTTGCTACAATATTGCATTTATGGACATTGATGGCATGACATCAATCATCAATGATATGTAACCTGCAACTAAGTCAGCTGGCTCACACAGATATTTGTCTAAACATTGATATAACATGAACCAAAGCATGCAGCGCTGAGAAGCCGGCGAACCTATGCATCAAGACTCTAGACTCAGAACTTATTTGACAAAGCAGCCCATTAGTAACATTGCAGCCTTGCTACTGTGGGAACAAGGCAAGGTTCATATGTTTGATATAAACCTATCAAACATCGAGCAGCCATCAGTGAATATCATATATTCTCATACAGACTGCACTCGATTTCTTAATAAGTTTTAATTCATATCAGCTCGTCACATTGACTTTTAAAGTGCCTCACCAGAGGCACTTTTTATATTATCTCAGTGGTATCATATGGATTATTGTTAAGAGAACTTATCTTCGGGCGCAACATTCATCTTCTAAAGATTGTTCAAGGCCCCATCTAACCAAGTCATTCGTTGTGAGTACCATGTTTTAAGATGAGCCACCTCTTCGTTGTATGTGTCAAATACCACGGGATTTGGCCACACATATTTGCCCAAGGTCTCCCACTTATTGTCATTCTCTTGTTGTGCCAAGTTCAACTTGATGGCAAAGGCATCAATTTTATTCATAATGACATTTTGGTTGTTTTTAAAGTAGGCAAAACGGGTTTTGACTTTTTCTAGAAATGCACTGTCGGTAAATAACCTGGCAAACCATGGGTTATCTTTTACCCAGAAACCCTCAGGTGTTGGGAAGTCATCACCCGCATAATCCACATTGCCAAAAGAGAGATCAAAATCCCATAACGGCCCCATCTTGATTTTTTCACCCGGCACTACATTAAAGAAGATGCTGGAGAAGGATTTAGAATCAACATTTTTGGTAATTTCATTGATTAAATACCAGTCCACAAAACTGTCAACGTCCATATATTTGGCATAACCATTGATAGGGTCTCTAAAATTTGAAGCAAATAACGTAGCTTCAAATGCATTAATGTGGGCCTTAATATAGTTGTATTGGTCATCATCCCAATCAAGACTGGGCTCTTTGATTGCGACTAAAAATTTATCCGTATAAAAATACACATCATCTGGGTTTTGTCTGTTTAACTGATCAATTTCCAGTAAAAAACCATCATCACCAATGTCTACTCGATTACTGCCTTCTTCCACCTTTTCAGTGATATTGTAGGTGCCGTTATATTCATTGTTAACATACACCTCGGCAAAGATACTTTTAGGTGTCCATTCGAGGTTGCTCAAATAACCCATCTCAAAACTCATGGTATTTCTTAACATGGTTTTGTCAGAATATTCAGCCAAAAATAACCATTTCTTTTTAGATGGCATATCTAAAAATATCGATTTTTCATCTAGCTTCATTTGAAAAGGCTTTTTAGGGTGCAGGAACCAGGTCGAATTTCCGCGCCCGCGAATTTTCATAACTGAGGCAGGTGCATCTGCAAAGTTACGCCCACCTTTGATAGTCACAGTGCCCTCAACGTAGTCTTCTTTTGATTCAATGGGACCATTTCCAGATGTTGTTAAATAAATGATGGGCAACCCAGTAAAAGCCACAACATCCACCGAATAACTGAGTTTCCGGCCATCTTCCATCATTACTGTGTAAGTCAGAACATCACTGAAGTCTTGCTCTGATACCGCATTTGTCTGTGCAGTATCATTAACAGTCAATGACGTACCTGTATGTTCAAAAGTAGCAACCATACTTTGCCAATCAGCAGTGGCTGGAAATCTTCCAGTAATGGTATTGCCAGATATTGATAAGTTTAGATTTGATGTAAGACTGGGATTATTTTCTGTTAAAAAAGAGAACCGACTGATACTGGGTTCGACAATCACTACGACGGGTATTTCTTGTTCTGGCGAATCAGACCCACCACAGGACAGTAAAGATAAACTAAAAAAAATAATAATCAAGGGGTGTAAAAACTTATCGAACATCAGCATAACCCTTGTGAATTATGAATTTTTAATATTAATTTTGTATGTTTCATGGTTTGTACCTTTACGAATTTTTTCATTAATTATTAACTACTTAAATTTAATATAAAGTGGATCAATTCAAATTGCTAGAGTTGGATCTAGTTAATTTTATGTGACTAACTGGATTACATGATGAATGAGATCTTGTGGGAATTATTTCTGAGCAGTTACTAAAAATGTAACAGTACGATTGAAAGACATCGCGAACATCAATAAAGGAATGTCACTTTTCACAGATAACCTGTAATGTTTTCATTTCGTTAATTTATAAGTAAAATCATTGCAGCTACGCCAAGCAATATTATCTACATTGCATCAAAAATGAATTAGCTATAAGTCAGATCCATGACCGTTACATATTGGGCTCGATATTTTGATGATTTTATGTGTTTCTTAGGCTTGATACTTTGAATAAAGCGAATGAAATTTTGAGCAATTATCATCATATTAAGCCGTGTATTTATTTATTGGTTTAGGTGTGGATAAACACATCAAATTATCCTGATACTCATGTGAATTATGATCTGAACCGTAAATGTTAAATAATTTGGGGCTTAACAACCAAATAAGTCCTTATAGCTAATAGTTGTGCAAGAAATTTTCTATCTCTAAATTCACTTCATTAGGCAACTCATGTTGCAACCAATGGCTAGCATCAGGAAAACGCTTGATCCGCAAGTCAGGCACATATTTTTCTACCCCGTCTGTATTCTCTTTAACAAAGGCTTGGTCTTGTTCACCCCATAGTAGTAATGTTGGGCAAGTGATACGGATATTAGGGATTTTCATTTGTGTTGCTGCAACGACAGGTCCATTGCCAGCAACTGATACTTTCTCAGAGGGTGCTAACTGAGGCATACTTCGATAGTACTGGAGCATGCCATTTATAGCGCCAGACTGAGCCCATACATCCTCATAAGCCTTGCATTGTGTCTCACTCAATGTGCCTTCGCGCATGCCAACGAATACAGTGTCTTTCAGGTATTGATAATTATTGTCTGATAACTTTTCAACCCCATTAGGCGCTATCAACTCATGGATATATTCACTTTTTTGCCGTTGCTGAGCATTATTAATCATTTCCCGAGTAAAAATACTGGGATGAGCAGCATTGAGTATGATTAATTTATCGATAAGTTGTGGGAAAAATGCTGCAATCGGCCATGCGATGACGCCGCCCCAATCATGAGCCACTAATATTATTTTTTCCTGTGGTGCCACACCTTGGATGAACTTAGCAATAAACTTAATAAGCTTGGGGACTTGATAAAACGATGGGTCCTCAGGTTTATCACTTAAATTATAACCGGGTAAGTCAGGTGCAATCACACGATAGTGATCAGCAAAATAATCAAGTTGTGCATGCCATGTGCCCCAGTATTCAGGAAAACCATGTAAAAAAACAATGGTCTGGCGTGGTAAATTAGTACCGCTACCGCTCCCCGCTTCAACATAATGTATATTTACGTTTTCAATGTCGATTGTATGATGTTTCATGACGCTGTTTACCTAGCAAGTCCAATCCGTTTAATGCAAAAAAAAGCGGACATTTTTATATGCCCGCCTCTTTATATTTCCCTGTCTAGCTTGTTATTATATTTGACTAAAACTTAAACAATGTTGAACTGCTCTTCTTCCATATTCATCAAGTTATCAGCACCCGATTCCATAGCAGAGACTAAAGAACGTGAACGGGTTAATAAACGATCAAAATAAAATTTAGTCGTATGTAACTTCGCTTGATAAAATTCTGGTTCACTGGTGCCTTCATCAAGTTTTTGCTGAGCTACAACGGCCATTCGAAGCCAAAAATAACCCACAACCACGTATCCTGAATACATCAAATAATCAACAGACGCAGCGCCTAATTCAGCAGGATTTTTAGCCGCACGAAGCATAATATCTTCAGTGATCTGATGCCATTCATCTACGTGTGTATCGATACTGTTAGACCAAGCATTAAACTGACTCTTATCTCGAATGCTTTTACAATATTCTTTCACTTCGTTGGTAAATATTGTTAGCAGCTTTCCGTTAGACCCAATCACTTTCCTAGCTAATAAATCAACAGCTTGAATACCTGTTGTGCCTTCGTACATTGTACAAATACGGGTATCTCGTGCGAGTTGTTCCATACCCCATTCTTTAATGAACCCATGTCCACCAAAGACCTGCATACCATAGCTAGTAGTCTCTTGTGCAGTTTCTGTTAGAAATGCTTTGACAATAGGTGTTAACAAGGCAAGCTTCGACTCCGCGAGTTGTTTAGCACCTTCATCTTGATTGGCCTGAGAAATATCGACTAATTTCATGGCGTATACGGCTAATGCTCTATTACCTTCAGCGAAAGCTTTTTGAGTCAACAGCATACGGCGCACATCAGGATGGTTAATAATCGGATCAGCGGGACCGTCAGGATTTTTGACACCTGTCATCGCTCTAAACTGTAAACGGTCTTTAGCATAGGCTAAGGCACCTTGGAACGCGGCTTCAGATGCAGACAAACCTTCTAAACCTGTACCTATTCGTGCAGTATTCATAAATGTAAACATACAATTAAGACCACGATTTTCAGTACCAACCAGGTATCCCTTGGCATCATCAAAATTGATCACGCAAGTTGCCGAGCCCTTGATACCCATTTTGTGCTCAATAGAGCCACAACTCACACCGTTTCTGTCTAACTTTTCACCTTCGGGACCTGCATGAAATTTAGGCACAACAAACAATGAAATACCTTTAGTGCCACTTGGTGCATCTGGCAAACGAGCAATCACGATATGCACGATGTTCTCTGACATATCATGCTCACCTGCTGAAATGAAAATCTTGGTTCCGGTTAAACCGTAGCTACCATCTTCATTCTTAACAGCTTTACATTTGAGCATGCCTAAATCAGAGCCACAATGAGGTTCAGTCAAACACATAGTGCCTGTCCAATGGCCACCAATAAGATTATTCAAAAACATTTTTTGTTGTTCAGCAGTACCATGTTCTTTTAAGGTTTCAATACAACCTTGACTGAGCCCTGGGTACATGGCCCAAGAATGATTCGCCGAAGAAAACCATTCCGCCATCACACTGCCTAAAGAATAAGGTAAATTCTGTCCACCGAGTTCTTCTGGGTGAGTCATACCTGTCCAGCCGCCATCGACGTACTGTTTGTAAGCTTCTTTAAAACCTGCAGGAGTGGTGACATCTCCGTCTTCCCATTTACAGCCTTCTTCATCACCGTTGGCGTTAATTGGCGCTAACACGTTCTCAGCGAATTTAGCGGCTTCTGAAAAAATGGCTTCAACCATATCAGGCGTAGCATCTGTGAATCCCAAATCAGCGTAGTGTTTTTCAAAATCTAATAATTCGTTCATCACGAACAGGGCTTCTTTCTGTGGGGCTTTAAAATATTGCATAACTTACCTCTTAAACTTTTGCGTATATTTTGTCTTTAGCTGCTTTTTTTCGGAGCTAATTTCTATTAATAAACTTCAAACAAACCTGCAGCACCCATACCGCCACCAATACACATAGTACAAACAACAAATTTAGCACCACGGCGTTTACCTTCAATCAAGGCGTGGCCAACCATACGTGCGCCGCTCATTCCGTAAGGGTGACCTACCGAAATAGCCCCACCATTAACATTCAGAATATTGTCATCAATACCTAACTTATCGCGGCAATATAATACTTGCACAGCAAACGCTTCGTTTAGCTCCCACAACCCAATATCGTTCATGGTTAAGCCATGCTGCTTAAGCAGTTTTGGAATAGCGAAAACAGGGCCAATGCCCATTTCATCTGGTTCGCAGCCTGCAACGGCAATACCGCGATAAGCGCCTAATGGGGTGAGGTTTTGTTGTTCAGCTAGTTTACTGCTCATCAAGACACTGGCAGACGCGCCGTCAGATAATTGACTCGCATTACCTGCAGTGATAACGCCACCCTCAATAACAGGCTTTAAATTATTCAGACCTTCTAAGGTGGTTTCAGCACGATTGCCTTCATCTTTAGTTAAAGTTACTTCTTGAAAGCTTTCTACTTTAGTCTCGCGGTCAATGATCACTTTAGTCGCAGTTACCGGTACAATTTCATCATCAAATTTACCTGCCACTTGCGCCGCTGCGGTGCGCATTTGGCTGCGATAAGCATATTCATCTTGCACATCACGATTAATACCGTAGCGAGCAGCGACTATTTCAGCTGTTTGTAACATAGGCATGTAGATATTTTTGTGCATTTTAGCCAAGGCTGGATCAACCATTCGGTGAGTATTCATCGATTTGTTTTGCACTAAGCTAATAGAATCCAGTCCACCTGCAACCATTACGGGTACGTTGTCAGTAATAATATGTTTTGCTGCTGTGGCAATCGCGTACATACCTGAGCTACATTGACGGTCTAAGGTCATGCCAGATACAGACGTAGGTAAACCTCCAGCGAGTCCAGCAAGACGACCAATATTCATGCCGCCGCTGCCTTGGGTTAAAGCGCTGCCCATTATCACGTCATCAACACTGGCGGGGTCAATACCAGACTTTCTTACTGCTTCACGGATAGCATGGCCACCTAAACTTGGGGCTTCCAAGTTATTGAATGCGCCTTTATAAGCACGGCCGATCGGAGTTCTCGCGGTTGATACAATGACTGCTTCTTTCATAAGATCCTCTATAAATTACTTAAATTGGTTAGTGGTAAGACACACATCAATGACTATAGGTCAGCGAATCGTTTGCCTTGTTCTGCTAATTTTTTCAATAATGGAGCGGGCTCAAACCAGTTTTCACCATGTTCGCCTAGCTCATCGCGATATTTACACATAGCGTCATATACTGTTTTTAAGCCAATTTCATCGGCATACTGCATAGGTCCACCGCGATAAACAGGGAAGCCATAGCCGTACACATAAATCACATCGATATCGCTAGACTTTGCAGCAATGCCTTCATCCAAGATCAACGCACCTTCGTTTATCATAGGGAAAATAATCCGTTCGATAATTTCTTGATCACTGATGTCACGTTGCGCCACGCCTAAATCTGCAGCTACTTCCTTCGCTAGCTCAAGAACACTTGGATCAGGAATAGGTTTACGGCTACCGGCTTCGTACAAATACACACCTTTACCGGCTTTTAACCCTACCCTGCCCTGTGCGACTAATTTGTCAGATAAGATGCAATAAGTGGGATCATGCTTAATAAATTCGCGGCGTGATTCACGTACAAAAGCACCAATATCCTGCCCCGCCATATCCCCCATAGTGAAAGGTCCCATAGGTAAACCAAAATCGTAAATCACTTTATCGATATGTTCTGGCGTACCACCTTCAAGCATCATACGGCTCGCTTCACGGCCGTATGTTTCAATCATGCGATTACCGACAAACCCAAAACAAACACCCACTAATACAGCAACCTTATTGATCTTCTTTGCCATTTTCATAGTGGTTTTAATCACTTCAGGTGATGTTTGGCTGGTTTTAACGACTTCCAGCAATTTCATTACGTTGGCAGGACTAAAGAAATGCAAACCAATCACATCTTCTGGGCGCTTCGTGGCTTCAGCTATTTCATCAATATCTAACGTAGAGGTATTAGAGGCTAAAATCGCGCCGGGCTTACACACAGCGTCTAAAGCTTTGAATACTTCTTGTTTGACTGACATCTTTTCAAATACAGCTTCAATCACTAGGTCTACATCACTTAAAGCAGCGTATTGTGTTGAACCCGTTAATAATGCCATTCTGTCTTCGACTTGCTCTGCAGTGAGTTTGCCTTTTTTCGCTGAGTTTTCGTAGTTTTTACGAATAAGCGCCAAACCTTTATCTAAGGCGTCTTGTTTAAGCTCAAGCATTGTTACAGGAATACCCGCGTTGGCAAAGTTCATCGCAATACCGCCCCCCATAGTACCTGCGCCAATAATACCGACTTTTTTGATATCTCTTATAGGGGTTTCTTTGTCAAAATCTTTGACATGGGATGCAGCACGTTCAGCGAAGAAGAAATGCTGTTGCGCTCGCGCTTCTTTAGAACGCATACATTCCATAAACAATTCACCTTCACGCACTAAACCTTGTGCAAAAGGTAATGCAATCGATGCTTCAACAGCTTGAATACAACGTTCAGGTGCAAAGAAACCTCTAGCCTTAGTTGCTAGCCCTTTACGGTAATGAGCAAATAATTCTTTTGGGGCTGTACTAACATCAATCTTCAGATCACACGTTTTACGTACTTTACTACCACCAGCAATCACTTCTTCGCAAAACGTTAATGCACTATTAAGCAAGGTTTCTGGACTATCGACGACAACATCAAATACACCAGGTAATTTTTTAGCGGCAACAGGGCGACCAGAAACAATCATGTCTAGCGCTTGTTGAACGCCTGCTAATCGTGGCAAACGTTGTGTTCCGCCGGCTCCTGGCAAAATACCTAAATTCACTTCAGGTAATCCCACTTTATTGGATGCGAACGTCACTCTATAGTGACAAGACAAGGCCACTTCCAAACCCCCACCAAATGCTGGGCCATTTAAGACAGCAACCACTGGTTTGGGTGAATTTTCAATCACATCTAATACTGCAGGTAAATTGGGCTCTAAATCACCACCTGAAAATTCGCTGATATCAGCTCCGCCAGAAAATAAGTTCTGTTTAGACGAGATAACGATCACCTCGACTGACTCATCAGCAACAGCGGCATGTAAATATTCTATAAGTCCAACACGAACGGATTTAGACAATGCATTAACAGGAGGATTTTGCATCCATAACAACGCTATTTTATTTCCAGATGGCGTTTCAATTAGTTCGTAGCTTACCGCGTCACGATTGACTGCTTTGGATTCAACTTGGCTCATGTAGACCTCTTACCAGCTTAATATTTACTGAGGATACTAGGCCACCCTTCCCAATCATTCTAATTTATTGATTTTATACTGCAGAATAAACAGGCTTTATTGGTGTAAGTAACCTATGCACTGCTTCTATTCATTAAATAGATAATCCTGTATTAGTCTGAGCAAGTTGACTTTTCATGGCACTTTTGGTGTTCTACAAACAATTATTTTACAAATTCATTACATTGAGAGATCAGCTTTGCAATTTTTGACAACTCCTGAGCATTGTTTCGAACAAATAAAAGACTTTCGTTACACGCCTCATTACTTGCAAGTGAATGATAATGAAGGGGGGTTGTTAAAACTACACTATGTAGATGAAGGCCCAAGTGATGCCAATGTTGTTCTAATGCTGCATGGTGAACCTAGCTGGGCATATTTATATCGTAAGATGATTGATCCTGTTATCCAAGCTGGTTACAGAGTAATAGCGCCAGATTTAATTGGTTTTGGAAAATCAGATAAACCCACCAAGCGAAGTGATTATACTTATCAGCGACATCTTGATTGGGTACGCCAAGTTATCATTCAACTAAATCTGAGAGATATAACCTTGGTTTGTCAAGATTGGGGCGGATTATTGGGATTACGTTTAGTTGCCGAACACCCTGATTTATTTGCTCGGGTTTTGGCTGCCAACACTATGCTCCCGACTGGCGACCATTCACCCAACGAGGCATTCTTGAATTGGCAAACCTTTTCTCAAGAAGTAAAAGTGTTTCCGGTAGCCGGGATCCTTAAAGGTGGCACTGTTGCCCCCCTCAGTACTGATGTATTGGCTGCTTATAACGCACCTTTTCCTGACGAGACATTTAAAGCGGGAGCCAGGCAGTTTCCTCTTCTCGTACCGACTACCCCAGATAATCCTGCCAGCGATGCCAACAGGTTAGCTTGGCAGACCCTGCAGCAATTTGACAAACCTTTTATGACCGCCTTCAGTGATTCAGATCCTGTTACAGCTGGCGGTGACAAAATCATGCAAAAACTTATTCCTGGCTGCCAAGGTCAAGTGCATACGACCATTGAGAAAGGTGGACATTTTTTGCAAGAGGATCAAGGAAATAAATTAGCTGACGTATTACTAACCTTTATGAATTCTAACCCTATTTGAATTCTAAATAAGAAGAGCAGGAACAATTTAATGGATGAGTTATTAGATTTTACCGGAAAAGTAGCACTGATTACCGGAGCAGGAGGTGGTTTTGGCCGTTTGTTAGCACAAGGGCTAGCTAAACGTGGATGTAAGTTGGTGATAAGTGACATCAATAAACAAAATTTAGATGAGACACTAGCGTCTTTACCAGAACAAAATAACGCAATGTCGATGTTATGTGATGTTTCCAAAGAACAAGACTGTAAAAACATGGTAGATAAAGCCTTGGGGAAATTTGGCCGAGTGGATATTGGCGTCAACAATGCAGGTATTGCTCACGGCCTCATCCCTTTACATAAATTGACTGAAGACACCATGAACAGCCAATTTAACGTCAACGTCAATGGCGTACTATTTGGCATGAAATATCAAATAGAGGCGATGCTGAAACAAGGCGAGGGCCATGTATTGAATATCAGCTCTCTAGCTGGTCTAGGCGGAGCGCCAAAAGGCGGAGCTTATGCAGCAGCCAAACATGCAGTAGTAGGTTTAACCAAAACGGCCGCGGTAGAATATGCCAGAAAAGGTGTCCGCTGCAATGCGATTTGCCCTTTCTACAGCCCCACAGCTATTTTGGGTGAATTTGCTTCAGAAGAAGGACAAGCCCAATTAGCCAGAGGAACACCCATGAAACGTTTATCTAAACCACAAGAAGTGGTCAATGCCATGTTATTGATTTTATCTCCAGGTAATTCTTACATGACGGGACAAACTATCGCCATCGATGGCGGCGTGACAGCTTGGTAAATTACGAAAAAAGATAAGAAAAAATATTAACCACAGACAACACAGAGGTTTCGCTCCATAGAGGAGCAAATTGTTAGAAACTTAATTTTCTTTTCCTCTGTGAATTCAATGCGCGGCACCAGTTGCCCTCTGTGATTTAAACGTTTTGTGCTTTTATAAGCACCAGTTAATTTAAAGGAAAAAATATGCAAGCCTTGATGATGAATTCCCAGTTAATGATCTCCTCTATACTTAGACATGCAGATAAGAACTTCCCGGATTCGGAGATTGTTTCTGTTACTGCAGATAACCCGAGACACAGGCATACTTATAAAGACTTTGCTAATCGCAGCCGTCAGTTGGCGAATGCCTTAGCCGGGCTAGGTGCTAAATTTGGTGATCGTATCGGCACTTTAGCTTGGAACGATTATCGCCATCTCGAACTTTACTATGGTGTTTCTGGCAGTGGTATGGTGTGTCATACCATCAACCCTAAGTTGTTTCCTGAGCAAGTAAACTACATTATCAATCACGCAGAAGACAAATTTATCTTTGTGGATTTGTTGGTCGTCCCTTTACTTGAAGCCCTAAAAGATCATCTTCCTAAAGTAGAGGGTTACATCATTTTAACTGATGAAGCTCACATGCCTGATACAACGTTACCTAATGTGATGTGTTATGAAACACTTTTAAGCAAGCAGTCTACTTCCTTTAATTGGCCTGAATTTGATGAGAATACTGCCAGCGCTATGTGTTACACCTCAGGCACAACGGGTAATCCCAAAGGTGTGGTGTATAGCCACCGCTCAACCCTTCTACATGCATTGGGTGGCAGTATGCCAGACGTGGTCGCGGCTTCTTACAAAGAAACCACCTTGCCCATAGTGCCAATGTTTCATGTCAATGCATGGGGTGCACCTTATGCTTCATTGATGGCAGGTTCAAAAATGGTCATGCCCGGGCCTAAAATGGCCGATGGTGAATCATTACAAAACCTGATTGAAACCGAAAAAGTCACGTTTAGTTCTGGCGTACCTACCATATGGTTAGCCTTATTGGACTACCTAGAAAAAACAGGTAAAACCATTCCTAGTCTCAAACGCGCCAGCGTGGGTGGTGCTGCTTGTCCTAGAATTATTATCGAAAGGTTTAAATATCAACATGAAGTAGAAGTAATCCAAGGCTGGGGCATGACCGAGACCAGCCCACTTGGCACCATTTACTGCAAAAAATCAGGCATGGAAGAGTTGTCTGAAGAAGAAGTAATCGATTTACAATGTTTACAAGGCCGAGGGGTGTTTGGTATTGAAATGCGCATTGTTGACGACAATAATAATGAGCTACCGTGGGATGGTGTGGCCTTTGGGGCGCTTAAAGTGCGTGGCCCTTGGGTATCCAGCGGTTATTATGGTTTATCTCAAGTGCCTGGCTCAGAAGGTTGTCCAGTGGATGAACTTGGCTGGTTTGATACCGGTGACGTCGCCACTATTAATCCACAAGGTTATCTGCAAATTACAGACCGTACCAAAGATGTGATTAAAACTGGTGGTGAATGGGTAAGTTCAATAGAAATTGAAAATGCAGCAGTGAATCACCCAGACGTAGCCGAAGCAGCAGCGATTGGACGTTACCACCCAAAATGGACAGAACGCCCTCTACTAGTGGTAGTTCGTCAAGCAGGAACAAGCGTAACCACAAAGCAATTGTTAGAGTTTTTGCGTAACAAACTACACAAGATATCTTTACCAGACGATGTGGTGTTTGTTGATGAATTACCCCATACCGCCACTGGTAAATTGAATAAGCTGGCTTTGAGAAAAAGTTTAGCGGATTATCAGTTTCCTATCACAGCTTAAGTACAACTTAGTCCAGATAAAGGCGCATCAGCGCCTTTTTTTGTACACTTTTTTGGCACTCAACTCATCACTAATACACATTTATTAACCATTTCAATCTTGCATTTTTTAATATTGTATCTAGGGTGCTCAGGCTAGAGTCATTTGGACTCATCATAAAACATTTTCAGGAAACTATATGAAGCTTAAACACTTGTGTTTATGGCTTATGCTAAGTATGACTATTTCTGTCAACAGCTATGCCAAAGAAACCGCCTATCGATTATCCACCTTGATCAAACCCAGCTTTCAGCAGATTACGCTAAAAGTTGACCCAGATAGCCCTACATTTAGCGGTGAAACGACCATTATAATAGATGTAACAGAGGCCACTGACATCATTGGTTTTTACCAAAAGGACCTCAACATTCAACAAGCTTACTTGACTAATGGTGACATCCTTATCCCTCTTACTGTTTCATCACATGACTACGATATCCAACAGGCTAAAGCCACCCAGAAAATTGCGGCCAACCGTTACACCTTACATATTGTATTTGATGGAAATTTCAATACCACATCAGATGGCATGTATCTATCAAAGTTTGAGGGGTTAAACTATGTATTTACGCAATTTGAAGATATGTATGCCCGACGAGCTTTTCCTAGTTTTGATGAACCAGGATTTAAAATCCCCTATCAGGTAACTGTGATGTCCCCTGAAAAACACACTGTGTTATCCAATACCTTAGTGAATAAACGCACAGTTAAAGACGGTTGGCAGACAGTCGAATTTAATAAGACCAAACCTATGCCCACTTATTTGGTCGCCCTAGCGGTTGGGGAGTTAGACGCTTATGACATCCCCAATTTAAGTGTGCCAGGCAAAATATACACTCCCAAGGGTCAGTCACAGCGTACTAAGTTTGCGGCCAAAAACACCGCTGGCATATTGCAAAATCTAGAACGTTATTTTGGCTCTGCTTATCCCTATCAAAAGTTGGATTTTGTTGCTGTACCTAATTTTACTTTTGGTGCAATGGAAAATGTTGGCCTAGTGACCTATCGCAGTAGTTTGTTGTTGCTTGATGATGAACCTCGCTTAGCCGAACAAAGCAGTACACTAAACGTGATTGCCCATGAATTAGCGCATATGTGGTACGGCAATCTAGTCACTATGGCATGGTGGGATGATTTATGGCTTAACGAAGCTTTCGCCTCTTGGATGGCCAGTAAAGTGATGATGGACCTATACCCAGAACAAAACTTCAAAGGCCGATTAGTGCAAGAAGGTGCCTTTGGTGCTGACGCCAGCCCAACGGTTAAACCAGTTAAAAAAGTGGTGAAAAGTCAAACGGATGTTATGGATGGTCTAGGCTTAAATTACAGTAAGGGTGAGTCTATTTTGCAGCTAATTGAGTCCATGGTAGGCGAAGAAGCTTTCCAAAAAGGCATTCAGACTTATATGAAAAACAACGCATTTAGCAATGCTCAGGCCGATGACCTATGGAAGGTGTTGTCAACTGTGGCCGATTTCGATGTACCAGCTATGATGAAAACTTACCTAGAACAACCCAGTTATCCATTAGTCAGATTTTCGGCAAATGGCGAGATTAGCCAAACTCGTTATCATGAAAAAGGAGCAGCGGTAAAAGAGCAAACTTGGATCGTACCACTTGCCATTAGTTATAAGAAAAATGGTAAAGTATCTCGCATAAATTTGTTCCTAAATACAGCCAAACAATCGGCCATTGAACTTGCTGAGGCAGACTGGATTTTCCCGAACGAAAACGCCATGGGTTATATGCGCTGGAAAGTATCAGCGGAGCAATTAGCCGCCCTACTAGACGATTTATCAGTATTAAATGTGCGGGAGAAAAAATCCCTACTCTATAATACTGAAGCCCTGTTCTCAGCGGGTGAAATTGAGTTAGGTGAAATGATGACGGTAATGGATGCTTTAGTTGATGACAGTAATTCTATGATTGGCGCAGCTGTAGTGTCTACCATGAGTGACTTTCTGTATTTGGTAGACAAAGATAACGAGGCCATATTTGGTCGATTTATTGCTAAAAAACTTACACCTTGGTTCGAACGTTTAGGTGTCGAAGATAAACCTGGCGATTCAACCGATACCACACGTTTGCGTGGCTCAGTGTACGGTATGATAAGTCGTTATGCCAATACACCTAAAGTAGAAAAAGTCAGTGCACAGCTAGCTAATAAGTATTTGGCAGATCCTACAAGTGTCCCCAGAAACATTGCTACTAGTGCATTAAGGTATATGGCTCGCTTTAATGATCAAGATTGGTTTACAAAACTAAGAGACTTTTATGTTGCCAATACAGATGCAAATATTCGCGGCACAATCAGCCGTGCTATGATTTTTAGCGATGAGCAACAAATCTCAAAAACCTTAGACTTTGCCCTGTCGGATCATGTCAGTCCTGCCAACGCAATGACTAATGTGTATGCTGCGATAAGCGGCTTGGATGATCAAACTATGTTTTATGTTTGGTTAGACAAGAACTTTGATGCTCTATCAAAAAAAATCCCAGCCTATCATATGACTAGAATGCCGGAGTATTTTTCAAGCACGTGTGATGCAGACAACATAATGTTGGCCGAAAAGTTCTATGCAGGTAAAAAGGAAAACGTTGAGGGTATGGCACGCAGCTACGACATAGCCATCTACTCTGCTAAACAATGCCAATGGTTGAAAGACAATAACCAAGCTAATTTTAATCGTTACTTAAAAGCGGCAACAAATATCTAACTAAACATAACACTTTTCTGAATCAAAAATAAAAACCGGCAACTTTGTCGGTTTTTTAATGACTGAATTATGCAATTCTTATTAAGAATCATTTGCATTTAGATTAATATTAAATTATTATCCTACCTATCAAATTCATACTATTTAACGATTTATTCTTAACTGAGATACAGGTAGGTAATTAATGAAAAGAAGCATCCTTGCGTCCACCGTTGCCCTGGTGATATCAGCAAATAGTGCCCTTGCACACTCACCCAAAGCCGCAGTCGAAACGGTGACCATTTTCGGTAGCGCAACAAGTGCGCAAGCCGCCACTGGTGCAGCGCAATATATTGGTGAAGAAGAGTTAGCGAAGTTTGTTTATAGCGATATCCAAAGAGTTATTCGCCAAATTCCAGGTGTGTCTGTGCAAGTCGAAGACGGTTATGGCTTGCGTCCAAACATAAGTATCCGAGGTGTGGCAACAGAGCGCAGTGGCAGGATAACGCTACTTGAGGACAATATTTTGATTGCTCCAGCGCCCTACTCTGCTCCTTCAGCCTATTATTTCCCTACTATGGGCCGTATGAGCGCAGTTGAAGCTGTCAAAGGTCCGGCCGCAATTACTCAAGGCCCTTATACGATAGGTGGCGCATTAAATATGGTGTCTACACAGATCCCAGAAATTCAAGGTGGACAAGTCACCCTAGAAGCGGCTCAAGGTGCCACCTACCGCCTTCATGCCAATTATGGTGATACACGCGATAATGGTTTTGGTTATCTAGTTGAGGCGCACCAATGGCAATCTGATGGATTTCAAGATATTGACCGAAGTGATACCAATACCGGTTTAGATGTTTCAGATTTAACTGTAAAGCTCGCTTATGCACCAATCAACTCTGCTCACAGTGCTGAGCTAAAATTACAAATGACTGACCAAGACTCGAATCAAAGTTATTTGGGATTAACTGATACAGATTTTAGCCTAAACAGTACGAGACGTTATGGCATGTCTGAACTCGATAATATCTCCACCGAACATAGCCAAGTGATTCTCCGTTATGGCTTCAAAATCAACGATGATTTTAATTTCACAGCCACAGCCTACAACAACCAACATGAACGTAATTGGTTTAAAACTGAGGGCATTGATTTTGATGGCAGCGACAATGCCCAAGATTTTTCTAAAACTAGTTGGTCAAACGTTATCTCTGCACTGAATAATAATGAAAGCCTCAATGGCCTCAGCGCAAACCAACTACAAGGTATTTTAGATGGCGGTATCGATACTGCCCAAGGTAGTATTCAAATACGCGCTAATGCCCGTGAATACTTCTCTCGCGGCATTCAATTTGGCCTATACTGGGACAAAACAATTGGTGAAGTTAAACACCAATTGGAAGTGGGCTTAAGAGTACATCAAGACGAAGAAGACCGTTTACAACGTAACAGCACGTACCAGCAACTTAACGGGAAATTGCAACTCAATGACTTGGGTGAATTAGGTAATGCTGGAAATCGTGTACAAGAAGCACAAGCGTTAGCTATGCATATCTATGATCGCATCGAATTGGGTAATTGGGTATTCACACCAGGTTTACGCTTTGAAGATATCGAACAAAAGCGTACACGTTTCAACAATGGTGAAACACGCACGTTTCGCGATGATCGCAAAAACGACACGCAGGTCATTTTGCCAGGTTTAGGGGCACTATATAAAATGAATGACAATTTCACATTAGTAGCCGGTGCGCATAAAGGATTCACTGCCCCAAGCAACTCATCTGGGGTACGAGAAGAAGAAGCGATTAACTATGAATTTGGTTTTCGTTTTGCCAATAATACACTTAATGCAGAAGCCATTTATTTCTTAAGCGACTATGATAATTTATTAGGTGAGTGTACCGCTTCTTCAGGCAGTGACTGTGAAATTGGTGACGCCTTTAATGGTGATGCGGCAACAGTGCAAGGTATTGAATTTGTTCTAAAAACAGAACTGACTGAATTTAATAACATCAGCGTTCCACTTAATATCACCTATACCTATATCGACAGTGCATTTGATACAGACATCGCCGACACTGCTTTTTTTGGTGATGTGAGCGCGGGTGACTCCATCCCTTATATTCCAGAAAACCAAGGTCAAGTATCTCTTGGCTTAGAAGGCAATAATTGGTCTGCTTACGTCAATGGTGTATACGTTGACGCAGTATGTGTAAAAGCGTCTTGCGCAGCGTTTGAGAAAACGGATAGTAGCTTGACTGTGGATATCAGTGCTAACTACCAAGTATCTGATGCGCTGAAACTATTCGCTCGCATCGAAAATTTAACTGACGAACAAAATATAGTCAGTAGACAACCTTATGGGGCTCGCCCTAACAAAACACAGACGTTTTCGGTTGGTGCGCAATATAGTTTTTAACGGTTGCTAATAAAAGATTCGAGCGCAAAAATAGATGGTTCCATATACAACCCAGCAAACGCTGGGTTTTACATTATTACGGTTTTTTTAGTGATGAAATGAACCTAACACTTTGTTTTAAATAGCTTGGGGTAGTGATGAAAATAATCGGCTTGATTGGAAACATGAGTTATGAGTCAATGGCGAGTTATTATCAATTCATTAACCAAAGTATTAAAAAATAGTTAGCTAGATTGCATGCTACAAAACGTGTCATGGTCAGTGTTGACTTCGCAGAAATAGAAGCTTTACAACATCACGTTAATGGGCAAAAACCGTGGATATTTTATCTGCTTTAGCTAAGTCGCCTGAAGCAGCGTGTACTGATTTTTTTTCTAATCTCTACCAATACTGTGCATAAAGTAGCATCACAAGTTTCTGACGTTGTGAATATACCTTTACTGCATATTGCTGATGCTACTGGTGCACAACTTATATCAGATGCTTTGAATACAATCGGGCTGTCTGGTAAAAAGTTCACTGTGCAATAGGGCTTTTACAAGAACAGGTAACTGATATATTTTCGATTAATGTGTTGGTTCCCATTGACGATAAGTAAGAGATTATTCATCGCGTTATATACTAAGCGTTATGCTTGGATATAGTATAGTAGACAAGCAATCCCGCGGACAATATTTAGATATCATACAAAATTTAACCCCGCGAGATGCGCAAGGGATCATTTAAGGCTGTACAGAGATAAGTTTATTACTGGATAAAAGCCATACAAAAAATACACTTTATGACACTACATTTATTCATACACTTGCTGCAGTTGAAAAAGACTTAAAATAAATAATATTTTATTTTGCATAAATTTCAATTGGTTGCAGATTAAAATACAATTAATTTAGACCTTATCGTTGAAAAACAATATGTAATCTACATATATATTATGTTGACGCCGAAAGGGTTGACACAGAAACATAGGACTTGTTTCTTACGTGTAATCTCACATTAGATAACACAGCCCATACTGGGTTTGGTGATAGGAAATCCATACCAAAAACGTCGCCGAATATTCGGGACAAATTAAATTTTATATTGCTTAATTTACGAGGATATACACAATGCGTAACATCGATTTATCTCCACTTTACCGTTCTTTCATTGGTTTTGATCACTTAGCATCAATGATGGACACTGCGTCAAAAAACGAAAAACAATCTACTTACCCTCCCTACAATATTGAATTATTGGCTGAAGATAAATACCGTATTACTATGGCTATTGCTGGATTTGCTAAAGATGAAGTGAGCATAGAAGTGCAAGAAAATACCTTACAGGTCATTGGCATTAAAGTAGCAAAAGACAATAAAGACGCTTCCACTAAGGAAGAACGTAAGTTTCTACACAAAGGCATATCAGAGCGAAGTTTTGAACGTAAATTCCAGCTAGGAGATCACGTTAAAGTATTAGCTGCTGACTTAGAGAATGGCTTATTACATGTTGATTTAGAACGTGTGGTGCCAGAGTCGAAAAAGCCAAGAAAAATAGAGATAGGTAGTAAGCTGATTGAAAATATCAAATAAACTTTAAACAACTCTCCCTGAATTAACTGTTAACAATAACGGCGCCCAGTGAGCGCCGTTTTTTTACATTGAACAAACGAATAACTTAGCGGTATAAAACTAAAATATTCATGACTGACAATATTATCAATGATGCAAATGTCAGCAACATGCCAGATATCCTTTGCCAACTCGATCCAGAATGTCTACGTAACCCAAATGCATGAAGAAAACGGCCAGATAACAACGCAGTACCCGCCAGATGTAAAATAATGGGGGGACTTAGGTTTACCTCGGCGACAAAAAGCAAGATAAGTACAATGGGTGTATATTCGCTAAAATTGCCATGGGCACGGATAACTTGTTGGAAGTGATGGTCACCTCCATTACCAAGGGGTATCTTTTTACTAAACCGACCTTTAATAACGAGAACGGAAAGATATAAAAATAAGATACCCAATAACCCTGCATAAAAAGCTGTAATGGGGGTATGCATACAATCACTCCAACAAATAAAAAAAAGCCACAAAAAAGCCCACTATACGCAGGCTTCAATCAAACTAAAATAAAGTTTAATTAACTTAATAATGTCTCTAACTGACTGCTGACAAGTTGAACAGCTTGAGTGCCATCCATCTTATGGTAAGCACAATCGCCCTCAGCAGCTAACTGAGTATAATAATTAACTAATGGTTTAGTTTGCTCGTGATAAATACCAAGACGTTTACGTACAGTCTGTTCTTCATCGTCTGGACGAATAGCTAAGTCATCACCCGTCTGGTCATCTTTTCCTTCAACCATCGGTGGATTATAGCGAAGATGATACACTCTGCCAGAATCAGGGTGAACTCTGCGACCGCTCATACGTTCTACAATTACTTCGTCGCCCACATCAAATTCGATAACATGATCGATTTTTATTCCAGCGTCTTGCATTGCATCAGCTTGTGGAATAGTGCGTGGAAAACCGTCTAGCAAAAAACCTTTTGCACAATCAGCTTGGGTTATACGTTCTTTTACCAAACCAATAATCAATTCGTCAGAAACGAGTTTACCTTCATCCATTACACGTTTTGCAGCTATACCAAGCTCTGAACCAGCCTTTATCGCTGCGCGTAACATGTCGCCAGTTGAAATTTGTGGGATCCCGAACTTACCCATTAAAAATTGGGCTTGGGTACCCTTACCTGCACCAGGAGCACCAAGAAGAATAATGCGCATGCTGTGTCCTCTGATCAATAACTTGATTTAAAAAGTAGGGGCGCAACTTTACACATTCAACTTTAAAGTTACAACAGTATTAAGGCTTTAAATATAAGACATAGGTCGTATAAAACAAACTTTTAAGCCGTTAATACAAAAACGGGCATCTAAGCCCGTTTTTATTATCTTAATGTAAGCCTTAATGGGCCTATTTAGCTAAGCTTAATAGTAGCTTGTTCAAGTTTTGCACAAAGCTAGCTGGGTCCTTCAAACTGCCTTGTTCTGACAATGAAGCTTGATCAAACAACACACCAGTCCATTGAGAAAACTGCTCTTCATCTTGCACATCAGCCAATAATTTAACTAATTGATGTTCAGGATTCATTTCAAAATGGTACTGCGCTTCAGGTACAGGTTGACCTGCAGCCTGCATCAACTTGATCATTTGAGTGGTCATACCTTGTTCATCTGCGACGATACAAGCAGGGGAGTCTGTTAAGCGATGAGTAAATTTAACATCTTTCACTTTGTCGCCTAATGCAGTTTTAACACGTTCAGCTAAACCTTCAACCTGTTTTTCTGCTTCTTCTAAAGCCTTTTTACTGTCTTCGTCATCTAAATCACCCAAATCTAATGCACCATGGGTGATGGATTGAAACGATTTTTCATTGAAGTCAGTTAAGTGAGACATTAACCACTCATCTACGCGATCAGCCATTAACAACACTTCGATACCTTTTTTACGGAAGATTTCGAGATGTGGGCTAGATTTAGCTGCTTTATAGTTATCTGCAGTGATGTAGTATATTTTCTCTTGTTTTTCTTGCATGCGACCAATGTAGTCAGCAAGAGAAACTGTTTGCGCTTCAGAGTCTGTACTCGTTGAAGCAAAACGCATCAAACCAGCCACTTTTTCTTTGTTGGCTTGATCTTCAGCTGGACCTTCTTTTAACGCGTTACCAAACTCAGCCCAAAATGCCTGATACTTTTCAGGATCATTTTTAGCGGTTTTTTCAAGCATCTGTAATACACGTTTCGTGCAACCTTGACGCATTGCTTGGGTGACTTTGTTGTCTTGCAAAATTTCACGAGACACATTCAGCGGCAAATCATTTGAATCCAACAAACCTTTTACAAAACGAAGATAGGTAGGCAACATTTGTTCTGCGTCATCCATAATGAAAACGCGTTGTACATAAAGCTTAAGTCCGTGTTTATGATCACGGTTCCACATATCAAACGGTGCTTTGCTCGGGATATATAACAAGCTAGTGTATTCCGTTTTACCTTCAACTTTATTATGCGACCACGTCATGGGATCACTGAAGTCATGCGATATGTGTTTATAGAATTCTTTGTATTCGTCTTCGCTTACATCAGACTTATCACGGGTCCAAAGAGCAGTCGCTTTGTTTACCGCTTCCCAAAATGCCGGCACAGCAGGAATTTTAGTGTCATCAGGTCCATCACGCTCAGGCTCTTCTTCTTTGAACATTTTGACAGGAATGCTGATGTGGTCAGAGTACTTGCTCACAATTGAACGTAAACGCCAATCGTCCAAAAATTCTTTTTCATCTTCTTTTAAGTGCAGAGTAATTTCTGTACCGCGATCTGCTTTTTCGATATCGGCAATAGTAAACTCACCTTCACCAGCTGATTGCCATTGCACGCCTTGTGCCGTGTCATCACCAGCAGCACGAGTGCGCACAGTAACGTTATCAGCAACGATGAATGCAGAGTAAAAACCCACACCGAATTGACCAATAAGTTGCGAATCTTTGGCATCGTCACCAGACAATTTACCAAAGAATTCTTTAGTTCCAGACTTAGCGATCGTACCAAGATGTTCAATCACATCGGTTTTATTCATACCAATACCATTATCGGCAATGGTAATAGTGCCAGCGTCTTTATCGATACTGAGCTTCACGTGTAAATCACCATCGCCTTCGTATAAGCTGTCATTAGACAGGGCTTTAAAGCGTAATTTATCTGCAGCATCGGCCGCATTTGAGACTAATTCACGTAAGAATATTTCTTTGTTTGAGTAAAGCGAATGGATCATCAATTGAAGTAATTGTTTTACTTCGGTTTGAAATCCATGAGTTTCTTGATGGGCTGATTCAGCCATAGCCAAGTGTCTCCTGAGTTGTAGTTACTTGAATGATGATTTGTAGATGAGGTCGGTTAGTTAGTTTTCAAGGATAACAACATAATTTGTTTTTATTTGGAGGAAAAACAGGCAGGGTTGATGATGTTTGATTAAACAAGTTCAGACACTGTTATCCCAGAGAGCGTATTGTTGACCACATTGGATGCAACAGATTCACTTGCCAAATAAGTTATTACTCCCAGACACTTAAATGTCTCTGCGCCCAGCGAAAGCATGAGTCAAGGTATTGCCATCAATAAATTCTAACTCACCGCCAACAGGCACTCCATGAGCAATACGGCTAGCTTTAATAGCTTGGTTTTTACACATTTGCGCAATGTAATGTGCAGTAGCTTCACCTTCTACAGTGGGATTGGTTGCCAAAATCACTTCTTTGATATCGTCATTTTCAAATATCTGGGATAACTGTTCTAAGCCGATGTCCGCCGGACCAATACCGTCTATGGGCGATAAGTGCCCCATCAATACAAAATAGCGGCCTTTAAATTCCAGGGTTTGCTCAACAGCCAGCATATCTTGAGGAGATTCCACAATACACAATGTTTGATTTTCTTGTCGCTTGGGGTTGGCACAAATGTCACACAACTTATTTTCACAGAAGGTACGGCACTGCTCACAATGTTTGACGTGTTCCATGGCATTGTGCAATACATGGCTTAGCTGAAGAGCACCTTGGCGATTTCGCTCCAAAAGATGAAACGCCATACGTTGGGCGCTCTTAGGTCCTACTCCTGGTAATATCTTAAAGGCGTCAATCAATTCTTTAATTAAGGGGCTAAACTGCATCCATCACCTACGTTTTTTTGCTTATAGTTAGTATTGCGCAGCTACTGTCTTAAAAAGGCATTTTAAAACCAGGAGGTAAAGGCATTCCACCCGTCACATCAGCCATTTTTTCTTTAGTGGTTTCTTGCACACGTCTTACGCCATCATTAAAAGCTGCAGCGACTAAATCTTCGATCATCTCCTTATCATCTTCCATAAGACTTGAGTCGATATCAACCCGACGTACTGCATGACTGCATGTCATTGTGACTTTAACCAACCCTGCACCAGACTCACCTGTGACTTCCATTTTAGCTAACTCTTCTTGGTTTTTTTGCATGCGCTCTTGCATTTGTTGCGCCTGCTTCATCATGTTACCCATTCCACCTTTCATCATAATCTGTCTCTCTTTGTGTAAAATAAATATTTAATTTTGGCCGTCTATCTAGCTTGAATACTTTGTTTGTCTATCTTGGCAGCAAACTGTTTTTGTAACAATTGAATGCCGGGATCACTTTTCACCACTTCTCGGGCATATTCATTACGCACTTGATTCACTTTTAATTGCAAGGCATATGGGGAGTTAATGGGTTTTCCAAGCTCAATTTCAAGTTCAATAGGCTCATTAAGTGCTAAACAAAGGGCATCTTTGAGCTGTTGCTGAGCTGTATCTGAAATAAGATGTGCCTTTGTTTCTAAAAGTATCAATCTAACGGTGTTACCTTGTTTATTAAAAGTAGAGTGTAAAGCTAATTGTTTTGTCAATGCGGTCACTTGCATATCTTCAATCAACCTACTCCATCCATCAATTTGTAACGCTTTTTGGACTTTTTGTTTGTTAGGCAAAAAAGCTGATACCTCTAAGGTGACATCGCCAACATTATCTTCATCTAAATGAGCATAAGAATCGAAATACTCAGTTTCTTGTAACGTTTTTTCTGCTGAAAAAGGACTGTTCATGGGTGTTAGCAAAGTTGGAGCAGAAGGGGTAACTAAGGGGGTAACCGCTGCTGAAACTGGTGACTCGTTTTCAACTGACCATGGCGGTAAATCATCTGTTTCATGGTCTACACTGGAAGATGAAATTTGTGGTTCCGAAATAGATGCTGATGGGGGAATATCCTGACCTGGCTTTTTATCATTGGCCACATCAGCTTTAATTTCAGCTTCTTGGTTTTGATTACGGATCGAAGCTAAATTGAATGGTGTAAAACTTTCAGACTTTTTTACCTGTTCAGCCCCTTCCCCCGCTTCACGTTGGCTTTGTTTAAGCTTATTACGAAGTGCTATTAAATCAGCGGTAGAGGTATTTGGTTTTGTATCAGTTTGCTGATGAGGATGTGCCTGAGGGATCTGTGTTTGTATTGCATCATTTTTATAACCCGATGTGTGATGTTCAATGTCAAAACCTCCATGGCGTTGTTCTTCCAACGAAACGGGTTGATATTGGTCATAATCTATTGGTTGATGACCAAAATTTTCTGCCTGTTCCATAATATCTTCCTGCTGAGCAAATAATTCAGCGTCCGAAGATTTTCCTTGTCCATCCTGTAATCTACTTTGATCTTGATTTGGTTCAGATGAAAGCTCGGGTGAAAGCTCGAGTGAAAGCTCGGGTGAAAGCTCGGGTGAAAGCTCGGGTAAAAGTTCAGATGAAGGCTCAGCACTTAACGTTTCATCAAGCACAGGATTATTTTCAGCTATGACTTCACCTGGTTCGCTTTGTTGACCCGAAGATTCAACACCAGATTCAACTAGTGTAGCGCTTTGGTTTTTCATCTCATCAGAGTTATGTGTTGTGAGATCAGTAGATAACGTTCCTAATGTGACATTGTCTATTATTTGACTGGTGGGTTGTTTAAAACCCCCTTCAACATCTTGAGTTAAGGCAACGATGTCTAGTGCGTCTAACTTTACATTATTCGGACAAAAAGCCAGCATGCGCAACAATGTCATTTCCAGCCCTGTCCTGGCATCGGCAGCATGGGGTAAGTCTTTTTTACCTGTCAGGGCAATTTGATAGAGTAATTGAACTTGTTCAGCAGGTACAGATTTGGCCAATTGGAAAATAGCTCTGGCAGAAATCGTTTCTAATTTACATGCATCGGGCACAAATTGTGTCAGAGCAATTTGGTGCAGCAGGCTCATAATTTCAGCCAAGACCAACCCATAGTCGGGAGCCTGGTTAGCCATCAATTCGACTTGCTGCATGACTTTGCCGCTGTCTTTTTTCACCAAGGAATGAACCAGTTTGAGCACTTGGTTTTTATCCATTAGCCCCAGCATATCGGTGACTGTTTGTATCCCAACTACACCATTACCTTGAGCGATGGCTTGATCTGTCAAACTTAACGCATCGCGCATACTACCTTGGGCAGCTCTCGCAAGCTGGTTGAGCGCGTCTTTGTCAAATACAATGCCTTCTTCGCCAAGTACAAAGCTTAACTGCTGGCAAATTTGTGAACGAGACAGGGCTTTAAGATTAAATTGTAAACAACGGGATAAAATCGTAACGGGTAGTTTTTGTGGATCAGTGGTCGCCAACAAAAATTTAACGTGAGGCGGCGGCTCTTCGAGGGTTTTCAGCAAAGCATTAAAACTATGCTTCGACAACATGTGCACTTCATCTATTAAATAGACTTTATAACGTCCACGACTGGGTTTATATTGAACGTTATCTAACAACTCTCGAGTGTCTTCCACTTTTGTACGAGACGCAGCATCTATTTCAAGTAAATCAATAAAATTGCCGTTTTCGATTTCTTTACAAGTACTGCATTGACCACAAGGTTTAGCACTTAGACCTTGTTCACAGTTTAAACTTTTTGAAAAAATCCGAGCAATGGTGGTTTTACCTACACCCCGCGTACCAGTAAACAGATAAGCATGGTGCAGTCTATTATTATCAAGTGCATTAGAAATGGCAGTAACGACATGTTCTTGCCCTACTAATTCGCCAAAACGATTAGGTCGCCATTTTCTAGCTAAAACTTGATAACTCATTTACTTAGTTACTCACCGTCGAATTCACAAATAGAAAAACTGGTAACACCATAATCGATAAGTTTTTGATTACCACCAAGTTCTGGTAATGAAATAACAAAACCAGCGTGTTCAACCACACCGCCCAAGCGCCTGATCAAATTAGCCGTAGCGATCATAGTACCGCCAGTTGCCAACAAATCATCCATCATCAATACTTTCTCGCCGGGTTTTACTGCATCCCTATGGATTTCTAGACAATCAGTACCGTATTCAAGTTCATAACTTTCACTTATCACTTCGCGAGGCAGTTTATTTGGCTTACGCACCGGAATAAATCCGATCCCTAATTCAATGGCTAAAGGCGCACCAAACAAAAATCCACGAGCTTCAGTACCCGCAACTTTATCAAAACCCATTGGCGCATAATGCTTCAATAATATTTCAATACTGGCTGAGTAGGCTTTATGATCTTCTAAAACCGAGGTAACATCACGAAACATGATCCCAGGTTTAGGATAATCAGGAACGGTTTTAATAACCGATTTTATATATTCGGCGGGCACGAATTTCCCCATAAATTAATAAGGTTAAAAAGAGTAGTTGCGGATATTATAGGTAAAAAACGAACCAACCCAGTATGACATGCATTAATGGTAATGCTAACAGAACGCCTAAGGCGGCAAACAAATAGCCCCAATTAAATGGGTCGTGTGGACTGTTACTATCTTGCATTACTGCACTCCAGACTCAAAGGGGAAACACCCTTAAAAACAACTAAATTTGAATCCAGATATTAATCCATAGCTTAATAAATTGATAGCCCTAAAAAGCTATGCCCGTGATAACTATCCAAAAATTCTGGAGCTGTATGGCGCTAACAGGGAAATATATTGCTGCAATTTAAAACGTTAAGTGCGAAGCTTGCTATCCTTATTATCGAATAAATTCAGTCAACAAAGATATCAGGTAAAGATGTAAGATTTATTCGTCTACCGGAAATAATATTTCTTGTTTTAATAACTGCTTTAGCACTTGTTGAAGTGACTCGGTGATTTGTTGAACGTCAAGTTGCGGCATGGCGGCAATCATCGTTTTACTAAGGAAGTCAATGCTGGCCACTCCTTGTTGCGCAATTATACTTAACAAGTGCGCAGATACAGCATTAACGAGTGTGAAATTCACATCGTCTGTGGCATCTCGATAAATCACTAGATACACCACTTCATTAGTCTGTGTAGGTTTAAAATCAGAACTTATTTGATGAACCGGATATTGGTAACTGACCAAGCTTGCTAAGTCTGACATCTGAACTTGGATTACCTGTGAATGCCCGTCCCAAACATTAGCTATTTGACTCGATTGGCGCACACTAACGTCTAACTCCAGCCATTCGTAATGTGCTAATTCGAGCATAAAGACCGGATCACTCTCGGTTAATGCATATTCACTGCTTAGGTATTCGACAAATTCCTTACTGATATCAATAAAGTAAGGAGAGCGGCATGTATGTTCAATAAAAAACTTTCGCGCCAATACTTGCCATTGTTGTTCTGAATATAAACTCTCTAAGACAGGAAATCCTGAACTGAGAAAACCCAAAATATTGTTAAAAAATAAATCTCGATATATTTTTAAACGGCGGTCTTCGATCTCTCCATCAAATGGATGGGCTTGAGGGTTTTTTATATGCTGAATAAAAGCACGTTGTGTTTTTATCAGTGACGTCATTAGGCGCTAAATTGTTTCGGGTGCTGGGCAGATACTTGCTGCTGAATAGTTCTGATTTTTTCCATTTCTAATAACAATTCATGAATGGGTGGTATATTAAAGTCTCTTTCTAACAAAGTCGGAAAAACACCATGGATCTCATAGGCCTTTTTAAGTAATTGCCAAACAGGTTCAATCACATCTGCACCGTGGGTATCAATTTTTAAATCATCAGCTTCATCATAGTGCCCTGCAATATGCCCATATACAATTTTACCGCTGGGCATAGCGGCCAAGAAAGCTTCGGCATCGTAGCCGTGGTTAATAGAATTAACATAAATATTATTCACATCTAATAACATCAAACAACCCGATTCATTCAATACCGATAGTGTGAATTCTTCTTCGCTCATCTCTTGTCCAGGTGCGGCATAATAAGACACATTTTCTAATAGCAACGGCCGCTCAATAATATCTTGTACTTGTTTAACCCGCTCAACTACATGTTTAACTGCTTCTTCGGTAAAAGGAATAGGCATCAAATCATACAGGTGACCTTGACCCGAACAGTAACTTAAATGTTCACTGTAATATAAAATATGATGTCTATCTAAGAATGCTTTAACCTTTTTTACAAAATTGATATCAAGAGTATCAGGGCCGCCAATAGACAATGATAAACCGTGGCTAACAAAATTACAGGCAGAGGTAAATTGGTTGAGGTTTTTCTGATACTTTCCCCCAAGAGGGATCCAATTTTCCGGCGCCACTTCCCAAAAATCGACAGAGCTAGGAATATCAGGTAAAAGCTCATTGAGCATTTCTCGGCGTAAACCTAAGCCTACCCCTGAAAGATGTTTATTGATCATTAGATGTGTCACCTGAATTTTTCTAAAATAAAGGCCGACATGAGCCGGCCTTTATCATTTAACTAAACCTAAGTTATTAAGCTTGGCCGCCACATTTACCTTCACCACATTTACCTTCTTTCATGGTTTTGGCTGCTTTTTCGGCTTTATCACCGCCACATTTACCTTCACCGCATTTGCCTTCTTTCATGGTTTTGGCAGCTTTTTCGGCTTTATCACCGCCACATTTGCCTTCACCACATTTACCTTCCTTCATGGTTTTGGCTGCTTTTTCGGCTTTATCACCGCCACATTTACCTTCACCACATTTGCCTTCTTTCATGGTTTTGGTTGCTTTTTCGGCTTTATCTCCGCCACATTTACCTTCACCACATTTGCCTTCTTCAGCAATGAGCATATAGCCAGAATCTAAAGATTGAACGCTAAACGGGCTAGTGTTAGCTTGAACACTAATAGAAGCAAGTGAGCCGATAACAACTGCGCCAAGTGCTGTGGCAATGGCTGTTTTTTTAATTTGTTGCATATTGAGTTTCCTTTAAAGTTATGAGCCAATCAAAAACGATTATTAAACATTATAGTCTGGTTTCAGTACACTAGACCTAAGCGCATTAATTATTATTTCAGTTTTTCCCTAAACACAAATTGTACCGATGAAACACTTGTTTTTCAGCTGAACAACCTGTTTGATTTAAACAGCGCTTTCTAGTATCAAACAGCCTCTTCGTTTTCTTCACCTGTACGAATACGGATCACCCGCTCTACGTCAGATACAAATATCTTGCCATCGCCTATTTTTCCAGTTTGTGCTGTTTTCATAATAGCTTCAATACCACGTTCTAATTGTTCATTTGTCACTATTAATTCGATTTTAACTTTTGGTAAAAAATCAACATTATACTCCGCACCACGATACAATTCTGTATGACCTTTTTGCCGACCAAAACCTTTAACCTCTGTGACAGTCATGCCACTTACACCAACTTCTGACAATGCCTCGCGAACATCATCTAATTTAAACGGTTTAATTATCGCTTCAATTTTTTTCATTTTATGTCTCAATTAGTGGGGCTTATTAATTTAAAAATCATTCATCATATATAGTTGGAATGGGGACACGTTTATGTTGTGTTTTTTCAAAAATAGCAACTAGTTTTTCAGCAATATTATCTGCCACGACTTTACCCTCTAAAAAATCATCAATTTGATCGTAACTCATTCCTAGAGCCTGCTCATCAGATTTCTGTGGCACTAAGGTTTCTAAATCAGCGGTTGGTGCTTTATAGATAATATTTCGTGGAGCCCCTAAAAATTCAGCAACCTGCCTTACTTGGCGTTTATTTAGACCAAATAGAGGTGCAAGATCGCATGCGCCATCACCATACTTGGTATAAAAACCGGTGATATTTTCTGCTGAATGGTCTGTACCCAAAACTAAACCATCGAGTAAACCGGCGACTTGATATTGCGTCACCATGCGGGTACGTGCTTTAACATTACCCTTGACAAAATCACACTTACTTTCATTACCAGTAAGCAACCCAGCAGCATCAAGAGCTAAACGTGTTTGTTGGTCAATCGCATCTACACCGGGCTGTATATTCACAGCAATATGCTGACTTGGCTGAATAAAATCTATTGAGGCTTGGGCATCGGCCTCATCAGCTTGCACGTTGTATGGCAATCTAACTGCAATAAATTGATAATGTTTTTGGTATTCTTGATTTAATTGGTTTACCGCAAGTTGAGACAGTCGTCCTAAAGTACAAGAATCGACTCCCCCACTGATACCTAACACTAAAACTGTCATCCCGCTACTAATAAGCTGAGATTTTATAAAATTGACCCGACGCTCAACTTCATAATTAACATCTATTTTAGGTAAAACCCGCATTTGTTCTATCACAGTACTCGTTTGCATTTTTCACCTCAATAATGTCATGCCAGTAAAAAGTTCAGCTAGGCTGGAAATTTCGCCATTATTACCTTCAAGCATTCACAACTTAAAACGTAGCTACAACCTAATATTATCAACATGTGTATGTTATATCTAACCTTTGATAACTATTTCATACCCTAAAAGTTCAAATATAGTTTATCTTAAGTTTACAAACATTGGAGTGAATAACGTGAAACAGCAAAAAGGTGTGACACTGGTTGAATTAATGATCACTGTTTCCATCGTTGCAATAATACTGACACTAGTCGGCCCCAGTATTCAAAGCATCTTAATAAAAAATAGTATTGTCGCAGAAATCAACGAGGCTAGTTCGCTGATCCAGTATGCTAGGCACCATGCAATAGACGAGCAAGCAGAAGTAGTAGTATGTCCATCTAAAGATTACTCTGTATGCTCAAACGATTGGAATGATCCTAAAATAGTCTTTATTGATAAAGACGATAACGCTATTCGAGGTGTCACAGAAGAATTATTGGTTACAAGTGGTTCATCATCTTTGACTAGTTTAATGACCAACACAAGCGATATCATTAAGTTTACCGGAACCGGCGAAGCAAATGAAACGACTGAAATTTTACTTTGTCATAAAGATGGAAAGTCAGAATATGCTCGCTCGCTGTCAGTTACCTTGCAAGGAAGGGTTAAAATGAGTAGCGACAGTGACAGAAATGGCATTAACGAAAATGCATCTGGCACCGAACTTTCTTGTTAATTGTTATAGCTAACTTAATTGATATTTATTGATTCAAATTATGTTTAGCTAACCACTCATGACAACTTTATCAAACCTCTTTTTTACCTGACGAAATCCAATGCTTTGAATGTTCTTCTTCATGGCGAACAAGTTAATTCGTAACTAAAGGATCAATAAAACTGCATTCTTGTCATATTTTGTTTCTATTACTGCCCTACTATGCTGTGATCCTGAGACGACAAACACCAACAACTACCACTCAAATCAAAAAAGGTATCAATATGCGTTTACTACACACCATGCTGCGGGTTGGCGACCTTCAAAACTCAATTGATTTTTACACCAACTTGATGGGTATGAAACTGCTTAAGAAAAGTGAGAATAAAGAGTACCAATATACTTTGGCATTTATTGGGTATGGTGAAGAGTCTGATACAACCGTATTAGAGCTAACGTATAACTGGGGCGAAAAACACTACAATATGGGTGATGCATTTGGTCATATCGCTATCGGAGTAGATGATATTTATGCCATATGTGAGTTTATTGAACAACAAGGTGGGGATGTATACCGAAAGCCTGGTCCAGTAAAAGGCGGCAAATCAGTGATCGCTTTTGTGCGAGATCCCGACGGTTATGCTATCGAATTAATTGAACGCAAATAAAGTGAATATTATGAAATACTACTTTTTAGGAATACTAATTTTAGTTTCTTCTTGTCAGATGATCCCCCCAAAACCTTTAATCATTGCCGATAAACCTTTAGTCATTGCTCACAGAGGTGCTTCAGGTTACTTACCTGAACATACACTTGAGTCGGTTACTTTAGCCTACGCGTTAGGCGCTGACTTTATTGAACAAGATTTAGTCGTGACCAAAGATTCCAAATTAATAGTGTTGCACGGTATTCAACTTGAAGCGGTGACGGATGTAGAGCAAGTATTTCCCAGCAGAAAGCGTGAAGACGGTCATTATTATGTCTTAGACTTTACATTGTCTGAATTGAAGACTCTTAGCGTACATGAACGGCAAGATGCAAAAGGCAAACAAGTTTTTCCGAATCGTTACCAAGGCAATGACACATTTCACATTGCCACTTTTGAAGAACAAATTGAATTGATCCAGCAACTTAATCGCCAGTTTAACAAAACTACCGGCCTCTATCCCGAGATAAAATCTCCCGCTTGGCATAAGGATCAAGGAGTGGATATCAGCCAACTAGTTTTGGCTGTTTTGCGAAAACATAAGCTAGATGATGCGGATAAAGCGGTATATTTGCAGTGTTTTGATTTTGCTGAAATTCAGCGATTACGAAATGACCTAGACGCGAAAGTCAAACTCATACAACTAATTGGTGAAAACGATTGGCTAGAGTCACCTAGCAATTATGACTTCCTAAAAACACCTGAGGGATTAAAGGCAATAGCTAAAGTTACCCAAGGCATTGGCCCTTGGATACCTCAGCTTATGGATTTAAAAACGATGCAGCCTTCAGGTTTTGTCAAACAAGCGCATATTGCTGGCTTAAAAGTCCATCCTTACACTTTTCGTAATGATGCGTTACCAGACAATCTAGATACACAACAAACACTACAACTGTTGTTTAAAGACTTAAAAGTGGATGGTTTATTTACAGATTTCACTGATACAGTGGTTAACTATTTGAGCAACACTGAACTGCAATAGAACGACTTATGAACTTAAGTTAAATTTGCCAATCAGCGTTTTTTGCCCATTAATGCTCACTTCGACCTTATGTAATCCCGCATATAAAGTTCGAGTAGACATAGGTTTTAATGACACTTTTTTAGAAAACGCGTACGACTGCTTTGATGCTAACTCTATGGCTTTCAGCTTGAATACCTTGGGGTTGGCTTTACCATTGGCTTTAATAAAGTGAATAGCAAAATCGACCATCAAAGCAGCATTTTTAGTGGCTTGATTAATCAATTCAAAATTAATTTGAACGCTGGAGCCCACTTTAGCAATTTGGGGTGTTATGGCCATATGGACAATTTTAACATCAGCAACATCACCGTATCCCAAAGCCTCCAGTGCACCTTGCTCGCCGCGTTTAATGGCACTACGCAGTGCATGTTTGACTAACCACACTCTGTCTTTGGAAGCACCTTTTAGCCACTTTTTGGCAACCTCAGCTTACAGCTCTGGGTGATCTTTGCCAATGTCGTTCAGGTTATTAGCCACTGAGCGTCTAACATACAACTCTGAATCATCTTTAAGTAGCTCTAATAACTCAATAACAGCAGACGGATCTTGAATAAATTCCGGTAAACGAGATGCCCAAGGCAAACGAGGACGAGTGCCTTCGGATACCAACCGCCTTACATGTAGGTTCGCGTCTGTGGCCCACAGTGTTAATAACGCTAAACACTTATCTGGGTAACGTTGAATAAAACGTCGAATGGCAAATTCAGAAGTAAACCTTTGAGTGAGTTGATAATGGGCTTGCATAGATGTCTCAAAATCATCAATTCCATTTTCAGTGACATAAATTGTATGGGGCAAAAAAATAAATGAAGTGATGCTGTTATTTTCGTCATACACCACAGGAGAGTCCAACGACGCCAATAAAATAGCCACCGCTTTGTTAAAATCATCAGGTAAATAAACCTTTAAACCCGTGGCAATTTTCCTGCCTCGCTCCATCAGTTCTAGATTGTCATAACCTGGCTGCACATGGGCAATAAATCCATCACTGTCAAAATGGGGATCTTCATGTTGCAGCATATGGGCAATCTTAATAACAATACCGATTCCATAGTGGTTTTTTAGTGGGTCTGCCAAAATTTAGTTAACCATTAGTTATTTAGTGGTGACCTTTTAGCGTATCCAATTTCGCTGAATAAAGCTTTTCATCTATCTTGGTATAAGCCAACCCTGATGCTTTTTGCATAGCGTTATTGGCCTCAGCCTTATCCGCTAGTTGATAATAAGTCTTTGCTTGACCAAAAAATCCTCATGTAAATAGGGCGCCATGTCTGCGGATTTTTTGTAAAGGTATAGAGCCTTCCAATAGTTTTCTCTTTCATAGGCATGATAAGCTAAATCATGCCAGTTAAATGGGTTGTCATCTTCAATTTCCAAATACTTGTCTTCGTAAAACGCAGCTTCTACATGTCTGTTACTTTCGTTAAGCAAAATTACGTAGTGACTTAAAATACTCACCGAGCCTTTTGTATGTTGAAGCGTGTGTCTATATATGGATTCAGCTACATCTGGCTTTCCAGATTTTTTATGCAAAACAGCCAAGGTATTGAGTGTTTCAATATTAATTGGTGATATCTGCAGAGCGGCAGATAACAAATATTATGCCCTATCTAAGTCATCAATTACTAATGCCTTGGCGGCCAAGTTTTGATAATACATAAACACAAAATCTTCATCACTTACCTTCCCCCCCTTTACTCCTCTGGATGCTGGGAAAGTATCTATGATGATCTTTGAAAAGTATATATCTAGCTTTTTATTATCGAGTTGGGCTGGTGCATGAACATGTGTTTGAACATGAGAAGACATAGTCATTATGCCATTTTATCGAGAATAAACAGGCTCAGAATTAACTTTGCGATGTTCAACTTTAAGACCCACTAAAGAAGCATAAGCCTTAGTTAAAATAGCAAGTGATAGGCAATTACCGGCTTGCTTAATAGCAGCTAAGTCAGCATTATAAGTATCGCCTCGGTAAGTGAAACCACTGAGAAAGTCTCCTAAGTATTCAGCCAAACGTTCATGACCTTTAATATCTTGATTTTCCCGAGCATGGTATTACGATAAAAAATGTTGTGCGCTATCATCATTAAGATATCTTCTATATGAGGGACTTCGATTAGATTGTAGTCATCACTTTGCCAATTGAGGTGAGGAGCTATTCGAGCAGAATGGGTATCTATGGAGCTAGATAAGTCGTCGTGACTTGCACATCCCATAATCAAAAACAGTAAAAACAATGTAGTAAATCATACCATCCATTTCATTTGACACTCCACAATCTGCGTTAAGATCTATTATCAATAAAAAGATATCGGGCTTAACACAAACTGTATACTCAAATCACCTGAAACAGCGGATTCAACGGGAATTAAAACGGGCTAAGACAGGGGGTAATTAGTATAGAACTTCTGTCAAAAATCAAGCTCGCAAGCTAAATCACATTGGCAATGCTCGAAAAGACTACGCCTCAGTTATGCTAAAACACATAAATAGAGGCGATATGTTAAAGATAAAAATCGATGGTTTTCTTTAGCCAAATCGATAAATTTTATTGGTATTGTTGCTTAATTAAATCAGCGCAACGTTCTGCAATCATGATTGTTGGAGCATTGGTGTTTCCACCAACAAGTGTGGGCATAACAGATGCATCCACTACCCTTAAGCCTTTCATACCTTTTACTTTAAGTTCTGGATCTACCACTGTCATCATCTCTTCAACATCCCCCATTTTACAGGTACCTACTGGGTGATAAATGGTTTCGGCTTTTTTGCGAATAAAATCCAATATTTGTTCATCTGTTTGTGCTTCAGGGCCAGGTCCTATTTCCCAGGATTGGTATTTTTCAAAAGACGGTGCAGCCAAAATCTTCCTAGCGCGCCTTACACCATCAATCATCACTTTTTGATCATCAGGGTGTTCGAGGTAATTCGGGTTAATGCTAGCCAAATCACTAGGGATATTTGAGCGTAACTTTATCTCTCCTCGACTTTTGGGGTAAAGGCAACATACATGCACCCCATAACCATAACCAAATGCAGTAGTGCGCCCATGATTAAGCAAAATCGCCGGTAAAAAGTGATATTGAATATCAGGAATATCTCCTGCACTGCCCGTTCTATCGAATCCCCCTGCCTCAGCAACATTGCTGGTGAAAAGACCTTGGCGATTAAACATATAGTTAAACGCGGCTTTAACATAACGTGGAATAAGCGCAAATGAAATGGAATAACTATCACGGTTTTTGCAACGATGTTGCACTATGGCGTCAAGGTGATCTTGTAAGTTTTGTCCAACCCCAGGTAAATCTGCTTTTACTTCAATACCTTTTTCACTCAGATGCTCTTTTGGCCCAATACCAGACAACATCAATACTTGGGGTGAATTGATCGCACCAGCAGATAACAACACCTCTTTATTGGCATGAAGTTCAATTGATTCGCCATCAATTTGCAGTATTACACCTGTCGCCACGCCATCTTCAATTTGAATTTTCTCAACTAGCGCATGGGTTAATACAGTTAAATTAGACCGCGTTAAAGCGGGCGTTAAATAACCTTTAGCTGTAGAACAACGTTGGCCATTTTCCTGGGTTACCTGATAAAAGCCTAATCCTTCGCGTTCAGCACTATTAAAGTCTGTGACTTTAGACAAACCAATTTCTTCAGCTGCATCAACAAATGAATGTGAAAGAGGATTAGTGTGGCGTAAATCACTGACGCTCAGATAACCGTCAGCACCGTGGAACTTGCTTTCACCATGTTGTTGTTTTTCCGACTTTTTAAAATAAGGTAAAACCGTTTGCCAATCCCACCCTTTAGCGCCCATATCACTCCATCGGTCATAATCTTCAGGCACACCACGTATATAACACATTGCATTGAGAGAGCTTGAACCACCTAATACTTTGCCACGGGGCCAAAAAAGTTGGCGATTATTTAATTCAGGTTGCGGCTCGGTATCATATTCCCAACCTAAGTTGGTCAGTCGAGTAAGAAAGGCCAAACCAAATGGAATATGAATAAAAGGACTTTTATCTTTACCACCTGCCTCAATTAAACACACGCTAAATTGGCTATTTTCAGTTAAGCGCGCCGCTAAAGTGGCACCAGCTGAGCCTGCGCCTATGATGATAAAATCGAATTGTGTCTGAGAAATTTTTTGCATAAAATCGGTTACTTATTTGAACTGAAAATATTAGGGCTTGTTGCTCTTCAATATGCCGTTGAAACAGGGTTGCCAGCGACCATAACATGAACAACACTCATCTGATGTCATACCAGTAAGTGTAACAAAAAAGATAACTCAGTGTTACTTTCCTGTAAACTTGGAGCTCTCGTGCGGAATAAAATTATACAATAAAATTCAATTAGTTATAAAATATAGGTTGGATTAAGCATTATCACAATTATCTATGGAGAAGCATTAGTTTGGATTCAAAATCTTTTAAAACGGCATTTCGCTTACTCCTAGCTAAGTGCCTTATCCGCTTTAAACGACTTAAGCACGTGGATTATTCAGTAGATGATATCAGTCGATTAATTAAGCCTCACCTACCACTTTCATTGCCTATTGCTGTCCCAAAAGGGGAAGGTCGCTTTACGCTCTCAAAAGTGAATATCTCGATGCCCTTCAAATCATCTTATATTCAAGCCGAAGTGTTAGGCGCAATTGAAGTCACCTATTTTGCCAACCCCATTTACCGTGCTCATGTTGTATTAGTTGTTCAAGCCACCCCAAAATACAATCAAACCACAAAAAACGTCATGTTAACTGAACTACGCATTACCGATATTAATACCTTAAACGATGAATATTCGATTTTCAAAGATACATCTAGCCTAATTAATCAGTTTGTTCCAAGTCCTTTACTGTCTATGGTAACGGGAACAATGAAAACTGCACTCAGTATTATGACAGGTACCACGGCTTCCGAGGCTAATAGTTATTTGCAAATGTATTTAAGTGGCAGTAAACAAAAAATACTGGATTACCATAAACCACAGATAGAAAATATCATTGTTGAATTGGCGGCCAGTGAAAATATGCAATATAGTTTGGATATAAATGACTTTGAAGAAAACCTTTTCATTCAATATGGTAAAGAGGTAGCAGTTGAAGAGAGACATTTGAGATTTAAATTCTGAGTAATTCATCACCTCAATAGCGCTGGCTTAACACTTCAGCCAAAGCTGTATGATTAACATATGCAGGGGCAAACCCATCTTTCACCTTAAAGCGTCGCATTGTGGGTTGAAAAGCGCTTTTTTGCGTCATTATTTTGCGTGTATCAGCCTAATACTTGTGGGCATAATCATTTTAATCCCATGCCTACTGGCCATAAGCAACATAGCCACTCAAGCACTCAGTTTTTCACCAATATCATCCACATTAATACTGGGATCATCGAGACATTTTTCCAACATATCAAACGCCTCGATACTATAACGCGCCAATGGCTCTAAACTATCAATATTATTATTACAGCAAACGAGTCCAATATTGGCCTGACCATTGTAAGTCACCATTGTAATGTTCACTCCACCTCCGGGAGTGATAGTTGAAATAGGGTATGCAGCCAGCATTTGACTATCTTTAAAATACATTATGTCAGAAGGCCCTGGCATATTTGACACCAAAATATTGGCGATAGGTTTGACCCAATTCGATAAGCCTAACATTTCAAAGATCAAGGCATAGGTCTGTATTAACAAAGTGTAATAGCTAAATGATGCAGGATGAGAAGACATTGCTGCTCTTTTGACTTTTCGGTGATTTTCAATTATCTCTCTTAGCCTAAGATAAGGATCAGTGTGTCCATGAGCTAGCTCAACTGGCACTATAGCTATTTGATTACCATTGGTTGTCTCACCGGGTTTGCGTAAGTTAATGGGCATATTAGTGAACAATGCTTTTTCAAATGTCTGCCCATAGTCAGCAAGTTGCCTATGAACGGCGATATCAAACACACATAACATGACTTCATTGGCTGTGGCTCTTAAACGTTTGCTGAGCACCTTAACGCGGGCAAAGTCGAATTCTAAGGTAGCAACTGCTCGGCCTTTTTTCACCTGCCCTGTCAGCACCGTTTTTGTGCCTGTAAAAGGCAATGGCATATAATCTTTATTTATCCTAAGTAACTTTATCAATAACCTAAACCAAATCCAAATTGAATCCTTAACGGCTATAAAGAAACCCCACAGGCTCCCAAAAACGGCTTTAAACCATGGTGTTTTGTGGCGTATTTTTTGGGTTCTGTTTATTGCCCAAACAGGTACAAAGCCTTCATTAATTGGGCTCTGGTTATAACCTGCCTGAAACCAACGTATTAAAGTGCTGCCATCTCCACACATATGATGGATTTTGATATACAAAGCGAACTGCTCAGTATTGATGTCTTTAATAAAATGGAATTGCCAAAGTGGCTTATCTCTGTCTAGCCAAGTTTCATGTAAACTCGCAACAAATATATTTAAGGCAGGCTTATCGTTCAAATCATCGATATTATGCACTTTAACGTGATACAGCATGTCTAACTGCTCAACAGGTACAAATTTAATCGGGTACCCCATCACAGTCCTGACTCGACAGTTAAAGGGTGCCGTAGCTTTATCAAACGTGCGCATTTCTGCCAACAACTTATCTACATAATCATTTGCCGCATCAGCGGGTATTTTCAGCAGTTGTAAGACTGCGACATGTTTGGGGTTAGCCTCAGTTTCAGTGATCCAAAATGTCTTATCGAGAAATGTTAGTTTTTTACTCAAAACGTTATCCTTTTATGCTGATACACAACACGTTTTAATTCATTATCCTTGATTGGAGAATTCGTGATTGACTATAGCTTCTTGCAAATGATGTAACTCACCTGGCGCGATGTTAATGTAAGGTAACAACGCGAACAAAATTGCTGACAAACTTTTATATAGATACTCATCACCATTGATATCATGACCTTTTAAAGCGTAATAATTTCCCGCCTGACTAAATACTAATCCGATGATTTCGACCATTTGATTACACTGACCAGCAGAGGCCGTAATGGTACCTTGTATCACAAACTGGGCTAAAAGCTCAGTAACACACCGTTCTTGAGCAGCCATCAACTTGATAAATCCTTTGGCCACAACAGGGTATTTATCAGTTAAATCGGTAGGGTTTCGATATAAAAAACGAAATAAATGGTTTTTTTCAATGATCAGGTAAAGATAATAAAAAAACTCTTCAATACTCAGAGAAATATCTGTTTGATTGCCTGGGGCATCAATAATCCCCCGCAATTGATGTTGATAAATATCAAACAAGGCAGCTACTATGACTTCTTTCCCTTTAAAATGATAATACAAATTGCCAGGACTGATATCTAATTCCATTGCAATCTCGACACTGCTAACGTTGTTTTCTCCTTTTTGATTAAAAATATCAAGGGAAGTTATTAATATACGTTCAGCCGTTTTCATTTTATTATTACCAATAAATGTGATGAGACATGTCAATACAGCTGATAGATTGACATACTGTTTATAGAGAGCGCAAGTATATGGAAATAAGCTTTTGTTAATTTATAGTATGACAAAATTGCAGTATTAATCGAGATAGAAAATGATAAGAGCGTTATTCAACAAAAAAGGTGGTGTGGGTAAGTCAAGCTTGGCAGTCAACCTTGCTGCCATTTCTGCTAGTCAGGGATACCGAACCTTACTGATTGACTTAGATACACAATGCAATAGTACAGCCTATCTGAATGTGACTGACCTGGGCAATGAATCCAGCATAGCGGATTTATTTGAACAAACGATTACTTTTCATCTGCATCGTCGCCCTGCCAGTGACTTTTGTCATCCAACACAAGTGGACAATCTGGATATTATTGCGGGCTCAGAACGGTTAACAGAGATGGAAAGCGAGTTAGACAGCAGGCACAAAATTTATAAACTGCGAGAAGCCTTAGACTCATTGAAAGATACCTATCAACACATTTTTATCGATACTGCACCCGCCCTGAACTTTTACAGCATGTCGGCATTAATCGCTGCACAACGATGTTTAATACCCATTGATTGCGACGACTTCGCTCGGCAAGGCTTATATAGCCTGCAAAAAAAAATTGCAGAGATAAAAGAAGATCATAATGAAAATTTGGAAATAGAAGGGATCATTGCTAATCAATATATGACCAACGCAAACCTGCCAAAACAAATCGTTAATGAGTTGATAGCAGAAGGTTTTCCCGTGTTGTCAGAGTATATCGGTCAGTCAGTAAAAATGCGCGAGTCACATCAAGCTAAAAAGCCACTCATAATCCTTGCCCCGAAACATAAACTAACCCAGTCTCTGATAGGTATTTTTAATTTACTGAATAAAGATTAATTAATATTTACAGGTTTTAGAATTTTGTTATTGACCGATATTTTTTATTGCTATTTGAAACGAGCCAGGTTGTTTATCCGCAAGCATAAAGCCTATTTGCCTGACATCAGAAAATGACAAACTTGGTGCGCGACTCACAATTTGACCACGGAATTGCGCCACAAAATCTTCTTCATTAAAAACCAAGGTTTGCCATGTATCATTGCTACTAGAAAATGTTGCCACATATGCCACACCGTCAAACCCTTTATTGGTTCTAAGACGCAACTGATAGCTTCGCCCATCACCTTTAATCTCTATCAAAATCGGTGCAGTGCCACTTTCGAGTGCCACTGGCCCAACTCGCCTAACAGAGGCAAACCCGCCATTATTTTTTAAAGAAAGTTGTCCTTCGAAATAGGCAACTTTATCCGTCACACGAAGATTCGACTGTGATAGTCCTCCCATAACACTGTCGTTAACGCGATACCAATAACTGAGTTCTTCAGGAGTTGAAAAATCAACTTTCCACTGGGCTGATACAGATGTGAATTTCATGATAAGTAAAACAAATAATATAGTTTTCATAATGGCTAATACGGCAAAAGTAAGGAATTAGATTAATTTACAAACGTTGCCTTTTGGCATGTTGATACTTTGTTACATAAAGACCAAATACAACTGCATAAAGCCAGCTCCCATGCCCAATAATGCACCGGTTAAAATCAACTTCCATTCATCAGCCTCGTAAGCGGGACGCAGAACACCTTCAAATTCTTCAGGCGACAAAGCCTCCATACGCTCGCACAGGTCATCCGCAATTCTCAGCGCTTTATTGGTATATTCGTAGGCATAAGACAAGTATTTTTCTGAGTCATTAAAAATGCGCTGCGAAGCAAGTTCTTTCATTTTGTAATAAGACTCTGAGCCTACCCCTAAGGCAAAGTAAGGCTGTGCAATAGCGACATATCGTTCAATTGCATCATTCACGTGCAGTTCAATTAATTCCAACAATTGCCCTGCTCCTGATCCATGAACCGCAATCTCCATGATATTTTTGGATGTCATGAGTTTAGACTCAATGATGTCTGAATACACACGAGACACTTCTTTCTGTCGTTTTAAAAACATGCCTTGAATGGTAAACCCCATAAACTTGATTGGATTTTTAGGCTCAAAAATGATCTTTAACGCAATCCAATTTGTGGCATAACCTACTATTAAGCCCCCCACTGGCAAAACCCACCAAGAAGGATAAAACATCCAAACAACCATAGTCGGCAAACCAAATAAAAAGCCAAAATATAAACCTGACTTTTCTATAAAAGGAAATTCCTTCTCACCAGATTTCAAGAAAATTTCGTTGATAAGTTCAGGGGCGTTAACCAATTGACCAACTACGAGCTCTTTTATATCGACTATCTCTTCAATGTTGTACTTGAAGTCGTTCACCATATTGATCACAACATTTGGAATATCAGCCTCTACCCTTGCATACACAAGATTTTTTCCATGCACCGGCAAGGAAGCCCACAACTGGGGTGCAGACTCTTTCATCACATCGTTGATGATGGTCCGAATGGTTTGCTTGAGACGCCTTTCAATGGCTTTAGTCAGTTCAATGGGGTCAATGCGGTCTGCCAATTCTTTCACACTGAGCAATTTTCCCAGTACCAATTCAACTTCAATCTCTGCCATTTCTCGACGCTTGGCAGGTATCAAACCTTGCCAGCCTAAAAAAGGTTTGAAACCGATAAATTCAATAGGATAAAACATCATTTTGACTGCTAAAAAATTAGTAGACCATCCCACTATGGCACTAATCATAGGTATAGATAGCAAGGGTAGATGAGTGATGAGTTGCTCAATTAATTGCATAAAAACAGCTGCGCCTAGTCAATATTATTATTTAGTATATACACATTCCATTTTAACCTAACTATTGTAATTAGAATGGTCAAACTAAAATACCATAGGTTGAAAATTATCCATATAAAACTCTACTTAAACACAGTGAGTTATCTCTCATGATGGATATATGATGGCGTCTGTAGCCAACTGTCTTTCAATTTGGGTAGCCTTTTCTAATTATTTACGGTTATATTGATTCAAGTAAACAAATTGAGGCATGTGTATGGCGAATAAAACCCTTTCTGGATTACAAGATATCATGACACATGCTGCGTCTTATGAAGAATACCAAGAGGCGGCAAAAGCCCATGACGAGTTGTCTGGCTCCCAAGAATGGAAAGCCAAAGATACCTGTAAGGACTACGACTATCGGCTTATTCGTAAACGTGTACAACGTATCAAACAAGCTAGATTAAGCGGTGACACTGATGGTTTAATGTACATATTGCACGAAGGTTTACATGGCAACTTAGGCAATATCGCTTCGCCTGCACTGAAACAACACGCAAAATTTGGCACTAAACACCTGATTGAAGAATTCATCCAAGAAGTCTGCAGCGCATTAGATTTTATCTATCAAGCCGATGAAAACGAAATAGACTTCTACGAAAAATTGTCTTTCTTTGAAGAAACAGCACAGGCATTTGGTCGCAGTTACTTGATGTTAAGTGGGGGCGCGGGTCTTGGGTTTTTTCATTGTGGGGTAATCAAGTCTTTGGTAGAACATGATTTACTTCCAAAAGTCATATCAGGAGCCAGTGCAGGGTCAATCATAGCGGCCTTGGTAGGAACGCGCACCGATGAAGAACTATTAAAGGACATTCAACCAGAGGTGATACAACAAAAATTTAAACAGTGGCGGCTATGGCAAGGTTTTGGTGGTGACAGTCTACTCGATAGTCGTAACTTAGAAAATGCCTTAATCGAGCTATTTGATTTAACCACCTTTGAAGAAGCCTTCAAAAAAACCGGCCGTCATATGACCATCACAGTGTCTCCGGCTGATTTACATCAACATTCACGTTTGTTAAATGCGAAAACCTCACCCAACGCTATTATTACCCAAGCAGTCAGAGCCTCAACTGCAATCCCACTATTATTTAAGCCGGTGCAACTAAAAGCTAAAAATAGAGCCGGTGATATAGTGCCTTATATTCCTAATCGGCGTTTTGCAGACGGCTCTATTATGGCCGACTTACCCTTCGACCGTTTAGCCCGCTTATATGGAGTGAATCATAGTATTGTCAGTCAAACCAATTTAATTGCAGTGCCCTTCTTAGCCCGAGACAAAAGAGATACCACTGGCCTAATAAATTTAACATGGCGCTATGCAGCAAAAATCGCCAAAGTAAACAGCATCTATGCCTTCGATATACTTGAAAACCTGATCCACCACCGTGCTGCTAGGTTAGGTATTCACAAATTGCGTTCTGTTATTGATCAGCAGTATGTGGGCGATATCAATATTTTACCTAGCGCCAGTTTATCTAACCTTAAACATATAATGTCGAACCCTAGCTTAAAAAGCATCCGAGAAGTGATAAAACACGGAGAACGCGCCACTTGGCCGCAGTTAGATTTAATTAAGCGAAATACTTTGATCAGCAAAACAATCAGAGATTATTTAACCCAATTAAAACAACGGGAAGCCAGATTACTAAGTGATCACAATGGGTTAAGAATAGTCAGTAAACAGGCATAATCTCAGTGATTATGCCCAAACTGCTTGACGGGATCAGCACACTTTCATTCAACTGTTACTTGATAAAAGGCAGCTTAATCAGCCTTATCGGTCACAGCGCCTGTAGAGGCAGAACTGACTGTTCTGGCATATTTTGCAAGTAACCCTCTAGTGTATTTAGGTGCCGGCTGTTGCCAGTTAAGTTTCCTCTGTGCCATTTCCTCATTACTTATATTCAGTGTCATCTGGCGACTTTGTGCGTCTATGGTAATGCTATCACCATTTTCTACCAGTGCAATGGCCCCTCCCTCATATGCTTCAGGCGTAATATGTCCCACTACAAATCCCCTACTGCCGCCTGAGAAGCGACCGTCGGTAATAAGTGCCACATCATTGCCTAAGCCTTTGCCCATAATAGCTGAAGTGGGACTTAACATTTCACGCATACCGGGCCCACCTTTTGGACCTTCATAACGGATAACCACCACGTCACCCGCTACCACTTGACCATCAATGATAGCAGCAAAACCTTGTTCTTCTGAGTCATACACCTTAGCCGAACCCGTAAAACTCAACCCTTCTTTACCTGTAATTTTTGAAACCGCGCCTTCAGGCGCTAAATTACCGTTTAAAATAACCAAGTGGCTATCTTTTTTGATGGGCTTATCAAAAGGTAAAATAATCTTCTGACCTTCTGGGTAATCTTCTACATCAGCTAAATTTTCGGCCATAGTTTTACCTGTGACAGTCATACAATCACCGTGCAACATGCCCGCATCCAACAAACGTTTCATCAGAGGTTGAATACCACCAATTTCAATTAATTCAGACATTAAGTATTGACCACTTGGACGCAAGTCAGCAATCACTGGCGTTTTTTCACCCATGCGCACAAAATCATCCAGTGTCACTTCTACGCCTATGGCGTCAGCCATTGCAATTAAATGCAGCACTGCATTGGTAGAGCCACCTAAAGTAATGGTTAGCGCAATGGCATTGTCAAAGGCCTTTTTGGTCATAATGTCAGAAGGCTTGATATCATGTTCAAGCAAATAAACAATCGCTTTTCCTGCATCAATACAGTCTTGCTTTTTATTATCTGAAACCGCATTTTGAGCAGAGCTATTAGGCATACTCATGCCCAAAGCTTCAATTGCCGAGGCTAAGGTATTTGCCGTATACATGCCACCGCAAGAGCCCGCGCCCGGTATCGCCGTTTTTTCAATATGTTCTAATTGCGTGATAGGAATATCGCCCGCAGCGTAACTACCAACAGCTTCAAATACCGATACGATATCCGTATGATTTTCACCCGGCAAAATCGTACCACCGTAGACAAAAATTGAAGGACGGTTCAAACGGGCTAAGCCCATCAAACAACCCGGCATGTTTTTATCACAACCACCAATGGCAATAATGCCGTCGTGGCCCATACCAGCGGATACGGCTTCTATGGAATCGCAAATAACTTCCCGTGAGACCAAAGAATACTTCATACCTTCGGTGCCCATAGATATACCGTCAGATACAGTAATAGTGTTATAAATCACACTTTTAGCACCCGCGCTATCGACACCTTTACCTACCTCTTCTGCCAGAGTGTTAATGTGCATATTACACGGGGTCACCATTGACCACGTAGAGGCAATGCCCACCTGAGATTTTTTAAAATCCTCGTCGCCAAAGCCTACAGCCCTTAACATAGAGCGACTAGGTGCTTGAGCTGCACCGTCTACGATTTTTTGTGAATATTTACGTGGTTTATCTGTATTCATTTCTTTATCTACATTTTCAAAAACAATGAACGCACTATAGAATTGTATAAACAAATTGACAATCTAAGCTCATGAATTAATTGGTCTTATTTAGATTGTTTTTGTACAAGGATCGCCATCTGAGCATTTAGAAAATGTAAAGCCCAATGAATCATCAAACCTTAGGGGCTAAGAGTAGATGCAGCATGGAATCAGTGTTTTTGCGTTTTATGAAATTCACCATCCTACAAAAGTGAATGGGTGTGATCCCCAGGGGAAATGGTTGATTTCATTAATCAGCAACGTTGTTGTAAACAGCATACCCGCCAGTTACGAAACCTGACAGGCAGCTCAGTTCCTAAAAGCGAACAGACGAGCGTTAAGCCTAACGGTGAAGTATGTGCCAGGAGCGGTAGCTCGAAAAACGGGTTTTGACGCTATTGTTTGCCATAAGGAGTCATACAGTCAATTTCATCGACCGTCTGCTTTCTGCCCATTCTTACCCGTTCCTCGAGTGTCATACCTACGCAGGCCATTGACATGCCAATGTCTTTATCCACTGTAAAATAAGTCCGTTGTAAATGCTGATGTCTTGATAAATTTTCGTCGACGCAGTCATACTATTCTAGAGAATTTTAGTCGGTGTGCTCAGTGCCTTTTTCAGCGGCTCTAAGTGTGACTCATAATGACGCCATTGCTCAAGACCACTTTGATAAATGGGTTGGCGAACCTGCTCAGAGCTGGGTGTGCGAACAGCGCGTTTATTGCTGTGAAAATCAATACAAGCTTGCTCAAAAGGAAGACCGCAATAGTCTAAAATGCGCCGCACCTGCGTCTCTAAATCCGCCACCACATCCTCATACTGTACTCGTAAAATTTTGCCCGGCAATGCTTTGTCCCAATGGTCCATGATCTCAACATAACTGCGATAATAGTGTCCAATATCGGCAAGATCATAAGAAAATTGCTGGCCCTCACCGAATAGCTGTTTAAAACCGCTAAAACAACAGGAGATAGCGTCGCGTCTCGCATCGATGATTTTGGCGTTAGGCAACATAAGGTGGATAAGGGCAATATGTCGGAAATTGTTCGGCATTTTGTCAATGAAAAACATGGCTTCCTGGCGGTGATGTTGAGTCTCTTCAATATACAGCTCGCCCATTTTAGTCAGATCATCAGCCGATATCTTGTTTAGGATGTCAGGGTAACGAGGGGTATCTTGCACAACTTGCCGTCCATTTAAGTGGTGCGCTAGACCAATGACATTCGCCAATTCCATGGTCCCGTCGACCTGTGAGTGTGAAGAGAGGATTTGTTCTAAAAGTGTTGAGCCCGCTCTCGGTAGCCCTACTATAAATATAGGGTCTTGGGCAGGGCAACCCGCCTTTTCATTGCGTTTAAAAAATGCTGCATCAAAATTATTTTTCTGAATATCAAAGGATATATCCAAGGGTTTACTGTCATACCGGTCCTGCTCGTTTTTTAAGGTGTTGCCGCGATGGTAAAAAGAGAAGGCTTCGTCAAAATATTCGCTGTCCTCTAGATCTTTGCCAAGAGCTAAGCAGAAGTGAATTTTATCGTTTATCGCTATGGCAGAACTCGCTTCTTGATCCCGCATTTGCTGACGTTCTTCTGATGAAAATCGATACGTTTTGAGATTGGCAAGACTCCAGAATGCATCCCCAAAATCGGGTTTGATGCGATAGCTGTTCTGATACGCTTGAATAGCGTCATCAACACGACCCATTGTTTTTAAAGCATGGCCGAGTGTCAGCTGTATTGAATAATTGTCTGGGTTGCTTTGCAACACACTTTCAAAGGTCTTGATAGCCGCTGTAAAATCTCCGGTCGCTTGTTGGGCATTGCCAAGTCCAATTTTTAAATTTGAATTATTGGGGTCAGAATCTAGCAGAATTTGTGCTTGTACCAGTGCCTTGTTATATTTTTGGCGCTTATGTAAAACATGCACATAATCCAGACGGGCCCTTTTATAGTTGGGTTCAAATTCAAGGCAGCTGGCTAATAAAAACTCTGCGTCATCAAGAATTTGAAACTTGTTACCTCACTCAGCCAATAAACGCATCGCTTCTGGTTGATGAGGATGGTCTTTGAGAAAGTGCCGGCATAGCCGTTCTGCGCGGTGCAATTGTTTTTGATATATGAGGCTTGAAACCGAGACTAACGCCGGGGGCAGACTAGAAAGCCAATCAACATGTTTCTTAGCTTCCTGATGGTTAGAATAGTCAAGTTCATCAGCCAACACACGCCAACTTCCAAATAATGCCGGGTTCAAGGCGACCGCTTTTTCAAATGCCGTTATGGCTTTAAAAGTCTCTCCTAAAGCTTTGTGTATAAAACCTTGCTCTTGATGAGCTCTGCCGTGATCGGGTGCTTTTACCAAAACTTGGTTAAGGTTTGCCATGGATTCGGCATATTTTTGCTGTTTACGCTGGCAAACTGCAAGACAATAGATACCTTCAATATGTCCCGGGTTTTGGGCAAGCATATTTTCAAGATTTTCAGATGCTTGGCTTAAATGGCCTTTATTAATCAATAATTGACACTGTTTAATAATCTGTTCAACTTGGGTGTTTTTTACTTGCTCTGGCAAAATCATATCTCGATAAATATCAGGGTATACTTAATATTGTATATAGCGTAACAAAAATAAAAAAGGGTCGACGTAATTAAACGTCGACCCTTTCATGCTTTAAAATGATTAAACATCACTTACAAACAAACACTGACTTAAAATACTAATAATCAAAGCTCACTCTAACACCAACAGTACGAGGTCGTGTTGGAGAAACTCTGAAAACATTATCGGCCGAACCCGCTGCGACTTGCCCAAGAGAATCGGTTGCATTGTCAATAAATAACGTTGCTCTCCAGTCATCTTTTGAAATACTGGCCGACAAGTTAAGTTGATTATAAGACGGCAACTCAACACGACCAGCAGCGGCTAGGCTATTAAACCGTGAATCCACCCACTTGTATACGCCTTGGTAAACAGCTGAATAATCACCAATCTCTTGGTAGAAACGTGCCCCAATGACTGTTTCCAGCTCTGGTGCATAGGGAAGACTTGATCCTACAGGTGCTATATTCACAAGCGTCTGTGGAATTTCTGTCAATTCTGAATCGATATAGCTAAATGAGCCGAAAAGATCTAAATAATCATTCGCAGTCCATTCAAGTTAAAATTCAACACCATTGATTTTGGCCGTTCCAACATTGTCAAAAAATGACGTATTGGCGATAGAAAAATCTAGGATCCCTTGCTGAAGATCGCTAAAGTCAGCATTATATATGGCACCATTAAATCGCAAAGAATTATCAAGCCAAGTTGTTTTCCAGCCAAATTCAAGACTGACCACATCATCAGTATCAAAGGTCGCAGGAATACCACCAATGCCAGCTGCACGGTTGAATCCGCCGCCTCGGAAACCTTCAGAATAGGTCCCATAAAACATTGCGTCAGCATTCATTTTCCAGCGGATATTTCCTTTAAAAATAGTGCCTGACAACGTAGCGGGGCTTAAACCTTCGAGTCTTGCATCCACATTTGATCCACCATTGGCTTCAGGGACGGCAGCCCTTTGTCCAAATGACGATTGCCCCATCAAACCTATATCAATTTCGTAGCGACGTGCACCAACGGTGACAGTCACATCCTCAGTTATATCGTAAGCTAATTCTCCAAATATCGAGATCTCTTCACGATCTGATTGAAAATCATTGACGAATGTGACGCCTGGTGGGCGAGCACTGCCATCAGTATTAGTAAACGCGCCGGGTATTGGAAAGTTGGGTGAAAATCCCGCTTTAATTGCCCCTGCATAGGTAAAATCGGTTAAAAAGTTAAGTTGCTGATCATCATAGAACACCCCACCAATGGCACGGAAACGGTCATCAGCATTGGTTGCGAAGCGAATTTCGTGATCACTACGTTCAGTTGAGAATTGTTCAGATGTGGTCATGACTGGGCTAAAACATTCATCGTAAGCTGGATAGGTACATATATAGTAAGGAACGTAGGGGCCGACATTAACATAACCGGTATAGTCGCTCTGTCCTTGAAACGTTCGGTCTGTGAACGAGCCGTTGTAAATCACTTCAAGCCCACTAAGCATACCATTGACAGTCCATTGGGTGAGGCTGACCTTATCATCACCTTTAGTGAGTGAAAAGGTCGCGACATTTAAGTCGTCATCGTCACTAATATCCGGGTCATATTCAAAAGAACCTTCAGTGTCAAGCTGTTGACTTGTATGCTGTAATAACACATCCCAATCGTCATTGATTTGCCACAATGCGCTGAATCTCATGCCGCGATATGTTGCTTCATTATAATCATCTTCCACAAACGTGGAGTTACTGACTTCCTGTCGAATCGCTGGAACGCGCCCTCCCACCCCCGGATTAGTCAGCGGCAAGCTATTCGTGGCAAGCACATTATCTATAAAGCCGCCATCAGTAGAACTATAACCGGCGAGACGTATGGCAAAGGTATCCTCTGCAATTGGTATATTGATAAAACCTTCAGATTTATTACTGATGCCGCCGTTTTTGGTGGATGACATTCCGAACTCACCACCCGCGCCGAAGTTACTCAAATCTGGTTTATTGGTGATAAGACGAACAGTACCTGCTTGCGAACTGGCCCCAAACAATGTGCCTTGAGGACCTTTCAACACTTCAACCCTTTGCAAGTCAACGGCATATAAATCGATATTACGACCGGGAGTGGTGATGGGTGCTTCATCAAGATAAAAGGCGACACTTGGCTCACCGCCTATTCCAGAAATTCTCACCGCGGCACGACCAGCTGATACTCCTCGGATATAGGTTTACTGTTTACCGGGTCCTTGGCCATCAGAGGTAACACCAGGTAACAATGCAATGTAATCATCAAAACTGTCGATGCCTAACTGTTGAAGCTTTTCACCACTTATGGCCTGTACCGCAATTGGTACAACTTGTTGGTTCTCTGATCGGCGAGTTGAAGTAATCACTATTTTCTCGAGCTGGCGTTCGCTCTTAGCTTCTTTCTCATCGAGTTGACTTTTTTCTTGAGCTTGAACAGCGCCATTGCTCAATGCGAGAGCGATGGCCATGGTGAGTGCTGTTTTAACGGGTCGGTTTATTTGATTCATGTGTGTTCTTTTTTATTATGTTCCTTCAACTTAGTCAGTTGAACTGATCCTAGGTGAATTAATATATCAGTTCTGAAGCTAGGCGCTTATCAACAGAGTATCTTTGCCCCTCAGAGACAAACCTTAAAATGTGGCTCGGATACGCAGAGGCCTAGAAATTATCTGTTGTATAACTTCATCCCATAATATTCCAAAAAAATTTGGCGCCATATGATACTACACATCGTAAAAGATTGCCGAAGGCTGGCAGAACAAAACCAGTATTAAGCAATCAAGGTACCTTTCACAGCATAATTTTGGGGCATTTCTGGTCATTACATCACGTCGATCTTAGAAAAAAAATTTGGGGATTAGATTAACTAATCTACATTTATTATCGACGATAGTACGCATAAAAACATGTAACCAGACGATTTCGATAATCACCAATAAGTATCTTCCTATTAGGTTGATGCTTTTTTTGTTCATAAAGCTGCGTCAATTGATGTATGTGGTTTTGTATAATTCGTATTGAAGCCAAGCGGCAAAAAAGGCTCACCACAGCGTTCACGTAATAAATAATGGGGAGAGTGTTTAGGTTTAGGTAATTGTGTTTCGCGGAAGCCTGTATGACCTCGGTTGTGTATTCTATTTTTCTAGTCAAAGGCTGATGCATAGGGAAAGTTAGATCGATTCTTACATAACTATGGGTAGACTGTATCAAGTGTGGCTGGGGTGAAAATGTCGTTTACGTTGAGCATGATTTGAGCGTAGCCCGACGCCTGTTTTTAGCATCAATGGCCTATTTTCGTATTTGAACGCTAAAATCAGATGTGTAGTGTTGCCCATAATGCGATAAGAATCATCATTCTGTGAGTCTTGTACTATTCACTCGCAACTCACAACTGCCTTTTTACTTATTGATAACCATCGATATGGATATTGTTTTACTTACCCAGTCCGCATCAGGATCTGATTCCCATCCGATTTTATAGTCCAAACGGTTAATGCCAAAATTTGCGTTTAACCTGTCTTGATTGTCTATCAACATGAAGCTCACTGGTTGAGCTATATTCTTGATCGTTAAATCACCCAATACATGATATCCCTCTTCAGTTATTTCAACCTTATTACTCACAAATGAACCTAGAGGGTGATTTTCCACATCAAACCAGTCAAATTCAGGTAATGTGCTGTCGTAAATACTGTCTCCTGTTTTTGCTGAGCTCATGTAAAAAGTGGCAATGATATTAGGCTTGCTTTGAGGTGGCAGGTTGAGTGTGGCCTGCCAGCGCTCAAATTTTCCTTCGAAATTCATACCTGCATGCTGACCAGAAAAAGACACAGTGCCTGATTGATGACTACTTTTAATTTCTGCTTGGACAACTGTTGTAATCAAACTTAAATATAGTGTAATAGAAAATGACAACAGCATTCCTATCGAAAACGTTCTGTTTAAAAACGTACTGTTTATAAGAGTCTTCATTTTTTAAACCACCACATTCGGCTAATTAAATTTATATCATGCTTTTTATTGTGCCACACAACCGCACTTACATGACCGGCAATCAAAGCGCCGAGCACAGTTGCTGTTATCCAGTGCACATTATTGGCTAACGTCTCAATAGACTTATTTCTGGCCACACCCGGGATATGTGGCCAGTTGATCCAGTCAACAAACACAAAAGTGGGTAAACCGAACGGACTGGCCGACACCATTAGCCACCCAGACAAAGGCATAGTGACCAATGCTATATATAAAAATATATGCCCTAACTTAGCTTTATATAACTGCTGTTGGCTAAGCGCGTCTGGTAAGGCCGGAGAACGGGTAACTAACCTGGTTCCTACCCTGAGTATCACAGCCCACAAAACCAGCACACCTGAGGCTTTGTGTATTTGAAAAAGCCGGTATTGGTCAGCCTTACTAATATCTGCATTGACCATGTAAAGACCGCTGGCAAACATAAACAATAAAGCCAAAGCAATAGCCCAGTGCAGCACAATGCTAAGGCTATGGTATCTTTGCGTTGAGGTTGTCATATTTATGATTCTTTGCTTTGCTACTCACCAGAATGTGTAAATTCGCCTTCTATCATCACCTCTACTTTGTCGCCGATACTTGGCACATATTTTTTCATACCAAAGTCAGAACGCACGATATGAGTTGTCGCAGAAAACCCCATAGTAGGTTTACCGGTAAATGGCTGCTTAGTCATAGCACCATTAAACACCACATCTAAGGATATCTCTTTGGTGACACCTAAAAAGGACAAATTACCTTTCATCATGGCAGTCTTTTCACTCGTCATATCTATAGAGGTTGATACAAAATCAATGCTGGCGAAACTTTTTGCATTAAACCAGCCTTTGTCAGTGGCCAATATATTATTGAAGTTTGTTTCTGCCGCATTGGGGTAAGCAGTTTGTATGGACATGGGATCAATACTAACGGTTACTTGGCTTTTTTCTATGTCACTTGCATTGTAATCGATAGCCGCATCAAACTCTGTAAATCTTGCTACGTAATTAGACAGACCTAAATGAGAGACTTTCCAAACAACAGACGCATGACTTAAATCTACTTTATATTCGCCTGTTGGCATGTCATTAAAAGCACTTTTAGCAAACACCCATGAAACACAGCTTGTTAAACCTAAGACAAAAATAACAGCGATGATTTTTACTGACTTCATAATACTCATTCCTTTAATGTTAAGTGGTTATATGTAGATCCCGCAGCGCTCTAAAACAAGTGTCGATGTAGGCTTAATAATTATTATAAAAAGCCTGGCCTGTCTGCCCCCAATCACACTTAATTTTTCATCAGCCCAAAGCTAAAACGCTAACCTGACCAAAAATAAAATTAATACCTTTAAAAACTGCAGGCATTTGAAACGGGAAACTTAGCTGATGTCACAGAACAATTTATAAGTTACTTTTAACTTATGAATTAAGACTCCACAAGACAAATCACTAAAGAAAAGCGTTCGCTAATTTTACCCATGATGCGCATTAAATCCCTAGCAAATTGATGCCAACATAGACTGCCCTAATTCAATATAAGCATTAGCATCTTCGCTTATACCTTTTACTTTCAGGTGATCCGCAAATCCCAGCCGTGCGCTCATGGCAAACCAAAATATTGCACTGATGAAACCCACGATACGCCACAAGGTTGACTTTGCCCATTTAAGCGCTAAAGCAATAGAGAGCACATAAAGTACGAAACCACCTAATTTAGATGAAGCCCAACCATTCACAAAGGGATACAAGTTAAGCGGATTAACGGAAGCCAAGTAAATAAAAGATAAGATAAACAAGGTATATAGGATGTGGGGGCCAATCTTCAAAATTTTATTATTGACCTTGTCAGACCCTCTCATGGTTAACACAAAATTAATGATGAAGAAGATAAATGTAAGTGTAATTATCGACAGGTGAGCATGCTTAACTATCATGTACATATTGTTGTTCCCTAAAGTTTTTATTATTTATAACTATCACTCAGACCACTAGTCAATAGTTTGCTTAAACCAGTCAACATTATAACGCCTGAACCTGCGGGACCAGAGCCGTTAAAGATATCATTAGTCACTGTACGAGATTAGCTGCTCTTAAATTAGCACTATAAAAGGCTTCTTACTTGAAGAAGGCCATATTTCATTTTTAGAAATGAATTATTGACATTTTATATCCGCAACCTGTAATTTTTGTCGCAAACTACACTGATAATAAATTGTTTGTCGTTTAATCTCTACCATAATAAAAAACATTCAGGCTATTAATTCAGGTTTACACAATATTATAAATTGCAGATTAAACTGTCGGTTCTTTTGCCATTTAATTTTATCCCGTGAAATAGCAATTATGATTGCTATTTCAACCCGACAAGAGAGACACTAATAACTGCCTCGGTCTCAACATCAAGGAGCTTACATCCCCTGTTAAATCTAACTAGATGCCATTATTGTTCACAACAAACCGTTACCCACGTGTTAAAAATAAATGACACCTGCACTGCATGTGAAAATAACCAGTTTCAATAAAAACGGGTCATAAAAAAGCCGCTAAATTTAGCGGCTTTCCTAACACAAACGAGATTGAAGGGGTTTTAAAATCTCATTAGTTAATCTTTATCGTCTACTTGTGAATTGGTAGCAGATATTACTGAAGGTTTAGCCACTGCAGGTTTAGGCGCTGCAGATTTAGCCGCTGCAGGTTTAGCCGCTGCAGGTTTAGCCACTGCAGGTTTAGCCACTGCAGGTTTAGCCACTGCAGATTTAGCTGCTGTAGGTTTAGCTGCTGCAGGTTTAGCTGTGGCAGTTTTTACAGATGTTTTTATAGCAGATACTTTTGCTACTGGTTTGGCAGCGGTCTTAGCTGGTGTTTTTTTTGCGGATGCAGTCGTCATTGCTTTATTCTCAGCTGCTTTTTGTTGAGCTAATTTAGCCACAACATCAATCAAGCCATCAACGCGTTGCGATAAGTTATCAATTTGATGGTCACGGCTATTGTTACCGAAACTAAGTTTTGCTCTTAGTGCTGAAATTTTTTCTTTTAACATGTTTCTAGCCTTTATTTTTGCTTGTAATTGCGTTTCTACCGACTCACCTTTTTCCAGTAAGTTATTTACAAGTGCCGAACCATCAACAAATAGTTGGTCAAACTTATTGGCCGCTTTTTCGCGTCCACTGTCACAAGCACCGACCCAAGCTAACCAAGTTTTATGTAGCAAACTTTCAGTTTTTTTAGCGGTATTCACATTGATTCTCCTAACATTTGGGCTTAGGGCGATTCAAGATAAAAACAAAACACCCAACGACATCTAAAATTTATGGTCCTAAGCTTACGTTGGGTATTAACGCATTACTTAGCCGCTAACTTTGCTACAGCGTCAGTAAGCGCATCAATTTTTGCCGATAATTCTTCAACTCTCTGATCGGCGTTGACGTTGTCTAAACCTAGTTTCTTGCGTACTTCCGCAACTCGAGTCTCAACTTTATCTTTTACTTGAAATTTGTCTTTTGCTTCAGTTTCAATTTTAGAACCTTTAACCACTAGTTCATCAAACATTTTGCTTGCTTCAACACTGATTTTTTCGTATTGACCTTGTGCTTCATCAAAACTTTTGCCATAGGCACCTAGACCTGCAAGCCATATTTTGCGTGCAAACTCTTCCGCTTCGTTCACTTTACTTTTGATAGAATCTAATTTGGACATGTGCCTTTCCTCGTTTAAATAAATGGGTTTGTCTGGATTGATAACAAGACTAGAGAAATGAATTAGAAACCGCATACTAATTAAGCAATTATTTTATTAAAAATATATATACGATTGATATATATAGAATTTTCATGTTGAGGTTATGGTGCGAAAAAACGCAGCAGACAGGAACACCCGCCGCGCCATGCCATATTACTGACTAATCCGCTATTCCTTTTGGCATATCTGCACGTAATTCTTGCCAAATTTTGCCACTTTCGATGCCATAGGTTCTGATCACCAACGGTACACTTTCGTAATCGCCGCTCACGGCCAGCTCTAATAATTGCTTATAATAACTGCGGGTTAAATCCCTAGATTTTTGATTCGAGAAATAATAACCACCAATGCGTGCGTACATACCTCTAAAACCATTCATCATTAACACATACACTGGATTGCCAGAAGCAAACGCCAGATCATGATTTAACTGATAATCACATTGAGCAAACGTTTTACCATCATCAGAAACATCACTATACCCCTTCAATATTTCAATAGCCTTATCTTGTTGATGGCGAATGGCTTTAAGAATAAATACCGCACTTAAATTGGTTCTAGCAGCCAGTAAATGATCAACAAGCTCAGGGATACCATCTTCATCTAGTCGAGCTAAGGTCTCTAATATATTGAGACCCGATGTTTCCCAAAAATTATTAACCTTAGTAGGCTTACCATGTTTGATAGTCAACCAGCCATCACGAGCTAAACGTTGTAATACTTCACGTAAAGTTGTTCGAGTTACACCAATGAGCTCAGATAATTCGCGTTCTGCTGGAAGAATTGTGCCAGGGGGGAAGCGTCCACTCCAGATAGATTCCACTATATATTCTTCAGCAAATCCTGCTGGGCTTTGTGCCTTGTATATCATCAACCACTCACTTCGTTATTATTGTTCTATAATCATTATTGACTGATTGTACCAGATGAATTTTAATCATAACAAGACTTTGGCAATAAACTATTGTCATTAAAACAAACAATTATTGAATAATTGTGGTTGGTCTATAGGATTTTGCGATACTTTATATGTACAATCTACGCAACGTTGATTCAATAAATATAATATTCAGCAAGGAATTTTGCCTATGCAAATGTCAGTACCTCAAGCAGTAGCCGCCAATTTTTTGGGCAAAGCCCCAACTTGGTACAAACAAGCCATTGTCGCCTTTCTTATCCTCAACCCTATTTTATTCATACTCAACCCTTACATCGCAGGTTGGGCCTTAGTTTTAGAGTTTATTTTCACTTTAGCCATGGCATTAAAATGTTATCCGTTACAGCCTGGCGGTCTGTTATTAATGGAAGCAATGTTTATCGGTATGACTACACCAGAGCATATGAAACATGAAATGGTGGTCAATATTGAGGTCATTTTACTATTAGTATTCATGGTGGCTGGTATTTACTTTATGAAAGGGTTGTTGCTTTACCTTTTCACTAAACTACTGATAAAACTTAAAAACAAAACTGCTTTATCAATAGCCTTTGCTGCTTCTTGCGCGATTTTGTCTGCATTCTTAGATGCGTTGACTGTTGTGGCAGTTATTATTACGGTAGGTTTGGGTTTTTATTCCATATATCACAAGGTTGCATCAGGTAAAGACTTTCATTCTGAACATGATTATTCACACGACGATGAGGTGCCTCACCTTAATCGTGATAATTTAGAAGATTTCAGAGCATTTTTACGCAACCTAATGATGCATGCCGGTATAGGTACAGCATTGGGTGGGGTAATGACTATGGTAGGTGAGCCACAAAACCTAATCATTGCAGATAAAGCCGGGTGGGACTTTATAGAGTTCTTTATCCGCATGTCTCCTATTACGATCCCTGTGTTTTTTGCCGGGTTAGCCACAACTTTTATTGTTGAGAAATTTAAACTGTTTAATTACGGTGCAGAATTACCGCCAATAGTCAGGCAAATATTGACTGACTACGACAAAAACATCGAAGCTAACTTAACCACACAAGACAAAGTAAAATTAGTCATACAAGGACTGATTGCAGTTTGGCTAGTCATCGGTCTAGCAGGACATTTAGCTGCAGTAGGATTAATTGGACTGTCTATTATTGTGTTGACGACATCAATGGGCGGTATAATTGACGAACACTCAATAGGTAAAGCGTTTGAAGAGGCATTACCCTTTACAGCCTTGTTGTGTGTGTTTTTTGGCATTGTAGCGGTAATCATCGATCAAGGCTTATTTAGCCCAGTAATAAACTGGGTACTCACTTTTGAGGGTAACACTCAACTAGTTATGTTTTATTTGGCTAATGGCTTGTTATCTATGGTCAGTGACAATGTGTTTGTTGGCTCGGTATATATCACCGAAGTGACAGCTGCACTAAATAACGGCGTCATCACTCGTGACCAATTTGATTTATTGGCTGTTGCCATTAATACAGGTACCAACTTACCTAGTGTTGCCACCCCTAACGGTCAGGCCGCGTTCTTATTTTTACTAACATCAGCCATAGCCCCATTACTGAGACTATCCTATGGCACCATGGTGTATATGGCACTGCCTTACACAGTGGTATTAACACTCGTTGGCTTGGCTGCGACTTATTTTGGATTGTACGACTTGACACAGTGGTTGTATGAAATACAATTTATTGAGCGTCACTCTGGGACGATACCAGGCAGTGAAGCGTTACCTCATTAAATAAGGACGTAAGCTTGTTATTGTTAAAAAAACTATCGTCATTATCTACTGATAAGCGCGCGTGGGGACTATTATTTGTCTCTGCGCTGAGCTTGGAAATGGGCGCTTTGTATTTCCAATATGTTACGGATTTACGTCCGTGCATTATGTGTATTTACCAACGTACCGCCTTGTTTGGGGTTATGTTTGCGGCTATACCGGCGATGTTATTTAACAACCTTATTACACGACTAATAGGTTATGTAGGATGGGGCATATCCGCTATTTGGGGCTTACTGATAGCCATCGAACATATGGATATTCAAACCGCTGTGAATCCATTCTTTGCTACTTGTGAGTTTGTACCTAATTTTCCCTTCTGGGCACCTTTGCACGAATGGCTTCCGTCTATCTTTAGTGCAACCGGTGACTGTGGGGATATTAACTGGTCATTTATGGATATGAGTATGCCGCAATGGATGATTGTGGTCTTTGCAATTTACTCGGTAATTTGGGCAGTGATAATAGTTAGTCGTGTTTTAGTAAAACCTAGCTAGTAATAAATGTGCATCATGCGAACTTGCACATTAAGATAATTCAAGCCCACAACTAATTTAAATCAACATGTGCGGGTTTGAATAGACATTGAATTCGATTGTAAATCCGCTCAAATTTTCTGAAGATTTTATAAAACCGAGCAGGCAAATATCGCAGTCTTTGGCTAAGTCTATGGCTAAACTAGACGGGGCACTCATAGCTATAATATATCTAATATTTACCATTGCCGCTTTTTGTACTAGTTCAAAACTGGCTCTTGAACTCAGCACCACACCTAAATTCTGTTTAATCGGATCAATATCACCTGCCAAGATATTCATGTTGGCACCTATTAGTTTATCAAACGCATTATGTCTGCCAACATCTTCACGCACATCCAATATTTGTAATCCTTGATCAAATAACGCCACACCATGGTTGCCACCCGTTTGACCAAATATCACTTGTTTATCTCTTAATTGTTTTGTCAACGTGTAGACAGCGGCAATCGGAAGCAATGGTGCTCGGGTATCTCTGGTTAAATCTTGGGGTAATTTGTCTAATATATTCTCGATACTTTGCTGGCCACATACCCCACATGCCGAGTTCATTACGTCAATACGCTGAAACGTTTCAAGGTTAAAATTTGCGCCTTCTGCCAAATTGACTTGTACTCGATTTGTGGGCTGAGATTTCAATCGCCCTGTTCCTGTATGGTGAATCGACAGAATTTTTGTAGTGTCCTGAATTGCGCCACTTGAATATAACCACCCTAGAACTAAATGATGATCATCTCCAGGAGTGCGCATAGTGGTAAATAATAATTCTGGGGGTGAATTGGGGTGAGCAGAAAGCCATATTTGTAACGGCTCTTCTGACACAATAACATCCTTGCAATCAAGACGCTCCGCAGTGACGCCCAGATCACTAGAATAAGAAATTTTAACTACTGAATACTGTTTAATCGATTGCAAGAATAAAGGCTATAATAGAGAGTCATGACACATAACCTACCTTAGGCGATTAGATGGGTAAAGATGTGATCCCTAAAATAAATATCCATCCTGCAAAAAACAGCTTTAAATTTTTGACTGAGAAATACAAAACCAACTGTTTAGCTAAAATACCGCCTACTATGGCACCCGCACCAGCAAATAATACCACTGGCCAATATACGGCTTGAGTAATGAGTATGTGAAACACAATCCCAGCCCATACTGTCAATGCACTCAATATAACGGCAGCAGCAATAGCAAAAGTCACATTAAAGCGACAAATAATTAAATACACAGCCACCAACTCCCCTACCCCTATTGATAACCACGCAGTGATACCACCGCCTACTAAAGCAATGAAAGGTAAAGCAATATAGTCAAGCAAAGACAGTCGTGTAGTAAAGCTTTGATTGCTTAGCAAAAACACTGTGGCAAAGATAGTGACTGCAAGGCCTATTGAAAATAGGCCAAAACCGGTATGCAAACTAGTAGGATCGCTAAAATGTGCAAAAAATTGAGGATTAATTTGCACCATCCATAGACCTATAAAAGAAGAGGGTACAGTCAACAATAGAACCTTAGTTAAAGGTTGCCAATATGCAGACTCTGGCTGGTTACTGGCTTTAAGCTGTTTGTAAAACGCTGACCAGGTAAGGGCTCCAGCTGTCATACCGCAACACTGGATGGCAAAACTGGTAGCGACTGAAGTGGCAACAGAAAAGTCTAGTTGATTGAAAAAAGGCACAAAAACAACGCCCCCACCGGCGCCAGTAGCATTAGCAAAAATTGCACCCAACAGACCCAAAAAGGCAAACCCTGCGTATTCTTGTATTAGGGTGAGTGGCTGGGTTTGCCAAAACAATATGGTTAACCATACAAATAGCAAAAATACACGAATATGCTTGGCTGACATCTTTGAAAACATAAAAATTGCATGACCTATACTGAAAAATAAAAGGCGAACTCTGCCAGACTATAAGAACTGAAACAAAGAAAAGATCATCAAATGGTTAAACTAAAACACAAACATGACTCGGTTACTTTAACACTTCAACCAAATCGCTCAGCTAATTGGCGACAAAATAAAATTATCATTATGGTTATGACAGCATTTGTAATGATCATTGCCATTGCGTGGAGTGTAGTAGGCGTTTGGGTAATATTACCCTTTGCCGGTTTTGAAGTAGGCTTATTAGCGTTTTTAATGTATCGCGTGTCCTACTTTACTTATCAAAAACAAATAATTACTATCCACTCAGATACAGTTGTATTTCAAGCAGGTGTCTATTATCCCAAACGTTTTCATTCATTTTGTAAAGACAAGTTATCAGTAAAAACCATTGAAGCACAAAGTGAATTCGAACAAACTCAAATCACCTTAGATGATGGACACCAGACAATCGTTATAGGCCAATTCCTCAATCAACCAGATAGGGTGGCCACATTAGAGCACTTAAAAAAAGCTAAACTGCATGTGCATACTGACAGATGGTGGAAAACAAGATGAAGGTGAAAACAATAAAACAAAGCAGGAATTGGTTATTCAGCGCTTGCGCTGAACTGTCCGCCTAACCTCATACTTTGGCCTAGTTTGTCGTATATAGGTTTCTTAAGTTAACATCTTTATTACACTGTGTTTGAAATATAGGCGTGTAATTGATTAAGTTAAAGTTTGATTGCCCCTTGTGCGTGTATCACAGGTTTCAAGACCTTAGGTATTATAGAGAGTTAAACAGAATGACCATTAAGCCACCTTTAGCCATATCACTTTTTTTATGCTTTAGCCTATCTTCTTGTGGCGGAGGCGTCAGTTCAGAAGATGTTCCTTCCAGTCCACCCATTGTTGTGCAGGATTCTGATGGAGATGGCGTCAATGATGACTTAGATACCTGCGCCAATACGCCAGCAGGCGACACAGTAGATGCCAATGGTTGCTCCTTACCCATTGATAGTGACAACGACGGTGTAAACGACGACATAGACCAGTGCGCCAATACACCTGCTGGTGACACAGTAGATGCCAATGGTTGCTCCCTGCCCGTTGATAATGACAGCGACGGTGTTAACGACGATCTTGACCAGTGCGCCAATACGCCTGCTGGCGACACTGTAGATGCAAATGGCTGCTCCTTGCCCGTTGATAGTGACAACGACGGTGTTAACGACGACCTCGACCAGTGCGCCAATACACCTGCTGGCGACACAGTAGATGCAAATGGCTGTTCCTTGCCCGTTGATAGTGACAACGACGGTGTTAACGACGATGTTGACATCTGTCCCAATACACCGGCTGACAAAACGGTCGATGCCCAAGGCTGTGAAGTACAAACAGGCGGTAATGTGTCAGTTCTTGTTCAGGCTGAGGACTACACCAATTACTATGATACCACTCCGGGAAATACTGGTGGCGCCTACAGATCGGATGATGTTGATATAGAAGTCACTACTGATAATGACGGCGGACATAACGTTGGATTTATCGTTGCTAACGAATTTTTAGAATATTCGCTTGATTTACCCGCAGGTATTTATGCTATTAGTGCTCGGATCGCCTCTGAAGTGAGTAGCGGTGAGTATTCAGTGAGCCTTAATGAGCAAGTTGTGGGTACGGCTTCTGTTTCTGCAACAGGAGGTTGGCAAACGTTTATTACGCAAACCTTGGGGTCAATAAAGCTTTCGTCAGCCGCTATCTACACCTTAAAAGTCAATGCTATTGCGGGTGATTTCAATATTAATTGGTTATTGATTGAGACTGTTTTTGATGGCGACAACGATGGCATAATCGATGACAGTGATTTGTGCCCTAACACCCCTAATGGCGACGTTGTAGATAAAAATGGTTGTACGGTAGTGATACCCCCAGCGGACAGCGATGGTGACAATGACGGTGTATCCGATAGCAACGACCTATGTGCGAACACACCAAGTGGCGTTAAGGTTGATGCTAATGGCTGTGCGTTAGCCCTAGACGGCATTGAAGTAACATCTGCCAACGATATTCTCGTAGGCGGTTCGGCCTCCCCCCAGCCGGGTTATGCCCTTTATGTATTTGATGGTGATCTTTCCGTCCCTGGAGCCAGTGCCTGTAATGGTGATTGTGCCGATAACTGGCCGCCATTACTGGTCACTGATGGACTTCCATCGGGAATATCCGGGCTGGGTACTATCGACCTTAATAATGGCGAGGTTCAAGTCACTTATAATGACCGCCCGCTATATCACTATATTAATGACAATAATCCCGGTGATACCAATGGCGACAGCATTACCGGCTGGCATATAGTGCCTTTCGCCAGCCTAAGCGCTATTGAACCCTTGTACAACGAAACCACGCAGCTTGAACCCGTGGTTTCTTTTGTGCGAAATGACGGCGTGGTGGTAACGCGTTTTGGTGACCGGGGACGTGATCGTCATGCAAAGGATATTGGCATGTATGATCCGAATAATATCTTTAACTCGGATCACTACGATCATTGGCTTGCCCATTACTGGGAATACCGCACCGCACGCGTACAGTTTGAAGACTTTGTGCCAAACGGGCGAAGCCTGATCAGGGCAACTTATATCACTGAGGCTCAACTTGGAGCTCGGGAATTCAGGGTGTGGTTCTTCGGTTTAACGACAACCGGCCAGTTCCACTGGAACCCTGAGGCAACCTATTTAGGTAAGGGAACCTGGAACAATGACTTTGTGAAAGTCAGCGAAGCAGGCAATCAGCACATGTACACCGTGGATATCACCGAGCAATGGAAAAAAGTCGCAACTTTCAATACACCACTTAAGTTAGGTGTAAACATGGAATTCGAGATAAGCCAGTTCCTGTTGGCACCCCCTGCCGGCGTACGCAAGAACTATTACGGCACGTCATATGTCTATAAGATCGGAACACCGGGCGTGTCCCCGTTCGAATGGCAGCGTGGTGTTCAGGATGAACTGGGTGTCAACGATGGCACACCGATCCCTGCCAAGGGATTATCGGGAGGGGCTACCACACTCGGTTACAATTATAGCGAAGAGCCTGCGGGCCGTTTCATCGAGATGGCCACCAACCTGAGCCCAGGCAATGCCCAGCCTTTCGTCCGCGGTCGTCGAGTACATCACACCAACTTTGAAGATGGCAGCCATGATGAACGCAACGACAACCCCATCTGGAGCGAGCAAATTGGCAAGGCCGGCAACCATTATATTAATCAGTCCTGCGCAAATTGCCATGTTCGAAATGGCCGCGCGTTAGTCGAAGATGTGGGCAATAACCTGACTAAGTGGGTCTTCAAGGTCGGTGACGTCGATGGCAATCCAGACCCACTGATAGGCAGCGTCTTGCAACCTAACCAGACTGGCTCAGCTTCACCAGAAGGTACGGTAATGCTCAACCCATGGACTGAATTATCCAATGGCCTTCGCTCCCCAAATTATGTATTTAGTAATGGCGAACCTGCACGATTCTCTGCCCGGATTGCACCCCAATTAGTGGGTGTTGGACTGCTGGAAGCAATCGATGAGTCAACGATACTCGCATGGGCCGAGCAGGATAATGTCGACCATAATGGAAATGGTATTACCGGGCGGGCGTCTCTTGTAAGCGACCCTGAAACCGGAAAAGTACGCCTGGGTCGTTTCGGCTACAAAGCGGCTACGGCAAGTGTCAGGCACCAGGTCGCATCAGCCTTGAACACGGATATTGGGGTGATGACCAGCGCACTTCCGGATCCTGATTGTGGCCGCGAGCAAACCGGCTGTGGAGAGAGTGGTGCGGAGCTGGCAGACGAGCAACTCAACGACCTGGTTAAGTATATGAGTCTGCTAGGTGTCGGAGCACGCCGCGACTATGAAAATACCAGCGGCGACACGATATTTTCGGATATCGGTTGCGGAAACTGTCACAGGGAAAGTATGACAACCAGTGACTATCATCCATTGACAGAACTGCGCAGCCAAACCATCTATCCGTACACAGACCTTTTGCTCCATGATATGGGACCGGGATTGGCTGATAATCTGGGGCAAGGCATTGCCACTGGTGCCGAATGGCGCACCGCAGCGTTATGGGGCCTAGGCCATTCCCGTGCTGTAATGTTAGGAGATGCGAAGGCTAATGATGAAATTTCTAAGGCACAAGACTCGAGTGACGTCGATCGTATCGGCTACCTGCATGATGGTCGGGCCCGAACGCTCGACGAAGCTATTCGCTGGCACGGTGGAGAAGGCGAAAGTTCGAAGCTCGCGTTTGAAGCGCTCTCCGAAACAGATAAAACGACCTTATTAGACTTTTTGAAGAGTCTTTAAGGTCTCTTTTAGGGACCATTTATAAACCTAGAAAAATACTGCAAAGTACGTAATAAATGAGTGGACTCTGAGAATGCATCTACGTGTAAAAGTCAAACAGACCCTATACTTGTATACAAAAAAGGAGCTAATGGTCGTTATTGCGCTGTCCTATTGGGGAAAATGATGTCCTATATTTTTTTCATGGCAGAAAAAGGCTTCGCCATTATTGGTGGTCAATATCGAGGAGCCCCCTGCAAAGGAGTAGAACATGGTTGCAGTCTTAAAACTAAACTCATTGCTATCCAAGTGTTGGCCGACTGGTTCCATCAACATTTTAAGATTTATGTTGCTAGAATTTTTATTTATAAAACGGACCCGAGTGGTAATAGATGAAACACAGATTCGTTATTTTAATTGGCCTTGCCTTCACATTCGCAGTGAACGCAGAATCATTGAGACTATCAGAGCCAGTCATACAAGACTCACAAAGTGAAACGTTTGGCGCAAAACTTGATCACTCACTGCCTAAACTGAGAATGGCAAGCTTAGTTACTGACTCAGCTTCACACTTAACAAAGTCATTTCAAGTAGAAGCTAGGATCGCCAAAGTATGTCAAAAGAAAGGGTGTTTCTTCATAGTACAACAAGACCAACATACTTTACGGGTTTCTATGCGCGATTACGGATTCTTTATTCCAACAAGCAGCAGTGGTAAAACCGTTACCTTAGCAGGTGAATTGGTACAAAAAGTCATCCGCTCAGAACAAGTGGCTCATTTTAAAGCCGACCTAAAAAGTGAAACGGGGATGCTGAAACCCGGTGTAGTTTATGAAATTGTGGCTGATAGTATAAAAATTCCACGCAGTTAATAAAATTGTCTGCTACTTTTCAGGCCGTAGAATAGATATTAGTGGGCACAACCATCTTTGGCATGCCCTTATAAGAAATGTTAATAAATTTAAAACTTCAGTACATTAATTTCCACATTATTCAATTTATTCTTAAGACCAGTGTGATAAAGCGCTTCAATCGCCTGGGCTCCTGAGTATTCTGCTACTGAGACTTTGTCATTCATATGAATGGCAAAATTATGCCAAGCCTTTGCATAACGTTCAGCAAAACCAGCATGTCCCCACTCACCCGAGCGTTTTTTCACTTGGCTTGGAGCAAAGAAAAACTCACTGTCTAAATGCCCTTCTGGTTTATCTTGCTGTGCGTCTACATCGGTTGAGCCGATTAAAACTAACTTGCCAAGATTGTCAGCAAACTGTTTTTGTAAATTTAGTAGCAAACTCTTGTTACCTGCAAAATCTAACACCCAGCTAGTGTTATTTTGGCCAAGTTTAAAAATTTCATCATAGCTAAGTACTTGGTCATAACAGTCTAAATCTTGGGTAAAGGTTTTGTTATTGGCTGAAGTTAAAGCAATCACTTGATAATTTAACCCTCGCTCCTTTTTGTGTTTCATCAACAAGTGAGCGGCACCATAAGCCGTTTTACTGGAGGCACTGGTTAATATCACTTGTGCAACTGATTGCTCAGAAGCGACTAAAGCTTCACCAACATAATCATCCAACACAAAAGAAGTCATAAATAGAGGCCGATAATTTAACTGCCATGCTTCTCTCTCAACTTGATAACCGGGATCAGTGGCAGTCCGCACATAGTTGTCATAAACGGGTGAAATACTTTTACGTTTTTCACTTAAATCAAAAAAATGAGTAGAAGACGTTTTACCTGCAGTGATCACTAAATGCGAAGCCATAGGCAAATAACCATAAACCTTTTCGCCTACGTTTACCTCAGCATGATTTGACTCAAGCACCGTGGCAAAGCCCCACATAGGAACAATACCCCAGGTTTCATTAGCTGGAAAGAAACCCCAATAGCCCATTTTATCCCCAAAAATAGAATAAGTAACATTGTTTGCTGAGAAACCAAAAGAGTCGGTTTTAAGCAACACTTCATCGGTACCTAATTGAGTACTGTCTAATGTCTTTTCAACAATCTTGGTATTGGCCACATTGGATTTTTCAATCCAAATCTCGGTTACATTATATATTTTGCTCATTATGTTTGGCCCTAAAGTGAATTTATTCTGATAGATTAAGTATAAGATTTTAAATCGTTGTTACGGCATCACAAATTTGAATGCTGTGAAATAAACTAAGATGATTACCTAAGAGGCAAAACGACTATGCAAGATACTCCCCTTAAATTTGATATTATAATATTTGGCGCCACCAGTTTTGTTGGGCAAATAATGACTCGATATATGATTGCTCAGTTTGCCGTTGATGGCGATCTAAAATGGGCGATTGCTGGGCGTTCACAGAGTAAACTAAACGAATTAAAATTGTCTTTGGGTACCACAGGAGAAGCACTTGACGTTTTTGTTGCCGATGCAGCAGATGAAGACAGCCTGCGCTCATTGTGTGAATCCACCAAAGTGGTTGTTTCAACCGTTGGTCCCTATGCACTTTATGGTGAACCATTAGTAAAAACTTGTGTAGCTTTGGGCACAGATTACTGCGATCTAACGGGCGAAGTGCAATGGATAGCCAAAATGTTAGAGCGTTATGAAGACGTGGCTAAAATAAGCGGTGCGCGTATTGTTAATAGTTGTGGTTTTGATTCTGTACCCTCTGATTTAGGCGTGTACTTTTTGCAACAACATGCAAGACAAAAATTTGGTCAGACGTGCAGCAGTATAAAAATGCGCGTCAAAAAAATGAAGGGCGCTGCGTCGGGCGGCACTGTGGCAAGCATGACCAATATATTTAAAGAAGTAGCCAGTAACCCTACCCTGCGTAAAACTTTAGCTAACCCTTACGCGATTTGCCCACCAAATCATGGCAATGCTGTTCGCCAAAACAATATGAATCGCCCCCAATACGACAACGATTTTAACAGCTGGGTGGCACCTTTTGTTATGGCTGTCATTAACACCCGTATTGTGCATAGAAGCAATGCGTTAGTTGAAGATGGCTACAGTCAACATTTTGAATATAACGAAGCCATGTTGACCGGAAAAGGGTTAATGGGAAGTGGTATAGCTGCTGGTGTAGGTGTTGGCTTAGGAGGCTTTGCTATGGCTGCGGTTATCCCGCCTACCCGCTGGGCAATGGAAAAATTTATATTACCTAAACCTGGTGAAGGCCCAAGCCCAGAGGCCCAAGAAAAAGGTTTTTACGATTTGCGCTTTTATGGCAAGACCGATAGTGGTCAAGAAATTCGCTGTACAGTAACAGGCGATCAAGATCCAGGATATGGCTCAACCGCTAAAATATTAGGGCAAGCTGCTGCATGTTTAGCTTTAGATATAAGCAAAGATAAAGTAGCAGGTGGATTTTGGACACCGGCCAGTATTTTTGGCGCTAAATTAATCTCACGCCTAGAAAATCATGCTGGTTTAACCTTTGAGCTAATCGAGTAACAATTGTAAAATCGATTGAGAATTCATCATTCTTATGGTTTCTCAATCGATTCCCCTAAAACTCCAATCTAATATTTCGATCCAACCACCAGCTTAACTAATCAAATGATATGGACCTAAGTTCAAAACTGTCAAAAAACAGACTATCTTTAGAAAAATTCAAATTTTGACTTACAATCTTTCTGCTACGTTGCAAAATAAAATAGCTGGCAGTGACATATTTTTTATCTCGTATTTAAACGATGATGATCAATCATGTACTTTGCCCCTTACATCTTTAAACTTCCCAAACTTAAATCATAAAGTTTCATTTAATCATTCCTTTTCAAACTAGCCGTTGTCCGTTTCGTAAAGTTAGCTCTTCCCCCATCCAGGTCCATTGTGTAGATTAGGGATAGCGATTAGTCTTGTTGTGCGTCAAAAATCGCATTAAAGCTTCAAAAATAATTATAAATTCAAATAAAAGCTAAGGATATTATATGAGCCAACCAAAGATGGCCGAGACAAAAAACTACCGCACGTTTGTATTATGGCTTCTCACATTAGCCTATATATTTAGTTTTATCGATCGCCAAATCATGGGCGCCTTATCTCCAAGCATCAAGGCCGACCTTGGCTTTGAAGATTGGCAATTAGGCCTTCTCAAAGGCTTTGGGTTCGCTTTACTCTACACCACAGTTGGCATACCAATAGCTTGGTTAGCTGACCGTTATAGCCGTACAAAGATCATCAGTATTTCAGTCTTTTTCTGGAGTTTATTTACGGCACTTACAGGTATGGCTAATAGTTTTACAAGCATGCTTATTGCCAGGACGGGTGTGGGTATTGGCGAAGCAGGCGGCTCGCCTCCCTCGCACTCTATTATTTCAGACCTATACCCAAAAGAGAAACGTGCAAGCGCCTTGGGTGTCTACTCGCTAGGCATTCCTATTGGCATCGCATTTTCCTACATCCTTGCTGGCATCTTGGTTGAGACTCTTGGTTGGCGAGGCACTCTTATCGCACTTGGGGTCGCGGGGGTTATTTTGTCGTTAATTATCGCACTGGTAGTCCGTGAACCTAAACGTGGGCAAATGGAAGGCGACAACATTACCTTTGAGCCTGTTAGTATTGGTGAGTCTATAAAGACCTTAGCCAAAATTCCTAGTTGGTGGGCCATGTGTATGGGCATTGCGTGGGTCAGTTTTGGTGGTTATGCTGTGGCTAATTGGGGGGTTGATTATATTGTTCGCTTTCTTCCTGAATATGCACCTGGCGTTGGCAACGGGAAGTTTCGCTGGTTAATGTTAATGCTTGGCTTAGTTCATCTTGTTGGCTATGGCGCGGGCACTTACTATGGCGCCCTTATTACCGAAAAGTTAGCTAAAAAAAATATCAGTGCATATGGCTGGCTACCGGGCGCAGTGCTTATTGTTGGAGTCCCAGCCCTGATTGCTGCATTTTGGGTACAAAACATATATCTTCATTTAGCACTGGTAACGGTTTATCTGATTTCGGCAGGCGTTTATTTAGGTCCAAGCTTTGCTGCAGCGCAAACGCTGGCACCGATTAACATGCGCGCCATGTCGACAGCATTATTCTTTTTAATATTAAATTTGATAGCTCTTGGTGGAGGCCCAACTTATATTGGTCTCTTAAGCTCTGCATTAACCGAGCAATATGGTGAAGTGCATGCGTTACGCTTATCAATTACGACATTAGTTGTTCCTTATATACTGTCTATTATTGCATTCTTTTGGGCGGCCAAAACACTGCCTAAAGATTGGGCTGAGGCTGAAGCTCGTAACGAAAAAATGATGGCGAGTAACAAATCGACATCGACTTGAATTAATTGACAGCGTCGCGATATGTGCCCATGCCTTCTCAAAATGACGGATGTAAAACAGCAGGCTGGGTTTTAAACGATTTAGTCCCAGTCCCAAGGGCTGCTGTAGGCTATTTTGACACAGCCCCCGTTTCTTTTAACGAAGGGCTCTGCAAATAGCCACATTGCTAGTGTGGCATAGGCCTATGTAGTACAGAAATAAATTGCAACATATAAAAAAGTTGCGGTCTTTGAATTTTAATGGGCCAACACTCTTTTTACATACCCGTTAGGATAAACTGTAATTCAAGTCAGACATTTAGGCGTAAAGTCTCTTGGTTTACAGCTCTGACCAAGCAAATGCGATGATCCTACTCAAAAAACCAGCTGCAATATAGAAGTTTAAACGACAATTCATACTCTTCGTTATTTGTTTTGAGCTGAAGCCTTGCGAAAAATATAAGTGAGTAAACATCAATATGTGTTTGTCTCAAAAGCCCATTTTCTGTCGTTCAATATACGGACTTAAAAAGCAAGGACTACAGAGCCGACGTTGAACATGCCCTTTTGTCTCCTCTTACTATTTGATTTTTTCCTAATCTCGCGAGTTCAGGAGCGCTCTTAAGAGATAAAGCCAGTATTGACTCATTCTAGGACTGTTGTATAGGGCATGAATAGTGTTTATTCTGATTGTAGTAAATCAAATTTAAATAGGATTATGTGCATGCATGAGATTGATACTGATTACTTAATTGTTGGCGCGGGCGCACTTGGCTTAGCTTTTGCGGACTCGTTGCTCGAATATGGCGATGGACATATTACTTTTGTTGATCAGCATGCAAAGCCCGGTGGGCACTGGAATGTCGCTTATCCATTTGTGACACTGCATCAGCCTAGCGCAACTTATGGGCTCAATTCGATGAGTCTTGGGGATGAGCTTATGGACACAGATGGTCCCAACAAAGGTTTTTACAAGCTCGCGACAGGCACACAAGTACTGGGTTATTTTGAGCGTGCTATGCAAGAACGTTTCATCCCAAGCGGGCGCGTTAGTTACTATCCTATGTCTAAGTATCAATCAGGCACTAACGGCGAGCATACTATTGTGTCCAATATTTCTGGAAAAAAAACCCGTGTCAATATTCGTCGTAAACTGGTCGATGGCAGTGCTTGGAGCGCTTCTGTACCTGCCACTCATAAACGCAAGTTTAAGATCACTGATGGTGTGCGTTTGACCACACCGGGCAAACTCCCTGAAACATGGATCACCGATGCCAAGGTCCCTGAACATTATGTCATAATGGGCGGGGGGAAAACGGCTATGGATGTTGGCGTTTGGCTTATGAACATGGGTGTTGAAGCCTCAAAAATAAGTTGGGTTCGCCCTCGTGAAACCTGGTTGATCAACCGAGCGTCTACCCAACCCGGCTCAAAGTTCGCAGGGAACACTGTTGGTTGGCAGCTAGAACAAATGCGCATTGGCGCAACGGCCACCAGCGGCGATGAAATATTTCTGCACTTGGAAAAACATGGGCATATGCTTCGTCTCGACCAAAATAGCCTGCCAAGCAAGTTTCATTATCCAACGATATCTCAAGGCGAGGTCGATTTACTACGAAAAATCGAACATGTGATTAAAATCGGACGCGTAAACTTAATTGAACCAGGCGTTTTACACGGATTGGATGGTGACGCCAAAGTGCCAGCTGATTCGTTATTTATTGATTGCACCGCCACCGCCGCAACACGCTCTGCAGTGTCACCGATTTGGGAGGGTGATCGCATCACACCTGCCATTCTGCAGATACCCTTGGTCTCTCTCAGTGCATCCATCGCAGGATTTATCGAGGCAACGTTCGACACCAATGAGGAAAAAAATGCTCTCGCCATTCCAATACAAATGACAGATACCCCTGCAGATTATCCCCAGGCGATGCTGGGCAACGTGATGAACCGAATGCTTTGGTCGCAAAACACTGCCATTATGGACTTCCTCAACACCGCACGCCTTGATCCTGCACAGCGATTGAGGAATGTAATGGCCGATGTCAGCAAAAATGTTCTACATGATGCCAGTCAAATCCGTTCTGCGACAATGGCCGCATTACCAAATTTAAAGGCGTTAGTGGCAAAAAACCATGGAGCAAAAAAAAAAGTGGTGAGGTGAACCCCCTAGGTCACAGCTTTTAAATACTGACGACTATGCCCTCGCAAACTGCCGGTGCAATCGTCTGGCTGATAAGTTATCGGATTATATGAACATTCGGGTAACGCATCAGCCAGCGAATATCATGAAAGCACTCACAATATCTGGCTTGTTAGAGTCTAGGGTGGCAATTGGCCTTGGCTAAATATGTCGTTTCTGACAAGCATATGAGTGACTAGCCTGCCTTCTTAATGTCTAATCTTGTATTTTCCTTTTAATCCTAAGTGGATTGTCCACATAAATCCACTTAGGATTAACCATAATGCGGCAATAGCAAAGAACATATTTTGAATATTGTTGAAGCTACCAGTGTTACCATAATCCATAAAATGCAACATAAAGAAAATATCTGCCAAGCGTTTGTGCGCATCACTATGTCCAATAATCCTTCCTGAATTCGCCTCAATAAACACGCTGGTATCAATCTCATCATCAAAGTATATTTCCCAAGTAGGATTTTGTTGCTTGGGAAAATCTGGAATAGTTGGATCCAGCAGTCTGATCTTGAAGATTTCTCCTGGCCCATTATAAGAAAGATTAGCAATTTCAGCTGCTACTTGTTCATCAATTAAGAATCTTTTAGCCGTGTAAGCATCCACTAATGTATATTTATTTTTAAAATGTGGGTAAAGCGCTTTCTCATGTGTCAGCTTATAAAAAGGTTCCCCCAGGATGTGTATTAGCTCAATAGCCACACTAGGTTTGTTTTTTAACAACACGATTGAAGGTTCAACTAGACGATCACCAACGAGTGGACTTTCGTAGTTGATGCGGGCTTGATAAGTTCGACCTTTGGACTTAGTCGCATCCATTAAATTGAAGTAAATACCACTCAGTAACCACAGTAAAAATTGAATACCCACCACGATCGAAGCCCATTTATGAAATTTTCTTATCCACTTCATTTAATGACCCCTCGCGACGTGTTTTTATGCAAGGCGACTAATTTTTTAGTGGGCCTGATAAGTAAAAAGCCGGTCATTATCAGCCCTAATACACACCCTAAAATTGCAAAAAAAGTCACTGCGAATAGAAGCCAGTTACCTATATCCCCTCCATCTTCATAGTCCATAACATGAAAGCGAAACATCCAGTCAAACAAACGCCAAAATGTGTGACGTTTGCCAACAAGTTCTCCGGTTGATTGAGAAAAATAAAGAGAAGGTGCACCAAAGTCATCAAAATTAATACGCCAAGCAGGCAATGCCCGAGGACTGAGTTCAAAAGGGGGATTGTCAGTAATTAATACCACACTTTTCACCTTACCCAGTGTTGAATAATAGTGAGCAGCTTCAATGGCTTTCAACTCTGTAATCGGTGAAAGTGGTTGCCCAGAACGAGCATCCAGCAAAAACTGCACAGGTCCGCTTTGAGTGTTAACCTTGAAGCGATAAACCGGTTGCTGTAAAAATGTTGATAGGCGAATATTTTCAGCATTTGGGTATTCGCCAAACAAGGTACTTAATGAATACTCAATATCATGTGGATTGATCTTATCTTGGTGATTAACCACTAGGCTATCGCCATGAATATAATCAATATCAAAGAAGACCATATACGTACCAGTCACTGACCAAATAACGAATTGAATACCGATAAAAAGCATGAGCCATTTATGGATCTTACGGCTCACTTTATTTAATATTTTTCCGTTAGTATATTGTTTCAATTTTATCTTTATAGTCACAAGTATTTATTCTTATTATTAAATTTCCTTATTTATTATTTTTAACAATCGACGTCATGCTTAATTGCATTGTGTAAGGACAATAACTCAATGAGCATGTTAATTCCTGGCCATATTTATATTGGATGTTCTGATAACTACCATCAACAAAATAGAGGCCATTGGTTAGGACAAAGAATATAACGCTTATGTGGAAGATGGGTCAATTCGAATTCACTCTCTTTCAATCAAGATAGCCAAGCTCTTTTTTTTCGATTTACATCAATAACAACAAAGTTTAACTACATAATAAATAGCGCTGGCAACCAAAAGCCTTAGGCTCAACCAACCAATAAGTATATAAGATAGGATTAAATTGAAACACCGCCCCACCTATTCCCCTTTCAGGGTGATAAGTGGACCTGCGTCACGAAGCACAAGTGATTAATAGTGCTAGGCTGACCAGTTTCACTTTCATACCAAAAGGGCATAGTAGGGAGTGAGAAGGGATTTGAGGCTGTGAAAACTGAATGCCTAAATTAATAGGCATTCAACTCTAGATAATCCTTTATTAAGCACTTTACAGGCTCAATAAAACTATTATTTGTCGATATTATAATATTCTTCTAAGGCTGTTTTAGGTGTGCGATCTGAACGAAACACCCCCCAATTTTTCTCTGCAATGCCATCAGGCTTGTTTTCGCCACCTTTCCACTTTTCATCGAAGGCTTCAAAATAATAAGACACAATATGATTGTCTACCAGCCATTGTCTGTAAGCGTCATAAAATACTTTTTGGGCGCTTTCGCTAGCTTCACCGATGATCAAGCTTTCATCACCATTACTTGTGACAGCACTAGTTGCCCAACCTGATTCACCCAACACAATCTGCTTACTGGGGTGCAGGGTTTGAATATCATGGAAGGTTTTCTCAGTCCATGGCAAGGCATTTTCTAAGGTTTGTGAATTCCACATTGCGTAGGCATGCAGAACAATATAATCCAATGCTTGTGCTATTTCTTGGCTCCATGGTTTGTTCCAAAAATTATAGTCATCGGCTAGTGTGACTGGTACTTGCGTCTGTGCTTTAACTTTTTTAACCCATCCTAAATACTTTGGGTAATCAGAAACTTTGAGTTTATGCGCTGACCAGTCGACAAAAATCTCATTGCCAAGGTTGACTGTCACCACTATGTCTTGGTATTCATTGGCTAAACGAATCACCTCTGAAATTTGTTGCTCATTTTCTTCGTCAGTCTGAGTAGAAGATAGCCAAGCGCCTTGCATGACTTTGACAGGTAAATTGTGTTTTTTAATAGTCTTTAATACCTGTTCACTCGCCGCATCAGCCGCATACATACGGATAAGATTCCAGGATATAGCGTTATTAGCAGTCAATAACATCATATCTTGCAGAATGTCTTCCTCAGAAGAAACACTGCTTTTGCTTGGGCTTTCACCGTCACGATAAGAGCCATAAGATATGCCTATCCCTATCCATCTGTCATTTATCCTAGGGTCAAATACTTTCTTAATGTTCGAAGAATCATGGTTTTTTGTTGTCATACTAATCGCCTGAAAATGAAAGCCCGTCAATATTAATATCATGGTGATAAAAGATAATAATTTCATATTGTATTTCCCACAATCCGGATGCTTTATTGATCATTCACTGTAGTTAATCGAAGTTGCGGCATAGTTATCAAGTTATTTACGCTGTAACGGACTTTTATCCCGTTTATAGGGGTGAGTAATGGCGGTTACCATTCATTATACCAATCACCTATGGTGGTTGGTATTAGTGAAAGTAATATGGCAGTTAAGTTATGAAATGACATTTTTTTAAAAGTTCCGCCCCTTCAAAACGTTAAAATCAAACAGCGTACATTCGTCACTAAAATGTTCATTGGCTGGAATGGCTATTCTAAGAATTTAAAATAATAGCTTTGATATAAATAGATTGGTTAATGAATCAAAATACCGAGTGTTCGCTTTACCCAAACAACGGCCTAACAACAAATTTAAATGAATATTAAAAATGAAATGACGTGGGTAATGGGCGTTATAGGCAATAGAGGTTCTCAAGGGAATAATCAATTAAATACTATGGTTATTTTTGAGGAGCCAGCTTGATAACAACTCCTCAGTGAGTCCAACTTAATCGAGCTGCACCAAATAATGATAATGATCACTACGACAGCGACTCAATCTAAATTCAATCGCCTTGTTGTCTAAAGAGTGGGTGACTCTTGTCACTTCGAGTAGGGGATCCCCTTCTTGTATACCTAACATCTGGGCATCTTTTTTTGTGGCAAGCACAGCTTTTATACTGTCTCTAGTATCGCGTACTGTTAGGTTAAATTGGGTTTGATAAAAGTGGTAAAGGGTATGAGGGACTTCAGGTTTTTTTTCCAATATAGCAAAATACTTGTGGGGTAAAAAGATAGTTTCAGCCATACAAAACTCGTTATTCAAAATTCGCCTTCTAGTGAGCACAATTACTTTTGCTGAGGAGTCTAATTCTAACGCTTGTGCAACCTGCTGTGATGCCTCTTGCGTTTCTATTGACAACAATTCCGCTTTGGGTAATTCAGGGGAGCTTCCATCTGCAATTAATGGGAAGAACCGATACAAACTGTGATGGCCAGTATGCTCAGATACGAAGGTGCCAATACCTTGCTTACGATTCAGAATTTTTGCATCGGTTAAGCTATTTAAGGCTTTGCGAACCGTGCCTTGGCTAACATTCAGCTCACTCGCTAATTGAAACTCGTTTGGTAACATTTCACCAGGCTTCCAACGTTGCTCGACAATCAGTTGAGTCACATGTTCTTCAACTTGTTTATATAAAGGTTGGAAAGCTAGCCCAGGGCGGCTGAGTTTATTATCAAAGCGATTTTTATTCATTAACGTGAACAGAAATTTAACGTACCTATAGAATATTATTAACTATGACTCTTATACAAGATATTAAATAAATTTTATCTCTAAAAAGTTTAGACAAAAAGCAATTGGCACTGGCAATAAGCAGTAAAAATAATGACAGATACCATTCATACACGATGTATTTTTCTCATCGATTGACAAAAATTTAACACTACTATAACTTGTGTCTTATATAAGATTAATGGCGTATTCTTTATTCATGTTTGATCCGTTCACTTAGCAGGAATGTTCAGAACCAAGTTTCTGATGAATAAAATGTAGCGTTTAAAAACAATCAGAGGTTACCTTTGTCCTTGCTTACACCATCACTTGCTCCCAAACTTAATCTATCCGCCCCCGATTGGAATACAGTGCCCCAAGTGACTGTGATGGGTGAGGCTTATTTTGCCGATGATGATTCGATTATATTACCCACTTCGGTTGGATCGTTACAGGTGAGTTTTCACTCATGTGGATTACGCCTTCGAATAGCAGGTCAGTCTAATACCCATTATGAAATGCTACTGCAAGAGCCTGAAACACTCACTTGTGGTCTCAGTCACTCAGAACAAGGTACCACCATTACCTGCGATGATTATAAACTGTTGATACAGCATACTCCTTTTTCATTTGCCTTAAGTTACGATGGAGAAAGCGTACAAAAAACACCTAACGATGGACATTTTGTACGCCAATTCCGTATGCCACCTTTAGCAAAAACGGCTCAAGGTTGGTTGTTCAGCTTAGACTTAGACGCAGAAGAAGCGGTGTATGGGTTAGGCGAAAAATGGTCGAGCTTGAATAAACGAGGTCAATTTATTCGCTCATATAATCATGACGCCCTTGGGGTGAACGCCGAAATTTCTTATAAAAACACCCCTTTTGCTTGGAGTCCATCAGGGTGGGGAGTATTTGTACATACCCCTGCTCCAGTCACTCATGCTGTCGGTTATGCACCTTGGTCGCAAAGAGCTTATGGCTTGTTGGTCGAAGATGACGCATTAGATATCTTTATCCTTAAAGGTGAAAATGGTGGTGACATAATCCATCAATATACCGAATTAACAGGCAAAGCACCCATACCACCTGTGTGGAGCTTGGGTGTGATCTTATCTAAAGCCTATTACAAAGATGTACCCGAACTAATGTCGACCGCAAAAGCAGTGCGTGAACATAATATGCCTTGCGATGTGATCACTTTAGATGGACGCGCATGGCAAGATACCGACACTCGCTTCGCCTTTGAATGGGATCCAAAACGATTTACCGACTTCGCGCCAAGTAAAGTCATTAGTGACTTAAAAGCCATGAACTTTAAAGTGTGTATTTGGGAATACCCTTTAGTATCTGTACAAAATCCATTGTTTAAAAAAATGGCTAATAAGGGCTGGTTACTTAAAGATAAACGCAGTGGCGAAGCCTACCGGTATCAATGGGATATGAGTGCCTTTGCCGAAGTACTTACGCCATTGCCCGAGTCAGGCATAGTTGATTTCACGCATCCGGACGCTTTTGCCTTTTGGCTAGAATCACACAAACCGTTATTCGACCTAGGCATAGATATGATCAAGGCGGACTTTGGCGAGCAAGTAGAAGATGACAATATGCTTGCCCACAACGGTGATTGTGGGCATCGATTACATAATGTTTATAGCTTATTATATAACCGCTGTGTGTATCGAGCAGCTGAAAAATATAGCAAAACAGGTGCATTCTTATTTAGCCGCAGCGCTTGGACCGGATCGCAGCGCTATCCCAGTCAATGGGGTGGAGATCCACAAGCAGATTGGGGGGGGCTGATTGGTAGCATTCGTGGTGCTTTGTCTTGGGGAATGTCTGGTGCACCTTATTATGCCACCGATGTGGGCGGATTTTACAAAGACACCCGCGATTCAGAGTTATTTGTTCGCTGGTCACAAACGGCTGTTTTTTCGGCCCATATGCGTCTTCACGGTATAGGACAAAGAGAGCCTTGGAGTTATAGTCAAGAGGCAGAATATGCGGTTAATCAGGCGTTAAAATTACGGTATCAACTGATTCCTTATATTCAAACTACTATGCAGCAAGCCAGCGAAACAGGTTTACCGGTGATGCGTGCTATGGCCTTAGCCTTTCCTGATGACAGATTAGCCAGAGGTTTTGAAATACAGTTTATGTTTGGTGACAATTTATTGGTGGTACCTTGCACACAAGTCGGTGGTGAGGTGGAATTTTATTTACCTCAAGGCCAATGGCTGAGATTCCCTGGACAAAAAACCTTTACCGGAGGGGGCGTTCACAAACTGACGTTAGCGCTAGACGAAATAGCCGCGTTTGTTCCCGCGGCTCAAAAAATACCTATAGGCCCAAATGTGTTGCATACCGAACAATTAGCACATCCCAACATTGGCCAACAAATCAGTCATTACTGGCCAGTTAAAGATGCAAAATTACTATGATTAAACTGCAGCAAAAATTGTTTGCTATCAATACGCCATTGGGTAAGTTTAACTATGCAGTAGCGAGTGTAGCCAAAAACTTAGCCGGTGGATTACTTGCCCTTATGTTAGGCATGATACTGATGCAGGTGTTTTTTCGATATGTTCTCAACGATTCATTAGCTTGGACCGAAGAACTGGCAAAATTTGCCATGGTTTGGGTAGCCTGTTTAGTGGCACCTTGGGCGTATCGTGAGCACTTAAACGTGTCTATCCAAATGTTTGCTGATGCACTACCGGCAATCTTACGCAGACTAACCGAACTGATGATCACCTTATTAGTGATCGTTATTTGCGGGATATTTTTCCTGCAGAGCTTAGGATTTTGGCAGACAGGGCTGAGTATCAACGCATCGTCTGTGCCCGTGAAATTAGCTTACTTTTATAGCTGTGCACCTTTTGCTTTTGGCTCCATTTGTCTGGTTGGTCTAGAAAAACTCATCGAGCAATTATGCTTACCCTTAGATCATTGCTACGCACCACATCAGGACCTGACCTAATATGTCATTAAGTTACTTTTGGGTATTTATTTTATTGTTAACCGCCGGTGCCCCAGTCATATTCGCACTGTTAATTGGCCCCGGCGTCAGCTTAATTTTAGACGGTAAGGAAGTGTTCTTCTCTGCCCTGTTAAATAGACTTTACTCAGGCATGAATTCTTTTCCTTTGATGGCAGTGCCGTTTTTCATACTCGCTGGCGAGTTGATGAATCAGGGGGGTATCACCCACTCAATTGTGCGTTTTAGCCAAACCTTGATAGGCCACTATCGAGGTGGGTTAGCCCAAGTGAATATTTTATCTTCAGTGTTATTTGCAGGTTTATCTGGCTCAGCGGTAGCAGATACCTCGGCCTTAGGTAAAATGCTGATCCCAGCCATGGAGCAAAATGGTTACAGTAGACGTTTTGCTGCAGCGGTAACTGCGGCCTCGTCTGTCATTGGTCCCATTATACCGCCCTCAGGCATTATGATTTTGTACGCGTTTATCATGAATGTATCTGTCGCAGGCATGTTTTTGGCCGGCATAGTGCCAGGCATTTTGATTTGCACAGGTTTGATGTTAATGACCAGCCATATTGCCAAAAAACGAAATTACCCTATTGCTAATGCAAAAGCCACGTGGCATGAGCGAGGGAGCGCATTTAAAAGTTCTTTTTTACCGCTGTTAACACCTATCATTTTGTTGGGCGGTATAGTCCTTGGCGTGTTTACCCCCACCGAAGCCGCCGCAGTAGCAGCAGGTTACGCTCTAATTATCACCCTGTTTGTGACTCACACTCTCAAATTTAAAAAGTTACCTTCGATATTAGTTAATGCCGCTGTGCAATCTGGGACCATTTTATTACTGGTCGGCTCTGCGGTCACTTTTGCTTGGATCATTACGGTATCGGGTATGGCCGATACGCTCGCCTCAGGAATATTGGGTGTCACCGACGATGTGTTGTTGCTGTTGCTGATCATAAACTTATTTTTATTTGCTATCGGTATGTTCTTAGATGCAGGCCCCGCCATCTTAATTTTAGGCCCCGTGCTCGCTCCTATATTTATATCACTGGGCATAGATCCGTTACACTTCGCGGTGATCATGTGTGTGAATTTAACTGTGGGGCTCGCCACACCACCTATGGGTTTAGTGTTGTTTGTTGCTGCTGCCGTGTCAGGTGAAAAAACGGAAAATATAGCCTTAGAAATGTTGCCCTTTTTAGCCGTAGAAGCGGCTGTCATCTTTCTGATCACTTACTTCCCGGCCCTAACAATGACCTTACCTACCTTTTTTGGGTTCGCTTAATATGCAAGGGGCTGTTTATCTTTCATATGTCGCCGAGATTTTCCTCAAAAGGTGTTCAATCAAGGCAAAATCTGTGAAGTTTGGCCATTTAAATAAACAGGTTTTAACGCCGAGTGAATGCGTTTTGAGGAAAACCCTAAAGGGCTGGGCCATTTATTCGCCTATCTTCGTTGTTTACCTCTCGTTTAGAATAACTAAACTTCAAGGCAAACGCCTCGCTATCCAAAAAAATGACCTCAGTCTCGGTGATATATGAAAAATCAACAGCCCCTATTAAAACGCTTAATATTACTGATTATTTATGGGCTAATTGCAATTGGCTGCTTAATAGGCATTTTTCGAGCTAGCGTGACCCAAGCAGAGTTTACTATTAAAGCGTCGATTCAAGCCTCCACCCAAGATGAAGATTATGTTGGACTCTTGGCATTCAAAGAACATGTGGAGAAGAACAGCAACGGCCGTGTACAAGTACAGCTTTATGCCTCAGGGCAATTTTGCGGTAGCGTACCCGAATGTATCGGGAGTTTACAATCAGGCGTCTTGGAAATGTTTCCTAGCACAGCAGGTGGCACTGGTAATTTTTTCGCACCGGCTCAAGTGTTAGATTTGCCCTATGTGTTTACCAGTGATGCACAGGCTGAATGTGTTTTAGATGGACCCATCTTAGTTAAAATGCGAGAGACTGTTCTCAGCCAAGGCTTAGATATTCGATTAATTGGAGTATCTAATACTGGAGGGTGGCGTAACTTTGCCACTACCGATAAACCCATTCGCAGTCCAGCAGACCTAAAAGGGCAAAAAATTCGCACTACACCAGCCGATATCCAACAAGAATTGGTCAGACAATTAGGGGCAAACCCTACCCCAATATCTTGGGCTGAACTCTATACCGCTTTAGCAACGGGTGTAGTTGAAGGCAGTAAAAACGGTATTCAAGATATTATTGGTGCTAAGTTACAAGAACATCTAAAATATATTATTCTTGATGGGCACTCATACATGGCAACTCTATGGTGGTTTTCTGAACCCGTGTGGAAAACCTTGCCAGAAGATATTCAGCAAATTGTACTAGAAGGATTTATTAAACTAAAAGCGGCAGCCAGTGAATTAGTAGCCAATGAGGAAAGTAATTCTTATAAAATTTTTGAGCAGGCAGGCGGTACTATTTACCGCCCTTCTATTGCAGAGAAACAAGCGTTTCAAAATGCATCGGTCAACATGCGTCAGTGGTTTATCACTAATTTTGGACAAGAATGGCTAGATTTGTTGGAAACCTCAGTTGAGAAATGTAACGCAAATATTCATTAATACACCTCGCCACACACAAAATTAACGTCCAAGCAACAAAATGATTGCATATTGTTTACTTAGAGGTTAAATTTTCTCACGTCTTCTGTCTTATATAAGACAGGTAAAGTAATAACAATAATAATTGGTGCAACCATCCAATAACACATAATTCGTTACTCCAGCAGTTGAAACACTTTCATTGGAGCGCGGTTACATAACTAGATCAAGAACACATCTTGGGAGAATACTATGCAACTTAAACCCAGTAACTTACACTTCGGCATCACAAAAGCTCTTGCACTATCTGCTTGTATGACGATTGGTCTAACCGCCAACGCTCAAGAAGCTGAAAACGTTAAAAGTGAAGAAAAGCAAGGTTTTGAAACAATCACTGTTACCGCGCAAAAGCGTGTTGAAAACTTAAATGAGGTGCCTATAGCGGTATCTGTGCTTAGAGAAAATCAAATCAATTCAGCGTTTTCTGCAAATATTGAAGGCCTTCAAGCTTTAGTTCCTTCAGTTAGTTTTAGAAAAGGTAACACCACACGAAATTCAGCGATTACAATACGCGGAGTGGGTACCATTTCATTTAGTGTTGCTGCTGAGCCCAGCGTGTCGACTGTTGTTGATGGTGTGGTACTCGGGCGCTCTGGACAGGCATTCGTGGACTTATACGACCTTGATCGCATTGAAGTATTACGTGGCCCACAAGGCACGCTTTTTGGTAAAAATGCTTCCGCTGGTGTCGTTAATATCACCACTAAGCGCCCATCAGATGAGTTTGAAGGCAGCTTTGAAGCAACACTTTTCCAAGATAACGAATACCGTTTAAAAACCAGTGTAACAGGCCCGCTAAACGATAACGTAAGTGGTAGTTTAACGGTTTTAAAGTCTCAGTTTGATGGTTATATTAATAACGTATATAACAATCAAACAGTCAGTGGCTACGACAAAGAAGGTGTGCGAGCCATGCTTGATATCGAAGCGGCTGGTGACACCGACATCTTATTTATTTTTGAAAATGTAAATTCAAATGACAGTTGTTGCGCTGATTTAGAACTGGCTCCAAGTAACCGACATAATTCTGAAGCGTCACCTAACAGCTCAGGCAATGGTGTTCTTGATTTAGAACAAAGACAAATTGACCATGATTTTGAAACGCGTACTTTAGATGAAACCACTTCATTCTCCATTCAAGTGGATAAAGAGTTAGGTGAACATCAATTAACTTCAATTACCGCCTACCGTAGTTGGAACAATACTGAATTTAGAGAGGGTGATTTCACTTCAACGACTGGCTCAATTCCTTTCCCTGTTAATTTTGGTAACGTTAACAATGGAGGTGTAGCGTTTCAATTACACGATATAGGCCCTCAAGAATGGGACCAAGTCTCACAAGAGTTCCGTATAGCCTCTCCCACTGGTGGAGCCTTAGATTACCAAGCGGGGTTTTTCTGGTGGAACCAAAAATCAGAACGTAACTTCACTCGTGACGCCAGTTGTCAAAATAACGGTGGTCAATTCCAAACTGCGATTGGCAATTATCTCACTGACGTGTTGGGCGTTGCCAGCCCCTCTGATTCAGACATAGAACAGTTTATCAGCGATGAAAGTCTAACGTGTAACGCTAATGATATCGTTGGCGCCACAGCATATATGCAAACCGAGTTTGATAACTGGGCATTGTTTGCAGATGGTAAATACCATATCAGTGATGATTTAAGATTATTGTTTGGTGTACGTTACACCGCTGATGAAGTGAGTTTTACCCACAACAGAAATAGTAACGATGAATACGGACGTAAAGGTGTAGGTGTGCGTGAAGCCTCTCTAGATACCGACTATGATGGCTCTACCGATGAGTCAAATGTGTCAGGTAAATTCGGCGCGCAGTTTGATATCAATGATAGCAGCATGGTCTACGCCACTTATTCTCAAGGTTACAAAGGCCCAGCCTTTAACGTGTTTTACAACATGGCAGATAACGATACTTTGCCCATTGGTGCAGAAACATCAGATGCTTATGAGCTAGGGTATAAATATGCGAGTCGTGACTTAATTTTTAATGCCGCTATATTTCGTACCAATATTGATGGCTTTCAAGCCAATAATCCAGAGTTATTAGATGGCGTATTTATCACACGTTTGACTAATGCAGGTTCAGTCATCACCCAGGGGGTTGAATTTGACTTTATGTGGCAAGCTACAGAGCAACTTACCCTAACAGGTGGGCTATCAAGTGTTGACGCTGAAGTTGATGAATTCCGCTGCCCCGTTGGCTTGCCAAATTGTGATGGCAGATCAGGTGCTGACTTACCTTTTTCTCCTGATTTAAAATACTCAGTGACAGGAGAATATGTGTGGGAAATGGATGATATGGAAATCTATCTAAATGGTTCTTATGTTTACACAGACGAATTATTTGTCGGGGCACCTGGCAATACAGCCGGTGCAGAGAACCCTGTAGACCTGTTACCTGACTATGGCATTTTTAACGCTAGCTTAGCCTTCTCATTCAGTGATGATGACTACCGTATTTCTATCATTGGCAAAAATCTTACTGATGAAAGTTATGTCACCACTTACAGCGGAGACAACTTCCGTTATCAGATCCCACGGGATGCAGATCGTCACTTTGGTGTGCAGTTACGAGCGAAGTTCTAAACAAAAATTTAGTGTGTATTGGCGCTCTGCTTCTAAGAAGTGAGAGCGCTTTTTTTATGGGCGTTTTACAATCTAAATGTCTGCCCTTCAATATCAGGTGAGTAAAAAGGTATGCTATTGAAACAATAACAGAACCTTTCAGACGTGCAGATAAAGAACAACATCATACCATCGCCAACTATAATGCAAGGTTAACAAATACATATGGCTCACCTTTGAAAGTAACATAAAATAGTAAACTCACTGCAACACGTTCACAGCCTATAGAAAATCCATATAATACCTTCTTGTGAACATCACTTTATTTTCTGTATTCTTAGGGATAGTGATCCACTCTCATCATGCCTGAAATCTTAAGTGTAAAGCTTATGTGAATTGTCATAATATGATTGCATTGTATTTTCTTGGCAACGCAGGTTTTACTTAAGATATGAATACCAGATCCAAGTTTAACGCTATGAAAAAAGTTATAGGTAAGAATTGGTTATTTTAGTACAGGCATTAAATAGCTGGGTATAGGAGAGCGGCGACTGATTGCTATAGGACTATAATGGGTCTCGAGGTAATCGAGTATTTTTTGCTCTTGGGCACCCAGTGGCCACAACCCTTGAGACCTTTGCATCCAGCGGATCGTTTCTAACCAATTCTCTCGCGTCATACGATTTTGGGTCACTAGTTTTGCAGAATGGCAAGCAGTGCAATGAGCACGTACAATGTCATAGTTTTCACTGATGACAAGACCTGTCATGGGGTCGTATGTTATTTTATCTTTTGCCTGTATTGATAATGCTATTGTGCTCATCCCAAGCAGGATCAGCACAAACACCGGCATACAGCGAATATTAATGGAGTACACCCTAAACGACCTGCACAGCAATACGATGGCAAGCATTATTTAAGTAACCCTTTGGATTCCAGCCGGGTAGCACCATAGGCTGACTCACGCCGTCGCTGTCTGTGGCTTTCGCCCACACTTCGTAATAACCTTTTTGTGGGAACAACAACGTGCTGTGCCAATGCTGCCAAGCATTGCGGTTTAGTGCCTTAGTTAATTTGGCGGCTTGCCAAGTTTGACCAAAATCAATGGATACCTCAACTTTATCAACCTGTTTATCACCCGCCCAGGCGTGGCCATTAACGCCTAACTTTTTTGCAAGCGGGTGTAATTCACCTGATTTGGGATACGTGACTAACGACTTCACTGGCATAGCATGAATAATACACATATCTTCATCTGCTACTTTGGCACCGGGAGCCACTGTTTTGCAAGGCACACGATAGGCAGTTCCAGTCATTTTGGCGCCATCATGAACTTGATTGCGAATAACAATTTTTTCTAACCATTTGCCTGAAGTTGACGCTGGCCAACCACCGAATACTAATCGCAACGGATAGCCATTCATCACAGGTAAATCTTGGTCATTCATCGCCCATGCGATCAACGATTCATCTTCTAGCGCTTTATTTATCGGTACGCCACGTGAAATAGGGTTTTTGTTTGGGTCACCACTTAAATGTGTATCTTTACCATAATAGCCAATGTAAACGGCATCATCTTTTAAGCCTACATCTTTTAATACGTCAGCTAAACGTATACCTGTCCATTTAGGACAACCTACTGCACCGTTGGTCCACTGATTACCTTTAGCAGGAGGACTGAATTCAGAGCGTCCATTGCCACCGCATTCTAAAGTTAACTGATAGGTGTAATGGGTAAAACGTTGCTTAAGTTCTGCCAAGGTATAGGTTTTACTTTGCTTTGCTGACTCCCCTTCAATAGTGAGTGTCCAATTTTCAATATCGAATTTTTGTGGCGGTATACCATTATTACGTACGAACAGTTTATCGGCTGGTGTCACCTCATCGTTAAGTAAATGAGCAGGCGTTTCGGCATTTATAGGTCTGTCGTTTAACAGCACTAACTCTGGGTCTTTACCGGGGATCAAAAAAGGCGATGATGTCTGGGCAAAGGCCACTGGGATAAGACCTGCAGGCAAAAATCGAGCAAACACTATTTCGCTACCAATTAGTGTTGTTATGGTAGCTAGGCTAGATAAAAAGCTACGCCTGTTAACAGGGACTGGTTGATATAGTGGTGGTATATCAGCAGGTGTTTTTTCTGGCTTAACACTTTTATTAGTCTTATCTTTGATATTACTCATTTTAGTCAATACAGCCTAAATGTAAGGTAAACTTAGGAGTATCAATCCCGCTATCCATAGTGTTTCTAATAATAGGAGCAAAATAGGTTTTAGCCCCACTTCTAACAATTGCCCAAGATTTGACTTCATACCAATGGCGGCAATTGAAATCACTAAGGCAAAACGTGAAATATCGGTGGCGCCTTGTGTTAATGTCTCGGGCAAATCCACTACACTATTAATTGTCATCAGCACAACAAAAGCAATTAAAAAGGCAGGGATACTAGGCGCCTTAGCATCTGAAGTCTTGTCCAAATTCATTCTCAATACTAACAATATACACACCACTACAGGCATTAAAAATGCCACTCTGACTAACTTAGTTAATGTCGCCAAATCACCCGTTTGTTCTGATACCGAATATCCAGCACCGACTACTTGTGCCACATCATGGATGGTGCCCCCTAAAAAGACACTCGTGTGAGTAGGGCTAAGGTTAAGTAGCTCCGCGACAATTGGGTATATCACCATAGCCACGGTAGACAATGCGGTGACGCCTACAATTGTCAGTAGGGTATCGCGGTCTTTATCTTTACTCTCGGGTAATACCGCTGCAATAGCCATGGCAGCTGAAGCACCACATATACCGACTGCGCCACCTGTTAATACCCCAAAGCGCTTTTGTAAGCCAAGTGCTTTGGCTAAAACAACGCCAAGACCAATAGTGCTAACAATAGCCACCACCAACAACACAGCAGTTTGCCAACCCAGTGCAGCCAAATCGCCAAACGCGATGCGTAATCCTAACAACGCCACACCAATTCGCAAAATATGGCGTGCGGTAAACTCAATTCCCTCTTTGCATATTGTACCTTCATACAAAAACGACATAGCGATGCCTAACAGCAAGGCAAATAACATAGCAGGTGCGCCATAGTGTTCACTCAAGAACAATGCAGCTAGACCAACAATGACAGAAATTAAAACACCTGGAAGTTTCGTTTTTATATGCAATTTATTAGCTCGAGTGACCTGTAAAGGTTATTGAAAAAACCGTTAATACTCGTTTAGTCGATGGCTAAAACCACCAGCACTTGACGCTTGCGCTCACCGGTAAATGGACGTCTACCATGCATGACCATGTAATTGTCTACTAAAGCGACATCGCCGTCTTGCCAAGGCAAATCAAAAGTGTACTTTTCAGACAATTTCACTGCCAGCTCTAAACCTACAGTTGGGATAGCAGTTCCATCACCAAAGTTAATGGCACTAGAAGGATTTTCACGTACTCCTTTCCAGCCCATAAATGCTGCAATCAATTGGTTGTAAAATACTTTTTTATCATTTCCCATATCGATTACAGCAGGTAATACCGGCGTTGTAGCACGTAAACTGCCATCTGCAAGCCATTCCCAACTATAACCTAACTCAGCCAATTTTTGTTCGGCTTGGACATCATTTTGTACACTTAACGTACTCCTCCAACTTCGTCCTTGTCCTGAGTTAGGATCACCTTCTGCTGGCATCTGAGTAGTATATTTAAGACCCTTACTCATAAAATCAGCAGCTAACTCTGGCATGTGTTTCGCTAAGTCTTGAAACAACATATCGGAGCGACATAGAGGTGTTTGGCCTCCTTCCTCAGCGGCACTTTTACAAAAGAAAAACAATTTACTGGGTGAGATAGGCGTTTGCGCCATTTCATGATGCAAAAATATTTCCACATCTTTGGGTGCTTCATTGGCGGTAAATACACGTTCGGTGAAGTTTAACCTGACAGCATTCGACAAAGATTCTTTGTAAGTGAAATTTGGATAACCAAAAGAATGTGAGAATTCATCGAACGTTTCCGCCGAATTCACAGGAAAACCTCTAAATAAAATCGCTCCCGATTTACGTAATTTAGCCTCTAGTTCAGTCAAATTTGATTTGATCCAGTGGTCACATTCTTGTTGTGTAGTCAGCGAACCATCGTTGACCACAACACTAGGGAAAACCGAATCTTCACAATCTAATTGATGTGGGACTTCTACATAATTAACCGGTTGCATAGCTTGGCCTCTGTCTAATCGTAAATAGGATGAAAAGTATTAAAGGCAGCTTCACAGAAATTTCCCGGATCATTAAATCGCCTATTACTGTTAAGCGCTGAAATTTCATCCATCTCTTGTGAAGTCAATTCGAAATCAAAAATATCTAAATTTTCTTTTAAACGCTCAGGACGAGATGTTTTTGGAATAATAGCGTTACCCCTTTGAACACCCCAACGTAACACGACCTGTGCAGCAGTTTTACCTAACCTTTTTGCTGCTTGTTTCACTGCTGTCTGTTCTAACACCGACTCTGAAGCCCCAGCCATATCCAGCTCTAAATATGATAACGCGCCAAGGGGAGAGAAAGCAGTAACCTGAAGCTCATACTGATGAGCTAAACGCATCAAACGCTCTTGGGTCAAATAAGGGTGGGATTCTACTTGTAATACCGAAGGCTTAGTTTGAGCATAAGACATCAAGTCATGCAACAAACCCGAGTTATAATTACAAACACCAATTTGTTTAACCAGGCCTTGTTGGTATAAATCTTCCATAGCTTGCCATGTTTCGAATAATGGCACGGGTGCTAATTCCATTTTGCCAACTGCGGTATCAGTTATCCACTCAGGTGGATAACGATCATCGAAATCCACAAATGGTTGTGCGATAGGAAAATGTATCAAATATAAATCGAGATAATCCAACTGCAAATCAACCAAAGTTTTTTCTAAAGCAGGCTTTACATGTTCTTTAGCATGATAAGTATTCCACAACTTAGATGTCACCCATAAATCTTCGCGAGAACACAGGCCATTATCAATTGCACGCTTAATACCCTCACCTACTTGCACCTCGTTTCCGTAATCACAAGCGCTGTCTAAATGACGATATCCAGCCTTAATGGCGTTATACACTGCGTCTGCACAGATATCTTTAGGTATTTTCCAAAGACCAAAGCCAACTTTTGGCATCGTTTTATGACTATTTGGCATCTATTGTATCCAATTAATAAAGTGTTAATTTTGATTTAATGTCTTATATAAGACTAAGTTAAGTGAATGCTTAAACTTTGTCAAACTTGCTTTAGAAATAAGCGGCTTTATTGGGATGAAACTGGCATCTTTAAAGGATAGCTTCGCTCATTTAAACAGCTCGACATACGACTTAAATGGACACATAAAGGAAGAATAATGCTGGTTCACCTTACTGGCGATCCAGTTATCGAAATAATTGAGAATGATACGCTCTAAACGAGTGCCAATATTTATGAACGTTTAGTGAAATAGTTAATATGGTCACCTAATAAAAGGTATTGAACAAATCGGTTCTGTTCCCCTACTTCTTTTGATTGTAGAAAAGAAAAAGGCGAACAGGGAGTCTTGGCTGGATGCTAGTAAAAAAGATTATGTGGAGTCAAATAAAAATACATAAATTCAGTACATATATTTACCAATAGGGAGTCAAACCAGCTCATCTTCACCTTCAACAGCTCCTTCCCCACGTATTTTCATCTGTAACCCTTTCAAAAAGTTACGCATGATTTGGTCATTACAAGCACGATACTGGCGATTTTCTGGTTTTCTAAAAAAGGCACTTAATTCGTGTTTGCTGATTTTAAAGCCACTTAAATCCATTGCTTCTAATACCGCTTCGGCTTGCATATTGAGAGCAATTTTTAATTTCATAAAGATGATGTTGTTGGTAAGTTTACGCTCAACGGGTGCTTCAACGCCTTCGCGTTTGCCACGATTCATATTTATCAAACCGTTTAAAAATAGAGAAAACTGAAGATCGGTAAGTTCAACAAAAGCAGGATCATCGTCTTTACGCAACCAAGTATGTAGTTGTGCGACTGTAGCGGGGTAATCAGCTTGAGCAAAAATTTCAAGCATTTTTGCGTCGTTGAAATCGAAGATATAGCGCAAACGGCGCATAACATCATTGTTGATCATAATATTCCTAAAGACTAAGTTGGTTTATCCAACTTTAAACATGTCACTAGTTTAAAGCTTTTTATAACGAATGTTTTACTTTATTGACAGTTAATCAATAACGGTCTGCAATATATGCTTTTAAACTTAGCTTTAATTACTATTGTATTTGAAAAGTATTTAGAAACAAAAACTGGTTTGTTGCCTTTGTGACTTCAAACGTTTGGCTTGCTGTTCTCTTGCAAAGGCTCTGAGTTTATTCATTCTATTCAGTATATTGTCCGCATTCTCAGAAATTTGAGCCTGACTACACAAGTCCATACTGGCGAAATGCTTGGGGCAAAGGGGATGGTTGTGGTTGACGCTATTTACAACGCTATTTGCACCACTTTTTATACAAAGAGTGGTATTTGAATAACTGATCATGTTGCCTCCAACAAACAACTGTTTATACATACAGTATAAATATTGATTATTAATTGTGCAACTATTTTTTATAGCCTAAAGTCTATTAGCTTATTTATTGGGTTATGTTTAAAGCTAATAGCAGGGTTTGCCTGGTATTAGCCGGTTCAATAACCGCATCAATTTCTAGAACACTGGCCACTTCTTGGGCTTGGCCTTTTTGATATTGCGCAGCTAAGAGTTGTTCATAGAGTACTTTTCTTGCTGACGTATCCTGCATGGCTGCAAGTTCTTTTTTAAAACCCAACTTAACCGCCCCTTCAAGCCCCATTGCGCCAAATTCACCTGTGGGCCAAGCAATAGTGTAACTTGGCTGACTGGTATTTCCTCCCAACAATGCTTGTGCACCCAATCCATAACATTTTCTTAAAACCACGGCGACTAATGGCACAGTAAGTTGGCTGCCAGCAACAAACAGTTGAGCCAGCCTGCGAACGGCGCCTCTCTCTTCATGTTCTGGCCCCACCATAAATCCGGGAGTATCACATAGTATCACTAAAGGAATAGAGAACTGCTGGCAAAGATGCATAAATTGACTCGCTTTTTCGCCGGCGTCAACATCAATAGCACCGCCTAATACTTTGCAATTACTGGCTAACACTCCCACCGGATGACCTTGTAAATGCATAAAACCACTAATAATTGCAGTACCGAATTGGGCTTTAATTTCAGTAAAAGAATCGGTATCTGCGAGAATATTAATGATCTCTTTTACATCATATACAAAACGCCTGTCTTCCGGAAGAACCTGTTCAAGAGCTTGTTGGTCAGCATATGTACTTTGTTGTCCGTCGACTAATGGTCCTTGAAAATACAACAAACATTTTTTTGCCATTTTGGCTGCTTGCTGCTCGTTTTCGACCAAAATATCTATCACACCATTTTTAACCTGTTTAGCACTAGGGCCAATATCAGTTGGCTTAACCACCCCCAAACCACCCCCTTCTATCATCGCAGGGCCCGCCATACCTATCCATGAAGACTCAGTTGCAATGGTGATATCTGCAGCGCCAAACAAAGCAGCGTTACCTGCAAAGCAGTATCCATTTGCCACTGATATGCGCGGCACTTTTCCTTGTAAACTAGCCCAGGAGGCAAAAGATTGGCATTGCAATCCAGAATTTACAGTCGTGATATCGGTATCGCCAGGGCGCCCCCCCCCCCCTTCAGTAAACATCACCACTGGATACTTTTTATCCACCGCAACGGCTAATATCCGATCTAACTTTAAATGATGGAAATATCCCTGCGTGCCAGCTAATACGCTGTAATCATTGATCACGATGACGGTCTGTGTTTTTTGCTTTGTGATTAAATTTTGATTCACTTGTCCTACACCGGTGATAATACCGTCAGCGGCAGTAGCCGATTTCAAATCATCATAGTCTCTGCGCAAACGCTGGGCAGCTACCGCCATTTGTCCGTACTCCATAAAACTATTAATGGGGCATAAATTTTGTAAATTCTCTCTTGCTGTTAAATAACCTTTTTGTCGGCGTTTTTGTTGTTGTTCGATTCTTTGCTCATCAAGTGTGAGTGCCTCTCTGGTGCGCAGTTCGTTTAGTAATCTTTGATTTGTAGTACTGGAAGTTGGCATTTTTACAATTTTTGACTTGCTAGCATCGTCTGCGTGCATATCCACCAAGGGCATCCCCACAAAACAATCATCCCCAACATTGACAAAAACTTGGCCTACTTCGCCCGAAACGTCTGCGCACAAGGTGGTTTGCATTTTCATGGCTTCAATAATAACCAAAGGTTGATCTATATGTACTCGCTCATTTTGATTGACCAGTACAGCAACAACAGATCCTATATTGGGTGCGCACAATGTGTAAATGGGGGGCATAAAAGTCATCAGCAAATTATCAAATTTTCTTATTCTAACATTGACCAGCATATTTAGCGCCGCCAAAAGTCATGAATTATGAAAACTATAAGTGGCACTAACAGGTCAATAAACGCTCGAGACTCGTTATTAAAAATATTGATAAATAGAAGGGAAAAGCTTCTGTAAACACAGCCATTATTGTGAAGGTGCATGATTTTGGAATATTGGCCAAAAGCATAGAAAACTTTACCAAAGTAGCCACCTTAATCCAGTTGAGCTTGCATAAACTCTAGGCAATGAGTGAACCAAACCCATGCGGGCAAAAATGTGGCTTAATTACTTTGGGTTAAAGTATTTTGGATTGCAACCTCATCACTGCCATAGGCATTCGTTAATATAAACAATACCTATATCAATCTCCTTCCAACAAAAATCGTTCTGCCCGCTCAACTTTTCGTGGTTTCGCTGCAATAACTATCACATCACCGGCCAATAAAGCCATGTGCTCATCTGGCTCCGACAGTTCATGATTGTCCCTTCTCAGTCCCTTGACACTAACCCGCCATTGTTGCAAGTTGAGTTGCTGTAATGATTTACCAACAGCATAAGCATTTTTAGTAAGGATGACCGCGTGCATAAATTCAAATTTCTCTTGTTTAATATAATCAAGCTCAGTGGTTTCACCAGGAAAGAAACCATGCATATTGGCATAATGTCCCTTGCGCTCTTTACGCACGCGTTTGAGTATGCGAGACATTGGCACACCAGATAATTGTAAAACCTGAGTCACTAACATTAGACTACCTTCTAGAATTTCTGGCACTACCTGTGATGCGCCTGCCTCAAGTAATTCTTCCATACGATTGTCTTTTCTAGTTCTCACCACTACTGGCAAGTTTGGATACAAGCGTTTAACTAAACGAATCACACTCATGGCTTTTTCATGCTGGTCAAAAGTGATCAGCACCAGCTTGGCTCTTTCAATTCCGACAGAATGCAATATATCTTTTTGCTTAACATCGCCAAAATACACAGGCTCTCCTGCACTTTGACTTTCTTGCACACGGATGGGATCAGCATCAACTACCATGTAAGGAATAGCTTCAATTTTTAATAAACGACTAACCGATTGACCTACTCGGCCATAACCAAAAATGAGTACGTGGTCAGTTAGTTGTTGGTCTTGGGCTGAAAGTTGTTCTAACCCTTTTACATCAGGTGTTGCTTCAGGACTGATTGCTTTGGCAATTTGTGGACTTTTATCGACTAACCAAGGCGTGATGGCCATACTCATCACACCGATAGTTAATAGTAACGAACCTTGCTCTGAGTTTAAAATAGCATGGTCGACAGCCAATGCTGCCAACACAAAACTAAACTCGCCCATTTGACACAGTTTAAGCCCGGCCGCCCAAGCATCTTGTTTGCCTAATTTAAAAATCTCAGCTGACATCCGGATAAGCAACACTTTTAGCAACACAATAATCACCAAGCCTAATAGTGCCCAGTGGATCTGACTTGGCAAATTGTGTAGTTCTAGGCGCATACCTATAGTAATAAAAAATAGTCCCATCAGGATATCTCTAAAGGGTCGTATATCAGCTTCTAGTTGATATTTATATTGGCTCTCACCTAACATCATGCCTGCTAAGAACGCGCCTAATGCCATGGATAGGCCAAAGGAAAAAGCTAAACCTGCGGCCATTAAAGCCACCATAATAGTCGTCAACACAAAAAGTTCATCTGTGCGAGTGCGGGCCACTTCACTAAACACTTTAGGTAACACCCATTTGCCGATGGATAACAAAATGCCAACAACCAATAGCCCCTTAAGAAATGCCATTGATATAGCAATGCCTAAACTTTGTTCGGAATCAGCAGCCAGTAAGGGCACCAATATAAGCAAAGGCACAACAGCAAGATCTTGTAGTAATAAAATACTCACCGCGATTTGCGCGCGAGGCGTATTCAGGATACCTAAATCACTGGTTTGTTTAATCACAATGGCAGTTGAAGACAGCGCTATAATCCCACCTATTACGAAGGAAGCTTTAGCATCAAAATCCAGTAATAAGGCCAGCCCCATAAACACTAAAGTAGTCAACATCATCTGCGCAAGCCCTACGCCAAATACCAGATGACGCATGGCTAACATTTTGGGAAGTGAAAACTCCAAGCCCAATGAAAACAACAAAAAAACAATACCCAACTCGGCAAAATTTTGCATATCTTCTGGATGTTCAAATAATGCGAGGAGATCAGGACCTGCCAAAATACCACAAAAAAGATAGGCCAGAATTGGTGGTAAATTAATACGTTTAAATAGCCAAACAGTTATCACTGCTACGGCCATTAGAATAACAATACTGCCTAAATTTCCATGCATAACGTTGTGTTCATCCTTCTAAGTTGTTTGCTAAGCACAATACTTGCCGAATATTAGCTAAGAATCATTTTCTATAGTAATTCGCCATATTGTTGGCAGGAGAAACCGTTGGAACAACTTAACCAGTTTTACGACGCAAATGTCGGTGAGCCTTATTTCAATCTTGAGGAGGCTAATCAAGACCTTGAGCATGGGCACAAACTTGGTCTGACGCAAGGTCAGCTTAATAAACTCATCCTTGAATTGTTAATATCCATAGACTTGCTCAGTCTGAGTAAATTATATTTTGAGTGATTAAAAAGTACCCTACCGTTGTCTGAGCTAAAAATCCAGTTTGAAGATAATAGAACTAGGTTTGGTCAAACGCTAAAAAACACATACTTAAAAACCCTTAACTGTTTGCAGATAAAAAATGTCATTGCCGTATGGATTATTCCTGTACTTAACCGTTGTCGTTAAGTTATTGGCAAATATTGCAATAAATGCATATTAAATTTTGTTATCCATTCAAAAATGCCTTAGAACATCACAATCAAGCAGTTTGCTATGAAGGACGTCTTAACAACCTTAGGAAATAAAGCTAGTTACGACGAAACCATGGTAAGACTGCCAGCCAAGCACAAAAGCATCATCAACCCTTTGGTTTACTAGTGTTAGATATGGACAACTTTAAACAAGTTAACGATATTCATGAGCATCAAGAAGGCGATAAAGTATTGTTGGCTTTGCTGATACTATTTTAAATAGCCTAAGAGGTCCGACTTAGCCTTTAGATTTTGTGAGGATGTGTTTTGCTACTTATTACCAAAGGTGGATAATCAGACTAACAATTTAATTGCGGAGCGTATCCAAATAGCTATTGAATCGGAACCGTTTCTGCAACAGCAGAAAATATTTTGCAGTATTGCCAGCGCGACTTTTTAGGAAAAGATTGAAAAACAAACATCTTCTCTCACACTAACGAAGCACTATATGCTCCCAAGCAGGCAGGTAAAATTGTATTAGAGCCGCTTAGGAATGTAATTGCGAGCAACGATGATAAACAGCAATGTATTGCATAATAGTTGAGAAATAAGCAACATTCTCAAGGATCTAAAAAGCCATGCTTTAGAGCATGGCTTTTTAACTTAACGTTAATGGTATTGATTATCTAAACAACACTTTTTCTTGGTTAAACCAATACACACAAAATGCAAACAACGCGCCTGCAATAATCACTGTTGAACCAAATATGGCAAATAATTGGTAGTAATCCATGGTTCCTTTCACTAATTCTTTCATAGCGAGGGAAACGTTAGTGACCGGCACCCAAGCCCAGCCTCCCTTTAATTCCACGCCAGGTAAAAGTGCTAACATAATAGGCACAACAACCAAAATAGTCATAGGCCCCATGTAACTTTGTGCTTCTTTAAAACTTTTGGCATAGATGGAAATACTCAACAAGACTGCCGAGAATATAGCCACCACAGGGACTAACATTAGAAAAATCAGTAGAAAATCAAGGATCGCAATCTGTGCCATAAAATCCGCAACAAATTTGATTGCCATGCCTTGGCTTAACACCAAGCCCCAAATCACCATACTCAAAACAGTAATCAACGCAGTCATGGTGCCAGCAAAAGCAATAGTCAAAAACTTACCCATTACAATTTTATTTCGATCTATCGGTGAAATCAGTAACGTTTCTAGTGTACCGCGCTCTTTTTCACCGGCGCCAATATCGGTAGCCGGAGCCATTGCACCTGATAGACAAATTAGAAACAACAGATAGGGCAACATCCCACCTATTTTTTCGCCCCAATTTTCTCGATCGTCAGCGGTATTCACTTTCTCTAATACAAGCGGTTCTATTAGTGCACTTTGTTCTGCAGCGTCTAACCCCAGACTAGTAAACGCGCTTTGTTGAAATAACTCAGACTGACTCTTTACTATTTCATTGACCCGTCTGTAGACCAGATTTAGCCCGGCATCATTGAAATATAATTTAACGTTAGCCTGACCATTTTTAAGCACATCGTTAGAATAATTTTCGGGGATTTCCAACACAAAATCGACTGTTTCATTGCGAATAATTGAGGTGTAATCGGCGTTTCCTTCAATTTCGACTAGGCTAAATTTTTCTGGTTGTTGCAGCTCCTTAACAATATCCGGCGCATATTGGCCACCTATCAATGCATAATTGAGCACTTGGGTTTCAGCTTTGTCTATGGCTTGTTTACTCACAAAACCCACAATCCCAATAATCAAAGGGAAGATTAATAACGGCAGGGCAATCATAAAAAATAATGTTTTACGGTCGCGAAGTAATTCTTTTATCTCTTTTTTAAATACTAACCACATATTGTATATCTCTTTATTTATAAGCAGCTAAAGGCTCTCTATTCGCTAGTAGTTGATTGAATGGCGGCCATAAACGATTGGTGCAATGAGCCATCAGCAAGGGCTTTAAAGCTAGCGATATGCCCATCAAACATAGTTCGGCCTTGATCGATAACAGTGACCTTGTCACATAACTCTTCCACTTCATCCAAATGATGCGTTGAGAAAATCACGGGAGTACCCTGCTCTTTTAAGCCACGAATAAATTCGAGTACGGTTTGTGTGGCCATAATATCTAAGCCCGTTGTGGGTTCATCTAAAATAACCAGCTTTGGTGAATGCACTACTGCACGTGCAATAGCGGTTTTTTGTTTCATACCTGTAGAGAAATTCTCTGAACGTCGGTCCAAAAAGTTATGCATATCTAATAAATCAGCTAACTCTTTAATACGAAGTGCAATAGATGCGTCGCTCATGCCATGCAGCTGACCAAAATAATGGATGTTTTCACGACCGGTTAAACGACCATACAAACCCGTTGAACCCGATAAAAAGCCTATCTTCTTGCGAGCAATAACAGGATTGGTTAACACATTATCACCGCTTATTTCTACGCTGCCACTATCGGGCTTAAGTGCAGTAGACAACATACGTAAGGTCGTCGTTTTACCCGCACCATTAGGGCCAAGCAACCCTAACACTTCTCCTTTTTGACATGTAAAAGACACATCTTGAACAGAATGAAAAAAGCGCCCTTTTAACCTCGGGTCTTTTTTTTCTTGCTCACTGAGCTTTTTAGGATTTTCCACAGCGAATTTCTTAGCCAGTTGTTTTATTTCTATCATTCCATTTTCCTGGTTTGTGGGCGATTTATTTCTATAGTCCTTCAATTTTTAGTTTATTACATGCGATCTAGAAAAAAAATATGTAACAATATTAAATTCGTTCAGACTACTGCAACTAATTTTGGGCACATATTGCTATAACATAATTTAATAGGAGGATTTGTATGCAACTGGTCAGTAATCCATTTGAGGCCATGAAGGATATTTTTGTTAAGCCTAATCAGGTATTTGCCACTATAAATGAAACACACAATTGGTCTTGGATACCCTTTATCTGTATTGCAATTATCGGTGCATTACCTATTTACATGTATTTTAATTTTGTGGATTTTTCTTGGTATACCGAATTAATGGTTCAAGCTATGGCGGGAGATTTAAGCCCCGCTGAGCAAAATGTATTTCGAAACATGATGGCAGATAAATCACAATCCTTGTGGACAGGTGTGTTTGGCTCTGTATTTATGCTGCTTGTCAGTAATGCGATAATGGCGCTTTATTTAAATATTGTTACCAAAGCAGATGAAGAGTGTGTGCAAGGTTATACCGACTGGTATGGCTTTAGTTGGTGGGTAAGCATCCCTGTCATTGTCTCTAGCCTATTGGGTATATTGGTGGTGTTAGTGGCCCAGGATAATCAACTATCACCTGTTAGCATGGCTCCCACTTCATTTGCATTTATTTTTTCTGTCGAAATGAACTCGTCATGGGCGTCTTTGATGCAGGCTATCCGCTTAGAGTCTGTCTGGGTGATGTACTTGACTGCAGTAGGATTAAGTCAATGGACCCAACTCCCAGTAAAGAAGACCTATATAATAGCAATCGCTCCCTACGTATTAATTTGGGCAATCTGGGCTTTATTTATTATTCTTTGATGCTGATTTTGATGATGACTTTGGCGAAGGCCTAGGTCTGAAATAATCAGTATTCTCATAAAATTCAGGGTCGTTGTTGGCATCCCATACATCAGGGATACCCAATAATGGTATTGGGTTAAATGGCTTTGATGTCGAGAATAAGTCGGTTTTCTTAATATGGCTGACTAAGCGTGTATCAAGTTCAGCCACCTGTTTTTGATAGGGTAAAGTTGAAAATCGACTATCAACTTCTATTACCAAGCATTTTCCAGTCAACCCCATAAAGGGTTGTAGCAACATTTCAAGATTGGCATGACCAAACATAAAACTATTAATCTCGTTACCCCAATGATGCCTATTTTCAACAAACACAGCATGCCATTGATGCTGCTTTAAATTTTCTATTAGTTGGGAAAAAACCTCTGTACGCTGATAAGTGACAATCACCCCGCACTCATCAAAATGGGTTAAGTTATTTCTTCTAAGGGTTCTTGGTGATAACCCATGTTGCTCAATATCTTCAACATGCTGTTGATTTAACAATCGCTTTGTTTGTGGAAATTGCAGCCAAATCAAACCATTAAATAAATCGTGCCAGCTGTTTGGGCGGGTCGGAATAATATGTTGTTGGTGGATGATTTGTTCATAATAATGAGAAGATGTTGTTAGATGGTTTTGACAAATAAAACGAGGAATATGGCTTTCTCCCTTGAGCTTCATTAAGGCATTTAGTCCTTGGGCATTGGGCCAATCAGTCAAACGCGATAAGCCAAAAAAGTTTTCAAGCTGCTGCATGGGCAACATCGGTAGTTGCTTAATAAAGTCCTGTTGCCAATCTGTCACAATTGCCCTTGATATTGATTTAATGTAAAAAGAGACACTTATAATCTTTAACCTTACTCACTACAAGAGCAACTATATGAAATTTTGCCACAAGCTCCTCATACTTTTTTCGCCAATGATCCTGGCTCTATCAGCCTGCCAAGACAAACAAGCCAAAGTTCCTTTACCGGTTGCAGATAACTTTATCGATGTTTATCAAGGCATTAACACCGATGATTTAAAAAAACATATCAAAACCTTAGCTTCGGATGAATTTGAAGGACGCTTACCCACCACAGTTGGTGAGCAAAAAACATTGGATTATTTGGTTAAAGAATTCAAACAAATGGGTTACCAACCAGGTAACGGTGACAGTTACTTGCAACCGGTTGAACTCATTGAGATAACTGCCGACTCGGATATGACCATGACGATAGGCGAAAATAATTTTGCCTATAAAGAAGGCATGATGGCCTCTACCAGTCGAGAACAAGCAAAAGTAGCACTAAAAAACTCGGAATTAGTGTTTGTGGGTTACGGTGTCAACGCACCAGAGTACGACTGGAATGACTATCAAGGCTTAGATGTAAAAGGCAAAACCGTGGTTATTTTAGTCAACGATCCTGGTTTTGAAAATCCAACAGGTGATAAATTTCAGGGTAAAACCATGACCTACTATGGCCGCTGGACCTATAAGTATGAAGAGGCCAGTCGTCAAGGCGCAGAAGCTGCCATTATAGTGCATGAAACTAAGCCCGCCTCTTATGGTTGGTCTGTAGTGGCGAATAGTTGGAGTGGACCACAATATGGCCTTGTAAGCAAAAATGGTAATGCCGATCGTGTAGCGGTTGAAGGTTGGTTAACTGTTGAAGCCGCACAAAAGGTATTTGCTGATGCTGGGCTTGATTTTGCTGAAGAAAAGTCCAAAGCCATAGCCGCCCCATACAACAAAAGTTTGGGAGTAGACGCCTCAGTAACCATTAACAATAGTTTCAAAAAATCTATCAGTTATAACGTAATTACGACATTGCCCGGTTCTGAAAAACCTGACGAACACCTAATATTTACCGCCCATTGGGATCACTTAGGTAAAGATGAAAGCAAAGACGGTGACCAAATCTACAACGGTGCTCATGATAATGCGACAGGCACAGCAGCGGCTCTAGTCATGGCCAAAGCTTATTCTGAGTTAACGATCAAGCCTAAGCGTTCCACCACCTTTTTAATCGTCACAGCAGAAGAACAAGGCTTGTTAGGCTCAAAGTATTATTCAGAACATCCCATTATCCCTTTAGATAAAACCGTCGCCAATATCAATATGGATGCCATGAGTGTCTTGGGCAAAACCAAAGATGTCGCTGTTATTGGCATGGGCAAGTCTGAACTAGAAGCGTATCTTGAAAAAGCGGCCAAACGCCAAGACCGTTATTTGGTTCAAGAAGGTCGTCCAGAAGCAGGCTATTACTATCGTTCTGATCATTTCAGTTTTGCTAAGCAAGGAGTACCAGCACTGTATGCTAAAGGTGGTGAAGAACCTATTGATGAAGCCACAGCACAATATCGCAAACGTACTAATGTGATTGTCACAGGTTGTTATCATCAGGTTTGTGATAAATTTCGCGAAAACTGGGACTTATCAGGTATCCAGCAGGATGCACAATTATTGTTTGAAGTCGGGTATGACTTAGTATCATCGGATGATTGGCCAAAGTGGAAAGCAACGAGTGAGTTTCAGCGGAAGTAGGATGTAGGGTTCAGGCTTACGCTTTTGCAGCGTAAGCCTCTTTTAAGCTAAAACCATGCCCTTGCCGACGCTGCGCAGGATGTCAGTGCCCGCTGGGCATAAAACATTCAATGACGACCCCCAATGTCAGACTCGCCCAACAAAGAATACCAGCGGTATCGCTACAACCTATCGAATACAAATATCCACACCCACACCTTCTAAAACAAGCATTGTTCTTACTAATTCCTTTCTAGTGTAAGAAAATCACAGTTTATCCTTGCTTTTTTCGCTCAGACTGGCAAATTCAAATACGCGAAAACATATCTAAAAATATCAACAGATTTCGCTTTTTCCGGCTTGTCACAATAGCAATACCAAGCCCCTTATTAACACCAAGTAACTCAAGAGAAACATTTTTATGTGTGGTATTTTCGGTATTCTGGGTATCAAAAGCGATGCAGCAGAACTTAGAACGCAAGCGTTAGAACTTTCCAAATTACTCCGTCATCGCGGTCCTGACTGGTCAGGTATTTGGAATAATGACAATGCTATTTTATGTCACGAACGTTTGGCGATAGTCGACGTTGACACAGGCGCTCAACCGCTAATAAGCCGCGATAATTATCAAGTGTTAGCCGTAAATGGCGAAATTTACAACCATAAGGCCTTGGAAACTGCGCTAGATACACCTTATGACTTCAGAACCAAGTCTGACTGCGAAATCATTCTGCCTTTGTACCAGCAAAAAGGTATTGAGTTTATCGACGAATTGGAAGGTATGTTTGCCTTTATTCTCTACGATGCAGAGCAAGACGCGTACTTGATTGCGCGTGATCATATGGGCATTATTCCTTTGTATACTGGTTATGATGAACACGGCAATTTATATGTTGCTTCAGAAATGAAAGCGTTGGCTCCTGTGTGCAAAACCATTCAAGAATTTCCTCCTGGTCATTACATGTGGAGTAAAACAGGCCAATTAACCAATTACTATCAACGTGATTGGATGGACTATGAGAATGTCAAAGACAACGAAACCAACCTTGAAGATCTAAAAGTAGCTTTTGAAAAAGCAGTTAAGTCACACTTAATGTCTGATGTGCCTTATGGTGTGCTTTTATCAGGCGGGCTTGACTCTTCTTTGGTCTCTGCGGTAGCAGCTAAATACGTGGCTAAACGGGTTGAAGATGGTGATCAAACTGATGCTTGGTGGCCACGTTTACATTCTTTTGCTGTTGGTTTAGAAGGTGCACCCGACCTGATTGCAGCACAAAAAGTGGCTAAGATGATAGGTACGGTGCATCACGAAGTGCACTTTACTGTGCAAGAAGGTATCGATGCCTTACGTGACGTCATTTATCACATAGAAACTTACGACACCACCACAATTCGTGCCTCTACTCCCATGTATTTGCTTAGTCGTAAAATAAAGGCTATGGGCATAAAAATGGTCTTGTCTGGTGAAGGTGCTGATGAAATTTTTGGTGGGTATCTGTATTTCCACAAAGCACCTAATGCTAAAGAATTTCATGAAGAAACCCTGCGTAAACTTAACCGCTTGCACATGTTCGATTGCGCCCGTGCCAATAAATCCACTTCGGCTTGGGGTGTTGAGGGGCGAGTGCCTTTCTTAGATAAAGAATTTATGGACGTGGCCATGCGCTTAAACCCACAAGACAAAATGTGCCTTGATGGGAAAATGGAAAAATGGGTATTGCGAAAAGCTTTCGATAATAACGAGTATTTACCTGCTGAAATATTGTGGCGTCAAAAAGAGCAGTTCAGTGACGGTGTCGGTTATTCATGGATTGATTCACTTAAAGAGTATATCAAAACTCAAGTCACTGATCCGCAAATGGCTTCGGCAGAATTTCGTTTCCCCGTGAACACACCTGATACAAAAGAAGGTTACTTTTATCGCAGCATTTTTGAAGGTTACTTCCCGCAGGAAAGCGCCGCCAAATGTGTCCCGAGTGGCAAATCTATCGCTTGTAGTACAGTAGAGGCCTTAGAGTGGGATGCTAGCTTCAAAGCCAATGCGGACCCTTCAGGTCGTGCAATGAGTTCAGTTCACGGTAAAGGCTAAGTGATAAGTCACCGAATCTATATATATTAAGAAGATAAAACCAGAGTAACCGCTCTGGTTTTTTTATGGTTTAATCGGATGGTTAATCTTACCGTCAAACCATAATTCCTTTCTGTCTAAGGGAGTCTCTTCTGGTAGAAAGGCATTTTCTAACGGGTAAAACGTTCTATTTTCAATCTGTGCTTTTTCAATATAAGTTTTATAACTTTCTACAAATAATGCTTCATACGTTCCATTTTCAATGGCTTTCTCAAGTCCTGTTTCAATCAGATTTGCCAATGGCACACTTTTTTTATTCACAAAAAAGTAAATAGCCGCGGGATAGCGTATCCCTAGAGAGGGCTGGATTTGGATCTGTATTTCATTTGCTACTTTACTTCTTTCCAACTCTTCCCAAACTTCAATAATGGAACGAGGGAAAAAATCGCCTTGTGCCCTACCGAGCATTTTCATAAGAGAGGTTTGATTGCGCTCGGTGATTACATCGAAACCATTTGATTGTAATATTTTTGTGTCTGGCCATTCTCGCCCCTGTAATGGTGAAAGTTTAACTAAATGCTCGAATTGCTGAATATAGGTAAAACGTTCAGCCATATCTTGTCGAATTAAAAATAGACGCCATCCAATCAACCCTTTAAATATTGGAATGCGTATTGGCAGTAAATCTTTTTCACGCTGAACATTGGTCATACCCCAAACAATGTTTATTTCTCTGTTGTCTTGCAGCCTATCTATGGCCTTGCCTTTAGACAAAAAATTGTCCGAGGGTATCAGTTGATAACTCACCCCCGTTTGATCCAAAGCCAATGCCAACAGTTTTATTGGATACTCATCAATTGTTGACGCAGTTTCCAGCGAACTAGGAAAAGTTATTTGCCATGATGCACTTTTAGCATTAACACTAAAAAGTAGGATAAACACAGCAATTATTATATTCATAAGTCACTCAGCAAAGGAAAAAATATATTTAAGTTTATTTTCGTCAACAACAACTGCCACAATCATCTTAAGTAGTTTATCAAGAATTTTGCAGGAATCTGACGTTATCCACCAAAACATAATTACTCTTGTTCGTCAAAAATGCGTTTGCATAAATATCCAAAAAGCATCCTGAATAAACGTGCATAAATAGCGTAATAAGCAAGTACACATATTCTGTGCTTAAAACCGCTATTCGATCCCAATAAATTTATGAGTTTGCAATGACAAACGCCAATTACGCGCTATGCAGGTTTTAATTGCAAGGTCAGTTGCACGTTTTTGTTGGCTAATGGGCTGTAAATAAATGTTGGGTACAGCTTGGTCACCTAATAGTGTTAACACCTCGTCTAGCTCTTCGATATGTTTTTGCATGGCTATCGGATGCTTAATTTCATTTGCTCGGCGCATTGCACTGCTTAATACAGCCCTGCCTCCCGGCATATTAACTTTGGGTGAAACAGTCACCCACGTGTCGGGGTGGGCAATGATTTCATATGTACCGCTAGTTTCAATTTGCACCGAATAACCTTTTACTATTAAGCTGCTGGTGATGTCAGTCAAATCATACAAACAAGGTTCGCCGCCCGTGATCACAATATGTTTAGCCACATAGCCGTAAAGATTAAAAAGGCCTAATAACTGTTCAGAAGTTTGTTCAAACCAACTATCTGACTCAGACTTTTCGGACATCACCTTATCGCTTGTAGTTTGTAACTCAGGCGACACCACCCAAGTATGTTTAGTATCACACCATGGACAACCGACTGGACAACCTTGCAAGCGAACAAAAATCGATGGCAAGCCCGTATAACTGCCCTCTCCTTGCAAAGATTCAAACACTTCATTAATTTTATATGAACTCAATCACTTTCCTTTTTGTTTAACGCATTCCTGTTGTGGGAATTTACCGTCAAATCACTTAAAATCGTATTAATTAATTGATTATAAAGAAGCAACGCCCATGTCACAAAAGGTAGTGGTAATTTTTTCCGGAGGGATGGACTCATTTACCGTCCTAAACCTAGCAGTTAAGCAGGGCTTAGAGGTATTTGCCTTATCTTTTGACTATGGGCAAAGACACAATAAAGAACTGGATTATGCAGCACGTGCCTGCAAAACGTTAAATGTTCAGCACAAAACAGTCGATATTACAGCCATCAACCAACTGATTGGTGGTTCATCACTCACATCAGATATTGACGTGGCAGAAGGTCACTACGAAGAAGGCAGCATGAAAAGCACCGTGGTGCCTAACCGTAATATGATTTTATTATCTATGGCAGTAGGTTATGCCGTTTCAATCGATGCCAAAAAAGTTTACTACGGCGCTCACTCAGGTGACCATGCAATATACCCAGACTGTCGCCCAGAATTCGTCCACAAAATGAATGACGTATGTGCCATAGCCAACTATGAAGCAGTCGAAATTGTCACACCTTATTTGGCTGTCAGTAAAACGGCTATTTTAACAGCAGGCTTAGAAATGGGCTTGGATTACAACCTAACCTGGACTTGTTATAACGGCCGTGAAAAAGCTTGTGGTAAATGCGGAGCGTGTCAGGAAAGATTAGAAGCATTTACTGAAAATGGGGTGACTGATCCTTTAGCGTATGAAGGGTGTTGCCCTTGAGTGTTTTTTTACTGACATGTTGATGCTATTTGTAAAAAAGCAAGTCAAATACAAGGAATTTCGTACAAGAAACCTATCGATAGAGGGTTTCTCAGAACGTAAAGCATTCCTCACTAGATAAAATTACACATTGTAAATCCACATAAAAAAGCCGCACAAAGCGGCTTTTAAAATCAATTTTGAATCCCTTAGCTAAATTCTACTTATCAACCTGCTGAATAAAGTAAGTAATTTCCTTAATTAAATGTCTTAACACAGGATTTAACCGGGTATTTTTACCATTCATCACAAATAATTCGTGCTTGAATTCAAATAAATTTTTGCCGACTGGCAATAGTCCTAACCCTGCGCCTTGGTTTGTGAGTATGTAATCAGGTAATAGCCCCACATATTCACCCGTCATAATCGCAGCTAGGCAAGCATCAAAGGAGTCAGAAAAAGTTTGAATAGCCATACGTGAATCGTTAGAAATGTAATTGGCAGAGGACAAGCCAGAGATACCAATTGCTGGATAGTCTCCAATCTTAACGTTATCAGGTAAACCATCACGATATTTTGCTAGAGCATGGGAAGGTGAGCAATAAAGTCTTCCTTTACACGAAACTTCAACTGGGTGAAAAGTGACTGACTCAGGTTTAACCATATCATAAGTCGATAACACCAAATTACATTCGCCAGATAAAGCAACATGCTCAACTTCGTTATACAATCGGGTTTGAATATTCACGTGAATATCAGTGAACTTTTTCATGGTACTTTTAACGGATTTACTGACCGCCAAGTGATATGAAAGAGGTAAACCCGCCATCATCACTAAGGTGATGTTACCGGAATAATCATCGTGCAAACTCTTTAGGTTAAACACAAAGTTATCGAAAGAATTGAATATACGCTTGGTTTCCTGAAACACCACCTCGCCCTCTTTGGTCATTTGAAAACCACCCCGACCACGATGACATAATACTAAATCTAATCGTTCTTCGAGCTTTTTAATGGCAGCACTAATATTCGGTCGTTGCATCCTCAGTACAGGCTCCGCAGCAGTAAAGCCATTACAAGAGGCAACAGCGTAAAATACACGCAATAATTTGATATCAGATTCTTGAAGACGATTTAACATTGCAACACCACTTATAGGTATATTTCTTAATACTAAAGTATTATAATAGGAAAGGCTTAGCCGGATTTCAATGGTAACTAAACAAAAAAGCTAAAAAACGATTTTAGTGATAGAAAAGATATTGAACCACTTAGGACAACAGGTGGCTAGATTCACAATGTGAACCAATACAATGCTCAAGCATAATATTGTTATTTTACTGCTTATCTTATTTTATTCCTCTTTTACTGTGCTGCAGATAGTCTTTTGCCTATTCTATTCATTGCCTAATAGTTAACCAAAGCAGCACACTAAGACTTTTTTATGTCAGACATTTGTGCTGGTACCGTGTAGTTTGAATCGCTTTGGATTTATTAGGAATTTTTCACTATTTGAGCTCGATAGGCTTCAATATCATCACGAAAATTCGCAGCCTTTTCAAAGTCCAAATCCTTCGCAGCTTTAAACATAACTTTTTCCAGTTCAGTAATTTTTTGCAAAAGTTGTGGTGTGCTAAGTGAATTATATTTTTTACTCGACTCAGCAACTAACCTGAGTTTCACTTTACCATCAGAACTGCCGTCTCCCACATCCATGATGTCGGTGATGGGTTTATTCATCTGCGTGGGAATAATGCCATGCTTAAGATTGTAGGCCCGCTGTATGTCACGACGTCTATCAGTTTCTTCAATAGCTCGCTGCATCGAGCCGGTGATCCTATCAGCATATAATATTGCTCGGCCGTTGATATGCCTTGCTGCCCGCCCCATAGTTTGAATTAAGGATTTATCAGAACGCAAAAAACCTTCTTTATCTGCATCAAGAATAGCCACTAACGATACTTCAGGCATATCAAGTCCCTCTCGCAGTAGATTGATCCCCACTAACACATCAAACTTACCAATACGCAAATCACGTATAATTTCAATACGCTCGACTGTATCTATATCTGAATGCAAATAACGGGCTTTTACGCCGTGCTCATCAAGATAATCACTTAAGTCTTCAGACATACGTTTAGTTAACGTGGTGACTAGCACCCTTTCATTAACTGACACACACTTATGGATTTCAGAGAGCAAGTCATCAACTTGTGTGCCTACGGGGCGTATTTCAATTTCTGGGTCAAGCAAACCTGTAGGACGTACTAGTTGCTCAACTATATCGTCTGGTGCAATCGCCAGTTCAAATTTACCAGGTGTGGCAGATACATAAATAGTTTGTGGACTAATTTGTTCAAACTCCTCAAACTTTAGAGGTCTATTATCTAATGCAGAAGGTAACCTGAACCCATATTCGACTAAGGTTTCCTTACGAGATCTGTCACCTTTATACATCGCACCGATTTGTGAAACAGTCACATGGGACTCATCAATAAACATTAAGCCATCTGATGGGAAATAATCAATCAGGGTGGGAGGTGGATCACCCGGGGCGCGTCCTGATAAGTAGCGAGAATAGTTTTCAATGCCTGAGCAATAACCCAACTCCTGCATCATTTCCATATCAAATTGACAGCGCTGGGAAACGCGCTGCTCTTCCACTAACTTGCTAACGGACTTTAGCTGTTCGCGCCTTTCTTTGAGCTCGACTTTGATATGTTCAATCGCATCAATAATTTTTTCTCTAGGGGTGACGTAATGGGTTTTTGGGAAAACCGTGGCGCGTGTCACTGTTTTCTCAACTGCACCAGTAAGCGGGTCGAAAATGCTGATGCGTTCAACTTCCTCATCAAACAATTCCACTCTTATGCCATGTCGTTCTGAGTCAGCAGGGAATATGTCAATCACATCACCACGCACTCTAAAAGTACCGCGGTCAAATGCGACATCATTACGGGAATATTGAATTTCAACCAAACGACGTAAAATATCACGCTGATTCATGATATCGCCTTGACGAAAATGCACCAACATTTTCATGTAAGATTCAGGATCGCCCAAACCATAAATGGCCGACACACTGGAAACAATAATAACGTCGCGTCTTTCCATCAGGGACTTGGTGGCTGATAAGCGCATTTGTTCTATGTGTGCGTTTATCGATGCATCTTTCTCAATAAATGTGTCGCTGGAGGGCACATAAGCCTCTGGTTGATAATAATCGTAATAAGAGACGAAATACTCCACCGCATTATTGGGGAAAAACTCTTTCATTTCACCGTAAAGCTGTGCAGCTAACGTTTTATTATGTGCCAATATCAGCGTTGGCCGCTGCACTTTCTCAATCACATTGGCCATAGTGAATGTTTTTCCAGAACCCGTGACACCTAACAATATTTGTCGTGCTAGACCATCATCTAAACCGTCTACTAACCCTTTAATCGCACGGGGCTGGTCGCCACCAGGCGAATAACTGGAGGATAATTCAAATCTTCTACTCATAAATCTTATTTACTCAATACACTTTGTTCAAATCGAGAGGCAAGGATGGTCTTACACCAAATAAAAGCAATACAGCCAACCGTAAGGTTAGCGAATGCTCCTGCCCAAAAAAGTCCGGATAAATTAAACCAATAACTGCCTAAAATAGAAAAAGGCACAAAAAACACAAATAAACGCATAAAATTTAATGATAGCGCTGACATAGGCATATGCATGGCATTAAAGGATGAGTTGGTCAGGATCGTCACCCCTTGCAATCCATATCCTAAGGGCACAATCACTAGAAACATGATTATGGTGGAGGCAACTTTTTGCTCATCGGTAAATATATTGGCAATGACACCTGAGAGTAATGCCAAAACAGCAAAAATAAACAGTTGCCATACAATCACAAACTTCACACATAAACTATATGCCTGCATGACTCGCTCTAACTTATTCGCCCCAAAATTTTGACTAATGAAGGGTGGCAATGACATCGACAAAGACAATACCACTATACTAGCAATAGATTCTAAGCGACCACCGACGCCCCAGGCAGCAACAGCTTCTGGTCCATAATCTGCAACGATTGCTGTGACTATACCAGCAGAAATGGGGGTTAACATATTTGCTCCAGCAGCAGGTAATCCAATCTTTAAAATACTACCTGCACTGCGCTTTAACTGTTGCCAGCTAAGTAATTTAGGTTCAATCAACTTTCGCTTTACAGCCAATATATACAATATATAAAACAACCCAACTGCCCAGGCTATCAGCGTAGCGATAGCCGCTCCTTGAATGCCAAGCGCTGGCACTGGGCCCCAGCCAAATATAAGTATCGGATCTAGTATCGCATTGATAAGCCCAACGAAGGCCATCACATAACTAGGTGTTTTAGTATCACCTGAAGCACGCAACACACTATTACCGACCATAGGCATTGCCAGAAATACACCCGCGGCATACCACACGAACATATATTCTTTAATAAAGACTAATTGCTGCTCATCAGCCCCCATCAGACGAAAGATAGGTTGCATTGTCATAACGCCGATAATAGCTAAAACAATGGCTAGCAACATGGTTAGCATCAATGCGCCCGTCGCTGTCTCCTTTGCTTGGCTGTGTTGACCTGCGCCAAGCAACTTAGCAATAATTGCTGAAGTACCAATACCCAGCCCAATATTAAGACTAATAACCGTAAAGGTAACCGGAAAAGTAAAACTGATAGCAGCAAGTTGTTGAGTACCTAACATGCCAATAAAAAAGGTATCCACCAAACCAAATGTCATAAGTACAATCATACCTACTATCATAGGCAGAGTCATTTTACGCAGCGTTAAAGTAATATCGGTATTTAACAAATCTGTGGGGAGTGATGTTTTAGTGTTGAAGGTCAATATTACTCTCTCTTAATTGAAAATGTTGATGGTAAATAGTTCACCTAGCTCATAATCACATGTCACAGATTTATACCTTAAAATTTCAGTTATCCGTAATGGAGTCTTGGTAAGGTATTCAAGATACTAATAATACGCGATTCCTCCTTGAATTTTATTATATTTATTATCATTAATGTTATGAAATTGTTACAATATTCATCATTTACAGACGTACCTTTTTAAATACACTTGATTGTCTTTTTTGTGACATTTAAAGTTTTCTTACATTGCATCACTGTAAGAAAATGACATTGTTTAAAAAAAAATCGATTCAAAAAATAAAAAAAACGCTATTTTTATTTTTTTCTTTAAAAACAACACACAAGCGAAACACAACATAATTTAGAGTAATATTTTTATTCGTGGGACAAACTCAAAAAAATCATAACCTATTGTTTTAAATAAAATTATTAAATATCATTAATAATACTCACTTCAACTCTTGACATTTATTTGATAAGCATTTGATAATTTCAAACAATTTAATCCACAAGGTTATCCACAAGTTTCGTGGATAACTGCCCTCGCCCTTTATTTGGCGTACATTGACACCACTGTGTGGTTTTATTTCAGTTGGTGACCACTAACCTTAGCGTGACTGACGAATGTTACACATTCCTCAAACACTGGCGTTATGTACAGTTATCAATAAATTGTTAATAACAATTAGCTATAAAGAAGAAAAAAAATAGCCTTTATTGGATCATCATATTGGCAAACCAAAATCGAACAAATTTGAAGCAATAAAAATGAGTTTGTTTAGATATGTGGTTAATACGCACAAATTGAGTAAAAGTTTATAAAAATATAGTTAAAAACCTCACTTTGAGTGTTGACAGCGAGCGGTATGCTCATTAATATTCCGCCCCGTTGAAAAGGCACCTAGTTTAAAACTAAGTAACGTTTTAACGTAAGTATAATGTTCCCCCTTAGCTCAGCTGGTTAGAGCGACGGACTGTTAATCCGCAGGTCCCCTGTTCGAGTCGGGGAGGGGGAGCCAAATAATACTTACAGCTACATATTACTTAAAAAATGATATCTAGCCAGAAATTGAATTCCCCCTTAGCTCAGCTGGTTAGAGCGACGGACTGTTAATCCGCAGGTCCCCTGTTCGAGTCGGGGAGGGGGAGCCAATTCAAGACTTATACATTTCCCCACTTATTAATCCCAGTTATCGACCCTTATTTTAATAAAAAACACTTAAAATTAATAAACTTTCGAATATCAAGTTGTTAATGGTCACTTAAATAAAGATAATAACGTCGCATTAATAACTCCTGGCTAATATCTACTTTACATGACCGAATTCTTATTATTATTAATTGGTACCGTGCTGGTGAACAACTTCGTGTTGGTTCAATTTTTAGGCTTGTGCCCATTTATGGGAGTGTCAGGGAAATTAGAAACAGCTATTGGCATGTCTATGGCCACTACCTTTGTGCTAACGCTTGCCTCGCTTTCCAGCTATTTAGTTGAACATTATATATTACTGCCGCTGGGTATCGGCTATTTGCGTACGCTGAGTTTTATACTAGTGATAGCCGTTGTAGTGCAGTTCACAGAAATGGTAGTACACAAAACTAGCCCAACCTTATACCGCCTATTAGGTATCTTTTTGCCGCTCATCACCACCAATTGTGCTGTCCTAGGGGTTGCACTATTAAATATTAATCAAGAACATAATTTTATCGAATCTGTTATCTATGGCTTTGGTGCCGCTGTTGGTTTTTCTTTAGTACTGATTTTATTTTCCGCCATGCGTGAACGTTTAGCCGTTGCAGACGTACCTAAACCTTTTAAAGGAGCTTCTATAGGTATGATCACTGCTGGATTGATGTCTTTAGCCTTTATGGGCTTTACTGGCTTGGTTAAATTTTAATGTCACTCACATTTGCTATTTTAACTGCCTTATTAGCCATAGGTCTGTTGGCACTCGTTTTTGGAGTGGTACTTGGATTTGCTTCTGTAAAATTCAAAGTTGAAAGCGATCCTTTAGTCGAACAAATCGATCAAATTCTGCCTCAAACCCAATGCGGCCAATGCGGATACCCAGGCTGTAAGCCATATGCTGAGTCAATAGCTAATGGTGACGAAATAAATAAATGCCCACCAGGTGGCGACATTACCATAAAAAAATTGGCTGACCTCATGGGTGTAGAGCCTAAATCTTTAGATGCGGCACACGGTCAAGAAGATATAAAAAAAATTGCCTATATCCGTGAAGACGAATGTATCGGTTGTACAAAGTGTATTCAAGCATGTCCTGTTGATGCCATTTTAGGCGCTGCAAAACAAATGCACACTGTTATCGTAGACGAATGTACTGGGTGTGATCTATGTGTTGATCCCTGCCCTGTTGATTGCATTGATATGTTACCGGTGGCAAATGGTACCTCATCCTGGCGCTGGGATATCGATGCCATACCTATAAAGCAAATAGGCTAGACAGGAATTATGCAAAATAGCTTTGAAGACATTATGGAGAAACTTGACAACCACGAATTGTGGGACTTCCCCGGAGGCGTGTTTCCTGCTGAACGTAAAACACTGTCCAATCAAACACCAATAGGTAAATTAGCCATCCCTGCACGCCTTTACGTGACCGTTAAACAGCATATAGGAGTAGAGGGCCAAATAATTGTTGATGTCGGTCAAAAGGTACTCAAAGGTCAAGCGTTGACCAAAAGTATGAACCCATTTGCGGTACCCATTCATGCACCCACATCGGGCGAGATAGCAGCCATCCATAAACATGTGTCAGCCCACCCTTCTGGTTTTCCAGAATTGACGATTGAAATAAGCAGTGACCAAGAAGACAGGTGGACTAAACTGTTCCCCCTGATTGATTATCGACATCAACCAAAAATGCAAGTGTTGACAACTATTTGTGAAGCCGGTATTAGTGGTATGGGCGGTGCTGGTTTTCCTACTCATATTAAGTCAGCACCTAAAAAAGATATAGACTTTTTGATTATCAACGGAATTGAATGCGAGCCTTACATCACCTCTGATGACCGTTTAATGCGCGAGCATGCTTGGCAAATTCGCCAAGGGATCGATATTTTGTGCCATTTACTCAAGCCAAAACACGTATTAATTGGTATTGAACACAACAAACCTGAAGCCATCGAAGCGTTACAAGTAGCATGTCGAGAAAACACCAATTATCGTGTTTGCATTATACCGACTAAGTATCCTGCTGGCGGCGAGAAGCAACTGATCCAAGTGTTGACCAACAGAGAAGTACCTGCGCAGGGATTACCAGTCGATGTGGGTGTAATCATGCATAATGTGGGGACTTGTTTTGCCATAGCAGATGCGATTTTTTCAGGCAAACCACTCATCGAAAGAGTAGTGACTGTCACGGGTGAAGCAATAAAAACCCCTGGCAATATGTGGGCACTGATTGGTACCCCTGTTTCTGACCTGTTGGCACATTGCAAGTATGAGCAAACAGGTCAAAACCGGCCAAACATTATAATGGGTGGCCCAATGATGGGCTTCAGTGTGACAAGCGATTTGGTGCCAGTGGTAAAAACCACCAACTGTATCTTGGCACCGACTGATAATGAAATCGCAGGTAATAACGAACAGCCTTGTATTCGCTGCAGTGCATGCGCAGATGTTTGCCCTGCTAGCCTGTTGCCACAACAATTATTTTGGCATTCAAAAGCCAAAGAATTAGACAAAGCGCAAGATTATAATTTATTTGATTGTATTGAATGTGGTGCTTGTGCATACGTTTGCCCCAGTGAAATACCTTTAGTTCATTATTATCGCATTGCAAAATCAGAAATAAGGGTAGAGCAAGAAGATAAACAAAAGTCAGATAAGGCAAGAGATCGCTTTGAAAAGCGCGAAGCGAGGTTAATTGCTGAACAACAGGCAAGAGACGAAAAACATCGCTTGGCGGCTCAGGCCAGAAAACAAGCTATGGCAAGTAATGGTAATACAGCTAAAGACAAGATTGCAGCAGCATTAGCTAGAGCAAAAGCAAAAAAACAAAACGCCATAATAGTGAATGAAAAGCCAATAGCCCCTGCAGAAGCTCCCCTTGCCAATAGAACAGTGCAAGAAGTGAAAACTGATGAATCTACTACATCTGCAAAAGCAGCCAGTTCAAATCAAAGGGTTCAAGCTGCCATCACTAGAGCAAAAGCAAAAAAAACGGCGGCTGAAGTAACCATCACCCAAACTGAGCAAAATAATAAAATCAACGCTGGTCAAATAATAGGAAATAAGCCTGAAATAAAGCATCAAGGCAATGATGTTAAATTTGCATCAAAACAAGCTAGCGACGCCAAGATGAAGGAACAAGCTGATGTCAATCATAGCCTCCACACAGCTGATGATTCCCCGCAACCTCAAAAGCAGGTAATAACTGACAGTAAACAACTCAAAATAAATGCTGCCGTAGCGAAAGCAAAACATGAAGCTCAAAAAAACGCAAGCCGTCAAGACTTGCCAAATCCAGCGCCAGCAGCCAATATGAATAGCCCCCAAATAAACATTTCAGTTGAACTAGCTAAAACACAAGAACAACAAATAGATATGAAAAAGCGCAAAATTACGGCGGCATTGGCTAAAGCCAAGGCCAAAAAAGCAGATGAAAAAGAAAAGACCAGCAAAGTAGATAAGTCCTCATGAGATTTAGGTTAGCCAGCTCGCCGCATCAGCATATTCGACGTGATACCGGTCAAGTGATGCGCTTAGTCATTCTCGCTATGGTACCGGGTATATTAATGCAAACCTGGTTCTTTGGTTGGGGCACGATCATCCAGGTTGTACTTGCAGTCATAACGGCAATTGTCACCGAAGCTGTCATTTTAGAGTTGCGTAAACGCGATTTTGAGCGAGCATTAAAAGATTATAGTGCGGTTTTAGCCGCGATATTATTGGCAGTGAGCATTCCACCTTTTGCCCCTTGGTGGGTGATTGTGATTGGCACATTTTTCGCCATTGGTGTGGTTAAACAATTATATGGAGGTTTAGGTTTTAATGTGTTCAACCCTGCGATGGCGGCTTATGTCATGTTGTTGGTATCTTTTCCTGTGCAAATGACTCAATGGCTACCACCTGTCAATCTGGCACAATATAGCCATAACTTCATGGATGCACTGTACGCAGTTTTTACTGATTTCAGTGTGGAGGGTTTTAGCCTTGCACAACTCCAAACTGGCATCGATGGTGTGACTATGGCCACAGGGCTGGACACTGTCAAAACAGCAATGGCTCAAGGACTTACCTATTCAGAAACAATTGAATTACCCATTTTTGATAGTGTCATTTCTGGATTAAGTGTGGCATCAAGCTGGATAAGCTTGGGTTATCTTCTCGGCGGCCTATATTTACTCAAACAAAAAGTCATTAATTGGCATATACCCGTTAGTATGATGACAGGGTTGTTTATCTGCTCGTTAATAATGTCGATGGTAGACAGTGATTTATACCCATCCAGCCTGTTCCATCTGTTTAACGGAAGTATCATTATCGGCGCCTTTTTTATTGCAACCGATCCGGTATCTGCATCGACCACGAATAAAGGTCGAATAATTTTTGGCGCAGCTATTGGGGTATGGGTTTACATCATAAGAGAATGGGGGGGGTATCCTGACGCTGTTGCTTTTGCAGTATTAATAATGAATATGGCGGTGCCTTTGATTGATTATTATACACGTCCACGCACATATGGTCATACATCAAACAAGCGAGCACCCAAAGACAAGGCTCAGTCATGACAAAAAGCATGCAACATACTATGACCAAAAATGGCTTGATATTAGCGGTTTTCGCGATAATCACAACGGGACTCATTGCGGTTACCTTCTTTGGTACTAAAAATCAGATTGCTTTACAGCAGCAACAAAAACTCTTATCCATTCTTAATGCGGTTATTGATGAAAATAGTTACGACAATATCATCCAGTTAGACTGCGCGTTGGTGACTTCAGCTGAATTGTTAGGTTCAAATCAGCCACAGCATATTTATCGAGCAACTAAACAAGGGCGAGCTGTTGCGGCGGCTATCGAAACTACAGCGCCAGATGGTTATAGTGGAAAGATCCAATTAGTGGTGGGCATCACCAGTTCTCAAGCAGGTTCAGCCACAGTAACAGGTGTCAGAGTACTGGAACACAAAGAGACCCCAGGCTTGGGTGACAAAGTTGATTTGCGGATTAGTAATTGGGTGCTGGACTTCAACAATCAAACTTATAGTGAAGAAATAGCCACCAATTGGGCAGTCAAAAAAGACGGAGGGCAGTTTGATCAGTTTACAGGTGCCACTATTACCCCTAGGGCAGTGGTCAGTGCAGTTAAGTTAAGTATCGATTATTACTCAGCGAATCAAGCCGCAATTTTTAATGCGGTTAACGAGTGCGCAGTAAATGCCGTTTCTGAAGACGCAGTTGCTAAGAATGAGAACGAAAGTGATGAATGAGTTTAAAGAGTTAAGCTGGCAAGGACTTTGGAAAAACAATCCTGCCTTGGTACAGCTATTAGGTTTATGCCCTTTGCTCGCAGTAACAGCCACAGTCACCAATGGTTTAGGTTTAGGTCTTGCCACCACTCTAGTATTGATCGGATCAAATACAACAGTGTCGATAATCCGCAATTGGGTACCAAGCGAAATTCGGATCCCAATTTTTGTGATGATCATCGCTGCATTTGTCACCATAGTGCAGCTATTGATGAATGCCTACACTTTTACACTCTATCAAGCCTTGGGTATTTTTATCCCACTGATAGTCACGAATTGCGCCATTATTGGACGGGCTGAAGCCTATGCATCTAAAAATACGGTGGGGAAATCAGCTTTCGACGGGTTAATGATGGGACTAGGTTTTACTGTGGTATTAGTATTATTAGGCGCGATGCGCGAATTATTAGGTTATGGCACCTTGTTTGATGGTGCCAATTTATTGTTAGGTGATTGGGCTACTGTCTTAAAAATCACGGTATTTGAAACTAATAGTCCGTTTTTATTAGCTATTTTACCCCCTGGTGCTTTTTTATGTATGGGCCTGTTAATCGCCCTTAAAAATATATTAGATAGTCATATGGAAAAATTGTTTGCTGCCAAGACTGAAGAAAAAGTGGTCCAGCGGGCACGCGTTACCACAGAGAGCTGAAGCTACAAGATACATATCTGCTCACCCTGCGATACAATATTTATTAGAGTGTAAAACGATATCAAATGAATAAACTCAAACGTTTAGAAATGTTGACTCGCTGGCGCGAAGCTAACCCGCATCCTGAAACAGAGCTTAATTTTTCTAGCCCATTTGAGCTGCTAATTGCGGTCATTTTATCTGCACAAGCAACCGATGTAAGTGTTAATAAAGCAACCGATAAGTTGTACCCAGTAGCGAATACCCCAGAGGCTATTTATGCCCTAGGTGTAGATGGCTTAAAAACCTACATCAAGACCATTGGTTTGTTTAATGCCAAGGCTGAGAACGTGATTAAAACCTGTGGCATGTTAATTAATCTTCATGAGTCAGTGGTACCACAAGATAGAGAGGCACTAGAAGCCTTACCAGGCGTGGGCCGAAAAACAGCTAATGTAGTATTAAATACTGCTTTTGGCTGGCCTACCATAGCTGTAGACACGCATATTTTTAGAGTATCGAACAGAACTAAATTAGCTATGGGCAAAAACGTTGATTTAGTTGAGCAAAAATTGTTGAAAGTGATACCTGCCGAATTTAAGGTCGACGTGCATCACTGGTTGATTTTACATGGCAGGTACACATGTATTGCACGTAAACCTCGCTGCGGTTCATGTTTAATTGAAGATTTATGTGGATTTAAAGATAAGACTGAAGACTAGGAAATAACAATGGAAGGCACAAAGCGAGCCAATATAAAGATAGGTGCACAAGTTTCTATCGTGCTTAAACAAGACCAAAGAACAGGTGATTTAACTGAGGGTGTGGTCGAAAAAATCCTCACCAACTCGCCCAATCACCCACATGGCATTAAAGTGAGATTAGACAGCGGTGAAGTGGGCAGAGTTAAACAAGTTCATCAGTAAAAACCCATGCTCTAACACCTCCAGCAATATTCAGTTGAACTGAAAGTGCCATTATTGTTTGCATCCCAAGCCCGTCGTCCATCGCTGTAAAAGGCAACCTTTCCGTCACCTACTTGGGAAGTGTTAGCTAAAGGCTTAGCTTCAATAAGATAAGCACTGCCACTGGCTGAACTAATATACAAATCATATTTGCGATTATCATAGAGCTCAGCAGATGGCGAATGCTGATGGAAAATAGCGGGCTTCCCCGTATCTGCAGCAGAATCTGCGGCAGCTTTATAACTAAAACTGGCTGCTTTGTGTCGCTCCATAGCAGCCGCTAGGCTCATCAAATCAGCTTGGGCCGCCCTTCTATTAGTACTAACAGCGAACCCTTGATAACTGGGATATGCAATGCTGGTAATAATGCCAATGATAGCCACCGTTATCATCAATTCAATTAATGAAAATCCTTTTTGCTTTTTACTCAGTGTATTTAGCGTTATTTTCATGGTCTCTCTGTCTCTGTCTTCCAACTACTTTTTTGCACTCGCTCAAAATAACTGTGAATATTTTCAGCTAAACACTCAAAATCTGAACCACAGGCAACCTTGTTACCATCTTCATCGACCTCTATGACAGTCGACGCACATTCAGTTCCCAAACAAATAATAGGTTTAATAATATCTTCAATCAAAATTTTGGTATCTGGAGCGATACCTGTTTGTTTTAATTGTGCATACCGGTCTTCATGTAACTGTGTACCATCATTATTAAGATCTATCACCGAGTTACCGTTGAGCAGTTCAACCAGATACGCACGGCTGTTTCCTGTCGGTGGCGCGCATTCGCTATCGCTAGCCGTGGCTGGTAAATAAGTGGTAAATATCACTTGATAGTCCAAAATGAGTGGTGAGGCAAGTACCTTTTCTCCGCCTGTTTTAAGACTAATATACCAACCCCGTGACTCTGCAAATTGTTCAAATGCTAATTCTTTAGCCACAGAATCTGAAGATGTCAGAAAATGTTCGGTGGCATCATATAAATCACTTAAGCCCAAGGGAGTAGAGGGCAAACCAAATTCTCCATCTGCATCAAGGGTAAAGACTCCGTCGTCCTTGATCATGTAGAAATGATCATTAATAGTTGTATTTAATGGATGTGCACGAAAACCAGAACCTAGAACAACTGCGTAATAGTGTTCAGCGCCCAAGCTGATCTCAGAGATGTCTGGGCCATAATAGAAGCGCCTGTTATCTTTCTCGATATCGCCAGCAAAATTAGCTAATAAGCCACCAGTGACCAAGTCCACGACAGACTCTCCATTATGGATATCCAGTCTAAATAGCTGGCCTCCCATATCTGCAACATACATATGATCGGCAAATCCATCATTATCACGATCAATCACAGAAATCCTGGCAGGAATACTATATTCCATTTCAGGTAGATTTAAGTCAGCATCAGTTTTGCTTGCAGACCAGATAAGTTCGCCGCTATCCGCGTCCACAATAAATACTGAGTTACCTACGGTATCGGTACTTCTGAGTAATTTACTGTCTTGATCTTCGTCATAACCGCCACCAAATATCAAAATATTTCTACTGGTCGCTCCCACTTTAATTTTTGTCACGGTGGGCTTTGACCACGTTTGTCCCAAATTTACAAAATCCCCAGCACCTCCCTCAATTTTAAACATTAACTTAGGGTTAGTTTTGCTGGTAATATCAAAAGCATAATAATTATTACCACCACGGCGCATGCCAACATATAAATAGATATTACTGCCCACTGTTTTGAGCACCATATCGCCATCTAAACCGTAAATGTGTGTAAATTTCGAAGAATCGGTATATAAATCATATAAATTATCCATTAAGTCTTTTGGCATAATCGCAAAATTTTCTTCACCTGTAGCGGGGTCGAACGAGTGCAAGAAACCATGATTAGTTGCCACAAAAACAGCACTGTCTGTGAGGGAATAATTAACGATGACTGGTTGAGAATGAATGGGGTCACCCATTGCTTGTCTAGCATCATCGGTACTGCCATCGCCATTATCATCCTTAACATCGACTCCACGTGCCCATTTCAATACGGTTTCACGAGCTGTTGCTGGATCTGCTAAGGCACCAACGGCTAAATCTGCAATGGTTAAACTAACGTTATCTTCATGCAAGGTGTTTTCGGTTTTAATAATAGTCCCGACACCATTAAACACATAAGCTTCCCGAGGCAAGCCCATTTTTTCAGCAGTTCCGCCCTCTCGCACGTCATTTCCATCAGCCAATAGTGACCAAAAGCTGTGGGCACTATCGTTAAAAAATCCAGTGACACTGTCCACAGCATTCAAGCCATTTTTATCCAGAATATCCAAGCCATCTAACCTATACCTCTTAACATTTCCTGGCCAAATCGCACCTTCTGCAGGCTTAAACAAAGCAAAATACAGCTCGTCGTTATGCGTTAATCGGTTAAGTTGATTCACAGCTACACCGGGTGAAACAAATGTAGCATTAACATCTTTTACCGTTTTCAATATGGATTGAAAAACCCCCACTAATTCGTCAGTATTATCAGCAGTATAGAAATCACCGTTACCGCTAATCGCTAAGTCATTCAAGAAGGCGTTTGCTGTTGAACCTGCAGCGAAGCCAATTGTGTGGGTGAAAACTCGTGTATCAATCTCTGAATCATCACCATCACCTATATTTTTAGCTAAATCTACACCGCATTTTTCTCCACCAGAACCGGTACATGACTTTCCAAGTAATGTTTCAATCTCAGTAACACTATGATTATTATTAGCTACACCATCCGATAAAAGCACGATGTGATTGTTGGTTTGGCAAACTTTATCAGTCACTGGACTGATGTAATTGGCACCTAGTGGAATATATTCATTCATACAGTATGAGCTACTCAGGTTATCTACAGTACAACCTGAAGGTAAAACAGAATCTGCTCCGATGTATGACAACCTATGACTCACTCTGGTTTTACGTCTTACTGTATTAGAAACAGATGATTGACCACGGGTTTTTCCATAATCAACGGGAAGTCCTCCATAATAACTGGCAGCCTCGTACAACGTATCGACTATGGGCGTCATTCCACTTGCACTCAATGCATCGACTTGACTGACAAGCAGTTCACGCACAGTTGAAGTACTGCCTGGCGTAGCATTTCCCTGATACTCTACTATCAAGCTTACTGAGCCTGAGGGTTTCCCATTGTAGGTGTAGGCACCTCGAACACCCACAAAATCTGAAAATACAAACATCATTTCGTTGCCAGACGTCCAACCTGCTCGCCCAACAATTTGTTCTACGATGCCAGTCACAGGAGGACTTTGATAAGTATAATTTCTATACCACCGAGGGATACCAGACCACGCAATAGCTGTCGTTTTTGGCTTATCCCTCAATAGATACCTCGGGTAGGATTTAAAACTGCTTGGATCATCTTGGTCGACCCCTGCAATATTAAAACTAGCGAATGCGCTATTACTACTTTGGTAAGCAGTAAACTCCAGATAAGCATTTAAAATACTCGCGCCTTGAGGCAACGCTATGTTTCTGAATCTGACAGCGATATACTTATTTGAAGAGTCCCTAAACGTTAGTTCTGTTCCTGTAGATTGATACCCGTCGCTGCGCTCTTCAGCATTGTTTTTTTGTGATCTAACCTGATAGCTTAACTTACCTTTCACACAACCCGTTGCAGTGGTCTCGTCATAGATAATTACTAGTTGAGGCCCCAATCCTTCACCATCTTCAAATGCAGGTGAAACACGCTCACTACTGGTGCTGATACCTTGACCATCAACAATGATGTTTAAAGAATTCCCTCCACACCAGTCAGATTGATCGACAATTTCTTGCACAATACTACTTAGATCAGGAGACACTGTTGTTTCGTTCGACACTGGCCAGTCATTATCAGTATCCCAAAGTACTGAATTAGATGTTTTAGTCCGAGCAGATATATTATTGCTAGTTTCACTGAATGTGATTGAGTTACCAATTAGTTCGCCACTAAAATTTAAGTTTGTTGCCCCACTATTAAAGCCATTTGAACTGAAACGAATATACGCATTAGTAATTATCGCACCACGAGGAATATTCAAGTCTTGATAACGAAGTCCTATGGTAACTGCATTGGTACTTTGGGATAATTTGAGCGAAGTACTTGAAAGGTTGACAGATGAAGCTATTTCATAAGCATCATCTGATGCTTGTGAAATAGAAGTGATAATTTCAGGGGAAACAGAGTCATCAATTGGCCTAACAGGGTATAACACTGGACCACCAAAATCTGAAAACCGCATTAAACCCGCGTTGATATTGGTGACAGAATTAAGCGTCTCTTTTAGTGCATTTTGTACCCGAAACATTCTTGATTCATCACCACCATCCTTACCGGTCATACTACCCGATGTATCCATAATAAAGAGTACATTGGGATTATAGGTTACTTCACTGCCTGCGGTTCCAAGGTATATTTCCACATCATCCGCACTAATAATACCACTGAAAAGCGTCAAACTAGTCACAAGCCATATTGCTATAAATTTGTTAATAGATTTCATAAAAACACCACTTATTGAGTTGCAGGTGCAAAAACTGAAGCATTGACAGAATTGGCTACAGCGTAGTTGCTATCCTCTAATTGCCCACATCCCCTGACAACAAAAATGTGACAACTAATGTTGCTACCACCAATAACATTGCTTGAGCCGACACAAGGTTGCTCACGCACAAATGCCGCACGAGACCAGCTTTTAACAACAGGATTATCAGTATAATTACCCGCACGAGTATGTTGTGTTCCCGCGCTTAAACCCGCTTTGGTAAGCACTCTATTAGTCCACGTTACATCTTCAAAACAACTCATCGTTTCAACGGTTAAATCTAAAAGATTACCTCCTCTGGCAGCGGATAATGGATCATCTAATGCTATGTTACTCAGTAATTCTTCATCCTCAGATTCAAACATCACGGCTGCGATTGCAGATTCAGCCGCGTCAAATGAAAGAGAGCGTTTTTCCATGGATGTTGCCATTTTGCTCTGCATTAAACTACTGGACACTGAGGACACACCTAGAATGGTTAGGCTCATTAATATCAGCAAAGAAAACACCATGACCATGCCAGAATTTTTATGTTTTGATAGATAACTCATATATTTCTACTTCGAGCGAAATTTTTGCTATTACGCAAAGTGATTGTGGTTTCAAACTGTTTATATAATCTTTCTTCAGAGGGTTGAATAGCTTCTTCATTAAGCAGTTTAAACTTAGGAACGGGGTTGATTAATAAATCAGAATCAGTTTTTAGTAATAGTGCAATTCGAATGGCTACAACCAATGCTCCGGCGGTTTTTTCTGCGCCTAACATGTCAGCGTCTATAAATTTTACGGGTCTTGCCGAATTGTCTTGTGAAGCAATATTATCTGTAAGGCCGTATTGAACTTGAAAACTAACCACGTCGTCCAACAAAGTGTAAGCGCTATCGTCATCAACCACTGGTTTAAGACCGCGTAACACCCTGCCATCGAACCCTCGACATTTTAGCGATGTGTCCTCTAAAAAGTATTCATTGACCACCATAAATTCTTCGTCGACATAACCATGAGTAGCGCCTCTGCAGTCTTGACGTGCTTGTAGCGCAACCATCAAAGTATCACTTGTAGTACCAGCCCCCTCAATCACACCTTTGGTTAAACCATTACTAAAATCGCCTACCGCAGGAATAGGATTATTATGTAAAAAAGCCCCTTCAACAATGATATCGACATCTTTATTGAGGTCTGGTTGTAATATATCGTAGCGCCCAGTCATGATTAAATCGTTGCGAAGTCGGGCAATAATAAAACGTCCATTTTCTTGAGCAGATGCAATTGACCGGTTTAGTCGTTCGGTAGAATTGTTGCTAATCATCACCTGCACCACGGCTGCAGATAAAATGAGCCCTAGAGTCAGGGATATCATCAGCTCAATTAAGCTAAAGCCCCCTTGTTTACTATAAGTGCTCATAATGTCACATCCACTGACACGCAGTCATGAGGTAGCGTTTCGCCAACATTACAATCATCGTTTAAAGTACGCTCAATATTTTTCCAGTTTTCCACGGGCCAACTTAAGATAACAATATGCTTCGAACCAACACTGCAAGCGTCTGTATCAGCAGTGTTATTATCCAATTCACAGCTTAAACTAATTTCTATTTCTGGATTCGCTGCCACGGCTGAACATGACACTTCATAGACATCAAAAGCGGCTAATTGAGCTGCACTGCAAGCATTGTCATTGCAGTTAGGGACCGAGATTGGGTGCTCTAAACAATAACAAGCATGTGGTAGTCCAGTGGCACAAATCATGCCGGAAAAATTATACAAATCTTCATCAAAATAATCATTATGCACCACCAAACCTTTACCAAGTGGCGAAAAAACTGCGGCGGCTCGCAAACGTTCTGTTAATTGTTGGGCAACCAATACTGATTGAGAACGACTTAATGCCTCAGAGTTTGTGAATGAACCAACAAATTGTAAATATGCTACACCAAGTAACCCCACAGATAAAATAAACAAAGTCACTAACACTTCAATCATGCCGACACCTTGCTGATTATTTACATACTGTTTTTTAGGTTTGCTATTCACGCTCTTATCTCACTCTGGTGGCAAAACACAGATATTTGACTAGTTTGGCTAAGTGTCTGTATAAATCTATATTTAGCATATTAGCTAAAAACATTGAGTATTACGTTATTAGTAAGGGAATAAAGGTATATATTTTGACTTAATGAAGATGAAGTATTCAATCAATATTTTTAATAGTACTGGACTGTAATTTATTTTTATTGTGCAAAGCATAGTAAAAGCTTGATAAATAATTAATTTCGTCCGCTAAGGCACGGCTAGAGTACTTAATAAACGGTATTTAGCTTGAAAACTTTGGCTTTGTAAAATAGGGGCAATGTTTCCAAACATCTCAATTTTTTTACTATCCCCACTAATATCAAGCCATTTCACCACAATATGAACATGTTTGAGATCGGCATGTAAAGGCAAATCTACTGGGAAAAAAGGTTCCCCGTCTTTTACCCAACTGTCAGCAATACCATTAAAGGTTGTATCGACATAATACACGTTTTCAACTTCCCATTGCGTATCATATGTTTGTAGATTCAACTCTGAAGACAAAATTACGTTACGCTCTCCTGCTAAAATAGTACCTCCCAAGTTAGTGGCTATATTCTGATATGATGTACTCCCTTCTATATGATTTAATTGCTGAAAATAGACTAAATCGGTAAATTTTTCTTGGGCAAGATGTAGGGCCACAGTATGTAAATTAATTTTTGCGTCTGCGACTACATATTCACTTTGCAAGGTGACATAACCCGTGACGCCGAACATTATGAGTAGTGAAGCGATCGACACTTCAATTAGGGAAAAACCATTTTCTGTATACATGTGCCTATCCTGAGCTAAAAATCATGCCAACTGCCGGGTACTCGAGCCACTCGTTGCAATCTCTTAATTTCTTGTAATCTTTGGATAACATCAGCCTGATATACGACACGGGTTAAAGCACCTTTTGTGCCTAGCTGATAATTTGTGACAACGGCACCAAACACCGCACTCTGTGCTTGCATATTAATATCCAGCACTTTAATTGAATCTGTAGGTCTGAATGAAAACAGTAGGCCATACAAAGTAACATTGCTCTGAAATACCACGTTTCCGTCAAAAATGACTAATATTACCGGTTCTGATTGACTTCCTATTTGTGTACTGGCACTCACTTCACAATCACCATCAACCCAAATCATCCCCCAGCTACCGATATCTAGAGTGTCACAATCTGCTAATAAAAAGTCAGATTGTTGCTGTAATTGAATCCACTCAGTGGGAGGGATATTAAACAGATAACTCACCAGTTCTTCTGGGAATGAAGCCGAAGCATCAGCTATATCAGACTGCTTGATACTATAATCAGAATAGGTGTTAGTACTACAATTACCAGCATGAAACTCACTTAAAATACAGCTATGATGATGGGTGCCAAATAAAGTAACAACAGCATCTGACCACAATGACAATGGTGCTGCAATACCTCGCCCATCAGGGTTAGAAGCCACCTCAAATTCACCTGCACTACTAAAGCCATACTTAACCATTAGCGGGGCTGGCGGTTGATTGAACAGTATTGGATAAACCAGTAATTGTTCACTAACTGTAGCCTTAGCCAAACCATCAGCAGACTTACCACTTGCTTTAATAGTGACAAGTTTTCGACTACCCGGTAAATCTTCACTGATAGCAGAAATAATAAATGTGCTGTTATCCTCTAAATTTCCTAATACCTTAACACCCGACAAAAATTTATTAACCTTAAGCATCCCTAAGCCTTGATTCAATCCTGCCTTAGCTGATAACTGCGCCCATTTTTGATTTTGGGTGTTAATCATTATTTGATGTTCAAAGGATTGAATTTTGCCAGTATAGAGTGTGACTAATGTCACCATAATTAACAACAAAACCACAGTCAGTAATATTGCTGCGCCCTTCTGGTTTAAAGTTTGTGAGGTAGACATGGTCAGCAATTCATTCATAATTTTCTATTAGTACGCTGGTGTTGATACTACGTGAAATGTCAGGATGGTTTTTTAGGCGTGCTTGCAGCTTGATAGTGACTCGCGTTTGAATAACGTGCTGGACAGCACTTTTTTCGACCATAAATTCAAGTGCCGTTACCTGAACAACGTTTGGATCAGTTAAATCATGCCATCCAGACTCATCACAAGCGGCCCCATTTAAACGGATCTCAACTGCATAATTTCTTAATCGAAAGCCATACTTTTCATTATTAGCAGAGGGATCCAACACACCATTTTTATTGCGGTCATAGGCAAAATTAATACAACTATTAACAGGTTCACCCGCATACGCCGCTAAATTCAAACTACCATCAAAGGGGTTTGAAACATTTGTGGGATTTTCAACCAACTCGTTGGTGAGGGCAAAGTATCCTGCGCGCTTGAGATCATGACTGACAACAGCCACTACGGCATTCATTTCTTCGTCTAATCTGGACTTTGCAAGTAAGCTAGAGTTTAACGCGATACCTTGCCCCACCAAAGAAGCCATTGCCGTAATAGAAGCGAGCCCTAACGTCATAGAAATCATCAGCTCGACCAAGCTATTACCATATTGTTTTACCGGCGCAACTAACATGCCTCGAATCCTCCGAGGCGACTACCTATTGCGCAAATTCTAACCCGACCCATGTTACTCAAAATTAATTTAAGTTGTTTATCCCCATCTGTGAAAACAACGGTACCTGCATGACCTACCGCCAAGCCTCTATTTGCATCAAATACAGCAACATTGTCTGCACCAAATGTAACCTTATCGATACTGACAAAACGATAATCAGTAAAATCGACCTTATATTCGACCCCGTCCAAGGAACATTCATTTGCAGTGGTACAATCACATACACCTTTATCACTCAATGCAGCACACCAGTGTTTACCTGGGCGAATAGCAACTGTCACATCAATATTTTTTGTTATGGCAGCTCCTCGGGCTTGCTGAAAGGCAAAATAGCTACTTTGCGCAGCCCCCTTTAATTGCATGTGTTTTTGTATTGAAATGATAGCGGGTGAGACAAGCGACATAAGTAGCACAATAATTGAGATTGTTATGAGACACTCTAGCAGTGTTAAACCAGACAGGTTGCGCATATTAAGTATCCTTACACAGCAGCAATTTTAAAAACGCCTATAATCAAATCCATTACTCAAAATATAGTTCAATTTATTTCAAGTGCATAAAAGGAATGGATATGCCGATGCAGAAAAAGGAAAACAATGGTCAAGATAGATTTGAATATTGTGCGGAATTAGGAATGACGCTAATTGAGTTAATGGTGGTGGTTATAATAACAGGGGTGTTGGCAACACTGATATTTCCATCTTTTGAAAAGCAAATTTTAACTTCAAGACGAGGGGATGGCATCAGTCATTTACTGCGACTAAAAATACAACAAGAGGCTTTTCGCATAGAAAACATTAGCTATGCAAAAACTGAAGAACTCAATCTAACAACCAGTAAATATTATACTTTTGTTGTCACTAATGTATCTGCTACAACCTATACGATTACCGCTAAAGCGATAGGCAGTCAAATGTCAGACAAAACATGTTTAACCATACAGATTGATCAATCATTGAATAAAACACCAGCACATTGTTTTTTCTAGGTGATAGAACACCGTTATCACTTTACGTGATGGTGACGGTAGTTTAAATGACGAATATATTTATGGGTTATCGCTCACCTTTGAGCAAGACCTTCACTATTAAGGCTCCTGCTATTTTCCAAACAAGCTCCAACAGCGGTGGTGCCCTTTCTATCTCACCACCTAATATAAAGGTCATTTATGCAATGATATGACTAACCTAATCAGAAAAACATCACACAGAAATGCGCGCACAAAAAGGCTTGGTGGTTGGATATTGGCGCCTAAAAACATAGGTCGTGACCAAAGCCATCATGGCTGCAAATATTGTGAAACGACCTGGAATAGCCACTTACACATTAACAGACATCCCAAAGTTTTCAGAAGGTAAACAGTTTTGGTTAAGCACAAACACAATCATGACCATCAATCCATTAGAGGCAACAGTTCAGAAGAAAATATAGAACAAGGTAAGCTACATATGCAATGTTACATTCGCATAAATTGTTTCGTTAGAAAAAAGGAGACATAATAAGAATGTAAATTATGCGACCAATAGCTATCTACATATCGATAACATTTGACCGATATGCTGTTGCTACAGAAAACGAAAGCCCGCACAATTGATCAAGCATCATTGATAATTAAGAGATATTTTTAATACGTAATTCTTTGGGCACTGCAAATTCAATATTTTCTTCACGACCTAGCCTTTCGATGACCTTCTCGGCTCCCCATTCTTTTAAACGGTTAACCACACCCTGCACTAAGACTTCAGGAGCGGATGCACCGGCAGTGACACCAATATTTTGTACATTTTCAAGCCATGCCTGCTGAATACAGTCTGCATCTGCTATCAAATAAGCTGAGGCACCAATTTTTTCAGCTAGCTCCCTGAGTCGGTTAGAGTTAGAGCTATTCTGTGCGCCAACGACTAATAATAATTCACAGTCAGAAGATAATTCTCTGACTGAGTCCTGGCGATTTTGAGTAGCGTAACAAATATCATCTTTACGCGGGCCTTCTATGGCTGGGAATTGTAGCCTTAATGCATCAATCACATCCGCAGTATCATCTACCGATAAGGTGGTTTGGCTACAATAATAGAGTTTGGATGAGTCTTTAACAAACAGTGCAGCCACATCTTTAACTGATTCTACCAAATAAATACCGCCTTCAGCATTATCGTATTGGCCCATTGTGCCTTCCACTTCTGGGTGCCCATGGTGGCCAATTAAAATACACTCAATGCCTTTGTTACTTGCACGCATCACTTCCATATGAACTTTAGTGACCAAAGGACAAGTGGCATCAAACACTTTTAAACCTCGCGAATCAGCTTCAGTTCGTACCGATTGAGAGACACCGTGAGCAGAAAAAATCACAATGCTATCGTCTGGCACTTCAGAAAGTTCATCAACAAATACCGCGCCGCGTTCTTTGAGGCCATCGACCACAAATTTGTTATGTACCACTTCATGACGCACAAAAACAGGTGCAGGAAACATTTCCAAAGCACGCTCGACAATAGTAATCGCACGGTCTACACCAGCACAAAAACCTCGTGGATTAGCAAGATGGATCTGCATAATTCTCCTTTTGACCTATTAAAATTAGTGTTAATTGACTGACAGTATTTCTACATCAAAGGTGATAACCTGACCTGCCAAAGGATGATTAAAATCTACTGTTACCGAGTCTCCCGTGACTTCGCGCACAATGCCAGGCAACTCTGTACCATCTGGCTGAGTAAAAGCGATAATCATACCTTCTTCGGCAGGTGTCTCTGCACTGAATTTACTACGCTCAAGATGGTGCAAATTATCAGGGTTAGGCATACCAAATGCGTCATCAGCTTCTAAGGTAAATGACTTTTTATCACCCATTTGAAGACCTAATAAACAATCTTCAAAACTGAGCGTTAGGCTTCCATCCCCCACCACTAACTTAGCCGGTTTATTATTCACTCGAGTACTATCTGCGGCCGAACCATCGGATAATTTCAAGTCAAAATGTAAAATCACTTCACTACCTTGTTTTATCAACTTTTGCTCTAGCTCAGCCATGTTTTTCCTCTTTGTTCTTAAACATATCAATAATCAACAAAACGGCACCTATACATATGGCACTGTCGGCCACATTAAATGCCGGCCAATACCAATCTTGATAATACAACACTAAAAAATCTACTACGTATCCGTAGACTAATCGATCAAAAGCATTGCCTATAGCACCGCCAACAATCAGGCTAAAAGCAATGGGTAACATTATCTGTTGTTTTGTGGTTTGTTTTAACCACCACAGCACTAAAGCACTGACAGCAAAAGCAATAATAGTGAAAAACCAGCGCTGCCAGCCACCGGCATCATGTAAAAAACTAAAAGCCGCACCATAGTTATATACATGAGTAAGATTAAAAAACGGCAATATCTGAATGGATTGATAGAGTTCAATATTCTCAAGCACTAAAGCTTTGGTATATTGATCCGTCACTAACACCAACACAGATAACCATAAAAAACGATACCCCGTTTGAGTAAAGAGTCTATGCATAGGCGCGTATTTCGCCTTCGCCTTCAACATTATCTACACAGCGATTGCATAGCTCGGGGTGTGCAACATGATTACCAATATCTTCACGGTGATGCCAACAACGACTGCACTTTTGTGCTGATGAAACAGACACCGTCACCGACAACCCCTGCACTTCTGTTGCCACCGCATCTTGTGGTGCATCATTGCTTTGGATGACTGTCGCCGCAGAAGTGATCAAAACAAAACGTAACTCATCCTCAAGTTTGCTGAGTAAAGTAAACAAATCACCGTTTACGTATAAAATGACTTCAGCTTGTAATGAGCCTTTGATTTTTCCCTCTTTGCGGGTTAATTCAATACAGCGGTTCACTTCATTTTTGACTGCTAGCACTTGTTGCCAAAAATCGTTGTTAAAATCACCGGATAAAGTGACTTCATCTAAACCGTTATACCATTTACCAGTAAAAACAAATTCATCTTGTTGCCAAGGCATTTCTTGCCATAATTCTTGGGCAGTAAAACTGGTAATAGGCGCCATCCAACGCACTAATGCTTCGATAACATGATATAAAGCACTTTGACAAGAGCGACGAGCCAGGCTGTCGCCTTTTGCGGTATATTGCCTATCTTTAACTATATCCAGATAAAAACTGCCCAACTCAATAGAGCAGAACTGCATTAACTTTTGCATTACGACCAGCATGTCATATTTTTCATACGCTTCAATGATTTCTTGTTGGATGCTATAAGCACGACCCACCACCCACTTGTCTAGTTCCACCATATCTTCTATGGCCACTACATCCTTACTGGGATCAAAACCATTAAGATTGGCTAATAAAAATCGAGCGGTATTTCGAATGCGTCGATATGCATCAGCAGAGCGATTTAAAATTTCATCTGATACCGCGATTTCACTACGATAGTCTGTAGACGCCACCCATAAACGCAAAATATCTGCGCCTAGTTTGCCCGTGACTTGCTGAGGTGCAATAGTATTACCTAAAGATTTTGACATCTTTTTACCTTCACCATCGACAGTAAAACCGTGGGTCAGAACTTGCTTGTATGGTGCATGACCTGTTGTAGCTACAGAGGTCATTAAAGACGACATAAACCAACCACGATGTTGGTCTGAACCCTCTAAATATAAATCAGCGGAAGCTGGAATATCATCACGTTGATCAACCACAAAATAATGGGTGACACCCGAATCAAACCAAACATCTAAGGTGTCTGGTACTTTTACAAAGGTTTCAGCATCGGCACCTAATAATGATTCAGGCTCAATATCCCACCACGCCTGAATTCCTTTTTGTTCTACCAGCAGCGCCACTTGTTCGAGTAACTCATTGGTACGCGGATGCAATTCACCCGTGTCTTTATGTACAAAAAGTGCAATAGGCACGCCCCATGTACGCTGCCGAGAAATACACCAATCAGGTCTTCCAGCAACCATCGTTTCAATACGACTTTCGCCCCATTCAGGTATCCATTTAGTATTATGAATTTCTTTTATCGATGCTACACGTAAGCCGTTTTTATCCATACTGATAAACCACTGCGGAGTAGCACGGAAGATAAGAGGTGTTTTATGTCTCCAACAATGAGGGTAGCTATGCCTATACACATGGTGATGTAGCAGTGCGCCATGCTCTTTTAACACGTCAACCACATGGTCATTGGCTTTAAATACATGTTCGCCGGCAAACAACTCAGTGCCTTCTAGATATACGCCATTTGCGCCAACAGGATTAGCTACTTCTAGGCCATAGTTTTTACCGACATTAAAATCTTCAAGGCCATGACCAGGAGCTGTGTGCACACAACCTGTACCAGCGTCGGTGGTAACATGCTCACCTAAAATCAACGGCACTTGGAAGTCGTAAAAAGCATGGTGTAATGCTTTATTTTCTAATTCTTGTCCTTTGCACACCCCTAGGGTTTGATAGTTTTCAAAACCAAAACGCTGCATACAATCTGCTAATAAATCGGTAGCAACCACCAAACACTCTTGACCTTGCTCACCACTGACCTGGACCAAACTGTACTCTAGCGTCGGGTGGACACATACTGCGCGATTAGCAGGTAAGGTCCAAGGGGTCGTTGTCCAAATAGCCACCGATATATTACTGGAAACCTCAGCAGAAAAACATGCAGCAACCGCTGCAGTATCCACAACCTTAAAACGCACATCAATAGAAGGAGAGTTTTTGTCTTGATATTCTACTTCGGCTTCAGCAAGTGCTGAGCCGCAATCTGTACACCAATGCACTGGTTTAAAACCTTTTTCAAGATGCCCTGAACGTACAACATGACCAAATTCGCGAATAATATTGGCTTCTGATTTAAAGTCCATAGTTTTGTATGGATTATCCCATTCACCCAAAATACCTAAACGAATGAAATCTGCTTTTTGACCAGCAATTTGTTTTTCGGCATAGTCTCGGCATTTTTGCCTAAACACAGCAGCGGAAACTTTTTTACCGGGTTTACCCACTTTTTTCTCAACCATTAATTCAATTGGTAGACCATGGCAATCCCAACCCGGCACATAAGGGGCATCAAAATCAGATAAGGTTTTAGACTTAATAATAATATCTTTAAGAATTTTATTAACCGCATGACCAATATGAATATCACCATTTGCATAAGGAGGGCCATCATGCAAAATAAAAGGCGTATGGCCTTTTTTGGTATCACGAATTTGCTGGTACAGCTTTTTCTCTGTCCATTGCGCAAGCATTTTTGGCTCACGTTGAGCTAAGTTACCGCGCATGGGGAAGTCAGTTTCAGGCAAATTCAGGGTATGTTTATAATCACTCATTGCTGGTTAAATCCAAATTGGTCAATTGTTACAGTAAAATATTAAGAGGCTGTTATACCCTTCATCCTTGAAACTGCACGTTTATTGGCTAAACTCATCCGCCCCCATCACTTAGTGAACTAAGCTCATGGGATTTCATTCGTTCGCCGTCGCGCAATTCCAATGATTTTGCGTATAGCAGTGTTTTTGCCGCTAACGCATCTTTTTTTATTTGTTGATGAAGTAACTCAAAAGAATCGAACTTCATTTCTTGCCTGATTTTACTCACTAAGGCCACAGAGATAAACTGGCCATACAAGTCACCGCTAAAATCAAACATGTGCACTTCTAATTGTGAACGTTGACCGTTCACAGTAGGTCTATGGCCAATATTCGCCACGCCCGAATAATGTTTATCTGCCACGGTGACGGTAACCGCAAACACACCATTTACAGGGGCCTTACAACGTTTTAATAAAACATTAGCTGTAGGGAAACCTATAGTTCGCCCTCTTTTATCACCATGCAATACCTTACCAGCAATAGTAAAGGGTCTACCTAACATCTGCTGAGCGAGTTCAAAATCGTTGTCGCTGAGGGCATTACGAACCGCAGTGGAGCTAATACGACAATTTTCAAGTCGAAAACTCTGAGTACTGACTACGTCAAATAAGCATTTCTTACCTTCTTCCAAAAGAGTAGAAAAGTCACCGACTCGGCCTTTACCAAAACGAAAATCATCACCCACTACCAAGTATTTAATGCCCAGTTTATCGACTAATAAACCTTTAACAAAATCAGTGGCACTAAAAGCAGCAAAATGTCGATCGAAAGTTACGCACAGCAAACGGTCAACACCTAAAGCTTTTAACTGAGTATATTTATCGCGAAGTAGACTTAAACGGGCAGGTGCCTTATCAGGAGTAAACAACTCTTCAGGTTGTGGTTCAAAAACCATCACTGTCGAAGGCAAACCTAATTCTTTAGCTTTTTCAACTACTTGGCTAAGTACAGCTTGGTGACCTAAATGCACCCCGTCAAACTTACCTATTGTTAATACACAACCGCGATGCTTATCACGAAGGTTATGAAGTCCACGTATCAGTTCCACTGCACTCTCTTTAAGCTCAAAGGCTTGCTATAAAAGCCCAAAGGCTTGCTGGAAATCAATCAAAGGGACGGATTATAACTGACTATAGACCGATTGAAAGCAGTAAACTTAAGGAATACTCATTTTTAAACAAAGGCGCGCATTAATTGCATTAGTTAGTGTTATTTTGTGACAACTTTTGATGTTGAGAAAGTCTGTTTTCTCACCCCTAGTATCAATAGGCTAATGACAAATACCGTTGCCCCGAATAAAATTAATTTAGCTAGCTCAAAAACCTTTTCGATTAATGAAAAATCAACCCAGTAGACGAGCATAGGGTTAAGCATAAAAATAACAATACCCATTAGGCTACTAGCAAACACGATTTTGACAATAAGAGTAATTGTCTGTGATGAGGCAATGTAAACGCCTCTCTTATGCAATGTTACGTAGAGAAGTAAGGCATTCATGAGGGCGGAAAGAGACGTTGCCATGGCCAAGCCTACATAGTCAAATGGCCAAACTAAAATGAAGTTAAACAACATATTCGCAGCCATACACCAAATCCCAAATTTAACAGGTGTCTTGATATCTTGTTTAGAGTAAAAGCCCGGAGCTAAAACCTTAACCAACATAAAACTCAATAAACCAAATGAATATGCCTTCAAGCTATGTGAAGCAAAAGTGGCATCTTGTGGGGTAAACTCACCACGCTGGAAAATAGTCAATAACATAGGCTCTGCCAGCATAAATAAACCTGTAGCGGCGGGGATACCCAATAAACACACCATTTTTACTGCCCAGTCAATATTAGCGCTAAACGCTTTATCATCTTTAGATACATGATTGTGTGACAAGGTCGGTAAGATAACAGTCGCTATAGCAATGCCAAATAATCCCAATGGAAACTCTAATAGACGGTCAGAGTAATAAAGCCATGATATCGAGCCGGTTCCAAGAAAACTTGCAATAACAGTATCAAACAATAAATTAAGTTGACCAACAGACACGCCAAAAAGCGCGGGAATGATTAATTTCCGCACTTTGATAATATCGGGGTCGTACCATCCCCATTTTGGTCTAACCAATAATCCTGCTTTAAATAAAAACGGTAATAAAAAAACTAATTGAAAAAAACCACCCAGAAACACTCCCCAGGCTAAAGCATACGCAGGCTCATCAAATCTTGGGGCTAAATAAATTGCGCAACTAATAATGGCGACATTGAGCAGTACTGGAGTAAAAGCAGCTACAGCAAACTTATTCAATGTATTAAGAATAGCACCGGCTAAACCGGTCAAAGATACAAATAACAAATAGGGAAACGTTATTTTTAGCATTAACGACGCCAGTTCAAACTTTTCTCCTGCTGGCTCCCCATTAACATATTCAACAAACCAACCCATTCCAAAAAGCGCTGCCAGTATTGGCGAAGCAACTACACCAACAACAGTAACCATGGTCACTATTACGCCTAAAGTGCCGCTGACTTTGGCAACAAATTGTTTTAAGTGTTCTTCATCACCTTCATGTTTAACATCAGCTAAAACGGGTATAAATGCCTGAGCAAATGCACCTTCAGCAAATAAACGCCGCAGAAAATTGGGGATTTTGTTGGCAAACAAGAATACATCAGCATTGGCACCTGCCCCCATTAAGTTGGCAATGACAGCGTCTCTTACTAAACCCAAAATACGCGAGATAAATGTCATAGCACTGACAATCATGCCTGATTTAAATAACTTACCTGACACCCAATTCTTCCTTACCAATAAAAGAGTTATTATGCTTCAACAACTAACAAAGAGTCTATTGATTCAGTCAGGCTTAGAAGGACTAATTTATGTCTGTAAAACAATTTTAATTGATTAAATTGAAAAAAATCCACTATATACCTATAAAACCCGCAAAACTAATTGACATAAACCCACTTGATCCTCATAATCCGCACCCTTGAATTTTGACTAGAATTTTTTTGGGAGTTCCAACTTGGCTAACATCAAGTCTGCTAAGAAACGTGCCATACAAGCGGAGAAGCGTCGCCAACATAACGCTAGCCGTCGCTCTATGACACGTACATCTTTGAAAAAAGTACTTTCTGCAATCGCCTCTGGTGATAAAGAAGCTGCTCAAGCTGCATTCACTGCAGCAACACCTTTAATTGACAGAATGGCAACTAAAGGTTTGATCCATAAAAATAAGGCTGCTCGTCATAAGAGCCGTCTTGCAGCACAAATTAAAGCTTTAGGTTAGATTTGTATTGTTTAAAAAAAAGCGCCGATGGCGCTTTTTTTATATCTGACACTTAAAATTTCATCTCAATTCTGACAACCATTTTTCTGCCCATGCAACAACTTCCACTTCCGGTTCAAGAGTTTCGGATGCATCAATTTCCAGTAGCTCTGTAATGGGCTTGCCTTTCAATTCAGTTAACAATTCGAAAATTTGTCGTCCTGCACCGCAGTATGTCTCACCATAACTACTATCACCAAGGCCGGCAACAGCAAAAGGTTTTTGTCCCATCAATGGAGATTGATCACGTAAGTCTTGAACAAAAAACTCTAAATTAGGCGGAATGTCACCCTGCCCTGTGGTTGAGCTAATAAACAATATAGACGAGACCTGTTTAAAGTCGTTCAGTGTCGGAACAGTAAACACTTCAGATTCTATTCCTTGCCCACTCAACATAGTTTTGACTTCTTCTGCCACATGTTGTGCATTGCCATAGACTGATCCTACAAAAATACCGATTTTACTCATATTAAAAATCCTAATTGTGTTGTGCTAATTTATTGAATTTTGGTTTTTGGAGATACCCTACACATCTACAATTTATTTATTTTGTGTATTTGATGGTGACTTACATGCCATTTTTCTAGTAAATCAAAAATATTCTTATCTAAATCGCAACGTAAAAATAACTGCGCTTTAGATACAGGGTGCGTTAGAAGCATTGACTTACATGTCAAAGCTAATTGATGAAAGTTAAATTGTTGTCGTATGAATGTATTGTGCTTACCGTCGCCGTGGGCGGTATCTCCGACAATAGGGTGGTTGATATGGGCTAAATGTCGCCGAAGCTGATGTTTACGACCTGTTTTAGGCGTTAGTTGCACCAATGAATACCGAGCAGATGCGTACTTACTCACAGCGAAGGGCAATTCAAACTTGTCTAGACAATTAAAACCTGTCACTGCTTGTTGCGCTGGTTTATCTAATTTAGTCATTTTATCAGCTATTTTGTCGTGTTTTTCCTTCAGTGCATAATCTATTTCACCTTCATCCATAATATGCCCTCGTACAATCGCCAGATAGGTTTTCTCAATTATTTGAGCGGCAAACTGTTCACCTAATTTTTTGGCAATATCAGCAGACAAAGCGAAAATCAATACACCGGAAGTTGGTTTGTCTAATCGATGAACTGGAAAAACATATTGACCAATTTGATCACGTAATAATTGAATGGCAAACTTAGTTTCTTGCTTATCCAGCATACTGCGATGCACTAAAAGCCCCAGAGGGTTATTAATAGCGACTAAATATTCATCTTGGTAAATAACAGAACGCTGCATGTTATGAAGGGGCAGAAATTAAATCAATTTGTCTTATCACTTCCATAAGCTTTGGCTTATTATAAGCAGTGCCAAAACGTTGTTGTGCCATTGGCAGCAGCTTAAAATCATCTGGCAATGTACTTTTGAAATTGACAATTACTATCATTTTTGGAATAAAAACAAACTGCAACCATTGTTCAAAAGACAAAGTGTCTAAGGCAAAGGGCAATATACTTTGAAGGGCTTTGTCTGGCGGTGTAGAACTCGACCACAACATCTCTTCTCGCAGACTTTGTTCCAATTTTATGATTAGAATTTCGACTTCTTTATGACTACGTGGCATGCTCAACTGTAATTACCTGAGGAAATAGATGTTATGTGTATTTTCTAATCATTTTAATTTTAATAAGCAAATAATGTACGTAATAATAACATGAGTCAGATCAATACTATCAGCGAATTTTTACTCCAAGCTGGCACAGACTATCGCGTTTTCGACATGGCTCGTGGTATCAGGCAACTTGAGTCTCAACTTTTTTTAGAGATCGAAAGTGCTACTTTGCCCGCTCCCTTCCCCAGACAACAGCATGCTTGGTTTGGTATTTTATTTTTTGACAAAAAAATGAGCCATGAACGTTATATTTGGTTTGTTAAATTACCTTTAGATGAACAGGGCTTAGTAATTGCTGCAGCACAACAACAGTTTTTGCAGCTAGTAGTAGAAGCATTAGGGCAGACGCTAGACAAGCAAAACAGTACAAATAATCAGCTGCCTGAAAACCCTTTTACATTTGTTCCCAACCAACAACAACTGGCTGACTTTAATAGTATCGGGCGAATTGAATTAGATATTCCCTTGTCAGAACACTTAGCTTTAGTTGAACAATATTTAACACATCCTGAACGACACGATTGGCGCACGCTTCCTCTGCAGGGAATAGCTGATTTTACCGCGTCTTTACAACACGGCCAACGCAGACATCTGTTGTTAAAACAATTCTCGACCTTACCCCCAGACATGCAATATGCTTTGTGTGCATCATTAGAGAATCATCAGATAGATGAAGATATTAGTAAATTGTTAATTAACTGGTATCACCAAGATGTCAGAGATGAAAAAAGATTACACAGTGTTCTCAGAGGACTGTGCCAAAGCCAAGATAAAACAGCAGTCAGTTCGCTGATATCTTCAGTACTCAATTCCTCAGACGGGCTAAAAAGTTCAGTACTAATGCTGATTGCCGCAAGGCATTGGCAATATTTAAAAGAATCAGCAATTCTGAGTATTTATGTCGAACTATTGGCAGTTTGCGAAGACACACCCTTCATTGGGTTGTATTCTGACTTAGTGCAAATACCAGAAGTACGGGAAGCTATGTTAGGGGTTTTACGCTGGCCCCAAAAGAGCACACAGCTCACGCACGCTATCGGTCAGCTATTTGGTCAAAATACACCATGAACTTATATGATTTAATATTACTTATTGTCATTTTTCTACTGGCAGCGATGTTTTGGCGTATTCGAGCCATATCCGAAGCTGTCAAAATACAGCTAGATGCCTACTGTGAAAGACAACAGTTGCAATTAATTAGTGTGGCCAGGGTAAAAACTCGTCTCGGAAGTTATAAAGGTAAGCTTGATTTTCACAGTGAGTTTGTCTTCGATTTTTCTGGAAATGGTGAAGATAGCTGTCAGGGTCAAGTGAATATGATTGGTCTAAAAGTACAAAATATCGATACACCAGCCTATCGAGTTGAGTAGTTTTGAGTGTGATGATAATGAACAGTTTGTGTTGTTAACAAAGTATAATTGAGTAGAAATGAAAAAGGCGTAGCCTGAAATTTTCAAGCCACGCCTTTTAGGAATTTTGAGATTCCCTCTCTGCTGTCCGTTGCAAAATTTGTCCTGAAAATATCCGTATTACGCCCTTTCCCTCTAGTCTCAATCATCCCGATGAGCCACTCATCCTAAGTGTGTCCTTATTCCTTACATCCCATAAACCCTAATGGGGCACCTTACTGGTGTATCCTAATCCTTTTACTTGGTGTTCCTTTTCAAGTATCACATCACTGTGAATCCTAATCCATAAGCTTTACATCCTTGCAAAGCACTCATCCTGAGTTCCTATCCTTTATCTCGTATCCTATACGAGGCACAGTCCATTGTGATCCTAATTCCTAAACTTTACATCCTTGCAAAGCACTCATCCTAAGTTCCTATCCTTTATCTCGTATCCTATACGAGGCACAGTCCATTGTGATCCCAGTTCCTAAGCTTTACATCCTTGCAAAGCACTCATCCTGAGTTCCTATCCTTTTGATGCAGCAGCCTTGCCGCAATTTCCTTCAATCCTAAAGTAGTCCAAGTTCATCCTTGATGTCTTCCTGACTCGTCGTGTTTCCTTGTGACAGGTGTAAATATAGAGGAACTAGGAAAGTTTACGAGGGGGTAAAAAAATAATATGGAAATATATTACGGACAAAAAAAAGGTGGACTGCTTTATTTGTTGTAAAACAATAAGTTGAAATTTTTGTAGGTGTAAAAGCAATATTAATTGACGACTTCACTTACGCCTTTGTACGAAATCTCTTACATGAAGATAGCGATATGCTTACAACCTAGTTTATTGGATTTCGCGAGGCCTGAACATCAAGTGTCCTTTAATCTGGCCTACGTCTAATTCTTCAACCAAATCGTAGTGACCATCTTCAAAAAAAGATAAGCATTTTGGCAATGTCACATACATACCAACCCCTTGACTATCCAAGTCTTCGAGCATAATACCTTCAATTGCACTCATCAATACATGTCCTAATCCATGATCTTGTTGATCAGGATGCACACCAATTAGAGACAACATGTGGAAGTGCTTGGCAGGCACACGGCTTCGCACTATAGTCTCTTTTTCGACCATTTGTTTGGTACCAAAATAACCTGCGGTCAAAAGCATTTTCAATCGCCAATGCCAAAATCTATTAGGACCTAATTTGGCATCAGGGTTCATTAAGCAAGCAACAGCAACCAATCGTGCATCATCAAACAAACCAATCATAGGCTGCTTAGCTAACCAAAAGGCATTTAATTCTTCTCTGATCGCTGAACGTAAACGAGATTCATATCCCTCTTTTTCGTATTGAAATATATCAACAAATAATGGGTCATCATAATAAGCGAGATACAATATTGATGCGGCAATCTTTAGATCTTCGGCCACTAAGTAAACCGCTTTTATGTTGGCCACGTCTGCGATTTGTTCTTCTTGCAATTCCATAACGATTGGTTCCTAGTATGTTATGCCCGTATTTTACCCTGTGGATGTTGACTTGTTAATCGTTTGTTGCAAATCAAAAAATCATTTATTAGAAACACATGTGTCGGGAAATACATCTGCGGTCTAATTGCTCACTGAGAAAATCAGTGAGCTAATGACTGATCAACATAAATGTTATAGGCGCTCTCGCCCCACCCTACCAATGCAGTATTTTTAAATATCAAAGGAGTACATTCATCTTGTGTAGTGACGCCGTCACCATCTTTACGTTGAGTTCGGTAATATAACACCTGATATGTATCGTTACCTTGGGTATAACGCTCATTAAAATCTGCAATACCCATGAGACTTAAAATTTGCTCATAAGTAGCATTTTGTTGTAATAGCGAAATATGTTTACGATTTTTTTGCTCTTTCTCTTGCCACTCAGAATGATGACCATATTCGCCATCAGTATTTACAGAAATAATACAGCCACTCAACCCAAGTGATAATCCCAATAATGCGGCGATTACTAATTTTTTCATTGATCGTTCCTTAATATTCATCATTTTAAAATGTTTAGTGTTAAGCGACTACAATAGTCAATTTGGCTATGAGTATTCAAAATTGAGGCCAAACCGTTAACCTTATGTTTTATATAAATATATGGTGATCACATGAACAAGTGGTTAATATTATATAAGTATTTCTGATAAAAATTTAGGACTTTTAACCAATCGAATGAGCAACATCGACTACATTATCAATTTGTGTTTTGACATTTCTGAGCAGGGTAAAACCCCTTCTGTGGCTTTAATCAGGAATATGGCTCATCACCCTTTAGCTATTCCCGAGGTCATTAAAGGTTTACGTCATTGGAAAGCAGACTCAAATGTCCGCCCTAAAGTCCAACACAAACAATTAAATGATGGTTCAGCCACCAACCAATCATTACAACAACGTGTCTCACAGCTTGAGACTCAAGTAGCGACTATAATGGAACAGCTAATTAGAATGTCGGATGGAGTATCGAATAAAAAGAACGGTTAATTCTTGGAAACTGACGGTTGTAAAGACTGAATAAAGACCGCTAGGTTTGCTGCCACTGCCTTTTTTGGTAAAAGTCCGACTTGCTCTAGCATCACTTCGCCGCTGGTGTTATCCACCGTAAGAATGTAATCATCTTCGTCTGTTAAGGCAACAAAGAGTGTCTCTGGTTGCTTCAACCTCCTTTTCATTAGTATGTGCCCAACCAGGTTTTGCTGTAATCGTTCAAAATCGTTCTGATTCCATGGCTGTAACAATTGTAAATAACCATTGCTTGACTCAGCACTTAGATTATCGCTCCAATATGCAGAGTAATAACTGATAACATCTTGGTGAATTTTCATTTCTAAAGCTTTTTCTAAATCATTAAAGTTAGCTGACCCAGAGCGTTTAATAGGTTGCCAAGTAACTCTATCACCTACATTTCCTGGGGTTGTATAGCAGTCTGAAGGCCATTCATTATCATATTCAACTGTGACCATCTCAGGATAATTTTTTGCTGCAATCAAATATTTTTTAACATACTCATCTAACGCAGCTGTTACTTGTTTACTCATCAACATTCTCTTTAAACGCCACCATATATCCTGCTAATCTAACATCATTTTGAAAAAATGATATCTCAAGGTTTTGACCAAAGCAGTCATGAGGTAGACTTATCGGCACAAAGTGAACATAACAATAAAGAGTGAATGTGAGCGAAATAATTGATAAACAAACGACGCTTGTCGGATTAAGTTTAGGCAAAGCGACCGAGTACAGAGAAATATACTCGCCAGACTTGTTGCAAGCAGTTCCTAGAAGCATGAATAGGGTGGAGCTAAATTTAACGGCTGAATTGCCATTTTATGGCACTGATCGATGGAATGGCTACGAATTATCTTGGTTAAATTCGAAAGGTAAACCTCAAGTAGCTATTATGCGCTGTGAAGTACCAGTGTATTCACCAAATTTAATTGAGTCAAAATCATTTAAATTGTACTTAAATAGCTTTAATCAAAGCCATTTTGACTCTATAAGTCTAGTCGCTGAAGCCTTAACGAAAGACTTATCTCAATGCGCGGGGGAAAAGGTTCAAATCGAACTCTTTAAACCAGCAGCATTTTCCCAAATGCAAATTTCTAGCCTTGATGCGGTATCTATCGACGATTTAGATATAGAAGTGAAGAACTATCAACTTAATCCATCTAATTTAATCGCCGCCGGTAAACAGATTGAAGAAACTTTGACGAGTGATTTGCTTAAGTCAAATTGTCTGATAACCAATCAACCTGATTGGGGAAGTGTTTTCATTCGTTACCAAGGTCAACAAATAAACCACGAAGGATTATTACGTTACCTTATTTCATTTAGACAACATAATGAATTTCATGAACAATGTGTAGAGCGTATATTTTGTGACATCATGACTCATTGTAAACCTAAAAAGTTAAGCGTCTACGCAAGATATACCCGGCGTGGGGGGCTCGATATCAATCCGTTTAGAAGTAATTTCGAAAAAATATACCCAGAAGTAAGGCTGGCAAGACAATAAAGAGCCTATATGCACCAAAACAACTAAATTCAGGTGATTATGCATAAGATTCAACTCAATCCTATAGGGGCTATGAGCCAACTATCTCATATGGAAGTTAACTTGCTTAGCGAGTCTTCAGATAGTGACTTATACAAACTGTTTCGCAACTGCTGTTTAGCTGTTTTGTATAGTGGTGCTGAAATAGATGATTGTGAAAATATATTCGCTCCTCACCACAACTTTTCCGTCAATTTGATTAGCCGAGAAAGAGGAGTGAAAGTAGAGTTGGTAAACCCACCAGCTCATGCTTTTGTGGATGGAGAGTTAATAGAAGGTGTGCATGAACACATCTTTTGTGTGCTGCGTGATTTATTGCATATGGGCGCAAAGTATTCAGATCAGGCGCTACGGGTGATAACAGATTCTGATTACATTACACATACTGTATTTGATATGTTGCGCCATGCGCAAACTATCAAAAATACTGCAGAATTAAACATGGTGATATGTTGGGGTGGACATTCGATTGGAACTGTAGAATATCAATACACGAAAGAAGTAGGCTATCAGCTAGGCTTGCGAAAACTCAACATTTGTACTGGCTGTGGTCCAGGAGCCATGAAAGGGCCAATGAAAGGTGCCACCATAGGTCATGCCAAACAACGTTACAAAAATGGCCGTTACTTAGGCTTAACAGAGCCAGGGATCATAGCCGCCGAACCACCTAATGCAATCGTTAATGAACTAGTAATAATGCCAGATATCGAAAAACGCTTAGAAGCTTTTATTCGTTTATCCCATGCAATCGTTATCTTTCCGGGAGGAGCAGGCACGGCAGAAGAGCTGCTTTACCTAATTGGTATCATGTTGGATGACAAAAACAAAGAACAAGTATTACCTATCATTCTCACTGGGCCTGAGCAAAGTAAAGCTTACTTTGAATCCATTGACCATTTTATAGGTGAAGCATTGGGATCTGAAGCACAAAAGCTATATGAAATAGTCGTAGGCGACGCGGCAAAAGTAGCGCAGATTATTAAGCATAAAAATAGTTTAGTCAGGGATTACCGCAAACAAACTGGCGATTCATATGATTTTAATTGGTCACTAAAAATTGCTGCGGAGTTTCAGAGTCCTTTTATTCCAAATCATAGCAGCATGGCAGAACTCAACTTACATTTTAACCAACCTAAAACCGAACTTGCTGCAGCGTTAAGACAAGTTTTCTCTGGAATAGTCGCAGGCAATGTAAAGTCAGAGGGAATGGCTTTGATAAAAGAACATGGTCCCTTTCAACTTAAAGGAGAGCCCAAATTGATGAAGATGATGGACGACTTGTTAGAATCTTTTGTTGAACAACAAAGAATGAAACTACCTGGAAGCAAATATGTCCCTTGCTATCAAATAACTGAATAGTGAAAAAATAGAGACCAAACAGCCAAATTACTGAGGTCAGGGACTCAAAGTATCCATCAAACAAGCATAAACAAACGTAGAAGTAATATCACGCTAGGTTAACGAAAATTCACGTTCAACTCGCTGCAATTGATCAACAATTTTTATATGATTAGATTGGGCGTAGATAAGAAAGAAGCACATGAATAAAACAGTGGTTAAGAGAATTGGTATCGGTGTAGGTCTGTATGCCGCTTTTGTTATGGCGGTTATTATGTTTTATCCAGATACCCCAAAAGATATGGACTGGAAAGACCGCGAAGAATATAACAAGATCCAGATATCTAAGCTTGAATTAGGCCTTCAAAAAAAACAAGTTTTAGAGTTGTTAGGTAGCCCAGATATAACTGAAGCTAAGCGGAAAGATAATAATGAACTACAAGTGATGTTTTATCGCACTCAGCACAAACAAGCCGATGGGATAACGACAGAAGACGAATGTACTGCACTACTTTTTGAGAACAACGAGCTGATTGCTTGGGGAGATAGTGCCTATCAATCCTATGTTGATGGCTAAAAAGCACTCTACCATCAGAAATAATTAAGCAACACAATGTTACACTGACAAAGTTGCTCAAAATTTATCGATGTACATCTCTAGACAGAAATTTACTGAAAGCATCACACCACTTTTGCAAAAAATTATTATGGTGCAGCCAAGTTGTATAAACTCCAATGACCAATTGTCATCAATCTCGCGCTCAATTCGGTTGTGTTTACCTATTTGTTAGCTGTAAGAAAGAAGTTTTATCCGCCGTTCACAATTCAGTTAATGTGTGGCTCATTGAGTATCCCCGCTAATTTCACTTTTTACTTAGCATAAGTTTATTCCTAACCTACGGAAGTTACTGTCAGAAACTGCGCGCTGCAATGGATCAACATTCTACGTCAAGGCAGGGTTACTTGAGCCAAGCACAGGCTCGTTTACTGGACATTAGCTGATTACTTTACGAACTAATCTGTTTCTACTATGTTTATTCTGATGCATTCGCATCAAAAAGGAATTAACAAGAGGGAACTATTTATGAAAAAACTCATTTTTATACTATTACTTTCGAGCGTATTTTTGACGATGTCGTCCAATTTAGCCATTGCTGATACGGCAAAAAGTAACGTTAGTCAAAAGCATATGACTAAGGTCAATGTCAATACAGCGTCTTTAGAACAATTAGTTTCTTTGCCAGGTGTTGGGAAGAAAAAAGCAGCCGCTATTATCGAATACCGCACAAAAAACGGTAAGTTTAAATCGGTAGAAGATCTAATGAACGTAAAAGGTGTAGGTGAAAAAATGCTTGAGAAGTTAAAAGAACAAGTAACAGCAGGTTAGATATAAGTGAAAATTTAGGCTGCTCATTATTCATATGAGCAGCCTAAATACTAAAGTGTTAAGTCTTTAAGAAATGCCTTAAATTCTGTACCCAATTCAGGATGACGCAAAGCATACTCCACATTCGCAGTCATATACCCTAATTTGCTACCACAATCATGGCTTCTACCTTTCATGTAATAAGCATCAACCTGTTCTGTTTTCATCAAAGAGGATATTGCATCAGTCAACTGCACTTCATCACCAGCCCCCGGAGGAGTGAATTCCAGCATATCCCAAATATGTCCAGATAAAACATAACGCCCGACTACCGCTAAATCAGACGGAGCATCTGCTAAGTCAGGTTTTTCGACCATATCGTGGATTTTACCCGACTCGCCTTGTGTTAACTCCAAGCCTTCTAAATCGACTATGCCATATTTACTCACATCTTCTTGAGGGACTTGCTCAACCATGATCTGGCTAACACGGCTGGTATTAAATTTAGCGACCATATCCGCCAAATTGTCTTTTTTAAGGTTACTGGTGTATTCATCGATAATGACATCAGGAAGCACCACTGCAAAGGGAGCATCACCTATCATAGGACGCGCACAAAGCACAGCGTGGCCTAAGCCTTTTGCTACACCTTGGCGCACATGCATGATGGTTACGTCCTTAGGGCAAATAGCTTGTACAGCCTCTAGCAATTGACGTTTAACCCTTTTCTCCAAGGTGGCTTCGAGCTCAAAACTGGTATCAAAATGATTTTCAATACTATTTTTACTGGCATGGGTGACCAATATAATTTCTTTTATCCCCGCTGCAACACACTCGGCTACCACGTATTGTATGAGTGGCTTATCCACCACAGGCAACATTTCTTTAGGAATGGCCTTAGTGGCTGGCAACATTCTTGTTCCCAATCCCGCTACTGGGATAACTGCTTTTTTAACTTGACTCATATTAGTGTTCCTTTACTGATAAACCACGACCAATTCCGTAGTAACGCAATCCATATTCCATCATTAATGTAGGCTCAAACAAATTACGCCCATCAAACAGCAATGGCATAGATAGCGATTGCTTTATTAACTCAAAATCTGGGGCTCTGAAAGCTTGCCATTCAGTACATATTACTAAAAAGTCTGAACCTTCTAATGCTGCTTCTTTCGTTCCCATCAACGCCAGATCATCACGACTACCATAAATACGCTGGGTTTCTTCCATAGCCTCAGGATCATAAGCTTTGACAGTGGCGCCTGCTGCCCATAATTTTTCCATAAGAACACGGCTCGAAGCTTCACGCATATCATCAGTGTTAGGTTTAAATGATAACCCCCACAATGCCACTTTCTTGCCTTTCAAATCACCAGAAAAATGTTGAGAAATATATTCAAATAATTTTTCTTTTTGCGCATAGTTAACGGCTTCGACAGCTTCCAAGACTCGAGCGGTATAACCTGCAGCCGTTGCACTTCTTGCAAGCGCTTGCACATCTTTGGGGAAACAAGAGCCGCCATAACCACAACCCGGATAAATAAACTGATAACCAATGCGTGGGTCTGACCCTATGCCACGGCGCACATTTTCAATATCCGCACCAAAGACTTCCGCAAGGTTAGACATCTCATTCATAAAACTAATTTTGGTGGCCAACATACAATTTGCCGCATACTTAGTTAGCTCGGCACTACGAATGTCCATTACAATGATTTTGTCGTGGTTACGGTTAAAAGGTGAGTACAATTCTCGGAGTGTCTTCTCTGCTGACTCGCTGTCAGTCCCTAAAATGATACGGTCAGGACGCATGCAGTCATTCACTGCCGCTCCTTCTTTTAAAAACTCAGGATTAGACACCACATCAAACGTCACAGATTTACTCGCATCAGATAAAGTATTGGCAATCTTAGCTTTCACTTTATCTGCCGTACCGACAGGCACAGTGGACTTATTAATCACAACCTTATGGGATGCCATATGTGTAGCTATTGTCTCTGCTACTGCTAATACATATTTAAGATCAGCTGAACCGTCCTCATCAGGAGGCGTTCCTACTGCAATAAAAATCACCTCCCCATGCGCGACTCCACGAGCAGCATCGGTAGTGAAGTCTACCCTTCCAGCGTCGTAATTAGACTTAACCAGAGGTGTTAAACCTGGCTCAAAAATAGGGACGTTCCCTTCCTTTAATTGGTCGACTTTATTCTGATCAATGTCAATACACACCACATCATGACCCACCTCAGCCATTACGGCAGCTTGCACTAAACCTACATAGCCAATTCCAAATACTGTTACTTTCATCTAATTAAAATCCTTTGACCAAAAATTCAAACATATAATAACTAAGTTTATAATGAAAAATGCCCAATGACAGCAAAAACAGAATCTAAACGCAACATCTGTTTTAATTAGATTTTCAATGATGAGATTTAATTGAGCAAAGCAACCATTGATAACATCACCTTATCTATGGTAATAATCGTTAAGTTATCCTTTAGGTGGCATTAATAAGTATGATTATGAATAAGGCCTTTTGAAAAAGCACATAAAATAGTCCATTAATTTATCAACCATTCCATTAATAATTATTGAGGTTGGAAAATTATTGAACTAGAATACAAAAAACATTTAAATTTTATCTGAGGGAATCGTTATGAAAAAAATTATTATTGTTGCGACAGCAGCTTTATGTCTAGCAGGTAATGTGTCTGCTAAGGAAAATCCTGGCGGCGATGATGCGTCTGATTCTGCATTTGGTTATTTAAATGGAAAGAAGGTTGTTGCTGCTGCAGTTGGACTTGGCATAGTGGGTGCAGTGGTTGCTAACAACCGTGGAAGTGCACCAGTAATTATTGTTGAGCCTCCTGGTCCTGGTCCTGGTCCTGGTCCTGGTCCTGGTCCAGAGTGTGGTGCTGGCGAAGAGTTAATAGACGGTGTTTGTGTTCCAGTTACAACAACTACTACTGTTACAACAACTGTAACAAACACAGTTACGAATGCAGTTACTAATACAATTGCGCCCCCTGTAACAGTTACAGCTACAACAACACTTTAATAGTTAAGTTTTTTAGATAGCCGCCTCAAGGCGGCTTTTTTATTATTGTTTTTAGTCACCATTAATCCGGATATATAACCCATCATAAACGTGAAAACATTCCTGACTTGTGTGTTAATTACAATATTAACGAGCAGTTGCAGCGGCACTTACAAAGCATATTATCAGACATTAAAAATCGCTTTCTCTACTCAAAAAGAAACTGACTTAACATTGGATCAGGTGCAAAAATCAGATATTGACGTTATTTCGGTGAAACGCGGGAAGCGACCAGTCGCCATTTTGGCATTAGCTTACCTAGAAAACAATCACCATAAGTGGGTATCAAGTGACAACACAATGCTTATTATGGATAAAGGCCGCATAAAACGCACATTAGGCTTAAATAAAAACCTACTGCATTTATCAAACACCGATTTTGATCCTCTAAAGTCACTTCCCAATCACTCAACCGATAAGCAGCAAATATGGCTACGCAGAGTAGATTTGACAGGTGATGAATATGGCTACCCCGTAGAATCGACATTTAGCCAAGTATCGCCCGTTACAATACAAGCCCTAAGCCTCAATGTAGAAGCAATTTTATATGTAGAAACGTTGAGTTATAAGGCCCCTGCAAACTATCTCCGATTCAATCAAATATGGCAAAATTTTTTCTGGTACACAAAAAGAGGTGAGCTGGTAAAAAGTATACAAAAGATTTCACCTCTTTCTGAACCCCTAGAAATAACTTACCTAAGTCGAATTGCACGACTGAATCAATAGTCATCGGATAAAACAATAATGAAAAAACCCGTTTTGATGTGTTTATTGCTATTAAGCAACCTTACATTAAATACTGTAATGGCTTCAGTAACTGTGGCTGTAGGTAAAGAGCAGTACATATTTTCACACGAGCCTCGCTTAATTGAAATTTTAGCTCCCATAGCGAATCAACGAGACTGGTATTGGCCAGGTGCAGTCTTGTTTGAAGAAGATGGGAGTCAATTAGAAAAAACACGTCAGTTGTTACTTAACAATCTTTCGACACTTTTCAATCGCTACCAATCAGAAAAGCCAAACCTAGCACTATCCATAAAACAGCTAAAAATTACTATATCTAGTTGGTGTTTAGCTCGAAGATTACCTATTGCTATAGATTACGATTTAGCTCGAATTGTTGCTGCAGCAAATCCCCAACTTCCTCATGGTAAATTTATATTAGAGCTGACGGAACGAAAGAATACTTTACAGTTGTTTGGTGCTATTAAGAAAACAACTGAAGTAACTCATCTTGACAATGCCGATGTCAGTATGTATTTACCGGATCAAATCAGATCTGATTTGGCTAATAGAGACTTTTTAATACTAATTCAGGCTGATGGCCGCACAATAAAAACACCCATTGCTTATTGGAATAAAGCTCATCAAGAAGCTATGCCTGGCAGCCAACTATTTATTCCCTTTAGTCAGTCGTTACTTCAACCAGAGTTCGCCATTATCAATCAACAAATAATGTCATTAGCACTAAATAGGCTGCAGCAATGAAATTTAAGATAAACAATAATCCAATGAAATTATACCTATTCTTTATAATTTCATTGGTGCTTTGTTCTTATTTGCAAGCACAAGAAACCAGCGAAGCATGGAACCTTTCACCTGTGGGCAGTTCTTTGATGGTCCACGGTGGAACTGGATTGATCCAAACTCCCACATCACGCATGTTAGCAGATGGCGATTTACGTGTGAGTTATACCGATAACAACGAGTACCGATTTTGGTCCGCAACGATACAACTATTCCCTTGGTTGCAATCAACTTTGCGCTACACTGATGCGCGCACACGCTTGTATAGCAAATTCCCAGGCTTTAGTGGAAACCAAACACTCAAAGATAAAGGCATAGATGCCAAGTTTCGTTTATTAAAAGAAAGTCATTATCTACCAGAGCTGTCACTTGGCTTTAGAGATTTTGGTGGAACAGGCTTTTTTGAAAGTGAATTTATCGGCTTAAGTAAACATGTAGGTGATTTTGACATTCACATCAACATGGGTTGGGGCTACATAGGTACCTCAGGAAATACGGCCAATCCATTTTGTGATATAAACCAAAAGTTTTGCGAGCGTCCAGATGGATTTAACGGCCGTGGTGGTAAAATTGATTATCAACGATTTTTCAAAGGACCAGCCTCAATATTTGGGGGGGTAGAATATCAAACCCCCTGGGCGCCCTTGCGTTTAAAATTTGAATACGAAGGTAACAACTATATTGATGACCGCGCAGGTTCGCTAGATCAAGATAGTAATTGGAATATTGGCGCAGCGTACACTTGGAATGATTTTGACTTCAGTGTCAACTACCAGCGAGGTAATACTATAGGTTTTGGAGTCAATTATAATTTTAACTTGCATACTATCCGGCAGGTTAAAATTGACAACCCACCCCGTCAACTTAAAGCCAAAACCAACGATTTTCCTATCGAACAGGTAAACCGTAATAGACTAATAAAAGACCTTTACTATCAAGCAGGTTTTGCACTTGACGACTCGAATTTCACATCAGACTCGCTAACAGTGTTTGGCCAACAGACCAGCTACCGCGATAATGATGAAGCAATTGAAAGGATGGGGCGTATTATGGCCTATGAGCTGCCAGAATCCGTAAAAGAATATCGAATTGTTAATACATTAGGATCTATTCCTTTAGTGGAGACAGTCATTGACGCTGACATGTTTAAGATGCAAGCCAAATACCAGTCTTTAGAACCCAACTTAGCTAGTTCATACCAGCGACAATCTGTTAGTGAAGAATCCATTATTAACTACGATCCATTATTTACGGCTGGTTTTTTCAGCGGTATCGAAGCCTTTTGGATCCAGACATTTGGTAACCCAGAAGACTTTTATTTATATCAAGCTGGTGTCTTAGTAATTGGGGGGTATAGCTTTAATGGTAAAAGCAGTATCGCAGGTACGATTAAAGTCAATTTATTTGAAAATTTCGATAAATTCAACTTCACTACAGACGGTGCACTAAGCACCTTACCAAGAGTTAGAACCCGTGCAAGAGAGTATGTATCAAACCGTGAGGTAACCATGGAAAACTTGTTCTTACACTGGAACGATCGTATTACTCCTAATTTATATGCCCAAGTTTATGGTGGATATTTAGAGACGATGTTTGGTGGGGTTGGTGCTGAACTACTCTATCGTCCAGTGGATAGTAATCTGACTTTTGGTTTTGATTTGAATTACGTACAACAGCGGTCATACGAAAATGACTTTGATTTTTTCGATTATAAGGTACTAACCGGACACGCAAATATATATTGGCAGCCACAATTTTTAGCTGGCACTTTATTGACATTAAATATTGGTCAATATTTAGCCAAAGACAAAGGGGTAACTGTAGACTTTGCTAAACGATTTGACAGTGGCGTTGTTGTAGGCGCATATGCAGCTTTTACTGACGTCAGTGCAGAAGAATATGGCGAAGGTAGTTTTACCAAAGGTTTTTACTTATCTATTCCTTTTGACTTATTCTCGCTCAAGCCAGCTAAAGGCGCAGGTCGATTACCTTGGATACCCATAGCAAGAGATGGTGGACAGGCACTAGCTCGCCCAATTTCACTTTACAATGTAACAGAAGAACGTTCACATTTTTAACAATAATTGTAACTTCCACTTGATTAAACATAATGTGGATGGAGCCTAGACTAAAACGGTAATAATGAGTTAAATCCGAGCATACCTATGGAGGCGTGAGGTCTGGTTATAATTGGCTGTTGTGATTGATATGTATTCGCGAAAAGTAGTGGGTTGGAGCATGAGTTAACGCATGCAAGCACAATTAGTTATTAATCCGTTAAGAAGGGCTATTTGGTAGCGTAAACCTAAAGCGGGTTTGATTATGCATACTGAACGAGGCTCGTAATATGCGAGTCATCAATATAGAAACGGGCTATCGGCCCACTGTATCAAAGGCAGTATGAGTAGCAAAGGCGATTGCTGAGACAATGTTGTGGCAGAAAGCTCCTTCGTAAGCCTGAAAAATGCTGACCACGTCACTAATTATGACTGGGACTTAAGGACTTTAACCAACTTGCTGGTTGTCTTAACTGCCTTTTTATTTGTTACACTTCTACGTGCATAAAGGTTTGAGCATGAATATTGTGTTTCGTACAATATTCATACGCTTTTAAACCACTGACTTGTTGAGCAGCAACCTTGTTTTCGCACTTATCTGATGTTTGGCGTTGTTGTCGCATAATATTCTTGATTAATTATCAAAGATATCATTCTGAAATACTAGGTTGATATCTAAAAGACAGCCTTTGCTTGACGCTTGCATCATCCTCCTTAAAGCAGGTTTTTCTTTATAACTACAACTGTTAATGGCATAATCTTATGCTTTAAAAGCATATTTAAAGACTTTATAACGTTACTTATTGACATCAATCTTTACATCCATCATTTCAAGGGTCTTGAAAAAAGTGAAATTCAAAAAAATACTGCTCGTGTTTGGCACTCGCCCAGAAGCGATAAAAATGGCGCCTTTAGCATTAGAGCTGATGAAAAACCCCAAGTTAGAAGTAGAGATATGTGTCACGGCACAGCATCGTGAAATGTTAGATCAGGTGCTAAATTTGTTTCAAATCACACCACAATATGATTTAAATTTAATGCAAGCTGGGCAGGATTTATACGATATAACCAGTCGTGTGTTACTAGGTATAAAGGGCGTGATATACCAAGCAAAGCCAGATTTGGTGTTAGTACATGGAGATACCACCACTACTTTTAGCACCGCATTAGCCGCATTTTATCAAAAAATTCCTGTTGGCCATGTTGAAGCGGGGTTGCGCACAGGTGATATTTATAGTCCCTGGCCAGAAGAAGCTAATCGTAAACTGACTGGGGCTTTGGCTGACATCCACTTTACGCCAACAGAAAAGTCCCGACAGAACTTACTGGCAGAAAATGTGCCTGATGAAAAAATATTTGTGACGGGTAACACTGTTATTGATGCCCTATTACAGGTAGTTAACATCATAGACCATGATCAGGCCCTTAAAGATTCGATGCAGCAACGTTTTGACTTTATTGACTCGACTAAAAAAATCATCCTAGTGACAGGCCACAGACGAGAGAGTTTTGGCGGTGGATTCGAGCGAATATGCGAAGCCTTAAAAATATTAGCGCAAAGGGATGACGTACAAATAATATACCCTGTGCACCTTAATCCGAACGTAAAAGGGCCTGTCGACCGTATCCTCAAAGACGTCAGTAACATTCATCTAATTGCGCCCTTGGATTACCTACCTTTTGTTTATTTAATGAGTCAATCCTATCTTATCTTAACCGATTCGGGTGGGGTGCAAGAAGAAGCTCCCTCGCTAGGTAAACCTGTACTGGTTATGCGAGATACCACTGAACGACCCGAAGCAGTAGCAGCAGGAACGGTGAAACTAGTAGGCACTGATCTGCAAAAAATTGTTGATGAAACGAATCAGTTATTAAACGATACGCAAGCATACAAAGACATGTCATTTGCCCATAACCCTTATGGTGACGGAAAGACATGTTCAAGAATTACCAATATATTAATAAGCAGGGATGAAGTTAATGACGTTTGAAAAAATTTGTGTAGTGGGATTAGGTTATATTGGTTTACCAACGGCAGCCGTTATTGCATCACGTGGCATAGAAGTAATTGGAGTCGATGTATCAAAAAGAGTCATTGATACCATTAATCGGGGCGAAGTACATATTGTAGAACCTGACTTGGACATGCTAGTTCAAGCGACGGTAAATATAGGTAAATTGCGAGCTACGCTTCTAGCAGAGCCCGCGCAAGCATTTATCATCGCGGTACCTACACCCTTTAAAGAAGGCCACAAACCTGATTTAAGTTATATTCACAGCGCCGCTAAAATTATTGCCCCTGCTTTGGAAAAAGGCAACTTGGTCATACTTGAATCTACTTCTCCCGTAGGGGCAACAGAAAAATTATCTGCATGGTTACAAGTCTTACGGCCAGATTTGAGTTTCCCGCAGACAGCAGCAGAAAATGCAGATATACACATTGCCCACTGCCCAGAAAGAGTGCTTCCAGGGCATGTATTAGAAGAGCTAGTCTCAAATGACCGCATTGTAGGAGGAATGAGCAAAAAGTGCAGTGATCTGGCCATTAAATTGTACAAAACCTTTGTCAGAGGCGAGTGTTATACCACCAATAGCCGCACTGCAGAGATGGCAAAATTAACCGAAAACTCCTTTCGCGATGTGAATATTGCCTTTGCAAATGAGCTGTCGATTATATGTGACAAGTTACAAATCAATGTGTGGGAGCTAATAGCATTAGCTAATCGCCATCCTCGGGTCAACATTCTTAATCCAGGTCCTGGTGTGGGTGGGCACTGCATAGCCGTCGATCCTTGGTTTATCGTTGATTCAGCTCCAGAAGAAGCGATATTAATACGTCACGCCAGAGAAATTAATGATGCTAAACCCAACTATGTGGTCAAGCAGGTCGTTGATGCTGCCGTTCAGTTTAAAAAGCCTGTGATTGCTTGTTTAGGTTTAGCTTTTAAAGCAGACATTGATGACTTACGGGAAAGTCCAGCGGTGGATATCGTTTTAAAATTAGCACAAAGCAACCAGGGTAAAATACTCGCAGTAGAGCCTAATATAAGTCATTTACCTCCAAAACTACAAGAAGCAGGTATAGAGCTAGTCTCACTCAAAAAAGCCCTCGAAGAGGCCAATATTCTGGTTGTCTTAGTGGATCACAAGCCTTTCAAAACACTTACACACAACGATATCAACACTAAAGTTATAATGGATACACGAGGTATATTTAGACATTTTTAATAAATATTTGTGCAGGTAAATGCGCAAAATCAGTTTTAATTTAACGCGATTTTTTTTAAAAGACGTGGTTATAATGACATAAACATGGAAAAGGTGAATAAAACCAACCAGCATCTACTTTAGTAATAGCCTCATTACATTATATTCTCTCCGCTAATTAGTTCTGGTGAATTGTGACCACATTTGTTCTGTAAGTTGCATATAACTCTCAGCCTTTTGAGATAATTAGGCAGTGTATTGATTATTATCAATACACTGCCTAACAACGCTATAAATGAATCCTCAGAATCGGCAGGACTAATAAGCAAATCGTGCACAACATTATAATTAAAAAAATGTTTATACTTCTGACTCAACTACTTCTAGGGTGAGCGTCTATTAAAAGACGCTCACCTAAGTTAACATTCTACAAAGCAGTCACTCGACGTCCCGCTCGGGATGACTAAATTGCTCAAGCAGAAAGGTGATGTAGTTATAAGGCTTAGGCCATTGGATTTTGCCGTTTCAGTCGTTAAATGGGGATAATTCTAGTTCATATTCAATCATAACAAGCAGACTGTTGATTGACTTTCTGAGGTCTACAAATCCACTATGCAGATAAATATCATTAGGTTTTGAAAACAGTTTCATGATGCTAATGCCTTCATAACATCTGTAAGCCATTTTAATTCATCTAGCTGAGTCACACTCAGTGTTACACCATGATAAATAAACGCTAGCGGTGTTATTGGGGATACCAAGGGAGGAGTAGATTTAATCACTGATATTTTTGTTAATCAACGCAGCACAAGCTCGTTTTAAGCCCGCTCGCCTCACAAGCTCAATGAGCCATTGTTGCTTATACGTTTGAGCAACGTCTGGCAATCGTGAGACAGCGGACATTGCGCATTGATAAAGGACTGGGCGTAATGCTTTCTCACCCCCATGCTTATTAATGACCAGCATGAAGTGGTCTAATTGATTCGGACACTCTTATAAAGTAATAATACTCAAAAATGAAGAGGACTATGAATGCTAGAAAGAAATATTCAAAAGGATTTAAGTTAGATGCGATCAGCTTGGTACTTAACCAACAATACACCAGATCTGAAGCGGCTCGAAGTTTAGAAGTGAATCCAAATTTAATTACCCATTGGATAAAAGAGCATGAGCATGAACATGAACAAGATAATGATGGTCAGGCTTTTCGTGGTAAAAAAGCAAGCTTACGCCCGAACAGAAGAAATCTAATAAAGTACCACTTTATTGCCAAAAAGAAGAAGACCTATCCGATTGATAGAATGTGTCAATTATTGGAAGTAAAGCGCAGTGGTTATTATCGATGGGTCAAGAAAATGAACGACGACATTGACCCAATTCATAGTGAGATGATAGAGCTGGTTAAGGAAGTAGCCAAGGCGGCTGAGAACGTTTATGGCAGCCGCAGAATGAAGCATGCACTGAACGGTTTAAGTTATACCCAGTTAGTCGCCAAAAGGCGCGTAAACTGATGAATGAAGCCGATGAGTGGGTTAAATACCGTAAGAAGTATAAAATCACTACTGATAGCAATCACAACAAACCGTTGTTTGACAATCTGGTGAAGCGACAGTTTGATGTCGATTCGCCAGACCAGGTTTATGTTGGCGATATCACCTACATATGGACACGCGATGGCTGGTTGTACTTAGCCGTTGTCATTGATTTATATTCGCGCAAAGTGGTGGGTTGGAGCATGAGTTCTCGGATGAAAGCGCAACTGGTTGTTGATACGTTACACGTGGCTATTTGGCAGCGTAAACCCAAAGACGGTTTGATTATTCACACCGACTGAGGGTCGCAATATGCGGGTCATCAGTATAGAAACTTGTTATCAGCCCACGGTATCAAAGGCAGCATGAGTAGAAAAGGCGACTGCTGGGATAATGCAGTGGCAGAAAGTTTCTTTGGAAGTCTGAAACAAGAGCGTGTGCAATGGCAAAATTACCAAACACGCTTTGAAGCGCAACAGAACATCCTGAATTACATCTCGATGTTTTATAACAGCCGCAGACTGCACTCATATCTTGGTTATCAAAGCCCAAATCAATATGTGCAGAATATGGCTAAATTAGAAAAAGCAGCTTAACCGGGGTGTCCGAAAAATGTTGACCATGTAGCATGACGACTTTCCCTCCACGACTAAACTGTTTTGGTGTGGCGCCAATATAGACTGATGCATGCCGTCCATTTTAAACCCTCGCGCATCACCTAAGCTACTGACTAAGCCAACAGCAACAATACTGCCAACCCCTTGTATTTTCATTAACTGTTGGCATTGGGGAATCAGCGGCGACGACTTAAATTTGTGTTGTTAACGTGTTTTCATCATCCAGTAATGCCACGATGCGATGACGTAAAGCGACTTTGCTTTTGGCTATGGTGGCACCAAGTTCATAACATAATGCCCGCATTTGATTGCCGAATAAGGTAATGGTTTGTCGAACCATTTACGGCTCACTAGTAAGCTTTGCAGGGACTGCTGTTCAACCGTTTTCACCTGGCACAATGGCATACTTATCTGAAATGACGCGATAACATCAGCATCATTGGCATTGGTTTTTTGTTTGTTGATGAAAGGCTTTACGTGCTTGGGCGACATCCCTTTCACGATATGGCCGTGTTTTTGGGTTAACTGCGCCTAATGGTGAAAGCTGCCACATCCCTCCATGGGCTGAACACAAGGCTTAGCTTGCACTAAAAACAGTTCTATTTTTTCTGCAGTCATGGAGTTGTTGAGTAATATCTCACCCTGCCTGTCGATATGGCCAACTTGAATAACATTCTTGGTTAAATCGAGATAAATTGTTGTTTAGCTTTAGTAGACACCACTTTAGCTGGGCTAGAGTAGTGGACTCTATACATTGGGGTTAGGTCGACTATTAACAAATAAATGACACAAAATTTTAAGTGCATTAAAGATGATTTTGCAAAAAAGTTAATCGAGCAAATAAGAGCTTGATTGCTATTTATAATTATTTTACTTTCGAAACCAGCGAGAAAGCTTCCAGATATGGATGAATGAGTAATCGTATACTATAAAAATCACAACAAAAACTAACATCATTAATCCTTCGTGGATCTCATAATACTCCCCTGCTAAACCAAAACCTGCCATCGCTATCGATAGACTACCTATAAATAACAATGCACTATTTGATGAGAAACCAAAACGCATAAAAATATGATGTAAATGGTCTCGGTCGGCAGACAAAGGCGATTTACCTTTCTTTACTCTTCGATGCATCACTGCAAACATATCCATCAAAGGTATGGCAATAATCCATAATGCCGTGACGGGCCTGAAACTGACCTCACCATTTTGCGTACCTAACACTAACAACCAGATTACACTTAGGCCAATCATCATACTGCCAGCATCACCCATGAATATTTTTCCAAATATTCGCCGCAGGCCACCTACGTTAAAAAGTAAAAACGCGGTTAAGGCGGCAACAAAAATCGCTGAGATAGTAAACAAATTCACGTTGTTAGACCAATAAAAAAGCACACATAAACTTGAAAAGGTAATTACACCTAATACGCCAACTAGGCCATCTATACCGTCTGTCATGTTAAAGGCATTAATCGCGGTCGCAACTGCCAATAATGTCACGGGTAATGCTAATATCCCTAGATATAAATTGCCAAACCCAAACAGATTTCCCATGTCGTATAATGCATATCCTGCCCCTTGCACCATAATCGATCCGATAAGCAATTGAGCAACCAAGCGAACCTTAGCACTCACATCTTAGAAGTCGTCCAACCCACCTATCAACACCATGAACGAGCAAGAAATCAGATAAAGGTTAATCAACTGCGATTTTGGTAAAAAAAGTTGTGTTGCAATCAAAAATAGTAAAGTAAATGGCAATGCCGCCAATAAGAGGAATGTCTCCGAGGTGTTTTTTACGTATATTGGGTTTATCAACTAAACCTATTATTGATGCGATAGGTCTAAGTCCTACAATCGTAATACAAGCAATACTAAATGCCCCAAAAAACACGGCATCATAACTATAAAACAATAAATTCATTAAATTCCTATCAAAATTTTGGATGTGACTAATTTTCAGACACTTTATTTAAAATTAACGTGCTGAAATTGATACCCTTTTACAAAAAATATTTTAACAATTATCACATCCAAAATCTGTAAAAATTTACAACTGTCATAGTCGAGTTGAGCCGAATAACAAAGAAATAAAATATTTACTAGATTAATGTCTAATGCCATTCAATAACTTGAACATTATCTGAATTTACCATAAAATCGAGATACAATTAGAGTGATGCTTAATTATTGTTATAGCGTTGTTTTATACGTGATTTTCTTTACAGGATAGTAGAATGTTAACAACCGTTATAGTTGCTACATCATCATTCATTATATCATTTTTTTGTGTAATGACCTTTAGGCCGCTAGCCATTGGTGTTGGATTAGTAGATCGTCCTTGCTCTCGAAAGCAGCACACAGGCGATATACCGTTAGTAGGTGGGCTAGCAATTTATGTCGCGGTGACATTAAGCAGCTTTTTGTTTATTCCCCTTGATACAAATTATAAAATTTACCTAATATCAACATCCTTTATGGTTCTTATTGGCACTCTAGATGATTTTTATGATCTGAACGCGGGCTTGCGGTTAATCGCTCAGTTCTTGATCGCTTCACTTATGGTGTTTGGTGCAAATTTGTATATCACTAATCTCGGTGATTTAATCGGCACAGGCGTTTTAGAACTTGGTATTTTCGGCCCTATTTTCACCATGCTTGCGGTGGTAACAGCTATCAACGCATTTAATATGATGGATGGTTTAGATGGCTTGGTTGGTTCATTAAGTATCAACACATTTATTGCCATAGGGCTGTTGGCTTATTTTTCCAGTACAACCTTTAATACCAGTCTACCCACTATATGTTTAGGTGCCATCTTGGCATTTCTATTTTTTAACGTTGGTAGGTTTAAAGGCAATAAATACAAAGTATTTATGGGTGATGCTGGAAGTATGCTAATTGGCTTAACAATCATTTGGTTGATGAGTTATTCAAGCCAGGGAGATCAATCATTGATGAACCCAATCACGGCAGTATGGTTTATCGCCATACCTTTGATGGATATGTTTTCAGTGATGTATAGGCGTATCATGGCAGGTAACTCACCTTTAAAAGCCAGTCGAGATCATATACACCATGTGTTCTTATTCCATGGTTATAGCAACACTAGAACAACGCTAACAATTTCGGCACTAAGTGCAACTTTTTGTGCCTTAGGGCTATTTTCAGAATTGCAAAATATCAACGAAAATATAATGGCTGGATTGTTTCTAGTTTTATTTTTGTTTTATAACCAATTAATGATTTATCAAGATAAAATAATGAAGAGAAATAGTATTGCGGTAAGCAAAAGTATCATTTAGTCTACTGCCGATATTATGTAACCGACATTCCGCATCTTTTTCCGGATTCAAATTATTTGTCCTTAGATACAGTCTGGCCAGTCCACGGGCGCCGCCGGACTTGCCTGGAAAATTGTTCTCGCCAAATATCAGGATCAGCAATCCTACTGGTTCAACAGCACGGAATACTTCTTACTAAGGCTAAACCAGTTGATACACTCGACAAACTTCCGGGCCAAATAACCGGATGATCTTTTCTTCATTCAACTGACATTGATCAGAGTAAATCGAAACTTTTCGATTTAATTGCTCTGCAGCCCCTTATTTTAAAGGCTTGAAATTTTACGGTTAAGAAAACAGCAAGAAAATTAATTTTGATTTTTTCTAGTTTACGTTACATTTTGAAAATCAGTGCCCGTATCTATTAGGCTACAGCTAAATCAAAATTTTCAATATCTGTGTGCTCAACGTCAGATTCAACCCGTTAAGGCAGCTATCCCGGCCCGTTATGTGAACCCGATGGATACCACTCATTTTATGAAATATCCATCGTAATGTAGGCTGCTTTGTGGCTTTCCAACTTGACTGAGTATGCTTTCCTGCTGCATCTCCAGTTCTTTTCTTACCTGATATTGTCCTGTGTTATATACCATAAGACACAATGTCATCACCATCATCAGAGCGTCTATTCTCAGATGAAGGAGGACGCTAGACCGGCGAACACATCAAGTATTACATAGCAGAGCAGTTAGGTGTGTATTATCACCTTAATCATATTTATAGGTGTTGGCTAAGCTGCAATTTAGCTGGGTAACCAGAGAATGCTAACCCCCAGCCTAACAGCACCCTGCATGCGGCCCCACAGGGTGTTTCACCTAGGGTACATGAAGCGTAATCAACCCAAGTTTGAAAAACTTAATTGTTATGCAATCCAATAAATTGACTCTCTTCGATTGAATAATAAAAATTTCTATCTTTTATTTTGATAACAATCTCTGACTCTGTTTGAACAAATGTTGGAGCAATATCAATCATTTGCTCCGTAAAAATATTAACTTTTATATATTGAGCATTGTTCGTAGAACATTTTGCCACTGGAGCACTTTCTAATTTATTATACTTAGGGGTAACCCAACCGATTAATGGAATGCTATTTTCATCAACTACACCCTCTAAAACTTCACACGATTCACTGGAGTTAAACAATTTGTAATGATGAAAACTTTTACCTGACTCAACGGTTAGGACATTATATTTTTCATTAATAGATTCAACAGTTGTTTGGGGAGCAAAATGCCAATACTCCTCTATAAGCTTTTTATCAGCGCTTTGCTCCACACTATCCACAACAATCAACAAAGGATGTTGCTCTTTCGTTAGCACAAAACCACGATGATGTTTTAAATCATTATTCAGTTGTGCAGAACCTGACGTCGAAACTAGGTTTTCATCGTTATATGACGATACAATACTAGCCGGAAAATCTCCTATCTCCTCTTCTTCACCAACCAAAGTATTATGAGCTGAACGATACCTCCATCTATCTCTACCTCCAACTTTTGAGTAAGTGTATGGGCCTCCTGAGTCTACCAGAAAAGGTTCACCAGCCAGAGATGCAACTAAGTTCAGATGATCATAATGCCCATGTATTAAGCGTGCTTTACCTATATCAAAAAACACTTTAGACATTTTTTCATCGCGTGGAATATACTTAGCAATAACAACACCTTCATCAACAATAACTTTCAAATCATCAAGTTCAGCATGACGAGACTCTAAATAGAGGTCTAATTCGTTTATAGGTTTGCCATACTCTGAATAGTATCGCTTCAGATAACCATGCCAGTTCTTTCCATAACTTGTGTCACCAATCGCTGGAGTTGTGCCGTTATGATAAAGAAGATAAGGAGCGATGATGAGTGCTTTTTCAATTTTTGACATCAAGCTTTCATTTGATTCCATACCAAATGTATCTAATTGTTGCTTAGCTTCTAGCATCATAGAAATACCAATAAAATGGTAACCAGTCGCTTGCTCAATAACATAACCCTCAGATGAAAATAACTGTTCACTCAATGCAGTAATACGCCTATGAGCGCTACTTTCCAACTTTGCTATATCTGGATGGAGTGGAAAAACCGCAACTAAATTTAACGCTGATCGAGCCTGTATTAAACCATGATTTTTGTCATCCCAGACTTCTTGTTCAAGATAAACCTGTAATAATTGAATATCTTTCTCAATTAATCGCTCAATCACGATTCTTTCATTTTTAGGTAAATCGCGGTAAAGCTTGAGATAAATATAGAGTAAATGATTAACTCTAACTGAAACAGCATCCTCTCTATAAGCCAAAGCTATATGGGTATTAAAAGGGTCTGCAAAAGTTGAATCATAATCATTCAAATAACGTTGAATTGAAGCTTTCACTTTTTCATTATTGGTTCTCTCGTATAGTTCAACATACGCAGTTAACCAACCTAAAGAATGATAATACAATTTCCAACTGATATTTCCGTAAGGATCTTCTTCCCAGTTAGGGTTCGTAGGTGGTGTCCAAGGAGGTAAATTTACCCAATAAAAATAAACCTTACCTTCTTCTCCCATACCATCTATCGTTTTATCACTAACAAGTAACCCTCTCTGAGGCATATTTAACTCAGCAATTTCAGGAAGGCCCCAAATGAACACTTCGTACTCAATTACATCACTAGCTTCATTGAGCTTTAGTTCTAAAGTTAATGATTCACCCCGTTCTAACGTTGGTGTCTCTCTTGACAAAGTAAAGTTAATCAACACTTTGTTTTCAAGTGCAACAACCTCATAGGTCAGCAGGTAATCTATATTAGGTTCATCATTAATTGATTTAACGCTTAATTGAATATTTTCCGCGCCCCCTAAAGATTTAGTATTCGTTATTTCAATCATTGATTCGGTATTAGATTGCAGCTCCTTTTCTAAAAAAGCCACTACAATTTCATCGTCTACTTTTGCTACAGGTGCAAACTTACTTGATTCACCACCGCACGATATTAATAAAAAAACACTTAATAAAAAAACATGATTACGCATCCATTGCTCCAAAAAATTGGACTTTTGTCCGTTGATATAAAAATAGTTATTATTTAATTAGTATTCAAAAACTTCAGAGTATCAAATGTCGAAGAGCTTCTTGAATCTGTGACATACTTTAGACCTAATAGTTTTGAACCTTTTAGGTTTAAATGGTTGTTGTCTCTATAAAGAGGCACACCATTCATATACGACTTACACCACAGATTTTCACAAAGTAAATCTGATACCGAAATAACGGTAAATTTTGAATGAAAGCGACCTTTGAGAGCTTGATATATCTCTATTTGTTCATCACTATAAAAACCTAATTGACTAAATTCACACGTTTTTAGCGAGGTAATACTCGGATACATTGTATGCTTTAAATAACAAGCACTCACTCCGTCTGGAGTACGCGGGAGCATTTCAAAAAATGTTACTTTAATATTGTTTTCATGAAGTTCATCGATTAACTGAAACAGCGTATCAGTTACTTTCTTCACTTTTTTTTGCTGAGTATCTGCTTGAATGTATCTACCTAAATATCCCGCCCACGAGCCTGCTAAAAAGACTTCATCGGGCCTTTCCTGCAAAATATAACTAAGTACCGCTTTATTTTTTTCGATGCACGCTTTTCCTGCGCCCTGTGCAGCGATATGTAAATTCGGTAAGGGAGGACAATTACCCATGGTAATATCTTGTACCTGAAAATTACCTTTTTTACCTAACTCATCGATAAACCCTACAAAATGATTACCATGAGAATCACCCCATAAAATAGCTTTATTGTCTTCATTGGTAGCCCCCAATTGGCAATTATTGGAACTATCAATGTCCAATGAAGATGAATGACAGCTGGCACGGTCTTTTTCAGGTTTTGAGGTCACGACTTTTTCCATCAAAACCACCTCATCGCTAAAACGCTCCGGATAGAATTGATTAATATTGGCGTGAAAATAAATAACGATCAGCACTACACTAGGAGCAATGTACAAAATAGGCACCACAAAACTTTGTTTACTCCAACTAGCGTAGCGTACTTTGTTCTCTACAAATCGTTGGCTTAGGTAAGCAAAAACGAAGGAAGTTAATACAATTAAAAACTGTACAGCCGGAGTAAATTCCACCCCTACATATTTTGCATATGCGACAATAGGCCAATGATATAAATATAACGAATAGGATAACAAGCCTACAAAGACCATCACCTTATTACCCAGTAACTTATGTGAAAGACACTTTTCATTTAACCCACTGTAAATAACCAGTACAGTTGCTAAACAAGGAATTAATGCCAAATAACCTGGGAATGCCAATTTAGCATTGATAAAAATTGTCGATGAAATTATTGTGATGATACTGATAGAAAACACTAAATTCGAAACCATCTTAGATGGTACTAATGTTTTACCGTATTTCATCAATAGCACAGATAGTATTGAGCCAATTAAAAATTCATATGCCCGACTAAAAACCACAAAGTAGGCGGTTTTTTGATGAATTTCTGTCAATAAAATACTGACCAAAACACTTAATACAAACACCCCAAACAAAACCCACAATCTCTTCGCCTCACATGCAATTTTGAACCATAAAACTACTGCTAGTGGCATAAGTAAATAAAATTGTTCTTCTACCGACAATGACCAAGTATGCAATAAAGGTAATTCATGTGCTGCAGCAGAAAAGTATCCGCCAAGGGAAAATAAAAAATAAAAGTTAGAGGCAAATAATGAAGAAGCTATAGTGCTTTCAAGTAATAGCTTATAAGCCACAGGGGCTAAAAGCACTAAGCCAGCTATTGTGGTCAGAAAAACAAGCACTAGATAAGCAGGCAATATTCTTATTGCTCTTCGGACATAAAATCCACGAAAAGAAAAATTATTCGTTTGTTTTGCTTTCAGCAAAATGGAGGTAATTAAGAAGCCCGATATGGTAAAAAAAACATCAACACCAACAAAGCCGCCACTAAATAGTGAAATATCAATATGAAAAAACAATACCGACAACACTGCAATAGCCCTTAAGCCATCAATATCGGCTCTATATCCTAACAAACTATCATCCTTATTATAAAAGTGTACATAACATCCGAGTGAATATTTTCATGGTTTTTTTTACGACTTTTCAAAGCAACATCATATCTTATGCCGTTGTGTTTTTGTTATTTATCTATTGTATTTTTAAGCTGGTTTAACATTAAACAGGCTTGTACTTTTCTATCGTATTTAGGTGCCGCGTTTAAACTGTTAGTTTGGTATTGAGTGAGTAACGCATCTGAACTTCTCAGCTCGCTAATTTTTTGCGCTAACTCATGTCCATTTTCAGGCTTACAAACTATTCCTGCATTTGCCGATTCAATTACTTCACTGGCTTCACCTTGAGGGATGGCCGAAATCATAGGTAATCCCATGCCCATAGACTCAAATATTTTTGATGGAATCACAGTTTTGAACAATGCCGCGTCACGTAAACTAATGAGCGAAACATCACACAAGCTCCATATGGCTGGCATATTTTCTTTGGGTTGGCGTGGGATAAACACTACGTTTTTAAGTTGTTTTTCTTCAACTAAAGTTACAAGTTTCTCTTTTGCGGCACCACCACCAGCAAAGATAAAGCGAATGTTATCGTTGGCTTTTAGTAATTCTGCCGCGTCAATCACATGTTCTAACGCATGTGCCATACCATGGGTGCCAATATAGCCAATAACAAACTTTTCTTCTAATTGATATTGCTCGGATAGCTCTTTGTTCTTTTCAACTACGGGCTGATATTTAGTGAGGTCAACGCCATTCAATACTACTGATATTTTTTCACCCTTAATGCCGCGTTCAACCAGCTCTTTTTTGAATGAGTTTGTTACCGAAACGATTGAATCTGCTCGTCTGTATAGAAACATTTCTAACTTTTCTAGTAACTTTATCGCAAATGAATCTTTCATTGCACCAACCGCCGTTATTGATGCTGGCCATATGTCTCTTAATTCAAACACGAACTTTTTTCGTTTAAACGCGGATATTGCCCACCCCGCAACAGCTGTAAAAAACTGTGGTGATGTAGCCACCACAACATCTACTTCCTTTTGGAAAACTCCAGCCCAAAAAGATGAAAACATAAAAGACATAAAATCGAGAATTCTAAGAACAAAACCTTCATTCGAAGAGATAAACGTTTTTACCCGAACAACAACAATACCTTCCATAGTGGAACGTGAGTACAATGAATTTTTAAAACCGTCAAAAACTTTACCTTCTGGAAAGTTGGGAGCACACGTGATCACCGTCACCTTATGACCTAATTCAACCCATTCTCTGGCATGTTCATAAGTGCGGGTAGCTGGGGCATTACCTTCGGGAGGGAAATTATCAGCAATAAAAAGAATGTGCATTATTTGGTATTCAACTTTGTGCGGGTTAAATCGAGTAAATATTTCAAAGGTTTGAGGTTTTGATTAATAAACAACGAAAGTGACGCTTTCCAATTGCCTGAATTGGTGTGTTTTATAAAATCAATGAAACCATAAGGTTCATTAACTAGTTTTCGCCTTAAAATAACAAAGGAGTGTTTATGTGCTTTGCTCATAAGAGGAGAATGTTTTCGATAAAAGATATCGTAAGCGTTTTTACGCCTATCTGAGCTTTCACTGATACGGCCGTGGGTATGATTGGTATACCAAATATAACTTGCCTGAGCTGACTTCTTTGCAACCCCAAACCTACTGACTAATCGCACCCAAGTATCATAATCTTGAAATGCGGGTATCTCAGGATCAAACCCATTAATCGCCCGTAAATTTTCAGTGCGGGTTAACACTTGATTACCCAAAATATTATAGTGCAGCAAATCATCAAGCTTCACCTCACCAACATCCATTTTACGGACGATGTCACCTTTAGGGGTACGTTCCATAATAGAGCTAGCAATACAAGAGTAATTTCCCGCCAGAAACTCGTCCAATAGATGGGTAATATGATAAGGCTCAATCGTATCATCATCATCCATACCAGTAATAAACTCACCTTTTGCCATAGCAATCGCTTTATTACGTGCAACACACGCGCCTTCTGGTGTTGCATTCTTCACGTAAATCACTTTGCCAGTTTCTATAAATGGTACTAGTTTCTTGTAGGTATCATCACTTGAGCCATCATCTGCAACAATCAATTCGATGTTTGAATAGGTCTGACTAAGGACTGAGTTGACTGCTCTAACAAGCAGTTCAGCACGATTATGTGTAGCTATGTACACAGTGACTAATGCATCACTTGTCATCATTTTTCTCGTTGTTAAGTTGTTCATATTCCCAGAAAGTTAAAACAGCTAAAAAGAAATACAAGGGTAAAAAATAGACTGCCGAACTAATTGCCACTATCGAGCCTAATGTGGGCATGGCAATTAACATGCTGCGCCATGGAACACGTCCACCGACAATCTTCATTGTTATAAAGTAAAATAAGTAGTAGCTAAAACCTGCATAAATCAACATTTCTAAATAAAACAGATGGGGGGCAAAATGCTCAATTAACCCACCCCATCCATTGTTAACAAAGGCAATATTAATATTGCCAAAGCCAATACCAAACAACCAATTCAAAACAGAAAACTGGTCAATAATATTTAGCATCTCAGAAAGGGCAAAAGCACGAATTGCAACCGAAAACATATTACCCGAAGAAACAATCGCTTCCAGAGCTTCGGTATTTGATAAGAAATTTAATGTTTGATTCAGCGTATATAAAACGTAATCAAGTTGTTTTTGGAAGGCGAAAAAAATGATAGGTACAATTATCACTAGCGACGTAGAAAACACCACTCTTGCTTGCCCACTGGCCAATAATTGCATTAAAATCACTTGTCCTGCAGCAGCAATAAAACACAATTTAGCGTCAACTATTAAAGACAACATCATTAAAAGTACGGAATTAAAATAAAACGTTTTTTTAAATCCAAGAAAATATAGCGATGTATTTAACAAAATTAAGGCAGTAGCGTTGGTATTCACATTTGACCAAAAGGCTGAACCAATTTGATATTCACTGCCGGCTAATGGGTAATAATTAAAAAAGGCCACATTGGTAATGACTTCAAGTAATACCATGAAAAAATCTAGATAAATAAATGTCTGAATAATTTTATAAATCGTATCTTTAGGCACTGTTGTTAGTAGCCGAAATGAAAAATAAAAGACACTTAAAGTAAACGTAAAATAAAATAGATAAAGCACATACCGAGCCGATAACACACCTGTTAATCGGTGGTTAACGGCCCAGATTGAGACAAAGGTAACAAAATTGATAAACAACTTAACTTTCTTAAGGTCTATACTATCCATCTTTACGACATAAAGAATGCCCATCATCGTTAAAAAACCGAAGGTTATATGAAAACCTTTCAGTTGTAAGATTGCTAATGAAGGACCAACTAAGATACATATCAAAAAAATCACATACCGAAATTGATGTTGACTGGGCAAATTAGTTTTAGAGTGTTCAGTTACCATTTTGCTGATCAAATTGTTGATATAAGTTAATCATGACATCAAGTGCTGCGGCTTCTGTATATTGCTCTATCACACTTTCCCTGCCCTTTTCGCCCATTTTTATCGCTGCAGCTTTATTATTAATACAATACACAATGGCATTGGCAATGGCTTCTGCGGACTCTGAATCAACGACCATGCCAGTGGTACCATTCATTATTACTTCGGGCAAACCACCTGTATTTGCCACAATACACGGACGTTCACAGGCAAGCGCTTCAATTGCAGCAACACCAAAACTCTCAATGCGACTTGGCACCACAAAAATATCCGTTTCATTTATATAGTGAGTCACCCGAAGATTATCTACCGATCCAACAAAGTTAGTGCGTGATAAAACACCACACGTATCTGCAAGACGCTTAAGCTCTTCCTCACGAGAACCGTCTCCAACAACAATCAGCTTTAAATCTATATTTTTATGCTTTTCGATGAGTTTAAGTTGAGATTCCGCTAATGCAAATCCCTCGATTAATAAGTCAATCCCATATTTATGCTCAAGCCTTTTTACTATACCAATAGTGATCACATCACTTGCAAAAGGCTCTTTAGTTTTTGTAAAGTTCGCTAAATTGACACCAAATGGGGTAATAGCTATCTTTAATTCATTGCTGTTCAATATCGTATTGACTTGCTCAGCCATTGCATAACTAGTCGAGGCTATACGTTTTGCATTCAGTAGGTTTTTTTTAATCAGCCAGTGTTTAAATTTAGATTGAGAGGGAAACTCATAAACGTCACTCCCCCAAACAGACAATATATAAGGTTTGATGCCGGATAATAATGCCAACGTGCCATAACCACTGGCGTAATGCACATTAGTAACACTAGGGGACAACTTTTTTATGACTTTTTTTAAAGCGTAAGCGTTTAAAATGTAACCCTTACCACCGCTATAAGGTAGATATACAACCGAAACGTCAGGGTGGATTTTTGACACGACTTTATGCTGGGTGATCAACGTAACATCAATCCCTCTATCGGCTAAACCATTGACCCATTTGATAGTATGGACGATAGAACCAGGGGCAACAAATGCTAGGCTAATGTTTGCTTTATTCACTAAGTTCACTTTGGGTTAATTGCGAATTAGCGCTTGATAAAGTAACGAATTAATACCCATAACGTCATTAAAAACCCACCTAAAACTGAGCCTACAACACATATAATCGCTCGCGAAGGTTTGGATTTTTTTTCAGGTAAATTAGGAGGGTCTATCGTCATAAATACGTAATCATCACGCACTCTGCTCAACATTAACGTTTTAGTTTGCTCTTCTATTAAACTGTAAAAGGATGTTTGAAAAGCAGCATTTTTTGTTTCTGCCAGTAACTTTTTTAGGTAATCAATACTTTTAGTTGATTGCTCAATATCGTATTGACGGATAGTTTCATTAATATCACCAATAAGGAGTTTTAACCATTGCTGAGCAAGGGTTGGGGAATAAAACTCGGCACTTAAGGTAATAATACCTGTTTTAGTGTCTTCTGAGAGTGTGAATATCTCTTTGAACTCTTTAACTATATCCTCTTGTTTGGGGGTATCTTCCTTAGTAGGGATGTCTTTAAATAGCCATAAACCTTTGTCTACGTCATAGCGGTCAGCATCAATTTTTAAGCTGTTATTTGCTTCATCCCAACTTGTAGATGCCATTATAGGCGCAAGAAGATCATGTTTATTTATGAATTTTAAAATAAATGCTTGTGATCTTATAAGTTCTTTAGCAATTAAGGGGTTATTATTTTCTTGGCCGGCTCCTAAATTAATGCCAGCCATACCAGCTAATCCACCAAGACTTCCGGCTAATGAAGCCAAGCCACCACTTGATTCAGAATTAATAATCAAAGTGGATTTAGATTTATATTGATTAGGTAAGTACAAAGCGAATGCTACAGACAGCATAGCAAAAATAAGAGTTCCCACTATTATTTTGATTTTTCCGCTTAAAATTGCAGTTATTAATTCAGATAAAGCAATATCCTGCTTTTTTGATAGTTCTGACAACTGATTCACCTTATTTATTAATATAATTTATTGAAGTGTATAGGGTTTAAAATTATGAATTAACAACATCAACTACTTGGCTCCACATATTCTCTGTAATTTTCTTATATTTTTCAGCATTTTCTTTGATGAAAGTCAAATGTGGTTGTTTAGGATCAAACAACGAATTAAGCAATGTAACAAGCTCTTGTTCACTTGCATTGGGATCAATTAATAAATTTGAAACGCCATATTCGCTAAATAACTGCTCATATTTATGGCTCCAACTAGTACCTAAGTTTAAAATACCTTGTGAAAGTGCACTCACACAACCATGAAATCTGGAACAAACAATGGCCTTAGAGTCGCCTATAATCCCTTTAACTTTCAGAGGATCAGATTCTTCAATTAGCTCTAATTGATTATCGAAATAGCGATTCAAAGTATTACAAATCTCTTTGTCTCCCTCACCTTCATGATTAAGCAACACTGGCTTCAAGCCTAACTCTGTTACCTGCTTGATAAGTAAAGTCATGATATTAATATAATTTTTCTTCCAACTTTCATTTGGATTTTTAACACCGACCATATTGCTATTGGGAATAAAACAAACTTTTTGTTGGCCATTTTTCCAATAGCTTGGCACGATACCTTTAACTGCATTAGTAAAATCCGGAAATTGCACTAAATTATTGGCTTCCCCTAAAAATGTTTGCACATGGTTATATGAATCAATTTCACGGGCACAAATTAACGAAGTTTGAGGAAAGGCTTCTTTAATGACTTTTTGATCAGATATACGACTAAAAGGTCCGAGCGCTTGAGGTAAGAAAATATATTTACAACCGTGTTTTTTATATCGTTTGAGCTCGCCACCTAAATGTTTCATTTTTAACGCGCCCCACTGGTCGCCGTAGGCAAAGCCAGCCGCATCTAAAACAACATCAATATCAGCTTCGGTAACCACGCCCCATTTTTTCAAATAGTTACGGACAGCTTTAGGTAAATAATAAGACAACAAGTTAAAATCTATAACATTCTTTCTTAGGGATAATTTTTGATATGCCCCTAACAAAGCTCGCTCTTTATATGGCGACAAAGGATTTCCTTCCAATACAATTTCAGCATCTGGCCAATATTCTTTGATACGGGCAACCACTGCGGCAAGCATTAACTCAGCGCCTTTGTTGACAAACTGGACACCTTTAATTTCAATATTCACGTCTTACACTTCCTTCATCAAAATATCATTTCCTTTTTTCTGTGAAAAAGGTACTCCACCATCTGATGCTCCATAACCCACTGCAATTAGTATGACAGTTCGTTCATAAGCCTCTAGTCCTAGTTTCTTCTCAAGCATACGTTCACGTACCTCTACATCTGGCCAGTTTATTGGACATGTAGATAATCCCATTGTTTCGCAGGCCAACATAAACTGCATTGATGCAAGAGATGCATCAATGTAAATAATGTGCCTGTCTCGTTCGAATGGATAAGCACTCAAATCCCCTACTACCGCAATAACACACTGTAAATTTTCAGCAAAACCAACAGTTCCCATTGCACAGGTGGCTATTTCAGTGGCTTTGTCTGGATTGTTAGCTACGTAAAAACGAAATGGCTGTCTATTACAGGCTGATGGAGCTAGGCTCGCAGCTTCAATAGCTCTATGTAATTTTCCATTTTCAATAGGTTTATTTTGATACCAACGTACCGATCGTCTTCTTTTAAATAAGGTCAACAATTGTTCATATGAAATATCTGTCTGGGGCAAAGATTCATGTGAATAAGGTACAAATCTTTTATCTTGTGCCGGCAAAGGTAAAACCTGTTCAAATATGGCCTTCGCTTTTAAAGTTATTTTTGACTCGCCAACAATGGAGAAGTAGTCAGTTAATACATCGTTTGCCCATTTATGTTCATCTTCACATAACCCTCCTTGGAGTGAACTTTCGCGGTAGTTTTTTGCTGTTTCAAGGATATAAGCTTCTGCAAAAATATCGCGTCGGGGCTGCATTATAAGCCCTTTCTCAAGTCTATGAATGTTCCTTCTGAGCAGAACACTGCTAATCCCAATATTGGCTAAAGAGTGCTTGTATTCAATCCTACCGGCCAAAACTGATTTATGCTCCCGGTCAAATTGTCGACTAATAAACGCGTAATAAAGTGAAGAACTAATACCACTAAAGGCGAATATACGGATAAAATATTCATCAAACCGATATTTTATTTTTTTCACAAAGGGCACCAAACGTTTTGGTAAGAGCGCAACAATCAATTTTTTCATTACTAAACAATACTCAAGGTAAATGGCACCAGTATCGTTTGCCAAGAGTAAATGGCAACAATAAGGAGCGAGTCATAATTTTTGCGATAGGAAACGTTATTGGGTGTAGCCAAAAAGTCACATAAGACGCGATTGCATATGATAACACAGTGGCATAAGCTGCTCCAAGCCCCCCAAAGGATGGAATAAGTAAATAATTACCCACAATATTAACCAGCGCACCTAAACCATGGCTAAGCAGTGAAAATTTAAGTAAATGTTCTGCAATCAGCCACTTGCTCACCAGTGCACGCATAAAAACAAATAATCCTGCCCAAATATGAATAGACAGCAACACTGCACTCCCCTTGTAAGCTTCCCCAAACACAATGGGGATAAGCACAGGGGACAAGAATGCAACACAGATTGCCGACACCAAAGCACTGACAAATAGCAAATCACATACCTGCTGTAGACGTTTACTGTAGAGCGATGGATTATCACTGCGTTGTTTTAACAAAGAAGGAAAAACTGACACTACGACTGCGGTGGCAAAAAAATACCAGACCTCAGATAAGCGAACTGCAACCGAATAAATGCCTACTTCTTCCCGTCCCGCCATTTGCCCCAGCATAACTTGATCAATTTTCAGGTAAATAACCGCCGCAATGCCCGACAAGATCAACCAAAATGATTGTTTAATAATGGATAACCCATAAGACCAGTCAAATAGGTCAATTTTAATGCCTGTCGACTCACGAATATATAACCACAAAAATCCCAAGCCCAAAGTGGCCTGCTCGATGGCAAAAATACTGACTAACAAGATAAGATTATTGCTACTCAGCGTGATAATAATTTTTAGTACGGCGAAAACTATCACGACAGTGGTACGCATTTTCGCCACAATACCCGCAGCGACTTTAGCCTGAAACCAAAATTCAAAACCGTTTAGCCCACTAAAAATACTGGCCAAACCTAAGATGTATAAGCACGTACTTTCAACATCGGTAAAATTATTAGCAAAAAACGCGATTAACCAACACAGCATAACGCCAAAGATAGCACCGAATAAACGCAGCCCTATCACAGTAGACATAATCTTGTCATTGTAAGCGGGCTTATTAATCAGCTCGCGCACAATTATTGAATTTAGCCCCAATGCAACCAGTGGCCCCAATAAGGCAATAATCGCCAGCAAATAACTCAAGGTGCCAAAATTTTGTGGGCCTAGTTGCCTAGCCAAAACCCACATAGTGATAAGTGCAATCAACATGGATAACAACTTTTCACTGAACAACCAAGATATGTTTTTGAGAATTGGGTTAACCATACTTTGCCACCCAATTATAAACACTAACGATATCGTTATTCAAAATACAGCCAATCATAATTATCTTTACACATTATAGTTAACCTGATGTGACGGATAAGCCATACCTTCCAGCACCACTATTCTCGCGCCTATATTTGTTGAACTTGCTGACGATACCGCGCTATTCTCTCACAAGCTCGCCTCGATAAACGCAATAATAGCAGAACGAGATGTGATTGATGTCTTCGTAATGCAACTATTACTCTCTAAAATACTGTTATTATTGTAATAATTCTAAGGGTGGCGGCACGTTTTAACCTCAGTGCCGCCTAGTGAGTGCAACTGGGGTCTTTGGGTCCGACTGGGGTGAGGTCCGACTGGGGTCAAGTTGAACCTGCTACATTTTGTACGGACACTTTAAATAAGCCATAATACATTAGTTGCTTAGGAGTATCCAATATGAGTAATCAACGCAAAACATTTACCAAGGAATTTAAGTTAGAAGCCATTCGCTTAATGTCTGAATCTGATAAACCATCAGCTGAGATTGCTGCTGAGTTGGGTATCCGACGTAATATGCTTTATAAATGTAAA
>Ga0206127_1000011_pt1 | contig 249471 bp, 272 predicted proteins | sample Helgoland_Spring_6_FD_148646 | JGI IMG/M metagenome (GOLD analysis project Ga0206127, IMG submission 148646) | Pelagic subsurface seawater microbial communities from Kabeltonne, Helgoland, North Sea - Helgoland_Spring_Bloom_20160419_1 | ecosystem: Environmental > Aquatic > Marine > Epipelagic ...
GACGGCCCAATGCCACAAACCCGCGAGCACATCCTGCTGGGCCGCCAAGTTGGTATCCCGACCATGGTTGTTTACATGAACAAAGTTGACCAGGTTGACGATGCGGAACTGCTGGAATTGGTGGAAATGGAAATCCGCGAATTGCTGTCTTCCTACGACTACCCTGGCGACGACATGCCGGTTGTTCCTGGTTCCGCTCTGGCAGCCATGGAAGGCCGCGACCCAGAGATCGGTGAAAACTCGATCCGCGCGCTGATGAAAGCCGTTGACGAATTCATCCCGACACCTGCACGCGCTGTTGACCAGCCGTTCCTGATGCCAGTGGAAGACGTGTTCTCGATCTCCGGTCGTGGTACCGTTGTGACAGGCCGTATCGAGCGTGGCGTGATCAACGTTGGCGACGAAATCGAAATCGTTGGTATCCGCGACACCAAGAAAACCACCTGTACCGGCGTTGAAATGTTCCGCAAACTGCTGGACCGCGGTGAAGCTGGCGACAACATCGGTGCCCTGCTGCGCGGCGTTGACCGTGAAGGCGTTGAGCGTGGTCAGGTTCTGTGTAAGCCAGGTTCGGTTAAGCCACACACCAAGTTCACAGCCGAAGCGTATATTCTGACCAAGGAAGAGGGTGGCCGTCACACGCCATTCTTCGCGAACTACCGTCCACAGTTCTACTTCCGGACCACAGACGTCACCGGTACAGTTCAGCTGCCAGAAGGCACTGAAATGGTTATGCCAGGCGACAACCTGCAGTTCGACGTTGAACTGATCGCACCCATCGCGATGGAAGACGGTCTGCGCTTTGCGATCCGCGAAGGCGGCCGCACTGTAGGCGCGGGCGTTGTGTCCAAGATCAACGAGTAAGCTGCTGTCTGGGGGCACGCCCCCACGCACGTCACATCAAACAAGGCCGTCCCACACCGGGGCGGCCTTTTCTTTTGCGGAGGCAGGGGGATAGAATACGCGCAGCGTGAAAGGCCGTTTCGGCAACGTTCCGGGGGTATTTTTTCAGGATCGTTACTGGTCAAGTCTGTGAAATAGGATAACCTTGATCCATGAGAAAATTTTCAATTCCAGTTTCCCGTCTTTTTGCGCTGGTGTTATGCCTGTTGCCTGCATTCGCATTCGCCGGTGATTTCGACCGTTTCGCCGGAACTTTCACGGGTGCGGCAGAATTCTCGTTCGACGGTGAAATCAGGTACCGGGACATGAGTACCACGATCGAGCCAACCAAGGACGGGTTCGTGCTGACCTGGACATCGGTCAGCCGCAAGGATGATGGGCGCGCCAAGGCCAAGACCTATAAGATCAAGTTCGCGCCAAGTGTCCGGCCCAATATCTACGGCTCTGCCATGCGAACCAATGTGTTTGGCAAGGCAATTCCCCTTGATCCGCTGAAGGGTGACCCCTTTGTGTGGGCACGGCTGATTGGCGATACTTTATCTGTCTTTTCGCTTTTCATTGACGAGACCGGGGAATACGAAATGCAGGAATACCATCGGACCTTGGTCGATCAGGGGCTGGAACTGGAATTCCTTTTGGTCCGTGATGGTAAGCCCCTCAAGACGATCAAAACGCTTTTGAAGCGGGCAAACTGACGGGACTGCCGATTTTTGACGGGTCTGATTGCCCTAATACCCCAGCGGATGTTGTATCATGTCGACTGTTCCCCAACCTGATCTTGCGATGCAGCGTCAGTACCTGTTGGTGTCCCTGGAAGAGGCGCAGGCCACGGTCCGGGCCTATGATACCAAAGCGCAGATCGTGGGAATCGGCTACACCTTCGCCTTGAACATCGTTGCAAATGTAATCGGCGGCTTGCCCGGGGCCGGCGATGAGGGCGCGGTTTTTGTCGTTCTGTTCTGGGCGGTGGTCATGGCCCCGTTGTTCTTTTTCGGCTATGTGCTTTACCCCTCCAGACGATCGGCCCCCAAGGTGAACGATGACAGTGAAAAGGGGGTCGAACGGGCATTGTACATCCAGACTGCCCGACACCGCACCGTCGCCGACCTGCAAGCGGCAGCAGCAAGGGCGGATTGGCACGCCGAACTGGCCTATGAGGTTTTGAAGGTTTCAAAGCTGCGCGAGCAAAAACGCATGAGGTTCATCGCGGCGCTCTATATGACCGTCGCATCCTTTGCCTTGCTGGCGGGCAAACAGCTTTGGTCCGTCATTTAACCGGTTTCGCCCCCGGTTGCGGCAGATTCTTGCGACATCACGACGTGTACAGGTCTGAACGGCCAATTGCCCCTTGCCACAAGATGCGACTCGACCTATAGAGCGCAAGTCTCAGCGGGGTGCGTTTTTACGCGCCCCGTTTGACTTACGACAAAACGCAATGAAGGGCCGTGATGAGGCGTCTCTTCCTCTTCGTTTCACCTCCCAATGAGGGATGATGACATATGGCACAAAGCCAAAACATCCGCATCCGTTTGAAGGCGTTTGATTACCGCGTGTTGGATGCGTCCACACAGGAAATCGTAAACACCGCCAAACGTACCGGTGCATCTGTTCGCGGCCCAATTCCGCTGCCGAACAAGATCGAGAAATTCACAGTTTTGCGTGGCCCCCACGTTGACAAGAAATCCCGTGACCAGTTCGAAATCCGCACGCACAAGCGTTTGCTGGATATCGTTGATCCGACCCCCCAGACCGTGGACGCGCTGATGAAGCTCGACCTGGCCGCTGGTGTGGACGTCGAGATCAAGCTGCAGTCATAAGCGTAGGAGGGTAATATTATGTTGCGCTCAGGCGTTATTGCAAAAAAGATGGGCATGACCCGTTTGTTCATGGAAGATGGTAAGCAGATCCCTGTTACCGTTCTTCAGCTCGACAAACTTCAGGTTGTTGCACAGCGTACCACCGAACGGGACGGCTACACAGCTGTTCAGCTCGGCGCAGGTACAGCCAAGGTTAAACGGACATCGGCACCCATGCGTGGTCACTTTGCTGCGGCAAAGGTTGAACCAAAGCGTAAGGTTGCGGAATTCCGCGTTGATCCAGAAGCTATGTTGAATGTTGGCGAAGAAATCATCGCCGATCATTACTTTGCTGGTCAGTATGTTGACGTTGCAGGCACATCCATCGGTAAAGGTTTTGCCGGTGCGATGAAGCGCCACAACTTTGGCGGCCTGCGTGCGACACACGGTGTTTCCGTGTCTCACCGTTCGCATGGCTCCACCGGTCAGTGTCAAGATCCGGGCAAAGTTTTCAAAGGCAAGAAAATGGCCGGTCACATGGGTTCCGCCCGTGTCACCACTCAGAACCTCGAAGTTGTCAAAACTGACACCGTTCGTGGCCTGATCATGGTCAAAGGCGCTGTTCCCGGCTCCAAAGGTGGTTGGGTGACTGTTAAGGATGCGGTTAAGAAACCATTCCCTGACAACGCCATTCTGCCAGCTGCTCTGCGCTCCGCCGCAGAAGAAGCATCGAAAGCCGCTGAAGAAGCCGCCGCAGCCGCCGCAGCCGAAGCAGAAGCCGCCGCAGCAGAAGCCGCAGCAGCCGAGCAGGCCGCAATGGAAGCCGCAGAAAGCACTGACGCAGCCGCGCCAGATGCAGAACAGAAAGAAGGTGACGCATGAAACTTGATGTCATCAAACTAGACGGCGGTTCTGCCGGATCGATCGACCTGGACGAGGCCCTGTTCGGTCTTGAGCCACGCGCTGACATCCTGCACCGCGTCGTCCGCTGGCAGCGTAACAACGCGCAGCAAGGTACGCACAAGGTCAAGACACGGTCCGAGGTTAGCTATTCGACCAAGAAGATCTATCGTCAGAAAGGCACCGGCGGCGCACGCCACGGCGCACGTTCTGCACCGATCTTCCGTTCGGGTGGTATCTACAAGGGTCCAACCCCTCGTAGCCACGGCCATGAACTGACCAAGAAGTTCCGCAAGCTGGGTCTTCGCCACGCTTTGTCTTCGATGGCAAAGAACGGCAACCTGGTTATCATCGACGATGCCGCATCCGATGGGAAAACCGCAGCACTGGCCAAGCAGGTTAAGAACCTCGGCTGGAAACGCGCGTTGATCATCGATGGCGTGTCTGTGAACGAAAACTTCTTGCAAGCCGCGCGCAACATCGAAGGTCTGGATATCCTGCCAACGATGGGTGCAAACGTCTATGACATCCTCAAGCGTGACACACTCGTGATCACCAAAGCGGGGATCGAAGCACTGGAGGCCCGTTTGAAATGAGCACCAAGCACCAGCACTATGATGTGATCCGCAAGCCGATCATCACCGAGAAAGCAACAATGGCGTCTGAGAACAACGCCGTGGTTTTCGAAGTGGCAATCGGTAGCAACAAGCCAATGATCAAAGAAGCTGTTGAAGCTCTCTTTGGTGTCAAGGTGAAGGCCGTGAACACGACCATCACCAAAGGCAAGTCCAAGCGTTTCCGTGGCCAGATGGGCCGCCGCAAGGACGTCAAAAAGGCTTATGTTACGCTCGAAGAGGGTAACGCCATCGACGTATCCACCGGCCTGTAATCAGCCCGGTTGACGCTAACGAAAGGCCCCTCGCTGCAAGGCGGGGGGCCTTTTGCATGCGCATGTCCCGTTTCGGCGGCATCTATCCGCTTGTTTTGCCCATTCTTGTTTAAACGCTTGTGTTCTGGTCAATAAGGGCAGAGGGGTAGGGGGCAACGTTACGTCTATCGTCATCACTGCTCCTTACGGCTCAGTCTTTCGATCTATTATTGACTTAGCCGCCCTGCCGCATTCCGCGGGCAGATTTATAAGGAATACGATAATGGCTTCTGGCACAGTAAAATGGTTCAACACCACAAAAGGTTTTGGTTTTGTAGCACCCGAGGGTGGCGCAAAGGACGTATTCGTCCACATCTCCGCAGTTGAGCAAGCAGGCCTGACCGGTCTGTCCGATGATCAAAAGATCACTTTCGACATCGAATCCGGCCGTGACGGTCGTGAATCAGCAACAAACATCAAACTGGCGTAAGCCGGTCGGTCCCTGCGGGGGCTGATGTTTGAGAGTTTTGGAAAGGGCGTGGCCGCGAGGCTGCGCCCTTTTTGTTTCAAAGGTGTGTTACAGCCCTAGCTGAAGGCACAGGCAACCGGACACCAAAGCAAGCCAGCGCTTTGGTGTCCGTACCGCTTAATCGTCCTCGCGCGATTCCCGCAGGATTTTGCCGGTCACTGAATCGACATAAAGCTCCATCTTGACGCCTTCCGAATTCGTGGCCTCGACTTCGTAGTGGCCCCCTTCGAAATCGATGTCGCGGATATCGGTATAGCCAAGCGCCTGTACCGTCGCGACGATCTGGCGCAGACCCATGTAATGTGGCCGGTTGAACTTGCCGCCCCAGCCAAATCTGCCATTGGCTGGCCCGGCGGCCTCCATTGCTGTGCGGCATTGCGTCGATACCTCCGAGATATGCTCGCCCAGGCAAAGCTGAACGGCCCCACCGATATGCGATATGCCGGAGCAGTACCGTTCGATGTCATCAGCGCAGGCGGTTCCGATCACGCCGGACTGGGCGTATGCCGCCCCTGACCAGGAGAGTGCGGAGCAAAGTAACAAAGCGGGAATGCGTTTCATGTTGAATGTCCTCTTAGGGGTTATGGATAGGGGGCGTCGCTATGGGGCGGTACCCTATCAGAGCATTCCTAGCAGCGGCGTTGCGGGCCATATTGACCTAAGTCAAAGGTGATCTGGATCGGCTTTTTTGGGCCGCGTGTTGAGCGATGAAGCGAGTGCGTGGGGCAGAAAAGACAAGCGGATCATGATCCGCCTTGCGACCGATCAGGGGGGTGACTTGGGGCGATGCAAGCAGGACGCATGTGATATCCGCGCAGGCTTAATGCATGGCTCGAACCTTCTCCCTTGACCCTCCTGCCATCCTAACCTAAACGACCCCATCGGCAGCGCCCCGGATTCGTCCGGGGCTGTGTCGTTTTGTGCGTTGGTGGGTTTCACCCACCCTACGCCGGTCCGGCAAAGGGGTTCTTTGCCAGACATTCAAATTGGGGACCTTCGGGGCCCTATAACCATCTCGGCTTCAACTTGTTGAAGTCGGGCACAAGCAAAACGGAAGACAGAAAACATGGCACTAAAGTCGTATAAACCGACGACGCCAGGCCAGCGTGGGCTGGTACTGATCGACCGTTCGGAGCTTTGGAAAGGTCGCCCGGTTAAAGCCCTCACAGAGGGTCTTAGCAAGCACGGCGGACGGAACAACACCGGACGGATCACAATGCGTCGCAAGGGTGGTGGTGCAAAGCGCCTCTACCGCATCGTCGATTTCAAGCGCAACAAGCTGGACATGTCCGCGGTTGTCGCACGTATCGAATATGACCCTAACCGGACCGCATTCATCGCACTGATCCAGTACGAAGATGGCGAACAGGCTTACATCCTGGCACCGCAGCGTCTTGCTGTTGGCGACAAGGTGATTGCATCGGCCAAGGCCGACATCAAGCCTGGTAACGCTATGCCATTCTCGGGCATGCCTATCGGTACGATCATTCACAACATCGAAATGAAGCCAGGCAAGGGCGGTCAGATCGCTCGTGCAGCCGGTACCTACGCCCAGTTCGTAGGCCGTGATGGTGGATATGCTCAGATCCGTTTGTCCTCGGGCGAACTGCGTCTGGTGCGTCAGGAATGTATGGCCACCGTTGGTGCCGTATCGAACCCTGACAACTCCAACCAGAACTACGGTAAAGCGGGCCGCATGCGTCACAAGGGCATCCGCCCATCTGTGCGTGGTGTTGTTATGAACCCGATCGACCACCCACATGGTGGTGGTGAAGGCCGGACATCGGGTGGTCGTCACCCTGTTACGCCTTGGGGCAAGCCAACCAAGGGTGCAAAAACCCGCAACAAGAACAAAGCGTCCAGCAAGCTTATCCTACGCTCGCGTCACGCCAAGAAGAAGGGGCGTTAATAGATGTCTCGTTCAGTATGGAAAGGTCCTTTTGTTGACTCTTATGTCCTCAAAAAGGCCGAAGCCTCCCGCGAAAGCGGTCGCAGCGAAGTGATCAAGATTTGGTCGCGCCGTTCAACGATCCTGCCACAGTTTGTTGGCCTGACGTTCGGTGTGTACAATGGTCACAAGCACATCCCTGTAAACGTCAGCGAAGAGATGATCGGTCAGAAGTTTGGTGAATATTCGCCAACTCGCACCTATTATGGTCACGCAGCCGACAAAAAAGCGAAGCGGAAATAAGCCATGAGCAAGGATAAAAATCCCCGCCGCGTGGCCGACAACGAAGCCCGTGCAAAACTGCGCATGCTTCGCACAAGCCCGCAGAAACTGAACCTCGTCGCCGCAATGATCCGCGGCAAGAAGGTAGACAAGGCCCTTACGGACCTGACCTTCTCCAAAAAGCGGATCGCCGCAGATGTGAAGAAATGTCTTCAGTCTGCAATTGCGAACGGTGAAAACAACCACAACCTTGACGTGGATGAACTGGTCGTTGCCGAAGCATATGTCGGTAAGAACCTGATCATGAAGCGTGGTCGTCCACGTGCACGTGGCCGTTTCGGCAAGATCATCAAGCCGTTTTCGGAAATCACGATTGTCGTGCGTCAAGTTGAGGAGCAAGCATAATGGGTAATAAAGTAAACCCGATCGGCATGCGTCTTCAGGTCAACCGCACCTGGGACAGCCGCTGGTACGCCGACACCAAGGATTACGGTGATCTTCTTCTTGAAGACCTTGCAATCCGCAAGTTCATCAAAAAAGAATGTGCACAGGCCGGTATCGCCCGTGTGATCATTGAGCGCCCACACAAGAAGTGCCGCGTTACGATCCACACAGCACGCCCAGGTGTGATCATTGGTAAAAAAGGTGCGGACATCGAAGGTCTGCGTCAGAAAATCGCCAAGATCACCAAGTCTGACCTGCACCTCAACATCGTTGAAGTTCGCAAGCCAGAGCTGGACGCCGCACTTGTTGGTGAATCCATCGCACAGCAACTGGAACGCCGGGTATCTTTCCGTCGCGCCATGAAGCGTGCCGTACAGAACGCCATGCGTATGGGTGCCCTTGGTATCCGCGTTAACGTTGCTGGTCGTCTGGGTGGTGCAGAAATTGCGCGTACCGAATGGTACCGTGAAGGCCGCGTGCCGCTCCACACACTGCGTGCTGACATCGATTACGCACATGTCGAAGCGATGACTGCCTATGGCATCATCGGGATCAAGACCTGGATCTTCAAAGGCGAGATCATGGAACATGACCCGGCAGCGCGTGACCGTAAGGCACAAGAAATGCAAGACGGCCCAGCACCTCGCGGTGCCGGCGGTCGTCGCTAAGGGGGAATGAAAGATGCTACAACCAAAGCGTACGAAATTCCGCAAGCAGCACAAAGGCAAAATCAAGGGTCTTGCAAAGGGCGGGTCTGACCTGAACTTTGGTACCTTTGGCCTGAAGGCTCTGGAGCCTGAGCGCGTAACAGCGCGTCAGATCGAAGCTGCCCGTCGTGCCATGACGCGTCACATGAAGCGTCAAGGCCGTGTCTGGATCCGGATTTTCCCGGATCTGCCAGTCACATCGAAGCCTACCGAAGTCCGTATGGGTAAAGGTAAAGGTTCCGTTGATTACTGGGCATGCCGCGTCAAGCCTGGCCGCGTAATGTTTGAAATCGATGGCGTTAACGAAGACATCGCTCACGAGGCCCTGCGCCTTGCTGCGATGAAGCTGCCGATCAAAACACGCGTTGTGGTCCGCGAGGACTGGTAAAAGACGCTCCGGCGCAAGCCGGAGCTGTCGCGGCGGCGGCAGGGTATTTCCCAGAAATGCCCGTTCCGCCCCGGTGAATTAGAAAAGCCCCCGCTGAGTGATCAGCGGGGGCTTTTTTGTCTGGCTCTCATTTAATGGCGATAGCTATTCAATCGGCACCATCAATCTGGCCCCCGCGTTCACTGGCCAATGCTGCCCCTCGGGGCTAAGGTGGTGAAAAGACCACCCCCAGACAAAGGTCACGCCTCATGAAACAAGTCCCCAAGCCCACCACTGACGAAGACCTCATCAAAGAGTTCCTCAACAAAGGCGGCACGATTAAGAAGGGCAAGACCAAGCCGATGCCGGATGATCTTGGCCTGTCTAACAATCAGTGGGGCAATAAGTTGACCAAGGAAGAGAAAGCCGCGGTCAAGGAGCAGGAAGCGGCGCGCAAGAAGCCGTAGGGTGGGTGAAACCCGCCGCGCCGTTATCTGAATGCCAGCACCCCGTGGGGTGCGGCAACCTTACGCCCAGGCGTAGTTGAACGACACCGAGATGCGGTCTTCTTCGGCCATGTTCATCGGCACTTCGTGGCGCAGCCAGCTTTCCCATAGCAGAACATCACCGACAACCGGCTTGGCATAGACGAACTGGCGCAATTCCTGCGGGGCGTCCTTCAGGCGGCCGGGGGCGGCCATCATCATCGGCAGGCGCGGGTCTTCGAGCTTGAGCGCGCTCGTGCCTTCGGGCATCGCCACATAGGTCGTGCCCGAGATCACCGAATGCGGGTGGATATGCGCGGTATGAATGCCGCCTTCGGGCAGGATGTTGATCCAGAGGTCTTCCAGCTTCAATTTGCGACCGTCCAGATCAAAGGCCAGATCCTTGGCGAAGGCTTTGACGTGTTTATCCAGCGCTTTCTTCACGGTCTTGAAGATCGGAAATCTCCAGGGCAGGTCGGTCAGCGACGCATAGCTGGTGTATCCGGGAAAGTCGTTTTCATCGCACCATTGCTGGCCGGCCTCGTCATCTTCGGCGATGCTCAGGCACGCGGCCTCAAGCTCGGACGGGTCGACGGGTTTGCCGTGCTCGGACAAAGCGGCGCGGTAGAGGCGGGTGACGAAAAGGGATTCTATTTGTGACATGAGGCATCTTCTACATGAGGTGGGGCAGGGTGGCGATAGGTTTTGCGCAAAGGCTGCTTGCCAACTGCGTGTAACGGCTATAGAGGAACCTTTCACATGAACTCCACCAGAATCATGGTCACCCCTCAGGGGCCTACTGGTGATGTCGAAAGGAACAGGCGATGAACGCCAAGGAACTGCACGACAAGACACCCGACCAGCTTCGGGATGAACTTGTTAACCTGAAAAAAGAAGCTTTCAACCTGCGTTTTCAGCAAGCCACTGGCCAGCTGGAAAACCCCGCACGTTTGAAGACCGTCAAGCGTGACGTCGCACGTGTCAAAACCGTTCTCAACCAGAAAGCCGCAACCGCGGCTTCTGCTGAATAATAGGAGCCTGAGAGTATGCCCAAACGTATCCTGACAGGCACCGTGACAAGCGATGCCAACGAGCAAACAGTAACTGTATCGGTAGAGCGTCGCTTTACCCACCCGGTTCTGAAAAAGACCATCCGTAAGTCCAAGAAATACCGGGCTCACGATGAGAACAACACATTCAAAGTGGGCGACAGCGTTCGCATCATCGAATGTGCACCAAGATCGAAAACCAAACGTTGGGAAGTTCTGGAAGCCGCTGAGGCCTAAAGAACGGCTTGTTCGGGTGTGGACCCCTTGTTTCCCTTGACTCTGAGGGAGGCAGGGGTCACACGCACGAGCGAGAAGCCCGTTATGGGCAGACCAATTTAATCGAAACCCTGGGGAACGGGCACGCATCGCCCCCCAGAAGGTCGGGAGAAACCAAATGATCCAGATGCAGACCAACCTGGATGTTGCTGACAACAGCGGCGCTCGCCGTGTTCAGTGCATTAAGGTATTGGGTGGTTCCAAGCGTAAATACGCATCCGTCGGCGACATCATTGTCGTGTCGGTCAAGGAAGCCATCCCTCGCGGTCGTGTGAAAAAGGGTGACGTGCGTAAAGCCGTCGTCGTTCGCACTGCCAAAGAAGTTCGTCGTGACGATGGCACAGCCATCCGTTTCGATCGCAACGCAGCAGTTATCCTGAACAACGCAAACGAGCCCGTAGGTACACGTATCTTTGGACCAGTTGTTCGTGAATTGCGCGCAAAAAACTTCATGAAGATCATCTCGCTTGCGCCGGAGGTGCTGTAATGGCTGCTAAACTTCGCAAAGGTGACAAGGTCATCGTGCTTGCTGGCAAGGACAAGGGCAAGACGGGTTCCATCTCGTCTGTTGACCCAAAGGCCAACAAAGCAATCGTAGACGGTATCAACATGGCAATCCGCGCCACGCGTCAGTCCCAGACGTCGCAAGGCGGCCGTATTCCCAAAGCGATGCCAATCGATCTGAGCAACCTGTCGCTGGTTGATGCCAACGGCAAGGCAACGCGCGTTGGCTTTAAGATCGAAGGCGACAAGAAAGTGCGCTTTGCAAAAACCACGGGGGACGTAATCGATGCTTGATACTGCAACATACACACCCCGCCTGAAGGGCGTCTATAACGACACGATCCGTCCTGCCCTGAAGGAAGAGTTCGGTTACAAGAACGACATGATGATCCCTCGCTTGGATAAAATCGTTCTGAACATCGGCTGTGGCGCTGAAGCTGTCCGTGACAGCAAGAAAGCAAAATCCGCTCAGGAAGATCTGACAACGATTGCCGGCCAAAAAGCGCTGACAACCATTGCCAAGAAATCCATCGCTGGTTTCCGCGTTCGTGAAGACATGCCTTTGGGTGCGAAAGTTACCCTGCGTGGCGAGCGGATGTATGAATTCCTGGATCGTCTGATCACGATCGCAATGCCTCGTATCCGCGACTTCCGCGGCATCAGCGGCAAAAGCTTTGACGGTCGTGGCAACTATGCCATGGGCTTGAAAGAGCACATCGTGTTCCCTGAAATCGACTTTGATAAAGTTGATGAGACTTGGGGAATGGACATCGTGATCGCCACCACGGCGAAAACCGACGCTGAAGCGAAGGCACTGTTGAAAGCGTTCAACATGCCCTTCAACTCATAAGCGCGGGGAGGATTTAGATATGGCTAAGAAATCCATGATCGCACGCGAAATGAAGCGTGAAGCACTGGTCAAGAAGTTCGCTGCAAAGCGCGCTGCCTTGAAAGAGATCGTAAGCGATCAAGAAAAGCCAATGGAAGAGCGTTTCCGCGCGTCCCTGGCTTTGGCGAAACTGCCTCGCAACTCCAGCGCTGTGCGTCTGCACAACCGCTGCCAGCTGACAGGCCGTCCGCACGCTTACTATCGTAAACTGAAAATTTCGCGGATCGCGTTGCGGGATCTTGGCTCAAGCGGCCAAATCCCCGGCATGGTCAAGTCGAGCTGGTAAGGAGCGCATCAGATGAACGATCCTATCGCAGATATGCTGACACGCATCCGTAACTCCTCGATGCGCGGTAAATCCACAGTCATGACCCCAGCTTCCAAGCTGCGTGCATGGGTATTGGACGTACTCGCAGACGAAGGTTACATCCGCGGCTACGAAAAGATGACAGGCGCCGACGGCCACCCTGCCATCGAAATCAGCCTCAAGTATTACGAGGGCGAACCTGTTATTCGCGAATTGAAGCGGGTTTCCAAACCCGGTCGTCGCGTCTACATGGGCGTCAATGACATTCCCGTTGTCCGTCAGGGCCTCGGTGTGTCGATTGTCTCCACCCCCAAGGGTGTGATGTCGGATCAGAATGCACGCAGCCACAATGTTGGCGGCGAAGTGCTCTGCACCGTATTCTAAGGAGAGCAAAATGTCTCGTATTGGTAAAAAACCGGTCGACCTGCCCAACGGTGTTTCTGCATCGGTCAGCGGTCAGACCATCGAAGTCAAAGGCCCAAAGGGTACACGTACCTTTAAAGCAACTGACGACGTTACAATGACTGTCGAAGACAACGTGGTAACAATTACACCACGTGGCAAGTCCAAGCGCGCACGCCAGCAGTGGGGCATGAGCCGCACTATGGTTGGCAACTTGGTTACAGGTGTCACCGAAGGTTTCAAGAAAGAGCTTGAGATCCAAGGTGTTGGTTATCGTGCTGCCATGACTGGCAACTCGTTGAAACTGAACCTGGGCCTGTCGCACGACGTAGACTACATACCGCCAGCCGGTGTGACCGTCACGGTACCGAAACAGACCGAGATTGTGGTAGAAGGCATTGACGAACAGCTTGTTGGTCAAGTCGCCGCGAACATCCGCCAATGGCGCAAGCCCGAGCCCTATAAGGGCAAAGGTATCCGCTATAAAGGTGAGTTCGTCTTCCGCAAAGAAGGCAAGAAGAAGTAAGGATAGCTCAGATGGCAAACAGCAAAAGACAACTGTTTCTGAAACGCCGCCTGCGCGTTCGGAACAAACTTCGTCGGGTCAACGCAGGGCGTCTTCGCCTTTCGGTTCACCGTTCGAACAAAAACATCAGCGCCCAGCTGATCGACGACGTAAACGGGGTCACATTGGCTTCCGCTTCGACGCTCGAAAAAGATTTGGGTGTTGTTGGCAAGAACAACATCGAAGCAGCGACGAAGGTCGGGACGGCAATTGCCGACCGCGCCATCAAAGCTGGTGTAACCGAAGCCTATTTTGACCGTGGTGGTTTCCTGTTCCACGGCAAAGTCAAAGCTTTGGCCGATGCAGCCCGCGAAGGCGGTCTGAAAATCTAAGACAGCGCAGGCGGCACGCGATGTGCCGCCTCGATGATCCGGGGGTCGTTCAGACCCACCAGGATTGACCAAGAAAGGCGCTTGCGCCGTACCAAAAGGATGATGCCGCATGGCAAGAGATGACAACCGGGGTGGCAATCGCCGCAACCAGCGCGAAGAGACTCCAGAATTCGCCGACCGCCTAGTGGCGATCAACCGTGTTTCCAAGACCGTTAAGGGTGGTAAGCGTTTTGGCTTCGCCGCACTTGTCGTTGTTGGTGACCAAAAAGGCCGCGTAGGCTTTGGTAAAGGTAAAGCGAAAGAGGTTCCTGAAGCCATTCGCAAAGCCACCGAGCAAGCGAAGCGCCAAATGATCCGCGTTCAGCTGCGCGAAGGCCGTACATTGCACCACGACATGGAAGGCCGTCACGGCGCCGGTAAAGTGGTTATGCGTACAGCACCAGAAGGTACCGGTATCATCGCCGGTGGTCCAATGCGTGCCGTTTTCGAAATGCTGGGCATCAAGGACGTTGTGTCCAAGTCCATCGGTTCGCAGAACCCTTACAACATGATCCGCGCCACGATGGACGGTCTGCGTAAAGAATCTTCGCCTCGCTCTGTTGCACAGCGTCGCGGCAAGAAAGTTGCGGATATTCTGCCCAAGCGTGAGGACCATGTTGAATCGTCCGCACAAGTGGCTGAGGAGGCATAAGCATGGCTAAGACTATTGTAATCAAGCAGGTTGGTTCGCCAATCCGCCGCCCCGCCGACCAGCGCGCTACGTTGATCGGTCTGGGTCTGAACAAAATGCACCGTGTACGCGAACTGGAAGACACACCTTCCGTACGCGGCATGATCCGCAAGATCTCTCACATGGTAGAGATCCTCGAAGAAAAGGGCTGATCGCTTTCTTTTAGAGCAAACGGTCCGGAGTATTCAAAAAATCCGGCCCCAAGATTAAAGCGCCTCGCAGGAAACTGTGGGGCGTTCTTATTGGGCGGGCTTTCTCTGCACTTGCAAGACAGCTAGCTATTTTCCCATTCGACAAGGAATTCATACGCACGCTGATTCAAGTCACTGTCTCCGATCGCGCGCGTGGCAAAGCAGAATGCCATTATACCCCGGTAGACAAAGTTATGAAAATCCACTCTGTGATCTTCCTGTAGGCGGCTTCCCGACATTCCCCTGGTTAGAAATTTGGGGGGTGTGGGATGATACATCTCCATGATATTGAGTGATGCACCATGCACATATCCAGAAAACACGTTGCTTATCTGCAGTGACGCGGAAATCGCCCCACTGGGATTAAGTGGGGAGAGTTTGTGATTGGCTATATAAGACCGAATTTTTTTCCGAGGTACTTCGTTCTTTTTCTCAAGAAAACTCTGCGGACTATGATTTTCATTATCTGTGCCGTCATAGAATGCGTCCAGGTACTGTTGGTGGCGATCACTCAAATCTCCGTCCAGTATCCCAAAAGACAAAAAGCAGACATCTTCTTGGAATTCATCAATCATTCGACATAAAGCGGCTTGCTCTTGAAGTAAGCCATGCTCCAAGAGTATCTGTGCAGAGCGCAAGCCAGAAGCTATTCTGGCCAATTTCTGCAAGACTGCTTGAGCTAGCGATCTCTCCTCATAGTGGTACCTTAAGCCGTCTCGAATATAATTTTTTTTAGGAATGGGTTGCGTTAGGACTAAAGTTTCAAGGGTATGGTCCATCCATAACAATGTTTTTTCTATGTTTGGCATTGCAGCTACCTGTGGCTTGGATCACCTTAATCTAATACCTTTTGTCGGCTCGCACACCCCTTGATCCTGACGGTCTCCACGTCTATACGCCCCCAGTGGCCACCAATCCGCCACAAGAATCATGAAACGCCGCGTTTGGCCGCTCCCGTCGCTGGGGGCCACATCCGGCAAAAGGAGAAGCGACATGAAACTGCATGAACTTTCAGACAACCCAGGTGCAACGAAACCACGCAAGCGCGTTGGCCGTGGTCCTGGTTCCGGCACCGGTAAAATGGGTGGCCGTGGTATCAAAGGTCAGAAATCCCGTTCGGGTGTAGCGATCAACGGGTACGAAGGCGGTCAGATGCCATTGTACCAGCGTCTGCCAAAGCGCGGCTTTACCAAGCCGAACCGCAAATACTACGCTGTTGTGAACCTTGGTCTGATCCAGAAATTCATCGACGCGAAAAAGATCGACGGCGCTGCTGCGATCACCGAAGACGCGCTGATTTCTTCGGGTCTGGTACGTCGCAAGCTGGACGGTATCCGCGTTCTGGCAAAGGGCGACTTGACTACCAAAGTTGACCTGCAAGTCACTGGTGCGTCCAAGTCCGCAATCGAAGCAGTAGAGAAAGCGGGCGGCAAATTGACCGTCACAGCACCTGCCGCGGCGAACGCAGACGCGTAACCAAACCCTTTTGCCTTGTGAGCGGGCTGCGTCCCGCTTACATAGACAATCGAGTTTTCCCAAATGCCGCCCGCCGGAAAACGGCTCGGGCGGCGTTTTTGCAAAGAAAGAGCCCTAATCATGGTATCAGCCGTCGAAAGCATGGCCGCCAACACCAGTTGGTCTGCGTTGGGCAAGGCGACAGACCTTCGCAACCGGATTCTATTCACCCTCGGTTTGCTGATCGTTTATCGCCTTGGCACGTTTATTCCGGTTCCCGGCATTGACGGCAGCGCCCTGCGCCAGTTCATGGAAAGCGCAGGTCAAGGCATTGGCGGTATGGTTTCGATGTTCACCGGTGGTGCGCTTGGCCGTATGGGCATTTTCGCCCTCGGTATCATGCCTTACATCTCGGCATCGATCATCGTTCAGTTGATGACCTCGATGGTTCCCGCGCTTGAGCAGCTCAAGAAAGAGGGCGAGCAGGGGCGCAAGAAGATCAACCAATATACACGGTTCGGTACTGTGGCTTTGGCGACCTTGCAGGCCTACGGGCTGGCTGTGTCGCTTGAGGCAGGCGACATTGCCGCCGATCCGGGCATGTATTTCCGTCTCGCTTGTATGATTACGTTGGTGGGCGGCACCATGTTCCTGATGTGGCTGGGCGAGCAAATCACCGCACGCGGCATCGGTAACGGCATTTCGCTGATCATCTTTGTGGGCATCATCGCCGAAGTTCCTGCAGCCATTGCTCAGTTCTTCTCGTCGGGTCGTTCCGGCGCGATCAGCCCTGCGGTGATCGTTGCGGTGTTGGTGATGGTCATTGTGACGATCATGTTCGTGGTCTTCATGGAGCGCGCCCTGCGCAAGATCCATATCCAGTACCCGCGCCGCCAAGTTGGCCAAAAGATGTATGACGGCGGGTCCTCGCACCTGCCAGTTAAGGTTAACCCAGCTGGTGTTATCCCTGCGATCTTCGCCAGCTCGCTTTTGTTGCTGCCGGTGACGATCAGCACGTTCTCGGGGAATTCCACAGGGCCGATCATGTCGGTCTTGCTGGCAAACTTCGGGCCAGGGCAGCCGCTTTACCTGCTGTTCTTTGTCGCGATGATCGTGTTCTTTGCGTATTTCTATACCTTCAACGTCAGCTTCAAGCCTGACGAAGTTGCCGATAACCTGAAAAATCAGAACGGTTTTGTCCCGGGTATCCGTCCAGGCAAGAAAACAGCCGAATATCTTGAGTACGTTGTAAACCGTATTCTGGTGCTCGGGGCTGCGTATTTGGCAGCGGTCTGTATTCTTCCTGAAATTCTTCGGGGTCAGTTCGCCATTCCTTTCTACTTTGGTGGTACTTCGGTTTTGATTGTTGTGTCGGTGACCATGGATACAATTCAACAAGTGCAAAGCCACCTGCTTGCACATCAATACGAGGGGTTGCTTGAGCGCTCGCAGTTGCGTGGCAAAACAGGCAAATCCCGCAAAAAACGGAGCCCGGCACGTAAATGAACATTATTCTGCTTGGACCGCCCGGAGCGGGCAAAGGAACACAGGCGCGTCACTTGGTTGAGACCCGCAATATGGTGCAACTTTCCACCGGCGACATGCTGCGTGAAGCGAAAGACAGCGGCACCGAGATGGGCAAGATGGTTGCCGAGGTTATGGCGCGCGGCGATCTGGTCACCGACGAGATCGTGATCGGTCTGATCCGGGAAAAGCTGGAAGACACGTCCGAACACGGCGGCTTTATCTTTGACGGTTTCCCACGGACGCTGGCCCAGGCCACCGCATTGGGCGAGCTGTTGAAAGCAACGGGCAAGCCGCTTGATCATGTGATCGAATTGCGGGTGAACGACGAGGCGCTGGTCAAACGTATTTCCGGCCGGTCGACCTGCGGTAATTGCGGCGAAGTCTATCACGACGAGACAAAGCCACAGCCTGCTGACGGCAAATGCGTCAAATGCGGTTCAACTGATTTCAAACGCCGGGCTGACGATAACGAAGAAAGCCTGCGCAACCGTTTGATGGAATACTACAAAAAGACATCGCCGCTGTTGGGCTATTACTACGCCCATGATCTGCTCAAGCGGGTCGATGGTCTGGCCGATATCAACGTGGTTCAGGCCAGCATCGCGGCCATTCTGGACGCCTGATCGGCACGTTCTACCAGCATTCGGAAAACGGCACCCCTGCATCGCACGGGTGCCGTTTTCTATTTGTTTAACAACATTTTTCAGGCGCGATTGACGAACAACCGCTTCAATGCGGGTCACATGTCCAATCGTGGGTTGACGCTTGTTGGAAATGGCAATAACCAGCCGTATCTCGTATGAGAATCGAATTGCAAAAGGGCACCGATCACGCTCTGCGCAAGAACACCTGATCAGCTGCAGCCCGATGGCAAGAAACGCCTCGGGCTTCACGTTGTGAAAAAAGGGTCTGGTATCACGGACCCGCAACGAAAAAGGAATAGCACACGTGGCACGTATTGCCGGCGTAAACATCCCGACTGCAAAGCGGGTTCCAATCGCCCTCACATATATCACTGGTATCGGTAACTCTTCGGCTGCGCAAATCTGCGAAGCTGTTGGCATCGACATCACCCGTCGTATCAACGAACTTTCGGATGCAGAAATCCTGAAGATCCGTGAATACATCGACGAAAACTTCTCTGTTGAAGGCGACCTGCGTCGCGAGACACAGATGAACATCAAGCGTCTGATGGACCTTGGTTGCTACCGTGGCCTGCGTCACCGTCGTAACCTGCCGGTTCGTGGTCAACGCACCCACACCAACGCTCGCACTCGCAAAGGCCCTGCAAAGGCCATTGCTGGTAAGAAGAAATAAGGGGGTCTGATCAATGGCACGCGAAAAGACAAAAACAAAGCGTAAGGTCAGCAAGAACATCGCCGCAGGTGTGGCGCATGTTAACAGCTCCTTCAACAACACAAAAATTCTGATCTCTGACGTTCAGGGCAATGCGATTGCATGGTCTTCGGCAGGCACAATGGGTTTCAAAGGGTCGCGTAAATCGACACCTTACGCAGCCCAGATGGCAGCAGAAGATGTGGGCAAGAAAGCTCAGGATCACGGCGTGAAAACGCTGGAAGTCGAAGTGCAAGGCCCGGGTTCGGGTCGCGAAAGCGCATTGCGTGCTTTGGCCGCTGCGGGTTTCAACATCACATCGATCCGTGACGTGACGCCAATGGCGCACAACGGCTGCCGCCCACCAAAGCGTCGCCGCGTCTAACGACATATATTATTTATGGGGTCGTGCCGTTGGGTGCGGCCCCGTACTGCTTTTCTGAAACCTCGGGAGTTTCTTCGCCGTTTGGACATGGGGCAAGAGACAAGAATGGAGGGACGTATGATCCACAAAAATTGGGCTGAATTGATTAAACCACAGCAGCTGGACGTGAAGGTGGGCAATGACCCGGCACGTCAGGCGACTGTGATCGCAGAACCGCTTGAGCGTGGTTTTGGTTTGACGATGGGCAACGCGCTGCGCCGCGTTCTGATGTCTTCGCTGCAAGGCGCTGCCATCACATCCGTACAGATTGACAACGTTTTGCACGAATTCTCCAGCGTTGCTGGTGTACGTGAAGACGTGACCGACATCGTTCTGAACCTCAAGGGTGTTTCCTTGCGTATGGAAGTCGAAGGGCCAAAGCGCCTGTCGATTTCTGCAAAAGGCCCTGGCGTTGTGACAGCTGGTGACATCTCTGAGAGCGCCGGGATCGAGATCCTGAACCGCGATCACGTGATCTGCCACCTGGATGACGGTGCCGATGTCTACATGGAACTGACCGTAAACACGGGCAAGGGCTATGTTGCAGCGGACAAAAACAGACCGGAAGACGCGCCAATCGGGTTGATCCCGATCGATGCGATCTATTCGCCAGTGAAAAAAGTGTCTTATGACGTGCAGCCGACCCGCGAAGGTCAGGTGCTGGATTATGACAAGCTGACGATGAAAGTCGAAACCGACGGTTCGATCACGCCAGACGATGCAGTCGCATTTGCTGCGCGCATTCTGCAAGATCAGCTGTGCATCTTCGTCAACTTCGACGAGCCTGAATCTGCGTCGCGTCAGGATGATGATGACGGCCTGGAATTCAACCCGCTGCTGCTCAAGAAAGTAGACGAGTTGGAACTGTCCGTGCGTTCCGCAAACTGCCTGAAGAACGACAATATCGTGTATATTGGCGATCTGATCCAGAAGACCGAAGCCGAAATGCTGCGCACGCCGAACTTTGGCCGCAAGTCCTTGAACGAGATCAAGGAAGTGCTGTCGGGTATGGGTCTGCACCTTGGTATGGACGTCGAGGACTGGCCACCGGACAACATCGAAGACCTCGCCAAGAAGTTCGAGGATTCGTTCTAAGAATTCATGCGGTGGGGAGCGATCCCCACCACATGCAAGACTGGGCCACGAGGGCCCCAAGGAGAGTTGGCGCTACGCACGCCAGCCGGACAAAGCAAAACCGCCCGTAGAGGGCATATCGTTGGAGACTAGAAAATGCGTCACGCACGTGGTTACCGCCGCCTGAACCGTACTCATGAACACCGCAAGGCGTTGTTCTCGAACATGGCAGGCTCGCTCATCGAACATGAGCAAATCAAAACAACCTTGCCAAAAGCAAAAGAATTGAAGCCGATCATTGAAAAAATGATCACGCTTGCCAAGCGCGGCGATCTGCACGCGCGCCGTCAGGCAGCAAGCAAGCTGAAGCAGGACCAGTATGTCGCGAAATTGTTCGACATCCTTGGACCCCGCTACAAAGACCGTCAGGGCGGCTATGTGCGCGTGCTGAAAGCGGGCTTCCGTTATGGCGACATGGCACCGATGGCGATCATCGAATTCGTAGACCGCGACCGCGACGCGAAAGGCGCAGGCGACAAAGCCCGCGTTGCAGCATACGAAGTTGCCGAAGACTAAAGCCATCTGCCTTGCAGATGATTTTAAAGCCCCTGCCTGCGCAGGGGCTTTTTGCTTTTATGCCTTCGGCGAGGATTTTGGACCATTTGGAATATGGGTGTTGCGAAAGCACCTATGGCTGCGCATATCTGGTGTATGAAATATATCCTGATCCTGCTCGCCCTGATTTCCTTGCCCGTCCATGCGCAGACTGTTCCGAGCTCTGCGGTGCAAATGCAGCTTAGCTTTGCGCCCTTGGTGAAAGAGGCCACGCCAGCCGTCGTGAACATCTATGCGCGCACGATTGTGCAAAGCAGTCGCACGCCGCTGCAATCCGACCCGTTTTTTGAACGCTTTTTCCAAAGCCCTGACGCGGGTCGCCCACGGGTGCAAAATTCGCTCGGGTCGGGGGTGATCTTGTCAGAGGACGGGATTGTCGTGTCGAATTATCACGTGGTGGGGATGGCGACGGACATTCGTATTGTCCTTGCCGACCGGCGCGAATTTTCCGCCCGCGTGATGTTGAGCGATGCCGATAGCGACCTTGCCATCCTCAAGATTGACGATGTGGCCGACCTGCCGTTTCTGTCCTTACGCGACAGTGACGGGGTCGAGGTCGGCGAACTGGCTTTGGCCATCGGGAACCCGTTCGGCGTGGGGCAGACTGTCAGCAGCGGCATCGTATCTGGCCTTGCGCGGTCCGGGGGCATGAACGGCGGTGGGCAGGGGTATTTCATCCAGACCGACGCGCCGATCAATCCGGGTAATTCAGGCGGGGCATTGATTGATATGCAGGGGGACCTGATCGGCATCAACACGTCAATCCTGACCAGTTCCGGCGGGTCCAACGGCATCGGTTTTGCCATTCCGGCCAATCTGGTTGCAGAGTTTATGGGGCAGGCGCGCAGAGGTGCGACGCGTTTTGCACGCCCTTGGGCGGGGCTGAGCGGGCAGGCCGTTGATGCGGATATGGCTGCCCCCTTGGGGTTGGACCGGCCGGGCGGCATTATTCTGTCGGGGTTACATCCGGTCAGCCCGTTTCTGGCCGCAGGGTTTCGGGTGGGCGATGTGATTATCGCGGTCGACGGTGAGGATGTGCATTCCCCCGCCGAGATGATCTACCGGATGAGCGTGGCGGGGCTGGGCAAGCAGGCTGTGATCACGCGCCTGCGTGATGGGGCGCAGACCGATCTGGTGGTGTCCCTGATCGAAGCGCCGGAAGAGCCTTCGCGCGACACACTTGTTTTGGGCGATCGCGAACTGCTGCCAGGGCTGGAACTGGCGCGGATCAATCCTGCGGTACTGGCCGAGCTGAATTTGTCACTGGAAATATCCGGGGTCGCGGTAATGGGCGTGGGGCCCTTTGGCATGCGGGTCGGTTTGCGCCCCGGCGATGTTATTCTGGGTGTGAATGGTCAAGAGGTCGAATCCCCCGATCAGGTGCGCGAGGCATTCAAGGGGCGGCGGCAGGCCGAACTGGTTGTGCAGCGCGGCGGGCAGCGGTTGTCGCTGCGGTTTCGGATCTGATCCTTGAGCGATTTATTTGGCAGCATTGAGACGGTAACCGAGGGGGGGCATCGCCCGCTTGCGGACCGGTTGCGCCCGAAAACATTGGCCGAAGTGATCGGGCAAGGTCAGGTCCTTGGGCCAGAGGCACCGTTGACTGTGATGCTGGAGTCGGGGTCCTTGGGATCGTTGATCTTTTGGGGGCCGCCGGGCGTTGGCAAGACGACGATTGCGCGGCTGTTGGCCGATGAGACCGATCTGCATTTTGTCCAGATCAGCGCCATTTTCAGCGGCGTGCCCGAATTTCGCAAAGTATTCGAGGCGGCCAAGATCAGGCGGCAGAACGGTCAGGGGACATTGCTGTTCGTGGACGAGATCCACCGTTTCAACAAGGCGCAGCAAGACGGGTTTTTGCCGCATATGGAAGACGGCACCATTCTGTTGGTGGGCGCGACCACGGAGAACCCGTCTTTCGAGCTGAACGCCGCGGTGTTGAGCCGCTCTCAGGTGTTGGTGCTTGAACGCTTGCCGCTTGCCGATCTGGAGAGTTTGGCCCGGCGGGCCGAGGCGGAATTGGGCCGTGGTTTGCCGCTGGACAGTGCTGCACGCGAAAACCTGCTTGAGATGGCGGATGGTGACGGGCGCGCCTTGCTGAACCTGATCGAACAGGTTGCGGCGTGGAAGGTTGATGGCGTGCTGGATGGCAAGGCGTTGTCGGGCCGTTTGATGCGCCGTGCCGCCCAGTACGACAAGGGGGGCGACGCGCATTACAACCTTATCTCTGCGTTGCATAAATCGGTGCGCGGGTCTGATCCCGATGCGTCGCTGTATTGGCTGGCGCGGATGCTAGAGGGCGGCGAAGACCCGCGTTATCTGATGCGGCGGATCACGCGCATGGCTGTCGAAGACATCGGGCTGGCCGATCCTCAGGCGCAGGCAATCTGCCTGCAATCATGGGAAACCTATGAACGGTTGGGATCGCCCGAGGGCGAATTGGCGCTGGCGCAGGCTGTGACCTATCTGGCCCTGGCCCCGAAATCGAACGCCGCTTATGTGGCCTATAAATCCGCGCGCCGTGCTGCAAAACAGACAGGGTCGGCCCCGCCACCCAAACATATCATGAATGCGCCAACCAGCATGATGAAAGACCAGGGCTATGGCGCGGGTTATGCCTATGATCATGATGCAGAGGACGGGTTCTCGGGGCAGAACTATTTTCCCGACGGGATGGACCGGCCGCAACTCTATCAACCGGTGGAACGCGGGTTCGAGCGCGACTTGAAAAAGCGGCTCGATTACTTTGAAAAGCTGCGCAGCGCGCGCAAAACTTGACAATCCGCGCACAAAGCGTGAGAGACCGCAGATGATTTCATCCCTGTTCCTTGTGGCTATTGGTGGCGCTATCGGTGCGTCCTTGCGATTTTTGTCGGGCGTCGCTGTGTTGCGCGCTTTCGGCCCGCAGGATTTCCCCGTTGCGGTGCTGGGCGTGAACATTCTGGGGTCGTTCCTGATGGGGCTGTTCGTCGTCGTTGCAGCGCAAAAGGGGCTGACACAGTACAGCCCGTTTGTGATGACGGGCGTTCTTGGCGGGTTTACGACGTTTTCGGCGTTCTCGCTGGAAACGGTAACATTGATCGAGCGCGGCCAGATCGCATCGGCGGGGATATATGTGGCACTGTCAGTCGGACTGTCGGTGCTAGGATTAATGCTGGGCCTGTATGTGGCCAGAGGAGTATTTGCATGAGCCGGGTTCAAAACCTGATCATTGAGCAGGGTGACGGGGATCAGCGGTTGGACCGCTGGTTCAAACGTATGTTCCCGCTGATCAGTCAGGGGCGCATCGAAAAGATGTGCCGCAAGGGTGACATTCGCGTTAATGGCGGGCGTGTCAAAGCGTCAACACGGCTGGAGGTGGGGCAGGAAATTCGCATTCCGCCGCTCCCCGATACCGAAGCCCCGCCGCCGCCAAAGCGCACGCGGATTTCGGACGCGGATGCCAAGTTCATCCGGTCGTGTGTGATTTACCGCGACGATTATATCATCGCGCTGAACAAGCCTCCGGGGTTGCCCGTTCAAGGCGGGTCGGGCCAGTCGGATCGCCATGTCGATGCCTTGGCTGATGCGCTGATGTTCGATCTGGATGAAAAGCCGCGGCTTGTGCACCGTCTTGATAAAGATACCTCCGGTGTCTTGATCATGGCGCGCACGCGGTCGATTGCGGCTGATCTGACGTCGTCGTTCCGACACCGCCAGACCCGCAAGATCTACTGGGCAGCCGTCGCAGGCGTGCCGCATCCCAAGAACGGGACGATCAAGTTCGGCTTGGTCAAGGCGTTCGGTCACGGGGCGCGGGGCGAGGGCGAAAAGATGTACTGTGTCCACCCCAAGGATATGGACACCACCGAAGGGGCCAAACGTGCCACGACCGACTATGCGACACTGGCGCAAGCCGGCACGCGCACCTGTTGGGTCGCGCTGATCCCGGTGACGGGCCGCACGCACCAGCTGCGCGCCCACATGGCCGAGATCGGGCACCCCATTGTCGGTGACGGCAAATACGGTGGCTCCGGTCAGGAAAACATGGGCGACGGTTGGGGCGCACAACTGGGCGGCGACATCTCGAAAAAGCTGCACCTGCATGCGCGGTCCCTGACGCTTGAACACCCCGTGACCAAGGCTACGCTGAACCTGATCGCGCCAATGCCGGATCACATGGCGCGGACATGGGATACGTTCCAGTGGTCGCCCTCCGATGTGCCTGCCGACCCGTTCGAGGAGGACTGGGCGTGAGCTCAGACCTGCGGCTGGTGATCTTTGATGTCGACGGGACGCTCGTTGACAGTCAATCGGATATACTGGCCGCTTTTGCGCAGGCGTTTGCCCATGCGGGGCGGACCTTGCCTGCGCCGGCGCAGATCATGTCGATCGTCGGGCTGTCGCTGGATGTTGCGATCGCGCGGCTTGTGCCGGACATCTGCGATGCGGACGGCGCTGCGATGGTCGAGGCCTATAAAGACGCCTATGTCACCTTGCGCGCATCGACACCCGCGCAGCAGTCATCGCCCTTTTACCCCGGCGTGCACGAAGGGCTGACCCTTTTGAAGGCCATTCCCGAAATGCTGTTGGGGGTGGCGACCGGCAAGTCGAAACGCGGCCTGGACAAGCTGATCGAAGCGCATGGCCTTGAGGGCATGTTCGTGACCCGACAGGTGGCGGATTTTCACCCGTCCAAACCGCATCCGTCGATGATCTTGCAGGCCATGGCTGACACGGGCGTCGGGCCGTCGCAAACTGTGATGGTCGGGGATACCAGCTATGACATGGATATGGCCGCAGCAGCGGGTGTGGCGGGCATTGGCGTCAGCTGGGGCTATCATACCCGCGATGCGCTGACTGCGGCGCGGCACATCATTGACCGTTTCGATGAGCTACCTGCGGTCTTGAGAAAAATTTGGAGCGTTTGAGAATGAGTGATTGGAAAGCGAAACGGTTTTGGAAAGACGCGCAGGTTGTCGAAGCTGATCGGGGTTACACGGTTGAACTTGACGGTCGCCCGATAAAAACGCCGGCCAAGCAATTGCTGGTGTTGCCGACAGCCAAGATGGCCGAAGCGATTGCCGCAGAATGGCAGGCGCAGGACGGCGTGATCAATCCGCAAACCATGCCCTGCACCAAAACTGCCAATGCCGCGATTGACAAGGTCGCTGTCCAACATGCCGAGGTCGCCGACATGCTGGCGGCGTATGGCGATTGTGATCTGCTGTGCTACCGCGCGGACAGCCCGCAGGAACTGGTTGACCGGCAGGCTGCTATCTGGGATCCGATGCTGGACTGGGCAGACCAAATGCTGGGCGTCCGGTTGCAGACCCGCGTTGGCATTATGCATGTCCCCCAAGACCCTGATGTGGTCGCCGATCTGACCCGCCGCACCCATGCACTGGACCCCTTTGAACTGGCTGCGTTTCACGATCTGGTCAGCCTGTCAGGATCGCTTATTTTGGGGTTTGCCGCCGCGATGTCAGCCCGCGATATGGATTCGCTTTGGGACATGTCGCGCCTGGATGAGATCTGGCAGGCCGAATTATGGGGCAAAGACGATGATGCCGAGGCATTGGCAGCAGTCAAAAAGGACAGTTTCTTGCATGCCAAGTGGGCGTTTGACCTGAGTAATGGAAGATTATTGCAAATGTAGGCTCGGGCAGGGGGCTCAGTCTGTTTTTTGGGGTTAAAGCCTTGACGTTCTGGCGCTAAATCGCCCAAACTTCGTCGCACTAATGGGATCAATCCATTAAGATAACCTCCGACCCAAAAGGTGTCGGTTTAACCGCCCATTAACGTGGCGGAAATCAGGAAGAGGTAACTATGAATAAATCCGTATTTTTTGGTGCGATGACAGTGGCTGGCCTTATCGCCGGTGCGTCTGCTGCAGCAACACTTGACGACGTAAAAGCGCGCGGCAAGCTGAACTGTGGTGTGACAACCGGTCTGGCCGGCTTTGCTGCACCAAACGCCAGCGGCGAATGGGAAGGCTTTGACGTCGCGGTATGCCGCGCTGTTGCTGCCGCCGTTCTTGGCGATCCGGCTGCCGTTGAATTCATCCCGACAACCGGCAAGACACGCTTTACCGCGCTTGCTTCGGGCGAAATCGACTTTCTTGCACGCAACACCACATGGACATTCTCCCGTGATGTTGACCTGAAGTTCGACTTCATCGGTGTGAACTACTACGATGGCCAAGGCTTTATGGTTCCAAAATCCCTGGGCGTTTCTTCCGCCAAGGATCTGGACGGCGCGACTGTCTGCATTCAGACCGGTACAACAACCGAACTGAACCTCGCTGACTTCTTCCGCTCCAACAACATCTCGTACGAGCCCGTGCCAATCGAGACAAACGCCGAAGGCCAGCAGCAGTACCTTGCCGGTGCATGCGACACATACACAACTGACGCATCCGGTCTGGCCGCGACACGTGCCACATTCGAGGCTCCTGGCGATCACATCATTCTGCCAGAAATCATCTCGAAAGAGCCTTTGGGCCCACTCGTACGCCACGGCGACAACGAATGGGGCGATATCACGCGCTGGACGCTGTACGCTCTGATCGCTGCTGAAGAGCTGGGTGTGACATCCGCAAACGTCGAAGAGATGGCTGCAAGCACAACAAACCCTGAAGTTGCCCGCCTGTTGGGTACCGAAGGTACGTTGGGTGAAATGCTGGGTCTGGACGCCGCATGGGCCAAGAACGCAATCGCGTCTCAGGGCAACTACGGTGAAATCTTTGCCAAGAACATCGGCGAAGAAACTCCAATCGGTCTGGCTCGTGGCCTGAACGCTCAGTGGACAGACGGCGGCCTGATGTACGCGCCTCCTTTCCGCTAAGAACCTTGCCAAAGGGCGTGGAGTTTTCTCCGCGCCCTTTGCGCTTTTCAAGACCAACTAACAAACCCGGCCAGAGACATCGAATGATGCGCAAGAAATGGGTCCGGAACACAGGGATAATCTGATGACGACAATGTCCGACCCTCAACGGGGCTCGTTCCGGCTGTCGATGTTGCTAAACGACACCCGCTATAGATCCTACACCTTCCAATTTATCGCTTTGCTGCTTTTGATTGCGCTGATGGCCTTTTTGGGCATCAACCTTGTGCGCAACCTAGCCGAAGCCGGTCTGAACATATCGTATGATTTCCTGGGGGTTCCCGCAGGTTACGATATCAACCAGACACTTATTGATTACAACAGCCAGTCGTCGAACCTGCGCGCTGCTGTGGTGGGGATCATCAACACCCTGCTTGTTGCGTTCCTTGCCTGTCTGACTGCCACAGTGATCGGTGTCATCGCCGGTGTTGCGCGCCTGTCCAAGAACTGGCTCGTGTCCAAGCTGATGTCTGTCTATGTCGAGATCTTCCGCAACATTCCTGTGCTGATCTGGATCTTGATGATCTACACGTTGATGACTGCGGTGCTGCCGGCACCAAACGCATTCCGCGGTGATAATGCCACGTCCAGCATGGTGTTTGACGCCTTCGCCTTTACCAACCGTGGCGTTTATATCCCTGCGCCTGTTTGGGGTCCGGGGTCGATGTTGGTCGTCGCGACCTTCATCCTGTCGATTGCCGCAATTTTCTTTTATCGCCGCTATGCCGTCAAACTGCTGTTTGAAACGGGCAGGCTGCTGCCGACAGGCTGGCCGACCTTGGCGATCCTGATCGTACCGACCCTGTTGATGTTCTTTATCATGGGCAGCCCCATCGGATTGGAGATGCCCGAGCTCAAAGGCTTTAACTTTAAGGGCGGTATCCAGATCGGTGCGCCGTTGATCGCGCTGTGGCTGGCCTTGTCGGTCTATACCGGCGCTTTCATCGCTGAAAACGTGCGCGCGGGTATCCAGGCGATTTCCAAAGGCCAGACCGAGGCCGCGTCGTCGCTGGGTCTGCGTCCCAAGCGCGTTATGAACCTTGTCGTGTTGCCGCAAGCGCTGCGCGTCATCATTCCGCCGCTGATCTCGCAATACCTGAACATCACCAAAAACTCGTCCCTCGCGATCGCAGTTGGCTATGCCGACATCACGGCGACGCTGGGCGGGATCACCTTGAACCAGACGGGCCGCGCGATTGAATGCGTGCTGTTGCTGATGCTGTTCTATCTCACGATCTCGTTGTCGATTTCTGCGATCATGAACGTCTACAACAACAACGTCAGCCTGAAGGAGCGGTAATATGTCAGATACACATGCCCACACCGTTACCTATGTCCGCGAGACGATGCTGCCCCAGTCGGCACCGCCATCCACGGCACAGGGCCCGGTCAAATGGCTTCGCGAAAGCCTGTTTTCGTCGATCCCCTACACGATCCTGACACTTGCATCGCTTTACGTGATCTACGTCGTTTTGGCGGGCTTCCTGCCCTGGTTGCTGGGGGGTGTTTGGAACACGTCGAACATCCGCGAATGCCGTGACGTATTGGATGGCGCTGCGGGGGGCTGTTTCTCGGTCCTCTCCGAGCGCTGGAACCAGTTGTTGTTCGGTATCGCATATCCGCAAGACGGGTACTGGCGCCCGACACTGGCCTTTGTGCTGTTGTTTGTCGCAATCGCGCCGGTCTTGTTCTCGTCGGCACCACGCAAGCTGCTGGTCGTTACTGCGGTCTATCCGTTTGTTGCCTTCTGGCTGATCTGGGGCGGGTCCCTGCTTGTGCCTTTGGCCGCGCTTGTCAGCGTCGGCGTTGGTTATACCGTCTATAGCAAGCTTGTGAAAACCAGCTTTGCTGCGGGTCTGGCCGGTGGCATCGTTGCCGCTGCGGTGATCTGGACGATTTTAGGGTTCATCACCCCGAGCCTGTCAGGTTTCCTCGCGCTCGAGGAAGTGGTGTCGCGGAACATGGGTGGCTTCATGCTGAACATGATCCTCGGGGTGATCTGCGTCTCGTTGTCCTTGCCGTTGGGTATTTTGTTGGCCCTTGGCCGTCAGTCCCGCCTGCCCATCATCAAGATGATCTGCGTGGTCTTCATCGAATTCATTCGTGGCGTCCCGTTGATCACCCTGCTGTTTGTTGCAAACGTGGTTCTGGCGTACTTCCTGCCACCGGGTACCAACTTTGACCTTATCCTGCGCGTGATTATCATGATCACCATGTTCGCCTCGGCCTATATCGCCGAAGTGATCCGGGGCGGGTTGGCCGCATTGCCGCGTGGCCAATACGAAGGGGCCGAAAGCCTTGGCCTTGATTATGCGCAGTCCATGCGTCTGATCATCCTGCCGCAAGCGCTGAAAATCTCGATCCCGGGTATCGTTAACGTTGCTGTGGGCCTGTTCAAGGATACCACACTGGTCTCGATCATCTCGATGTTCGATCTGGTTGGGATGATCCGTGGACCGATCCTCGCTTCGACCGATTGGAACGGCGTCTATTGGGAACTCTGGGGCTTTGCCGCCTTGTTGTTCTTCGTCGTCTGCTACGGCATCTCGCAATATTCACAATGGCTGGAACGTCAACTCCAGACCGACCACCATTAAGGAAAGGCTGTAATCATGGCTGAACAAGCAAAAGCATTGAAGGTCTCTGACGAGGTCGCAATCAGCATCGAGAAGATGAACAAATGGTATGGCACTTTCCACGTGCTGCGCGATATTGATCTGACCGTATATCGTGGTGAACGTATCGTTATTGCGGGCCCGTCCGGTTCGGGTAAATCGACGCTGATCCGTTGCATCAACGCATTGGAAGAGCACCAGAAAGGCCGCATCGAAGTGGACGGTACGGTGTTGTCTTCGGATGTGAAAAACATCGACAAGATCCGGTCAGAGGTTGGCATGTGCTTTCAGCACTTTAACCTATTCCCGCATCTGACCATCCTTGAGAACTGCACGCTGGCACCGATCTGGGTTCGCAAGACACCCAAGAAAGAAGCCGAAGAAATCGCGATGCATTTCCTTGAAAAGGTTAAGATCCCTGATCAGGCTGACAAGTATCCCGGTCAGTTGTCCGGTGGTCAGCAGCAGCGTGTGGCCATCGCGCGCAGCCTGTGCATGCGTCCGCGCATCATGCTGTTCGATGAACCCACATCCGCGCTTGACCCTGAAATGATCAAGGAAGTTCTGGATACCATGGTCGAACTTGCCGAAGAAGGCATGACCATGCTCTGCGTGACCCACGAGATGGGCTTTGCCCGTCAGGTCGCCAACCGCGTGATCTTTATGGATGAAGGTCAGATCGTTGAGCAGAACGAACCGGAAGAGTTCTTTAACAACCCGCAAAGCCCACGGACCAAGCTGTTCCTGAGCCAGATTTTGGGTCACTAAATCATGAAGTAGGGCGGGGGTGACCCCGCCTTATTTTATTCCGGCGCAGATAAATCGCGCGGAACGACGATCTGGCTCATCTTGCCCATGCGCCAATCAATGTCAGACCAATCATCCACATCAAAAGTGACAGCAAGGGTTGCGCCCGTCGGGTAATGGCTGATGCCATCCCTGTTTGGCGGCGTCTTGACGATCATTTCAGCCATGGCTGCGATGCCGGGGTTATGCCCGATCAGCAGAACCGTTTCACCAGTGGCCTGCTGCACCTGCGCCATGATCTGTTCCGGGGCAGCAAGGTACAGATCGCGGATGAATTTCACATCAACGGTGCTATCAAGCCCAAGGTTCTTCAGCGTTTCCACGGCTCTGGTCGCCGTGGAACACAAGACCGTATCGGGACGAAGCCCCTTTTCCTTGAGCCACACCCCCAGCAAAATCGCATTTTGGTGCCCACGGGCATTTAGGGGGCGGTCATGGTCGGATGACAGTCCTGCGGACCAATCCGATTTCGCATGGCGCATGAGGATGAGACGTTTCATCTTAACCCTGGCGGATAATACTGCCGGCACCATGTTCGGTAAACAATTCCAGCAAGCAGGCATTGGGCGCACGACCGTCAAGGATGACCGCAGCGCGAACGCCGCCTTCAATCGCTTGAAGCGCGGTTTCGGTTTTCGGGATCATACCGCCCGCAATCGTGCCGTCCGCGATCATCTCGCGGATTTGCGCGGCGGTCAGTTCGGTCACAACCTCGCCGGCCGCGTTTTTCACACCAGCGACATCGGTCAGCAGCAACAAGCGATCCGCCTTGAGCGCGGCCGCAATCGCGCCGGCTGCGGTGTCGCCGTTAATGTTAAACGTCTCGCCGTTGCGGCCCATACCAAGGGGCGCAATCACCGGAATGATGCCCTTGTCCGCCAGGTCACGCAAAAGACGCGGGTTAACCTCTGTAGGGGCCCCTACAAGGCCCAATTCGGGGTCTTCCTGGTCGCAGATGATCAGGCCGCTGTCCTTGCCAGAGACGCCCACACAGCGCCCGCCTTGGGCTGTGATGGCTTGCACGATGCGCGCATTCACAAGCCCGGACAAAACCATTTCGACCACTTCCATGGTCGCGGCATCTGTAACGCGCTTGCCGTTAATAAACTCTGACTTGATATTCAGCCGCTTGAGCATGTCGTTGATCATCGGGCCACCGCCATGGATGATCACAGGGTTGACCCCGACCTGACGCATCAAGGCGACATCGCGCGCGAATTCTTCCATCGCTTCGTCGCTGCCCATGGCGTGGCCGCCCAGCTTGATGACGACAGTCGCGTCTGCATAACGTTGAAGATAGGGCAAAGCCTGGCTTAGGGTTTGCGCCGTGGCGATCCAATCGCGGTTCATGTCTTGTTTTCTCATTCTATACCTAAGGCTTCCACCAACGCACATTATTCCAATGTGCTAATGATCGCACGCAATGTAGGAATTCCCCAACCCTTTTCCGAGGACGTAACGACGATCTCGGGGTAGGCGGCGGGGTGTTTTGCCAGGGCCGCGCGCACTTGGTCCAGTATCTTGGCGCGCTCCGCCTCTTTTACCTTATCTGCTTTGGTCAAAACGCATTGAAACGTGACCGCAGAGCTATCAAGCAACGACATGATTTCGTCGTCGACCTTTTTGACGCCGTGGCGGGCATCGATCAGAACAAAGGCACGGCGCAGGGTCTGCCGACCCGACAAATACTGCTTGAGCAGGCGTTGCCATTTCTCAACCACGGGCAGCGGGGCGTTGGCATAGCCATAGCCGGGCAAATCGACCAGATAATGGTCTTCACCCGCCGTGAAATAGTTGATTTCCTGGGTGCGCCCGGGGGTGTTGGACGCACGCGCCAGTGCTTTCATGCCGGTCAGCGCATTGATCAGGCTCGATTTGCCAACATTCGACCGCCCGGCAAAGCAGACTTCCATCCGGTCAGCCGGCGGCAAGCCGTCCATGGCAACAACGCCTTTTACGAACAGGGTCTCGCCTGCGAACAGCATGCGACCCTTTTCAGCGGTAAACGCGTCCGGCTCATCCGCGATTTTGAATTGAATTTGCATCAGATTACCTCTGCTTTGTCACCAAGCGCGATGTCGCCTGATTGAATGATCTCAGCATATACGCCAAAATCCTGATGGCCAAATGCGCTGTTCAGGATATCAAGAGTTGCCGTGTCGCGCTGGCCGGTGATCGGGTTGGTATTGGTGACGGCGCACCGCTCGATAGGTTCGCGAATCCGCAAAACAGCCGATCCCAGCTTGATGTCGCGCCCGATCCAGCCGAATTCGGCCCAGGCAGCGGCATCATCCAGCCAGATATTCCCGCGCCAGCGTTCTTTGGTGATCTTAACGCCCAATGCATCGGCGACCGCACGATGCGACGCTGCATTCATGATGGATACCGACGGGTAGGGGCTGTCGGTCATGCCACGATCCGGGGCCGCGACAATCGCCGTAGGTGCAGCCCGATCTGCGGGGCAAAGCGGGGCGACCCAGTCAAGAAAGCGCGCGGCATCCGTCGCGTCATCGGGGGCGAAAGTCAGCGGTTCAAGATCTTGGTGGGTCAAGGTTACACGGCGGTTGACCGTATCCAGCTTGGCCCAGATGCCGACAAGACCGGGCGTGCGGGACCCGATCATGAAGTTATGGCAGCTCGCCCATTCGGGGTTGTCCGCGTCAAACTTTGCGGCCTCGTGGGTCACTGCCCACACCCGATCCCAGGGCATCGTTTGCCCTTGGATCAGGTGCACCAGTTCAATTGCCTCGCGCCCGTGGCTTTTTATTGGATGCCGGTAAAGGGCGCAGACTTGCATTACTTTTTGCCTTTGGACGGTGCCTTGGTATCGTTGGCAGCCGTCTTTTTTTTGCGTTTCAGCCCGCCGGTGATGTTGCCCAGAATGTCTGGTTTATATCCCTGACTGCGCATGATCAGATATTGCTGGGTAAAGGTGATGGTGTTGTTCGCAATCCAGTAGACGACCAGACCCGACGCAAAACCACCAAGCATGAACATGAACACCCAAGGCATCCAGGCAAAGATCATCTGCTGGGTTGGATCGGTGGGGGCAGGGTTCAGCTTTTGCTGCAAGAACATCGAGATGCCCAAGAGCAATGGCAAGATACCGATGAACACCAACGCCATGACCGAACCCGCATCGGGGGATGCCCAAGGCAGCAGGCCATAGAAGTTGAAGATCGACGTGGGATCAGGCGCGCTGAGATCCTGGAAGGGACCAAAGAAAGGCGCATGGCGCAGTTCGAGCGTGACAAAGATCACCTTGTACAGCGAGAAGAAAATCGGGATTTGCATGACAATCGGCAAGCAGCCCGCAGCGGGGTTCACTTTTTCCCGCTTGTACAGTTCCATCATGTTTTGCTGAAGCTTCTGACGGTCGTCGCCGGCATCTTTCTTCAGTTTTTCCATCTGCGGCTGAAGCTCTTTCATCTTTGCCATCGAAACATAGGATTTATAGGCAAGCGGGAACAACAAGGCTTTGATCAACAAGGTCAGGCCGATAATCGCGATGCCCATGTTGCCGATCAGAAGGTTCAGGTGATGCAATACCCAGAAAATCGGTTTTGTCAGGAAAAAGAACCAGCCCCAATCAATGGAGTCGATGAATTTATAGACGCCTTTTGCCTCGTACTCGCGCAGGATTTCCCATTCTTTCGCCCCGGCAAACAGCTGTGTCGTTACCGTCGCAGTGGCACCTGATGCAATCGTTTGTGTCGGCAGGACCGCTTCGGTCTGGAAAATATCTGTATTGGGCAGGTATTTTACGGTCAGACGGGAGGCCTGTGCAGGATCGGGAATAAGGTTGGTCATGAAGTAGTGACCGGTAAAGCCGATCCAGCCGTTCGTGACACCGTCAATACGCTCCGAAGGGACGCCATTCACGGGATCAAGATCGGGGATATCCTCCCAACCTGTCTCCAGAAGTTCGCCATTGTTCATGGCAACCATACCTTCGTGCAGGATAAAGAAGTTCTGTGCGTCCGTCGGAATGCCGTGCCGCGCGATGATCCCGTAAGGGGCCATCGTGACAGAATTTTCTGCCGTGTTTTCAACGGATTGTTCGATGTTGAACATATAGTTTTCATCGATCGAGATCACGCGCGAGAAGACCTGTCCGGCACCGTTGTCCCAGGCCATTGTCACAGGGCTGCCGACGGCCAGAGTTTCACCCTCGACCAAAGACCAAAGGGTGTTCGGGCCTGGAACCTGCTCGGGGGCGATACCGGCACCCGCCGCCCAACCGTAAAGCGCATAATAGGCATCTTCGGTCCCGGCGGGCGACAAAAGCGTCACGATGGGCGCATCGTCGTCGATCGTTGTCTTATAGTCCTTGAGCATCAGGTCATCGACCCGGCCGCCCAAAAGCGAAATCGAACCGGTCAAACGGGCCGTTTCAACGGGAATGCGTGGTGCCTGTTCAAGCGCGTCTGCGCGGGTTTCGGTAGAAGTGCCGACGGTCGCCGTGTCGGTCCCGATGGGAACAGTCGCCGTGGGCGCAGTCGCGCCCGTCGGAGTTTGCGCCGCTGTTTCGGTTGTGACCCCGTCGACGGGGGTGCCTGTTTCAGGAGGCGGAAACAACACAAACCACCCAAGGATCACTATGAAACTTAGGACCGTCGCTAGGATGAGATTCTTGTTCTGATCGTCCATATGACCGCCACCTGATGTCAATAATATCAGCGTGGGTTCAACAGAGTGCAGCACCAAAGGTCAAGCGGATTCGGCCTTTCTTCTGTTGTAATGATCCCGGTTCGCGGCTTTAACGTTAGGCTTTCCCGCTCATGATCCTCGGGACATCGCGCAGTTTGGCATTGTGGGATTTGATCCAATCAACCGTTTGATCGGCGGGCATCGGATGTGCGATGCCGTATCCCTGAACATGATCGCAGCCAAGTTGGGCAAGGATTACATGTTCTCCGACGGTTTCGACACCCTCGGCCAATGTTTCGACCCCAAGGCGTTCAGCCATCGTAAGAATGGCGCTGATCATGCGTTGCTGTTCTGGATCCCGGTCGGCTTTCATCACAAAGGAGCGGTCGATCTTGATGCGATTAACGCCAAAGCGCCGGATAGAGGTGATAGAGGCATGGCCTGTGCCAAAATCGTCCAGATCAATGCGGCAGCCCAATTCGCCAAGCGCATTTATGTTGCGAGTGATCATATCGTCAGGTGCGCTTGCCACGACTGTCTCCAGAACCTCGATCGCCAGTCTGGCAGGGGTCAGGTCAAAACGATCCAGTTCCCAGCAGATTTTCTTGATCAGCAGTGGATTGCTCAGTTCGGAACCGGCGAAGTTCACGCCGATTTGGGGTACGTGCAGCCCTGCATCATCCCAAGACTGAACGGCTGAAAATGCGTGAAACATCATAACGTCCGCCAGCCGTTCAAGGAGGTCGGCCTGTTCCAGCGCGGGCAGGAAATCCGATGGCAGCAGCGTGCCGCGGGTCGGGTGGGACCATCTCGCCAAGGCTTCGAAACCACTGATCTGGCCGGTCTCCGTCGATATTTGGGGTTGGAACCACGGCATGATCTGGCCGTTTTCCAATGCGCTTGCGACCTCATCAATCAATGCTGCAAAATCGGCAGTTGGGGTCACCATTCGGTCAGTAAAGGCGCGAATGCCCGATGGTCCGTGGCGCGTCGCTTCTTTCAATGCCGTGGCGGCGGCAGCAAGCCAGCCTTCGCCGCTTGGTGCAGGTGAACGTGTATGTTGGCAAAATCCGACGGAAACAGAGGCGTAGATGACTGTTCCATCAATCGAAATTGGTTCTTCAGAGACCCGCTGCAACCGGGCGGCCATCTGGATGCACAGTTCGAGGTCAAGGTGCCGTACGGGGTCAAGGCAGACACCAAAGGTCACGTCATCGATTTTCCCCACGCTGTCCTTGTCCCGCAGGGCCGCGATCAGCCGTTCTGAAATTTCCGTTTGAACCTGATCGGCCGCAGATTTTCCAAAGCGGTCCTGCAATTCTGCAAAATCCTCAATCTCGAATAGAAAGACCGCTGATTTCCAGCCGAATTCGGACGTTTTCTGAAGTACCTGGGTTGCCAAGTCGTTGAAAGCATTGGTCTGCAACAGGCCAGTCACCCCTTCGCGGGCGAGCAAAAGCTGGTTCGTTGTGCCGTAAAATCCGCCCAGGCAAAGATACGCGATGGGAATGGCGATCGCGCAAATCAGTAAGGCCCCTTCGCCGCCGAACCAATAGGTAGAGAGGCAAAGCGCGGGCACAAACGCCAAGGCGGGCGGGCCAGTCATGACGTTTGAAATATTGCGCCCCAAGTGAAGAAGCTTTGTCTGCAAACTGCGCGCCATCGTCTAACCCCCATCTGACGCAGGATCCGCGCCTTTGGGGATATGCCTAAGGGCTTTGACGTATCAAACAGGTTAATGTTCCTGTTTTCTTCCGGCCTATTTAAAGAAGATTAGCAGAAATTCCGCTATTTGTTTCTAGTCAAAGCGGCGAAATCGAACAGCTTCGGGTCCAGCAGATGCGAGGGGCGTGCGTTCATAAGCGCCCTGAACATGACTTGCCGACGGCCAGGGCTGTTTGCCTCCCAACCGTCAAGAATCGCCTTGACCTGTTGGCGCTGCAACCCGTCTTGCGACCCGCAAAGATCGCAAGGAATAATGGGGTAATTCATCGCGTTGGAGAATTTTTCGCAGTCGGCTTCGGCGACATGCGCGAGGGGGCGATACACAAATACATCACCTTCTTCGTTCAGCAGCTTTGGCGGCATTGTTGCAAGGCGACCGCCGTGAAACAAATTCATGAAAAATGTCTCTAGAATGTCATCACGGTGATGGCCCAACACGACTGCGCTGCACCCTTCTTCGCGTGCGATGCGGTACAAGTGACCACGGCGCAACCGGCTGCACAGCGCGCAAAATGTCCGGCCGGCAGGGATTTTATCCATCACAACCGAATAGGTGTCTTGGTATTCAATCCGATGTTCGACGCCCATTTTCTCTAGAAATGCGGGCAAAACGGTTGCCGGAAAATTGGGCTGACCCTGATCCAGATTGCAGGCAAGCAGTTCGACAGGCAGCAATCCGCGCCATTTTAGCTCGTGCAGAATCGCAAGCAAGGTATAGCTGTCCTTGCCGCCTGACATGCAAACCAGCCATTTGGCCCCCGGTTCAATCATGCCATATTGTTCAATGGCCTCGCGGGTATACCGCACAAGCCGCTTGCGCAGTTTGCGAAACTCGGTGCTTTGGGGCGCACCGTAAAAAAGCGGGTGAATATCGTCAGGTTGATCCAGCATGGCTTTGGCTTAGTTCAACTGAATGCGCCGATCAAGCGGCGGTTTCACCAGCGGGGATGCCTTATTGAGTTTTAGCGTAATTTCCGGCTTTGTGGCGCGCCGATCCGCCCTGCGGGTGTGGCGGGGCCGATTGGCAGGGGGGGCACGAGCCGTTTAATCCGGAACGTTGTCGATGCCGCTGCTGCCCCAGGGATGGCAGCGCGCAATGCGGCGGATCGCCAGCCAGCCGCCTTTGATGCCGCCATGTTTGTTCAATGCCTCGAGCGCATAGGCGCTGCATGTCGGCTGAAACCGGCAGTTCTGACCCAGCCACGGGCTGAAAATCAAACGGTATGCCCGTACCGGAACAGCAAGAATGCGTGCGAGAACAGTCATTTCGTTTTGCCGTGCAGGATGTTCAGGGCTTTGGTCAGGTCGGCCTGTAATTGGGAAAAGGGCAGGGTGGCTGTGGCCCCTTGCCGCCCGACCAAGACATAATCCATGCCGTCGCGCCCCTGTTCGGGCAAGATCAGACGCGCGATTTCGCGCAGGCGGCGCTTGGCGCGGTTGCGGGCAACGGCGTTTCCGACCTTTTTAGAGCAGGTAAAGCCAACGCGTATTCCTTCGGCCTCGCCCTCGGGGCGTTTGCGCATCTGAAGGATGAAGCCAGGCATCGCCACGCGCGGCGATCTGGTGGCCCGCTGGAAATCCGGTCTGTTTTTAAGCGTAGTCAAACGCAAAGAAACCGCCGGATGCGTTTCCCTTGGGGTGGCTTCTGTGCCATCCATGGGTGCCTCCGACGGTGTCATATCTTGCAAGAACCGAAAGCGCGAATTACGCGCTCAGTTTGGCCCGGCCTTGTGCGCGGCGCGAGTTGATGATCTTACGGCCCGCTTTTGTTGCCATACGTGCACGAAAACCGTGGCGCCGCTTGCGCACAAGGTTTGAAGGTTGAAAGGTGCGTTTCATCGCTCCGACTCCACTTTAATACATAGGTTTGCACCAGATTCGGCGCATCACTGTCAATTCAAGACCTGCCTCTAAAGCTGCTAGGCTCGCAAGTCAAACCCTTGAGGCCGCTAATTTGGCTATGCTGCAATAAAAACAGTAAATATCGCGGCCGAGTGTTTCAATTCAGTGCCATATCCCTGGTTTTCTGCAACATACAGGGGGGCTGCGATCAAGCACCCGTGATGCCCCTATCTGCCCGCGGCACAATGGCCCATCTATAAGAGAGCAAGGGCCACCGGACTATCGCCCGAATATGGAAAGCATAAAGATTAATGGCAGATCAGAACCAAAACAGGCCTGTATGGCTCAGATATCTGCCTATGATCGCCATCGTGCTGGTCGCGGTTGCGGGGTTTTTCACATTGCGCGATTATCTGAGCTTTGAAACTCTGCGCGACAACCGTGAGGCGCTGATCGCGTTTCGGGATGCGAATTATCTGCTGACTGTGATTGGATTTATTGCCGCTTATATCTTGATCGTGGGGTTTTCGCTGCCCGGCGCGGGGATCGCGACCATCACCGGTGGGTTCTTGTTTGGCACCCTGTTCGGGGTGATCTTTAGTGTGACAGGGGCCACAATCGGTGCTGTGATGATCTTTCTGGCGGCGCGGCTGGGATTTGGGGAAAACCTCAAGGCGCGGATGGAGGCGTCGGATGGGATGGTGCGCAAGATCAAAGAGGGAATCGACAATAACCAATGGTCGATGTTGTTCTTTATCCGTCTGGTGCCTGCGGTGCCGTTTTTCGTGGCCAACCTGATTCCTGCGTTTCTGGGCGTGATGCTGTACCGTTTTGTGATCTCTACCTTTTTGGGGATCATCCCCGGATCGCTGGTCTATACGTCAGTCGGCGCAGGGCTGGGGACAGTGTTTGCTCGTGGTGAGACGCCGAATTTCGGAATCATCTTCGAACCCTATATATTGTTCCCCCTCCTTGGCCTGTGCGCCTTGTCGCTTCTTCCCGTCATGATCAAAGCCGTTACCGGCAAAAAGGGACTGCTGAAATGAACCGCATCAAAACCGACCTGTTGATCATTGGCGCTGGCTCTGGCGGGCTGTCTATCGCTGCGGGGGCATCGCAAATGGGGGCGGATGTCGTGCTGCTTGAGGGGCATAAAATGGGCGGTGACTGCCTTAACTATGGCTGTGTCCCGTCCAAGGCGCTGATTGCAACCGGAAAAGCGGCTTATGGCCAGCGCCATTCGGCGCAATTCGGTGTGGCCGACGCCGCCGGAGAGGTGGATTACGCCGCTGCCAAAGACCACGTGGCCGATGTGATCGCGCAGATTGCGCCCGTCGACAGCCAGGAACGGTTCGAAGGCTTCGGGATCAAGGTGATCCGCGAATTCGGGCGCTTTATCTCGGAGGACGAGGTTCAGGCGGGCGATACGATCATCAAGGCGCGGCGTATCGTGATCGCGACGGGGTCATCGCCCCTGGTGCCGCCCATTCCGGGGCTGGACACAACCCCGCATGAAACGAATGAAACGCTGTTTGATCTGCGCGAAAAGCCCGCGCATCTGTTGATCATCGGGGGCGGTCCCATCGGTATGGAGATGGCGCAGGCGCATATTCGCATGGGCTGCAAGGTGACGGTCATTGAAGGGGACAAGGCGCTGGCCAAGGACGACCCCGAGATGGCCGCGGTCGTGTTGCAATCGCTCAAGGACGAAGGCGTGGAGATCGCGGAAGGCGCATTGGCCGCCGAGATTCGCGGCGATGTCGGTGCGATCGAGGTTGAGGCCAAGGACGGGCGCATCTTCAAAGGCTCGCATCTGTTGGTCGCGGTGGGGCGCAAGGCCAACACCGACAAGCTGGACCTTGAAAAGGCGGGCATTGAACCGATCCGGAACGGCATCAAGGTCGACGCATCCCTGCGCACGACCAACCGCAAGGTCTATGCCATCGGGGATGTGGCGGGCGGGCTGCAATTTACCCATGTTGCCGGTTATCACGCCGGTGTGGTGATCAGATCGCTGATGTTTGCGATTCCGTCCAAGGCCAAGACGGCGCATATTCCCTGGGCAACCTATACGGACCCTGAATTGTCGCAGGTCGGCCTGACCGAGGCGCAAGCCAAGGACGCACATGGCGACAAGGTCGAGGTCGTGCGTTTTCACTATAATCACAACGACCGTGCCATCGCTGAACGCAAAACCAAGGGGCTGATCAAGGTCATGGTCCTCAAGGGCCGTCCCGTGGGTGTCAGCATTGTCGGCTATCAGGCGGGCGAGCTGATCAATCTATGGGCATTGGCGCTGGCAAATAACATGAAAATGAGCCAGATTGCCGGCATGGTTGCACCGTATCCCACGATTGGCGAAGTCAACAAACGCGCAGCGGGTGCCTATTTCTCGCCGCGCTTGTTTGAAAGCGATATGGTCAAGACTGTTGTGCGCTTTGTGCAGCGTTTCATTCCCTAGAGCACGTCCAGAATGTTGAAATCCTTTTCAGGCCGGCTGCTTATCCTGACCACCATCTTTGTGATGCTGGCCGAAGTTCTGATTTTTGTGCCGACCATCGCGCGGTTTCGCGAAGAATATCTGATGAACCGTCTTGAACGGGCGCAGATCGCATCGTTGACCTTGCTGGCGAATGACATGATCGATCCCGCGCTCGAGGCTGAATTGCTTAGAACGGCCGAGGTTTTCAACGTGGTGTTGCGGCGGGACGAGGTGCGGCAACTGGTGCTGTCCTCCCCCATGCCGCAATCCATTCTCAAGACCTATGATCTGCGTGACGCCTCTGCGCTGACGCTGATCAAGGATGCGTTCATGCAGCTGGCCGACACGCAAGACGGGGTGATCCGCGTGATTGGCGCGCCGGTTCAGGATGCCGGGTCACTGATCGAAATTACCATGCAAACGGTGCCCCTGCGCGATGCCATGGTCGATTACGGCTTTCGGATCTTGCTGCTGTCTGCCGTGATTTCGATCATCACCGCGACTTTGCTGTTCATCGCGTTGCGGGATTTGTTGCTGAAACCGATCAAAAGCGTGGTGGGCCATATGCAGAACTATGCGCTGGCCCCCGAAGACGCGCGGCGCATTATTGCGCCATCGGCCGATGTGACCGAAGTCCGCGAGGCCGAAGAGGCGTTGATGAAGCTTGAGACAGAGCTGACCCAAGCCTTGCGTCAAAAGGAACGGCTGGCGCAACTGGGGCAGGCGGTCAGCAAGATCAGCCATGATTTGCGTAATATCCTGACCACCGCGCAACTGTTCACTGACCGGATAGAGATGTCGGAGGACCCGAGCGTAAAGCGGATGGCCCCCAAGCTGGTCAGTTCGATCACGCGGGCCGTGCATCTATGCGAATCGACGCTGGCCTTTGGCAAAGCCGAGGAGCCCAGCCCGACATTGACGGTCGTGGCACTGGATCACATCGTCCAAGACGTCGTGGACAGCGAAAGCCTTGCCGTGGACGGGGCGGGGATCGAATTTGTGCTGAATGTCCCCAAAGACCTGCAAATACGGGCCGACCCCGAACAAATGTTCCGCGTGCTGGCCAATCTGGTTCGCAATGCACGCCAAGCCATTGTTGCCACAGGGCATGGCGGAGAGATCCGCGTGATGGCCAGCGACCACCCCAAAAGCTGGGTGATCGAGGTGCAGGATAACGGACCCGGCCTGCCTGCCAAGGCGCAAGAGCATCTGTTCACCGCATTCCGGGGCGGGGCGCGCAAGGGCGGCTCCGGTCTTGGACTTGCGATTGCCGCCGAATTGGTGCGCGGCCACGGTGGGACGCTAGAGTTGACGGAAACCGGTGCCACGGGGACGGTTTTCCGGATATGTCTGCCCAAAGGCGACGGTACTTTTTGAGCCAAATACAGGAAATTTCATTTCTTGCCAAACAAGGGGTTGCAAAGCTCTGCGCCCAGAACTAAACCGCGCCGTAGTGCACCCGTAGCTCAGCTGGATAGAGTACCTGACTACGAATCAGGGGGTCAGAGGTTCGAATCCTCTCGGGTGCACCATACTCCTCCAAGCGTGAATTTTGTCTTATCCAGCACGGCATATTGCCGTTTTGCGCGCGTTATGCGGCCGGGGTGTCTTGTTTGTCATAGCCGCGCAGGTCCAGCCGTTTGGCAGCAGACCTAAGCGCCGCAGCAAGCAGCGCTGGCCCGACACCTGTTTTCTGGCCTGCACGAAACAGCAGCGCGATGTCACGGTTGGCAAAGGGCAGATCTAGCGGCTTGATCACCACCTCTTCGCGGTAGATTGCCTGGCGGCGGGCGAAAAGTTCGGGGATCACCGCCACACCGGTGCCTGTGGCCGCCATCAGCAAAATCGAATCAAGGCTGGTCCCTTCGTAGTCATCGGAAACCACACCGCCGATATCTGCCGCCAGCGCATAGACGATGCGCGACAATCTGTGACTGTTGTCCAAAGTCAGCAGCAACCGTCCTGCAAGGGTCTCGGCTGTTGCGGCGTCCTGGCTGGCCAGCGGATCATCGACCGCCACAGCGACCCAAAGGCTTTCGTTGAACAGGCGCTCCTGATGGGTGTTGGGGTGATCTTCGGGGGTGGAGATGATTGCATCAAACCGGCCGCTGCGCAGGCCTTGTTCCAGATCGCGGGTGTTTTCTTCGCGCACGACAATGCGCAGGTCGGGTTGCTGGTGGTGAATTTCCTTGACCACTTGCGGTAATAGATAGGGGCCGATGGACGGCAAGACGCCAAGGCGCAAACGCCCCGAAAACGGCGCGTCGCTTGTCATCGCCTGACGCAGGTCCTGAACCTCGGCCAGAATCTTTTGGGCGCGTGCGACAAATTCCTCGCCCTTGCTGGTGATCTGCACACCGCCACGGCTGCGCTCAAACAGACGGATGCCCAATTCGTCCTCGACCGCCGCGATCTGGGCCGACAGGCTGGGCTGGCTGACATTCAAAAGATCAGCGGCCAGCCCGAACCTGCCCAGACGTTGGACCGTCACAATATATTCAAGCTGGCGAAGTGTTGGGCGCATAGCATAGTTTGATACTATGAAATACTTTGTTAGCAAGTATTTTTATTACCTATCGCTGTCTGCGAAAGCCCCATGACATTCTGATTGGAGCAGACACATGCACAGCATCTTCGATACACTCTTGGGCAACCTTTTGGTCCCGACCATCCTGTTTTTCGTTCTGGGTCTGATTGCAGCCTTTGCACGAAGCGATCTGTCAATTCCGGCAGGTGCGGCCAAATTCATGTCGCTGTATCTGCTTTTGGCGATTGGGTTCAAAGGCGGGAGCAGTCTGGCCACCTACGGGCTGCATGCAGATATGTTTGTGACCATCGGGATCGGGGTCGCGCTGTCATTCGTGATACCTTTCATCGCCTTTGGCCTGCTGCGCTCAATGACGCGGCTGGATACGATGAATGCAGCAGCGGTTGCGGGGCATTACGGGTCGATCTCGATCGTGACCTTTGTGGCGGCAAGTAGTTTGCTAGAGCTGACGGGCGTGGCATTCGATGGCTACATGATCGCCGTGGCCGCCGCGATGGAGGTGCCGGCCATCTTGTCCGCACTCTGGATCGCCAACAAGTTCTCGGGCGAGGGCAAGGCGGGCCCCGGTCTTTACCGCGAGCTGTTGGCGAACGGGTCAATCGTGCTGCTGGTCGGTGCCTTTGCCATCGGTGCGCTGACCGGCGATCAGGGGATGACGATGATCGCCCCCTTTGTGGTCACACCGTTCACCGGCATCTTGTGTCTGTTTCTGCTGGATATGGGTCTGAATGCCGGGCGCAGTGTGATCGCCAACCGGCATCTTCTGACCACGGGCCTGTTCGCTTTTGGCATGCTGATGCCGCTGATCGGTGCCATCCTCGCTTGGGCGCTGGGCGCGGCGGTTGGTTTGCAACAAGGCAGCTTGTTCCTGCTTATGGTGCTGTCGGCATCGGCATCCTATATCGCGGTGCCTGCTGCCATGCGGATCGCCCTGCCCAAGGCAGAGGCGGGGATTTACCTGACCCTGTCGCTGGGCGTGACCTTTCCGTTCAACATCACAATCGGGTTGCCCGTCTATCTATGGCTGGCGCAGCTTTGAAACTGACAGGTGGGGGTGGGGCATCCAAAGCCTGCCCCACCCTAATTGCTGCGAAAGATCTTTGATTCGCCGATCATTTGCTCAAGCGCGGCGATACGTTCGGCGCTTTGATCGGAACTGCGCGATTGCACCTCGGCAACCAAGGCTTCGATCAGGAAATTGATCGCAAGGGTCGAATCCCAGCTTGAGGGGACCTCGACCATCGCGCGGAAACAGAACCGCGCGTATTTTTCGATCGGCGACCCCCATGCGTCTGTGAAAAGGACAATGCTGGCCCCCTGTTTGACGGCAAGATTGGCCAGCTTTTCCAGCTCTTTCTCGTAGCGGCGAATGTCAAAGATCACCAAGACCGCACCTGCATCCATATCCAGCAAGGACTGCGGCCAGACGCTTGGCGACGAATCCAGCAATGTCACTTGGGGGCGGATGATTTGCAGGTGGTTGAAAAAGTAATGCGCGTTGGACCGCGTGATGCGCCCGCCCAACAAATACAGGCGATGCGCAGGGTCGGACAGCAGTTCGGCCACCTGGTCGAATTCGGTCAGGTCCAGACGGTCAAGGGTGCGGTTGATGTTGTCGGACACCGCTTCGATAAAACGCGACACGATATGATCGCGGCTGTCGGACGGGGGGGCTGCGTCAAGCTTGGCAAGCGGTTGCTTCATCCGCGCGCCGATTTCCTCGCGGATGGCGTCTTGCATATCCGAGAACCCGTCAAAGCCCAGCTTGCGCGCCAATCGGATAATCGTTGGCGACGACACCTCGGCACATTCGGCCAAACGGTTGATGGATTGCAGCCCGGTCAGCAATGAATCGTCAAGCAGAACGGCCGACAGCTTCCGCTCCGCAGCGGTTAACTCTGTCTGCTTTTCTTTGAGCAAATCGCGGACCAGTGCTTTTTTGTGCAAAGGCTGTTCCTTTCGGTACAGAGTTTCAGTTTGTGAAGCAAAGGTTACAGAAAAATTCTTGACTTGCTAGAAAAATCTGTAGTGATGGTGGCAAGCCAAGGGGGTATTTTCGGTTTGAACAGCGATTGGACGGCAGTGCAGGTGACAAACGGCAGCGGGCGGGGGCCTGTATTGCTGATCTGCGAACATGCGTCCGATTTCATCCCCCAAGACTTTGATCTGGGGCTTAGCCCGGCTGCGCAGGCCTCCCATGCGGCGTGGGATATCGGAGCGCTTGATGTGGCGGTTGCGCTGTCGGGGATGCTGGACGCTCCATTGGTGGCAGGCGGAATTTCGCGGTTGGTCTATGATTGCAACCGACCTTTGACCGCGCCCGATTGCATTCCGGCCCGCAGCGAAGTTTTTGACATTCCGGGGAACGCAAACCTGTCGGATCAGGAAAAGCAAAGCCGCTTTGACCGCGTGCACACGCCGTTTCACGATGCGGTGGACGAATTGCGCAGACAGGCAGCGCCGCAGTTGGTCGTGACCATTCACAGCTTTACCCCGATTTACAACGGGACCAAGCGTGACGTTGAATTGGGTTTCCTGTTTCACAGCGACCCGACCACAGCACAAGCATTGCTGACCCAAGAGCAGCTCAACGGCACCTACCGGGCCGCGTTGAACGAACCTTATGCCGCCACGGATGGCGTGACCTATTCGCTCCAGAAACATGGCGAAGCGCATGGGATACCTGCGGTGATGATCGAAATTCGAAACGACCTGATCGACACGGGCGATACGGCCCATGCCATGGCGCAACATCTGAATGAAGTGTTGCGCGCCGCGTTTCCCACCCTTTTTCAAGAGGCATCGGAATGAAGGCGATGCGTAAATATATCTCGCTGGTGGATGGCTTTAACTATGGGTTGGGCCGGATCGCGATGTACGGCATTTTCGTCCTGATGGGCATTTTGCTGTGGTCCTCCTACAATAAAACCTTTGCATCACCGCAACTGTGGACGCTGGAAATGGCGCAGTTTGTGATGGTGGGCTATTACATTCTGGGTGGTCCCTATGCGCTGCAAATGGGGTCGAATGTGCGGATGGATCTGTTCTATGCCGAACTTACCCCGCGCAAGAAAGCCTGGACGGACACCATTACCGTTATGTTTTTGCTGGTCTATCTGGTGATCCTGCTGTGGGGCGGCATCGAATCCACGCTGTATTCCTTTAAATATGGGGGTGAACGCAGCCCGACGGCGTGGCGTCCCTATATGTGGCCGGTCAAGGTGACCATGTGCATCGGTATTTTCCTGATGCTGCTCCAAGCTGTCTCTGAATTGTTCAAAGACATCCTTTTCCTCAAATCCGGTGAGGACACACGTGATGCCCTATGAACTGATCGCCATATTGATGTTTTCGACGATGATGCTGATGCTGCTGACGGGGCAGCGGGTGTTCGGTGCCATCGGCTTTGTCGCGGTGATGGCTGCGCTGTTTTTGTGGGGCGACCGGGGTGGCTATGACATCGGGTTTTCCGCCGCGATCAAGCTGATGCGCTGGTATCCGTTGCTGACGCTGCCGATGTTTATCTTCATGGGCTATGTGCTGTCCGAATCCAAAATCGCGGATGATCTGTACAAGATGTTCCACGTCTGGATGGGTGGCCTGCGCGGTGGTCTGGCGATCGGGACGATCGGCCTGATGGTGCTGATTTCCGCGATGAACGGTCTGTCTGTTGCAGGCATGGCGATCGGGGCCACGATTGCGCTGCCCGAATTGCTGAAACGGAATTATGACAAGCTGATGGTGACCGGTGTCATTCAGGCCGGGTCCAGTTTGGGCATCCTTGTGCCGCCGTCGGTGGTGCTGGTGCTTTACGCAATGATCGCGCGGCAACCGGTCGGGCAGTTGTGGCTGGCCGGTGCCATTCCGGGCCTGATGATGGCGACGATGTTCATCATCTACATCGCCATCCGCTGCCGGTTGAACCCTGAGCTTGGGCCTGCCTTGTCCGCAGAAGAACGCGATGTCGGCTGGCCGGAAAAGCTGCGCCTGTTGCGTGCCGGGCTGCTGCCTGTGGTGATCTTTGCCGTGATGATGGTGCCGTTCGTGAACGGCTGGACCTCGCTGGTGGAAAGTTCGGCCATCGGGGCAATCGCGGCGTTTCTGGCGGCTGTGCTGAAAGGCCGGATGACACGTCAGGTGTTCGAGACATCCGTGCGACAGACCCTTGCGATCACCTGCATGTTCATGTGGATCATCCTTGCGGCGCTGGCCTTTGGTGCCGTGTTTGACGGGCTGGGCGCGGTCAAGGCGATCGAGAGCCTGTTCACCGAACAATGGGGCCTGAACCCTTGGGTGATCCTGATCCTGATGCAACTGTCCTTCTTGGTCATGGGCACGTTTCTGGATGATACGGCGATGCTGGTTATCGTGGCCCCGCTTTATGTGCCGCTGGTCGGTGCGTTGGGGTTCGATCTGGTGTGGTATGGTGTGCTTTATACGATCACCTGCCAGATCGCCTATATGACCCCGCCGTTCGGCTATAACCTGTTCTTGATGCGCGCGATGGCCCCGCCCGAGATCACGATCACGGATATCTACCGGTCGATCATTCCATTCGTGGGCGTGATGGTGCTGGCCTTGGCTGTTGTGATGCTGTTCCCGCAGATCGCACTTTGGCTGCCCAACTATGTCTACGGCAATTAACCGAAATAACCACCACGTGGCCGGATGAACCGGCCCTTCAAACCCGAAACCCAACAAGGAGTATGTCAGATGACAACCAGACGTAAGTTTCTCAAGGGGGCCGCAATCGCTGGTCCCGCAGCCCTTGCCACCCCGTCGATCCTGCACGCGCAGGAAACGATCCGCTGGCGCTTTCAGACCTATGCCGGTGCGGCCCTTGGTGAAGAAGTAACAAAACCCGCCATCGATGCGATCAACGCGGCCTGCCAGGGCCAACTTGAGATCGAACTGTTCTATGCCGACCAGATCGTTCCAACGGGCGAATTGTTCCAGGCGCTTCAGCGCGGCACCATCGACGGTGTGCATTCGGACGACGATTCGATGGCCTCCCCGACACCTGTGCGGTCCTTTGGCGGGTATTTCCCGTTGGCGACCAAACACGCGTTGGATGTGCCTGTGCTGTTCAACCAATACGGTCTGGCTGACATCTGGCGCGAAGAATACGCCAAGGTCGGCGTGCATTGGCTGTCTGCTGCGGGTCAAGATCCGTGCAACTTCAACACGGTCAAGCCGATCAGATCGCTGGCCGATATGGACGGGCTGAAACTCTATACCTTCCCGACGGCGGGTCGGTTCCTGTCTCAGTTTGGCGTTGTTCCGGTGAACATCCCCTACGAGGACGCCGAAGTTGCCGTTCAAACAGGCGAACTGGACGGTATGGCGTGGTCGGGCATCACCGAAGACTACACCGTGGGTTGGGCCGATGTGACCAACTATTTCTGCACCAACAACATTTCGGGTGCATGGATCGGGTCGTTCTTTGTGAACGCCGAAAAATGGGCAGAACTGCCGGATCACCTGAAACAGATCGTGTCTTCGGCGATCGAGGCAAGCCACACCTACCGCAACCAGTGGTATTGGGGCGGCGAAGCGCGTCTGCGCGCGTCTGGCGAAAAGCTGGAACTGACATCCGTTCCGCAGGAAGAATGGAAAACCGTTGAAGAAGCGGCGGTTAAGTTCTGGGACGAGATGGCTGAAGAAGGCGAAACAGCTGCGAAAATCGTTCAGATTTTCCGTGACTATAATAATGTGACGTCGAAAGCGGGTCCGCCCTATACCTTCGGCTGATCGCTGGTCCGACACAGATCAAAAGGGGCGGCGCGTTTGTGCCGCCCTCACACATGCAAAAGGAACGTCTGCACATGGGCAACTTAACATTCGATACGCTCAGGGAAATGGCCGATAACGGCGAGGTCGACACCGTCTTGGTGGCCCTTGTCGATATGCAGGGCCGCCTGATGGGCAAGCGTTTTCACGTGACCAATTTCATCGACCATTCCCACACGGAAACCCATTGCTGCAACTATTTGCTGGCCACCGATCTGGTGATGTCCACGCCCGAAGGCTTTGCATCTACCAGTTGGCAAACCGGCTATGGCGACTATGTCTTGCGCCCCGATATGTCGACGATGCGCCAGGTGCCGTGGCTGGATAAAACCGTTCTGGTGCTGGGCGATGTACTTGATCACCACACCCACGAACCTGTGCCCCATTCCCCGCGTTCGATGCTGAAAAAGCAGATTGCGCGGCTTGATGCCTTGGGCTTTGACGCGATGATGGCGACCGAGCTTGAATTCTTTTTGTTCGAGGGCGATTACCGCACCCTCCAGAAAGAAAAATACGCAAACCTTGTGCCGTTGAATGGTCATAACGAAGATTACTGCCTGTTCCAGACCACCAAGGAAGAAGCTTTCCTGCAACCCTTGCGCAACCATCTGGTGGCTGCGGGCGTGCCGATTGAATGCACCAAAGGCGAGGCCGAAACCGGCCAGCAAGAGTTGAACATCCGCTATGCCGATGCCCTTGATTGCGCCGATAACCACACGATTTCGAAACAGGCGATCAAGGAAATCGCCTTTCAGCAGGGCTTTTCGGCGTCGTTCCTACCGAAATGGGCGGCGGATAAGGTCGGGTCCTCCAGCCACGTGCATATGTCGCTGTGGAAAGACGGCACACCTGCGTTTTTCGACAAGGATGCCAAGCTGGGCATGTCCGGGCTGATGGGGCATTTCATGGCTGGGCTGATCAAATACGCGCCCGACATCACCTATTTTCTGGCCCCCTATATCAACAGCTACAAACGCTTTGCCAAAGGCACATTTGCGCCCACGAAAACGGTGTGGTCCGTTGATAACCGCACCGCCGGTTTCCGGCTGTGTGGCGATGGCACCAAGGGCATTCGCGTTGAATGTCGCATCGGCGGGTCGGACCTGAACCCCTATCTGGCGCAGGCGGTTTTGCTGGCGGCGGGCCTGAAGGGGATCGAGGAAAAGCTGCCCCTGCAAGAGCCCACAATGGGGGATGCCTATGAAGACGCAAGCGTGACCGAAATTCCGCGCACCTTGCGGGCTGCAACCGAAACCTTGCGCAACTCTGCCATGCTGCGCGAGGCCCTTGGCGACGATGTGGTTGACCATTACACCCGCGCAGCCGAATGGGAGCAGGAGGAATACGACAAGGTCGTAACCGACTGGGAAATCAACCGCGGATTTGAGCGAGCATAAGCAATGACAAAGACCCTGAAATGTATCTCACCGATTGACGGATCGGTTTATCTGGAACGCCCTGTCCTGTCGCTGGAGGCTGCCCGTGACGTATGTGCACAGGCGAAATCGGCGCAGACCTTGTGGGCGGCACGCCCGCTGGCTGAACGCGTTGATCTGGTGCGCGCCGCCGTCGCCGAAGTGGGCAAAACGACCGACCGCATGGCGGTTGAACTGGCCCATCAGATGGGCCGCCCAGTGCGCTATGGCGGGGAATTCGGCGGGTTCAACGAACGCGCCAGCTATATGGCCGACATCGCGGAGCAGGCGCTGGCTCCGATGATTATCGAAGACAGCGAAAAAGCCACCCGCAAGATCACCCGTGAGCCGCGCGGCGTTGTGCTGGTCGTGGCCCCGTGGAACTATCCTTACATGACGGCGATCAACACCGTTGCCCCTGCCTTGATCGCGGGCAATACGGTTGTGCTGAAACACGCCACGCAAACCTTGCAGGTGGGCGAACGTCTGGCCGAAGCGTTTCATGCGGCGGGCATTCCGGAGGATGTATTCCAGAACGTGTTTCTGGATCACGACACCACATCGGCGCTGATCGCTGAACGCCAGTTCGGTTTCGTCAACTTCACCGGCTCGGTCGGGGGCGGCAAGGCGATGGAAATTGCAGCAGCCGGCACATTCACACCTGTCGCGACCGAACTGGGCGGCAAAGACCCCGGTTACGTGCGTGCCGATGCCAATGTGGATGCGGCGGTTGACGGGTTGATGGACGGCGCGATGTTCAACGCGGGGCAATGCTGCTGCGGGATTGAACGGATTTATGTACACGAAAGCCTGTATGATGCCTTTGTCGAAAAAGCTGTGGCTTGGGTGAATGCCCTGAAGCTTGGCAACCCGCTGGAACAGGAAACCACCATCGGGCCGATGGCCAACGTGCGCTTTGCCGCCGAAGTGCGCGCCCAGATCGCCGAAGCTGTGGCCGATGGCGCAACTGCACTGATCGAACCCTTTGCCGAAGATGACGGTGCCGCCTATCTGACGCCGCAAATCCTGACGAACGTAACCCACAACATGCGCGTCATGCGCGACGAAAGTTTCGGTCCCGTGGTTGGCATCATGCCGGTCAAGGATGACGCCGAGGCGATTGCGTTGATGAACGATTGCCAGTTCGGTCTGACGGCTGCGATTTTCACCAAGGATGCAGATGCCGCTGACGCCATCGGTGCGCAGTTGGAAACCGGCACGGTCTTCATGAACCGCTGTGATTACCTTGATCCGGCGCTGTGCTGGACGGGCTGCAAAGACACCGGCCAGGGCACAGGATTGTCCGTGCTGGGCTTTCAGGCGCTGACGCGTCCCAAATCTTACCACCTTAAAAAGGCTTGATCCTATGGAGCTGAAAAACAACTGGTCCTACCCCACCGCGATGCGTTTTGGTGCGGGCCGTATTTCTGAGATCGGCAAGGCCTGCGAGGCCGCCGGCATCAAGAAACCGCTGCTTGTCACCGACAAGGGGCTGGCATCGATGGCCATCACCACCAAGACGCTCGATCTGCTCGAGGCTGCTGGCTTTGGCCGGGCCATGTTCTCCGAAGTGGATGCGAACCCGACCGAAATCAACCTTGCCGCGGGGCTTCAGGTGTACCGTGACGGCGGTCATGACGGCGTAATCGCCTTTGGCGGCGGGTCGGGCCTTGATCTGGGCAAGATGGTTGCATTCATGGCGGGCCAGACACGCCCCGTTTGGGATTACGAGGATGTCGGCGACTGGTGGACCCGCGCCGATGCAGATGCCATCGCGCCGATCATCGCCGTGCCGACCACGGCTGGCACCGGATCGGAAGTCGGCCGCGCATCGGTGCTGACCAATTCTGAAACCCATGTGAAAAAGATCATCTTCCACCCCAAGGTTCTGCCAACGGTCGTGATCTGCGACCCCGAACTGACGGTCGGGATGCCCAAACACATCACCGCAGGCACAGGTCTTGATGCCTTTGCCCATTGTGTCGAGGCATTTAGCAGCCCGTTTTACCACCCGATGAGCCAGGGTATCGCGCTAGAAGGCATGCGTCTGGTCATTGACTATCTGCCCCGCGCCTATGCGGATGGCACCGATATCGAGGCGCGCGCGCAGATGATGTCAGCCGCCGCGATGGGGGCAACGGCATTTCAAAAGGGTCTCGGCGCGATCCATGCGATGAGCCATCCCGTCGGCGCGGTCTTCAACACCCACCACGGGACCACCAACGCGGTGTGCATGCCTGCGGTGCTGGACCTGAACGAACCGATGATCCGCGAACGGTTCGACCGTGCGGCTGGATACCTGCGTATTGACGGCGGCTATGACGGGTTCCGCAGCTTTGTTCAGGATTTCAACGACAGCTTTGCCATTCCGCGCAAACTGTCTGAAATGGGCGTGACCGCTGATCGCATGGATGATCTGGTCGCCATGGCACTGGAAGACCCGTCTTGCGGCGGCAACCCCGTCACCTTGACCACGGAAAACCTGCGCAAGCTGTTCGAGGCGACCATCTAAGCGGGTCTGAAACCACACATGCCCCGATAGATGTCTCTATCGGGGCATGTGGGCCGGAGTGTCATTGCCAGCCCTGGACGAGGTAAGCCCGCTGGCAGATGTGCTTAGGCGTCTTTGGCCGCCAAAGTGCCGATCTTGACGGCGCGGGTTACTTCCTTGCCTTTGTGCAAGATCACCACATCCGCCGTTTGATCGGGGTCCGTGTCCGCCACGGCGCGGGTCAGATCGCGCAATTCGTCGATCGCGGTGCCGTTGAAGGACAAGATGATATCCCCCTTTTCAAGGCCGGCTTTCTTGGCCGGGCTTTCGTCGCTCACCGCTTCGATCACCGCACCTTTGGGAACGTCATAGCCCAAGACCTGTGCGACTTCTTGTGTCATCGGGCGGATTTGCACCCCGAGCCAGCCGCGTGTGATGGTGCCGTCATCGGCCAGATCGGCGACGATGTTTTGCACCAGATCGGAGGGCACGGAAAACCCGATGCCGACCGACCCGCCACCCGGCGACAGGATCGCAGTATTGACGCCAATCACTTCGCCAGCGTTGTTGAACAGCGGCCCCCCCGAATTGCCACGGTTGATCGCCGCATCGGTCTGGATGAAATCATCATAGGGGCCCGCGTTGATATTGCGCGATTTGGCCGACACTATGCCAGTGGTCACGGTGCCCCCCAGACCAAAGGGGTTGCCCATCGCCACGACTTCATCGCCCACGCGCATGTTTTCAGACGATCCGAATTTGACGGCAGGCAGATCAACATCGGCTTCGATTTTCAGCAGGGCAATGTCGGTCATCGGATCGCTGCCGACGACTTTTGCCTCAAAGCTGCGCCCGTCCGACAGTTTTACGGTGACCTTGTCCGCACCTTCGACCACGTGGTTATTTGTCACGATCTGCCCGTCGGTCGAAATGATAAAGCCCGAGCCAAGACCCTGAACAGGCTGCGCCTCGGCACCTTGGCCGGGCATCATCTGTTCAAACCGCTTGCGCAATTCTTCGGGCATACCTTGGGGCATTTCCATCTGGACGGGGGATTTCGCGGTTGTGCCAGAGACTTCGATAAACACCACCGAAGGGGATATCGTTTCAACCAGATCGGCATAGCCACCCGCCGGAACGGCCAGTGCAGATGTCGGGGCAATCGCCACCAAAGAGGTCGACGCCAAGGCAGCGGCCAATACAAATGGCATCGCGCGGCGGGGGGATTTCATAATAGATGTCATGTTTGCTTCCTTGCATCATCGGTATGACACCCAAATGGCAGCCCGTTGTTACAGGGCGTTTTTGCCCCATATACAAATCTGTAAGATTGCTGTGCAGGGCTGCCAGACGCCTGATTTTAGGCTATCGCCGTGTCATGGTTCATACGGAACGGATGAAATGAAACTGCTTGTAGTAGAAGACGATGCCACCACCGGCACCTATATCGCCCGCGGCCTGCGCGAAGAGGGGCACAGTGTTGATCTGGTGACGGACGGGCGCGAAGGCCTGTTTCAGGCGACATCGGGCAGCTATGACGTGCTCATCATCGACCGGATGCTGCCAGAGGTGGACGGGCTGACGCTTGTCAAGACCTTGCGCGGCGCGGGCAATACCACGCCGGTGTTGTTTTTGACGGCGATGGGCAACGTCGATGACCGGATCAGCGGGTTAAATGCGGGCGGCGATGATTATCTGGTCAAGCCCTTTGCCTTTGGCGAATTATCTGCGCGGGTCGCGGCGCTGGCGCGTCGGCCCCAAGCGATCGAACAGGAAACCGTTCTGCGGGCTGGGGACCTTGAAATGCATCTGATCACCCGCAAGGTCACGCGGGGCGGTCAGGAAATTGATCTGCTGCCGCGCGAATTTGCCCTGCTGGAACACCTGCTGCGCCGCAAGGGCAGGGTCCAGACCCGCACCATGCTGCTTGAGGCCGTCTGGGACATCAGTTTCGATCCCATGACCAATGTGGTCGAAACCCACATCAGCCGGCTGCGGGCCAAGGTGGATAAACCCTTTGACCGCGAACTGATCCAGACCGTGCGCGGCGCGGGCTACAGGATGGATGCATGAGGGGGCGCATCCGGCAGCTTTGGCGGTCGATGCCGGTTCGGTTGGCACTGTTACTGGTGCTGCTGTTTTCCACCGTGAGCCTGATCAGTCTTCTGGCCAGCTATGCGGTGACCCGCAATTCGTTTGAAACCGCGATCCGCGCCGATCTGGAACAAGACATCGCAGGGTTTCGGGCCGCGCCCAATTCGCGGGCTGTGGCCTTGTTGGTGGATGCTGAATCGCGCGGCACCGATCCGGGCCGCGTGATCCTGAGCTATATCACCCCGAACGGGCAGATCTTTGGCAACGGGGCCATCGCGCGGGACGACGAAGGTTATCATATCGTGTCGCTCGCCAAGAGCCGGACAGAATATGACGGCGATTATCTGTCCCTGACAATCCGGCTTTATGGCGGGCAGTTGACCGTTGCACGCAGCCTTGCCCAGATCGAGGCCTTGCGGGTCGTGTTCTTTAACATCCTGTTGCTGAGCCTGTTGCCGACGATCCTGATCGCCTTGTCGGGTGGGCTGTATCTGGCGCGGCGCAGCAAACGCCACGTCGAGGTGATTGGCGGCACATTGGATGATCTGACCAACGGCGATCTGACTGCACGGGTGACCATGGGGCCCCGCTGGGCGGATGATCTGGTGCGGATTGGCGACAAGGTAAACCAGATGGCCGGTGCCCAAGAGGCACAGACCCAGATGTTGCGGCAGGTGTCGTCGGATATTGCCCACGATCTGAAAACGCCGATCCAGCGGGTTGCCGTGTATCTGGATGATATGGCCCGCACCGTTCCCTCTGCATCGGACGAAGGCGCGTTGCTGGGCAAGGCACAGGACGAGGTCGCGGGGATTGCATCGGTGTTTCAATCGTTGTTGCAGATTGCATCGGTCGAATCCGGTTCACCCAAGGCGCATTTCAAACCCGTCAATCTGAACCAGCTTTGCGAGACGATGACCGAGGTCTATGAACCCGCCGCCGCCGCCAAGGGGCAGTCGCTTGTCTGTGCGGTGCCTGATAAGATGGTACAGGTGGTGGGCGACAAGAACCTTCTTGGGCAAGTGCTGGCAAATCTGGTTGAAAACGCCATGCGCCATACCCCCGAAGGCAGCAAGATTACCGTAACGCTTGCGCAAAACGCGGGCCGCGCGATTGTGGAAATCGCCGATAACGGCCCCGGCATCCCGGCAGCCGAGCGCGAAAAGGTGGTGCGCCGGCTTTACCGTCTGGACCGCAGCAGAAATACCCCCGGCAATGGCCTAGGGCTTAGTCTGGTGGAAGGGGTGGTGAAACTGCACGGCGGTCATCTGTCATTGCTCGACAACGCGCCGGGGCTCAGGGTCAGGATCGAATTCCAAATACATAGTCCTGCGGCTATTTGATGCTGTGACACGACCCATATTTCGCTGCGGGGCCAGTTTATCCGGCTGGATTGGTGGAAGATCGTCTTTACCCCGTCCTTCGCCACCCGTTTGCTGCACATGGTGCTTGCGGCCTATCTGACCACAGGGCTTGTGGTGGGGGCAGTGGGGGCATCAACATCCTTGAACACCAGCCCGCAAAAGTCATGGCAATGGAAAGCCACTTTGACAGCCCCCCGCTGATCCTGTTCGGCATCCCGAACCGGGTGGCTCTTTGCGATCTGTGTGCTGAGCGTTCTGGCGCTTGGCATTGCCGCCCATGCGATCCGGCCGGAGATTGTGCCGTAACGCAAGGTAACGGCGCTGAACCGAAATGGGCCAGATGTGGGGGTTGCAAAACCGCAAAACCTCTGGCCCTTTTGCGGTCAAACCTGTCGTTCGACCCAGCCAAGGAATACCCCCATGCGCGCCATGCAAGTCACCGCCTATGACCAGCCGCTTCAATTGCAAGAACTGGAGATACCGGTGCCCGGCCCCGGCGAGGTCTTGGTCAAGGTTGAAACCTGCGGTCTGAACTTTGGGGATCTGTTGCTGATCAAGGGGACCTATCAGGAAAAGCCGGCTTTGCCCTTTACCCTCGGGATGGAACTGGCGGGTACTGTGACTGCCTTGGGCGCGGGCGTCGATGGGTTGGAAACCGGGCAGCGCATCGCGGCGTACAGCGGGTTTCACGGGCTGGCGGACTATGCCGTGGTGCCTGCCGATATCTGCGTTGCCATTCCAGACGAGATGAACGCGGTTGATGCCGCTGCCTTTCTGATTGCCTATGGCACCAGCCATGTGGCGTTGGACTATAAGGCGCGTTTGCAACCCGGCGAACGGCTGCTGGTGCTGGGCGCATCGGGTGGGGTGGGTCTGACGGCGGTCGAGCTGGGCAAGCTGATGGGAGCCGAGGTGATCGCCTGTGCCCGTGGCCAGGCCAAGCTGGATATCTGCCGCGCGGCAGGGGCCGACCACCTGATCGATTCCGAGGTTGATGATATCCGCGAGATCGTCAAAGCGCTGGGCGGGGCCGATGTGGTGTATGACCCGATTGGCGGCGACCTGTTCAAAGCTGCGATGCGTGCATGCAACCCTGAAGCGCGGTTGCTGCCGTTGGGGTTTGCATCAGGCGAGGTGCCGCAGATCCCTGCCAATATCGTGATGGTCAAGAACCTGAATGTCTTGGGGCTGTTCTGGGGCGGCTACAAAAAGTTCAAACCCAAAGTGCTGACCGACAGCTTTCGGGCGCTGATCGACTGGTATGTTGCGGGCAAGCTGAAACCCCATGTCAGTCATGTCCTGCCGCTAGAGCAGGCGAACGAGGCGTTGGAACTGCTGCGCAGCCGCAAGGCAACCGGCAAGGTCGTGGTGCGCGTTTCGGATTAACCGCCGCGCATCGGTTGGTTGCGCAGGGATGCGCGGGCCTTTTGACGCTCGCGCAGGAACACGAACAGGCCCGACCCCAGGATCAATCCGATGCCGACCCAGACCTCCCAGACCGGCAGGTCACCAAAGATCACCAGCCCCCAGAACACGGCCAGCGGCAGGCCGATATATTCAAACGGCGCGACTGTGGCCGCATCTGCGATGCGGTAGGCCTGGCTTAGGCAATAGCCGATAACGGCAGCATTCAGGCCAAGGCCCAGAAACACCCAGATGTCCCCCCTTGCTGGCCAAACCCAAGCCCGCAGCAGAAACTGCATCGATGGCGCGCTGGCGTCATTTGTAAAACGGCCATCGCCTGCGATCAGGAAAAACCCGATCGACACGATCAGGAACGTGCCTTGGATATAAATCGCCAAGGCCGATGCCTTGCTGCGCACACCCAGCTTGCGGGTCATCAACTGGTTCAGCGCATAGGTGAGCGCCGACACGACGGGCAGCAACAGCACAAGCCGCGAGGCTTGCAGGCTTTCTACCGATGCCCAAGGGCGCTGCATGATCACCACACCGGCAAAGCCGACGGCCACAGCCCCCAAGCGCATGATGCCGACCTTTTCCCCCAGAATCGGGATCGACAGCAGCGTGATGAACAGCGGGGCGACAAAGAACAGGGCGGTCGCGTCCGCCAGGGGCAGGGCGGCCAGCGCCAGAAAAAACGTCATATTGGCGATCACCACCAGCAACCCGCGCAGCAAATGCCAATGCCACTGCGAGGTTTTTAGAATGCGCCATCCCCCTTCGAGCTGGACCAGGCCGAGGCCGAAAAGAATACCGATAAAGGCGCGCGCAAAGACGATCTCGTGCAGGGGATAGCCGCCCGACAATTGCTTGATCAGCATGTCGTTGATCGAAATCGCAAACACGCCTGCAAAGATAAAGGCGATGGCTGCGCCGGATTTGTTATGTGCATTTGCATTCATATTGCATGACCTATCAGCTATCCGCATCCTGTCCAGCGTGTTTCCACCTTGGCGCGGGCATATTACCTGCGTTAGGCTTGCAGAAATATCGCCCCTCAGGAGGACACCCCGATGCAAATGTCAGACACCCGCCAGATCGCTGCCACCCCCGAAGAGGTTTACGCAGCCCTGCTAGACCCCGACATGCTGATCAAATGTGTGCCGGGTGCCACCGAAGTCACCGGATCACCCGAAGCCGGCTATGAGGCGACGGTGGTGCAAAAGGTCGGGCCGGTGAAGGCCACATTCAAAGGGCAGGTGACCATGTCGGACATGGTGCCGGGGCAATCCATCAAGATCAGCGGCGAAGGCAAGGGCGGGGCTGCGGGCTTTGCCAAGGGCGGGGCGGATGTCAGGCTGGTGGCCAAGGATGGCGGCACCGAACTGAGCTATGACGTCGAGGCCAAGATCGGTGGAAAACTGGCGCAGCTTGGCAGCCGCATCATCGACGGCTTTGCCAAGAAAATGGCGGATCAGTTTTTCAACAACCTGCAAGAAACCCTTGAGGGGCCAGCCGATGCCGAGGCCGCGACGGGTGACGAAGCTGCCGCCGATGCGCCCAAAAAGAAGGGCTGGTTCGGGCGGGAAAAGTCCTGAACCGACCCCCTGTTAACTTGGCCTCATTCAGTCTAGTTTCCGGCAAAATAAACCGGAGGCCTTGATGCCAGATATTGTTGAAATCCAAGACCTGCGCAAAGCATATGGCGACGGGTTCGAGGCCCTCAAAGGGGTCAGTCTGAACATCAGGCAGGGCGAGATTCTGGCCCTGCTTGGCCCCAATGGCGCTGGCAAAACCACATTGATCTCAACCGTTTGCGGTATCACCACTGCGACCGGCGGGTCGGTCAAAGTGGGCGGGCATGACACGATTACCGATTACCGCGCAGCACGGTCAATGATCGGTCTGGTTCCCCAGGAAATCAACCTTGAACCGTTCGAGACCGTGATGAACACCGTCCGCTTTTCGCGCGGCCTGTTTGGCAAACCCAAAAATAACGCTGCGTTGGAAAAGATCCTCAGGCAGCTGTCGCTTTGGGATAAGAAAGACACCCAGATACGGGCCTTGTCCGGGGGGATGAAACGGCGCGTTCTGATCGCCAAGGCGCTGTCTCATGAACCGCGGGTGCTGTTTCTGGACGAGCCGACCGCCGGCGTTGACGTCGAATTGCGCCGCGACATGTGGGAGATCGTGGCAAATCTCAAGGCGGATGGGGTGACCATTATCCTGACCACCCACTACATCGAAGAGGCCGAAGCGATTGCAGACCGGATCGGTGTGATTGCCAAGGGTGAATTGCTGCTGGTCGAAGACAAAGACAAGCTGATGGCGCGCATGGGCAAGAAGCAACTTACCGTGCAACTGTCCAAGCCGATTGACGCGTTGCCCGCCAGCCTGACATCCGATGCGCTGGTTCTGTCGCCGGGCGGGGACAGTCTGATCTATACCTATGACACGCGCGCCGAACGGACGGGCATCACCAAACTGCTGTCCGATGTGGCCGCTGCGGGTCTGGTCCTGACCGATATCGAGACATCGCAAAGCAGTCTGGAAGACATTTTCGTGGATCTGGTAAAGGAGGATGCAGCATGAACTGGATCGCTGTTTCATCCATCTATAAATTCGAGATGGCCCGCTTTTTCCGCACGATCACGCAAAGCTTTGTGTCGCCGGTATTGTCGACCTCGTTGTATTTCGTCGTCTTTGGCGCGGCCATCGGCAGCCGCATCCAAGAGGTCGAGGGGATCAGCTATGGCGCGTTCATCGTGCCGGGCCTGATCATGCTGAGCGTCATCACCCAGTCGATTTCGAACGCGTCCTTTGGCATCTATTTCCCCAAATTCATCGGCACGGTTTTCGAACTGCTCTCCGCGCCGGTGAACTTTATCGAGATCGTGCTGGGCTATGTCGGTGCTGCCGCGACCAAGGCGCTGTTTATCGGGGTCATCATCCTGGCCACCGCGTTCTTTTTCGTTGATATCACCATTCAGCATCCGGTCTGGATGGTGCTGTTTCTGGTGCTGACCTGTATCAGCTTTTCCCTGTTCGGCTTCATCATCGGGATTTGGGCAGGCAGTTTCGAACAGCTGCAACTGGTGCCGCTGTTGATCATCACCCCCCTCGTTTTCCTTGGCGGGTCGTTTTATTCGATCTCGATGTTGCCGCCCGTGTGGCAGGTGATTTCGCACTTTAACCCTGTGGTTTACCTGATCTCGGGGTTCCGGTGGTCGTTTTTTGGCGCTGCCGATGTGCCGATTTTGACCAGCCTTTTCGCGATTGCAGGGTTCACTGCGCTATGTTTGGCCGTGATCTGGTGGATTTTCCGGACCGGCTGGCGCATTCGGCAATAAGTATCTTGGCAACTGCCTTGTTTGAGAACGATGGGCGCTCTACATGCAAACTATGAGAAAATACATTCCTTTCCTGTCGTCGCATCCGATCGTTGCGGTTGTTCGTTTGTCTGGTGTGATCGGCGGCCGCGGCCGTGTCGGTCTTAGTGACGAAACCATCGGGCCGGTCATTGAAAAAGCGTTCCGGCGGGGCAAACCTGCTGCTGTCGCGCTCGAGATCAGCTCCCCCGGGGGGAGCCCGGTGCAGTCGTCGCTGATCGGCGCGCGGATCAGACGCTTGGCGCAGGAAAAGAACATACCCGTCATCGCCTTCGTCGAAGATGTGGCGGCCTCGGGTGGGTATTGGCTGGCAGCGGCAGCCGATGAAATCTATGCCGACCCCAATTCGGTTGTCGGGTCTATCGGGGTGATTTCATCATCCTTCGGGGTGAACGAACTGATCAACCGCTATGGCATCGAACGGCGCGTCTATACGGCGGGCCAGTCGAAATCCATGCTGGACCCTTTCCGCCCGGAAAAGGCCGAAGACGTCGCGCGGCTGAAGACATTGCTGGGCGACATTCACACCAATTTCATCGAGCACGTCAAAGACCGGCGCGGCGACAAGCTGAACACTGAAACCGATCTGTTCACGGGCGAAATCTGGCTGGCAAAGCGCGCAGCCGAATTGGGGTTGATTGACGGCATCGGCCATCTGACCCCGATGCTGAAGGAGCGGTTCGGTGACAAGGTCATCTTCGCACGTTACGGCAGCAAAAAGCCGTTTTTGTCGCGCTTCGGGGCCCAGATTTTCGGTGACGCCGTTGATGGCATCGAAGAACGCGCGGCCTATGCAAAGTTTGGCCTCTAGGCATGGTTCTTAAGGTCGTCTTGTTATTCCTTGTCGCCATGGGCGTCCTTGCGTGGTTCGGCAAGATGCATTGGCTGGGCGGCAAACGTTTCAGTCAGGCAAAGTGCAGGTCCTGCGGCCGCTATCGCATAGGCAAAGGCCCCTGTGGCTGTGGGGGGAAACGCGGATGATCATGCCATGGCTTTACAGTTTCTTGGGGCTGGTTATCCTGCTTTTGGCAGGGGATGCGCTGGTTAAGGGGGCGGTAAACCTGTCCTTGCGTCTTGGCGTGCCGGCGTTGATTGTCAGCTTGACGATTGTGGCCTTTGGCACCTCGGCCCCGGAATTGCTGATTTCGATCAAGGCGGTGCTGGATAATGCATCGGGGATTGCGCTTGGCAATGTCGTCGGGTCGAACACGGCGAATATACTGTTGGTTCTGGGGGTGCCCGCCTTGATGGCGACGATGCACACCTCTGAATGCTCCACCCGCAAGACATTCAACATGATGATCGCGGCTTCGGTGATCTTTATCCTTTTGGCATTGCGCGGTGTGTACGATCTTTGGGCCGGTGGCGTCTTGCTGGTCTGTCTGGCCTTCGTGCTATTCGATGCCTTTCGCGACACCCAAAAACACCGGCAGGAATGCAGGGGCCTTGCCCCCGACGAGATGGAAGAACCCGAAGGGGCGGACCCCGATATGCCGGGCTGGCGCATTGCGGTTTTCCTGATCCTGGGGCTGATTGGTTTGCCTTTGGGCGCAAGCCTGCTGGTCGATAATGCGTCCATCATCGCGCGGGCCTATGGCATCAGCGATACGGTGATTGGGCTGACCCTTGTTGCGATTGGTACGTCTTTGCCGGAACTGGCGACAACAGTGATGGCGGCGTTGCGCCGTCAGGCCGATGTGGCATTGGGCAACGTGATCGGGTCGAACATGTTCAACCTACTCGGCATCATTGGCGTGGCAAGCCTGGTTGGCCCGATCGAGGTTGATCCGCAATTCATGCGCTTTGACTTCTGGGTGATGTTGGGGGCGTCTTTGCTGCTGATCCCCTTTGTCTATTTGCGTCAGGATATCACGCGGGTCTGGGGTATCGTCCTTTGCGGACTATATGCACTGTACCTGCTTGTTATTTTGATCTGAGAAAGGCCGTATCATGAAGACTGCATTGGTAACGGGGGCCGGTGCGCGGCTGGGCCGTGCGATGGCACTGTATCTTGGGGCCCGTGGCTATGATGTGGCCGTTCATTACAATACATCCTCCAAGGGTGCCGATGACGTCGTGGCCGCGCTTAACGCCGCCGGTCAGCGTGGCGTTGCCGTTCAGGCCGACCTGCTGAACGAGGACGAGACGCAAAGCCTGTTTTCCCGCGCGGCAGAGGCATTGGGCGGGCCGATCACATGCCTAATCAACAACGCATCCATCTTTGAATATGACACGATCACCACGGCCACCGCCGAAAGCTGGGACCGCCATATCGGCAGCAATCTGCGTGCGCCGTTCATCTTGACCCAAGCGATGGCAAGGCAGGGGCTCAAGCCCGTTGCCGACCATAACGGCGAATCGATGGCCGCTGGCCTTGTGGTGAATATGCTCGATCAACGGATGCGCAAACTGACCCCCGAGTTCATGACCTATACCATCGCCAAGATGGGGCTGTGGGCGATGACGCAGACCACTGCGCAGGCTTTGGCTCCGGCGATCCGTGTGAATGCGATTGGCCCCGGCCCGACCTTGCAAGGGGCCAAGCAAACCGCCGAGCATTTTGAAAAACAGCGTGCGCGGGTGATTCTGGAACGTGGCGCGAATCCCGACGATATCACGGCGGCGCTCGGCTATTTTCTGGACGCGCCATCGGTCACGGGGCAGTTGCTATGCACGGATGGCGGGCAACATCTGGGATGGAAAACGCCGGATGTGCTGGGGCTCGAGTAAACATCAACCAAAAAGTTTTGCACTTTTCCTGATAAGTTAACAAATCCGTTACAAATTACGTCATGTTTTCAGGGGTTTGTAGGAGGTTGATAAAAATATCTTTTGTATTCAGCAAGTTAAGAAATTGCCTAAAAAATGAGCATTTGGCGGAAGTCTGCTGAAAACAAGGGAAAATGAAACCTCGGAGAAAGTTATATGCAGGGTTATCCACAGGAGTCGGGGGTATGTTTGCTCTTGTTCTTGAGAGCCAACCATTGCAGCAAATCACCCAGAGAACCGCGAATCAATGACTGACACATCAGACACACCAAAGACCGGCTATGAGGTCATCCAAGGATACCTGAAGACCATCGACGGGTCGCCGGGGGTGTACCGTATGCTCGATTCCGAAAGCCGGGTTTTGTATGTCGGCAAGGCCCGTAATCTGCGCGCGCGCGTCAGCAATTATGCGCGGCCATCGGGGCATTCGGGGCGCATTGCGCGGATGATTTCCAACACAACCTCGATGATGTTCCTGACGACCAAGACCGAAACCGAGGCGCTGCTGCTTGAACAGAACCTGATCAAGCAGCTCAAGCCCAAGTTCAACGTGCTGCTGCGCGACGACAAAAGCTTTCCCAATATTCTGGTGACTGCCGATCAGGACTATCCCCAGATCAAAAAACACCGTGGCGCGAAAAAGGAAAAGGGCAACTATTATGGCCCCTTTGCCAGTGCAGGTGCGGTGAACCGGACCTTGAACCAGTTGCAGCGGGTATTCCTGCTGCGCGACTGTTCGAATGCGATGTTCGAAAGCCGGACCCGCCCGTGCCTGCAACACCAGATCAAACGCTGCTCGGCCCCTTGCGTGGGTAAAATCAGCCCGGAAGAATATCAAAGGACCGTTCAGGATGCGCAGAAGTTCCTGAACGGCAAATCAACGGACATCCAGGGCCGGTTGGCGGCCGAAATGGCCCAAGCCTCCGAGGATATGGAGTTCGAGCGCGCCGCGGCCCTGCGTGACCGGATCAAGGCGCTGACGCAGGTGCAGACGGCGCAAGGGATCAACCCGCAAGGCGTCTCGGAGGCGGATATCATTGCGCTGCACATGGCGCAGGGACAGGCCTGCGTTCAGGTGTTCTTTATCCGGGCGAACCAGAACTGGGGGAACCGCGACTATTACCCCCGCGTTGGCCCCGATGTGGACGCCGCCGAGGTTCTTGAGGCCTTTATCGGCCAGTTCTATGACACCCGCGAACCGCCGCGCCAGTTGATCCTGTCAAACGAGATCGAGAACATGGATCTGATGGCGGATGCGCTGTCGGGCAAGCTGGGGCGCAAGGTTGAACTGCTGGTACCGCAACGGGGCGAAAAGGCCGAGCTGGTGGATGGTGCCCTGCGCAATGCGCGCGAATCCCTTGCGCGCAAGATGGCCGAAACCGCCACACAGTCGAACCTGCTGCGGGGGCTGGCCGATGCCTTTGAACTGGACGCGCCACCGCAGCGCATCGAGGTCTATGACAACTCGCATATCCAGGGGACCAATGCGGTGGGCGGCATGATTGTTGCGGGCCCTGACGGGATGATGAAAAACCAGTACCGCAAATTCAACATCCGCGGCGAAGACCTGACGCCGGGCGACGACTTTGGCATGATGAAAGAGGTGCTGACCCGGCGGTTCAAACGGCTGCTGAAAGAAGACCCCGATCGCAAGCTGGGGATGTGGCCCGAGCTGCTGCTGATTGATGGCGGGGCAGGGCAGGTCAGTGCGGTTGCGTCGATCATGCGCGAATACGGGGTCGAGGACATCCCCATGGTTGGCGTTGCCAAGGGCATCGACCGCGATGCGGGAAAGGAAGAATTCCACCGTGTCGGCAAGCGCCCGATGGCCCTGCGTCACAATGATCCGGTGCTGTATTTCATCCAGCGTTTGCGCGACGAGGCGCACCGCTTTGCCATCGGGACGCACCGGGCGAAACGCGCCAAGGCCGTGGGGGCCACGCCGCTGGACGAGGTGCCGGGCGTCGGGGCCGCGCGCAAACGGGCCTTGCTGGCGCATTTCGGATCGGCCAAGGCCGTGGGGCGCGCGAACCTGAGCGATTTGCTGGCGGTCGAGGGCGTATCACGTGCATTGGCTGAACGGATTTACGGTTTTTTTCACGAGCGCGGCTGATTGAACGCAAGGCGCTGTTTTCGGTATCGGGGGCGGACGCTCCGCGGGGAGTTTATTTTGCAAAATGAAGACGATATGTTGGTGCTTTCCCCTTGCCGGATCACGCTGTAGAGTGTCGAAATGAAGTGGAATATTCCGAATACGCTGACGCTGATCCGTCTGATTGCGGCCCCTGGTATCGCGATGCTGTTTTTGTTTCTGTCGCGGCCTTATGCCGACGGGTTTGCAATGCTTTTATTCATTGCGGCGGCGGTGACGGACTGGTTTGACGGCTATCTGGCGCGGGCGTGGAAGCAGGAAACCAAGCTTGGTGCGATGTTGGACCCGATTGCCGACAAGGCGATGGTTGTGATCGCCCTGATGGTGATTGTCGCGTTTTCCAGCTGGTCGCCGTGGCTTGTTTTGCCAGCCACCGTGATCTTGTTCCGCGAGGTTTTCGTATCGGGCCTGCGTGAGTATCTGGGGGATGTGTCGGGGACGCTGAAGGTCACAAACCTTGCCAAGTGGAAGACCACGGCGCAGATGGTCGCGATTGCGGTGCTGTTCAGCCAGGGCGTGTTCGAACATTATTTCGGGATATCCGTTGTGGGTGTGGATGTGGTCACGGGCGAGGTGACAGGCATCGGGCTTGAGCATGAGCTGACCGGCGTCGATATGGATCTGGAAATCTGGGCCGGTTTTGTGGGGCTTGTCTTGTTGTGGATCGCCGCCGCTTTGACCGCCATTACCGGCGCGGATTATCTGCGCAAGGCCTTGCCGCATTTGACGGAGCCGAATTGATGGACATTCTTTATTTTGCCTGGGTCCGCGAACGCATTGGCGTGCCGCGTGAACAGATCGACACAGCCGCGGCGACAGTGGCGGATTTGGTCGCAGAATTGCGCGCCCGCGAGGAACGCTATGATATCGCGTTTTCCGATCTTTCCAGTCTTCGGGTGGCGGTGGACCAAGAGCTTGTCGATTTTGATGCGCCCCTGGCCGGTGTGCGCGAGGTTGCGTTTTTTCCGCCGATGACGGGAGGCTGACATGCATATCTCGGTGCAGCAGGAGGCGTTTGATCTGGGCGCTGTGTCAGCGGATTTCGCAGGCGGGCACAAGGATATGGGCGCGATTGTCACCTTTACCGGCGTTGTGCGGGATCTGCCGGATGATCCGCTGGAGGCGATGGAGATCGAGCATTATCCCGGCATGACGGAAAAGGCGTTGCGCGGTATGGCCGAGCAGGCGATGGTGCGGTTTTCCTTGGGGGATGCGCTGGTTATTCACCGCTATGGCCGATTGGTACCGGGCGAAATGATCATGATGGTCGCGACTGCGGCCCGTCACCGCAAGGATGCGTTTCAAGCGGCAGAGTTTCTGATGGATTATCTGAAATCCCGTGCGCCGTTCTGGAAACGTGAAATCACAAAGACCGGCGCAGGGTGGGTTGAATCAAAGGATGAGGACGAGGACGCGTTGGCCCGCTGGTAATTACCCGGCCTGTTGGCGTTCGATATAGGCGCGCATTTCTTCGGCTTCGTGGCGTGCATCGCGCAACCCGTCCATCGCCGCGCGCAATTCCGCTTCGGTCTGGCTCAGCTGGTTGGTCAGCTCTGCCTCGCGTTGTTGCAGATAGGTGATCGCCTGATCTCGGGTTTCTTCGGCTTCGTGCAGTTCCTGGCTCATCCGGTCCAGCTGGGCCACATCATCGGCTGCGACGCGCGTAAAGCGGTGCAAAAGCCAATTGGCAAACCAGCCCATGCAAAAGGCGACGAACAGGATAATCGCAGTAGCGATAATAAACTCGGTTCTGCTCATGTGTTAGTTGCCTTCCTGCGTGGTCGTAGATGCGCCAGCTTCTGTATCGCCTGTATCTTCGGTGTTTTCCAGCGCTGTTTCGTCCGTTTCCGGCCGGATTAGCCGGAACTCGATCCGGCGGTTGGCTTCGCGACCTTCTTCGGTATCGTTCGAGGCGACAGGCTCTGCTTCGCCAAAGCCTTTTGCGACAAAGGACGCGGTCAGCACACGACGGGCACGCAGTTCGTTCAAGACCGATTGGGCACGCGATTGGCTGAGGGCAAGGTTCATTTCCTCGCGGCCCTGACTGTCGGTATAGCCCTGAACCTCGAGCGCGATATCGCCGCAGTCTTTCAAAATCTCGGCGATCTTGTCCATCGTGCCAAGGGCAGACGAATCGATGGTGGCGCTGCCCGGCTCAAAGTTGATCTTGCCTTCGGCTACGACAGCGCCGATCTGTTTTTCGCATTCTTCGGGGGTCGGAAGACCCAGCACCGGATCAAGCTGCTTTTGATAGACCACCTTGACGTCGTAGTCTTGGCCTTCGCCCAGCTTGCCGGCCAGCAAGGTCGCGATTTCCGATCCGGCATCAGGGTTGCCGGTGTTGCCGGTGACGCTGATCGTGTCGGGGCTGACAATCACCGTGCCATTCGAAAGCTTTGACAGGGCGTCCAGACCGGACAGCACGCGGGTTGGCCAGTCACTGGGCAGATCATCTACGATGCGGGCCGCAGTATAGACCTTGTCCGAGCCGAAGCTGGCCTTGGCATAGCTGTCGGCCAGTTCGCGTAAATCGTCGTTGCTGAGCCGGCCGCGCAGTTGCACATCGCCTTGGGGGGACAGGGTCGCGACGAATTCCGGCGGGCCGGCATTCGGGTCCGATGTCACGGGCAGTTTCGCTGACAGGGCAAAGACATCCGGCAATGCGTTTTCAAGTTCCCCGATCACACGGTCGAACAGGGCCTGATCGGTGCCTTCCTTTGCTGTCAGATGAATGTCGGCATCCACAAAACTGACGGATCCACCGCCGATTTTGTCCAGCGCGGCGATTGCTGTTTGAACGGCATCGGCCCAACGGGGGGTTGGCACACCCATCCCGATGGTACAGCGCTGGCCTTCGGATGCGCCGGCCTTGACCGCAGCCTTGAGGATCTGATCACGGGCAGCTTCGGTATCGGCGCTGCACCCGTCAAAATCCGTTGCCTCGTCGCTGATCTGGAAGCGCAGGGTAAAGGGGGTGATCACGGGGCGCGGGGCGGAAATATCCATGGTGACGATCAAGCCCGGAGGCGTCGCGCGGCGCAGTTGGGCTTCGAGGCGGGCTTTGGCCTCTGAGCTGTCAGAGATCGCGGTAATGGTGACGCGCCCTGCGGCAACGGAAACTTTGGCGCGGGGCAGTTTTTCCATCGCTGCAATGGCAAAGCCGAACGCGTCTTCCCACCCGTCGGGGGACGGATAGTTTGCGGATTCCAGAAAATCCGCGACGTTTTCCTGACCTGCCATCGCATAAAAGCGATCCATGGCGGCGTCCCGGTCTGTCGTTGTCGGGATCAACCCGCTGATGGACACGCCGGAATCATTGCGCAATATCTCGGCCGAAAACCGAGGGGCCGCGATCGCCGCTTGCGATTCGACCGCCATCAGATCAATCACACGGGCCGCATCGACGACGGAGCCTGCTGTGCTGAGCGCATTAAAGCGGATCACCTCGTTCGGGGCGGTTCCCGAGAGGGCAACCTGAAGGCCGTCTGCTTCGACTTCTGCCCATGTCATGCCTTTTTCATCCAACGCATCGCGCACGCCGATTTCAGAGTTTTCCTCGATCAGCTTGACCGAGAAATTTGCAGCAACGAGGGATAACATTGCCGCCGCTGAAAAGGTCAGCGCGATGATCAGAAGGGCAGACAGACGCATAAGCTCATTTCTGGGATCGTTAACGATAAACTAGTTGATACGCGTCGGGGCAGGGCTGTGCAATCAGGCCAGCAGTGCCGCTGCGAAAAATAACAGCGGAATTATGCCGGTATCGCGGTTAACGCGAAACAGTTGCAACAGCTTGTCGTTATTGTTGATGTCCAGACCGCGCAATTGCCACGCCATGTGCCACCCCATCGCCCAAGGCCCGCCGATGGCCAGGACCATCGCCAGAAAGGATGCATTCTCGCGCAGGGCGAAAATGACGGCCAGCCCCATCAGCCCGACCGTCGCCATCAGAAAACGGCGCAACCATTGCGAGGTGTTGTCGCCAAACAGGCGGGCCGTGGATTTGACCCCGATCAAGGCGTCGTCTTCGGTGTCCTGGTGGGCATAAATCGTGTCGTAAAACAACGTCCAGGCGATGCCCGCCAGATACAAGACCACCGCAGGCGCGCCCAGTGATCCGGTATGGGCTGTCCATGCCAGCAGGGCCCCCCAGTTGAACGCGATGCCCAAAAAGACCTGTGGCCACCATGTAATCCGCTTGGCAAAGGGGTAGATCGCAACCGGCAGCAAGGCCAGAATGCCCAGCGAAATGGCGGCGTAGTTGAAGCTGAGCAAGATGCAGAATGCGATCAGGGCCTGTGCGACCATCCACGCAACGGCACCTTTCACACTGACCTGACCCGAAGGGATCGGACGCGACCGTGTGCGGGCAACCTGCGCATCGAAATCGCGATCGGTGATGTCGTTCCAGGTGCATCCCGCACCGCGCATCAGCCATGCCCCCAGGCCGCAGCCGATGAAGATCCACAGATCGAACAGGCGCGGTTGCTGGTCAGACAGCATCGCAAGCGCCAACCCCCACCAGCATGGCAGCAACAAAAGCCAGGTGCCAATCGGGCGGTCTGCCCGGCTCAGACGCAGATAGGGGCGCGTAAAGGCAGGGGCAAAACGGTCAACCCAATTGTCAGATGCCGCATCCGCCACGCGATCATTGTCAGTGCCATCTGGTACAGGGGAGCCGTCTTGCATATATCATTGCCTATGAACGCGAAAATCAGACTTTATGTAGAGCATCCCTTGGGGCCGGGGCAATCCGTTCCTTTGGACAAAGCGCAAGCGCATTACCTTTTCGGGGTGATGCGGCAAACCGAGGGCGCGCATGTGTTGCTGTTCAACGGCAGCGATGGCGAATGGCTGGCGCAGGTTGCCCAAGCGGGCAAACGTGGCGGCATTCTAAGCTGTGTGGAGGCGACGAAGCCTGTGCAGATGCCGCCCGACCTGTGGCTGATCTTTGCGCCGATCAAAAAGGCGCGGACAGATTTCATCGTCGAAAAAGCCACCGAGATGGGCGCGCGGCGCATCGTGCCGGTGCAGACCGATTTTACCAATTCGGGGCGGGTCCAGCGCGACCGCCTGCAAGCCCATGCCGTCGAAGCGGCAGAGCAATGCGGCGGGACATTCGTGCCCGAAGTGGCCGAGATGGTAAAACTGGACCGGCTGTTGGACCAGTGGGAGCCTGATCGGTCCTTGATGTTTTGCGACGAGGCGCTGGTGGGGGAAGAGGCCGGGCCGGGGCTGACGAAAGCCGGACCCTGGGGCATTCTGATCGGGCCTGAGGGCGGCTTTTCGGACCGCGAGCGGGCGCGATTGCGTGGGCTGACATTTTCGCAGGCGGTTCCCTTGGGGCCGCGGATCCTGAGGGCGGATACTGCTGCTGTCGCGGCGATGACGGTCTGGCAGCAGGCGTTGGGAGATTGGTCGTGAGCGCCGCGCTTGGGGTTTTTGTTGTGCAGGTGGGGGTTTCACACCCCCACACCCCCGTGGAGTTTATCTGGCAAAATGAAAACGGGGTTGGGGTATGAGTTTTTTACGGCCTGAGGCGAAAGCCGAGTTGTGGCGTTGGCGCGAGGTTTTGGGCGGCGCGGCGGTTGCCTTGTTCGGGCTGTGGCTGGTCATGGGGCCGGGTCTGTTGTTGGCTGTGCCGGGATATGCGCTGATCGCCGCGGGTATTGCCTTTGTCTGGTTGGGTGTGCAGCGCGGGCGGTTTCGCAAATCCGGGCTTGGCGCGGGGGCCGTTCAGGTGGACGAGGGACAGATCGCCTATTTCGGTCCGCTGACGGGCGGGGTTGTGGCTCTGCGCGAGATGGAGCGGCTGAGTTTGGAGCGCGGGGCCTATCCTGCTCATTGGAAGCTGGAACAGCCCGGACAAAATGCCGTGATGATACCGGTGGATGCGGCCGGATCTGACGCGTTGTTTGATGCCTTTGCAGCGCTTCCGGGGTTGAAAACCGAGCGCATGCTGGCGGAGCTTGCCGATGACAAGACGCTTTCGGTTGTGATCTGGGAGCGGCAATCCATGCGCCCTGCGCGTGCCCTGTTGCATTGACACCCCCACGAATTCGCACCATCCCTACTAATTGAGCGAAATCATTTTCGCACCGACATTTAGTGAAACAATCCCGGAGCCTCCCCTTATGTCTATCCCTCAATCCGGCGGTGGCCCGATCGAAAATCACGCGCAGTTGGCAGAATATCTGGCTGACGGCTGCAAGCCCAAAGAAGACTGGCGCATCGGGACCGAGCACGAGAAGTTCGGCTATAACAAGGAAACGCTGTTGCCGCTGCCCTATGAGGGCGACTGTTCTATCCTGGCGATGCTTGAAGGCTTGCGCGATGGCCATGGCTGGGCCCCCGTCGAGGAAGGCGGCAAGCTGATTGGTCTGGTCAAGGACGGTGCCAATGTGTCGCTTGAGCCGGGCGGGCAGCTTGAGCTGTCGGGCGCACCGGTCGAGACCATCCACGAGACATGCGACGAGGTGAACGCGCATTTGCGCGAAGTGCGCGATGTGGCAGACCGGATCGGCGCGGGTTTTATCGGGCTGGGTGCAGCACCGGTATGGACCCACGAGCAGATGGATCTGATGCCCAAGGGGCGTTACAAGTTGATGAACGAATATATGACCAAGGTCGGCACGATGGGCCGGGTCATGATGCGCCGGACCTGCACCGTTCAGGTGAACCTTGATTTCGGATCAGAGGCGGACATGGTGCAAAAGCTGCGGGTCGCACTCGCGTTGCAGCCGGTTGCCACCGCATTATTCGCAAATTCCCCGTTCTTTGAGGGCAAGCCGAACGGCCATAAAAGCTGGCGCAGCCGGGTGTGGCGGGATCTGGACCCTGCACGCACCGGCATGTTGCCTTGGGCCTTCGAAGACGGCATGGGGTTCGAGCGTTGGGTTGAATATGCGTTGGATGTGCCGATGTATTTTGTCTACCGCGACGGGCAGTATATTGACGCGCTTGGCCAGTCTTTCCGTGATTTCCTGAAGGGCAAGCTGCCTGCATTGCCCGGCGAAAAGCCGACGTTAAGCGATTGGGCGGATCATCTGACAACCGCATTCCCCGAGGCGCGGATCAAAAAGTTCATCGAAATGCGCGGCGCGGATGGCGGCCCTTGGCGGCGTCTATGTGCCTTGCCCGCGTTTTGGGTCGGGCTGATGTATGACCAGACAGCACTGGATGGCGCGTGGGATCTGGTCAAGGGCTGGGATGCCGAGACGCGCGAAGGGTTGCGGGTCGCGGCCTCGGTTGACGGGCTTCAGGCGGAGTTCAACGGCGTAAAAATGCATGATCTGGCGCGCGAAGCCGTGGCACTGTCCGAGCATGGTTTGAAAGCGCGTGCGCGGACGGGGGCCGGTGGCATGGTCCCTGACGAGACGCATTTCCTGAATGCGCTGAAGGAAAGCATCGAGACCGGCAAGGTTCCGGCCGATGAGTTGCTTGAGGATTACAACGGCAAGTGGCACGGCGATCTAAGCCGCATCTACGCCGACTATTCTTACTAACGATCAGCCGACCTGTTTCAGCCCGCAGACGAAGTTTACCACTTTTTCTGCGGGCATTTCGCACGGGTACAGGCGCGGGCCGCTGGCCAGATCATAAAGGTTCAAGCTGATATAATCGGTGCCGCCCAGTTCCTCGGCGACCAGTTTCCAGCTTTTGCCATGTGCGAAGCTGCTTTTGGAAAAGACATAAAGCCTGCCCTGAAACGACCCTTTATGTGTGCCCGGGGGCAGCGCATGAAAGGCCGTTAAAAACTGCTGCATTGCGGCTTAGGCCTTTTTTGCGCCGATCTTGGGTTCTGTTCCGGCTTTGATCCGTTTGATGTTCTCGCGGTGGCGCCAAAAGATAATCAGGGTCAAAAAGATGCCAAGGAAGAACGCGTTGCCGTAGCCCAGAACGACCAGAAAGAAGGTCGAGGTGGACGCGGCGGCAATGGCACCCATGGAAGAAATGCGGGTGGCAAACGCACCAATCAGCCAGGCCAGGCAGCAGGCCAGCCCGGCGGGCCATGCCAGCGCCAAAAGCACGCCAAGAAATGTTGCCACGCCCTTGCCGCCTTTGAATTTCAGCCATACCGGATAGCAATGCCCCAACATCGCAGCAAGCGCGGCAATCTGTGCCGCGTCTTCGCCGGCAAAACCGCGGGCCAGCAGAACGGCAACCGCCCCTTTGGCCCCGTCCAGCAGCAAGGTCAGCGCGGCGGCGGTTTTGTTGCCGGTGCGCAAGACATTCGTCGCCCCGATATTGCCCGACCCGATCGACCGCAAATCGCCAAGGTTCATGGCGCGCGCCAGCAGCAATCCAAAGGCGATTGATCCGATAAGATAGCCAATTACGGCCCAAAGGGCGAGCACGTTGAGCGAACTGTCAAAGATGGGCATGATTAAGAGGCCTTATAAATACACTGTCCGGAAACATAGGTTTCCAGGACCTTACCTTGCATGCGCATCCCGTCAAAGGGGGTGTTGCGCGATTTCGACCGCAACGTTTCGCGGTCCATGACAAAGGGGGCTCCATCGTCGAACAACACCAGATCAGCGGGGGCACCTGCGGTCAGCCGGCCACCGGGCAGGCCAAGACGTTGGGCAGGATTAAAGGACAGCGCACGCCACAGGGTGGCGATGTCCATCATTTCGGAATGCACCAAGCGCAAGGCGGCAGGCAGCAAAGTCTCAAGGCCGACGGCACCGGATGCGGCTTCCTCGAAGGGCAGGCGTTTGGATTCCTCGTCTTGCGGGGTGTGCATGGAACAGATGATGTCAATCAGGCCCGATGCCACGGCTTCGACCACGGCGATGCGGTCGTCTTCGTCGCGCAGCGGGGGCTTGAGCTTGAAGAACGTCCGGTAGTCGGCCACATCAAGCGCGTTCAAAGTCAGGTGGTGGATGCCCACACCTGCGGTAATATCCAGCCCGTTCTTTTTCGCGCGCTCTAGCGCGGGCAGGGCGCGGGCGGTGGTGATCTGGTCTGCGTGATAGCGGGCACCGGTCATTTCAACCAAGGCGATGTCGCGGTCCAGCCCCATGCGTTCGGCCATGGGCGATACCGCGGGCAGTCCGCGCAGGGATGCAAATTTGCCGGAAGTTGCAGCGGCACCCTTGCTCAGGATCGGTTCCTGGGGGTGGGCGATGACCAGCGCGCCCAGACTGCGCGCATAGGTCAGCGCGCGCGAGAATACTTTGGTGTCGCTGATCACGCGGTCGCAATCGGTAAAGGCGATTGCCCCTGCATCCATGAGAAAGCCTATCTCGGTCATCTCGCGGCCTTCGCGGCCCTTGGTCAGGGCGGCCATGGGCACAACATTGACCGGCGCTGCCTCGTTGGCGCGGCGGGTGACGAATTCCAGCACTTCGGGGCTGTCGATGGTCGGATTGGTGTCGGGGCGGGTGACCATCGTGGTGACACCGCCTGCCGCGGCCGCCAACCCGGCGGAGCGAAAGCTTTCCTTGTGACGTTCGCCCGGCTCGCAAACCTTGACGCCCAGATCGACGATGCCGGGGGCCAGATATTTGCCGCGACAATCGACAATCGCACTGTCTGCGGGAATGGGCGCATCATCGGGGAGGATCGCCGTGATCTGGCTGCCTTCGACCCGCAAGGTGCCACGGGTCACGGTCCCTGCTTCGGGGTCAATCAGTTTCGCGTTCACAAAATGCAGCATGACGTTGTTATCTTTCACAAAAGGCTTAACCGCCGATCCATACCATCATTGCCACGACACCAAAGGCGACGAGCAGGGCGACGGTGGCGACGCGACCGGACATTTTCGGATCAGGTTTGGGTTCTTTCACAGCAGCCACCATAGGATAAGGCCAACAGCCACGATCAAGGCAAGGGCGATCATCGCCCCGCCCGCGCGGCCGCTTGGCGGGTTTCTGGGCGTCGTATTGGGCACGCCAGTATAGGGTTGTGCAGCCTCAGCCGTCAGGGGCGGTGCGGCCATTGCCGGTTGTTCTTCGCCATAGGTGCCGATCAACGTCAGGTCAGGGCCGATATCAAGCGTGGTTTCAGCCCCATCAAAGGCGGAGGAAAACAGCATCAGAACATAGCCGTCCAAGGCCTCAAGCCGGGCGCGGTCGGCGCTGATCTGCGCCTGCGTCACGGTGTACCCGTCCGACAAATAGCGCGGCAGCCCGACGCCGGTCAGATCGGATACCGCAAACAATTCGGCAGACCCGTCCGGCACGTCAAAGCCCACAAGATCACGGATCACCGCCGCTTTGCCGTCGCTTTGTACGGCGGCACCCATGGCATCAACCGGGCGGTTGACGGCAAATACCCTGATCTGTCCGTATTCGCCTTTGGGGATGGTAAGCGTGGTCATTGTTTCGCCCCTTTATATGCGGTGGCCATCAGAGTGCATAAACTGTCGCTACCCTCGATATATTCAAACCCAAGATGTCCCGCGATGGCAGGATTGTCACCGCGTTCCTGACGGATGAAAAACACTGAAGGCGGGCTGGTCGGTTTGACATCGGGTTTGGTTTCGGCGCTGCGCGAAAACGCTTTGACGCGGGTCTCGCCCTTTTGCAGACGAAAGAACAACGCGCGATGGGTGGTCAGCGCATAGCGCGTGCGTGTCAATTCGGCCCAGCGGTTCAGCCCTTTGACCAGCGACAGGACAACCAGCGCGATCACAACGGCCAGCACCACGGATTGCGACACCGGCAGGCTGTTATAGGTCAGCAACAGCCCCCCCGCGATCACGGTCCCCGCTGCCCCGACAAACGGGCCCAGCAATTGGAAGTTCCGGATTGAAATGCGCGGCTTGGGGCGGCCTGTCCATAACAGTTCTTCGCCGTCCTCAAGCAGGTTTTGCCAAAAATCCTCGGTCATAATGCGGCCTCGCGTGCGGCGGCGATCCGCGCTTTGGTGGCGCGTATGTTTGGCACCAGCGGTAGGGTGATGCTTTGCCGGTTGGGTAAACGCAAGGTGATCGACCACACCGACAGCTTGCCAATTGCGGCGATGTCCGTCAGCGCCAGTTCCAGCGGTTCGATCGCGTCGGGTTCATTGATATAAAGCGCGCGGTTTGTCAGACGCCAAACGGTCTTGCGGTTGCTGTACCAGATCTGGAATTCTTCGAATATCCACATGTAAAACAACGCGGTCAGGGCCGATGCTAATGTCCATGTCAGAACATTGAAATAGGGCAGGATCGGAGAGCAGACGAGCATCGTCAGCAGCATCAACACAAACGTCCGCGCAAGAAATGCCCGCCGTGAAATACGCCAGCTTAGCAGGTCGCGTTCTTCGGAGGGCGGGACCGTCATGCGGTGGCCTTGCGGCTGTTGGCAAGGTTTTGCGCCAGAAGGTCCATCGCGGCCATGCGCACGGCCACACCCATTTCGACCTGATCCTGAATAACGCTGCGGTTGATGTCGTCGGCAAGGGTGCCGTCGATCTCTACGCCGCGGTTCATCGGACCGGGGTGCATGACAATCGCGTCCGGCTTGGCATGGGACAGTTTTTCGGCATCCAGACCAAATCTGTGATAATACTCGCGTTCGCTGGGGATAAATCCGCCATCCATGCGTTCTTTTTGCAAGCGGAGCATCATCACCACGTCGACGTCTTTCAGGCCTTCTTCCATATCATCGAAGACTTCGACGCCAAATTCACCGATCTGGGCGGGCATCAGCGTTGGCGGGCCGATCAGGCGGATACGGTTCTCCATCTTGCCAAGCAGCATGATGTTGGACCGCGCGACGCGGCTGTGGGCGATGTCACCGCAAATGGCGATGGACAGGCGGTGCAGGCGGCCCTTGGCACGGCGGATCGTCAAGGCATCCAGCAAGGCCTGTGTCGGGTGTTCATGCCGCCCGTCGCCCGCATTCAGCACGGCGCAATTCACCTTTTGGGCTAGCAGATCGACGGCACCGGATTGCGGATGGCGCACAACCAGCAAATCGGGGTGCATCGCGTTTAGCGTCATCGCCGTGTCGATCAGGGTTTCACCCTTTTTGATCGAGGACGCCTGCATCGCCATGTTCATCACATCGGCACCAAGACGCTTGCCCGCGATCTCGAAGCTCGCCTGTGTGCGGGTCGAGTTCTCAAAGAACATGTTGATCTGCGTCAGGCCCTTGAGCGCATCACTGTGCTTGTGGGGCTGTCGGTTCAGATCGGCATAGGTATCGGCCAGATCCAGCAAGGTTGTAATGTCATCTTGCGACAGCGGTTCGATGCCAAGAAGATGTCGGTGTGCGAAACTCATAAGGCGACCCCACGCTATTTGTGGCGTTATAGGCGGCGGGGCGGGGCTGGGCAAGTCACTGGGAAAGCCACTGGGCAAGTCGGGGGGAAACCCGCAGGCCGGGGCATCCGGTCGTGAGAGCGGATTGGATTTAAGGCCATTTGGAAGTTGGGATTTTTATTGCGGGCGGCAGCGCGTAAGTTGGGATCATGGAATCAGTCGAATATCATCAGGCGCTGGCACTTTTGCATTGGCAGATCGAACTTGGCGCGACCGAGGCGATCTGTGATGCGCCGGTCAACCGCTACGAGGTCCCCGCCGCCGTCGAAAAGCCGAAGGCCCCCAAACCGGGCGCGCCGCGCATTGTGCCGATGGTCGCAGGTGTTGATGCGGTGTCCGAAGCCGAACGTGCCGCCGCCGGGGCCGGAACGCTGGAAGAATTGCGCGCTGCGATGGAGGCCTTCGAGCATTGCGAGCTCAAGCGGGGTGCGCGCAACATGGTGTTCAGCGATGGCACGCCGGGCGCGCGGGTGATGATTGTGGGCGAGGCACCGGGCCGTGACGAGGACCGCGAAGGCAAGCCCTTTGTCGGGCGCGCGGGGCAGTTGCTGGACAAGATGCTGGCGGCAATCGACATGGGGCGCACCCATGAGACAGCGCCAGTTTACATCACCAACGTCTTGCCGTGGCGCCCGCCGCAGAACCGCGACCCCAAGCCCGACGAAATCGCGATGATGAAGCCGTTTCTGGCGCGGCATATTGCATTGGCCAAGCCCGAGGTCTTGGTGATTGTGGGCAATTGGTCGGCGCAGGCGCTGCTGGGCAAACGCGGCATAACTCGGTTGCGCGGGCAGTGGACGCAAGCCCAAGGTTTGCCCGCCTTGCCGATGTTCCACCCCGCCTATCTGCTGCGCAGCCCTGCGTTCAAACGCGAGGCATGGGCGGATTTGCTGGCGCTGAAGGCAAAGTTGAAAGATGGTTGACCCGCTCACGCTCTTGGCTTTTGTACCGGCTGCTTTGGCGCTGAACCTGACGCCGGGGGCCGATATGATGTTTTGTCTGGGGCAGGGCATGCGCTTTGGCCCCAAGGCATCGGTGGCGGCAAGTGCGGGGATTTCGCTGGGCGGCATGGTGCATGTCACGCTTGCGGGTCTGGGTTTGGGGGCGCTGGTGGCTGCCGTGCCCTGGGCCTTTGATGTGATCCGCTGGGTTGGTGTTGCCTATTTGCTGTGGCTGGCCGCGCAGACCTTTCGGGGCGGCACAAAACAACAAACCGGCGCGGTGCCGCCATCGGCGTTTCGCGGGGCGCTGATCGTGAGCCTGACCAACCCCAAGGTGATCTTGTTCGTGCTGGCCTTTGTGCCGCAGTTCGTGGTGCCCGAGGCTGGCCCGGTTTTGATACAGTTCCTGATCTTTGGCGCGGTTTTGTCCTTGGGTGGTTTCGTCATCAACGCCTTGGTTGGCATTTTTGCCGGTGGGTTGGGGCGTAAACTGGCCGGGGGCGGTCAGGCCTTGCGCTGGATCAGCAGTGGAATTTTCGTGGCCCTTGCGGCGCGACTTGCAGTATTGGAGCGGGCATGAGCCGTATTGACGAGACCAAAGAATTTATCCCCGTGCGCATCGCCGTGCTGACGGTTTCGGACACCCGCGCCCTGGCGGATGACCGGTCGGGCGATGTGTTGGTGGCGCGGATTGCCGAAGCCGGGCATCATTTGGCGCATCGTGTAATCATCCGTGACGAGCGCGCCCAGATCGCGGACCAGCTGCGTGCATGGTGTGCGGACGATGCCGTTGATGTGATCATCAGCACCGGCGGCACAGGATTAACGGGCCGCGATGTCACGGTTGAGGCGCACCGCGATGTCTATGAAAAGGAAATCGACGCCTTCGGGACGGTCTTTACCATTGTGTCGATGCAAAAGATCGGCACCTCGGCTGTGCAAAGTCGCGCGACGGCCGGTGTGGCCCAAGGTACCTATCTTTTTGCGCTGCCCGGATCGCCCGGTGCATGCAAGGATGCGTGGGATGAAATCCTGCTCAAACAGTTGGATTACCGCCACAAGCCCTGCAATTTCGTCGAAATCATGCCGCGTCTGGATGAACATCTGCGGCGCAAATAGCGAAATATGCGTTTTTCCGACAATATTGCGACGGAAAGGCGTAGTGCGTGCGTATCATAACTGTGATTTGGTTTTTCCAAAGGCCGGGTTACCTTTGGCCCAAACGGTTTAAGATCGGACAAAGATGCGTTTTCTAAGACAAAGTATGATTGGGCTGTTTCTGGCAGCCACGGCCTTGGGTCTTTTGGTATTTGCGGCTGATATGATCGGCGGTGCCGTGCAAAAGCGGATGGCTGATGCGCCGCCCCCGCAGGCCCCGCGCGAGCGGATTTTTTCTGTCAACGTCGTCGAGGCCAGCCCAGGCACCGAAACACCGGTTTTGGAAAGCTTCGGGGCGATCCAAAGTCGGCGGACGCTTGAATTGCGTGCGGCGGTTGGCGGTCGCGTGGTCGAATTGGCCCCGGGCTTCGAGGATGGCGGCGCGGTTGAGGCGGGGCAGGTCTTGGTCCGGCTGGACCGCGCGGATGCATTGGCCGAAGTGGCGCGCGCCAAAAGCGCGGTTCTGGATGCCGAGGCAGAGGGGCGCGATGCCGCCCGCGCATTGGTTCTGGCCCGCGACGAACAATCGGCTGCCGAGGAACAGGCGGCCTTGCGAACCCGTGCTTTTCAACGTCAAAGCGATCTGGCCGACCGCGGTGTCGGGACGGCGACAGCGACGGAAACGGCAGAGCTTGCGGCGTCAAGTGCGCGGCAGGCCGTGTTGGCACGCCGTCAGGTGGTCACGCAGACCGAGGCGCGGATAGATCAGGCCGCCAGCCTATTGTCGCGCAGCCAGATTGCGCTGGAGGATGCACAGCGGCGGCTGGATGAAACAACGATTGCCGCGCCGTTTTCGGGCACGTTAAGCAGCGTTTCGGTTGTTGAGGGGCGGTTGGTGTCGGCCAATGAACGTCTGGCAGAGCTGATCGACCCCAACGATCTTGAGGTGTCGTTTCGCGTGTCGACGGCGCAATATGTCCGGCTGATTGATGCGGAAGGGCAACTGATCAAGGCGGATGTCACGGCGACGTTGGATGTGGCGGGCCTAGACCTTGAGGTGACGGGCAAGATCACCCGCGCCAGTGCGGCAGCGGGCGAAGGTGCGAGCGGGCGGTTGATCTTTGCATCCTTGACGCAGGCACCGGGGTTCAAGCCGGGGGATTTTGTGACCGTGCGTATCCGTGAGCCTGAACTGCAAAACGTCATCCGCTTGCCCAGTTCGGCCCTGGATGCGCAGGCGCGCGTCTTGGTGCTGGACGGCGAGAACCGGCTTGAGGCCGTGAACGTCGAGGTCATGCGCCGTGTCGGCGACGAAGTTCTGGTGCGCGGTGAAATCGCAGGCCGCGAGGTTGTCGAAGCCCGTTCGCCCTTGCTGGGGGCTGGCATTGCCGTGAAACCCTTGCGCCCCGGCGCGGCCCCCGAAGAACCCGCGATGATCGAGCTGACCGAAGAACGCCGCGCCAAGCTGGTGGCCTTTGTCGAGGCCAATACACGTATGCCCGAGGCCGCCAAGGCACGGGTGCTGGCGCAACTGGCAGAACCGCAAGTGCCCGCGCAAATGATCGAGCGTCTTGAAAGCCGGATAGGGGGATAGACGATGGCCCGCAGCGTGTCGCGTACCACCGGGGGCATCCTGTCCTATTTCGTTCGTCACAAAACCGCAGCCAATCTTTTGCTGGTTGTGCTTTTGGTGTGCGGTGCCGTTGCCGCGCCGAACATGCGGGCGCAGTTCTTTCCCGATGTGATCATCGACAATGTCACCGTGTCCACCGTCTGGAGCGGGGCAGGTGCCGAGGATGTGGACAGCGCCATCGTTCAGGTGCTGGAACCCGCGCTGCTGACGGTCGAAGGGGTCGAAAGCTCTGCTGCGGCGTCGCGCGAGGGGGGCGGGACGATCACGCTGGATTTCGAACCCGGTTGGGACATGGCGCGCGCCGCCGCCGATGTGCAGACGGCTGTTGATGCGATCACGACCTTGCCCGAAGACGCCGAAGACCCCGTTGTGCGCCGTGGCATCTGGCGGGACCGGGTGACCGATGTTGTGATCACCGGCCCGATCAGCCCCGAACAACTGGGGCGTTTCGCCGATGAATTTGTCACACGCCTGTTCGCGGCGGGGGTGACGCGCAGCACGATCCAGGGTGTGGCATCGCCGCAAACCCTGATTGAGGTGCCGTCGAACAAGTTGATCAGCTATGACATCTCAATGGCGGAAATCGCCAGCGTTATCGCGGCCGAGGTTGATGCCGACCCTGCGGGGGATGTGACGGGCGCGAATGCGCGGGTTCGCACCGGCACCGCCAAACGCACAGCCGAGGCGATTTCCGGTGTCGTGTTGCGCACAAACGCGGACGGGTCTTCGCTGACCGTGGGCGATGTGGCCCGCGTGATCGAAAAGGGATCAGACCGCGAGGTCGGGTATTTCGTGGGGCAGGACCCGGCGATTTCGGTTCGGGTGGACCGGTCTGACGGGGGCGACGCTATTGGCATTCAGCACAGCGTTGAAAAGGTCGCAGCCGAGATGGCTGTCATGCTGCCTCAGGGGGTCACAATCGAGCTGATCCGCACCCGTGCCGAAGCGATCACCGGGCGGCTTGATCTGTTGATCGACAACGGGTTGATGGGTTTGGTTCTGGTGGTCAGTCTGCTGTTTTTATTCCTCAACGCCCGCACGGCGTTCTGGGTTGCGGCTGGTATCCCTGCGTCGATGGCTGCGGCAATTGCGCTGATGTATGTGGGCGGGATCACGATCAACATGATCTCGCTGTTCGGGTTGATCATTACCTTGGGCATTGTCGTTGATGACGCGATTGTTGTGGGTGAACACGCCGATTACCGTCACAAGGAACTGGGCGAAAGCCCCATGGTCGCTGCTGAAAACGCTGCCCGCCGCATGGCGATGCCGGTGTTTGCCGCCACGTTGACAACGATCATCGCGTTTTTCGGGCTGCTGGCTGTCGGGGGGCGGTTTGGCAGTCTGATTGGCGACATCCCCCTGACGGTGATTGCCGTGCTGGCCGCATCGCTGGTGGAATGCTTTTTGATCCTGCCGAACCACATGGCCCATGCAATGGCAGCGGGGGCCAAAGAGCATTGGTATGACCTGCCCAGCCGTGTGGTGAACAAAGGGTTCTTATGGGCCCGCGAAAAGCTGTTTCGCCCCTTTATCGCAGGCGTGATCATCGGCCGTTATGTCGTGTTGGCGGGGGTTGTTGCGGTGCTGGCCTCGCAGGTGGCTCTGTTCATTCAGGGTGATGTGCAGTGGCGGTTCTTTAACGCGCCCGAGCGCGGCTCCGTCACCGGCAACTTTGCCATGGCCGAAGGGGCCACCCGTGAAGATACGCTGGACATGATGCGCGAAATGCAGCGCGCGACCGAGGCCTTGGGGGCCGAATACGCCGAGCGCCATGGCACCAATCCGATTGATTATGTCATCGCGCAAGTCGGTGGCAACGCAGGGCGCGGGCTTGATGGTGCCGATAGCAAAGACGCCGATCTGTTGGGGGGCATTTCGATCGAACTGATCGACGCCGATCTGCGGCCCTATTCCAGCTTTGCCTTTGTGGCCGACCTGCAAGATGCGGTTGTAAATCATCCGTTGGTGGAAACCGTCAGCTTTCGCGGCTGGCGCTCTGGCCCCGGTGGTGATGCATTGGATGTGCAGTTTTACGGTGCCGACACCGATGTCTTGAAAGCCGCATCCGAAGATTTGCAAAACGCCCTGCGCCGCTATCCCGAAGTCAGCGCCGTGCAGGATAATCTGGCCTATGACAAAGAAGAGCTGATCCTTGATCTGACGCCGCAGGGGCAATCGCTGGGCTTTACCATCGACACGCTTGGCCGCGCGCTGCGCAACCGCCTTGGCGGGATCGAGGCCGCGACCTATCCCGACGGGCCGCGGTCTGCCACGATCCGGGTTGAACTGCCCGAGGGCGAGCTGACGGCGGATTTTCTGGACCGCACCCAGATGCGCACGCCTGATGGCCACTATGTGCCGCTTGCCGATATTGTCAGTGTCGAGCGGCGCACGGGCTTTAGCACGGTACGTCGTGAAAACGGGATCAGGCTGATTTCGGTGACGGGCGATATCTCCGAAGACGATCCCGCCCGCGCGACCGAAATCACTACAGCGCTGCAAGAAGAGATCCTGCCCACCATCGCATCAGAGCGGCAGGTGGAATTCCGCATCAGCGGGTTAAGCGAGCAGGAAAACACCTTCCTGTCAGAGGCGCTGACAGGTCTGATCTTGGTGCTCACGGGCATTTATCTGGTGTTGTGTTGGGTCTTTGGCAGCTGGACACGCCCTTTGGTGGTCATGTCGGTGATCCCGTTCGGGTTGGTCGGCACCATCTATGGCCACGCGGTCTGGGATGTTCCGCTCAGTATGTTCACGGTGGTCGGCCTGTTAGGGATGACGGGGATTATCATCAACGATTCCATCGTCCTGATCGGCACGATTGACGAATACGGCGAAACGCGCGGGGTGATCCCTTCGATCATTGATGGCGCGTCCGACCGGCTGCGGCCCGTGATGCTGACCACACTGACCACCGTTCTGGGTATGGCCCCACTGCTTTACGAGCAAAGCCAACAGGCGCAGTTTTTGAAGCCGACGGTCATCACATTGGTCTACGGTCTGGGCTTTGGCATGTTTCTGGTGCTGCTTGTGGTGCCTGCATTGGTCGCCGCACAGCATGACATATCGCGGCAGGTGCGCGCCATGCGCCGTGGCCTTGGGGCGCGGGCAAACGGCTTGCGTTTCGGGCTGATGGCGCTTTGGGTACTTGTGATCGGGTGGGCCGCGCTGACGCTGGGCTGGGCTGGTTGGCACGGCGCGTTGCACCCTGTGGTGCTGGCGCTTTTCTCCGGATTGTCGGCGATGTCACCACTGACGGCGGCCCTGCTTTTGTTTGTCGCAGGGGCGGCTGTGTTGTCGCTGGCAGGTTATGTCATCGGTGCTGTGGTGTTCACGCGGGCGCAGCGCAAACCTGCTGCGTAATCAATCGGGCGTGCAGCCCAGAATATCGACCGCATGTTTGTCGCCCAGAACCGTCATGCGAATTTGTGACCGGTTCAGGGCAATCGGCCCGCCTGTGGAATGAGCCACATCCACCTTGGAGGTCAGGGTTTTGCCTTTGCGCAACGTATCGGCTTCGCTTACCCATAAATCAGGTTGTCCGGTTTCGATCACGACCAGTTCCTGACCGCCCGCATCGGGCAGGGTGATCACCGTCTCAAGCTCAAGATCGCCATTGTTAAAGCTGATCATGCAGGTGGCTTTGGAAACGCCGCCTTCCTTCGCGGAAAAGGGGCGCTGGGCAAGCGAGGCCGCAATCGCAGGCACCGCGCGGGTCGCATTGGTGTCGATGATACCGTCCAGATGCAGTTGCGCGGGCACGCAAATGTCACTGCACACGCCCATATCGATGGTGGTTTTCAGATGAACGGCCGCGCCCTTTTTCGGGACGCTGATGACCAGGGGGAGAACCACCTGATCTTTGTAGCCGATCGTTGTCAGGTTCTTTTCGCGAAACACGGTGGGGGCCGGCCATTCGACCGCGACCCCCGACAGGTTTTGTGACCCGTTCCAGTCAAACTGCGGCGGGATGCCCATATCGCCGGGGGCGCGCCAATAGGTTTTCCACCCCGGGGCCATCGTCATACGGATCGCGGCAACGCGGTTGCCATCGGGCAGCACCCAACCTTGCAGGATTTCGCCCTTGATCACATCCATTGCGGATGCGGGCAGGGGGGCAAGCAGAGCTGCGACAATCAACGGAACAAGTTTACTTTTCATGGGTCTTTCATGGGCCAAAGGCGGAAGCCTGCCAAGTCACTATTGTATTATGAAACGTTACAGAACGGTGGGGTTGAAACGAAAGGGCCGGCGCGTCATGCTGATCTGACATGGTATTGAGGACGAAAGAGGATGGAAATGGATCTTACAGGTCAACTGCTTGTGGCGATGCCCGGCATGGGAGACCCGCGGTTTGACCATTCCGTTATTTTTATCTGCACCCATTCCGCCGAGGGCGCGATGGGGTTGATTGTCAACAAACCTGCCGTCGACCTAAAGCTCACGGATGTTCTGGATAAGCTTGGCGATATGGATTTCAGCGATACATCGGGGCTGGGTGTGCATTTTGGCGGGCCGGTCGAAACATCGCGCGGGTTTGTTTTGCACAGTGCTGAATACCGGTCTGTGCTGCACACGCTTGATGTTGCTGACGGGTTCGCGATGACGGCCACCCTTGATATTCTGGAAGACATCGCCCGCGGCAAGGGCCCCAAACAGGCGTTGCTGATGTTGGGCTATGCCGGTTGGGGCGCAAACCAGCTTGAGACCGAGATCGGCCAAAACGGCTGGCTGACCTGTGATCCGACGCCCCAGATCGTGTTTGATCTGCCCGATGCCGAAAAATGGGCTGCGGCGCTGGCATCGCTTGGAATTGATCCGCTGGGGCTCAGCGGGACAGCAGGGCACGCGTGATCAGCGCGGGGCTGCCGCCCGGCGCAAACGGTCGTTGATCGCCCTGCCAAGCCCGTGATCGGGAATCGGGGCAACGGCGATCGGTTTGGCCAGTGCATCCAAGGCATGTAGACAATCAAACAGGTTGGCGGCGGCTTCGCTCAGATCACCGGAGGGGGACAGGTTAAGGTCGCCGTCCACCGCTCCGAACCCCAGCATGACTTCACCGTCCAGCGCGGTTTTTGCATCCAGACGAACCTGGGCGGCGGGGGCGTAATGTGACGCCATTTGCCCCGGCGCGATGATTTCCGCCCCGTCAGCCACGTCGATCTGCATGCCAAGGGCCGCCTCAATCGCCTCGACGGGCAGGCCCCCTGCGCGCAGCAATGTGGGGGTCGCGTGGTTCAGCCCGATGATGGTGCTTTCCACGCCGACGGCGCAAGGTCCATCATCCACAACCGCGTCGATGCGCCCGTCCAGCCCGGCCAGCACATGGGCGGCCGTCGTGGCGCTGATACGGCCGGACGGATTGGCAGAAGGTGCCGCAATGGGGCCGTCAAACGCCTGCAAGATCGCCCGTGCGGTGGGGTGGGCGGGCACGCGCAGGGCGACACTGTCCAGCCCCGCCGTCACAAGCGATGACAGGCCGTGATTATCCGCCAAGGGCAAAACCAGCGTAAGCGGGCCGGGCCAGAATGCAGCAGCAAGGATTTCGGCATTGTCAGACCAGACGCCATAGCGCCGCGCGTGTTCGGCATCGGCCAGATGCACAATCAGCGGATTGAAACTTGGCCGGCCCTTGGCCTCGTAAATGCGGGCCACAGCGGTGCCATTGCGGGCGTCTGCGGCCAGCCCGTACACCGTTTCGGTGGGCAGTGCGACCAATCCGCCTGCGGTCAAAACGGCGGCGGCGCGGGCGATGCCCCGGGCGTCAGGCTGCAAGATCTCGGTCATAGGGTCGGTCAAAGCCTTTGTGACGCTGTGTTTCGGGTTGCGGTGGCGGGCCAGTCGCAGCATCCTTGGAAAACTGCCCCCGTTTCATGTTTATGGGCTTATCAGGTCGTTGCTCTGTTTGCCAAGCAGACGCGCAGGCCCAAGGAGGAATTACGATGCCATACCGCGCCCCCGTTGAGGATTATAATTTTCTGTTCAACCATATTGTCGGGTTTGATGACGTGCGTGCCACGGACAAGTTCGCAGATGCCACAGATGATGTGAGCCGGGCGATTCTGGAAGAAGCGGGCAAATTGTGCAACGATATCATGGCCCCCTTGCAGCGCCCCGGTGACCTTCAACCGGCCAGACTGGAAAACGGTGTTGTGCGCACGTCGCCCGGTTATGCTGACGGGTTCAAAGCCATCGCAGAGGGCGGTTGGATCGGGATCAGTGCGGACCCGGAATATGGCGGGATGGGCCTGCCCCTGACCATGGCCAGCGCCGTGAACGAAATGATGAGCGGCGCGTGTCTGTCGCTGCAACTGGCCCCGTTGATGAGCCAGGGCCAGATCGAAGCGCTGGAACACCACGCCAGCGACGCGATCAAGGAACTGTATCTGCCCAAGCTGATCAGCGGCGAATGGACCGGCACGATGAACCTGACCGAACCGCAGGCCGGGTCGGACGTGGGCGCGCTTTCCTCAAAGGCCGAAGACAACGGCGACGGGACGTTCAGCATCTCGGGTCAGAAAATCTATATCAGCTGGGGCGACAATGATTTCGCCGACAACGTCTGCCATCTGGTGCTTGCGCGTCTGCCCGGTGCGCCTGCGGGCACAAAAGGGATCAGCCTGTTTCTGGTGCCCAAGTTCCTGCCAAACGAAGATGGCAGTCTGGGGGCCAGAAACACGCTGCAGGTTGTCAGCCTCGAGCATAAGATGGGCCTGCACGGATCGCCAACATGTGTGATGCAATATGACAAGGCTATCGGTTGGCTGGTTGGCCCCGAACAAGGCGGTATGGCTGCGATGTTCACCATGATGAACAACGCGCGACTTGGGGTTGGCGAGCAAGGTATCGGTGTTGCCGAGGCGGCCTATCAACATGCGCTGTCCTATGCGCTGGACCGCAAGCAGGGCAAGAATATCAAACCCGACGGGTCTGGCACCATCGTTGACCACGCCGATGTGCGCCGGATGCTGATGACGATGAAGGCCGAAACCTTTGCGGCGCGGGCCATCGCGGCCAGCTGTGCCGTGGCCATCGACATGACCAATGCCACCGGAGAGGCCGAGTGGAAATCGCGCGCGGCCTTCCTGACCCCGATCACCAAGGCGTTCGGCACCGATGTCGGGATCGAGGTGTCGCAAATGGGGGTGCAGGTGCATGGCGGCATGGGCGTGATCGAAGAAACCGGCGCTGCGCAATTCTGCCGCGATGTCCGCGTGACGGCGATTTACGAGGGCACGAACGGCATTCAGGCGATGGACCTTGTGGCGCGCAAGATGATGGATGGCGGCGAGGCGGCAAACCGTCTCATGGACGAAATCGAAGCCCATGCCGAAGCCGCGCGCGAGGCGTTCCCGAACATGGCTGACGCGGTCTGGCAGGCGACAGAAACCCTGCGCGAGGCCACCGAATGGCTGGTTGCCCAAGACAACATGGACACGCGTTTTGCCGGTGCCGTGCCGTATCTGCGGGCTTTTGCACGGGTCTTGGGCGGGCATTTGCACCTCAAGGCGGCGCTGGCCGACAAGGGTGGTGCGCGTGAAAAACTGGCGCGGTTCTATATTCTGCGGTTGTTGCCCGAACATGCGGGGCTGTTGGTGCATGCGCAGTCGGGCGCAGATGACCTCTTTGCGCTGTCCATTGACGAACTGACCGCTTGATGACCGTTAAAAAGCACGTGGGCCTGCGTTATCCTTGGGATACGCCGCCTGCCGGTAACGAGGCGGTCGAGGTCGCCCCCGGTGTTCTGTGGATGCGCTTGCCGTTGCCGATGAAGCTGGACCATGTGAACGTCTATGCCTTTGACGAAGGCGACAGCTGGACGATCATCGACACCGGATTTTCGTCCAAGAAGGCCAAGGCAACTTGGTCCGATCTGATGGCAGGCCCGCTTGGCGGCAAGCCGGTTTCGCGGGTGATCGTGACACATCACCACCCCGATCACATCGGGCTGGCGGGCTGGTTCCAGACCGAACACGGGGCCGAACTGGTTACAACGCGCACGGCCTGGCTGACGGCGCGCATGTTGACGCTGGATGCCCAAAAGACCCCGGCTGCGGAAACACTGGCGTTTTACAAGATGTCGGGCATGGACCCTGACCTGTACGCAAAACGCGCGACGGAGCGGCCCTTCAACTTTGCCGATATCGTCGATCCGCTGCCTTTGGGGTTCACCCGTATCAAGCAGGATGATCAGATCACCATTGGCGGTCGGGTGTTTGACGTGCACATGGGCAATGGTCACGCCCCCGAACACGCAACATTCTGGAGCAGGGATGACAATCTGGTCATTGCGGGCGATCAGATTTTGCCGTCGATCAGCCCCAATGTCGGTGTCTATGCGACCGAACCCATGGCCGACCCGATTGGCGAATGGCTTGAGGCTTGCGAACGGCTGGCCCCGATGGGCCGCGAGGATCATCTGGTGCTGGGCGGGCATAAACTGCCCTTCACGGGGTTGCCCACGCGGATGCGCCAGTTGATCGACAACCACCACGGCGCGCTGAAGCGGTTGGTCAAATATATCGATACGCCGAAATCCGCATCCGAATGCTTTCCGACCTTGTTCAAACGCAAAATCGGCGAAGAGGAATACGGGCTGGCGTTGGTCGAGTCTGTCGCACATCTAAGTCATCTGTACCAAACCGGGCTTGCCACACGTGACTTGCGGGCCGAAGATGGCGCATGGGTATATCAGGCAACGGATCAAGCGCATGGATGATATGATCAGAACCGCAGCAGAGGCTGCGGAAGCCGATGTTTTGCCCCGCCTGCACGAGGTTCACACCGACCCCGCGCAGCGCAATGCAAGCGAACAAGCGGTGCCAAGCGGCATGACCGATACGCCCGCAGCGCGGAAATCTCCGGCGCAATGGGCCTATGAACGGGTTGTGCTGTACCTCAAGAATTTTGAGGAACAGCTGGATGGGGATCACGAGGTCGCCATGGGGTTTGCGGGGGGTGACGCCGGTGTTTTGCGCATCGAAGGCATGGGATATTTCGACCCCGACATCGTTACCTTTTACGGTCAGGACGGGGGTGGGGGCCGGATGCAACTGGTGCAGCATGTCAGCCAGTTGAACGTCGCCCTGCGTGCCTTGCCCAAGACCGAAAGCGAAAAGCCCGCGAATCGCATCGGATTCCGGCTGATCGCGGATATCGAGGCTGATGCAGCCAAGACGCAGACAAAAAACTCATAAGATCGTGCGCGTTGACATCGTGACATGGCTGTCCGAATGCAGTAACCACGTTTTCAAATTGGAACGAACACCAAGTCAAAGGATTACGAATATGGCCAAGCATGAACACGGCTCCATGGATACCACGTCGCAGGAAAAGACCTTTGACAGCTTCATGAACTGGGTCAAATGGTCCTCCATCGTGATCATCGGTATTCTTGTCTTTATGGCGATCTTCGCCCGCTAAGACGTATCGACCCTATTTTGCAGGACATTCACATTCACATGCGCATTTGGATGGCATTGGCCTGCGTAGCCACGCTTTCGGCTTGTGCCAACGATACCGGCACCGACAATTCCCTTGCCGAGGTCGCATCTGCGGCCTACTCCGCGCCGGGGCCCAAATCCCTGACCCTGATGACCATGGTGAACAACCGGTCTGGCAACGGCGGGCATACGGCGTTGGTTGTCAACGGATCCCAGCAGGTGATCTTTGATCCGGCAGGGTCCTTCCGCGACCCCCGCGTGGTCGAGCGGGGCGATGTTTTATACGGGATGTCTCCGAAATGGATACAAGCCTATAAATCAGCCCATGCCCGCAGCACATTCCACGTGATCAGCCAGACTGTTCCAGTCTCCGACGCCCAAGCCGAACAGGTGCTAAAGCTGGTGATGGCGAATGGTCAGGTGCCCGGTGCCTATTGCGCCAATTCAACCTCGGCATTGCTGTCTCAGATTCCCGGTTTTGAGGGGATCAGCAAGACATTCTATCCGGTCAGCCTGTCCGAGCAATTTGGCAGTCTGCCAAATGTCAGCACCGACAAATATTACGAAAACGACGATGGTGATGTGATTGATGCGGTGCGCGCTGGCCAGTTATCCCAGCAGCCACAAGAGACTGTACAAGGTCCCGGCCCCGCTAATAATCGCCAGCAAAACGTTCTTGGTAAGAACGCCAACGGCTAGGGCAACAGCCGCTGCTGCGAAACGCGCGGGGTCAAATTGGCCCCCCGTCGCAGCAGGGGCAATGACCTGCGGGGCCACCAATGCGGGCAGGATGGCAACGGCGGTATAGCGCAGATGGCGCAGCAGCCATGCGGGCATCTCGCGGTCGCCCACCAATCCGGTAAAAACAAAGCGCAAGCCAAAGCTGCCGATGCCAAGGCAGATGATCACGATCCATAATGTGCTTTTGTCGATCATCCTGCGGTCCTCTCTGCGCGGCGAACCAGCCAGACTTCGGTCTGGGCCCCCGCGATCATGCCTGCCATCCCCGCCAGAATCAGGCCCAGCGAATAGGGCACGCTTGCGGTTGCAAGGGCTGCAATCGATGCAACGAGCGCTGCAACCACATGTGCAGGCGTGCGAAACATCGGTGCGATCATTGCCAGAAACGTGATGGGCAGGGCAAAGTCCAACGCCCAGCTGTCGGGGATTTGTGTGCCCAGCAATGCGCCGACCAGCGTGAACAGATACCAAAGCGGCACGATCGGCGTCACGCAGCCAAAGAAATACGACATCCGCTGCGGGATCGTCATGTCCGGCTCTTTCTCATATTGCGCCATCGAGCAGACATAGGATTGGTCAACCGTCAGATAGGCCGCCAGCGCGCGCTGCCAAAGCGGGGCGGCACCGATATAGGGGGTCAGGGACGCCGAATACATCGCCATGCGCAGGTTCACCGCAAGGGCCGACGCCAGCACAATCGCTGTCGGTGCGTGTTCCTGCATCAGCTGTAGGGCGGTGAATTGAGCGGCACCTGCGATCACGACAACCGAAAACGCCAGCGTTTCAAACACGCTCAGCCCTGCTTCGGTGGCAAGAATGCCGAACAGGGACGAGAAAGGGATGATGACCAGGACAAAGGGTGCCGCATCGGCCAGCCCCTTGCGGAAGGCCGATTTCGTGGTGGTGATGGCCATGGTTTACCCCTAGATTACCTTCATATCCTTAGCCGCCGTCCGAGGGGGATGCAATTGTCTGCAGACACTGACACCGACGCCTATCTGATCGCTCCGCAACCGGGGGCCGCGCGCCTGACCCGTGCTGTAAAGGGGCGCGATCACACGGGCGCTGAATTGACCATCAATGTGGTTGAAGAACGGCCCCTGACGATTTTTCTGAATTCACAGGAAATCGTGACGGCCATGACCATCGGGGACTATCCCGAATACCTCGCGCTTGGGTTTTTGCGCAATCAGGGCATGTTGCGCGACAATGACGAAATCACCCGCGTAGACTATGACGAAGACCTTGAGGTCGTTGTGGTGCGCACCGCCCGGAAAACCGATTACGAAGACAAGATGCGCAAGAAAACCCGCACCAGTGGCTGCGCTGTCGGCACGGTGTTCGGTGACATGATGGAAGGGCTCGAGGGCGTCAGCCTGCCCGCAACGCCCGTGCATACCTCGTGGCTCTACCGTCTGAGCGCGCAGATCAACCGCACACCCAGCCTGTATCTTGAGGCAGGTGCAATTCACGGCACCATCCTGTGCCAAGGCGACAAGCCGTTGGTTTATATGGAAGATGTCGGGCGTCACAACGCCGTCGATAAAATCGCAGGCTGGATGCTTTCTGAAAAAGTGCGCGCCGATGACAAGATTCTTTATACCACAGGGCGTCTGACCTCGGAGATGGTGATCAAGACCGCGATGATGGGCATACCTGTGCTGGCGTCCCGCTCCGGGTTCACCGCATGGGGTGTCGAAATCGCCAATCAGGTCGGGTTGACCTTGATTGGCCGGATGAAAGGCAAACGCTTTGTCTGCCTTGCTGGCGAGGACCGTCTTGTGCGCGACGCCGACCCCGATTTGATCGTGGATGAACCGAAACGGGCAGGCCGAAAGGGGTCGGAATGAAACAACCACTTGGGGTTATTCTGGCTGGCGGTCAGGCGACGCGCATGGGGGGCGGCGACAAGGGGTTGCTGACCCTTGGTGGCAAGACATTGCTGTCCCATGTCATCGAACGCCTGTCGCCGCAGGTCGCTGAGCTGGCCTTGAATGCCAATGGCGATGCGGCGCGGTTTGACGGCCTGAATTTGCCGGTTCTGCCTGACAGTATCGACGGTTTCGTTGGGCCCTTGGCAGGGGTGCTTGCCGGGATGGATTGGGCCGCCGCGCGCGGGGCGGATACGATTGTGACTGCCGCTGCGGACACACCGTTTTTTCCCGGCGATCTGGTGCCCCGTCTGCTGCTTGCCAGCGAAGGCATGACCCATCCGCTGGTTCTGGCCGCAACGCCTGATGCGACCCGCGGCACTGCGCGCCACCCGACATTCGGGCTGTGGCCCGTTGCCTTGCGCGATGATCTGCGTGCCGCCTTGCAGGGGGGCTTGCGCAAGGTGGTCATGTGGACCCAGCAGCATCAGGGCCGCGAAGCGCTGTTCCCTCACGAGGCCGCGTTTTTCAATGTGAACACGCCGGAAGATCTGGAAATTGCAAAGGGCATGCTATGAGGATTTACGGCGTCACTGGGTGGAAGAACGCGGGCAAGACCGGCTTGATGGAACGGCTGGTGGCCGAGATCACGGGCCGTGGCTTTAGCGTATCGACGGTCAAACACGCCCACCACACGTTCGAGGTCGATCACCCGGGCAAGGACAGTCACCGCCACCGCATCGCCGGTGCCCGCGAAGTTCTGCTGGCCTCGCGCAATCGGGTCGCCTTGATGCATGAATTGCGCGACGAGGACGAACCCACGCTCGAGACATTGCTGACACGGCTAAGCCCGGTCGATCTGGTGTTGATCGAAGGCTACAAGCGCGACGTCCACCCCAAGGTAGAGGCCTATCGGACCGAGCCGGGAAACCCGCTGATCGCGCCGGATGATCCGACCATTCGGGCCGTCGCAAGCGACACGCCTCTGACGCTGGACCGCCCCGTGTTCGATCTGGATGACACCGCTGCGATTGCCGATTTCATTCTGGCCGAGGTCGGGCTTTGACGGGTTTCGATACAATTGTGATGATCGACTGGTCGGGCGGCAATGATACCGGCGCGCGCCCGCGCAAGGATGCGATCTGGGCGGGCGTCAGCCGTGGGGGGCAACCCCAAGACCCGGTTTATCTGCGCAACCGGATCGCGGCAGAGGCGTGGATCGCTGATCTGATAGAAACCGAACTGGGCACTGATCGCCGCGTCATGATCGGTTTTGATTTCCCCTTTGGCTATCCCGCCGGTTTTGCCGAGGCTTTGACCGGCGCGCCCGACCCGCTGGCACTTTGGGACTGGTTCGAGGCGCGGATCAAGGACACGGGCGATGCCAACAACCGTTTTGATCTGGCCGGAGAGTTGAACCTTGCGCTTGGCGACGGGCGCGGCCCGTTCTGGGCCAACGGCCTGCCCAAGCGTGACATTCCCGGCTTGCCGCGCACAAAGGCCGATTATTCGAACCCTTTCGCGGACAAGCGCCAGTCGGAAGCCCAAGCCAAGGGCGCGTTCACCTGTTGGCAAATGGCCGGTGCGGGGGCGGTCGGATCGCAGGTTTTCATGGGCTTGCCGGTTCTGTCGCGGTTGCGCAGCAGGTTTCGCGAAAAGGTCAGCGTTTGGCCCTTTGAGCCCCTGACGTCGCAGGTGGCGTTTGTTGAAATCTGGCCCTCGCTTACGGTGGGTGCCGCCCCGCAGGGGGTGATCAAGGACGCGTGGCAGGTGCAGGAAGCCGCGCGCCAGATCAGCGGCCTGTCGGGCACTGCATTGGCAGAAATGCTTGACGTCTCGGCCCCCGAAGAAGGCTGGATTTTCGGGCTTGGTTTCGAGGACCGTCTGCGGTCTGCCGCACCGTTGCGCAATGATTGCTTTGCCCTGCCACCCGGCGTGCATTGGACGCCGGTAGACGAAGCGCTGAAGCTGTTGCGCGCAAGATTGTCGCGGGTCGTTGCGGTCGAAACGGTCGGGCTGGGCGATGCCTTGGGGCGTGTCGTGGCACGGGACGTGATTGCAAAACGCGCAAACCCGCCGCTGCCGAATACTGCTGTTGACGGCTATGGTTTTGCAGGCGGGCGGGGCGCGGGGCCGCATCGGTTGCCTTTGGCCGCTGGCCGCGCTGCTGCGGGTGATGCGCCGGGGGTTGTGCCTGATGGGCAGGCAATCCGTATCCTCACCGGGGCGGCATTGCCCCAAGGGGTTGATACGGTGGTGTTGCAGGAAGACGTCCGCATTGATGCGGGTGCCGTGCATTTCAACGGCCCGATCAAGGCGGGGTCAAACACCCGCAAGGCGGGCGAGGACATAACGCAAGGCGAGGTGACCACAGGTGCGGGGCGTCGCGTGACGGCTGCCGATCTGGCGCTGATGGCCGCCACCGGAAATGCCGCGCTGGACGTGTACCGGCCCTTGCGGGTTGGCGTGATTTCGACCGGGGACGAGATCGTGCAACCGGGCGATACCGCCGCGGATGGCCAGATTTACGACGCGAACCGGCCGATGCTTTTGGCGCTGATCGCCCAGTTCGGCTATCACGCCGTTGATCTGGGCCATGTGGGCGATGACCGCGCGGCTTTGCGTGCGCGGCTGGACGGTGCCACGGGCCGCGTGGATGCGATCTTGACCAGTGGCGGCGCGTCGGCGGGGGACGAAGATCACGTGTCGGCGCTGCTGGAGGAAGCCGGTGCCTTGTCGCTTTGGCGGATCGCGGTCAAGCCGGGACGGCCTTTGGCTTTGGGGATGTGGCAGGGGATGCCGGTTTTTGGTCTGCCGGGCAATCCTGTCGCGGCAATGGTGTGCACCTTGATTTTTGCGCGCCCCGCTTTGGCCGTGATGGCCGGGCAGGAATGGACCACACCGCAAGGGTTCAACGTGCCGGCGGCATTTGAGAAACGCAAAAAACCGGGACGTCGCGAATATCTGCGCGCCCGCATGCGCGACGGTCATGTCGAGGTGTTCGCCTCCGAAGGATCGGGCCGGATCAGCGGGCTAAGCTGGGCGGAGGGTCTGGTGGAACTGCCGGACGGCGCGGTCCATGTGCGCCCCGGCGATCCGGTGCGGTTCATCCCCTACGGATCCTTCGGGATTTAGGGCCTCAAGGCACCCGCGCCCTAGTCGAAGGTGCCCGCCACACGGCCCAGCAACATGAACGCCCGCGCGGTGCGTGTTTCAGCCAGAGCCGAGATTTCAGCATCCGATGCCTGCGCCTCAAAGCTGGCGAAAACACGGTCAAAGCGCCGCAAGAAATGATGTGCTGCATCCCGAAAAATCGGGTCCTGCTTCATGCGTGCATTGGTTAACGCAAGCGATGACCGGTCCCGCACACCGCCAAGGGCCGCAATCGTCCGGCCACGGGCCCCTTGTGCAAATTCGCGCCAGACTTCGGGGCGGGCACGGTCAGGGCGCAGGTCATCCATGTAGATGCCATCATGGCTCAGCAGGGTCAGCACGTCTTGGGATGCCTGCACCAATTGGGATGCGTTGCGGTCTTTCAGGGCTTTGCGCAGGGCGTTAAAGCCTTCGGTGTCGTCCGCCGTTTCGGGGAAGTTCAGCGCCCGAATGAAATCGTCATGCGACAGCGCGGGGGCCATATCGCTGGCTTGGGTGCCAAGGGCCAATGTGGGCTGATCGTCAGACAGCGCAACGACAGGCACGGGGACTGCGGCGCGGGGTGCCGCATCACGGCGGGTTTGAAACGTCGCCAGCGCGGTTTCGGTTTTGCGGGCGGCGGCGGCGATTTCGTCAAGTTTACGATTGACCGAGGCATCGCCATCAAAGGGTTTGCCTTGCTGCTGCGCGATATAGGCCTGCCGGATGGCGTCGATTGCAGATTGCAAACGCTGGCTTTCCTCGCGCATCACGCGGCTGGCCCGTGCTGCCGTGGCGGCAACCCAGATCATAGCGACGGGCATGAAAATCGCCAGCATCGTCATCAAGAACCGAAGGCCGCTATCCCCGGCGTCGGGGTTGGGGTTGGCAGGTTGCACCAGAAAAAAGATGGCAGAGCCCAGCAGCCAAAGCACGCTTAGTGCAATGGCGATAATTTCGATATTGGAAATGCTTTTGTCATTCGGGCGTGAATAGACGCCGAACGGCGTAGAGCGCGCCGACTGGCGCGGCGGGTTCGGCCTTGACGGTTTGGCAGGCACATTTTCGGTCATGCTGAAAACCCCAGATCAAGCGTAAATGATCTTGAGAACCTCATACGATTTTTCACCCCCCGGAGTTCGCACTGCAACGCTATCGCCTTCTTCTTTGCCGATCAACGCACGTGCAATGGGGGATTTGATGTTCAAAAGCCCTTTTTCAATGTTGGCCTCGTATTCACCAACAATCTGATAGGTTTTTTCTTCGTCGGTGTCTTCGTCCACCAAGGTGACCTTGGCACCAAACTTGATGGAGCCGGACATTTTGGACGGGTCAATCACGTCGGCCAGCGAAATCGCGCCTTCCAGCTCTTTCACGCGGCCTTCGATAAAGGACTGTTTTTCCTTGGCGGAATGGTATTCGGCGTTTTCGGACAGGTCACCATGCTCGCGCGCTTCGGCAATCGCCTTGATGATTGCAGGACGTTCTACCGTCTTGAGGTGTTTTAGTTCGGTTTCCAAAGCAGTATGACCGGCGCGGGTCATCGGGATTTTTTCCATTGTGGTCGTCCACGCAATGAGGGTCACAGCCCCAAGCCAAGCCTGAGGGTGCAACCGATTTGAATTGGTCCTTACCTGACCCAAAGTAGCGGATGATTGCAAGAGCGGAGTGTTGCGGCCCTGCCAAACTCCGCCTGCGGGGATTTGATTAAATTTGTTGCACCGCATCGGGCCAGATTATCTCGCATGGCGAAACATAATGACGGGACGGGCGTTAAATAGGTACGAAACTGTCGCGGGCCTGCATTTTAACGTTGTGTTCCGATTGCAAAGCAAGCCCTGCTGGTTTAGCCAAATCCAAACCCATTTTCTGCCCGAAGAGGAGCCCCAAATGGCCGAAGTTGAACGCGAAACAATGGAATATGACGTCGTTATTGTTGGCGCTGGTCCTGCGGGCCTGTCTGCCGCGATCCGTCTGAAACAGCTTGATGCCGACTGCAACGTCGTCGTGCTGGAAAAAGGGTCCGAAGTGGGCGCGCATATCCTGTCGGGTGCCGTGCTGGACCCGATCGGTCTGGACGCGTTGATGCCTGATTGGAAAGAAAAAGGCGCGCCGATCAAGACCAAGGTGATCGAAGACAACTTTTACATGCTGGGCGAGGCGGGCAAGCTGCGCGTGCCCAACTTCCCCATGCCACCGCTGATGAACAACCACGGCAACTATATCGTGTCGATGGCGAATGTCTGTCGCTGGATGGCCGAGCAAGCCGAAGAGCTGGGTGTCGAGATTTTCCCCGGCATGTCCTGTTCGGAACTGGTGTACGGCGAAAATGGCGAGATCAAAGGCGTGGTTGCCGGTGAATTCGGGATCAACCCGGATGGCACCAAGGGCGACAACTATGAGCCCGGTATGGAACTGCACGGCAAATACGTGTTCCTGTCCGAGGGCGTGCGCGGCAGCCTGTCAAAGCAGGTGATCGCGAAATATGATCTGGATGCTGGCAAGGAACCGCAGAAATACGGGCTTGGCATGAAAGAGATCTGGGAAATCGACCCCGCCAAGCACAAAGAAGGCACCGTGACCCACACGATGGGCTGGCCTCTGAACAGCAATGCCGGTGGCGGATCGTTCATCTACCACATTGAAAACAATCAGGTATATGTCGGTTTTGTTGTGCATTTGGGCTATAAAAACCCGCATGTGTTCCCCTACATGGAATTCCAGCGCTTTAAACATCACCCGATGGTCGCCGAGCTGCTGAAAGGCGGCAAGCGCGTCGCCTATGGTGCGCGTGCCATCACCGAAGGTGGCTATCAGTCGATGCCCAAGATGGTTGCACCCGGTGTGGCGCTGCTGGGCTGTTCGGTGGGCATGGTCAACGTGCCGCGCATCAAGGGCAATCACAACGCCATGCTGTCGGGCAAAGCCGCCGCAGAGGCCGCATTTGACGCGATCCAGGCTGGCCGTTCCGGTGACGAGCTGACCGCCTATGAGCAAGACGTGCGCGGCGGCGAGATCGGTAAAGACCTGAAAAAAGTGCGCAACGTCAAACCGTTGTGGAGCAAATACGGTCTGATGACATCGCTTGCCGTGGGTGGGTTCGACATGTGGACCAACACCTTGGGCTTTTCGCTTCTGGGTACGCTTGGCCACGGGAAATCCGATGCCGAGGCGACGGAAAAAGCCAGCAAGCACAAAAAGATCGACTATCCCAAGCCCGATGGAAAGCTGAGCTTTGACCGTCTGACCAACGTCGCGTTTTCCTTTACAAACCACGATGAAAACCAGCCTGCGCATCTGACGTTGAAAGACCCGTCCGTGCCGGTAAATGTGAACCTCAAGGAATACGCGGGCCCGTCGGCGCGCTATTGCCCCGCCGGTGTGTACGAATTCGTTGAGGAAGAGGGCAAAGACCCGCGTTTTGTCATCAACTTCCAGAACTGCGTGCATTGCAAAACCTGCGACATCAAAGACCCGTCGCAGAACATCGTCTGGACAACGCCGCAGGGTGGGGACGGCCCGAACTATCCGAACATGTAATAGGGTCGCTTGCGAAACCATCAAAAGGCGTGCTGCGGCGCGCCTTTTTTCGTATTAGACGGGCAAATTACTGCTCACGACTGCGTGCTTGGGCGGCGGGGTGCCATTGCGCTTGGGGGTGAACCTGATAGCGTTGATCGAAACAAGATAAGGCCTGCACATATGATCCGTAACCTGTTGTTTTCTGCCAGTGTCATGGCCTTGGCTGTGACCGGGGCACTGCCCGTTTCAGCGCAGTCCGTATCGGGTGCCTATCTTGCCGGACGACACGCTGCCGCGCGCAGTGATTTTGCAGAAGCCGCTGATTACTATGCACAGGCCCTGGCGCGCGACAGCATGAATAGCGAACTGTTGGAAAGCACGATCCTTGCCTATCTGTCCTTGGGCGATATCGCAAAGGCCGCGCCCCTGGCCAAGGTTCTGGCCGCGAAAAACCAAAGCTCACAGGTTGCCTATCTGGTCTCCACCGCCGATTTGACACAAAAGGGCGACTTTGACGGGCTGCTGGCGCAAAAAGGCGACGAGGCGGGCATCGGCCCTTGGGTCGACGGGTTGGTCAAGGCGTGGTCCTATGTCGGCAAGGGCGACATGACGCAGGCAATCACCGAGTTTGACAAGCTGAGCCAGGAAGCCGGGATGCAGGGGTTTGTGATGTATCACAAGGCGCTGGCGCTGGCATCTGTGGGCGATTTCGAAGGGGCGGAGGACATCTTTGCCTCCAACAAGGCGGGTGCGGCAGGACAGACCCGGCGTGGTGTGATTGCGCGGGCCGAAATTCTGGGCCAACTGGATCGCAAGGATCAGGCGCTTGCCCTGCTCAAGGCCAGTTTCGGTGACAGTACCGACCCCGAACTCGAAGCGCTTGTTCTGGCGCTGACCAACGACGAGCCGATCAAATTCACCCAGATCGCCGATGCCAAAGCCGGAATTGCCGAGGTGTTTTTCACCTTTGCGGCTGTGTTGCGGAGTGAATCTGCGGGCGATTATTATGTGCTGCTGTATTCGCGGATCGCGCGGTATCTGAACCCGAACCACATTGACGCGCTGCTGCTTACGGCTGATCTGCTTGAGGGCCTTGCGCAATATGATCTTGCGATTACCGAGCTGGCAAATGTTCCTGCCAATGATCCGGCCTATCATGCTGCCGAATTGGGCCGCGCTGCGGCTTTGCGCAGGTCTGGCCGACCCGAACAGGCGATCGAGGTTTTGCAGCAATTGACGCGCAGCCATGGTGAATTGCCATCAGTGCATTCCGCGCTTGGCGATGCGCTGCGAGCAGAAGACAAATTCAAGGCGGCGATTGAGTCCTATGACCGTGCGATCGAACTGACGGCCGAAACAAACCCGCAACGCTGGGTGCTTTTCTATGCCCGTGGCATTTCCGAAGAACGCGGCGGCGATCTGGACGAGGCCGAGGCCGATTTTCGCGCAGCGCTGGCGATCAATCCCGACCAGCCACAGGTGTTGAATTATCTGGGATATTCGCTGGTCGAACAGGGGCGCAATCTGGACGAAGCGTTGAACATGATCGAACGTGCCGTAGCGGCAAGCCCCGGTTCGGGCTATATCGTCGATTCCCTCGGTTGGGTGCTCTACCGTCTTGGCCGCTACGAAGAAGCGGTGTCACAGATGGAACGCGCGGTGGAACTGGTTGCTGTTGATCCGGTGGTGAATGATCATCTGGGTGACGTGTATTGGGCGGTTGGCCGAAAGCGTGAGGCCGAATTCCAGTGGCGGCGGGCCTTGTCTTTTGTTGACCCCGAAGATGCCGACAGCGAAGCCGAACCGGACCGGATGCGCCGCAAGCTGGAAGTCGGTCTGGATGTCGTCCTCGAGGAAGAAGGGGCCGATCCGCTGACCAAGGTAATGGCGGATTGATGCGCACGAACCGCGCGGCCCTTGGCCTTGAGTATTCAGAGCCGGCATGGGCCAAGATTAACCTGACATTGCACGTCACGGGGCAACGCGCCGACGGCTATCACCTGCTGGACAGTCTGGTGGTGCGCGCGGCGGTTGGCGATCTGCTGAGCGTTACGCCGTCAGCCGAGTTGGAGCTTTTCATTGACGGCCCCTATGCGGATGCCGCGCCGCTGGATGACCGTAACCTTGTTATCCGGGCAGCGCGGCTGCTGGATGCCGAAGGCACACGCGGGGCGCGGTTGCTTTTGACCAAGGTGCTGCCTGCCGCCGCCGGGATCGGTGGTGGATCGGCTGATGCCGCAACGGCGCTCAAGCTGTTGAGCGGTCATTGGGGGGTGCCTATGCCCGAGGATGTGGCGCGCCTGGGCGCTGACGTGCCCGTTTGCATGCACAATGGCCCGCAACGGATGCGGGGCGTCGGCGAAGACCTGTCGCCAGCCGGGCCCTTGCCGCCCTGCTGGCTGGTGCTGGTAAACCCCAACAAGTCGGTTTCAACGCCAGAGGTGTTCAACCGGTTGGCATCGAAACAGAACGCGCCGATGCCACAGGCCATACCGGATTTCAAAACGCTGCAGGATTTTGTGGCGTGGCTGGCGGTGCAGCGCAATGACCTTGAGGCACCGGCGCTGCAAGTCGTTCCCGAAATCGCGGATTGCCTTGCGGCGCTGGACGATGCGCTGCTGGCGCGCATGTCGGGGTCGGGGGCAACGTGCTTTGGCCTTTACGACAGCGAAGAGGCCGCGAACCATGCCGCGGCACGGATTGACCACGCCCATCCCGGCTGGTGGGTCACCGCCGCAGAGGTTCTTAGCTGATCCGTGCCACCACGTAATCGGCAAGGTTGTGCAGCATTTCACGCAACTCGTGATCGGGCAGGGCATGCAAGGCGGCTTTTGCCTGACCGGCCCATTCCAAGGCATCGGACCTTGTCGCATTCAGCGTGTCATGCTTGTTCAAAAGGGTCAGGGCATGGTCCAGATCGCCGTCTTCCTGACGCCCCTTTTCGATGGTCCGTTTCCAAAAGCCGTGTTCTTCGGCATCTGCTTTTGCGATGGCTTTAATCACCGGCAGCGTTAGTTTTCTTTCGCGGAAATCGTCACCGATGTTTTTGCCCGTAGCGCTTGTATCCCCCTGATAGTCCAGCAGATCATCGACGATCTGGAACGCAATGCCCAAGGCATCCCCATAGTCATAAAGCGCCTTGATCTGTTCGGCAGGGGCACCGGCGATCACGCCGCCAACTTCGGTCGCGGCTGAAAACAAGGCAGCCGTCTTGCCGCGCACGACCTTGAGATAGACAGATTCGTCAGTGGCAAGGTTCTGCGCTGCGGTCAGCTGCAAAACTTCGCCCTCGGCAATAGTTGCCGATGCGTTGGACAGGATCGCCAGCACGCGCATGTTGTTGGTTTCGGTCATCAACTGGAAACTGCGCGCGAACAGATAGTCGCCCACCAGCACCGATGATTTATTGTCCCACAGCAGGTTCGCCGTGGGGCGCCCGCGCCGCTGGCCGCTTTCGTCAACAACATCATCATGCAGCAAAGTGGCGGTGTGAATAAATTCGACCGTCGCGGCAAGGTGGATGTGATAGGGGCCGTCGTAGCCACAAATATGGGCGGCAGCCAGGGTCAGCATCGGGCGCAAACGCTTGCCGCCTGCCTCGACCAGATGGGCGGTCACCTCGGGGATGCGGGGGGCGTGTTCGGATGCCATGCGGTCACGGATCAGGTCATTCACTGCCGTCATGTCAGCGGCCAGATATCTGGCCATACGGTCATGTGGTTTTTGACTTACGTCCATCTTCATCTGCATGACCCCATCTGAAAGGCTCGACAATCTGGTCCGATTGCACTTACATCTCTGTTATGAAGGAACTTTTGCGCACGACTGACCCGACGATCATCGCTTTTGCCAGCGCCCTTCTTCAGGGCGAGGATATAGACTGCTTTCCATTGGACGTAAATATGAGCGTGCTCGAAGGTGGGATCGGTATTTTCCCCCGTCGGTTGATGGTGCACGAAGACAAGCACAGCGCCGCCCTGCGGGTGTTACGCGACAATGACATTCCAACCGGACTGCCAGACTGACCCCGTGAACAGCTTTGCTCCAGATGACCTGACCCATGACGCCTTTCTGGGGGGCAAGCTGCATTTGTGGCAGCCGCGCAAGGGGTATCGGGCGGGTGTTGACCCTGTTTTATTGGCCGCGTCCGTGCCTGCGCAGGCGGGGCAGCGGGTGTTGGAACTGGGTTGCGGCGTTGGGGCTGCATCCTTGTGTCTGGGCGCGCGGGTGCCCGGATTGACCCTGACCGGAGTAGAGCTTCAGCCCGCCTATGCCGAGCTGGCCCGGCGCAACCATTGCGGGTTCGAGGTTGTCGAGGCCGACCTTGCAGAGATGCCAGTGACGCTACGTCAACGTCAATTTGACCATGTGCTGGCCAACCCCCCGTATTTTGACCGTGGCGCTTCGGTTGCCTCGCTGGATAATGCCCGCGAAACGGCCTTGGGGGAACAGACCCCATTGGCGAAATGGGTCGAAATCGCCGCCAAACGTCTGGCCCCGAAAGGGCAGGCGCATTTCATTCACCGTGCAGAACGGCTGCCGGATCTGATCCGCGCCTTGCCCCATGACATGGGCAGCATCGAGGTCTTGCCGATTGCCCCCCGCACGGGCCGCATGGCAGAGTTGATCATCTTGCGGGCGCGCAAAAGCGGGCGTGGGGCGTTTCGCCTTTGTGCGCCGATGATCATGCACGAAGGCGATGCGCATGTGACGGATGGCGACAGTTATGTGGCCGCGATCCGTGCGGTGTTGCGTGACGGTGCCGCGCTTCCGTTTTAGGCATCAACCAGCCGATTGTTCAACTTGTCTGAAGTTTTGCTGCGATGCCGCGTGACAGGTTGAATCTTTCGTGCTTCACTCATGCTACGCAACATTCAAAATAGGAGAGTTAAGTGGCATTTGACGCGCATCTTGAAGCTTTGAAACGGAAACATATGGCGGTGAGCGATGCTGTAGAAGAGGCACAGCGAGCCCCGGGTATCGACGATCTGAAAGTTGCAACGATGAAGAAGGAAAAGCTTCGACTGAAGGAAGAGATTACCAGACTGTCGGATTAACCATTTAACCAGACTTAACGTAACTGGCGCGCGCTGCACATAAAGCGCCGCCAGTGATCAACGCAGCCGCCCAAAACAGAATGGGTTCGGCGGGCGTGACACCAGAAACCACCAGAATAATCGTCGACAGCAAGGGGGCTAGATAAGAACTGGTACCAAGCAATTGGATGTCTCCGCGTTTCACCCCGATATCCCAGACATAGAATGCCAAACCGACAGGGCCAAGGCCCAAGCCCACAATGCTGGCCCATCCCAAGCCTGTCGTGGGCAGGACGGTCTCTTCGAACAGCAGATGCAAGGGCAGGGACAAGGCCGCTGTGCCAAGGCAGAAGACAACAACGCTGGCCGTGGGGGCCGTGCCGATGCGCCGCGACAGCAGCGAATAGGCCGACCAGGTCAGGGCGCAACAGATGGCCAGCAGATAGCCCGGCAGATACTGCGCCTGAAAGCTGCCTGATCCGTTCGAGATGATCAACGCCGCCCCGGCGAATCCTAATACGGCGCCAAAAACATGCCCCTTGCGCAAAATCTCTCCGGGCAGGAGGCCGGAAAATACAACGATCAGCAAAGGCCATAAATACGCGATCAACCCGGCCTCTGCGGCGGGGGCCAGTCGCAGGGCGGAAAAATACAGCGCGTGATACCCGAAAAGCCCTGCAATGCCGAACAGATACACCCGCAGCGGCACGGTCTTCAACGTGCCAAGGGTACCAGTGGCCAAGCACCAGATCAGCCCCAGCACGCCCCCGATCGAAAAACACAGTGTGTTCAGCAAAAGCGGCGGGGTCGGTGCGGTGCCGACGGTGAAAAGCGCCAGCAGCGACCACAGCAAAACCGCAGTAAAACCGATCAGCGTTGCTTGGGGCCGCGTCATGCCGTGGGCCTTGGGATGATCTGGATGGCGTCGGCAAGGGCCGAAGTCTTGTTGATCTCGCGCATGATCCATTCCCTGAAAGCTATGATTTGCGGCCGGTCCTGCGCCGTCTTCGGGCAGAGAAACCAGAATCGCGCCCCTGTGGCAAGTGCGGCATTATAAGGTGCAACCAGCCGCCCTTCGGCCAGATCCTTGATCACCAATGCGCGTCTGCCAAGGACAACACCCACACCCGCCAATGCCGCGTCTGTGGCGTGGTCTGCCTGGGAAAAGCGGGGCCCCTGAACCGCTAGGGCAGGCAGGCCCATAGCGGCAAACCAACTGTTCCAATCCATCGGCGGGTCCAAAAACGCGATTGATTCGTCGATGATCAGCGGCGCGTGTTGCAGGCTGGCGGGCGTGGGGTATCGGGCGGCCAGTTCAGGCGTCATGACCGGCGTCACCCATTCCTCCGCAAGGGGGAGCGCATAAAGGCCGGGATCCACAGATGATCCGAACCGGATCGCGACATCAATATTGTCGCGCGCAAAATCCATCTTTCGCAATGAAGCCGAAAACCGAAGTTCAATTTCCGGGTGCGCTTGGGCGAATTCGAATAGCCTTGGTGCCAGCCACTTGGCTGTAAAAGCGGGCCCCGCTGTCACGGTCAAAGAGTGGTGATCCTGTGTGCGCTGTGCACTGCGCCAGGCGCTGGCCAGTGTCTGAAACCCGTCTGTTGCACCGGGGGCAAGGGCGATGCCTGCCTCGGTCAATTCGACGGCACGGTTCAGGCGGCGGAAAAGTGGCGCACCGAAATGGGCCTCTAGCGACTTGATCTGAAAGCTTAGGGCTGCTGGCGTCACGTTGAGCTCGGCTGCGGCTGCTGCGAAAGACAGGTGCCGTGCCGCGGCTTCGAAGGCGCGCAATGCAGTGAGTGGGGGCAGGCGATCTGTCATATCAGTTAAGTATTTCTTATGTGAAGCGCAGAAAGTCTCGTTTGTTAAGCGGATACCTTTGGGCAATCTTAAGCACAGAACAGAATTGCTTGATAGATTGGATTTGAAGATGATTGAAGCAACAACAAACCGCGCCGCACGAAACGCGATGGAGCAGGCGCATCGGGAGCGGGCCCGGGTAACCTTGGCATTTTGGGGCTGGCTGTTCGGGGTGTCGGATAAGAACCATTCACGCGCGCGGTAATGTCAAAAGGCCAGCGCATCCCTGCGCTGGCCTTTCAAAGCTCAAACTGTGCGTGACGTCAGACGAGGTGCTGAGCGCCGTTCGCCGTAATCGTGGACCCGTTGATAAATCCTGCGTCATCCGCGACCAGAAACAGAACCGCGCGGGCGATTTCTTCTGGTTCGCCCAAACGACCGGCCGGGATCTGCGCAATAATCGACTCGCGTACTTTTTCAGGGACGGCCATGACCATGTCAGTGGCGATATAGCCCGGACAGATTGCGTTGGCTGTGATGTTTGCGCGTGCGCCTTCTTGGGCGAGGGATTTTATGATGCCCAGATCACCGGCCTTGGTCGCGGCATAGTTCACCTGCGCGAATTGCCCCTTTTGACCATTGATCGAGCTGATCACGACAATCCGGCCAAATTTGCGTTCACGCATGCCTGGCCAAATCGGGTGGATGGTGTTGAACACGCCGGTCAGGTTGGTGTTGACCACCTCATGCCATTGATCTGGCGTCATTTTATGAAAAGGTGCGTCACGCGTGATGCCTGCGTTGGCGACGATAACTTCTACAGGGCCAAGATCGGCTTCGACTTTTGCGATGCCCGCTTTGGAGTCGTCGTAATCGGCGACATTCCATTTATATGTCTTGATGCCGGTGCTTTCGGTAAATTTTGCTGCGGCTTCGTCGTTGCCAGCATAGGTGGCGGCGACGGTGTAACCGGCGTCCTTGAGTGCTGTTGAAATGGCGGCACCGATTCCGCGGCTACCTCCGGTCACAAGTGCGACACGTGACATGGTGATCCTCTCCCCTAACGGCAACGTTATTTCATTTTTGATAACGGCTGCGCAATTTTATTACGTCAAAGATTGATAAAACATCATGTGCAGGCTTTGCAACCGTTTTGGCCAAGCTTTTTGCAAATGTTTTCTAAGAGAAGTGCACGGCGCATCAATCTGCGCCGTGCGGGGTCGAGTTAGGGGCGCTCAAGGCACATTGCGACGCCCATGCCGCCGCCGATGCACAAGGTCGCAAGACCCTTTTTCGCGCCACGGCGCTGCATTTCGAACAGAAGGGTGTTCAGGATTCGCGCGCCCGAGGCACCGATCGGGTGACCGATAGCGATCGCACCGCCATTGACGTTCACGATTTCCGGGTCCCAGCCCATCTCTTTGTTAACGGCGCAAGCCTGTGCCGCAAATGCTTCGTTGGCCTCTACAAGGTCGAGGTCTTCGGGCTTCCAGCCGGCTTTTTCCAACGCCTTGCGGGAGGCGTAGATTGGCCCGGCACCCATGATGGTCGGGTCAAGGCCAACTGTTGCGTAGGATGCGATACGTGCCAGTGGCGTGATGCCGCGTTTCTCGGCGTTGTCCGCCGACATCAGCAATGCGCCAGCCGCACCGTCGTTCAGGCCCGAAGCATTCGCTGCAGTGACTGAGCCGTCTTTTGTAAAGGCAGGGCGCAGCTTTTGCATCGCTTCCATGGACGCGCCATGGCGAATGTACTCGTCACTGTCGACGACAGTCTCGCCTTTGCGGGTCTTGATTGTGTAGGCAACAATCTCGTCGGCGAACTTGCCCGCTTTTTGCGCGGCCTCAGCCTTGTTCTGGGAGCGCACCGCGAATTCATCTTGCGCGTCGCGGCTAATCTGCCACTTTTCCGCAACGTTTTCAGCTGTTTGACCCATATGGTAGCCGTTGAATGCATCCCAAAGACCGTCTTTGATCATTGTGTCAATGAACTGAAGGTCGCCCATTTTCTGGCCGGGGCGCAGGTTTTGTGCGTGGGGGCTCAACGACATGTTTTCCTGGCCGCCTGCAGCCACAATATCGGCATCGCCCAGTTGGATGTGCTGTGCGGCCAGTGCGACGGCGCGCAAGCCGGATCCGCAAACTTGGTTGATCGACCAGGCCGCGGATTCAATCGGCAATCCAGCATTTACATGGGCCTGACGTGCGGGGTTTTGTCCCTGTGCAGCTGTCAAAACTTGACCAAGAATGGTTTCAGAAACCTCTGATGCATCAATCCCTGCGCGCGCGACAATCTCTTTCAGAACAGCGGCACCCAAATCGTGGGCAGGTGTATTTGCAAAAGATCCGTTAAAGCTACCCACGGCTGTGCGTGCTGCGGATGCGATGACAACATTCGTCATGTGTATTTCCTCAGGTTATTGACCGATGGGGTTCCCATCGCAACTTCCTTGCGATCCCCTAGCCTTCTGAAAGCCGGATATACCGCATTGCAGCAGACGCGGCAATCTCGACGTAAGGCTTATCCTGTTTTGCGGTTTTCGGGCTTGATGGCCCAATAGGGCCGGGTGGTTGGCGCACTGAATAGATACCCTTGCTGGCAGTCGACGCCCAGCTGGGCCAGAACTGCACAATCATCCATGTTTTCAACCTGTTCCGCGACAGTCACCATGTCGAAGTTTTCGGCAATAGATACCATGACAGTGACAAGCGCGCGGTTTTCAGAGTTCTGTGCAATGTCACGTGTGAACTGCCCGTCAATTTTCAGAATATCGAAGTAGAGGTCCTTGAAAAATCGGATGGCGGCATAGCCAGACCCGAAATTATCCAGTGCAAAACAAACCCCTTTGTCTTGCATGCGCTTCATGAAATCTGACACCAGTTCGGGCATCAGCATGGCCGATTGTTCACTGATTTCGAGGATCAAACGCTCCCCGATCGTTGGTTCCCGTGACAGCCACCTGTTCAACATGGTTGTCCACGCCCTGAAGCCGATTGATCTGGCGGACATGTTGATCGAAATCCGCAATTCCGGGTGGGCCTGCAAGGTGATCATGCCTGCGTCCAAGGATAGCACGTCAATCTGGCGGCCCAGTTGGGTGTTTTCAACGACGGGCATAAAATCCCGCGCAGGTATCACCCGGCCAGTTGGGTCCAAAACACGAATAAGCCCCTCATGAAAGGCGATCTTATGGCTGGCCACATCACGCAAAATTGGTTGATATGCCATTAATGTTTGTTTGTGATCGACGGCGTCTTGGACCATTGCAATGGTCGATTGGTCACGCTGTGTCACGGCATAGTCGAGAGGACTGCCACCCCCGTCGGGAAGGTCGGCGAAACAATGTTTGGACCGCTGATGCACGTGGCAGATTCCTTTTTTCCCGGACTATGCTGCGTTCATGCATGGTGTTTTGATAAGGGCAGGTTAAATGTCGAATGAATATAGATTTGTCATTATAAACGGCACGTTCATTGTAACGGGAATAAAGGAGTGACGATGCAACGTTGTGATTGGGCAGGCCCGGAACAAATTTACCTTGATTATCATGATACTGACTGGGGTGTGCCGGAATACGATAGCCGGGCGTTGTGGGAAAAGCTGGTGCTCGACGGGTTTCAGGCGGGGCTAAGCTGGATCACGATCCTTAAAAAGCGAGAGAACTTTCGCGAGGCCTTTGCGGGGTTTGACCCCGACGTGATCGCCGATTGGGGGGCTGCCGATGTTGAAAAACTGCTGCAAAACCCTGGTATCATCCGCCACCGCGGCAAAATTGAAGCGACGATTACCAACGCGCGTGTCTGGCAAAAAATCGAGGCGCGTGAAGGGTTTGACGCGTATTTGTGGAACTATGTCGGCGGGGCACCCTTGCAGAACCGCTTTGCCAGCCAAGCTCAGGTGCCGCCTTCGACCGCGTTATCAACGCAAATATCCAAAGACCTGAAGAAAGAGGGCTTCAAATTTTGTGGGCCCACCATCGTTTATGCATTTATGGAGGCGGTCGGCATGGTTAACGACCACCTTGTCACCTGCCACCGACACGATGTTGTCGCATCGATGACCAAAGGGTAACAAATGAGTAAAAGCGCGTTACTTCGCCTTTGTGGCCTGTGCAAATGACAAGAGTTTTTTGCTGCTCTCGTCCCACAGGTGAAGGCGCGCGTTTGCAAAGCTTTCCCGAATGGTGAGGGTGTTGATCTGTGCCAAAGCGGTATGATCACGCAAGACTTCGGGAAGACGGTAAAACGGAATGCGGCTGTACAAATGATGCACGTGATGGATTCCGATATTTGCGCTAAGCCATTGTAAAGGTGCAGGAAGTTTATAGTGCGAGCTGCCGTTCAGGGCTGCCTCGTGAATGTCCCAAGTGGGGTCCACGTCCCAAAGGGTCGTTTCAAACTGGTGTTGAACATAGAACAACCACACCCCGGCGGTTGCGGCCAAAAGTGTTGTGGGTAGGAAGATCAGCAGGATCGGCTTGAGCCCGCCAAAGTAAAATACAACGGACAGCGCGATCAGGATTGCGGCATTCGTGCACATGGCACTGACCCAATAGCGGGCTTGTTTGGTTAACCCCATGGGAACCCGCTGCTGGATAAAGAACAAGTAAAGCGGTGCCAGACCGAACAGAACAAGCGGATGCCGATAAAGGCGGTACAGCAGGCGTTTTTTGGGGGTCAGGGCGCGGTATTCGGCCACTGTCAGGGTGTCGATATCGCCTATGCCGCGGCGCGACAAATTGCCCGATGTGCTATGGTGCATCGCATGTGACCGCTTCCAGACATCATAAGGGGTCAATGTCAGGACGCCAAGCACCCGGCCGATCCAGTCACTCAGCGCGCGGTTGGAATAGAACGCATAGTGTCCACAGTCATGCTGAATGGCAAACAAACGCAGCAAAAATGCGGCGTTACAGACCGAAATTACAAGGGTGAGCCAAGGATTGATGGACAATGAAGCCCATGCAAGCGACCACAACGCAATGAACGGCACCACCGTAACGGCGAGCTCAAACGTGCTTCGCAATGCATTGGGATCGCGGTAATTTGACAGCACTTTAATCCAGTCGCGCGCTGGTATTGAGCCCGTAGTTGGCCCAAAGACCTTGGAAGTATCGTTCATGTGCCTGCTTTTCTAGTTTTTACCCGTGGCCTTGATAAACGAATGCGCCGTTTAAACAACGCAAAAAAAATTAACCAGGCAATGATTGCATCCTCTGTTTTTTGCCCAAGTGAGAAAACCGTTCAGCCGGAAGTAGTTAACAGGAACCTGACCGATTTATGACGGTTACTGTGATGACAAAATAGCTACAATAAAATTAACAAGGCCAAAATATCTGCGCACTCCCTCCATTTTCTGCCCATTTTTCTTGTTTTGGTGCAATGGCTGACGTTGGCGCGGCGGCGGCGGCCCGAAGTTGAACACATACCCTCTAAACCGCCAACCAAGCTTTAAATTGCACCGCGGTTGGTTCTTCACCTGATATTAGGACTTCTCGCATTGACTCCGCGGTGAACCCTCGTATAAGCGCGGCTTCATTGGTGTTGGTGGACCCTGCAAAGGGATCCCTGTCGGGCTTTATGCCAGAGGACAACGCCCTTTACCGCCCGCAAGGGCCATATGAAGGAGAACAGCCGTGACCAAACGCACCGCTGCCAAGCACAAAATTGACCGCCGCATGGGCGAAAACATCTGGGGCCGTCCAAAATCCCCGGTAAACCGTCGCGAATATGGCCCCGGCCAGCACGGTCAGCGCCGCAAGGGCAAAATTTCCGACTTCGGTATCCAGCTGCGCGCCAAGCAGAAGCTCAAGGGCTACTACGGCGACCTGACCGAAAAGCAGTTCCGCCGCATTTACGGTGAAGCCGAGCGTGTAAAAGGCGACACAGGTGAAAACCTGATCGGTCTGCTCGAGCGTCGCTTGGACGCGGTTGTGTACCGTGCCAAATTCGTTGCGACCGTTTTCGCTGCGCGCCAGTTCGTGAACCACGGCCACGTCAAAGTGAACGGCAAGAAGGTTAACATTCCTTCCTACCGCGTAAAAGAAGGCGACGTGATCGAAGTACGTGACCGTTCCAAGCAGATGGTTGCATTGCTGGAAGCCACTCAACTGGCCGAGCGTGACGTTCCTGACTACATGGAAGTCGATCACTCCAAAATGACAGCGACATTCGTGCGCACCCCAACATTGGGCGACGTGCCATACCCTGTCGTTATGGAACCGAACCTCGTGGTCGAATTCTACGCGAAGAACTAAGGTTCCTCGCATATCTATTGCCAAGGGGCCGCGCTGGAGAATACCGGCGCGGCCCTTTTCCGTTTGATCAGGGGGCTTGCGTGGGGCATATGCCAAGTGACGCAGGGCCAAGATCACAGGTGGCGCTGATTACGGCACGGGTCTATGGTCCGCCCGACAGGAGATTTTATTGATGACTACCGCAATTCGCCCGCAACCCGGCATCATGGATATCGACCTTTACCAAGGTGGGGCATCCCATGTTGAGGGGCTTGAGAATGTGATCAAGCTTAGCTCGAACGAGAATCCGTTGGGGCCGTCCGACGCTGCAATCAAGGCGTTTCGCGATGCGTCTTACGATTTGCACCGTTACCCGTCATCCGATCACGGCAAGCTGCGCCATGCCATCGCAGATGTGCACGGGCTGGATGCGGATCGCATTATCTGCGGTGCCGGGTCGGACGAGATTATCGCGTTTTTGTGCCAGGCCTATTCGGGCGAGGGCACAGAGGTGCTGCACACCGAACACGGCTTTGGCATGTACCGCATCTCCGCATTGGCAAACGGTGCCACACCGGTTGAGGTCAAGGAAAACGAACGTGTCACCGATGTTGACGCGCTGCTGGCCGGCTGCACCGACAAGACGCGGCTGGTTTTCATTGCCAACCCCAACAACCCGACCGGCACCATGATCGGCCTAAGCGAGATCGAGCGGCTGGCGAATGGGATTCCCAAGGAGGCCATTCTGGTTCTTGACGGGGCCTATGCCGAGTATGTCGAAGGGTATGATGGTGGTGCCGCATTGGTTGATGCGCATGACAACATCATCATGACGCGGACGTTTTCCAAGCTATATGGCTTGGGCGGCTTGCGGGTCGGCTGGGGCTATGGGCCTGCCCATATTATCGAGGTTCTTAACCGCGTGCGGGGGCCATTTAACCTGTCGCAGGCAGGGCTGAACGCCGCCGAAGCTGCCATTAAAGATGTCGCCTATGCCGAACATTGCCGTGTTGAAAACGCGCGTTGGAGAAGCTGGATGGCGGATGCCCTGGCTGAAATCGGGGTGCCGTCTGACGTGTCTTGTGCGAATTTTATTCTGGCGCGCTTCAAGTCACAGACCGAGGCCGAGGCCTGCGATGAATACCTGAAAACCCAAGGGCTGATTGTGCGTCGCGTGGCAGGGTACAAGCTGCCTGCATGTTTGCGGATTACCGTTGGCGACGAAAGCGCGTGCCGCCGTGTGGTTCACGCCATCCGTCAATTTAAGGGCGATTGATATGCCGGTCATTTACGAGAAAGTCGCCCTGATCGGGCTGGGTCTGATCGCGTCGTCGATGTTTTGGGGGATGAAACGCGCGGGGCTTGCCGGGACGGTATCGGGCTTTGCGCGCAGTGCCGAAACCCGCGATACCGCGCGCGAAATCGGCCTGTGTGACGAGGTTTGCGATTCCATTGCCAAGGCTGTCAAAGACGCAGATCTGGTGGTGCTTTGTGTGCCGGTGGGGGTCATGGGGTCGGTCGCGGCGGAGATGGCAGGTTTTCTGAAACCGGGCTGCACGGTCACGGATGTGGGGTCCGTCAAGGCCGATGTGATCGCCCAAGTCGGTCCGCTATTGCCCGACAACGTGCATTTCATTCCGGCCCATCCCCTTGCCGGGACCGAACATTCCGGCCCGCGTAGCGGCTTTGCCGAACTTTTTGACAACCGCTGGTGCCTGCTGGTTCCGGTCCCCGACACGAACGTAAATGCAATCGCCCGCTTGCGAAATCTGTGGGAAGGGCTGGGCGCAAATGTCGAGGAAATGGACGCAGAGCATCATGACCTTGTCCTCGCCGTGACCAGCCATGCGCCGCATTTGATTGCATATACCATGGTGGGCGTTGCCGACGATTTGCGCCGTGTGACGGATAGCGAAGTCATCAAATATTCGGCCGCCGGATTTCGGGATTTCACGCGGATTGCCGCGTCGGACCCGACCATGTGGCGCGATGTGTTCCTGACCAACAAGGACGCGACGCTCGAGATTTTGGGCCGCTTCACCGAAGAGCTGTTTGCCCTTCAACGCGCCATTCGCACGGGGGACGGTGACCATCTACATGCGTATTTCACGCGGACCCGCGCGATCCGGCGCAGCATTATTCAGGCCGGTCAGGATACGGATGCCCCGAACTTTGGGCGTCAACCAGCCAAGAAGTAATCCGGCCCGAACGCGCGTGGTTTTCACCAAAACCGTTTGCATTTTGACGCTGCGCGTTACCGCAAGATGATGCGGGGCGCGCGGCCCAGGGGCAAAAACCCCATCGACATACGGCCGGCCTGAAGGGTGATTGTCAGGTCCAGCCCCGTCGTCTGGCCGTTCATTTGCGCCAACCCTTTTAGCATCTGTTCCGCCTGAGGACGCATGTTCGCGGGCAAATATCCCGCATTTCCAACCATATCCAAGATGGTAGGCCAGTTTTCAGCCTTCACCGTCACGGTCCCGCTGGCCAGTCCTTCTTCGTCTACGGTCAGATTGCCGGTGCCCCGCAACTCAATCTCGCCCCAGATGAATTGCGCAAGCTTGATGTCGATGACCCGGGGTTGGGGACGGCTGCGTTCTAACGCGCGGCGATCCCAGAGGCGGTCAAATGTCACCGTCATATCGGCGGTGAACGTATCGAATGCCACGGGCCAGTCGTCGGAAAGCCCCAGAAAACTGCGGGGCAGCTGACCGGGTACCAGATCGACGGCGTTCACTCTCATGTCATAAACGGGAATGTCCGCGGCCTGCTGCGCCATGTTCAGGTCGATCCCGTTAGCCCCGACAAGGCTGCCGGCTGCCGTATCCACGGACCAGTCCCCGCCCTTTAGGCCAAGGCTTTGCAGCTGCAATGATCTGCCCGGGCGCAGGCGCAAGTCAGCAACGGCGGCGGTCGCGGTCACGCTGGCGCGCAGATTGGGGCTGGCCAGGGTGATCGGTGTTTGGGGCAGTGCGACGGTCACATAACCGGGCCAATAGGTCGGCACCGAAATATCCATCTGATCCATGCCGACAGCAACGCCGGTGGTCGGGTCCGCAACTGCGATATCCTTCATCCGGGTGTGCAAACGCATTGGAAAGCCCATTTTTTCCATGCTGCTCACATCGGCCTGCCAGCCCAGATTGCGGCGGACATCAAGCCAGCGTGCAATCCCGCGCTGCATGCCGGTTGACGCCACGGCCCACCATCCACACCAGATAATGGCAAAAAAAACGACAATTCCGATCAGCTTGCCCATGGCGACAAAAACCTTATTAACATGACAGACAGGCCCGCTTTAACGCTGCGGGAGACAAAGGACCAGAGTGATGGAAATGTGGGTATTCGGCTATGGCAGTTTGCTGTGGAAACCGGGATTTGACGTGGCGGAAAGCGTCGTTGGGCGCTTGCCGGGCTATGCCCGTTCGTTTTGTATGCGGTCGATCCATCATCGCGGGACGGTCGACCAGCCGGGGCTGGTGCTGGCGCTGGATGCGGTGACCGGGACAGCCTGTGACGGAATGGCCTTGCGTGTGGTGCCTGGCCAAGAAGAACAGACCCTTGAATATCTGCGCGAGCGCGAACTGATTTCCTCGGCTTATGTGGAGCGAAATCTGGACGTTCAACTGACAGACGGGCGCGTGATCACGGCGTTGGTCTATGTGATTGATGCGGATCATGATCAGTATTGCGGTGGCCTGGCCCTGGAAGAGCAGGCGCAAATTATTGCAAATGCTGTCGGTGGTATGGGGCCGAATACTGAATATCTGTTTAACACCGCCAGCCATCTGACCCAAATCGGGCTGCATGACCCTGCGCTTGAATGGCTGCACGACCGGGTAAAGATGCTTTGCGCATAAATCCTTGGCATAAATGCGGGACTTGAGTGTAAGGTGCCACGATAGAAGCACAAAAGTGTCAGGATCGACGAGGCATGGCGCAGTCAGACCGCTCATCTAAACCCCAGTTTTCCCAGCCGGTACGGCAGATTACCTTGATGCTGATCGCCCTTGGGCTGACCGGTATTGGTGCCTTTTTGGCGCTGCCCAGCGTTTTGCCGATTTTTGCGGCGAACCCCTATCTGAACGGCGTGATCATCGCCGTTTTCTTTATCGGTGTGATCGCCTGTTTCTATCAGGTGCTGCAATTGATCGGGTCGGTGCGCTGGATCGAAAACTTTGCGTCAGATGCGCCTGATCCCGAAACCGTTGCCCCGCAATTACTGGCCCCGCTGGCATCACTGCTGCGGACACGCGGCGCGCGGATGCAGGTGAATGCATCATCAACCCGGTCCATTCTGGATTCGGTCGCCACACGCATCGACGAGGCGCGGGAAATTACGCGATATATCGTTAACATGTTGATATTCCTTGGACTTTTGGGGACGTTCTATGGGTTGGCGACAACCGTACCCGCGGTGGTCGAAACCATTCGCAGCCTTGCCCCACAAGAAGGCGACGGCAGCACCGACATGTTTGCACGGCTGATGACGGGCCTTGAATCCCAGCTTGGCGGGATGGGCGTGGCGTTTGGATCATCCTTGCTTGGCCTGGCCGGATCGCTGGTCGTGGGCCTGTTGGAACTTTTCGCGGGCCATGGTCAAAACCGCTTTTACCAGGAACTCGAAGACTGGCTGAGTTCGATCACCCGCATCGGATTTTCCGCCGGAGAAGAAGGCACACCGGATCACAGTGCCGTGGCGGGCGTGCTGGATCACATCACCGAACAAATGGACAGCTTCAGGCAGTTGATCGGCGACTCCACGGAAAGCCAGACCGCCTTGAATACGCGGCTTGGAACACTTGCCACTGCGATCGAGGCTTTGACCGAACGCAGCGCGCAGGGGGATGCGTCAAACGACAGTCTGGACCGGATCGCAAAAGGCCAGGAACGCATGATCGCGGTGCTTGAAGGCCAGGAAACCGACGACCACGTCGATGCCGAAAGCCGGATGCGTCTGCGGTCCATTGATGTGCAGATGCTGCGGATTTTGGAAGAAATCTCGGCGGGCCGCCAAGAGACCATGGCCGAATTGCGCAAGGATATTTCATTGTTGGCCAAGGCATTATCGGCACCGCGTTCATCAGAGCCACGACGGATGCGCAGCCCTGACAAGCCAGAGCCCGAGGGCCACTAGTCATGGCGCTTTCCCGACGCTCAGGATCACGGTTTCAATCTTCCATCTGGCCCGGTTTTGTCGATGCGATGACCGGGCTTTTGTTGGTGCTGATGTTTGTTTTGACCATTTTTATGGTCCTGCAAGCTGTCCAAACCCAGCAAATCAGCGGGCAGGAAGACGAACTGAATTCCCTGTCGGGCGAGGTCGCGGCCTTGGCGCAAGCCCTTGGGATGGAACGGCAAACCAGCGCTGAACTTGAGGCGCAGGTCGGGGCATTGAATGTATCTCTCACCTCGGCGCGCGATCAGGCGGCGGAGCAAGCGGCGCTCATTGCATCGCTCACTTCGGTAAGCGCAGCGCAGGCCGAGCAACTTGAGAACGCGAAGGCAACGATCACGGATTTCGAAGCGCAAGTCGCGACCTTGTTGTCGCAGCGCGAAGACGCCCAAGCGCGGATCACGTCGCTTGAGGGGGAGCAGGCCGATTTGCTGACGGCGCAGGAGGCGCTAAATCTGGCCTTGGCGCAGGCCAGATCAGAGACGGATGCACAGGCCGAAGCGGCACGGCTTGCGGCCGCGCGGCGGGATGCCTTGGATGCGCTGGTCGCCGATCTACGCGCACGAAACGCCGATGCACAGTCCCAACTGACCGCCGCACAGCTTGCCGCTGAAACAGCGCGATCCCAAGCCGAAGCGGACCGTCTGGCGAATGAAGCGACGTTATCGCAGGTCGAAGCGGACCGGTTGGCCAAGGCTGCCGCGCTGACACAGGCCGAGGCAGACCGTCTTGCCGAAGCCGCAGCAGCCGAATTGCTGCGCGCAAGGTTGCAGGATGCCGATGCGGAACTGACCGCAATGACCCTCGCGCTTGAGGCGCAGCGCAAAGATGCCGAAGACACATTAACCCTGTTGGCCGCCGCGCGCGCAGCCCAAGCAGAGCTGGACGCCAAACTGGGTGCATCCGAAGCGGCGCGGTTAGCCGCGTTGGCGCAGGCAGACAAACAGATGACCGATGCGGAAAAGCAGGCAGCGCTTTTGGCGATGGCGCAATCTGCCTTGGCCGGAGAAGAGAAAATCAGCGCCGAAGCACAACGCCAGACCGAGTTGCTGAACCAGCAAGTCGCATCCCTGCGCGGGCAATTGGGCGAATTGCAGTCATTGCTGGACGACGCTGTAGCGCGCGATGCCGCGACGCAAGTGCAATTGCAATCGCTCGGGTCTGATCTGAACACGGCGCTGGCCCGCGTCGCTGCCGAGGAACGCCGCCGCGCCGAGTTGGAAGCGGCAGAGCGCAAACGTCTTGAGGCTGAAACGAAAAATCTTGAGCAATACCGGTCTGAGTTCTTTGGCCGGTTGCGCGATTTGTTAGGCAATCAGCCGGGCGTCAGGATCGAAGGCGACCGTTTCGTCTTTTCGTCCGAGGTCTTGTTCCCCCCCGGTGCCGCGACTTTATCGGAAGACGGGCGTGGCGAAATTGCCAAGGTTGCCAGCATCTTGCGTAACGTTGCCACTGAAATACCGCCGGAAATCGACTGGGTTATCCGGGTGGACGGGCATACGGATAACCAGCCTTTGTCGGGCCAAGGGCAGTTCGAGGATAACTGGGAGCTGAGCCAGGCACGCGCCTTGTCGGTGGTCAAATATATGATCAATTTTCTGGGAATCGCGCCTGACCGTCTGGCCGCAAACGGCTTTGGCCAATACCAGCCCGTGGCCAGCGGAAATAGCGAAGAAGCGCGTGCCCAGAACCGCCGGATCGAATTGAAATTTACGGAAAAATAACCCTAGCGGATGTCGATTTCGACGGTTTTCTGGCTCAGGATTTGCGGCCCCCGGATCAGGGTGACCGTGCCGGTATAAGTGCCCGTCGCCCAGCCCTTGCCCCGACGTTTTTTGCCGATGGCACGAAAGGACTGCGCCTGCGCCTTGGTTAATGTGACATCATCGGCAATCACCATGCCGTCAGGGCCGGTAATGGACAGGTTTACAACATCGTCCGGCTGGCTGCCAAACAGATACCCCCAAATCACCAACGCGGGCGCGTCCGGCGAAAGGGTTTTGGCATCGGCTGTGCCCGCTTTGATCGCGTCGAAATCGGGGACGCCTTGGGAAAATCCCGCGCCGATCAGGCCGCCCGCGCGATAGGCGGGGCGGGTTTGCCACAGGCTGCTATCCCCGGGGGTGGCGCAGGTTGTCGTGCCATCGGGGTCAAAGGGGTCAACGGTTTTGCCGTCTTTGCGCACGGACAGGTGAACATGGGGAAAAGCCGCTTTGCCGGACTGCCCGACAAAGCCAAGTTCCTGACCCTGCCAGACGTCTTGGCCGGGCTTGACCACGACCGAGCCGTTTTTCAGGTGGCAATATTGGGTTTCCCAACCGTCGCCGTGATCAATGACAACCCCGTTGCCGCATTCACGGCCCGCGACTTTATCAGCGGTTTCATCCGAATAACTGACGTCTGCCATCCCGTCACGCACGCCTTTGACCCGACCGGCAGCGCTGGCCAGAACACGGACATTGCGGGCGATTTCACTGCGGTTGGGCAGGGCGAAATCGGTGCCTTTGTGACCATCATAGCTGAGGGTGGAGCAGGTGAAATCCGATGCTGCGGGCGACGGGTTGCTGTCGACATATTGCTGGATGTAGCAATCGGATGTCAGATCGCAGTCGATGGGGGAGGAAAGTAAAAAACCCTCTGCCAGCGCGGGGCTGGCAAAGGGCAGGGCGAGGATGAATACCGCGCCGTTTAGCTTCATTCGGCCGTCAAAAGCGGTGGTTTGTTCCCGGTCAGCTTGGGGTTCTCGGCCCCCAGAACTGTCAGGTCCAATTCGCCTTTCTTGACGCCAACCTTGACGACACCGCCTTTGGCCAGCTTGCCGAACAGCAATTCTTCGGCCAACGGCTTTTTGATGTATTCCTGGATCACGCGGCCCAAAGGCCGTGCGCCCATTTTTGCATCATAGCCCTTGTCGGCAAGCCATTCAGCGGCTTTGGTGGACAGTTCAATCGTGACATTGCGGTCCATCAATTGCGCTTCAAGCTGAAGAACAAACTTTTCGACCACACGCATGATGACTTCTTTGGGCAGCGGCGCAAAGCTGATCACGGCGTCCAGACGGTTGCGGAACTCGGGCGTGAACGTGCGTTCAATCGCTGCGGTGTCCTCTCCGGTGCGGCGATCACGGCCAAAGCCGATCGCCTCTTTGGCCTGCTCGGACGCACCTGCGTTCGAGGTCATGATCAGCACGACATTGCGGAAATCCACTGTCCGGCCATTGTGGTCGGTCAGCTTGCCGTGATCCATCACCTGCAACAGAATGTTGTAGACGTCCGGATGGGCCTTTTCCATCTCGTCCAGCAGCAGCACACAATGCGGATGCTGGTCAACGCCATCAGTCAACATGCCACCCTGATCAAACCCGACATAACCGGGAGGGGCACCAATCAACCGTGAAACGGCGTGTTTTTCCATGTATTCAGACATGTCGAAACGCAGCAGTTCCACACCAAGCGTGTCGGCCAGTTGTTTGGCGACCTCGGTTTTACCCACACCGGTCGGACCTGCGAACAGGTAGTTCCCGATGGGCTTTTCCGGTTCGCGCAGACCTGCACGGGCCAGCTTGATCGCGGATGCCAGCGCATCAATCGCCTTGTCCTGCCCAAACACAACACGCTTCAGTGATGCCTCAAGATCCTTGAGCACAACGACATCGTCCTTCGACACGTTCTTTGGCGGAATGCGCGCGATTTTGGCAACCACGGCTTCGACCTCTTTTGTGCCAATGGTCTTGCGCCGCTTTGACGCCGCGACAAGATGCTGGGCGGCCCCTGCTTCGTCGATCACGTCGATGGCAGAGTCCGGCAGTTTACGGTCGTTGATATAGCGGTGCGCCAGTTCAACAGAGGTGCGGATCGCATCGGCCGTATATTTGACCGAGTGGTGATCCTCGAAGTAAGGCTTGAGCCCCCGCAGAATTTTCACGGCATCTTCGACAGACGGCTCGTTCACGTCGATCTTTTGGAAACGACGGGCCAAAGCACGGTCTTTTTCAAAGTGCTGACGGAATTCCTTGTAGGTGGTGGACCCCATGGTGCGCAGCTTTCCGCCTGCCAGGGCAGGTTTCAGCAGATTGGACGCATCCATCGCGCCGCCGGATGTCGCACCGGCACCGATGACGGTGTGAATTTCGTCGATGAAAAGAACGGCGTCTTTATGCGCTTCCAATTCGGTCACGACGGCTTTCAGGCGTTCCTCGAAATCACCGCGATAGCGTGTACCGGCCAGCAATGCGCCCATGTCGAGCGAATAAATGGTGGTGTCGGCAAGCACCTCTGGTGTTTCGCCTGCAACGATCTTGCGGGCCAGACCTTCGGCGATGGCTGTTTTACCAACGCCGGGATCGCCCACCAAAAGCGGGTTGTTCTTGCGGCGGCGGCACAGCACCTGAATGCAGCGTTCCACTTCGGCATCGCGACCGATTAGCGGGTCGATGTCGCCCTCGCGGGATTTGGCGTTCAGATCAACGCAGTATTTCTCGAGCGCGGTTTCCTTTTTGTCACCGTCGGTGACGCCTTGGGTTTCTTCCTCGTGCTCGGGCGCGCCGGAGACGGACCGTGGTTCACCGAATGCTGGGTCTTTGGCAACGCCATGCGCAATGAAATTCACCGCATCATAGCGCGTCATGTCCTGTTCTTGCAGGAAATAGGCGGCGTTGCTTTCGCGTTCGGCAAAGATCGCGACAAGCACGTTCGCACCGGTCACTTCGGTGCGACCGGACGATTGCACGTGAATGGCGGCGCGTTGGATCACGCGCTGGAAAGCGGCCGTTGGCACGGCTTCGGATCCATCAACATCGGTGACCAGATTGTTCAGGTCCTCGTCGATGAATTCAACGAGGGTTTCGCGCAATTCGGTCATGTTGACCGAACAGGCTTGCATCACCTGAACCGCATCGGGTTCATCGATCAGGGCCAGCAGCAAATGTTCAAGCGTTGCAAACTCGTGCTTGCGCGCGTTTGCGAGCGCCAAAGCAGAGTGAATGGCTTGTTCTAAAGTAGACGAGAATGAAGGCACGGGCGTGCTCCTTTTCGATCTGTGTCGGTTCGGTGACCCGGGATGGGGCGCGCCTCAGCCGAACATGGCCTCATAGTATTAGAGTTTGGTTGATCATGGCAAAGCTTCAAGGCTTTTTTGCAATTATATCGTCACATTTATCGTGAACGACATTTTTCGACCATGAGTGCGGCGTTCAGAAGCGATCTTTGCGCGCGCGGATTTCGGCAAACACATCTGTGTCGGTGGCGTTTTCCATTCCCAGCTGCGCGCGGATGCCAGGATCGGCGGGGCGCAGAAACGGGTTGGTTTGAAGTTCCGTCGATAGCGTCGAGGGCACCGTCGGCACGCCATCCTTGCGCGCCTGATCGATTTCTCTTGAACGAGATATAAGAGCCGGATTTTCAGGATCAACCGTCAGGGCGAATTTTGCATTGGATTGGGTGTATTCATGGCCCGAACAAACTGTCGTGTCCTGGGGCAGCTTCATCAGCTTTTGCATGCTGGCCCACATCTGCGCAGGCGTGCCCTCAAACAGGCGACCACAGCCAAGCGCCATCAGGCTGTCGGCGGTAAAGACGCATTTCGCATCCGCTACATAGAGCGCGATATGGCCCACGGTATGTCCCGATACATCCATCACCTGCACATCGTGGCCCGCAAATTGAAAGGCCTCGCCATCGGTCAGGGCGTGATCCAGCGCGGGCAGGCGGTGGGCGTCGGCCTTGGCCCCCAGAATGCGTGCGGGATGTTCGGCGGTCAGATCGGGCACCCCTTGGATGTGGTCGGGGTGGTGATGGGTCAGCCAGATCTCAGACAGCGTCCAGCCGAGTTCTTTTAACTTGGCCGAGATGGGGGCCGCTTCGGGCACGTCGATCAGGGCGACGGCACCGCTTTGCTGATCGCGCAGCAAAAAGGCATAGTTGTCCGACAGGCAGGGAATGGTGACTAGATCGAATGGCATGGTGGGGCTCCTGTCGTGGTGTTTGGATAGATAGTAATGGCCACACACCGGGGGGCAAGGCCATAACACCCGATCGACCGGCAAGATTGCGCCCGACGCTAAAACAGGCAGGGGTCTGCATGTGGCTTTTGCAAATGATCGGTTCGCGCTAAGGTCGAGGCATCCGTTCCGAGAAAAGGCCGATCTCATGCATCTTGACGTACAAGATTTGCGCAACTTCTATTATCGCAGTGCGCTTGGCCGGGCGGCGCAATTTTCGCTGCGCAGCCGTATGCTTGAGCTGTGGCCAGAAGCGAAAGGCCAGACCGTTGTCGGCTTTGGCTTTGCCGCGCCGTTGCTGCGGCCCTATCTGGCGGATGCACGCAGGGTGATGACCCTGATGCCCGGCCCGCAGGGGGTAATGCCCTGGCCTGCCGGTATGGCAAACACATCGGTGCTGACCGAAGAAACGCTGTGGCCGATTGAAACCGGGCATGTGGACAAGCTGGTCTTGCTGCACGGGCTCGAGACGTCGGACAGGCAGGGGGATCTGCTTGAGGAATGCTGGCGCGTGTTGGGGCCGGGGGGCAGGGCGTTGTTTATCGTGCCCAACCGGGCGGGGCTGTGGGCGCGGCGCGACATCACGCCCTTTGGCTATGGGCGGCCCTATTCGCTGAGCCAGCTTGAGGCGCAATTGCGTAAGCACCAGTTTTTGCCCGAACGGCAACTGGGCGCGCTGTACCAGATGCCGTCCACGCGCCGGGTCTGGATGCGGTCTGGAAAGCTGTTCGAGAAAGTCGGCCGTCATGTTCCCACCATGATGGCCGGCGGCGCATTCATGGTCGAAGTGACAAAACTGGTCTATCCGCCCAAGGGCAAGGTGGAGCGCAAAGGCGTGCGCCGGTCGATCCGGATGCTGGAAGGGGTGGGGGCACCAACGGTGAAGCCCGTTTGATGCCTTAAAGGGTTGGGAAGAATCGTTACTAAGTGGTAAACGACAGTACACGCCCTGTGATCTGCCGGATAAAACGGGTCAAAGCGTCGCAGTTTAAAGGGGCAATAAGAATAAGGGGCGGTTTCAGGTCAGAACCTCACTATACTGTGTTGCGGGACGCAAACCTGTCTGCTACATCGGCCCTGATTTAGACGTCTTGGGTTAATTCAAGCCGCGCCAACACCCCGGTGACGCGAGTTATTCGCATATCCGGCACTGACGTACGAGAGGATGGACGTGTCCGAAACAGCATCAATCTCTACAGGTATCGCAAATCGTTATGCGACTGCCGTGTATGAACTGGCCTCTGAGGCCAAAACCCTTCCACAGATTGAAACCGATCTTGATGCGCTGCAAGCCTCTTTGGCTGACAGCGAAGATTTCCGGGACCTGATCCATTCGCCGATCTACACGCGCGAACAGCAGGCTTCCTCTATCAGCGCCATCGCCAAAAAGATGGGTCTGTCTGATACAATGTCTAAAACGCTGGAATTGATGGCAAACAAGCGTCGCTTGTTTGTTCTGCCCCAGCTGATCCAGAACCTGCGCGAAATCATCGCGGTGGAAAAGGGTGAAGTCACAGCTGATGTGGTTTCGGCCAAGGCGCTTACCAAGGCGCAATCTGATAAATTGTCCAAGTCGCTTGCCGCGACAACCGGCAAAAAAGTAACGTTGAATGCGACCGTTGATGAATCCCTCATCGGTGGTCTTATCGTCAAAGTGGGCTCCAAGATGATCGACACGTCGATCCGCGCAAAGCTCAATTCCCTCCAGAATGTAATGAAAGAGGTCGGATAAATGGGTATCCAAGCTGCAGAAATTTCTGCGATCCTTAAGGACCAGATCAAGAACTTTGGTCAAGAAGCAGAAGTAGCCGAAGTTGGCCGGGTTCTGTCCGTCGGCGATGGTATCGCTCGTGTATACGGTCTGGACAACGTCCAAGCCGGCGAGATGGTCGAATTCCCCGGTGGCATCATGGGCATGGCCCTGAACCTTGAAACCGACAACGTCGGTGTTGTTATCTTTGGTTCCGACCGGGACATCAAAGAAGGCGACACAGTCAAGCGCACCAACTCCATCGTGGACGTGCCAATCGGCAACGGCCTGCTGGGTCGTGTTGTTGACGGTCTGGGTAACCCCATTGACGGCAAAGGCCCCATCGCATCCACAGAGCGTGGCCTTGCAGATGTTAAAGCCCCCGGCATTATCCCACGTAAATCGGTTCACGAACCAATGGCGACGGGCCTCAAGTCCGTTGACGCGATGATCCCCGTTGGCCGTGGCCAGCGCGAATTGATCATTGGTGACCGTCAGACTGGTAAAACAGCTGTCGCACTTGACGCGATCCTGAACCAACAGCAAGTCAACGCCGCCGCTGGCGACGACGAGAGCAAGAAAATGTACTGCGTGTACGTTGCGATCGGTCAAAAGCGTTCGACAGTTGCCCAGCTTGTTAAAAAGCTCGAAGAAACCGGCGCGATTGAATATTCCATCGTTGTTGCCGCAACAGCGTCCGAGCCTGCACCAATGCAGTACCTCGCGCCTTACTCTGCGACAGCCATGGCGGAATTCTTCCGCGACAACGGCCGCCACGCTTTGATCATCTATGATGACTTGTCCAAGCAGGCTGTTTCTTACCGTCAGATGTCCCTGTTGCTGCGTCGTCCACCCGGCCGCGAAGCTTACCCAGGTGACGTTTTCTATCTTCACTCCCGGTTGCTTGAGCGTTCCGCCAAGCTGGGCGATGCGGCTGGTAACGGCTCGTTGACTGCTCTGCCGATCATCGAAACCCAAGGCGGCGACGTTTCGGCGTTTATTCCGACAAACGTGATTTCGATCACCGACGGTCAGATCTTCCTTGAAACCGAACTGTTCTACCAAGGCATCCGCCCTGCTGTGAACACCGGTCTGTCGGTTTCGCGCGTTGGCTCCTCGGCTCAAACCAAAGCAATGTCTTCTGTTGCTGGTCCGGTTAAGCTGTCCTTGGCTCAGTACCGCGAAATGGCGGCCTTTGCTCAGTTCGGTTCCGACCTTGATGCGTCCACACAGCAGTTGCTGGCCCGTGGTGCACGTCTGACAGAACTGATGAAGCAGCCACAGTACTCCCCACTGACCAACGCAGAAATCGTCTGCGTCATCTATGCGGGTACAAAAGGCTTCCTTGACAAGATCGACGTCAAGCAAGTCGGTCGCTTTGAAGCTGGCCTGCTGGCGCACCTGCGCAGCAAGCACGCTGATCTGATGAAAGACATCACCGAAAACGATCGCAAGGTGAAGGATGAGTTGGAAGACAAGATCAAAGCTGCCATCGAATCTTTCGCCGCTGACTTCGCTTAAGGGAGGGAAGGCAGATGCCAAACCTCAAGGACCTAAAAAACCGGATCGCGTCGGTGAAAAACACCCGCAAGATCACGAAAGCCATGCAAATGGTTGCCGCGGCGAAACTTCGCCGCGCGCAGGACGCTGCCGAGCAGTCACGCCCCTACACAGAGCGTTTTAACGCTGTGATGTCGCGGCTGGCCGCGTCGGTAGGTGGATCGGATTCCGCGCCCAAACTGCTAAGCGGTACAGGCGAGAATAAGGTACACCTGCTGGTGGTCATGACCGCGGAACGCGGTTTGTGCGGTGGTTTCAACGCCAACATCGCAAAGCTTGCCAAAATCCACGCCCGCCGCCTGATCGGCGAGGGCAAGGAAGTCAAAATCTTGACTGTTGGTAAAAAAGGCCGCGACAGCATTCGTCGCGAGTTTGCCAAGAACATCGTGGGTCACGTTGACCTGACCGAAGTCAAGCGCGTGGGCTATGCCGACGCGCAAGGCATCGCGAAAGATGTGCTTGGTCGCTTTGACGCGGGTGAATTTGATGTCGCAACGATCTTTTACGCAAAGTTCGTGAACGTCGTCAGCCAGACCCCAACGGCACAGCAGATCATCCCTGCCTCCTTCGAAACCGAAGAAGGCGCGGGCGAGGCGACAACATTGTTCGATTACGAGCCCAGCGAAGAGGCCATCCTGGCTGACCTGCTGCCGCGCGGCGTCGCAACAGCGATCTTCTCGGCTCTGCTGGAAAACGCGGCTTCTGAACAGGGCGCGCGGATGTCTGCAATGGACAACGCGACACGTAACGCCGGTGAGATGATCGAAGATCTGACCATCGAATATAACCGTTCCCGTCAGGCCGTCATCACCAACGAGCTGATCGAAATCATTTCCGGCGCGGAAGCGCTGTAAGGTATTGGAGAAAAACGACATGGCACAAGCAGTCGGTAAAATTACACAAGTCATCGGCGCCGTCGTCGATGTGCAGTTCGAGGATCACCTGCCAGAGATCCTTAACGCTGTAGTAACAGACAACCACGGCAGAAAGCTGATCCTCGAAGTGGCTCAGCACCTTGGCGAAAACACAGTGCGCACCATCGCGATGGACGCGACCGAAGGTCTTGTTCGTGGCCAGAAGGTTGAAGACACAGGCGCGCCGATCTCGATCCCCGTGGGTAACGCCACATTGGGTCGCATCATGAACGTTGTGGGCGAGCCCATCGACGAAAAAGGCGAAATCGCATCGACCGAGCGTCGCTCGATCCACGCGGACGCGCCCGAGTTCTCCGAGCAGTCCACAACATCCGAAGTTCTGGAAACAGGCATCAAGGTTATCGACCTTTTGGCACCCTACGCCAAAGGTGGTAAAATTGGTCTGTTCGGTGGTGCCGGCGTTGGCAAAACCGTTCTGATTATGGAACTGATCAACAACATCGCCAAAGTGCACTCCGGCTACTCCGTTTTCGCGGGTGTGGGCGAGCGTACACGTGAAGGTAACGACCTTTACCACGAGATGATCGAATCCAACGTTATCAACCCTGATGACCTGGAAAAATCGCAAGTGGCGCTGGTGTACGGCCAGATGAACGAGCCTCCAGGTGCGCGTATGCGTGTTGCTTTGACAGGTCTGACATTGGCCGAACAGTTCCGCGACCAGTCCGGTACAGACGTTCTGTTCTTCGTCGACAACATCTTCCGCTTTACCCAAGCGGGCTCCGAAGTTTCGGCTCTGCTTGGCCGTATTCCTTCGGCGGTTGGCTACCAGCCAACACTGGCGACCGACATGGGTGCGATGCAAGAGCGTATTACATCGACCAAATCCGGTTCGATTACATCGGTGCAAGCCGTTTACGTTCCTGCGGATGACCTTACCGACCCTGCGCCTGCGACATCGTTTGCGCACCTTGACGCGACAACCGTTCTGGACCGTTCGATCTCGGAAAAGGGTATCTACCCTGCCGTTGATCCGCTTGGTTCGACTTCGCGCTTGATGGACCCGTCCATCGTTGGCGAAGAGCACTATAACGTTGCCCGTGACGTTCAGGGTGTTTTGCAGCGCTACAAGTCGCTTCAGGATATCATCGCGATCCTCGGCATGGACGAATTGTCAGAAGACGACAAACTGGCCGTGGCCCGTGCACGCAAGATCGAACGTTTCCTCAGCCAGCCTTTCGACGTTGCCAAGGTATTTACCGGCGCCGACGGCAAGCAGGTTCCTTTGGAAGAAACAATCCAGTCGTTCAAGGCTGTTGTTGCGGGTGAATACGACCACCTGCCCGAAGGTGCCTTCTACATGGTTGGTGGCATCGAAGAAGTGAAGGCGAAAGCCGAGAAAATGGCGGCTGACGCCGCTTAAGGAGCGCTGACAATGGCAGACACAATGCAATTCGACCTCGTTTCGCCAGAGCGGCGGCTGGCCTCGATGCAGGTGACGGCCGTTCAGATTCCAGGGTCTGATGGGGACATGACAGCTATGGCTGATCATGCCCCCACGATCACCACGTTGCGCCCCGGTGTGCTGCGTGTTGAAGGCCCGGAAGGTGCTACGGAATACGTTGTTACAGGCGGCTTTGCCGAAATCTCAGCCAATGGTGTGTCGGTTCTTGCCGAACGTGCCGTGCCCAAGGGTGACATGACCCAAGCGCATCTGGACGAGATGATGGAAGAAGCCAAAACAATGTACGCGACGGCCAAAGACAACTTTGTCAACGAGCCGGGCCCCGTAGATGACGCAGCCAAGCTGCTGTCTGATATGGTTGCTCTTGGGGATCACATCGGTTTGACCAGTAAACAAGCAAACCTTTGACCACCAAGTCGATATAGTGATTAAAAGGCCTCGCACTGCGGGGCCTTTTCTGTTTTGGATACCGTCACTAAGATCATTAAATCTGCACGAATAACGAGTTACGGAAAAGTGTCGCTCAATGAACCGGATGAATGGAAATACCGTAGGCGTTGAAAGCGGGGAAACCGTGCTTTTCTCGGACTTTGAAGATGGCGGCGAAATGTGGACTGGCAAAGGTCAGCGCGAACGCCGTCAGCGTATTATCTTTTCCACCCCGTTCAAGGATATCCCGACGGTTCAGGCCTCCTTGGCGCTGTGGGACGTGGATAATGCCACGGTGATGCGGGCCGATCTGCGGTCCGAGAATATTGCCGAAGACGGTTTTGATCTGGTGTTCAGAACATGGGGCGACACGCGTGTGGCACGTGTCAGGATCGCGTGGTTCGCGATTGGCCCGCTTCCCCAAGAGGAAGACTGGGACGTCTATTAGACGCCCCTGAAACTTGGCTTAGCTTGGATTGTACATGCCGTCATAGATCGGCTCCAGGGATTCTGCGTCAAACAGGGAGGACACGGATGTGCCGTTCCAGATGTTCAAAATCGCCTGTGCAAAGATCGGCGCGGTTGGCACGATCCGGATGTTTTCAGCCTGCTTGACCGCTTCGGTCGGCTGGATGCTGTCGGTGATGACCAGTGACTTCATCACCGAATCCTTGATGCGCTGAACCGCTGGGCCAGACATGACGCCGTGGCTGATGTAGGAATGCACTTCCTTGGCACCGGCTTCCAACAGAACCTCTGCCGCCTTGCACAGCGTACCAGCCGTATCGCAGATGTCGTCCACGATCAGGCAGACTTTGCCAGTCACATCACCAATCACGGTCATTTCAGATACTTCGCCCGCTTTTTCGCGGCGCTTGTCCACGATCGCAAGGGGGGAGTTGATGCGCTTGGCCAGTTCGCGGGCCCGTGCAACACCGCCAACATCAGGCGAAATCACCATCAGCTCGTCCATGCGGTCCTTGAACTCGTTCTTGATATCAAGCGCGAAAACAGGCGACGCATAAAGGTTGTCGACCGGAATATCGAAAAAGCCCTGAATCTGCGCGGCGTGCAAATCCATTGTCAGAATACGCTCAATGCCTGTGCCGACCATCATATTGGCGACCAGCTTGGCTGTGATGGGGGTACGCGCCTTGGTGCGGCGGTCCTGGCGGGCATAGCCGAAATAGGGCAACACGGCTGTGACACGCGCAGCGGATGACCGGCGCAGCGCATCGGCCATGACCAGCAGTTCCATCAGGTTATCGTTTGCGGGGTTAGATGTTGGCTGGATGATGAACATATCCTCGCCGCGCACGTTCTCGAACACTTCGACAAAAATCTCGCTGTCGTTGAAACGTTCCACCCGTGCATTGACCAGTCCGACGTTGACACCGCGGTGCAGCGACATGCGCCGTGCAATCGCTTTTGCCAGTGGCATGTTTGCATTACCCGAGATCAGTTTCGGTTCAGATGTTTGAGCCATGTGCAAAGGGTCCCCGGTTGCATAACATGTTACAGAATCGTGACGTTGACACCGCTTAACATGACCTTACCGTCTGGCAAAGCTGCACAGGACGGGATCGGAGACCTTAATGCCCCATATCGACTATTTTTTTGCAACACTTTCGCCATATGCCTACTTAGCGGGTAATCGGCTTGAGGAAATCGCGTCAAAGCATAATGCGACGATCACCTATAAACCCTTCGATCTGATTACGGCATTTGGCCGCACCGGGGGCCAGCCGCCAAAAGACCGCCATCCCAGTCGGCAGGCATATCGCGCGATGGAATTGCCGCGCCAGGCCAAGAAACTGGGGATGCCCTTCAAGCTGCAACCGGCGTTCTGGCCCACCAACGGCGCACCGTCATCCTATGCGATCATTGCAGCCCAGGACGAAGGCGGCGATGTCGGCAAGCTGTGCCAGCTGATCATGCATGCCGTCTGGGTCGAGGACCGCGATATCGCCCAAGACGATGTGGTCCGCGATTGTCTTGCCAAGGCCGGATTTGACCCCGCCATCGCTGACAAAGGGTTGCTGAAAGGGGCGGATACCTATGCCCGCAATCTGGAGGAAGCGGTCGAAAAAGGCGTGTTCGGTGCGCCGTTCTATATCCTTGATGATGGCCAGAAGTTCTGGGGCCAGGACCGTCTCGAAGACCTTGAAATGCATCTGGACGGTCGTCTGTGACCCTCGACACCTTTACGCGCAGCTTTGGTCGCGGTCCGCGCAAGGCCTTGGCCATTCACTGTACCCTGGCCCATTCGGTCGCATGGCGCGGCGTGGCCGAGGCCTTGTCCGATGATATGACCCTGCTGGCCTATGACCTGCCTTCCCACGGGAAATCCGGTGACTGGGACGGGCAGGGCAACGTGCATGACGTGGCCACCGATATGGCGCGGGCGTTGTTGACCGAACCGATGGATATCATCGGCCATTCCTTTGGTGCGACCGTGGGCCTGCGTCTGGCAATCGAAAGCCCTGAACTGGTGCGCAGCCTGACCATGTTCGAACCGGTCTATTTCGCCGCCGCCGTGGTGGATGACCCTGACCGCGTTGCCGCCGCTGACCGCAACAGCGCCGCCTTCAACGCGGCCTATCAAAGCGGTGACATGATGGAGGCCGCCCGCGTGTTCAACACCGGCTGGGGCGATGGCAGCGGATGGGAACAGACGCCCGAAAAGCTGCGCCAGTATATGGCTGACCGCATCCACTATGTACCAGCCAGCCAGCCGTTTTTGCGTGATGACAGCGCCGGACTGCTGAAGCCGGGAATGTTCGAACGGGCGACAATGCCGGTGCTGCTGATGGATGGCGCGACGTCGGGCGATATGGCCTTTGCGATCAACGAATCCCTGGCCAGACGGCTGCCAAATGTCACCTGCCGAACGGTTGCGGGGGCAGGGCACATGGCACCGCTAACCCACCCCGCAGCCGTCGCGGATGAAATTAGGTCGTTTCTGGCAGAAACCTAACGCCTAGAAATGTGAAAGAAACTGGTCGATTGCAGGCTTGCCGATCGACCAGTCGCACACCAGCCGCGCGCCGATGAATTCCTCGGGATCGTCGCCGTCAAGCGACCCGTTCCAGATGTAATATTTGGCACCCGCGTCATGCAGCTTTTGGTGAATGCGGCGCGGCCAGCTGGCGAAAACCATGTTGGCATCGGGCTGGTGCAGAAACGTAGCCCCCGCCGCGCGCAACCCGTCAACAAGATGCGCGGCGTTGTCATTGGCCTGCTGTGCCATCGTCATCCACAGGTCGTCCTGCATGTATCCCGCCATTTGCGCGGACAGGAAACGATGCTTTGAAAATAGATGCGCCCCACGCTTGCGGCGCAATTCGAACTCCCAGGCTTTGGCGGGGTCAAAGAACACCACGGCCTCGACCCCCATGCAGCCATTCTTGGTGCCGCCAAAACTGACCACATCAACGCCGGCTTTCCATGTCATTTCCGCCGGCGTACAGCCCAACGCCACCATCGCATTGGCAAAGCGCGCACCATCCAGATGCACGGGCAGATCATAGTCCTTGGCCACAGCCGTCAGGGCGCGGATCTCGTCCAGCGTATGTACCGACCCGCGCTCGGTCACTTGGGTGATCGACACCGGCCCGCGCTGCGCTGCATGCACATTGCCGTCAGGGTGCTTTTCAATGGCGCGGCGCAAGGCCTCCGGCGTCATCTTGTCGTCGGTCTCGATCACCGTCAGCTTGGCCGCACCGGCATAGAACTCGGGCGCATTGCATTCGTCTTCATTGATGTGGGATGTCGTCGAACAGAAGATCGTCTGCCACGGCTGGGTATAGCAGGCCAGTGCCAGGGCATTGGCCGCCGTGCCCGTCGCCACCAGATAAACCGCCGCCTCAGGGGCCTCGAACGCCGCGCGGATCGCATCGCGCACCTCGTCCATGATCGCATCCTTGCCATAGGGCATCGCGTGCCCCTCGTTGGCCTGTACCAGCCGCGTCATGATCTGCGGATGAACTGGGCCTGCATTGTCAGAGGCAAAAAACATCAGGTCGGCTCCTCAATAATGTGATCTTCCCATTCCTCGAACGGGGTGTCGAACTCGGATACGGTATTGTATTGCACAGAAATCCCGGCAGTGTGCACAGTGTCGGGGTCACCGGAGATCAGCGGATGCCAGTCATGCAAGGGCTTGCCCTCCCACAGCAGCCGGTAGGCGCAGGTCAGCGGCATCCAATAGGCATGTGTATCCAGATTTTCCGGCTTGAGCACGATGCAATCAGGGACAAACTGATGCCGGTTTTCGTAATGGGTGCAGCGACAGGTCGAATCATCCAGCAACCGGCAAGCCACGCGGGTCAAGGCGACCTCCTGCGTGTCCTCATCCTCAAGCTTGTTCAGGCAGCATTTGCCACAGCCATCACACAGCGCTTCCCATTCGGCGGGGGACATCTGGGCAAGCGGCTTTTTCTCCCAGAACCGTTTCGCCAATCCCTTTGGTGCAATCGGATCGGTCATAGCGCGGCCAGAAGTGCACGCGCCTGCGCACTGTCGGCATCCATCTGCGCAATCAACGCATCCAACCCGTCAAATTTTTCCTCGCCGCGCAGATAGTCAACCAGTGCGACCGAAAGATGCTTGCCATAAAGATCGCCTTTGAAATCAAAGATAAACGTCTCAAGGTTGGCTTTGTTCTCACCAAACATCGGTCGGACCCCAAGGCTGGCCACCCCGTGATAGCGCCCGGCCTGGGGGCCTTCCAGCACATCGACCAGCACGGCATAGACCCCGAAAGCGGGCGGATGCAGGCCGTCAATCGACATATTCGCCGTGGGATACCCCAATTCGCGGCCGCGTTTCTCACCGTGCAGGATCGGCCCCTCGACACGGTGCCAATGGCCCAGCATCCCGGCGGCGTCGCGCGGTTTTCCTTGCGATAGCGCGGCGCGGATCGCTGTCGACGACACGGTGCTTTCGCCCTTGGCCATCAAGGGGGCGATGGTGACGCCAAACCCCATTTCAGCCCCGAAACCGGCCAACATCTCAGCCGTGCCGGCCCGCTTTTTGCCAAAGCAGAAATCGGCACCAATCACCACGTGACGCAGGCCCAATCCGTCAACCAACACGTCTTTGGCAAACCCGCGCGGGCTCAGGCCCGACAGCGCGGCATCAAACTGCAATTCGTATAATTTCTGAACGCGCAGCTTTTCCAGCTGATGCGCCCGTGCTTCGGCCCCCATCAGCCGAAAAGGCGGTGCGGTGGGCGCAAAAAACTCGCGCGGATGCGGCTCAAAGGTAACAATACCCAAAGGCGCGTCCGGCTGGGCACTGCGCGCCAGATCGATAACCGACCGATGCCCCAAATGCACCCCGTCAAAGTTTCCGATGGCAACCGAGGCCCCGCGATCGGACGCATTTACAAACTGATAATCTCGAATGATGTCCATGGGCTAGGTCGTAGCCCCGTCTGACCCGACTGACAAGCAGCGCCCCACCTTCTCTGGCTCAAAAATATCCCGGGGGCGTGGGGGCTGGCCCCCACTTGGTGCTGTGTGTGGGGGCTTCAGTCGAATTTGCGCGAAGGTGCCAGAACCGTGGCTTCACCGATCAGCACTTTCTTACCCTCGACAGCGCAATGGCATTCCAGCCGCACGCGGCGCTTTGCAAAATCAATGTCGATCACCTTGACCTCGGCATAGACCATGTCGCCGGGGCGCACGGGGGCCAGAAACTTGAGCGACTGGCCCATATAGACCGTGCCATGACCGGGCAGCTGCTCTCCGATCACGGCCGAGATCAGGCCGGCGGTCAGCATGCCATGGGCGATGCGCCCTTCGAAAATCGTGTCGCGGGCATAGTCGTCATCCAGATGTACCGGATTCCGGTCAGTTGAAATCTGTGCGAACATTTCGATGTCTTCGTCTGTCACGACCTTTTGCAGATAGCGGGACATGCCCATTTCGATATCTTCGATACAGATCGTTCCGCGCGGAAGGTTATCCAACATGCTACACCCTTCAAGTAATAAAGTGACGTGCCCGAAGGCGTTTGAGACACTTAATTACTTTGCAGGCGCAGAAAAGCAAGCGAAAAATGGGTCAGCGCAGGTGTCCTATGGTATAGGTTGGCGACGACATTTCTTGTTCGAGGTAATGATTTAGCGCTTCAGGCTCGGGCTGTGTCGTTGTTTTGGTCTCGTCCGCGGCCAGCCCGCCCGAGATAAAGAGCGAATCGATATCCTCGCCCATCGCGCCCTTGACGTCGGTTTGGGCTCCGTCGCCGATGGCCAGAATATCGCTGTCGGCGATGTCACCGGCCACAGCAAAAAGCCGCCGCCGCGCCAGATCATAGATGGGGGGATGCGGTTTGCCGAAATACAGGCTTTCGCCACCCATTTCCGTATAAAGTGCCGCAACCGCCCCCGCGCACCATTCACGCACGCCGCCCCGATCGACCACGATATCGGGGTTCGCGCACAGCAGTTTCAGACCTTTTTGCTTGGCCAGCAGCAGCTGCGGGCGCAACACGCTTGGGTCGTCCATCGGATCAAACGGTCCGGTGCAAACGATTCCTTCGGCATCGTTCAGATCGACCTTGGTAATTTCAATCGGGTCTTCGATGATGGCGATGGGGTCAAAGAAGTTTTTGTCGCTGGGCGGGCCAAGATGCCAGACATCGCTGCCCACTGTGCCGCGATACATCGCCGACCGCGCAGAATCGCCCGAGGTCGCGATGTCGTCCCATGCGTCTTCCGGCACGCCGAAATGGGTCAGCTGCTTTTTCACGCCCGCGCGGGGGCGGGGGGAGTTGGTGACCAGGATCACCTTGCCGCCGGTCTTGCGATAGGCTTGCAGGGCAGTGACCGCATCGGGCAGGGCCTTGACCCCGTCATGGACGCAGCCCCAAAGATCGACAAACAACGCTTCGTACCGGTCCGAGATTTCGAAAAGGTTGTTGATAATTTGGGTCATGGGCGGCGGTCCGATCTGCAATGGGTTTCCCCCGCAGAAAGCATACATCCCAAGGCGGGGCAACAACCTGCGCGGGGTCAGCGGCTAGAGCTTGGCCAGATTTTCAGCGATCTCAACCGCGATGGCACCGGCATCCACGCCTTCGCGTTCGGCCGACACGCGCAGCCCCAGCACATCGGATTGATACCTGCGGGCCAGGCTGTGCGGATCGTGCGCCGCGCCGATGTCACCTGCGGCCTGTGCTTGCGCGAACAGCTCCGCAAAAAGCTGCTCCATCTTCAAAAGATGTTCGTTGGCCTTTTGCGCCAAGGGGTGCCTGTGCGCCTGAAGTTCAAGCAGGGTTTTCGATAGCATACATGCTTTGGCGGGGGCATTATCATTGCCGATGGCCATTTTCGGAAAGCGTTGCAGCGCGTTCAGGGGGCCGAACTCGCGGGCCAGCGCCCTCAAGCGTTCGGCCCCGTCTGTAGCGTATCTTTCAAGCGCCAGTTCGAACAACGCGTCTTTCGACCCGAAGGCGGCATAGAAACTGCCGGGTTTCATTTTCAGGGACGCCTCAAGATCCTTTAGCGACGTGCCCGCCCACCCGCGCTGCCAAAACAGATCGCGGGCGCGGTTGATTAGATCGTTGCGGTCATAGTTGGGTTTGCGGGGCATTGGATCACCTGATCTTGAACGGTCACTCAAATATATACTTGAGCGATCGCTCAATAAAGCCTAAATGGAGGGTACAGACATAAATTAAAGGATGCCCAGATGACCTTCCCGTCCCACGATCTTGATTCCGCGCCCGAAGCGTCCAAGCCGCTGCTGGAAAAATCGCAAAAGGCGTTTGGCCGTTTGCCCGGTTTGCACAAGGTTCTGGCCGAAAGCCCGCAGGCCTATGAGGGCTATCAGGTGCTGCACAAGCTGTTCACCGAGACGGATTTCGACGCCGAGGAACTGACCGTGGTCTGGCAGGCGATTAACGTCGAAAACGAATGTCACTATTGCGTTCCTGCCCACACCGGCATCGCGAAAATGATGAAAGTATCCGAGGAAATCTCCGAGGCGTTGCGCAATGAAACCCCGCTGCCCACGCCCAAGCTGGAAGCGCTGCGGTGCTTTACCGTGCAGATGGTCCGCGACCGCGGCAACGTGACTGACGCACAAATGCAGGCGTTCTTTGGTGCAGGTTACGGCCACCGCGCTGTGCTGGATGTGATCTTGGGGATGGCTCAGAAAACCATGTCCAACTACGTGAACCACGTCGCACAAACACCCGTCGACGAGGTGTTCAAACCCCTTGCCTGGGACCGCAGCGATACACCGTTGAAGGTCTGAGCGCAGCACCCTTGCAGTGCGTCGAAATGAAAAAAGGCCCCCTTTATCGAAAGGGGGCCTTTTGCGTTTCCTACCATGCCGAAGCTTGGCTGGATCAGACTTTCAGGTTTGGAATGATCTGCTTTTTGCGGCTCATGATGCCGGGCAGCACGACCGTGTCGCCGGTAACTGTCGCGCCAAAGCTTTTCTCGGCCACGGATTTTGTCAGATCGTTGGGGATCAGCATTGTGGCTTCTTCGTTCAGGATATCGACCACGAACAGCAGCACCTGATCGGCACCGTCCTCGGTTGCCACGCCGGGCATGGCGGCCATCAGCGCGTCTTTGCGGTCCAGCACGGTCTTGGGCGATGTGGTTTCCAGAACCGAAACGCGGAATTGCTTGCCGCCGACTTCGTATTCCTTGCTGTCCATGCGCAGCAGTTCCGCTTCGGAGAACGACGACACGTCGGATTTTGCAGCGAACATTTGTGCGGCGTAATCGGCAATGTCGATGCCCAGATCTTTGGCCAGTGCATGGGCGATTGCGGTGTCTTCTGGGGTTGTGGTCGGGCTGCGGAATTCCAGCGTGTCGGACAGGATACAGGTCAGCATCGCGCCTTTGATGTTGGTGGGCATCTGCGCCATGTCATCGCCGATCAGTTTGTACATGATCGTGGCGGTACAGGCCAACGGCTCCATCACGATGTGGATCGGGCCTTTGGTTTCCAGGCCGCCGACCAGTTTGTGGTGGTCGATGATCGCCTTGATGTCCGCGTCATTGATGTTGTCGGGCAGTTCGGCAGGGTTGTTGGTGTCGACGATCACGACGGGCTGGTCGGCTTCGACGCTCGAAATGATCTGCGGTTTGTCCAGCTTCCAGTGGTCTAGCATGAACAGCGCTTCGGTGTTGGGTTCACCCAGCAGGGCGGGGGCGGCATCGACACCTGCGATCTGGTTCAGGTACCAGGCCCAGATGATCGGGCTGCCGGTGCTGTCGGTGTCGGGGGATTTATGGCCAAAAACAAGCGTTGTCATATGCGGTTTCCTGCAAAGGGGAGGGTTGGATTTTCGCGCCTTATAGGGGGCAGTGCGGCACTTGTCACCACCTTGAACATCGCGGGTGTCTTGGGGGTTCTCAGGACGGGGGCATTGCTGTTAGCTAATGGCTATGAACAGCCCACGCGAAACCGATCTGTACCCGCCTGTGAAATCCTTTCTCGAGGATCAGGGATATGTGGTGAAAGCCGAAGTCGGGGCCGCGGATGTGGTGGCGATCCGCGGCGAAGAACCGCCGGTGGTGGTGGAACTGAAGCTGGGGTTTTCGCTGGCGTTGTTTCATCAATGTGTTGAACGGTTGAAGGTCAGCGATGACGTCTATCTGGCCGTGGTGCATAAGCCGGGCAAGCCGTTTTACAAAGCGGTCAAGGCGAACACCGTGCTGGCGCGGCGGTTGGGGCTGGGGCTGATGACGGTGCGGCTTTCGGACGGGCTGGTGTCGGTGCATTGCGATCCGGGGCCCTATGCGCCGCGCAAGAACGTGAAACGCAAGGCGTCTTTGTTGCGTGAATTCGCGCGCCGTCAGGGCGACCCCAACGATGGCGGGCAAACGCGGGCGGGGTTGATCACAACCTATCGCCAGGACGCGCTGAAGCTGGCGGTTTACCTGTTCGAGGCCGGTGCCAGCAAAGGCGCGGATGTGGCCCGCGAGACCGAAGTGGTGCGCGCAACCGCAATGATGCGCGACAATCACTATGGCTGGTTCGAAAAAATCGAAAAAGGCATATATGGCATCACGGCCGAAGGGGCCCAGGCCGTGGAAACCAGCGCACGGGTCCTGGGGACCGGCTGATTTTGGCCTGTGGTTCTGACTGTTTAAATTTTTCGCGATACAATGGTTGACTAGGGCAGGGGACATCCTTAGCTAAACGTCGTTAGCACTCGAGGGTACTGAGTGCTAATGGCCGCTTCCCCGCACGGGGGAACGTGGCTTGGGAGAATAACTTTGAGCCTTAAGGAGCTGAAAGATGGCATTAAAACCGCTTCACGACCGCGTGTTGGTGCGTCGCACCGAAAGCGAAGAAAAAACCAAGGGTGGCTTGATCATCCCTGATTCCGCAAAAGAAAAGCCAGCTGAAGGCGAAATCGTTGCTTGTGGCGAAGGCGCACGCAAAGACAGCGGTGAGCTGATCGAGATGGCTGTAAAAGCCGGTGACAAAGTTCTGTTCGGCAAATGGTCCGGCACCGAAGTCACGCTCGACGGCGAAGAGCTTCTGATGATGAAAGAAAGCGACATCATGGGGATCCTGTCCTGATTTCAGGACAGCCGGGGGCCTAGCGCCCCACCCAAGATACGCTGACATCAAAACAAGAATTTAGGAGAAGACACTATGTCTGCTAAAGACGTAAAATTCGGGACCGACGCCCGTAACCGTATGCTCAAGGGTGTAAACATCCTTGCCGACGCGGTCAAAGTCACGCTGGGCCCAAAAGGCCGTAACGTGGTTCTGGACAAATCCTTTGGCGCACCGCGCATCACCAAAGACGGTGTATCCGTAGCCAAAGAAATCGAACTGGAAGACAAGTTCGAAAACATGGGCGCACAGATGGTCAAGGAAGTTGCTTCCCGGACCAATGACGAAGCAGGCGACGGTACAACAACCGCGACTGTTCTGGCCCAAGCCATCGTTAAAGAAGGCATGAAATCAGTTGCCGCTGGCATGAACCCGATGGACCTGAAGCGCGGCATCGACATGGCAACAGCACGTGTTGTCGAAGCTATCCGCGCAGCGGCACGCCCCGTATCCGACAGCGACGAAGTTGCTCAAGTCGGTACGATCTCTGCCAACGGCGAAGCTGAAATCGGTCGTCAAATTGCTGACGCGATGCAGAAAGTCGGCAACGAAGGCGTTATCACTGTTGAAGAGAACAAAGGTCTGGAAACAGAAACCGATGTTGTTGAAGGCATGCAGTTCGACCGCGGCTACCTGTCGCCATATTTTGTCACCAACTCCGACAAAATGACTGTTGAACTGGAAGACGTGATCATCCTGTTGCACGAAAAGAAACTTTCGTCGCTGCAGCCAATGGTTCCTCTGCTCGAGCAGGTCATCCAGTCGCAAAAGCCACTGTTGATCATCTCGGAAGATGTTGAAGGCGAAGCGCTTGCAACTCTGGTTGTGAACAAACTGCGCGGCGGTCTGAAAATCGCAGCGGTCAAAGCACCTGGTTTCGGCGATCGCCGCAAAGCCATGCTGCAAGACCTTGCAATCCTGACCGGCGGTCAAGTGATCTCCGAAGATCTGGGCATGAAGCTTGAGTCCGTTACAATGGACATGCTGGGTTCCGCCAAGAAAGTAACCATCACCAAAGACGAAACAACAATCGTTGATGGCGCTGGCGAAAAGGCCGAGATCGAAGCACGTGTTGCCCAGATCCGTAACCAGATCGAAGAAACCACTTCCGATTACGACCGTGAAAAGCTGCAAGAGCGCGTTGCCAAACTGGCCGGCGGTGTTGCTGTGATCCGCGTTGGCGGCATGACAGAGATCGAAGTAAAAGAGCGCAAAGACCGCGTTGACGATGCATTGAACGCGACACGTGCCGCTGTTCAAGAAGGTATCGTTGTTGGCGGTGGTGTTGCACTGGTTCAAGCCGGCAAGAAACTTGAAGGTTTGACAGGCGACAACAACGATCAAAACGTTGGTATTTCCATCGTGCGCAAAGCACTGGAAGCACCGCTGCGTCAGATCGCTGAAAACGCTGGTGTTGACGGTTCCGTTGTTGCGGGCAAAATCCGCGAAAGCGACGACCTGAAGTTCGGCTTCAACGCTCAAACCGAAGAATATGGCGACATGTTCAAATTCGGCGTGATCGACCCTGCGAAAGTTGTTCGTACTGCTCTGCAGGACGCGGCATCCATCGCCGGTCTGCTGATCACCACCGAAGCCATGGTTGCTGATCGTCCGTCGAAAGACGGCGGCGGCGGCATGCCCGATATGGGTGGCATGGGCGGCATGGGCGGCATGATGTAAATCACGCCGTAGGGTTCTAGAACCCTTCGCTGACAGAATTAAGGGGTGCATCTTTTGGTGTGCCCCTTTTTCGTTGGCACGCCCCACGCGGCTGGCCTAAGCAGTCGACATGCGTATTTTCCTTTTGACCGCCCTTGTGATGATCGCCTTTGCTGCGAATTCCGTTTTGACCCGCTTTGCCATTGCGGGCGGGCATATCGACCCCACCGGATTCGCCGTGGTGCGGGTCGTGTCGGGTGCTGCGATGCTGTGTCTGTTCTTGTGGCTGCGCGGCAGGTGTTTGCAGGTTTTCAGCCGGGAACGTGCCTTTGGCGCGCTGACGCTGGCGGTTTATATCATCGGGTTTTCACTGGCCTATCTGACGCTGGATGCGGGGCTGGGGGCCTTGATCCTGTTTGGTGTGGTGCAGATTGCGATGTTTGCCCACGGGGCCGCGTTCGGGGTCACGCCGACACCGCGCAAGATGATCGGCGCGGCCGTGGCCTTTGGCGGGTTGGTGCTGGTGTTGTGGCCCGGTGCCGGGGTACAGGTTGATCCCATCGGTGCGGCGCTGATGATTGCTGCCGGTCTGGGCTGGGCCGCCTATACGATTATCGGCAAAGGGTCGGATGATCCGCTGGCCAATACCGCTGGCAACTTCTTGATCTGCGCGCCCGTTGTTGCGTTGTTGATGCTTGTGCAGCCGTCGTTTTACACCCCCACGGGGCTGATGGTCGGCATGCTGTGCGGTGCTGTGACATCGGGGCTGGGATATGCGTTATGGTACGCGGTCTTGCCGAAGCTGATGCAATCCACCGCGGCTGTCGTGCAACTGTCTGTGCCCGTGATCGCGATTGTGGCGGGGGCTGCTGTTCTGGCCGAACCGCTGGGCCTCAAGGTCATCTTGGCGACCGTTCTTGTCCTTGGGGGCATCGGGTTGGCGGTCAGCGCACGATCAGCTCAAGCGGGTCATAGCTGATCGGGGCTTCGTCGAACGCAATCTTGATCAAGCTGTCGGGTTTGACCCGCAGCTGCGCCATCTGGTCTTGGGTCACCCACCGCCGGTCTGTCACGATATTCTCAACATCCTGCCACGCGGGGGCAAGCTCGGCTGACCCGATAACCGTGCAGCGGAAATAGAAATCGACCTGATGAAAGCCGGCTGCCGGATCGTGAAATTCATTCACCAGACAGGGTGCCCCCACATCAATCCGCAGGCCCGTTTCCTCAAATACCTCGCGGGCCAGATTGTCGGGAAGGGATGCCCCGACTTCGACCCCGCCGCCGGGGGCGCACATCAGATCGCTTTTGCCGTCGGGATATGCGTTGACCAGCAACAGCCTGCCTTGGTGAAGCAAGACAGCGCGTACCGCCAGTCGCGGGCTATTTTTCGCCATTTGATGCTCTTTCAATGATCGGTGCTGTCAAAGCATTTCACATGCTGGAATTTCAGTCTATCTGGTCACACATGAAAATCATCACCGCGCCGTTTATTTTATTTTTCGCCCTGAGCAGCGCAGCCGTCGCCCAGTCGGATCTGGCGCAGGCCGGTGTTGGCCGCTGCGTGGTGCTTTTGCACGGTCTGGCGCGCACAGAAACATCCTTTGCCGTCATGGAAGCCGCGCTGGAGACCGAAGGCTACAAGATCGTCCGCCCCGGATATCCCTCGACCGAGGCCCCGGTCGAAGAACTGACACGGCGCACGTTGCCCGATGCGGTTGCGGCCTGTGGCACGGAAAAAGTCGATTTCGTCACCCATTCAATGGGCGGTATTTTGCTGCGGCAATGGGTGTCTGAAGTCGGCGACGAACGGGTGGGCCGCGTGGTGATGCTGGCCCCGCCCAACCACGGCAGCGAGGTCGTCGATGCCTTGGGCGATATCGCCGCGTTTGACTGGATGAACGGGCCTGCGGGCGCACAGATGGGGACCGGTGAAAATTCATTGCCTCTGCGATTGCCGCCGGTGACCTTCGATCTGGGGGTGATTGCAGGAACACAATCGCTGAACCCCTATTTTTCGTCGCTTTTGCCGGGGCGTGATGACGGCAAGGTATCGGTGAAATCCACCAGAGTAGACGGCATGAGGGATTTTCTGATGCTGCCGGTGACCCACACCTTTATCATGATGAACCCCACGGTGATCGCGCAGACGATGGCCTATCTGAACACCGGAAAATTCGACCGCTCGCTCAGCTTTGTTGATGCGGTCCTTGATTCCATTGGTTGCCCCGAAGGGGATTGCCTGCCCGGCGCGGAGGATGAAAATGCTAAACCTTGATCTGACAGGCGGGCAAATTCTGCGCGAGGGCGGGCTGGACCAGCGCGTTCTGTCGATTGCAGGCGGGCTGGTTGTTGACGCGCCGCAAGCGCGGTCGATCGACCTGAGCGGCTATATGGTTTTGCCCGGTATCGTCGATGTGCATGGCGACGGCTTCGAGCGTCACCTTGCCCCGCGACGGGGCGCGATGAAGACGCTCTCGGAAGGATTGGTCGCTGCCGAGGCCGAGTTGGCCGCAAACGGGATCACCACTGCCGTGCTGGCGCAATTCGTCAGCTGGGAAGGCGGGCTGCGCGGCCCTGAATTCGCCGAACAGGTGTTTGAAGCGATGCGCAGCACCGCGCCCGGATTGGTCACGGACCTGCGCGGACAGTTGCGCTTCGAGACGCATATGCTTGATCTATATGATGAAATCCCCCAGCGGATGGCCGATTGGGGATTGTCCTATATCGTGTTCAACGACCATCTGCCGCATGACCGTCTTTCCCAGGACCGCGTGCCAAAACGTATGGTTGCCCAAGCGCTCAAGGCGGGGCGGAACCCGGACGCGCATCTGAAACTGATGCAGGAATTACATGCAAACCGCGATGCGGTGCCTGCTGCGCTGGACGATCTTTGCCGAACGCTTGCTGCTCAAGGCATTCAAATGGGCAGCCATGATGACACCACGGCGCAGGGCCGTGCCGCGTGGCGCAAGCGTGGTGTTCAGGTGGCCGAGTTCCCCGAAACGCTGGAGGCCGCCGAGGCCGCCGCCGCTGCCGGGGATCTGGTGGTGCTGGGGTCGCCCAATGTGGTGCGCGGCGGGTCGCATAATGGCAATGTGTCGGCGGTCGACCTGATCATGATGGGCGTCGGTGCGGCATTGGCGTCGGACTATCACTATCCCTCGCCACGCCGTGCGGCGTTCATGTTGGCCGACAGCGGCGTCATGCCGTTGCACGATGCGTGGCGGCTGGTATCGGCGGGGCCGGCAGGTGTTTTGGGGCTCACAGATCGTGGCGATCTGAGCCTTGGCAAACGTGCCGATCTGGTGGTGCTTGACGCGAAAACCCGCCGCGTCGCGATGACGATGGCGGGCGGGCGCGTCAGCTATATGTCGGGCGATATCGCGATGCGTTTTACCGCTTGATCGTGTTGACGTGGCCCATTTTGCGGCCCGCTTTGACATCCGTTTTGCCATAAAGGTGCAAGGCCGTGTCGCGCTGTTTTGCCAGCTCCGGCACGCGGTTCATGTCGTCACCAATCAGGTTTTCCATCACCACATCCGCATATCGGCTGCCGTCGCCCAGGGGCCAGCCCGCAATGGCGCGAATGTGCTGTTCGAACTGGTCAATGGTGCAGCCATTTTGCGTCCAATGGCCTGAATTATGCACGCGCGGGGCGATTTCATTGACGATAAACCCGTGGGGCGTCACGAAAAGCTCGACCCCCAGAACACCGACATAATCCAGCGCGTTCAGTATCTTGGCGGCCATCAAAACGGCATCCATTCGCAGCGAGGCCGAGATATTTGCAGGTACGGTCGTCGTGTGCAGGATGCCATCGCGGTGGACATTTTCGCCGGGATCGAAACAGGAAACCTCGCCCGAGGGGCTGCGCGCCGCGATCACGGATACTTCGGAGGTGAAGCTCACGAAGCCTTCCAGAACAGCGGGGCTGCCGGCCATATCATCCAGTGCTGTCTGCGCGTCATCGGCGCTGCGCAAGCGCGACTGACCCTTGCCGTCATAGCCAAAGCGGCGCGTTTTCAGGATCGACGGGGTTCCGATGGTTTCAAGGGCCGCGTCAAGATCTGCGGCGCTGGCGATGTCGGCAAAGGGGGCGACACGCAGGCCCAGCCCTTCAAGGAATGTCTTTTCGGTCAGGCGATCCTGACTGGTGCGCAAAGCCTCGCGGTTTGGGTGGATCGTGCGGATGGTCTCGATCACGTCCAGCGCTTCGGTCGGAATATTTTCGAATTCATAGGTGACGATATCAACGGCATTGGCAAAGGCCCTGAGCGCGTCAACATCATCATAGCCAGCCGTGGTCACGCGGTGGGCGACATCGGCGGCCGGCGGGTTCGCACCGGGTTCAAAGATATGCGTGCGAAACCCAAGCCGTGCGGCAGCAACAGACAACATACGGCCCAGCTGGCCGCCGCCCAAAATGCCGATGGTGGCACCGGTTGGCAATGGATCAGTCATCGACAGGCTCCTGTGGGATAGAGGCGCTGAGCGCCGTGCGCCAGTCATCAAGCCGTTTGGCAAGGGCATCATCTTGAAGCGCCAGAATGCCAGCGGCCATCAACGCCGCATTGGCGGCACCCGCAGCCCCGATCGCCATGGTGGCAACGGGGAAACCACGTGGCATTTGCAAAATGGAATAGAGTGAATCGACACCCGACAATGCCTTGGTCTGCACCGGCACGCCGATCACCGGCACGCGGGTTTTTGACGCCATCATACCGGGCAGATGTGCCGCACCGCCCGCACCGGCGATGATCACCTGCAATCCACGGTCAACCGCAGTTTTGCCATAATCCCACAAACGGTCTGGGGTACGGTGGGCCGAGACGATCTTGGCCTCATAGGCGATGCCCAATTCATCCAGCAGGGTGGCTGCTTCGCGCATCGTGCTCCAATCAGATTGAGAGCCCATGATGATACCGACGGGGGGATTTTTCATGCAGGATACGCCTTTATAAGATCGCCTAAGAAGCGCGTACTATAGCCATCAAAAAAGGGGTGGCAATCGGGTCAGGCCGTAATATCGGGGGTTAGCCGGTCTTCGATCTGGGCGATCAGGTCTTTCAGGCGCAGCTTGCGCTTTTTCAGCCGTTGCAGCGTCAGCGGATCTGCGGTGCCCTTTTCAACAAGCGCGTGGATTGCATCGTCAAGATCGCGGTGTTCTCGGCGGAAAACAGCAAGTTCGACGCGCAAGACGTCGTCGTTTTTCATCGACAGGTCAGTTGGGGCATTCATAAGGCTGGGTGATTCTTCTTTTGCTTAGGTCTTATAACATAAGCGTTAGCCAATCATTGGCATAGCCCTTGCTTATGCCACATCACCTCCCCATATTTACCACGTAGGTCGCCGATACAGGGGCCGAACGACTGACTGTCGCTTAGTTAAAGGACGTGTCTTATGACGAAATTAACGCTGGCTTCTTACCCGCACATGCTGGGTTTTGAGCAACTGGAACGTGTGTTGGAGCGAACTGCCAAGGCAGGGAACGAGGGCTATCCGCCTTTCAACATCGAACAGACATCAGATTATAGTTACCGCATCACCCTTGCCGTTGCAGGGTTTGCAGAGGAAGATTTGGCGATCACCGTCGAAGACCGGCAATTGGTGATCCGCGGGCGTCAGGCCGACGGCCCCGATAACCGGATATTCCTGCATCGCGGTATCGCTGCGCGGCAATTCCAGCGGTCGTTTGTTTTGGCCGACGGGGTCGAAATCGGCGAGGCACTGATGGAAAACGGTCTGCTTCATGTGGATCTAAGCCGTTCCAAGCCGGAAAAAGTCGTTCAGACGATCAAAATCAGAAAAGGGGAGTAACATGCACAATACAGAAACGCATCTTAAGGACCGGACCGTATACGTGAAAACGATTGCCGTCTCGGACCTGCCCCTTGAAGTGCGCGAGCAGGCCGAAGGGCTAAAGCAGCTTTATGCGGTTCATGATGCAAAAGGTCAGCAACTGGCGCTGGTGGGGGACCGCAAACTGGCCTTCAGCCTGGCACGGGATCACGATTACGCGCCGGTGATGGTACATTAACGACGGGTGATTTTCACCAAGGGACAAGGCCGCACATCGTTGCGGCCTTTTCTATTTGTGCTGTGACCGATAAACCCTTCATGAAATATTAGAAGGTTCCTGCGCATGTCTGATCCGGCAATTGCCGTTCTTCCCTATGGCAACAAGCTGGGGCGGCGTTTGGCAGCGGTAAAGCTGGACGATCTGAACTGGCCCTTGGGCCGCCCGGCGCGGTTGCGTTCGGGGACGGTCGCTGATCTGACCCCGGCGGATCATCTGATCATTTATCCGAAAACCAACATGCATTTTCTTCCAAACCTTGGCACACAGGCCAATGTGACGGTGATGGTGGTCGAACCTGCGGTCATTCACGGCAGGCATTTGCGTTGGCTGCGCGTGACGCACCGGCGGTTCTTCCGGGTTATGACCTATCACCAGACCTTGCTGGATGGCATTGCGAACGGGTTGTTTCTGCCATTCGGAACGACCTGGGTGCCGGAGTATAAAGACCTTGATCTGACCAAGACCGGACATATGTCGCTGATCGCCTCGGGCAAGCGCGACCATGCCGGCCATCTGCTGCGGCACCGATTGGTCGAACATGTGCAAAAAACAGGCTTGGATGTCACGGTATTGGGGCGCGGCTATGCCCCGTTCGAGCGCAAAAGCGACGGGCTGGCCCCGTATCGGTATTCTGTCGTGATCGAAAACGTCCGGGAAAAGAACTATTTTACCGAGAAACTGGTAGACGCGGTGCTGTGCGAGTCTGTGCCGATCTATTGGGGCTGCCCGAATATCGCAGATTTTATGGATACATCGGGTATGATCATTTGCGAGACCGAAGACGATGTGAAGCGCGCCATGCTTGACGCATCGGATGCGCAATATGATGGGCTCGCGATTGGTTTGCGCAAGGCGAAAGAGCAGGCCGCTGCCTTTGCCAACCTCGAATTACGTGCCGCTGAAACGTTAAAAGCCAGCCTGTAACGGCTGGCTTTCCAGGTTTTCGCAGAAGGGGAACGAGGGTGTTACCCCTTGATCAACCCCATGCTCTCCAGCTTTAGCAGCACTTGATGTGCGCAGTTGTCCACGTCGACATTTTCAGTCTCAACGCTAAGCTCCGGGTTCTCAGGCACATCGTAAGGGTCTGAAATACCTGTGAATTCTTTGATCTTTCCTTCGCGGGCCAGCTTGTACAGGCCTTTGCGGTCACGGCGTTCGCATTCCTCGATCGATGTGGCGACGTGGATTTCAACGAAGGCACCGAATTCTTCGACGTCTTCGCGGACCGCGCGGCGGGTGGTGGCATAGGGTGCGATGGGCGCACAGATCGCGATGCCGCCGTTTTTGGTGATCTCGCTTGCGACATAGCCGATGCGGCGGATGTTCAGATCGCGGTGTTCCTTGCTAAAGCCCAGTTCCGACGACAGGTTTTTGCGCACGATGTCACCATCCAGCAGCGTTACCGGACGTCCGCCCATTTCCATCAGCTTGACCATCAAAGCATTGGCGATGGTGGATTTGCCCGAGCCCGAGAAACCGGTGAAAAACACGGTAAAGCCCTGCTTGTTCCGTGGCGGACGGGTGCGGCGCAGTTCGGTCACCACTTCGGGGAAGGAGAACCATTCGGGGATCTCGAGACCCTCTTGCAGGCGGCGGCGCAGTTCGGTGCCGGAAATGTTCAGGATCGTGACGTCGTCTTTGTCTTTGATTTCGTCGATGGCCTCGTATTGGGCGCGCTCGGCGACCCATACCATGTGTTTGAAATCGACCATTTCGATGCCCATTTCTTCCTGATGCGCGCGGAACAGGTCCTGCGCGTCATAGGGGCCATAGAAATCTTCGCCTTGGGAGTTGTTGCCGGGGCCGGCGTGATCGCGGCCAACGATGAAATGCGTACAGCCGTGGTTTTTGCGGATCAGACCGTGCCAGACTGCCTCGCGCGGGCCGGCCATGCGCATGGCAAGGTTCAGCAGGCTCATCGACGTGGTCGCGGCGGGGTATTTGTTCAACACCGCCTCGTAGCAGCGCACGCGGGTAAAGTGATCAACGTCGCCCGGTTTGGTCAGGCCAACAACGGGGTGGATCAACAGGTTTGCCTGCGCTTCGCGGGCGGCGCGGAAGGTCAGTTCCTGATGCGCGCGGTGCAGCGGGTTGCGGGTTTGAAACGCGACAACCTTGCGCCAGCCCATCTTGCGGAAATAGGCGCGCAATTCGTTTGGCGTGTCGCGACGCGCCTTGAAATCATAGTGCACAGGCTGCTGGATGCCTGTAACGGGACCGCCCAGATAGACGTTGCCAGCTGTGTTATGCAGATAGTTCACGGCAGGGTGGGCGGTGTCATCGGCACCGAATACTTTTTCCGCCTCGACCGATTTGTTGGGGGTCCAGCGGTCGGTGACGGTCATGATCGCAAGGATCACGCCTTCCTGGTCACGCAGGGCGATATCCTGACCGATTTCGAGCCCTTCGGCGAATTTTTCGGACACATCCAGGTTGATCGGCATCGGCCACAGTGACCCATCTGCCAGACGCATGTTTTCGACAACGCCGTTATAGTCTTCTTCGGTCAAGAAACCCTTAAGCGGGTTGAACCCGCCGTTCATCAGCAGTTCAAGGTCGCAAATCTGGCGCGGGGTCAGATCGTGGCTGATCAATTCGCCGGCCTCGATTTTCAGCTTTTGCGCCGAATCGTATGAAACATAAAGTTCGGGGATCGGGGCTAGATTCGGCGTTTGCATGGGTTTCTCGCACTTAATTAGGGTCAACGAACGGTTGAGGCGGGTCATAAACCCGCCCGCCGTCGCTAATCAAGCCTTGCGGCCTGTTTACGGCAATTTACGGACAAAGGCGTGAATTTTGTCCGAATTCGGCAACGCTATCCCAGCAAAAGCGGTCTAGCCCGAATGTTATGCGTCTGCCTTGACTTCGGCCCCGTGGCCCAAGGGCAAAGACGTGTCTTTGCCATCGTCATCGCCAACTTCGGCCAAGAACCGTTCTGCCTCGAGGGCGGCCATACAGCCCATGCCTGCACTGGTCACAGCCTGCCGGTATTTGTGGTCGGTCAGATCGCCCGCCGCAAACACACCCGGAATGGATGTTTCGGTGCTGTCGGGTTTGGTGACAACATAGCCGCCCATATGGGTTTCCAGCACGTCCTTGACCAGTTCATTCGCGGGCGCGTGGCCGATTGCAACAAACACGCCCTTGGCCGGAATATCGGTGATTTCGCCGGTCTTGACGTTTTTAACCTTAACACCCTCAACCCCAAGCGGGGCATCGGTGCCGTATACTTCGTCAAGTTCGTGAAACCACATGGGGACGATTTTGGGGTTCTTCTCAAGGCGGTCAATCAGGATCTTTTCGGCGCGCAATTCGTCGCGGCGGTGGATCAGCGTTACTTTTGAAGCAAAGTTCGTCAGGAACAACGCCTCTTCAACGGCAGTGTTGCCGCCGCCGATGACCACAATCTCTTGATTGCGATAAAAGAAACCGTCGCAGGTGGCGCAGGCCGATACGCCGAAGCCCTTGAATTTTTCCTCGGTCTCGAGGCCCAGCCATTTGGCGCGTGCCCCCGTCGCAAGGATCACGGCATCGGCGATATAGGTCGTGCCACTGTCGCCTGTTGCACGAAAGGGCCGGCTGGACAGATCAAGGTCGTTGATAATGTCGCCGATGATTTCGGTGCCCATTGCGGCGGCGTGTTCTTGCATGCGGATCATCAGATCGGGGCCTTGGACCTCGCTGTCGCCGGGCCAGTTTTCGACCTCGGTTGTGGTGGTCAGCTGGCCACCGGGCTCGATCCCCTGAACAAGGATCGGATTCAGCATTGCGCGGCTGCCATAGATACCGGCGGTATAACCCGCAGGGCCTGAGCCAATGATCAAAAGCTTGGTTTTGCGTGTATCGGCCATGATAAGCCCCTCGGATGAAGTGAAAATTTCTTAGCCCAATATAGCCATGGCACAGGGCACCTTAAACCCATGAATTAATAACGGGTGGTAACTGTTTGCCATTTCTGATCGAAGGCGACAAAAGCACCAACCATCGTAGATTTAGAATATTGCGCGGCGGCGAAAGAATATTGCGTCTGACTGCGCGGGTGCTATAACAATCGGAAATAAACTGGGGGTTTTATGGCGGGAACGCGGCTTGATCCGATTGATCGGAAAATTTTAGCCGAATTGCAGGCTGACGGCCGCATGACGAATGTCGAGCTTGCAAAACGTGTCGGTATTTCTGCGCCTCCTTGTTTGCGTCGCGTGCGCACGCTCGAAGAAAGCGGCTATATCCGGGGGTATCATGCGGACGTGAATGCGCGTGACCTAGGGTTCGAGGTACAGGTATTCGCAATGGTCGGGCTGGCCAGCCAGGCCGAATCAGACCTGACCGCATTCGAGGGAAAGTGCCGCAGCTGGCCGCTGGTACGCGAGTGCCACATGCTGAACGGCGAAGTGGACTTTATCCTGAAATGTGTCGCGCCTGATTTGTCGAGCTTTCAAAGCTTTCTGACAGGGCAGTTGCTGACCACGCCCAATGTCGCGAGCGTCAAAACCAGCCTCGTTATCCGCCCTGCCAAGGATGAACCCGGCGTGCCGTTTGATGTGTTGGAAGATAGATTAAGCACCAGCGCCTGATCGGGCGACTGCCCTAAAGCAGCATGTCCGAAGTTCCTGCCACGCGGAGATGGCACAGCGGGCCAAAATCCTTGTCGCTTTGAATATGTGGAAACATACCCAAAAACTGGTCACGGTGCCGGATCGATAGAGTCCGCAAGACATCAGGCCCCGGGTGGAATGTCTCGACTGGTAGCCCGCCAACGGTGATCGTTGCATGGCGCGCGAGGCACAGATGGTACAAACGCACAGGGGTCGGCGGTGAAATCTCGATGATATTCACCCCGTCGACCAGATCGCGCAGCAACGTCAGAAATTCCCTTTGCGTTCCGTTCCCGCGCAGGTGCAGCGGGGTGTGCAACATGCGCGCGGATGGCCCGAACGTCAGAAATCCGGAGGGGCGTCCGGCACCAAGACTGTCTGCCATAATGCGAACCAACGGGGTCCGCTTGCCGGAATCGGCGGGTATGAATAAGCTAGTTCCGACCCACAATAGAGGGGCGGCCTTGCCATCCCCTTTTATGATCATGTCACCGGGATGCAGGTCTTCGACGGCCACATCACCATGATCTGTCAACACGGGCGAGCCGTGGGCAAACGCTGAAAAAGCATCTTCAAAAACCGGAAGGGCGGGCGCGCGGTTCTGACCGATAAACACGGATCCGTCGGCGCGTTTTGCGACGATCTCATAGCTTCGGGTCGGTTGTTCAGCTTGCATTTTGGGCCCTCGCGAAAGCGATGCGCCATAAAGTCTGTGCGCTTTGGGGGCATTAGAGGGGTAAATGCGTTTGGATTCAATCGAAGGGACAACATTCGATGTCATGGTGTTGCTTTCAGAATTGCATCACATAGCCCAAGCCCCCACTTAGCCGCATGATGAGACATGTGCATGAAGTGATGCAAACGTCTTGGGGTACGTTATTGGCGATCTACTTTGCGCCGTTTCTTGATTTCAATTTTACGTCGCTGTGAGGTCGGGACACAGCAACGTGCAATCCTGCGCCGCGCACTCATTAATCGTCTTTTGCGTGCCGCAGGGTATGGTGCTTAAGCGGACTTGCGAACCGACTGAGATGTCGAGCGCTTTGCGATGAACGCTGCGCGACGCGCGCCACGTGCCCATGGCATTACGGTGTCATCCTTGGCTGCGGTTTCAACAATGGATTTGATGAAGCGTGTTTTGATTTTCATGATCGTGACCCTTTGTTATTTTTCGTGTCTGCTCTTTCGTTAAGGATCAATATGCAGAGCCTTTTGGGCGACGATAGGGCGATGGGACTGTTCTTTTCAGGAAAGTGAAAATTTTACGGACGGATTTATGACGGTTTCGCCCCAATCACCATATTTCCTATGTTTTATTGATGTTTATGGCCTAAATCCCCGCCGATTACGGGCTAAATTCCGTGATCATGTGAAAGGGGAGGATACAGTTTTTGGCAAGAAGATGGCAAAGGCCGGACGCATTTTTGCCCAACTTCGCCCCGATCTGATCACCTCAAAGCGTGATCGCTGCAATCAGGCGACCGTAATCCGCTTCTTTGGCGTGGGTCGTGCGCCGATAGGAATAGAAGCGGTTCGGATCACTATAGGTGCAGTGATGGGTCCATTCGGCATGTCCGACCCCGGTCGCGCGCAAACGGTTCAACCCAAAGCCGGGCAGATCGAATTGCATCCGGTCGTCCTTGCCATTGGCAAAATAGCGGGCGTAATCGGGGTCTTCCGCAAGAAAGCTGTCGATGAATTCCGGCCCGACCTCATAGGCGCGCTGGCTGATGCAGGGGCCAATGACGGCGCGTATGTTGGCCCGCTGCGCGCCCAGGGCCTCCATTGCCTCGACTGTGGACAGCAACACGCCATCCAGCGCACCGCGCCAGCCCGCATGGGCCGCACCAATCACGCCAGCGTTCAGATCGGCAAACAGTACCGGCTGGCAATCGGCCGTGAGCACGGACAGCGCCAGACCGGGTGTCGCGGTGACCAGCGCATCGGCGCGGGGTTTGTCGGCAAGCGGGCCATCGACAGTCACGGCGGTCGCGGAATGGATCTGATGCACCCCGACCAGATGCGAGCCGGGCACCCCCATGGCATCGGCGACACGCCCGCGGTTTATCTCGACGATTTCGCGTTGATCGGAACTGCCGCTGCCGCAATTCAGCCCCGTAAATACACCAGACGATGCCCCGCCACGGCGCGTGAAAAAGCCGTGCCGCACGGCACCCAGACTGTCGGATGTCAAAATCTCAAGCGTCATGGTTCCAATCCCGGCGGTGGGGGTTGCATCGGTGGATAAAGCCCCATCACCTTGAACAGGTTTCCCATATCTGACGGGTGCGTCAAGCGCCGATGTGCGGCGATATGCGTCTCAAGGGCCGGGCCGGTCAGTGTCTTGGCCAAAACTTGCGCACGCTGCGTAATGCCCAGCCGCTCAAGGAACACACCTTGGGGCGTGATGCGGGTGTATTGTGCAGGTGCTGCGGCAACGGCCAGTTGTTCAAAATCGACATGGGCTGTCAGGTCACAGGCTCCCGGCGCTGTCAGCGGATCGGTCTTTTCATGGGCCCGCAGCGCCTGAAACGTGTCGCCCAAAGTGCGCCAGTCGCCATAGTCGATGATCAATGCCGCCCCGCCATGTGTCGCAATGCGCGTTGACACGGCCTGCAACGTCGGTGCGATCTGCGCGCAGTCTTCGATCAGATCGCCTTCGGACGTATCCTCAAGGCGATGCGCCAAGGCCGGTTGCGGTGATACGGGGCCCAAGCCAAAGCACAGCGCGCCGTTTGTGTCGTTTGTGTCGTCTGCCAGACCGATTTGCCGTTCTCTCCAGCCATCGCCTGTGCGGATGAACTGCCGGATCGGCAGGGCGTCAAAGAATTCATTCGCCACCAGATACAGCGGCTGATCGGGCAGGGTGTCTGCGGTGTCAAACCATGTGACTTTGTGGCCCGCCAGTGCCGCCGCCTGCACATCGCGCAGCTTGGGCGATGCTTCGACCAGCGCGATTTCGGCTGCGGCGACAAAACCGGGCACGTTGCGGGTGGCGCGCAAGATGTCAGCCATCAACGTGCCGCGCCCCGGTCCCAGCTCCGCCAAGGTAAACCGGGCAGGCGATCCTTGCGACAGCCACGTCTGGGCAAGGCACAGCCCGATAAGTTCCCCGAACATCTGGCTGATTTCCGGCGCGGTAACAAAATCACCCTGTGCGCCCAAAGGATCGCGGGTGGTGTAATAGCCAAGCGTCGGATGCAGCAGGCAGGTCGCCATGTATTCGTCGATGCGCATGGGGCCATTGGCGCTGATCTGCGCCTTGATATGGTCCAACAGGTCGGTCATGCGACGCGTCTGGACCGGATGATGAAATAGCACCCGATGGCGATCATTGGCAGGCACAGGATTTGCCCCATCGTCAGGCCATAGCCGCCCATTTGCCACGCAAGGCCCAGCGGATTGCCGGGGGTGATGAATTGCGCATCAGGCTGGCGGACAAATTCCACCATGAAACGCGCGATGCCGTACCCTGCCAAAAACGTGCCGCCGACCAGCCCTTCGGATTTCAACGCGCCGCGCCGCCACGCCATGTACAGCAGCAGCGCGCCCAGAATCAGCCCTTCAAGCGCTGCTTCGTACAGTTGCGATGGGTGACGGGCGCAGATGCCGACGACATCGGGGCAATTTTGCGCGGCCAGCGTGGGAAAGGGCACGCCCCAAGGCAAATCGGTCGGGCGCCCCCAAAGCTCGGCGTTGATGAAATTTGCGAGCCGGCCAAGAAACAAACCCGGCGCAAGACCAAGGGCCACCATATCGCCTGTCGAAATCTTGCTGAAGCCGTGGCGCACCGTGAAGAACAGGAACGCCAGAACGACGCCGATTGCACCACCATGAAATGACATCCCGCCTTCCCAGATACGCAGGATCTGGAAGGGATTTTCAAGGTAATAGGCAGGCTGGTAGAACAGCACATAGCCAAGCCGCCCGCCAAGGATCACACCCAGAATGACCCAGAACAACAGGTCCTCGACCCGCTCTTTGGTCATGACCGGTTTTCCACCACTCCAGTAGTCGGGGTGGTTGACCGTGCGCACAACAATACGCCATCCGATGACGATGCCTGCAATATAGGCCAGCGCGTACCAGCGCAGCGCAAAGGTCATGCCAAACAAGGTAATCGAGAAAACCTCGGGGGACATATCGGGAAAGGGGAGCATTGCTATCATAGGGCGTGATTGAGCCTGCCCGCGCGGCGAAGTCAACCTTGCGAGAAGATGAATTGAACACCATATAGAGAGCAACCGTCGTACAGGAGTGACCGCAATGCAGACCCGCAACAAGATATTTGATGACATCTCGCAGATGATGACCAACGCCATGGGCGTGGCCCAAGGTGCCAAAACCGAGGCCGAGACGGCCATGAAGGGCATGATGGACCGTTGGTTGGCCGACCGCGATTTTGTGACCCGTGACGAATTTGATGCCGTCCGCGCGATGGCCCAGAAAGCCCGCGAAGAGAACGAGGCGCTCAAGGCCCGTCTGGACGCGATCGAAGCAAAGGGCTGATCGCCGATTTCCCTTCCGATTTTTAACGTTTGATACGCACCCGGATTTACATTCGGGTGCGTTGTTTTCTTTAGGGCCGGCGATTGCATTTAGCGATTTGCCAGTTTCGGATGCTGCGGGATTTCCCAAATTTGGTGTATTGGATGGCTTTATCCACAATATACTGAGGTTATCCCCCATCTTTTGTAGCTATCCCCAGAAAAAGGCTTGCCACGCGGACGTCATATGCGCACCATATCTTGTATGGGGATAGCGATGAGCAGCGTCCCATAGTGAACACACCCAAGTATTGAGGTGCCCCGGCATCGCGATACCCAAGAAAATACGAGGTGGTAACATGGCCCTGAGCGAGCAGTATTTTGACGACGAGATCCATCCCATCGATATCGTCGAAAACCTGGCAGCGTTTAACGAGTGGGATTTCGACAGAATATCGGATGAACAAATCGCAATGGCCGTCGAGGGCCAGTGGCGGACCTATTCGATCACGCTGGCATGGTCGGCCTATGACGAGACCTTGCGCCTGATCTGTTCATTTGAAATGGACCCGCCAGCCGAAAAGCTGCCTGCGTTGTACCATTTGCTCAATGACGTGAACGACCAGTGCTGGGCGGGTGCCTTTACCTATTGGGCCGAGCAAAAGACGATGATCTATCGCTATGGCTTGGTGCTGGCTGGCGGTCAGGATGCGACGGCTGAACAGATCGACACGATGATCGGTGCCGCGGTGCTGAGCGCTGAACGCTATTACCCTGCCGTTCAACTTGTTGTGTGGGGCGATCAAACGCCCAAGCAGGCGCTTCAGGTTGCCATTGCAGAGGCCTACGGCCACGCGTAAGTGTTGCCCCCAATGATGAAAATTGGGGGAAATCGCGATGAAAGATACACGTATTGCAAAAGACGGCCTTGTTCTGCTGGGCTGCGGCAAGATGGGATCTGCGATGTTGGCCGGTTGGCTGGCACGTGGTTTGCCGAAATCATCCGTCTGGGTCATTGACCCGCATCCATCCGACTGGCTCAAAGCGCAGGGTATCCAGTTGAATGTCGATTTGCCTGCCGCCCCTGCCATCGTTCTGGTCGCTGTAAAGCCGCAGATGATGGGCGATGCCTTGCCGACCTTGCAGGCGATGGGCAATGGCAAGACTGTATTTGTCAGCGTTGCTGCGGGTACCACAATCGCCACTTTCGAAAAGACACTCGGGGCAAAGACGCCGATCGTGCGCGCCATGCCCAACACGCCTGCGGCCATCAGCCAGGGCATTGCGGCAATTGTCGGCAATGACAACGTCGGTGCCCAAGGCATGGACGAGGCCGAAGAACTGCTCAGCGCCGTTGGCGATGTGGTGCGTCTGGACGAAGAAGCGCAGATTGATGCGGTGACCGGCGTCAGCGGCTCCGGTCCGGCCTATGTCTTCCACATGATCGAAACCATGGCCGCAGGCGGCGTTGCCCAAGGGCTGAGCCCCGAACTGGCGCTGCAACTGGCCACAGCAACCGTGGCAGGGGCAGGGGCCTTGGCCAAAGCATCGGACGAAGACCCGACACAGCTGCGCAAGAACGTCACCAGCCCGAACGGGACCACGCAGGCCGCGCTGGATGTGTTGATGAACGCGGAAAACGGCTTTCCGGCCTTGCTCAAACGCGCCGTTGCCGCTGCTGCGGACCGTTCCCGAGAGCTGTCCCGTGACTGAGATCGGCTTTGACGATTTTCTGGCGGTAGATATCCGGGTTGGCACGATCACACGCGCCGAGCCGTTTCCGGAAGCCCGCAAACCGGCAATCAAGATGTGGATCGATTTCGGACCCGAGATCGGTGAACGCAAGACATCTGCCCAGATCACCGTGCATTACACGCCCGAGGATCTGGTCGGCACCCAGGTGATGGGTGTCGTGAATTTCCCACCGCGCCAGATCGGGCCGTTCATGTCCGAAGTTCTGGTGCTGGGGGTGCCTGATGAAAACGGGGCAATCGTGCTGACGCGGCCCGCGCAGCCTGTCCCTAACGGAGGACGCATGAATTGACCAAACTTCTGATTTCCCGCCCCGCACCGGCGGAAGTCCACGCCGCACTTGACGGTTTCGACGTGACCTACCGGGATATTGATACGCCGCTGACGGCGGATGAGATGAAGGCCGCGTTGCGCGATTATGACGGGGTGCTGCCGACCTTGGGCGATGCGTTTTCCGCAGATGTCTTCGCGCAGGTGGGAAACCCGCGCTGCAAGATCCTTGCCAATTTCGGGGTCGGCTATAACCATATTGATGCGGCCGCAGCGCGCGCCAGTGGCGTTGAGGTGTCGAACACGCCGGGCGCTGTGACAGACGCCACCGCCGACATTGGCATGACGCTGATGCTGATGACCGCACGCCGCGCGGGCGAAGGCGAACGGCTGGTCCGGTCGGGCGCATGGACGGGTTGGCACCCGTCGCAGCTGTTGGGCATGCATCTGACGGGCAAGACAGTCGGCATCGTTGGCATGGGCCGGATCGGCCAAGCCGTGGCGCAGCGCTGCCACTACGGGTTCTCGATGCCGGTGAAATACTTTAACCGTAGCGCCAAGGATCTGCCCTATGAGGCGGAACATTTCAGCGATCTGAAGGCCTTGGTCGCCGCAGTTGATGTTGTTGTGATCGCGGTTCCGGGCGGGGATGAAACGCATCATCTGATCAATGCCGATGTGCTGGCCGCGATGCAGCCGCATGGATTACTGATCAATATCGCCCGCGGCAACGTGGTGCAGGAAAGCGCGCTGATCGACGCGTTGCAATCCGGTTCAATTGGCGGTGCGGGGCTGGATGTGTACGAATTCGAACCCAAGGTGCCAGAAGCGCTGCGGGCTCTGGATAACGTGGTGCTATTGCCGCATTTAGGTACGTCGTCCCACGAGGTTCGTGTGGATATGTGGATGATGGCGGTTGAGAATTTGAAAGCCGGTGTCGCAGGCAAAACGCCTCCGAACGCAGTGTAACGGCTGGTTTAGCGGCCCACAGCCTCGCGCCAGTGACGGCGGCAGAGCGAGACATAGGTCTCGTTCCCGCCGATCTGGACCTGCGCGCCTTCTTTGATGGCCTGGCCCCCGGCATCGCGACGGACCACCATCGTGGCCTTCTTGCCGCAATGGCAGATGGTGCGGACTTCGCGCATTTCATCTGCCAGCGCCAGCAGGGTCGCCGACCCCGGAAACAACATTCCCTGGAAATCAACACGCAACCCGTAGCACATTATCGGCACGCCCAGATCATCCACCGCGCGGGCCAGTTGCCAGACCTGATCGCTGCTTAGAAACTGCGCCTCGTCGATGAAGATACAGGCGCAGGGGCCTGCAACCAGACGGTTTTTTATCTTTTCGAACAGGTCTTCGCCGGTACCGAAGGTGTCGGCCTCCTGGCCGATGCCGATGCGCGACGCGATGCGCCCGTTGCCCGCGCGATTGTCGAATTGCGCGGTCATCAGATAAGGCACCATGCCGCGTTCCACATAGTTATGGGCCGCCTGCAGCAGCACCGTGGATTTGCCCGCGTTCATGGTCGAATAATGAAAATAAAGCTTTGCCATGGGTCTCTTTACAAGCAGTCGGGGCAGGCGTTCAAGATCAGGATGCTGATTGCGGGCAGGCGAGGGCAGGGGCGAGGTTTTGGGCACCGCTCCCGCCAATAATGCACCCGCGACCGCGCCGCTTAGTCGTGGCGCTGAACCAGAACAGACCCCACAGAATACCCCGCCCCAAAGGAACAGATCAGCCCGATATCACCGTCTTTCAAGTCTTTGGAATACTTGGAAAACGTGATGATCGACCCCGCCGACGAGGTGTTCGCATAGTCTTGCAGAATATTGGGCTGTTCGCCCGGTTCCGGCACGCGCCCCAACACCTTGCGGCCGATGAAATCATTCATCGACTTGTTGGCCTGATGCAGCCAAAGCCGTTTCAGATCAGCGGCTTCGACGCCCGCATCAGCCATATGGCCGGCGATATGGTCGGCGACCAGCGGCAAGACTTCCTTAAAGACCTTGCGGCCATTCTGCATGAATTGCATGTCGCGACGATCGGCGACGCCATCCGGGCGCGAGCGGCGCAGGAAACCGTTGTTGTTGCGAATGTTGTTTGAAAACTGCGTGGCGCAGCGGGTGGATTTGATTTCGAAATAGGGGCCGGTTGCATTCTCGGCCCGCTCAATCAACACGGCCGTTGCCACGTCGCCAAAGATGAAATGGCAATCGCGGTCGCGCCATTCGATATGGGCCGAACATATCTCGGGGTTGACGACCAGCGCCGACCGGATCGAACCGGACCGCACCATATCTGCCGCCGCCTGAATACCAAAGGTGGCCGACGAACAGGCAACATTCATGTCAAAGGCAAAGCCGTTGATTCCCAACAGATCCTGTATCTCGATCGCCACGGCGGGATAGGCGCGTTCAATGTTTGATGCCGCACAAATCACCGCATCCACATCGGCCGCCGTCTTGCCCGCATCTGCCAGCGCCTTTTGCGCGGCGTCCAGCGCCATTTCGGCCATCAGGCTGGGTTCATCATCCGACCGCTGACGCAACAGCGGATGCATGATGTGCGGGTTCAGGGGGCCGGTCTTGTCGATCACATAGCGCTGCTCGATCCCCGACGCCTTGACGATGAACTCTTCCGAGGAATGTTCCTTGGCGGCCACTGTGCCTGCTGCGATCTCGTCGGCATGTTCGGCGTTATAAAGATCGGCATAAGCGTTAAAGGCGACGACCAGTTCGGCGTTGGTGATGACCTGATCCGGCGTAAAAATGCCGCTACCGGTAATGGCGGGTGTGAACATTTGAAACCCTTTCTTTCAGTCAGACGATAAAGTCAAAGAAGCGCGATAAGGTCAAGTTATAGCAGGTGCTATCGGCGGAGGCGCAGCGATAATCGGTTGTAATGACGGGGATGTTTATAGCACTGTGTGTCAGATTCTGCCCCGCCCGGGCACCCAGACCGGAGACGTTATGACCCTGCCATCCCTGCTGCCACGCGGCGAACTTGATAAACTGGCCCATGACATGGGCACCGACAAATCCTCGCGGACGCATGACTATATGCGGCTCTACGAATTCCTGTTCAAACCGTTCAAGGACGAGGAGTTCTGTTTTATGGAGCTGGGCGTGGGTCTGCCCCGCATCAACGCCGCATCATTGCGGTCGTGGCGGAAGTTTTTCACCAAAGCGCGGATCGTCGGCGTGGACAATGACAAGCGGGTTGAGAAGTTTTCAGGCGATGAGTTCAAAATCCGCATTGGCGACGCGTCTGACCCTGCATTCCTGACCGAGCTGTCAGAGACCTACCAGCCGTCAATCGTGCTGGATGACGCCAGCCACAAATGGTCGCATCAGATCACCGCGTTCAAAACCATGTTCCCGCTGCTGCCTCCCGGTGGCCTTTATGTGATCGAGGATATCTTCACGTCCTTCCCGATGCCGATCAAATACGACGTCTACGCCGATCATCCTGAATCCTGCTGGACCTTCATCTCGCGGCTTCAGGCGGCCTTGGCCGGTTGCCAAACCGAATGGCCCGCCTTGAGTGTGGAGGAATCTGAACTGGTATCCTGGATCGACGCGGTGTTTCTAACACGCCGCACGGTGATCTTCGTGAAACGCGAAGCACAGCGCCCCGAGGAGATCGAACGGGTGGCGGAGTTGAGAAGGCGGCAGGGCGGCTGAGGGCAATAGCCTAGCCCGAGATCACGCCTCAGACACCGGAGTATCGCCTTCCCGCAGGAAGGCGATGCCCCTTGGATTACCCCTGCAACGACTTCACGCCAATCTCGTCTTCGGCTTGTGCCTTGATCGCCAATGCGGCGGCATAGGACCCCGCAGCGGTCGTGAAATACGGGATCTTATCATACAGCGCGATGGAGCGGATGGATTTGCTGTCTTCGACTGCTTGCGCGCCTTCGGTGGTGTTCATCACCAGATGGATCGCTTCGTCCTTCATCATGTCGGTGATGTCGGGGCGGCCTTCATAGACCTTGTTGACGATCTGGCAGGCGATGTCGTGCGAGGTCAACCATTCCGCCGTGCCACGGGTGGCCACGATGGTGAAGTCCTGCTCGAGCAGGATACGTGCGGCGGTCAGCATGTCGTCGGTTTTGTCCATGTCCTTGATCGACAGGAAGGCGCAGCCGTTGCGGGGCAGCGGGTTGCCGGCACCCATCTGCGCCTTGAGGAAGGCACGCGGGAAGTCGCGGTCCCAGCCCATGACTTCGCCGGTTGATCGCATTTCCGGCCCCAGCAGCGTATCGACACCGGGGAAGCGGGCGAAGGGCAGCACGGCTTCCTTGACCGAGAACCACGGCATGTTCGGATCGGCCAGCGTCATCGGATCACCCAGCGGCAGCACGTCGTCATAGGCGGCATCGGCATCGTAGGGCGCACGCAGCGGGAAGTTCGACAGCGGTTCGCCCGCCATGATCCGCGCCGCGATGGAGGCGATAGCTGAATCGGTTGCTTTCGCCACGAAAGGCACGGTGCGCGAGGCACGCGGGTTGACTTCGATCAGATAGATTTCGCCATCTTTGATCGCGAACTGGATGTTCATCAGGCCGACGACATTCAGCGCAAGGGCCAGCGCCTTGGTCTGTTTTTCGACTTCGGCAATGATCTCGCGCGACAGCGAATAGGGCGGCAGCGAACAGGCGCTGTCGCCCGAGTGGACGCCGGCCTCTTCGATGTGCTGCATGATGCCCGCGACATGGACATTCTTGCCGTCACACAGCGCATCGACGTCAAGCTCGACCGCGCCGGAGAGGTAGTTATCCAGCAACACGGGGCTCTTGCCCGATACGACAACCGCTTCGCGGATATAGCGTTCAAGGCTGGCTTGATCGCGCACGATTTCCATCGCGCGGCCACCCAGAACGTAAGACGGGCGGATCACCAGCGGGAAGCCGATGTCGGCGGCAATTTCCAGCGCCTCGGCGTCGGAATGGGCGATGCCGTTATGGGGCTGTTTCAGGCCCAGCTTCTTGACCAGATCGGCGAAACGTTCGCGGTCTTCGGCAAGGTCGATCATGTCGGGCGTGGTGCCCAGAATCGGGATGCCCGCGTCTTGCAGGGCTTGCGCGATTTTCAGCGGGGTCTGGCCGCCGAACTGGACGATCACACCGTGAAGCGTGCCGTTTTCCTGCTCGACGCGCATGATTTCCATAACGTGTTCAAAGGTCAGCGGCTCGAAATACAAACGGTCCGAGGTGTCATAGTCGGTGGACACGGTTTCGGGGTTACAGTTGACCATGATAGTCTCGTAACCCGCGTCGGTCAGCGCATAGCAGGCGTGACAACAGCAATAGTCGAATTCGATGCCCTGGCCGATGCGGTTCGGGCCACCGCCCAGAATAACGACCTTCTTGCGGTCGGACGGGCGCGCCTCGCATTCGACTTCGCCAAATGCAGGAGATTCGTAGGTCGAATACATATAGGGGGTTTGCGCTTCGAACTCTGCGGCGCAGGTGTCGATGCGTTTGAACACGGCCTTGACGCCAAGGTTCAGACGGGCGCGGCGCACATTGTCTTCGTCGCGGCCGGTCAGGATGCCAAGGCGGGCATCGGTAAAGCCCATCATCTTGAGCTGGCGCATGCCGGCTTCGGTCAGCGGCAGACCGTCCTTGCGCACGACTTCTTCGGCTTCGACGATCTCGCGGATGCGGGCAAGGAACCACGGGTCGAACATGGTCACGCTGTGGATGTCCGCGTCGGACATGCCATGGCGCATGGCCTGGGCGATGGTGCGCATGCGGTCAGGGGTTTGCTTGCTGATCGCCTTGACCAGGGCTGCCTGTTCGGGGGCACCGGGGATGTCGATTTCGTCAAAGCCGGTCAGGCCGGATTCCATCGACGCCAGCGCCTTTTGCAGGGATTCGTGGATCGTGCGGCCAATCGCCATCGCCTCGCCCACGGATTTCATCGCGGTGGTCAGGTAGGGTTCGGAGCCGGGGAATTTCTCGAAGGCGAATTTCGGGATCTTGGTGACGACATAGTCGATTGTCGGCTCGAAGGACGCAGGGGTCACACCGGTGATGTCATTGTCGAGCTCGTCCAGCGTGAAGCCAACGGCCAGTTTCGCGGCGATCTTGGCAATCGGGAAGCCGGTCGCCTTGGAGGCCAGCGCCGAGGAGCGCGACACGCGGGGGTTCATTTCGATCACGACCATCCGGCCGTCGGCAGGGTTCACGGCCCATTGCACGTTCGACCCGCCGGTCTCCACGCCGATTTCGCGCAAAACCGCGATCGAGTGGTTGCGCATGATCTGGTATTCTTTGTCCGTGAGCGTCAGCGCCGGTGCGACGGTGATCGAATCGCCCGTGTGTACGCCCATCGGATCGATGTTTTCGATGGAACAGACGATGATGGCGTTGTCGGCGGTGTCGCGCACGACCTCCATCTCGAATTCTTTCCAGCCCAGCAGGGATTCGTCGATCAGGATCTGACCCATCGGGGATGCGTCCATACCAGAGCGGCAGAAGAATTCGTAATCGTCGCGGTTATAAGCCACACCGCCACCGGTGCCGCCCATGGTAAAGGCAGGGCGGATGATCGCGGGCAGGCCGACATAATCAAGCGCTTCAAGCGCGATGGCCACGCCTGCGGCGAGGTCTTTTTTGCCGGCAGCATTCTTGGGGGCGGTGACGATTGTGGCTTTGGGGTTTTCAATCCCGAGGCGATCCATCGCTTCGCGGAAAAGCTGGCGATCTTCTGCCATTTCAATGGCTTCGCGCTTGGCACCGATCATCTCGACGCCGTATTTTTCCAAGACACCCATTTCTTCGAGCGCGAGGGACGTGTTCAATCCGGTCTGGCCGCCCATGGTGGGCAGCAGCGCGTCGGGGCGTTCTTTTTCGATGATCTTGGCGACGATTTCCGGGGTGATCGGTTCGATATAGGTGGCATCGGCCAGCCCCGGGTCGGTCATGATCGTGGCCGGGTTGGAGTTGACGAGGATGACGCGGTAGCCTTCCTCTTTCAGGGCTTTGCAGGCCTGTGCGCCGGAATAATCGAATTCGCAGGCCTGACCGATGACGATGGGCCCCGCACCAATGATCATAATTGATTTGATGTCGGTTCTTTTTGGCATGGTTCAGGCCCCCGGATATTTGCAAATTCTCCGCGTTATAGGCTTTGGGGGGAGAGGTGCAAGGGGGGATGGTCGCTATCTGGTCGGGTTTTGATTTCGGGGATGGCGGATTGGGGCGCTGCCCCAAACCCCGGGATATTTAAGCGCCAGAGAACGAGGGGCCCTGGGGGTGGGAATTCGGGTAGAGATAGTCGCGGGTCAGCGGGACGCTGCTGCGGTTTTTCGCGAGCTGGAATTGGTACACGCCTTGCATCCGGTCTTCGAATGCGATGAGGCAAATGGTGAAGTAGAATTCGAACATGCGGATAAAGCGGTCATCGTGCATTGCACGGATCTGGTCACGGGCGGCGTTGAAGCGTTCAAGCCAGTGTCTCAAGGTTTTGGCATAGTGCAGGCGCCAGATTTCGATGTCGGTCTGCCACAGCCCTGCGTATTCCATGGCACCGGCAAGTTCGGAGAGCGACGGGACATAGCCGCCCGGAAAGATGTATTTGTTCAGAAACGGATCATGGCGCGCAGGCGGGGCGGAGCGCCCGATGCTGTGGATCAGCGCCACGCCATCGGGGGCCAGCAGATCGCTGATGCGCTGGAAATATGTGCCGTAATTCGGCACGCCCACATGTTCGAGCATGCCGATGCTGACGATCCTGTCAAAGCTGCCCGATGTCTTGCGGTAATCTTCGAGGCGGAAGGAGATTTTATCCGACAGGCCCGCCTGCGCCGCGCGGGTGCGGGCGGTTTGCAGCTGTTTTTCGGACAGGGTGATGCCTGTGACACGGACGCCGTGATCGCGCGCAAGGGTCAGTGCCATGCCGCCCCAGCCGCACCCGATGTCGAGCACATGATCGCCCGGCCGCAGGCAGAGTTTGCGGATGATATGCGCCTTTTTCGCGTCTTGTGCCGCCTCGAGCGTCATGTCGGGATCGGGGAAATACGCGCATGAATATTGCATGTCGGCGTCCAGAAACAGCGCATAGAAGGCGTCGGATATGTCGTAGTGATGGGCGACGTTTGCGCGGGCGCGGTCAGGCCGGTTGCGTTGAATGAAACGCCGCATGTGATAGCGCGCAAGGTTCAGCGCGCGCAGCCACGCGGGAAACCCTGTGGTGCTGCGGTTGCCTTGCAGCAGTTTCAAGGTGTCGAGCAGCCCGAGGTCGGGAAAACCGATGCGTTCATCCATGTAGCCTTCGCCCAAGGCAAGCACGGGGTTCAGGCATAGGCCACGCAATATGGCATCGTCTTTGATGTGCAGGGTCGCGGTTTGCCCTGTGTCGGGGCCATAGTGGGCCGTGCTGCCATCGGCGAAGCGCACGATCAGGCGGTCGCGTGTCATAAGACCTTTCAGGAAATGGTCAAATGCACTGCGCCACATGGGGGTGGTCCTTTCTTGTCAGGCGGTGTCCAGAAACGCGCGTACCGATGCTTCGAAGGCGCGGGGGTTTTCAGCGTGCAGCCAATGTCCGGCACCCGGAATTTTGGCGAAATAGGCGTTCGGGAAAAGCGCCTTGATCTTGGGGCGGTGGGCGGCTTGCACATAATGCGACGTGCCGCCGGACAGAAAGAAGGTCGGGCCGTCAAAGGGGCCTGTCACGTCTTCGGGCCATCCCACGATATTGGGCATTTCGGCCTCGAGCACGTCGAGGTTCAGTTTCCACGTCTTGTTTGCAACGTCCAATGACTGCGTGAAAAAGCTTTGCAATGCGGGTTCGACCCCGGCGGCGGCCAGTTGTTCCTGCGCCTCGGAGCGGCGGGTAATTGTTTTCAGGTCAACGCTGCGCATGGCGTCGATGAACTCTTGCTGGCTGTGGTCATAGGCGACGGGGGCGATGTCGGCGACGATCAGGCGGCGGACCAGTTCGGGGTGTTGAAGGGCCAGCACCATGGACGTCTTGCCGCCCATCGAATGCCCGCAAACATCCATGGGCGCGCCGAATTGGCGAATGATCTGCGCCAGGTCGTCGGCCATTTCGGGGTAGGTTTGCGTGTCGCTGCGCGGGCTGTCGCCGTGGTTGCGCATATCAACGGTGATCACGCGGCGGGTGTCGGACAGGCGTTTGGCAATCACGCCCCAGTTGCGGCCGGAGCCGAACAAGCCGTGGACAATCAAAAGGGCGGGGGCATCTGTTGCGGTGCCATATTCTGAGAAACTAAGCATGGTTCCAGATTTAGGCCCATTGCGGCAAATGCACCAGAGTGTTTAGGATGCAATATGCTGGATCAGAAAGACGTTCACAAAAAAGCGCAGAGGGTGCGCCGCGAAATGCAGGCAAAGCTGGGTGTGCAGGGGCGCGATCTGGATCATGCGCTGCGCAAGGCCGGGCGCAGGTTGCCGGGTGATGTGCGCAAACAGGGAAACGCTTTGGCCAGGGCCGAGTTCTTCGCGCAAAATCCCAAGATGGCGCGGCGGTTGGATGCGCAATCGGTGGAAACGGCCTTTGACAGGGTGATGGCGCATCTTGAGAGTATTGACGCGGTCGAGGACCGCAGGGACCGCCTTTTGGGGGTTGCGGGGGCCGTTGCGTTTAACCTGCTGTTTGTGGTCGTGGGCTTTGTCGTTTTTCTGTGGTGGCGCGGTTACGTCTGACTGCCGTATTGTGCGTCAGTCACATGTTCGAGCCAGTCCACGGCCTTGCCGTCCAGCGCTTCTTGGATGGCAAGATGGGTCATGGCGCAATCGGGGGCGGCCCCGTGCCAGTGCTTTTCCCCCGGTGCGAACCAGACAGTATCCCCGGGGCGCAGGGGTTTGACCGGGCCGCCCTGGGTCTGGGCCAGACCTGCGCCTGACAGGACCACAAGCGTTTGCCCCAGAGGGTGCGTGTGCCATGCGGTGCGCGCGCCGGGTTCAAATGTGACGGTCGCCGCACGCATGCGGGCGGGATCGGGGGCTGACATGACGGGATCAAGGCGCACGGTGCCGGTGAAATAGTCGGGCGATCCAACCTCGGAGGGGCGGGAGCCTGTGGGTTTGATGTCCATCTGGGTGTCCTGATTTTTGAAAGGCTTGCTGGCAGGATCACGTGGGGCGGTGGCGATTGCAAGGGATCATCGGCTTTGGCGCAGATCAGCCGAAGGATTTTGAGGGTGATCCGGAGGAGGGACGTCAGAGAGATCACAGAGCGTCTTGGCGAGATGTGCAAAAAGGCCCCGCAGCGGATGCTGGCGGGGCCTTTTGTTTTTTGGTGGTGGAGGGGGCGCTGCCCCCGCCCTGCGGGCCCCCCGGGATTTATTTCCATTTGGAAGCGGGGGGCAGGTCAGGGATTACAGGTTCGGGTAGATCGGGAAGCGGGCGCAGAGCGCTTCGACTTCGGCTTTTACCTTGGTTTCGACGGCAGAGTTGCCATCGGCACCATTTGCGGCAAGGCCGTCGACGACTTCGATGATCCAGTCTGCGATCTGGCGGAACTCGGCCTCGCCAAAGCCGCGGGTTGTGGCAGCGGGGGAGCCCAGGCGGATGCCGGAGGTCACGGTCGGTTTTTCTGGGTCGAACGGCACGCCGTTTTTGTTGCAGGTGATATGGGCGCGGCCCAGTGCTTTTTCGGTATCGTTGCCTTTGACCCCTTTGGGGCGCAGGTCGACCAGCAGCAGATGTGTGTCGGTGCCGTGGGTCACGGTGTCGAGCCCGCCTTTGATCAGCTGGTCGCTGAGGGCCTGGGCGTTTTTGACGACCTGTTTGATGTAGGTTTTGAATTCAGGCTGGAGCGCTTCGCCAAAGGCGACGGCTTTGGCTGCGATGACATGCATCAGCGGGCCGCCCTGGATGCCGGGGAAGATGGCGGAGTTGAACTTTTTCGCCAGCGCCTCGTCATTGGTGAGGATCATGCCGCCGCGCGGGCCGCGCAGGGTTTTATGGGTTGTTGTGGTCGCAACATGGGCGTGGGGGAAGGGCGAGGGGTGTTCGCCAGCCGCCACCAGACCCGCAAAGTGGGCCATGTCGACATGCAGGTAGGCACCGACCATATCGGCGATTTCGCGCATACGCTTGAAGTCGATCTGGCGGGGAATGGCGGAGCCACCGGCGATGATCATCTTGGGCTGGTGTTCTTTGGCGAGCGCTTCGACCTGGTCATAGTCCAGCAGGTTGTCTTCCTTGCGCACGCCGTATTGGATGGCGTTGAACCATTTGCCCGACTGGTTTGGTTTCGCGCCATGGGTCAGGTGGCCGCCTGCGTCCAGCGACATGCCAAGGATCGTGTCGCCGGGTTGCAGCAAGGCTGTGAACACGCCCTGGTTCGCCTGAGAGCCGGAGTTCGGCTGGACGTTGGCAAAGCCGCAACCGAACAATTCGCAGGCGCGTTCAATGGCCAGATTTTCCGCCACATCAACGAATTCGCAACCACCGTAATAGCGCCGGCCCGGATAGCCTTCGGCGTATTTATTGGTCATCACCGAGCCTTGCGCCTCCATCACGGCGGCGGAAACGATGTTTTCGGAGGCGATCAATTCGATCTCGTTGCGCTGGCGGCCCAGCTCGTCTGTGATGGACTTGAAAATCGCAGGATCTGCTTGTGACAGGGATTTGGTGAAGAAACCGGACATAGGGTGTTCCTTTGAACAGAGGTATCAGTTGCGGGCTATCTAGCGGAAACCTTCCGCGGGGTGAAGGTCGTATTCCGCCGCAGCAGGCAACATAAACGGCAAAGCTGGTAGAGCGGTGGATAATGTGGTTCTTTCAGAGCTGAATATTCCCGATTGGAAACTTGTGCCCATGAAGATCGCCTTTACCGCCAGTCGCGCCGATGTCGCACAGGCCGCCCTGGATGCGCTGAGCAAGCGGTATGGCAATGTGCCGGCCACCGAGGCGCAGGTGATTGTGGCCCTGGGGGGCGACGGTTTCATGCTGCAAACCCTGCATGACACGCAGGCGTTGAACGTGCCGGTTTACGGGATGAACCGGGGCACCATCGGGTTCTTGATGAACGAATACGCCGAGGACGATCTGACCGAGCGGCTGGATGCGGCGGAGGAGGCGGTGATCAACCCTTTGGTCATGGTCGCGACCCATGCGGATGGCAGCACGTCCAAGGGGCTGGCGCTGAACGAGGTGGCATTGCTGCGCGAGGGGCCGCAAGCCGCCAAGCTGCGGATCAGTGTCGACGGGCGGGTGCGCATGGAAGAACTGGTGTGTGACGGCGCGCTTTTGGCGACGCCTGCGGGATCAACCGCGTATAATTATTCGGCGCACGGGCCGATCCTGCCGATCGGAGCGGATGTGCTGGCGCTGACGGCGGTTGCTGCATTCAGGCCCAGACGCTGGCGCGGGGCGCTTTTGCCGAAAACGGCGACCGTTCGCTTTGATGTGCTGGAGCCCGAAAAGCGGCCTGTGATGGCCGATGCCGATGGCATTTCCCACCGCCATGTGGTGTCGGTCGAGATCACATCGGACCCGACCATATCGCATCGTATCCTGTTTGATCCGGGCCACGGACTGGAAGAGCGGTTGATCAGCGAGCAATTCACCTGAGGATAATTTTTCGGAACCAAATCGGCGGTGCCACGTTTGTTTAACGAGACGCACAGAGACCTAGACGGTCTTTGACGCGCAGTGAAACAAGAAGGAGAACCGATATGAATTGGGATACAATCAAAGGTAACTGGAAACAGATGACCGGCAAGGTCAAAGAAGAATGGGGCGATCTGACGGATGATGATCTGACCGAGGCCGCAGGCGAACGCGACCAGCTGGTTGGCAAGATCCAGGCCAAATATGGCATCGCCAAAGAAGAAGCGGAAAAGCAAGTCGACAAATTCGTGTCAAAGCACAGCTGATCTGACTTGATCTAACGAAAGGGGCGGCTCCATCAGGGGCCGCCCTTTTTTGTTGTACCGTCGCCTATTGCACAAGAAAATACCGCGCAATCCCATAGACATACAGCGCAGAGAACATGATGTTCAGGTATTTCAGCTGTGGTTCTGTGCGCAGCCAGGCGCAATAGACCCATATCAGGCAAAACGGCAGGCTCAGCATCATCGCCGCCAATTGCCACCCCTGCACCAGACTGATTGTGCTGGAAATACCCAAACCGACAGCAGTCCATTTCAACTGCTGCTCAAAAGCTGCAAGCCGTAAAAGTATCATTCGAAGAAAAGCTTTCTGGAAACCAGCGCCGTGGACCCGGCGATCTGGTTTTCAATCTCTAGCCCAAGAGATGGCACCCCACAACAATTCTATGGTGCGCAGGCAGCGGGGGTGGGCGGCGAAGGGGCGACTGGCCTGTCGCTCCTTCGCGGACGGATTATCTATCCTGCGCATATCCGATGGTTTGCAGTGCGACTTTGATCTCGTCCAGAATGGCAGGATCGTCGATGGTGGCGGGCAGTTTGAACGGCTCGGAATCCGCCAGTTTGACCATGGTCGCACGCAGGATTTTACCTGACCGCGTTTTGGGCAGGCGGTCGACCACCAACGTCAGTTTATAGGCGGCCACGGGGCCGATCTGGTCACGCACCATCTGAACGCATTCGGCGGTGATTTCCGCATGGGGGCGGTTCACGCCCTTGGACAGACAGACGAAACCCATCGGTGCCTGACCCTTCAGCGCGTCGCTGACCCCGATCACGGCGCATTCGGCGACATCGGGGTGGGCGGCAAGGACTTCCTCCATCGCGCCGGTGGACAGGCGGTGACCGGCGACGTTGATCACGTCATCGGTGCGCGCCATGATGTATAGATAACCGTCTTCGTCGATCATGCCCGCATCGCCGGTCTCGTAAAAACCGGGATAGGTGGTCAGATAGCTTTTGCGGAAACGGTCTTCGGCATTCCACAGTGTGGGCAGGGTGCCGGGGGGCAGGGGCAGCTTGATCGCGATGGACCCGAGCGTGCCTGCGGGTTGCGCATGGCCTGCTTCGTCCAGAATTTGCACGTCATAGCCCGGCATCGGCACGGTGGGTGACCCGACCTTGACCGGCAATGCCTCAAGCCCCGCGGGGTTGCCCGCGATGGTGAAACCGGTTTCGGTTTGCCACCAGTGGTCATAGACCGGCACGCCCAGCTTTTCCTGCGCCCAGACGACCGTGTCCGGGTCGGCGCGTTCACCGGCCAGATAGAGTGCGCGCAAGCACGAGATGTCGTATTTGCCGATTTCCTCGCCCTTGGGGTCTTCGCGTTTGACGGCGCGGATGGCGGTGGGGGCGGTAAAGAAACTGCGCACGTTATGTTCTTGGATCACGCGCCAGAACGTGCCCGCATCTGGGGTGCCGACAGGCTTGCCCTCAAACACGATCGTCGTGTTGCCGTGGATCAACGGACCGTAACAGATATAGCTGTGGCCCACGACCCAACCGACATCGGACGCGGCCCAGAACACATCGCCGGGATCGACGTCATAGATGTTTTTCATTGTCCAGTTCAGGGCGACCAAATGGCCCGCCGTGTGCCGGACCACGCCCTTGGGCGCGCCGGTGGTGCCCGAGGTGTAGAGGATATACGCAGGGTGGTTGCCGTCGACGGGAACGCATTCGGCAGGTGTGACGCCTTGTTGGGCGGCGTTCCAGTCCAGATCGCGCCCTTGGATCAGATCGCAGGGGGACTGGTCGCGTTGCAGGATCATGCAGAAATCGGGCTTGTGTTCGGCCAGTTCGATGGCGCTGTCCAGCAGGGGTTTGTATTTGACGATGCGGTTGGGTTCCAACCCGCAGGACGCAGCGAGGATCGCCTTGGGGGTGCAGTCATTGATCCGCACGGCCAGTTCGTTCGCGGCAAAGCCACCAAAGACAACCGAATGCACGGCACCGATGCGGGCACAGGCCAGCATCGCCTCAAGCGCCTCGGGGACCATGGGCATATAGATGATGACGCGGTCGCCTTTGGTCACGCCATTGGCTTTCAGCGCCCCGGCAACAGAGGCCACACGGGTCTGCAATTCGGCGAACGTGATCTTGGTCTGGGTGCCGGTGATCGGGCTGTCGTGGATGATCGCCACCTGATCGGCGCGGCCGTTTTTCACATGGCGGTCCACCGCGTTATAGCAGCCGTTTACCTTGGCATCGGCAAACCATTCATACAGGTCATTGCCTTTGTCGAACATCGCTTGGGTCGGTGCCTGAACCCAGTCAATCGCCTTTGACTGTTCCAGCCAATAGGCTTCCGGATTGTCCTGCCAGTTTTTATACGTGTCGTGATAACCCATGTGCGGCTCCCTCCCGTGATCGCTTGGCTGAAGTGTTAGGGCACAGACGCAGGGCAGAGCAAGGTTCTTGCGGGGGCTAGGCTGCCATTCTGAAAGAAAGTTTACAGGTTTTGACAGGGCGGGGTTGAATGTATTTACAAAATTCTTCGAGCGGTGATGTCGAAAATGGACGTCTTTGTCGAATATCTGCCAGCACCGTTCCAGCGTTTGGCTAGAGTCAGAAACAGGGGCCGTATTCCACTGGCCCCTCGTCTTTAATCAAAGGTTTAGGACAATGGGTGACAAGATCGCCAACAAGAAGAAAAAGGCCAAAGCAGACGCGCGGCCAGCAAAGCAGCCAATGAGTGCAACGGCTGATATCAAGCCGGTTTTCGCAGCCAAGGGCGGTAAATCCGCGCGGTAATGCTGCTTTGCAAATCCGCACCGCCGTGCGGATAAAGTGATGATAGGTACGCCGCCCCGAAAAAGGGCGGCGTTTGTTGTTTCAGGCTTAGCCGTATGTGGTGACAGGGGTGCCGGCAATCGCGCCCACGTTCAGCAAGCCGCGTGCGGTGATCGACGACGATACGATATGGGCGCGGTTGCCCATCCCCATCAGGATCGGTCCGACTTCAAGACCGCCGCCCTTTATTTTCAGAATGTTACGCACGCCGGACGCCGCATCGGCATGGGCAAAGACCAGCACGTTCGCCGCCCCTTCCATCCGGTTGGAGGGCAGCAGACGGTTGCGCAGTTCTGCATCAAGCGCGGTGTCGATGTTCATCTCGCCCTCATAGCAGAAATCATGGTTGCCCTCGTCCAGCATGCGGATCGCGGCGCGCAGACGTTTGCCGCTGCCTTCGCCCTGGTTGCCGAACTGGCTTTGGGAACAGAAGGCGATTTTCGGCTCGATCCCGAAACGGCGGACGTGACGGGCCGCACCAATGGCGATTTCGGCGATTTGTTCGGGGGTCGGATGCAGATGCACCTGCGTGTCGGCGATAAACAATGGCCCGTCTTCGAGGATCATCAAGGACAAAGCACCATGCGGGCGTCTGCCATCGCGGCCCAACACCTGATCGATATAGTTCAGGTGCCAGCGGAATTCGCCGAAGGTACCACAGATCAGACTGTCCGCTTCCTCGCGGTAGACCATCACGGCACCGATTGCGGTGGTGTTGGTGCGCATGATCGCGCGGGCGATGTCCGGCGACACACCGCGACGGGCCATCAGGTTGTGATAGGTTTCCCAGTAATCGCGATAGCGCGGGTCGTTTTCAGGGTTCACCAGATCAACGGTTTCGCCAAGCTTGATGGTCAGACCGGCCTTTTCAATGCGCCGCTCGATCACCTCGGGACGGCCGATCAGGATCGGGCGTTCGCTGGTTTCCTCGACCATCGCTTGGGCGGCACGCAACACGCGCTCGTCCTCGCCTTCGGCAAAGACAATACGGCGCGGGGCGGCGCGGGCGGCCTCGAACACGGGGCGCATCAGCAGGGCGGATTTGAACACCGAACTGTCCAGCTTGCGACGATAAGCGTCCATATCCTCGATCGGGCGCGTCGCCACGCCGGTTTCCATCGCGGCCTTGGCCACAGCCGAAGACACGACACCGATCAGGCGCGGGTCGAACGGTTTCGGGATCAGGTAATCCGCGCCGAATGTCAGCTGTTCGCCCTGATAGGCGGCGGCGGCTTCGGCGGATGTGGTGGCGCGGGCCAGGGCCGCGATACCGTCGATACAGGCGATCTTCATCTCGTCGTTGATGGTGGTCGCACCGACATCCAACGCCCCGCGAAAGATGAAGGGGAAGCACAGCACGTTATTGACCTGATTGGGGAAATCCGACCGGCCCGTTGCAATGATCGCATCGGGTGCCACGGAACGCACAAGGTCGGGCATGATTTCAGGCGTCGGGTTCGCGAGGGCAAAAACAATCGGTCGGGGGGTCATTTTCTGAACCATTTCAGGGGTCAGGACACCGGGGCCGGACAGACCTAGGAACAGATCGGCACCGTCAATCACATCTTCGAGATTACGCAGATCGGATTTTTGCGCATATTCGGTCTTGATCGGGTTCATGTCGACCTCGCGGCCTTCGTAAACCAGACCGTGAATATCGCACAGCCAGACGTTTTCGCGTTTGACGCCCAGTTTCAGCAGCATGTTCAGACAGGCAATGCCCGCCGCCCCGCCACCGGTCGAGACGATCTTGATGTCTTCGAAGTTCTTTTTCGCCACGAAAAGCGCGTTCTTGACGGCGGCACCCACAACAATGGCGGTGCCGTGCTGGTCGTCATGGAAGACGGGGATGTTCATCCGCTCGCGGCAAATTCTTTCGACAGTAAAACAGTCGGGGGCCTTGATGTCCTCAAGGTTGATCGCGCCAAAGGTCGGTTCCATTGCGCAGACGAGATCAGCCAGCTTTTCAGGATCGTTTTCGTTCAATTCGATATCAAAGCAGTCGATATTGGCGAATTTCTTGAACAGGACGGCCTTGCCCTCCATCACCGGTTTGGAGGCCAGCGCACCGATATTGCCCAGCCCCAAAACGGCCGTGCCATTGGTGACCACGCCCACCAGATTGGCGCGGGTGGTGTAGAGCGCTGCCGTGGAGGGATCGGATTTGATCTCGAGGCAGGCTTCGGCGACGCCGGGGGAGTAGGCGCGGGCCAGATCGCGACCGTTGGCCAAAGGTTTTGTCGCACGAATTTCCAGCTTTCCGGGTTTCGGAAAGGCATGATAATCAAGCGCGGCTTGGCGCAGGTTGGGCGCATCGGTCATAATTTGGTGTCCTTTTGGCGAATGGTTTAGCGTTAAACTAAATTTCCAGCCGCGCCAACATCACATTTGACGTAACGTCGAAAGGCCAGCCGGGTTGGGGGCCAGCCCCCTGCGCGGCAAGCCGCACATCCCCCGGAGTTTTTCTGGCAAAATGAAGGCAAAGGTTTTTTATTCTTTTGCCATCGCAACTTTGAGTAAAGCTTTTTATAGTTTCGTGAACGGAGGCCCCATGACACAAGATTTACGAGAAAAAGCCAGTGCAGTTCAGGCCAATGCCTATGCACCCTATTCGAATTTTCAGGTCGGTGCGGCGCTGCGCGGGGTGTCGGGCGCGATTTATGTCGGCTGCAATGTCGAAAACGTTGCCTATCCCGAAGGGACCTGTGCCGAGGCCGGTGCCATTGCCGCTATGGTTGCCGCGGGCGAGACGGAATTTACCGAAGCCTATGTGATTGCAGGAAGTCCGATACCGGTCAGCCCTTGTGGGGGGTGTCGGCAGAAGCTTGCGGAATTCGGCAAGGGGGATGTGCGCGTCACCATGGGGACCCTTTCAGGTGTGGAAGACGCCATGACTTTGACCGAGCTTTTGCCGGGGGCGTTTGACCGTGCCCATATGGAAACCTGACCTGTGAACGCACGTACCATTCTGGCCAAGCTACGGCACCGGCAGTCGCCCAACCGCGACGAGCTGGTCTGGTTTGCGCAAGCGCTGGCCGACGGGCGCGTGAGCGACGCGCAGGCCGGTGCGTTTGCCATGGGGGTGTGTCTGGTCGGTCTGAGCGATGTGGGCCGGGTGGCGCTGACCCTTGCGATGCGCGACAGCGGTCAGGTTTTGTCATGGGATTTGCCCGGGCCGGTTCTGGACAAGCATTCCACCGGCGGGGTGGGCGATTGCGTCAGCCTGATCCTTGCCCCTGCTTTGGCGGCCTGCGGGGCCTATGTTCCGATGATTTCCGGGCGCGGTCTGGGCCATACGGGGGGCACCTTGGACAAGATGGAGGCGATCCCGGGCGTATCAACGCAAATGGACGAGGCGCAGTTGCGGCGTATTGTCGGCAAGGTCGGATGTGCCATTGTTGGGGCCACGGGGGACATCGCGCCCGCGGACAAGCGGCTTTATGCGGTGCGTGACGTTTCATCGACCGTGGATAGCATGGATTTGATCACCGCCTCGATCCTGTCGAAAAAGCTGGCTGCTGGGCTGCAAGGGCTGGTGCTGGACGTCAAGGTCGGCAGTGGTGCCTTTATGAAGGACCTTGAGCAGGCGCAGGCATTGGCCACGGCCTTGACCAAGACGGCCAATGCCAGCGGCTGCCGGACGACGGCGATCATCAGCGACATGAGCCAGCCTTTGGTGCCCAGCCTTGGCAATGCCTTGGAGGTGGCCGAGGTCATGCGGGTGCTGACGGGGCAGACAAAGGGGCCGGTTGTTTCGGTTTGCGCCGCTTTGGGCGGGGTGTTGCTGGCCAATGCGGGGTTGGCCGGTGATGTGCAGACAGGGGCCGATGCCATTGTCAAAGCCATCCGCAGCGGACGCGCGGCAGAGCGGTTTGGGATGATGATTGCTGCGATGGGTGGGCCAGTAGGATTCATTGAGAACTGGAACCGGTTTTTGCCGGAAGCGACAATTATTGGCGAAGTGCCCGCAGCCGAGACCGGATATATCACGGCCATTGATGGCGAGGCTTTGGGCATGGCGGTTGTCGCCCTTGGCGGCGGGCGTGTGCTGGAGACGGACGGGATCAACACCTCGGTGGGGTTGTCGGATGTTGTGCGGCTTGGGGCCAAGGTCTCAAAGGGCGGTCCCTTGGCGGTTATTCATGCGGTGCGCACAGGCGATGCGGAAAAGGCGGCGCAGGCGGTGCGCGCTGCGATCACGATTTCGCCGAAACCCGCAAAAGTACCGGACCTTATTCTGGAGCGGGTGGGCTGATGGCGCGGGCGTTTTTGGTTGTTATGGATTCAACCGGCATCGGGGGGGCACCTGACGCCGACGGGTTTTTCAACGGGGCCGTGCCCGACACCGGATCGAATACCATCGGGCATATCGCGCAGGCCTGCGCCGAGGGGCGGGCCGAAGAGGGGCGTTCGGGGCCGTTGCGCCTGCCCAATCTGGTGGAGATGGGACTGGGGGCTGCGACCGCGCTTGCCAGCGGGTTGCGGGCGGACAGCCTGTCGGGGGAGGTGCGCGGAACCTGGGGGGCGGCCACCGAGGTGTCGCGCGGCAAGGACACGCCGTCGGGCCATTGGGAACTGGCCGGGCTGGTGGTGCCTTGGGAATGGCATTACTTTAAAAATGTGACGAATTCCTTTCCGCCGCAGTTGGTCGCGCAATTGGCGGAGTTTGCCGGTGTTGACGGGATCTTGGGTAATTGCCATGCGCCCGGCACGGCCATCATCGAGCAATTCGGGTCCGCGCATATCAAAACCGGCTTTCCGATTTGTTATACATCAGCAGACAGCGTGTTGCAGATCGCGGCGCATGAGGTGCATTTCGGGCTGGACCGGTTGATGGCGCTTTGTGCCAAGATCGCGCCGATTGCCCATGAGATGAAGGTGGGTCGCGTCATTGCACGGCCCTTTGTCGGGGATGCGGAAACCGGGTTTGTGCGCACCGGAAACCGCCGTGATTTCGCGATTGAATTGCCCAAACCGGTGCTGAGCAACTGGGTGCAGGACGCAGGCCGGCGTGTCTATGCGGTGGGCAAGATCGGCGATATTTTTTCGATGTCGGGGTTTGACGAAGTGCGCAAAGGGTCTGACGAGAGCTTGATGCGGCATCTGGCTGATCTGGTGGAAGACGCGGAAGACGGCAGCCTGATATTTGCGAATTTCGTCGAGTTTGACAGCCTGTTTGGCCACAGGCGGGATGTGTCTGGCTATGCGCGCGCGCTGGAATGGTTTGATGGCGAGATCGGCAAGATCAGATCAATGCTGCGCGATGGCGACATTCTGGTGCTGACGGCGGACCACGGGAATGATCCGACATGGATCGGGACCGACCACACCCGCGAGCGGGTTCCGGTGTTGGTCGATGGTCTGGGCAAAGGCAGCTTGGGATTGATCGGTTTTACAGATGTGGCCGCTTTGGTGGCGCATCATCTGGGGGTGGCTGTTCCGGGCTAGCGGTGAATGGGGGCCAGCCCCCATCGTGGCAAGCCACGATTCCCCCGGAGTTTATTTTGCAAAATGAAACGGGATTGCTGTGGCGTGGTTGCGGGGCATGGCGTTTCAAGGCAAGACTCGGATCAAGCAAAATGGAGAGTGCCGCTATGTCCTATACATCTGAAAACCTTACGGTCGTTGATCACCCGTTGGTACAGCACAAGCTGACCATCATGCGCGACAAGGAAACCCCCACGGCGGTGTTCCGGCAGTTGTTGCGCGAAATCAGCCAGTTGTTGGCCTATGAGGTGACCCGTGGCATGCCGATGACCACAAAGAGTGTCGAGACACCGATGCAGTCGATGGAGGCTCCGACCCTGGCTGGAAAGAAGCTTGCCTTGATATCGATCCTTCGGGCGGGCAACGGGCTGTTGGACGGCGTGCTTGAGTTGATCCCGTCGGCGCGGGTCGGCTTTGTGGGCCTGTACCGTGATGAAAAGACGCTCAAGCCGGTCAAATACTATTTTAAAGTGCCCGAAGGATTGGATGACCGTTTGGTGATTGTTGTGGATCCGATGCTGGCAACCGGCAATTCTTCGGTCGCGGCCATCGACATGCTGAAAGAGACCGGCGCGAATAATATCAGGTTCTTGTGCCTGCTGGCGGCACCCGAAGGGATCAAGCGCATGCAAGAAGCCCATCCTGATGTGCCGATCGTCACTGCGGCGGTGGACGAAAAGCTGAACGAATCGGGATATATCGTGCCCGGGTTGGGCGATGCGGGCGACCGGATGTATGGGACAAAATAATGGCTGAAAAGTGGCGGGAATGTGTCAGGGGCGCTTTACTCTGAACGGGTGATGACGCATTGTTTGAGCGATATTTCGTGCTGGGGGCGCAGATGAAGTTTACAAGAATTGTCGCGATTGCTGTTATCTTGGGGTCTGTGGGCATCGGTGCCTTGCAGGCCCAGTCCTTCCGGGACCAGCCCAAAGAATACCCGCCCGCGTCTTATAAGGGCAAGCAATACGTCGACAGCAGCGGGTGTGTGTTCATCCGTGCAGGCATTGACGGCAACGTCACATGGGTGCCGCGGGTGTCGCGCAAGCGCGATGGCGTCTGCGGCTTCATACCCACCAATGTCGGCACTGCGGCGGCATCCCCTGCATCGCAAGGGCCGGCACCTGTTCAGATAACGCTGGATAACGCGTCCACACAATCAACACGTCGCGTTGCGGCTGTGCAGCCGCGCCCTGTCCCCCAGACACGGCGGGTCCAGCCGGTCGCACCTCAGGTTGTGCGGCAAACGGCCCCGCGCCCTGTGGCCGTGGCACCTGCAATCGTGGCAACGGTCCCTGCCGCAGCGCCCCTTTCCGGTGGCAACTGCCCCGGACGATCGGCGCTGAGCCAGCGCTATTCGGGGGGATCGGGTCTGCCTGTACGCTGCGGACCACAAGCCCACCGCATCGTGGGCGCGCAAGCCACCACAACGCGTGGCGGTGCCGTGCAATACCCGTCGGCGGCAGGGACGGTCGCTGTTTCCCCGACAACCCGCATTGTGCCCAAGCATGTCGCAATCAACCGCATCAATACATATAATAACGTGCAGGTTCCCAACGGGTACAAATCCGTCTGGGAAGATGACCGGCTGAACCCCAAACGGGCCGAACAGAACCTGGCTGGCCGGACCCAGATGCTGTTGATCTGGACCAACACCGTCCCGCGTCGTCTGATCAATCAGACCACAGGTCAGGATGTGACGGCTAAAATGCCGTTGATCTATCCTTATACGTCGATTGATCAACAGCGCCGCGAAATGGGCGAGGTCACCTTGCTTGCGCGCAACGGGCAACTGGTCAAGCGGATCGTGCGTAAACCCGGTGGTGCGCCGGTTCTGCGTGAGCCGACCTATTCCAGCCGTTCCGCCGCCAAGCCGGTTGCAGCGGCACCTGAGAAACGCGCGCAGGTCCAGAACGGGGGCAACACCTATGTGCAGGTCGGGACATTCCTGAATGCGGCCAATGCACAGCAGACCGCACAGCGTATCGCCCGCATGGGCATGGGCGCGCGGATCGGCAAATCGACCCGCGGCGGCAAGACATATCTGTCCGTTCAGGCGGGCCCGTTTCCAACGTCGTCTGCGCCCCATGCGCTGGGCAAATTGCGCGGCGTCGGATACCGGGATGCCTATATCCGCTAAACCCTAGCGATGGTGTGACATATCTGGCCAGTCGGTGATGATCCGGCTGGCCATTTCTTTTGCCCATTGCGCATAAATCTGCGGGCCGGGGTGAAAGCCGTCGATTGCCATCTGCGCAGGGTCCAAGGGCAGATCAAAGGGGATATGGTGGCGATGGGTTTCGCCGTGCAAGGATTTGGCCAAGGCCTGATCAAACCGCGCGGCTTGCCGGCCCAATGTCCAGCGCAAGGGCTGTGGCAGGACGGGAAACAGACCCAAAGGCGGTACGCCGGACATATACAAAAGCCGCGGCGCAAACAGCTGGTCGATCCGCTTGCGCAACACCTGCTGCTGGCTTTGCCAACGGCCAAAAGGGACAGCATGGGTCACGTCATTTACGCCCAAGGCCGTGACCACAACATCGACCGGCGCATGGGCCTGATCCTTTAGGGCCTTCAGCGTGCTGGCGGTCGTGGCACCGGTCTTTGCAACAAGCCGCCATTTCACGGTGAAATCCTGCGACAGCTGCGCGGCCAGTTGCCCTGCCAACGCCTGATCCTGATGGTCGACACCGACACCCGCCGCAGATGAGTCGCCCAGGATAAGCAGCGACAGTTCAGGGCCGGACCCGATGGTCCCTTCGCGGGGGCCTGCGGCCTCGGGCAGTTGTAAGGCGCGGGCACGCACCCCGATGGCTTGGGTCAAAAGGACGGGCGACAGGGCAAGGCGCAGGGTGAAATCCAGCATCAGCGGCGATTACCCGCCGCAGATGTTTTGCAACCGCAGCCAGTCGGCGTCATTGATCAGCGGGGCCGTGTCCTTACCTGCCATCGGGTCGCCTTCGATCAGCGCCAATGTGGTTTCCCCCGTGATATCAAGGGCTTCGGCATAGGGGGTGCTGTGCAGTTTTTCCGCGCCAAAGCGGGCCAGCAAGGCCTCGACCGGTGCGGGGGTGGGTCGGGCGGCCATCAGGTTCTCGGCATAGCTTTCGAGCGCGGCATCCGACACTTCGCCGGTGGTCAGCAAACGGAAGTTCTCGCGGATGCCCACATCGGCCAGCATGTCGCGCAGGGGGTCGCTTTGCGCCCGTTTGACCACCTCTGACAGGATGAAGCCGGCGGCGACATCGGGGGATTCATAATCCTCGAAGACGGTTTTGTTCAGCACGATCAACCCGCCGGGCAGGTGGATGCTGTCGCGGGTCATGGCGGGCAGCACCGCAAGCGGGCCGGCAGACAGCCGCGTGCCAAGCTTGGTCAGGGCGGCACGGCCGCGCGGGTTGGTACAGGTGTTGCCGGATACCCGTTCGATCTGGCGCAGCAACGCCGCCCCGATCGAGGCGCGTTTAACCATGGGGACCACTTTGAGCGTGTGATCCTGCATGGCACCCGGCAGCCAGAACAGCGCCAGCGCGATCACTGCAAGAAGCGACCCCAACACGCCGATCAGGCGCAAACGGCCGGGGCGGGGGCGGTTGCGTTCTACGGCGCGGCGCAGGGTTTCGATGGCATCAATCATCGTGTCTTCGGTTTCGGCGATCTCGAGCGTTTCCGACGGGTCGCCGTCGGGATGGAACACGGCGGGGCGGGTGCCCGGATTGGCACGCGCAACCGCTGCCAGCGACCAATGCGCGATGGCCTGATCCTTCATATCGGAAATCACCAGCGTCGCATCCCCGATGGACACGATCACCTCGCGGCGTTGATCCTCGGGCTTGGCACGCCAAAGGCCCGTCGCTTCGATCCGCGCGTATTTCGATAGGGCCGTCATGAGCTGGGATATACTGCCTAGTTGTTTCGCGGTACTTTAGCATCTGTTAAGACTTGAGCAATGGGGCGGCTCGGGGCAGCATGGTGCAAACCCGCAGGAGATTTCACTTTATGGACGTAAAACCCGCTATCGCTGCCGATATTCCCGAAATTGCAGCGCTGTGGCACGAAGGATGGATTCAAGGACACGCTGCGATTGCACCTGCGGCCCTTGCCGCGCTGCGCACATCCCAGGAGTTTTCGACCCGCGCGAAGGCGCATATGAAGCACACGCAGGTGGCTTGGGTGGATGGAAAGATGGCGGGGTTCTTTTTGATCGACCGGGACGAGATATACCAGTTCTACGTCGCCAAAGAATTTCAGGGGACCGGTCTTGCAACTGAACTGTTGAACAAAGCCGAAGCATCGTTGGGCCACGGGTTGAAATGGCTGGCCTGTTCCGTCGGCAATGACCGCGCAGCCCGCTTTTACGAGAAATGCGGCTGGGAGCAAGCGGGCACGATCCCCTATGAGGTCGAGACCGAAGAAGGCCCGATGATGGTCGAGGTCTGGCGCTACGAAAAGCGCTTGGGCTGAGAGCGCCGTCTGACCGCGCTGTCGGGGCCTGATGTTGCGATGGGAAGGGGGCAAACGCCCCTAAAGGGTCGCTGCCAGTTTCCTGAGTTCAAATTTCTGGATTTTGCCCGTCGATGTCTTTGGCAGGTCTTGGAAAACGATCTTTTTGGGGGCTTTGAACCCTGCCAGTGTTTCGCGGGCAAAGGCGATCATCGCGGCCTCGTCCCCCGTCACGCCGGGCTTGAGTTCGACAAAGGCGCACGGGACTTCGCCCCATTTTTCATCGGGTTTGGCGACAACGGCGGCAAGGTTCACATCCGGATGGCCCATCAGCACGCCTTCGACCTCGACCGACGAGATGTTTTCACCGCCCGAGATGATGATGTCTTTGGCGCGGTCGGCGATCTGCATATAGCCGTTTGAATGCTGGACCGCCAAATCGCCCGAATGGAAATAGCCGCCTGCGAATGCTTCCTTGGTGGCTTGCGGGTTCTTGTAATACCCCTTCATCACCGAATTGCCACGGATCATGATCTCGCCTTGGGTGGCCCCGTCTTTGGTGACCTGGCGCATGTCGGTGTCCAGCACGGTGATGTCCTCCATCATCGGCATGGCGACACCCTGACGGGCCTTCATGGCGGCACGATCAGCGCCTTGAAGCGCGTCCCATTCCGGGGTCCACAAACATTCGGTTACATGGCCATAGGTTTCGGTCAGGCCATAAACCTGCGTCACGTTAAAGCCCAAGGCTTCGATCTTGGACAGGGTTGCAGGGGCGGGGGGCGCGCCTGCGGTGAAGACCTCGACCTGATGGTCAAAGGCGCGGCGTTCGGCGTCGGATGCATTGACCATCATGTTCAACACAATCGGCGCGCCGCCGAAATGGGTGACGCCTTCGTCAGCGATGGCGTTGTAAATGGCACTGGCCGTGATATCGCGGCAGCACACCAAGGTGCCGCCCAGCAGGGGCATCATCCACGAATGGTTCCAGCCGTTGCAATGAAACAGCGGCACGATCTGCATAAACACCGGACGCATGACCATGCGCCAGCTGACCACCGTGCCCATGGTCATCAGATATGCGCCACGGTGGTGATAGACCACGCCCTTGGGCCGGCCGGTGGTGCCCGAAGTATAGTTCAGCGCAAGGCTTTCCCATTCATCCTGCGGCAAGACCCATTCAAAGGCCGGATCGCCTTTGGCAAGCAGTTCATCATAGGTCATGTGCCGCCCGGTCGCTGGGAAACCGGCGCTTTCATCGGGAACCTCGATCAGGGTGGGGGGCGTGTCGAGCGTGGCGCAGGCCGCTTCGGCCAGATCCATGAACTGGGTGTCGACCAGTGCGACCTTGGCTTCGCCGTGGTCCAGGATATAGGCGACGGTATCGACATCCAGCCGCGTGTTGATGGTGTTCAAAACGGCACCACAGGCGGGCACGCCAAAATGCGCTTCGGCTTGGGCGGGGATGTTGGGCAAGAGCGTCGATACGACCTGACCCGGTGCCACGCCCATGCCTGCCAGCGCAGATGCCAAACGGGTGCAGCGTGCGTGATATTGGGCATAGCTCACACGGTGCGCCCCATATGACACCGCCAAGACATCAGGGAAAACATGCGACGCGCGTTGCAAGTGCGACAGCGGGCTAAGCGGCACATAATTGGCGCGGCATTTGTCGAGCCCGTCTTCGTTTGTCATCCAACCCATGGCGCACCCTCCCGATTGCGAAACTTTTCTGCTTGAGTATTGCGCCAGTAGCGTAAAGTTAAAAGGTGGAAACTCTGCCATCCAAAGGAAGAATATGTGCCCCTGACCCCGTTGCAAGATCGCAGACCAGCCCTGACCCTATTGACCGGGTGCGTTCGGGCAAGCGCAAGCGAGGTCGGGCAATGATCATCAGCCGTGGTCGCAACTATATCTTTGTGCACATCCCCAAGACCGGAGGCACCTCAATGGCGCTGGCGCTTGAAGCGCGGGCGATGAAGGACGACATCATGCTGGGCGACACGCCCAAGGCAGTTAAACGCCGCAAACGCATGAAAAACGTCCCGGCAGCTGGGCGGCTTTGGAAACATTCGACCCTGGCCGATATCGAAGGGGTGGTGACCCGCGACGAGATTGCCCAAATGTTCTGTTTCGCGCTGGTGCGGAACCCCTGGGACCGGGTGGTCAGCTATTATCATTGGCTGCGCGACCAGTCCTTTGATCATCCGATGGTCCGGCTGGCACAGCAAACCGGTTTCGCGGATTTCCTTGAAACACCTGCGTTGCAAGACAGCCTGACGAACGCGCCTTATGGCAGCTATCTGCAAGACGGTGCGGGGGTAGATCGGGCCAATCTTTTTATCCGCCTTGAGCGTTTCGCCCAAGACGCTGAACCGCTGTTTGACCATCTGGGATTCCGGGTGGAACTGCCCGTGGAAAACGCATCTGATCGTGCCGCATCCTATGAGGAATATTACACCGACGACCTTGCGCAGATCGTCGCGCGAATCTGTTCGGACGATATTTCACGGTTCGGGTACGGATTCGGTCGCGCGTCATAAAAACCGCAAAGTTCCTAACCACAAGTTGCCTGATTGCCCGCCATCCGAGGCTTAATCCGGCACCAAGGTCGGCACTGCTGCGAAATGAGCATCAATGCCCCTAAATGGCCCCTTTGTTGGCCATCTCTCGACATGGCTGACGCGCCATATGCATTCATATAAATATATGCCGAAAATAAAGGCATCGCGCCATGGGGATGGAAAGCAATGTTTGGTTGGAAGATCAAAGACCCACGAATGAACTACCGCACCTCTGAAATGTCAGGTGCGTATAATGGCGGCCTTGAGGTCGCGACACATGGATTGGTTGCAGGCACAAGGGTTGCATCGGCGATGGGCTGGCGTGGCGTTGAATCGCTGGCCAAGGGCGATATGGTCCTGACCTTTGACAACGGCTTGCAGCCAATCACAGATATCCGCCGCGTCACAATCTGCCTCGATGCGATGGAAACGGAAAAGGCGTTGTGGCCTGTTCTGATCCCGCCCAACGCGTTGGGTAACAAAGAGAAACTGACGCTTTTGCCAGATCAGGGCGTGATGCTGGAATGCGAAGCTGCCGCTGATATCCATGGCGATCCGTTTGCACTGGTTAACGCCCATGCGCTGGTCGGGGAACGCGGTATCTACCGCGCGCCGCCAAACACCCGGATCGAACTGATCGCGATATCCTTTGCCGAGGATCAGGTGATCTATGCCGAGGGTGGCGCGTTGATCTTGTGCCTGTCCTATACCACGACCTTGGACCGTCTTTTGGATGGCAGCCAGTCAACCTACGAAGTGTTGAGCCAAACAGAGGCCTCGCGTCTGGTTGAATGTTTCGTGATGGAACTGGAAGACCGGGGCGACCACGGCTTTCCGCAGATGCAACACGGGCTGTGATCCCGCGCCTGTAATCCCGCGTCTATCGGAACATGACAGAACGCGAAAGATTTCGACGGCCGGAATGAAAAAGGGACTGCCCGGTGCAGCCCCTTTTTTTGCGTTTGAAGAACCCGCTGCCGCCAAAGCGACCTGTGCAGGTCCGGCATGTCATTCAACGGGTCAAACAGAAATCGGCCAGCAGTTTCCTGCTGGCCGTTTGCGTGTGCAAGATGTGACGCCTGATCAGGCGGCTTTGGCATCCGGCCCGAAGCGGCCATAGAACGTCTGTCCCTTGTCGGCCATTTCACGCAACAGGGCAGGGCATTCGAAACGATCGCCGAACTTTGCTTGCAGCTGGTCGCAGCGTTCAGCGGCATAGGGTGCGCCGATGATATCAAGCCAGCTGAACGGGCCACCGGACCAAGGCGCAAAGCCCCACCCCAGGATCGCGCCCACATCGCCTTCGCGGATGTCTTCCAGCACGCCTTCTTCCAATGCACGCACAGCTTCAAGCACCTGCGAGAACATCAGACGGTCCTGCACATCGCGCAGGTCGGGCTGGGTTTCGGCCAGCGGGAACTTGTCGTGCATCCCCTTCCAATAGCCCAGACGTTTGCCTTTTTCGTCATAGTCAAAGAAACCGGCATTGGCCTTGCGGCCCAGACGACCCAGATCCTCCATCCAGAAAATCAGATCGTCCGCTTGCGACGCAGGATAGGCATTGCCCATCGCGGCCTTGGTCGCGCGGGCGATCTTGGCCCCCAGATCAATGGATGTTTCGTCGGTCAGTTGCACAGGCCCAACGGGGAAACCCAGCAATTGTGCGGCGTGATCGACCAGTTGCGGGGCCACGCCTTCGGTGATCATCCGCGCGCCTTCGTTGGCATAGGGGATGATGCAGCGGTTGGCATAGAAGAACCGCGCGTCGTTGACCACGATCGGCGTCTTGCGGATCTGGCGCACGTAATCCAGCGATTTCGCAACCGCACGGTCGCCGGTTTCCTTGCCCTTGATGATCTCGACCAACAGCATTTTTTCGACGGGCGAAAAGAAGTGGATGCCGATGAACTGATCGGGGCGCGACGATGCCTTGGCCAAGCCCGTGATCGGCAGGGTCGAGGTGTTGGAGGCAAAGATGCAATCCGCAGGGATCACCGCTTCGACCTTCTTGGTCATCTCGGCCTTGACGGCGGGGTCTTCGAACACCGCTTCGATGATCAGATCGCAGTCTTTCAGCGCGTCCAGATCGGTGGTCGCGGTGATCAGGTTCAACGCGGCCTGCTTTTTCTCTTCGGTGGATTTGCGACGTGCAATGCCCTTGTCAAAGAAGGTCGCGGAATAGGCTTTGCCCTTATCCGCAGCTTCTTGCGTCTGGTCGATCAGCACGACTTCGATACCGGCCTGAACCGACACCAGCGTGATGCCCGCGCCCATCATGCCCGCGCCCAGAACGCCCAGCTTTTTGACGCGCTGGTCTGGCACGCCTTCGGGACGCACGGCACCTTTTTCCAGCGCTTCCTTGTTCAGGAACAGTGACTGGATCATGGCAGACGACGACGGGTTCATCAGGATGTTGGTGAACCAGCGCGCCTCGATCTTGAGGGCTGTATCAAACGGCACCAAGGCCCCTTCATACACGGCACTTAGCAAGGCCTTGGCGGCAGGGAAGGCCCCTTGGGTCTTGCCGTTGACCATCGCATTGGCCCCGACAAAGGTCATGAAACCGGCAGGGTGGTAAGGCGTGCCGCCGGGCATCTTGTACCCTTTGGCATCCCAAGGCTTCAAAATATCCGCATCCTTGGCGTTTAGTACCCAGTCTTTCGCGGCAGCGACCGGATCGGCGACAACCTCGTCAATCAGGCCCGCAGATTTCGCGGCCGCCGGGGCAACCATCTTGCCCTCAAGCAGGAACGGCGACGCCCCCATCGCGCCCAGCTTGCGCATCAGACGGGTCGTACCGCCAGCGCCGGGGAAAATCCCGACCAGAATTTCGGGCAGGCCGATACGCGCCTTGGGGTTGTCGGCAACGAAAATGCGGTGCGTGGCCAGTGGCAGTTCCAGCCCGATACCAGCCGCCGTGCCGGGCAGGGCAGCGGCAATCGGCTTGCCGCCCTTGTTGGTCTTGGCATCCATGCCCGCGCGTTCGATCTTGCGCAGCAGGGCGTGCATTTGCATCGTGCCCTCGAACAGACCCTTGGCAGGATCGTCACCCGCATCTTCGCGCATTTTGGCCAGCAGGTTCAGGTCCATCCCGCCCGCGAACGACCCGTCCTTACCGGATGTGATCACCGCACCCTTGATGCTGTCGTCGGACAAAACGGTGTCGATGATGGCGTCCAGTTCGGACAACCCTTCAATCGACATGACGTTCATGGATTTACCGGGGACGTCCCAGGTGATGATGGCGACGCCGTCGGCGTCTGTCTTCATTGTGAAATCGGTCATTTATCTCTCCCTGAATTGGAGTGTGTTAGGAGCGCTGAGGTGTGTAATCAGCGAATTTCTCAAGCAGCGACCGGATCAATTCGATCGTGGCTTTCGGGCCATCCTGGCAATCTTCCTCGCTCAGCAGGATCCGCTTGAAGTTATTGAAACTCTCGCGGTCGAAACTGTCGCTTGGATCATTGCGGTGCTTGAAGAACAATGGCGGCTCATCTTGGTACAAGCGCACATATGCACCGCCCCGTTCGACTTTGACCTTCAGATCCTTCAAGCCCTTTTTCGGGGCCAGTTCGGCGATGGCAAGAAAGGGATGTGGTTGATCGCTCATTATACACGCTCGATTATTGTGGCGGCACCCATGCCGGATGCAATGCAAAGCGTGGCCATGCCGACTTCCTTGTCGGAGCGCTCAAGCTCGTCCAGCAACGTGCCGATGATCATGGCACCTGTCGCACCCAAAGGGTGACCCATCGCGATGGACCCGCCGTTGACGTTGACCTTGCTGTCGTCGACATCAAACGCCTGCATGAAACGCATGACCACGGCGGCAAAAGCTTCGTTGACTTCGAACAGGTCGATGTCGCCGATCTTCATGCCGTTGTCGGCCAGAATTTTCTCGGTCACGGGCACAGGGCCGGTCAGCATGATCGTCGGATCGGTGCCGATCTTGGCTGTGGCACGGATACGGGCGCGGGGTTTCAGGCCGTATTTCTCGCCGAATTCCTTGTTGCCAATCAGCACAGCCGCCGCACCGTCGACGATACCGGATGAATTGCCCGCGTGGTGGATGTGGTTGATTTTCTCAAGATGCGGGTACTTCATCAACGCGACCTTGTCGAAACCGGGCATGACTTCGCCCATCTGCTGGAACGCCGGGTTCAGTGACCCAAGCGATTGCATGTCGGTCTGGGGGCGCATGTATTCGTCATGGCTCAGGATCGACAAACCGTTCTGGTCCTTGATGTCGATGACGGATTTGGCAAAGCGGCCCTCGTCCCAAGCCATTTTCGCGCGCTGCTGGGATTTGACGGCCAGCTGGTCGGCCTCTTCACGGGTAAAACCGTATTCGGTGGCAATGATATCCGCCGAAATACCCTGCGGAACAAAGTATTTTTCCATCGCCAGTGTCGGATCTACGGCAATCGCGGCCCCATCGCTGCCCATGGGCACGCGGCCCATCATCTCGACACCACCCGCGATATAGGCCATGCCCGCACCGCCTTTGACCTGGTTGGCGGCCAGATTGACGGCCTCCATCCCCGAGGCACAGAAACGGTTGATCGCAAGACCCGGAATGCGTTCATCCAGATCGGACGCCAACACGGCAGAGCGCGCAAGGCAGCCGCCCTGTTCCATAACCTGAGTCACGTTGCCCCAGATCACATCCTCGACCGCGTGGCCCTCAAGGTTGTTGCGTTCCTTGAGCGCGTTCAGCGTGAGCGCGGACAGGCGCAACGATGTCAATTCGTGCAGCGCGCCGTCTTTGCGGCCCTTGCCGCGCGGGGTGCGCAAGGCATCGTAGATATATGCTTCGGTCATGCTTAGTCTCCGTTCGAAGTGTAGAACAAACCTTTAATACAGGCGGTTCGGATGCTGAGTTGTGGTTCCGGGGCGAGCGCTGCTATTTCCAACGCTGCTGCCTCGCATTCTGCTTTCTGAAAGAAGATCAAGTCTTCCACGCCATGAAGCTCGGATGTGGGCATGCCTGTGACAACGAAAATGATCAGCTTCCACATTGTGCCGCTCCCTTACAGTCAAATACGGTCAGCTGGGCTGCCGGGCATCAGGTCATAGGGGGCTTTCCAGCCCGGTGTTTCGCTCAGACGCGTGAGCCACGCATCGATATGGGGCCAGTCCTTGCGGTTAAAACCGAAGGGCTCGGGGTAATACAGATAGCCGCAACAGCTCAGATCGGCGTTGGTGATCCCGTCGCCCACGATCCAGTCGCGGCCGTTCAGGTGATCATTCAACACCGCATAAGCCGCCGCAAGACGCCCCTGCATAAAGCCGATGACTTCCTTTGGCTGCTTGTCCTCGGGCAGAAAATTCATCAAAAATCGCGTCATCCCGGCGTTGGAGCTGAGCTTGTGGTTGTCCCACAAAACCCACCGCAAAATCTCGCGACGTTCCGTTGAATCCTTGCCGCCGAACTTGCCGGATTTTTCAGATATGTAATCCTGGATCACGCCGGATTGCGTCAGCGTAACATCGCCGTCGATCATGACCGGGGCCTCGCCCATCACGTTTGTGGTGCTGCGAAAATCCGCTGTGCGCGTTTCGCCGCCAAAGAAGTCTACTTTGACGGGCTCCCAGGCAAGGCCCGATAATTCCAGCGCGAGGGCTGCTTTATAGGCGTTTCCGCTTTCGCCGAAGCAATGCAATTTGATGGTCATGTGATGAACCTCCCTAAGGTCACTATTCTTTTTCTCTCGTCGACGTGGGGGTTTCACACCCCCACACCCCCGTGGAGTTTATCTGGCAAAATGAAATCAAAATGTTTCATTTTTAAGGTCTTGTTAGTGTCTCTCTTTTATCAAACTGATGCGCAGCAGGCTGGAGAGCTGAGCGGCGTGCAAAGTGAAACCCTGTCTCTTTCGTGGTTTGGCCAAGGGGGAGGCAGGGCCTTGCCGCCCGTTTCATTTTGCCAAATAAACTCTCCCCGAAGGGCCGCTTTCATCCTTACCCGGTTATTTTTTGCGATCATCGATTTCGGCATTGAAAAGCCGCAGGCGCGCTGTCAGGTTTTCTTCGTTCATCACGCTGTTGAAGTTTTCGAATAGAAAAGACAGCGCTTCCCCTTCGTCCAAACCAGCCTCGGCTGAAAATTTCTTGAGCCGTCTGTAGCCGTCTTCGGTCATGGCAACGGGGAAGCGGCGGGTGAGGCGGAAGCGTTTGGGCATCGGAAACCTTTCGAGAAGCGTGAGGTGGGGGGCTCCCCACCTCTGCCAGCTTAGAAGTTTGCGGCGTCCAGCGCCATCACCGTATCCGCGCCGGTCTGGATGCGGGTCAGGTGCAGCGCGGTGGCGGGCAATTGACGTGCCATGTAATAGCGTCCGGTCGCCAGTTTGGTCTCGTAGAATGCCGTATCGCCTGTGCCTTCTGCAATTGCTTTCTTTGCGGCCAGACCCATTTTCGCCCACATATAGCCCAGGCAAACATGGCCGAACATGTGCATGAAGTCGGTCGACCCAGCCAGGGCGTTGTTGGGGTTTTTCATGCCGTTTTGCATGAAATACATGCCCGCCGCTTGCAGATCCTTGCTGGCGGCCTTGAGGGGCTCGAGGTAGGTGGCGTCGAATTCGGCATCCTGGCCGGCGTTTTCCTTGATGAAGGTCTTGAGCAGGTCAAAGAACGCCATCACGTGTTTGCCGCCGTCTTGCGCCAGTTTGCGCCCCACGAGGTCAAGCGCTTGCACGCCGTTGGCCCCTTCATAGATCATCGCAATGCGGGCATCGCGGGTGAACTGGGACATGCCCCATTCTTCGATATAGCCGTGGCCGCCGTAAACCTGTTGTGCCTTGACGGTCATGTCATAGCCCACATCGGTCAGGAAGCCTTTGATCACGGGCGTCATCAGCGACACAAGGCCGTCGGCGTCTTTGTCATTTGAGCGGTGCGCGGCGTCGATCAGGTTTGCGCCCCAAAGGATGAATGCGCGCGCGCCTTCGATAAAGGATTTCTGGTCCATCAGGCTGCGGCGGATATCGGGGTGTACGATCAGCGGATCGGCCGGGCCATTGGGGTTTTCGGTACCTGTCACGGCGCGCCCTTGCAGGCGGTCCTTGGCGTAGATCAGCGCGTTTTGATAGGCCACATCGGCTTGGGCCAGACCCTGCATGCCAACGCCAACGCGGGCTTCGTTCATCATGGTGAACATGGCGCGCATGCCTTTATGTGCGTCGCCCAGCAGATAGCCAACGGCACCGTCATAGTTCATCACGCAGGTGGAGTTGCCGTGGATGCCCATTTTCTCTTCGATGGAGCCGACCGAGAGGCTGTTGCGCGCGCCAAGGGAGCCGTCTTCGTTGACCATGACCTTGGGCACGATGAACAGCGACACACCTTTGATGCCTTCGGGGCCGCCTTCGATTTTGGCCAGAACAAGGTGGATGATGTTGTCGGCCATGTCGTGGTCGCCCGACGAGATAAAGATTTTCTGACCGGTGATCTTATAGCTGCCGTCTGCTTGCGGGGCCGCTTTGGTGCGCATCAGGCCCAGATCGGTACCGCAATGGGGTTCGGTCAGGTTCATGGTGCCGGTCCATTCGCAAGAGACCATGTTGGGCAGGTAGGTGTCTTTTTGTGCATCCGACCCGTGGGCCAAAATCGCAGAGGCAGCACCGTGGGTCAGGCCCTGATACATTGTGAACGCCTGGTTGGAGGCCGAGAACATCTCGCCCACGGCGGTGCCGATGACATAGGGCATGTTCTGGCCGCCATATTGTTCGGGCATGTCCAGGCCGGGCCAGCCGCCTTCTTTGACCTTGCCGAAGGCGTCCTTGAAACCGGTTGGCGTATAGATAACGCCATTTTCCAGACGGCAGCCTTCCTTGTCGCCAACAGCGTTCAGCGGGGCCAGAACTTCGGAGGTCAGCTTGCCTGCTTCCTCGAGAATGGCGGAGGTGAAATCGGGCTCGAGTTCGTCATAGCCGGGGATGGTGGACCCGGTCACATTCAGCACATTGTGCAGAACGAATTGCATGTCTTTGATGGGGGCTGTGTAGCTCGGCATGGTGAAGTCTCCCTTGGGCGGATGGTCGCGTATCTGTTGAAAAATGTGTTTATTCTGCTGCTTTGCGCGGGTTGTTCATGGAGGCGATCATCTTTTCCCCCCATTTCAGCTGGTTGCGCAAATCGTCGATCGCCTGGTCCATTTCCTCGCGTTGCGCTTCCAGATCGGCAAGGCGGTCGCGGGCGATTTCATAGGTACGAGCAAGCTGTGTCTGTTGCTGGTCGCCCATGTGATACAGGTCCAGCAACTGGCGGATTTCTTCGAGACTGAAGCCAAAGCGTTTCCCGCGGATGATCAGTTTCAACCGCGCGCGGTCGCGCTTGGTGAACAGGCGTTTCTGGCCCTGACGTTCCGGGAACAGCAGTTCTTTTGCTTCGTAAAAGCGCAGGGTCCGCGGGGTCACATCAAATGTGTCGCACATCTCGCGGATGGTCATTGTGGTGGTGTTCATCTCTTGGGTCCACTCTTGCATCAGAAGGTATTTGAGATCGAGTTGGGGGCTTTCGCGCCGCTTTACAACAGATGATTGTGTTGACGTAGTGAGACGTCACGTCACTTTTAGCTTTACGTACGGTAAATCTAGGTAAACTTGTGTGTAAGACGTGAAAACGGGGAACCGCATGCGGAAAAACGGCGGAATGGCGCTGTTCATGGGGCAGGGATCAGGCGCCTTGGGCACGGGTTTTAGATGCCGCAGGCACTGTTGCCGTGGCATCCATCGACTGGCAGGCGGCCTTGTCGATTACATGTTTTTCAATGCATCAGCCGTATCGTCGCGCAGGCGTTGAAGCTCGTCCATCGCATCGTTCAACTGGGCACGCTGTTCCGCCAGTTCCAGCAACTGGCGATCCGCGCTGATGACCCAGGCACGCATTTGCGCTTCGGTGCCCTCTTTTTCATAGATCAGCAACCACTGGCGGATCCCTTCGAGGGAATAGCCGAACTTGCGCCCCCGCATGATCAATTTCATGCGCGCGATTTCGCGGGCCCCATAGCTGCGGGAGCGGCCATTGCGCTCTGGATTCAACAATTCGATATATTCGTAATACCGCAAGGTGCGCGGTGTTACATCAAACTCGGCGCACATTTCCTTAAAGCTCAGGCGTTTATCGGGCATCGCTATCTCCTCAGATCGGGAAACTAAGCGCAAGATTGTCCAAGCGCAACAGGCGGGGTTGCTCTTGGCGACGTGGATGGTTGATATGTGGGGAAGGTTTATGAAAAGGGGCTGACAAATGTCAGACAAACTGCGGATCGCGCGCCAGTTCATCTCGGCTTTGCCGTTCAGCGAGGCACTGAACATGTCGCTGGAGGATCTGGATGGTGGTGTTGCGGTTATCTCGATGCCGTATGATTCCAAACTTGTGGGCGACCCGCGCACCGGTGTGATCCATGGTGGCGCGGTGTCGGCCTTGATGGACACATGTTGCGGTGCGGCCGTGATGAGCCACCCCAGCAACCCCGGTGGCACCGCCACGATCGACCTGCGCATTGAATATTTGCGGGCTGCCAAACCGGGCCAGACCATTACGGCGCGGGCGGAATGTTATCACGTCACGCGGTCGGTCGCATTTGTGCGCGCCACCGCCCGGGACGAAGAAGACGGCAGCCCGGTGGCCACAGCCACAGGCAGTTTTGTAGTGGAGGGTAAAAGATGAGCGGTCGCCAGAAGCCGGAGGCCGTTCAGGTCATCAAGAAACGGCGCGACGGTGCGCTGAACGCATTGGTCGGCGGCGTGCCCTATATCAAGTTTCTGGGGATCGAATTCGAACGCCGCGGCGACGAACTGACGGCGATCCTGCCGTTTTCCGAGAAATTGATCGGCAATCCGCTTATCAAGGCAATCCATGGTGGGGTCACCGCGTCTTTTCTTGAGGTGACGTCGATTATTACCCTGAGCTGGACCTCTCTGTGGGAAGATATGGAATCGGGCGTGCTGGACGTGGAAAAGATGGATGGCGAACACATGCCCCGCTTGCCCAAGACGATTGATTTTACGGTCGATTACCTGCGTTCGGGCCTGCCCCGCGATGCCTATGCACGGGCCACGATCAACCGTTCGGGGCGGCGCTATGCCTCGGTGCATGTCGAGGCGTGGCAAGACAACCGCGCCAAGCTGTTTGCGCAGGCCACCGGGCATTTCCTGATGCCGCAAAGCCGTGACTGACCCGATCCCGCAGGGCGAAGTGCGTGCAGTGGCCCAAGGCCGGCTGTCCGCCCGCGAGGTGGTGACCCACCGCCGCGTCCTGAACATTGCCATCCCGATTGTGATTTCCAACGCAACGGTCCCGATCCTGGGGGCCGTGGATACCGGCGTAGTGGGGCAGATGGGCCTTGCCGCCCCGATCGGGGCTGTTGGCATCGGCGCGATCATCCTGTCGGCGGTCTACTGGATTTTCGGTTTCTTGCGGATGGGCACGGTTGGTCTGACCGCGCAAGCCGCCGGCAACGGCGACGACGCCGAGGTGGCAGCACTGCTGACACGCGGTCTGCTGATCGGCGGGTTGGCGGGGCTGGTTATCGTGCTGCTGCAAATTCCGCTGTTCTGGGGGGCCTTTCAGGTGTCACCCGCCAGCGCCGAAGTTGAAGGGCTGGCGCGGTCCTATATGCAAATCCGCGTCTGGTCGGCCCCCGCCGCGATTGCGATTTATGCGATCACCGGCTGGCTGATCGCACAGGAACGCACCCGCGCCGTGCTGGTCATTCAGGTGTGGATGAACGGGCTGAACATCCTGCTGGATCTGTGGTTCGTGCTGGGGCTGGGATGGGGCGTCGAAGGCGTGGCCTTTGCGACGTTTCTGGCGGAATGGACGGGGGCCGCCTTGGGGCTGTGGTTCTGCCGCGCGGCCTTTGGGGTGCCGGCATGGCGCGACTGGCCACAGGTGTTTGATGGCCCACGCTGGGTCAATATGATGAAGGTGAACGGGGATATCCTGATCCGGTCCCTGCTGCTGCAGGCGATCTTTGTCTCGTTTCTGTTTCTTGGATCAGGGCTTGGCGATGTCAAACTGGCGGCCAATCAGGTGTTGCTGCAATTCCTGATGATCACGGCCTATGCGCTGGACGGCTTTGCCTTTGCCGCCGAGGCGCTGGTCGGGCGGGCGATGGGCGGCAAGCAACGCGATATCCTGCGGCGCGGGGCGCTGCTGACCAGCGGATGGGGGTTGCTGGCCTGTGCGCTGATGACCATCGGTTTTGCATTGGGCGGTGGTGCGATTATCGACCTGATGACAACGGCCCCGTTGGTGCGCGAAGAGGCGCGGGTGTTCCTGCCCTATATGATCGCCGCCCCGCTGATCGGATGCGCGTCATGGATGCTGGACGGTATTTTTATCGGGGCAACGCGGTCGCGGGACATGCGCAACATGATGGCGGTGTCTTTTGTAATCTATTGCGCCTGCGCGTGGGTTTTGGTCCCGATGCTTGGCAATCATGGTTTGTGGATTTCGCTGCTGGTCAGCTTTATCGCCCGCGGCATTACCCTTGGCCTGCGCTATCCGGCGCTCGAGCGGGCCGCGGGCTAGCCCGTTTTCTTTCAAAGAAAACGGTTCGGAATTTTGGAAAATTCCGGCTCACCCCGCCAGCAAACTGTGTACCGCTTCTGGTGGACGCCCGATGATCGCTCGGTCGCCTCTAAACACCATGGGGCGTTCGATCAGGATCGGGTTTGCCGCCATCGCCTGCATCAATGTCGTCTCATCGCTGTCCTTGCTCAGCCCAAGTTCCTTGAAGCGGCCCTCGCTGCTGCGCATCATCTCGATCGGGCGCAGGCCAAGCGCGGCCTGTGCCGCTTCAAGCTCTGCCAGGGTGGGCGGGTTCTCAAGATAGCGCCGAATGGATACCTCTGCACCAGAGGCTTCGATCAGGGCCAAGGTCTGGCGTGATTTCGAACAGCGCGGATTGTGCCAGATCGTGATCACAGCCAGTCCTCGCGTTTGGTGCCCACCGCATCGGCCACGGATGCAAAGCCGTCGCGTGCCAGCAGTTGATCCAGCCCCCGCGCGATATCGCCCGCAAGCGACAGCCCGCCATAGACCAGCGCCGTGTACAGTTGAACCGCCGACGCCCCGGCGCAAATCTTGGCATAGGCATCCTGGGCCGAACCGATGCCGCCGACACCCACCAGCGGGATATCGGTCAGGGTGGACAGCCGCGCCAGCACGCGGGTTGATTTCTCAAACAGGGGAGCGCCCGACAGGCCGCCCATTTCATCGCGGTGCCGGCTGTGCAGGCCCGCACGATCCAACGTGGTGTTGGTCGCGATGATCGCCGCCACGCCCGCTTGATTGGCCACATCTGCCACATCGGTAATTTCGGCTTCGGTCAGGTCGGGGGCGATTTTCAGGAACACGGGGGTTGACCCGCGCACATCCATCACACCGGCCAAAAGCGCTGCCAACGCCGCCTTGCCCTGCAAATCGCGCAGTTTTTCGGTGTTGGGCGAAGATACATTGACCGTGGCGAAATCCACGTGATCGCGGGCCGCCTCCATCACGCGCGCGAAATCGGCGGCGCGGTCTGTGCTGGTTTTATTGGCCCCAAGGTTCAGACCAACCGGAATGCCGGGCGCACGGTCACGCAGCCTTGCGCAAATCGCGTCCATGCCTTCGTTGTTAAAGCCGAAACGGTTGATCGCGGCGCGGTCTTCGGTCAAGCGAAACAGGCGGGGTTTGTCATTGCCGGGTTGGGGCAGGGGCGTGGCGGCACCGACCTCGATAAAGCCGAAACCGGCCTTGGACAGCGGCGCGATTGCCGTTGCGTTTTTGTCAAATCCGGCGGCAAGGCCAACGGGGTTGGGCAGGTCCAGCCCCGCCAAGGTGGTCTTCAGACGCGGCGAGGTCACAGGGCCCGGCATTGGTGCCAGCCCCATCCGCAAGGCCGCGATGGCCAGCCCATGCGCTGCCTCGGGGTCGATTTTGCGCAAGGCGCGCAGGCCGATTTGTTCAGCGAAACGTTTCATGCAAATTCATCCGTTAGGGGCAGGGTGCCGGTGCGGATCAGCCGCGATGTGGTGACAGCAGCCTGACGGTGCACAACCGCCAGCTTGTAGCGGGGGTCAGATATCATCTGCAAAAACGCATGGGCATTGGGGTAGTGGGCGATGAACATGATATCCCATGCCTCATGGGCGGGGCCGATCAATGTCGTCTCGAACTGCCCGCGCCACGCGATGGAGCCGCCAACATCGGCCAGCACCGGTCCGCTTTCGACGCCGTAATTCTTATAGGCCGCGGCACCGGTCAACCCGGCTGACGCAAGCGCGTGACCGGCGGGATAGGCCGCAACATCGCGCAGCCGCACAAGGTTGAGCATGTGCAAAGGCGTATCGCGGTCCAACCCCTTGAAGGCGTCAAACTGCGCGCGGTCCGGATCGACGTACTGGGTCATTCGTTTTCAAACCCGGCGGGGAATTGATGCGCCCCGTTTTCAAGCGGCAAAGGTTGGGCCCAGGTGACGTCGTCCAGCTTGAGATCGCGGTAAAGATGTGGAAATTCGGCACCGCCGCGCGAGACTTCCCATTTGATGTCATCGCCCAGCCTGTCGGTTTCGACGGCAAGCAGAAACAAACCGGTTTCGCCGGCGAAATGTTTCGCGGCGGTTTCGGCAGCTTGGGTCGCGGTTGAAAAATGGACATAGCCATCGGCCACATCAATGGGCGCACCTCGGGTTGTCCCCGCGTTGCGCAACGCTTGCCATTCGTCGGCGCGAAATATTTTGTATATCAACATGGATGCCGTGATGCCTTGGCGGCGGCAAACGGTCAAGACCTGTGCAACCGCGCGGGCGTTTTGGCATGTGACCCTGCGGCAGGGGGAAATCGGTGCAGATGGTCTTTGACAGATTGAAAAGCCAAGGCCACGATACAGCAGAATTTCAACCCTGGGGGATACCACCATGAAACGATTCCTGACGGCCACCGCAGCGCTGGCCCTAACGGCAGGCATGGCGCAGGCCGAGTACAACCTGACCATTCTGCACACCAATGATTTCCACGCCCGTTTTGAGCCGATCAGCAAATATGACGGCCCTTGTTCTGCCGAGGATAACACCGAAGGTAAATGTTTTGGCGGCACCGCCCGTCTGGTCAACGCGATCAAGGATGCCAAGGCGCGGACCAACAACCATATTCTGGTGGATGGCGGCGACCAATTCCAAGGGTCGTTGTTCTATACATATTACAAGGGCCAGATGGCCGCCGAAATGATGAACATGCTGGGCTATGACGGCATGACCGTGGGCAACCACGAATTCGACGACGGCCCCGAAGTGCTTGCCGGTTTCATGGCCGCGCTCGAATTCCCGATCCTGATGTCGAATGCCGATATCTCGGCTGAACCGTTGCTGGCGGGCAAGCTGGCGAAATCGGCGGTGATCGAACGGGGCGGCGAAAAGATCGGCCTGATCGGTCTGACAGCCGAAGACACCGACGAACTGGCCAGCCCCGGTGAAAACGTGATCTTTACTGATTCCGTCACCGCCGTGCAGGGCGAGGTCGATCTGCTGACCGCGCAGGGCGTGAACAAGATCATCGTGCTCAGCCACTCCGGCTATAAGGTTGACCAGATGGTCGCCGAAAACACGACGGGCGTAGATGTGATCGTGGGCGGACATTCGAACACCTTGCTCAGCAACACCAACGAACGCGCCGAAGGGGCGTACCCGACGATGATCAAGGACACCGCCATCGTTCAGGCCTATGCTTATGGTAAATATCTGGGCGAACTGAACGTGACCTTCGATGACGAAGGCAATGTGACCGAAGCCTCGGGCGAGCCGGTGTTGATCGACGCGGCGGTTGTCGAAGACGAAGGCACCTTGGCGCGCATCGCCGAGCTGGCCCAACCGCTGGACGAAATCCGCAACAAGGTGGTGGCCGAAACATCTGCGATGATCGACGGCGACCGTGCGGTTTGTCGCGTGATGGAATGTGCGATGGGCAACCTGATTGCCGACGCCATGCTGGCCCGCGTGGCTGATCAGGGTGTGCAAATCGCGATCCAGAACAGTGGTGGTATCCGGTCGTCGATCGACGCGGGCGATGTCACCATGGGCGAGGTTCTGTCGGTGCTGCCGTTCCAGAATACGCTTTCGACCTTTCAGGTCTCAGGGGCCACGGTCATCGAGGCACTTGAAAACGGTGTCAGCCAGATCGAGGAAGTCGCAGGCCGTTTCCCGCAGGTCGCGGGCATGACCTATGCGGTTGATGCAAAAGCCGACGTGGGCAGCCGCGTCAGCGACGTTATGGTTGCGGGCGAACCGATTGATCCGGCCAAGATGTACGGCGTCGTGTCCAACAACTATGTGCGCAATGGCGGTGACGGCTACGCGATGTTCAAGACCGCTGAAAACGCCTATGATTACGGTCCGGATGTGGCTGACGTCACGGCTGAATACATCGCGGCAAACGGCGCATATACGCCCTACCTTGATGGCCGTATCACGCTGAAATAAGCTGGCTTAAACAATATGAAGGCGCGTCATTGCAGGATGGCGCGCCTTTTCTTATGGGGTGGTTTTTTGGGGGCCGGCCCTTTACGGGCCAACTTTATTTACGGCGTTGCGTCGATCTGGTTGTCGGCATCGGCAAAGACGGCGGTTTGCGGCGTGCTTGCCCGCCCGCCCACGGCCATCTGAAACTCTTTCTTGTCCTCGACCGCGACTGCCTCGCTTTGGAGAATGCGCCAGAGCGTGTAGAAAATGACAACCACATGACTGCCCGCCGTGACCATAAACAGCGCGCGGTCTGCAAGCCCGGCCATGGCCCAGCCCGCCAACAGCGGCCCGATGATGCCGCCAACCCCGTACAGCAGCAGCAAGCCGCCTGAAATCTGGATCGCGGTGCCGGGGGCGGCGTGGTCATTGGCATGGGCGACGATCACCGGATACATCGCAAAGATCGACCCGCCCAGAATTCCCGCCAGCACCAGGTTCAAAACGCGGCTTTCGGGGGCCAGCACCAAAAACGCCGTGTCAGCGGCCAGTGCCAGAACCGTCAGGCCAACCAGCACCTTGCGGCGGTCCATCTTGTCCGACAGCCAGCCCACAGGGATTTGCGCCAATGCGCCCACCAGAATGGGGATCGACGTGAACAGCGCGATGGTGGCCAGCACCAGCCCGACACGGTCGGCATAAACCGCCGCCAAAGTGCCAAAGGCCGAATTCGACACCCCGACAAACAGGACCCCGATCACCGCAACGGGCGAATTGCGCCACAGCGCCTTGAGGTCAAGTTTTACATGCACCAGCGGGGCAGGGGTGCTGGTCGAACTGATGGCCGTCGGCACCAAGGCAAGGCAATAGAATATCGCGGCGATGGCGAAAAAGGTGAACCCGTTCGGATCGCCCGTGGTCAACATCAACTGGCCCGCCGTCGTGGCCCCGAGGTTGACCATCGTATAGACGCCAAAGACTTTGCCCCGGCTGGTCGGGTTGGTTTGTTCGGTCAGCCAGCTTTCCACAATCATCGCGGCCCCGGCAAAGCAAAACCCGCAAAGCGCCCGCAGAATGATCCAGGCGGCTGGCGAAATCAGCAATGCGCTGGCCAGGATCGAGACTGCGGCAATGGCGGCCATCGCCCCGAAGGCGCGAATATGCCCCACACTGGCAACCAGCCGCGCGGTGAAAATGCACCCCGACACATAGCCGATCGCCCAGCCCGTCCCGAGCAGGCCAAGCGATACGGCGGAAAACCCTTCGGCTTGCCCCCGCACCGGCAGGATCAGCCCGTTGATGCCACCGGCGAATAGCAAAAACGCGGACCCCAGCAACAAAACTGCAATCGGAAGGATATGGCGGTGCATGGTGGTCCTTTCGGCAATCTTCGGTCACGGCGCAGATAGACTTGGCCAACACCTGACCCTAAGTTTAGGGGGAAACCAACCCCGATGTCGGGGATGGGGTGCTTTGTTTGGCCTGAGGGGGGATTTATGTGCGGACGCATGGCAGTGACGCTTCCTTTGGATGCGATGGCGCAACTTTTTGCGGCCTCGCCTGCCAACGACCTGCCCGAAGTGCCGAACTATAACGTCTGCCCGACCAACGCCGTGCATATCGTCACCAGTGACCCCCAGACAGGCCGCAAGCTTGGCGCGATGCGATGGGGATTTATTCCGACGTGGTACAAGAAACCGACGGACGGCCCTTTGCTGATCAACGCGCGGGCCGAAACAATCACGGACAAGCCCGCTTTTCGCGATGCCGTGCGCAGGCGGCGCGGGCTGGTTGTGGCGAACGGGTTTTACGAATGGACCAAAGACCCCCAAGACGGTCGCGACCCGTGGTATATCACCCGACAGGATCACGCGCCGCTGGCACTGGCAGCCATCTGGCAGGATTGGACCAGCCCCGAAGGCGACCGCCTGTCCACCTGTGCCGTGCTGACAACGCAGGCAAACAAGGCGATGACCGCAATCCACCACCGTATGCCGGTCTTGATCGAGGCCCCGGATTGGCCGTTATGGCTGGGTGAAAACGGCAAAGGGGCCGCAACGCTCATGAACGCTGCGGCCGAAGATACATTGACGTGGCATCGGGTGTCGCGAAAGGTGAACTCCAACAAAGCGTCGGGGGCGGGGCTGGTCGAACCGATCTAGGCACGCGATCGCGCCCCCGAGATTGTGGCAAACAGGCCTATTCGGTCAGAGGTGGCTCATCAAAGCTGATCGTGCCCTCGTATGTGACAGGCCCTGTGGGCTCTTCGCCTTCCACTGGCGCAGCCTCACCCGTGCTGGAGAAAGCCAGCGGAGACGCGGTATCAACCACATAGGTAAAGGAACTGCCGGGGCTCAACGCCTCGGATTCCCAGGTGCCGTCGGTCGCTTTCACCGTCCGCGCGTGGTCGGAACTGTTGGTGAAATTCAAAACGTCACCCGGCACGACGTAGATCACGGCGGGAAAAAACGCCTGATCAAGGATCATCACGTTTTGGGTTTGTGCCAAAGCGGAATTGCCGCAAATGGCGAAAGTGAACGCAACAAGGGACATGGCCCCCTTGTGAAAAGAAATAGGCATAGAAATGCTCCTGACAACGGCCCCACCCGGTTACAGTTCTACGTTCCTTAACGAAGCATTGCGGCGGAAATAGGGCGAAACGGTTGTTCCGGTGCCTCTTAGAGGATTTGATCGGTCTGGGTCGCCAGCCATGCCTTGAACGACCGAAGGGCGGCAGTCTCGGCGCGGTCTTCGGGCCACACCAGATAGTAGTTGCCGATGCTTTGCGTGGTCTGGGTCGACGCAAGCACCAATTGGCCGGCCCGCAAATAAGGGTCTGCGGAAAATGTCGGCAGCAGCGCCACCCCAAGCCCGTGCACCGCCGCCTGCGCCATCGTTGAAAACTGATCAAAGATCATGCCGGATGGCGGGGTGCTGCTCACCCCGAGCGCCTCAAGCCAGCGCGCCCAGCCCCGTGGCCGCGTTTCAAGATGCAGCAGCGGAAACCGCAAGATATCGGCCGGGTTGTCCAGCGGGGCCTCCAGCAGGTCGGGGGCACATACGGGGACAACCGTTTCCGGCATCAACCGCAGATAGGCGGCACCGGGCCAGTCTTCCTTGCCAAAATGTATGGCAGCGTCAAAATTGCTGTTCTGGAATGAAAACGGGTTCAGCCGTGTGCTCAGGTTTACTGTCACCTCTGGATGGGCCTGGGCAAAATCACGCAAGCGCGGGGCCAGCCAATGCATGCCAAAGCCGGGCAGAATGGCCAGGTTCAACGCCCCCGCCATCGGGTTTGTCCGCGCCGATATCGAGGCCTGCGCCAAGCGGTTCAATATCTCGCGCACCTGCAAAACATAGCTTTTCCCGGCCTCCGTCAGCACCAGCTGCCGGCCCTGCCGGTCCATTAACGCCACGCCAAGCTGGTCCTCGAGGGTCTTGAGCTGCCGGCTGATCGCGCTTTGGGTCAAGGACAGCTCAAGCGCCGCCTGGGTGGCACTGCCAAGCCGCGCCACGGCCTCGAAAGCGAGCAACGCATTGATGGATGGCAAAAAACGGCGCGGCGCTATCATATGACTTAAACTCATAAGGCTAGGATAAAGCAGCGATAGTATTTCGTGGCTGGCTTTGCAATACTCTGCCCAAATCTAGACCTTTTGGGAGGATATCCAATGAACGCCGAAGCCCCAATTCTCAAGGCCAAAGACGCCCCGAACATGAGCAGCTTTGACTGGACAGACCCGTTCCGTCTGGCAGACCAGCTGACCGAAGACGAACGCATGATTCAGGAAAGTGCGCGCGCCTATGCGCAGGAAAAACTGCAACCGCGCGTGATCGACGCCTTTGCAAACGAAAGCACGGACCCTGCGATTTTCAAGGAAATGGGCGATATGGGCCTGTTGGGCGTCACTGTCCCCGAAGAATACGGCGGGCTGGGCGGCAACTATGTGTCCTACGGCCTGGTCGCGCGCGAAGTCGAACGCGTGGACAGCGGATACCGGTCGATGATGTCCGTGCAATCCAGCCTGGTGATGTACCCGATCTATGCCTACGGCTCTGAGGCACAACGCAAGAAATACCTGCCCAAACTGGCAAGCGGTGAATTCATCGGCTGTTTCGGACTGACCGAACCTGACGCCGGATCCGACCCTGCTGGCATGAAAACCCGCGCGGTGAAAACGGCAAACGGCTACAAGCTGATCGGGTCCAAGATGTGGATTTCGAACGCGCCCATCGCCGATGTTTTTGTGGTCTGGGCAAAGTCCGAAGAGCACGGCGGCAAAATCCGCGGCTTTATCCTTGAAAAGGGGATGAAGGGCCTCTCCGCACCAAAGATCGGCAACAAGCTGTCCCTGCGCGCCTCGATCACCGGCGAGATCGTGATGGACAACGTCGAAGTCGGCGACGATGCGTTGCTGCCCCATGTGGAAGGCCTGAAAGGCCCGTTCGGCTGTCTGAACCGCGCCCGCTATGGCATCAGCTGGGGTGTTCTGGGCTCGGCCGAGTTCTGCTGGCACGCGTCGCGCCAATACGGGCTGGACCGCAAGCAGTTCAACAAGCCACTGGCACAAACCCAGCTGTTCCAGAAAAAGCTGGCCGACATGATGACCGAAATCTCGCTTGGCCTGCAAGCGTCCCTGCAGGTAGGCCGCCTGATGGACCAAGCCAATGCCGCCCCCGAGATGATCTCGATCGTGAAACGCAACAACTGCGGCAAGGCCCTGGACATCGCACGCATGTCGCGTGACATGCATGGCGGGAACGGCATCAGCGGCGAATATCAAGTGATCCGCCACATGATGAACCTCGAGACGGTGAACACCTATGAGGGCACTCATGATGTCCATGCGCTGATTTTGGGCCGTGCGCAAACCGGCCTTCAGGCATTTTTCTAAAGACACAATGAGGGGGCTGTCTGCCCCCTCAAACTCCCCCGAGGATATTTGAGAGCCAGAGAATAAAGGAAGTGGTTCCCTTTTCTCTGGCTCTTAAATATCCCCGCCGGAGGCATCTTTTGGCAGTGCCTTTGGTTTAGTCGGAAAGGTGACTATGGACCGCGTACAGATCGTTCATGACAATTTTTTGCGGCGCGTTGCGGCGCGGGATTTTCCTGTTGGCAGGGCTGTGACCCCCGGTTTGGACAATGACGCTGCTGTCGGGCTCTACCGTGCGCAGGTTTTGTCGCGCGCGCTGGATTTGCAAAGCCGTGTGATGCAGGCCAACAAGCAGGGGTTTTACACCATCGGGTCCAGCGGGCACGAGGGCATGGCCGCCGTTGCCCATGCGTTGCGCCCCGATGATATCGCTTTTCTGCATTACCGTGATGCGGCGTTCCAGATTGCACGGGCCGATCAGGTTGGCGGGCAGGATATGTTGCGCAACATGTTGCTGTCATTCGCGTGTTCCATGGATGATCCAACCAGTGGCGGGCGACACAAGGTGCTGGGCAGCCGTCGCCTGATGATCCCGCCGCAAACCTCGACCATCGCCAGTCATCTACCCAAAGCCGTCGGCGTGGCCCATTCCTTGGGGCTGGCGCGCCGCAATCCGCCCGAGCATCGGTTGCTTGCCCATGACGGGATTGCGATGTGCAGTTTCGGGGATGCCTCGGCCAACCATTCCACTGCCCAAGGTGCCATCAATGCCGCCTGTTGGACTGCCGTGCAGGGTGTGCCCTTGCCCTTGTTGTTTGTCTGCGAGGACAACGGGATTGGCATTTCGACCAAGACCCCGACAGGCTGGATCAAGGCATCTATGTCCGCGCGTCCGGGTCTTGCCTATTTCGAGGCCAATGGATTGGATCTGTTTGCGGCCTATTCGGCTGCCAAAGCGGCGGCGGATTTTGTCCGAAAGCATCGCAAGCCCGCCTTTTTGCACCTGCGCACCGTTCGGCTTTATGGTCATGCCGGTGCGGATATTGCGACAAGTTACCTGCCGAAATCTGAGGTCGAGGCTGACGAGGCCAATGACCCGCTGTTGCACAGTGTCCGGTTGTTGATCGAAGCGGGCGCGTTGAGCGCGGACGAGGCGTTGGCGATCTATACTGACACACTGGACAACGTCGCAGAAGCCGTTGTTGATGTTATCACCCGCCCGCATTTGAAAACAGCTGCTGGCGTGATGGCCAGCATTATCCCGCCAAAGCGGGTCTGTGCCCCGACCAATGGACCGTCTGCCGAAAAACGCGCCGAAATCATGGGCGGTGAACTGACCCAGATGGCAACACCGCAGCCTCTGTCCAAGATCATCAACTGGGCGCTGCATGATCTGATGCTGGCCCATCCAGAAACCCTGCTCATGGGCGAGGACGTCGGCCGCAAGGGCGGTGTTTACGGCGTCACGCAAAAGCTGCAATCGCGTTTTGGCCCTGCACGGGTGATCGATACCTTGCTGGACGAACAGTCCATCCTGGGCTTTGCCATCGGTGCGGCCCATAACGGCTTTGTCCCGATGCCGGAAATCCAGTTTCTGGCCTATCTCCACAATGCCGAAGACCAGTTGCGCGGAGAGGCCGCGACCTTGTCCTTCTTCAGCAATGGCCAGTGGACCAACCCGATGGTGCTGCGCATCGCGGGGCTGGGATATCAAAAGGGGTTCGGCGGGCATTTTCACAACGACAATTCCCTTGCTGTTCTGCGGGACATCCCGGGCATCGTTATTGCCTGTCCGTCAACCGGTGCAGATGCGGCGATGATGCTGCGCGAAGCACATCGTCTTGCGCGCGAAGAACAGCGGGTTGTGGTCTTTGTCGAACCCATTGCGCTTTATCCCATGCGCGATCTGCTGGATGCTGGCGACGGGGGGTGGATGACGTCTTATCCCGATCAAGGTCAGCGGCTTGGGTTGCAAGACATCGGCGTGCACGGCAATGGCAGCGATTTGGCGATCGTGACCTATGGCAATGGCCATTACCTAAGCCGTCAGGCCCAGGCCGATCTTGCCGCACAAGGGCTGGATGTGCGGGTCATCGACATGCGCTGGCTTGCCCCTCTGGCCGAAGATGCGATCATCGACGCCATCGGCGACCGGCCGGCCTTGATCGTGGACGAATGCCGCCGCACGGGCGGGCAGGCCGAAGCGGTCATGGCGTTGATGAAAGAACGCGGCATCGCCCGTTTCGCGCGGCTGACAGCCGAAGACAGCTTTATCGCCACGGGCCCTGCCTATGCCGCGACACTTCCATCACGCGAGGCGATCGTCGCCGCCTCATTGGCGTTGTTGGGAGACTGAGCCTCAGGCGGGCCACAATGCGCACTGTGTCTGGCCCGGCCTTCCCTATCCCCTAGCCATCATTTCGTGGCAAAGGGCGGGCTGCCAGCGGGCCGATCTTGATCGCTAGCGTTGCGCTATCCCAAGCTTATGTCTCGTGCTGAGCCACGGGGGCACCGCCCTGAAACGCATTGCCGTTCTTGTAATCGCAAGGGGCTTCTTGCATCTGTAAATGCAGGTCGCTGCCTTTGTAGGGATGCGCGCGGGCCAGGCTCTCGTCCACCTCGATCCCCAAGCCGGGGGCGGTTGGTGCCTCGATAAACCCGTCATTCACGCGAATGGAGCCTTTGATCAACTGGTCATGGAACGGTGTTTCGATGCATTCGCACATCAGGACGTTGGGGATGGAAACCGCGAGATGTATGTTCGCGGCCCATTCCACCGGACCGGCATAAAGATGTGGCGCGATCTGTGCGTTATAAACCTCAGCCATGGCAGCAATCTTCTTTACCTCCCAGATACCACCGGCGCGGCCCAAAGCGGGCTGCAAAATCGCGGCAGCCCCTGACCGCAAAACAGGCGCGAATTCCGCCTTCGTGGTCAGGCGCTCTCCGGTTGCGATGGGGATGCCAACGCTGCGGGCCACGACGGCCATTTGTTCAACCGCGTCTGGCGGGATCGGCTCTTCGTACCACAGCGGGCTATAGGGCGCGATGGCCTGGCCCAGCCGGATGGCACCGGCGGTCGTGAACTGCCCGTGGGTGCCAAACAGCAGATCGGCCTTGTCGCCCACGGCCTCGCGGATGGCTTTGCAAAAGGCGACCGACTGGCTGATATCGGTCATCGCCGGCATATGCCCGCCGCGCAGGGTATAGGGGCCGGCAGGGTCGAACTTGATCGCGGTATAGCCCCGCGCGACACAATCCAGCGCCGATTCAGCGGCCATTTCGGGCGAATTCCAGAACGCGGCAATGTCATGGTGGGGCAAGGGGTACAGATAGGTATAGGCGCGCACACGGTCGTTCATGCGCCCCCCGATCAGCGCATAGACGGGCCGGTCACGGTCCTTACCCAAAATGTCCCAACAGGCAATCTCAAGCCCTGAAAACGCGCCCATCACCGTCAGGTCAGGCCGCTGGGTAAAGCCTGACGAATAGACGCGCCGGTACATCAATTCGATATCTTCGGGGTTTTGCCCCTGCATGTGCCGCTGGAACACGTCTTCGATCACCGCCCGCATCGCCTCCGGCCCGACCGAGGAGGCATAACATTCCCCCCAACCGGTGATGCCGGTGTCCGTCGTCAGCTTGACCAATATCCAATACCGCCCGCCCCATCCCGGAGCAGGGGGCGCGGTGACGATGACATCCAGGTCCTGAAGCTTCATGGCGCGGCCTTCTTTTCCAAATGGAGTAAAATCCCGGGGGTGTGGGGGCTGGCCCCCACTAGGTATTATGTGTGGGGGCTGGCCCCCACTGTTTGACGTGTGTGGGGGATGGCCCCCGCTAGGTGCTATGTGCGGCGGCTGGCCCCCGCCTTAACCAAGCGTGGCGGGGCTTTGCCCGGGACGCAAGTCTGAACCTGCCCGCGGCCTTATGTTTTCGTCGTGTCGGCAGAGGGGCCGCGCCAGCGGATGAAAACCGACACCGCGATCAAGGTCAGCAGCATCGACAGCAAAAACGGTGCGCCGGGAAAATACACCGCCACGTCGGGCGCTGTGAAGGCGGCAAATGTGCTGGTCATCACCAAGGGCGCAATCACCATCGCAAGCGCGGATGCCGAGGTCAGCACCCCCTGAAGCTCGCCTTGGGCATTCTGGGCCACGGAGTGCGACATGATCGCTTGCAGCGCGACAGGGATCACGCCGGCAAGGGCGGCCATCGGTGTCAGGATCAAAATCGCCGGGCCAGATGTCACCGTGGCGATCAGGAAAAACGTCACCACGCTAAAGACATAGCCGAACAGCACGGTGCCCCGTTCTCCGAACCGTTTCAGCACAGGGCGGATCAGCCCGGCCTGAACCACAGCCATGGCACAGCCGAACAGCGCAAGTGATCCGCCGATCATCGACGGGGACCAGTCAAATTGCGCCTTGCCGAAATAGCTCCAGACCGACGGGTAGACGGCAAAGGCAAGGTGGTACAGGAAATACACCAACAGCAGCCGCTTGATGCCGGGCAATTCACCCAGATGTTTGACGGCCCCCAACGGGTTGGCGCGTCGCCATGAAAACGGGCGTGCTGCCTTGCGGTCGACGGTTTCCTTCAGCACGAACCAGCCGAAAGCGACGTTGCTTGCGGCCAGTATGGCGGCGGCCCAAAACGGCGCGCGTGTGCCGAATTCGGCCAGAAATCCGCCCGCGACAGGGCCCAGCACAAAGCCTGCGCCAAAGCCCGCGCCGATCAGGCCAAACCGTGCCGCGCGGTCCTTGGGCGCGGATATATCGGCCATATAGGCGCTGGCGGTGGCCCCTGTGGCGGCTGAAATGCCGCCCACCACGCGGCCCACCAACAGCAGCCAGATCGACCCTGCCAGTGCCATGACAACGTAATCCAATGTCATCACAGTCAGCGAAACCAGCAGGATCGGGCGGCGTCCGAACCGGTCGGACAGGCTGCCGATCAAGGGGCTGAACAGAAATTGCATCACCGCGAATGTGGTGGCCAACACCCCGCCCCAAAGGGCGGCTTGCGACAGATTGGCAGACCGGACTTCCTCGATCAGGTCGGGCATGACGGGGATGATCAGGCCGATCCCTATGGCATCGATCATGACCGTCGCGACGATGAAAAGTACCGCCGGTCGCACCGCGTCAGAGCGCCTGCGCGCGCGCAACAAATGCCTTTGCATCGGCGATTGCGTGGCCCATTTGATGGGCGGGGTCGAACAGGTCGGCTGAAAGCTGCGGATAATCCGCGCGGGCCAGATCGCCCAAGGGCACCTGTTTGTCCTGCGCTTCGCGGCACAGTTTCTTGGTGATGGCCTGGGCTTCGGGGCGCGACATGGTTTGCGCCAGTGCAAAGCTTAACGCTTCGGCGTGGATCAGATCCAACCCACCGGTCAAGGCGCTGTGCATGCGCACCGGATGCGGGGCCACGCCATCCACCAAAATTTTGGCATGGCGCAGGGCCGATGCAAGGCACAGGGACAGTTGCGGCACGGCCATCCATTCGGCAAACCACGCGCCGCCATCGCGCTGGTGCTGATGGGCTGCGGCGGCTTGCAATGTGGCGCGTTGGCCGGTGAACTGATGGCCAAGCGCGATGATCGCGGACGGGCCGACGGGGTTTTGTTTCTGGGGCATGGTGGATGATGCACCCGACGCGCCAAGGGCGATTTCCTCGATCCCGGTCATGGTCAGCCCGACCATGGACTGCGCCATATGCGACAGCGCGGCCATCACCCGGCCTTGCCAGTCGGCGATGCGCAAGATCGGGGCGCGGTCCACGTGCCAGCTGCGTTTGGGATCATGCAGGCCAAGCGCTTTGGCCAGTTCCGCTCGCGTTTCGTCGGCTTTGGGGCCAAGGGCAGACCCGGTCCCGGCAGCACCTGACAGGGACACAAACAGCGATGTGGCACGCAGGGCTTCAAGCTCCTCAAGTGCGTCGATCAACGGCATGCCCCATTCGGCCAGTACCGCGCCCCAACTGGTCGGCGTGGCGTGTTGCCCATAGGTGCGCGCGGGCAGGGGAAGGGTCGAATTGGCCTCGGCCGCTGCTGCAAGGGACGCGACGATGGCGCGCAAATCGGCCTCTGCCAACCCAAGCGCCTGACGCAGGCGCAGCATTAGCGCGGTGTCGATGATATCCTGACTTGTTGCCCCCCAATGCACGTGCTGGGCAAATTCGGGCGCTTGCATTTCAGCGCGAAACTGCGCCAGCAGCCCCGGTACGCTGACCCCGTTTTCGCCCGTCGCCTTGGCAATCGCGCCGGGGTCGACCTGAATTTCCAGCGATGCGCGGTGGATCGCAGCCGCGCTCAGTTCAGGGATCACCCCAAGCGCGCCTTGCACCTTGGCCAGCGCCCCTTCGACCAGCAGCATCGCGCGGATTGCGGCGGTGTCGGAAAACAGGCGTCCGGCATCCCCCGTCGGGAAAAGCTGCGCATAAAGGGGGCTGTCGAAGACGCTGGCGGCCATGGGTTACCTCTTGAGAATCGTATCAATAATCTGCGCCAGACCCTTGGGGTCGGCAAAGAACGGCGAATGTCCGGTGGACATCTCATAGACATCCGCGCTTGGCCAGTCCTTGGTCATGGTCACCTGATAGGCGGGCGGAATGGTCCGGTCGTCCATGCAGCGGATATAGCTGCGCCGCTTGGCGTCGGCGCGGGCCGTATCGGGCAAGGCGGCGGTGGTGGGGGCCACGGCCTGCGCGCAAAGCTGCGGATTGGCGAAAGCGGCGACACCCTCGGAGCAGTCGTTGTAGAACAACGCTTCGGTCATCGCCGGATCAAGGGTAAAGCTTTTGCCATCCTCGCGCAGGCGCACCGCTGGCATCAACGGCTGGCTGGGGGCCTGTTTGCGCATGTCGGCCAGCGTCATACCGGGGGCGGGCACATAGGCGCATAGATAGATAAGCTGCGCCATGGCATCGGGGTCTTTTTGCGCGGCAGCACTGATGGCAAAGCCGCCCATGGAATGACCCAGCACAACGGTTTCAGGCGTTGACGCAGCCAGCACCGCATCGGCGTAGCTGTCCAGCGTGACGTCGTTGACCGGCGTTTGATCCGCCCCGTGGCTGGGCAGATCAATGGCGCGGGGGCTGTGACCAAGCGCGGTAAGCGCCGGGATCAGATCGCGCCAGCACCAAGCACCGTGGCACGACCCGTGAACCAAAAGGATATCAGACATGTCCGACGCTTTTCAGGAAATCGGTCAGAACTTGCGCGTATTCTTCGGGGTTCTCGACGCAGGGCAGGTGGCCGGTCTTGCGGATGATGTGGAACTTGGACCCCGGGATCAGGTCAACGGTTTCACGCACCAGATCGGGCGGGGTTGATCCGTCTTCCGCCCCTGCGATGCCCAGACATGGCAGGCGCAGGCCCGCAGTCGGCGTGTAGAAATCCGTGCCCGAAATCGCGGCCGAACATCCGGCATAGCCATCGCGTTCCTGACGGGTGACCATGTTGCGCCACAGCTCAAGCTCCGGCTTGGCGCGGAAATCGGCGGCGAACCAGCGCTCCATGATGGCATCGGCAAGGCTTTCGATGCCGTTTTCCTGCACGTCCTTGATCCGGCTGGCCCACATTTCGGGCGTGCCGATCTTGGCGGCGGTGTTGGACAGCACCATGGCGCGGATCAGGTCCAGACGCTTGGTTGCCAGCCCTTGGGCGATCATGCCGCCAATCGACAGGCCGACAAAGACGCAATCCTTAACGCCCAGAAAGTCCATCAGTTTTTCGGTGTCCGTGATCAGCGACCCCATCGAATAGGGGGCAGGCGGACAGGTGGACAGGCCATGCCCGCGCTTGTCGAAACGAATGATCCGCAAGCCTTGGGGCAGCAGCGGCAGGATCGGGTCCCACAGGCGCATGTCGGTGCCCAGCGAATTGGCGAACACCACGGGCGCGCCATCATCGGGGCCATCGACGCGGTAATGCAGGCGAACATCGCCGGTATCAAAAAGCTTCATGGGGCAGGCTCCTTTTCGGGGTCAATTGAGGGTGGCAAGGGCGCGGATGAACATATCGGCATCCACATTCCCGCCGGAAATCGTAACGATCACATCATCGCCTTGGATCTGGTCGCGCCGGAACAAGGCGGCAGCAAGGGCAACCGCACCACCGGGTTCAGCGACCACTTTCAGGCGGTTAAAGGCTTGCGCCATGGCGCTTAGCGCCTCGTCATCGGTCGCAACAAGACCGGGGCCGCACAACCGTTTCATGATCGGAAAGGTCAGGTCACCGGGTTGCGGCGTGACGATTGCATCGCAGATCGACCCGGCCAGCGCGGGGTTGCGCGCGATGCTGCCTTGGGCCAGCGACCGCGCAACATCGTCAAATCCGGCCGGTTCGGCAGGGCGCGCCCGCAGGCCGGGGGCGTCGGCCTCGAGTGCCAGCGCGATCCCCGAGGTCAGCCCGCCGCCACCGCAACACACGATCACATCGGCAGAGGTGATCCCCAGTTCGGCGGCCTGCTGGGCGATCTCGAGCCCTGTGGTGCCTTGGCCCGCAATCACCTGCGCATCGTCGTAGGGTTTGATCAGGGTTAGCCCGCGTTCACCTGCAAGCCGCGCACCGATGGCATCACGGTCTTCATTTGCACGATCATACAGAACCACCTCGGCCCCAAGGGCGCGGGTGTTTTCGATCTTCAAACGCGGCGCGTCAGACGGCATGATGATGACAGACGGCACGCCATGCAGCTTGGCGGCATAGGCCACGCCTTGGGCATGGTTGCCGCTGGAAAAGGCGATCACGCCCTTGGCGCGGGTGTCGGGATCAAGCGCGGACAGCGCCGACCAGCCGCCGCGAAACTTGAAGCTGCCGGTGTGTTGCAGGCATTCGGGTTTCACCCAGATGCGGCGGCCCGCGATCTCGTCCAGAAACGGTGAGTTCAACAGCGGCGTGCGGCGCACATGCCCTTCAAGCCGTGCGGCAGCGGCGCGTATCATTTCGATATTCATGACATTTCCTCGATCCAGGTGTGCAGGGCGGCGACGGCTTCTGGTTCATCCAGAAACGGGATATGCCCGCGACCGGGCACGCGGCCCACAATCATATCGGGGCGACGCTTTTCCATTTCGGCCAGGGTTTCTTCGCTCAACAGGTTGGAATTCATCCCGCGAATACACGCCACCGGCAGCCCGGCCAGCGCATCAAAGAACGGCCATAAATCGGGCGACGGGCCGTCGAACGCCTTGGCCACCGCATCGCGCAGATGCTTGTCATAGGTGATTTGCAGGCCGCTGTCGGTCTGGGTGTAATGCTTGACGGCTTCCTCCATCCAGCGGCTGTCGGGCACACCGTCAAATTCGGGAAACACGCGGGGCATGGCGGCGGCGGCTTCGGCATGGGTTTTGGCGGCGGGATTGCGGCCAATGTATTGCATGATGAAATCCAACCCCTGCGGGTCGATATACGGCCCCACATCGTTAAAGGCGACGCCCAGCAGGCGGTCTTTGGCCCCCATCGCCAGCCCCATCGCGTTCAGTCCGCCGCGCGAAGTGCCAAGGATCGCGACCTTGTCCAGCCCCAGATGCGCCAGCAGTTCCAGCGCATCGCGGCATTCAACGGGCGGCGAATACTGCGACCAGTTCGGGTCGAAATCCGATTGCCCGCGCCCGCGGTAATCCATCTTGATCAGCCGGGTGCCCGCCAGATGCGGTGTGACATAGTCAAAGTCGGCGGTGGTCCGCGTCAGGCCCGCCAGACACAGGATCGGCAGACCCGCGCCTTCGTCGGTGTAATACAGGTTCAGTCCGTCGGAAGTGGTGAAATGGGGCATCAGATACCTGCCAGTGCTGGAATTTCGGTAAGCTCGTTAAGCGTGTGCGCAGGTGTCCAGGGCAGACGGTCCGTGGGCTCGCCGCTGCGATTGACCCAAGCGGTGGTAAAGCCGTATCCCGTTGCTGCGGCAGCATCCCACCCGTTTGACGACACGAACAGGACCTCGTCCTTGGCGCAGCCGAAATGCTGGCCGACCAGATCATAGACCCGCGCATCGGGTTTGAAGATGCCGACGCTTTCCACAGACAACAACGCATCCAGCACATCGTCGATGCCGGCAGAATTTACCGCACCTTTCAGCATTTCCGGTGATCCGTTCGACAAGATCGCCGTGTTCAGCCCCGCGTCTTTCAGGCGGCGCAACATGGCGGGCACTTCGGGAAAGGCTTGCAGTTCCCAATACAGCGCCAGCAGGCGGGCGCGCAGGGCCGGGTCGCCGTCATGGCCGGTTTTCTCAAGCGCCCAGTCCAGCGCATTCTGGGTGACTTCCCAAAAATCGGCATGTGCGCCCGTAACAGCGCGCAGCCACGAATATCCCAGCTGCTTTTGACGCCAATGTTCGGCCACCTGCGGCCAACTGTCCTTGAGGGCGATGAAATCCGGCTCACTTGCGGCTTGGCGCGCAGCGGCGGCGACGTCGAATAAAGTTCCGTATGCGTCAAAGACGCAGGTGGTGATTGGCATGATGGCCTCCCCCTGAGGTGCTGGAGGCGAGATTGCCACGGGCAGCAGCCACAGAAAAGGCCGAAAACTGGTCTATTAGGGGGTTTACGCCGCCGCACAGTCTTGAAAGACTGCGCGCCGAACCCCAGAGCACCCGCGCAGACACGCGGCCTCTTGTATTTATACCCATCCAGATCGGAGATTTTTATGACGCAGGTTAAATCCGGCGATACCGTTGCTATTCACTATACTGGCACCTTGCTGGACGGCAGCACCTTTGACAGTTCTGAAGGTCGCGAACCGTTGGAATTCGTTGTTGGGTCGGGCCAGATCATCCCCGGCCTTGATGTGGCACTGCCCGGCATGGCGGTTGGCGACAAGAAAACCGTCAAGATCGGCAGCGCAGACGCCTATGGCCCGCTGAACCCCGAAATGCGTCAGGCCGTGCCACGCGAAGGCATTCCCGCGGATATCCCGCTTGAGGTCGGCACGCAGTTGCAGATGCAAACACCGGACGGTCAGGCGATGCCCGTCATGGTCGTCGAAGTCGACGAAGCAACCGTGACGCTGGATGCCAACCATCCGCTGGCAGGCAAAGACCTGCAATTCGACATCGAACTGATGAAAATCGCCTGATTTCGCATGCCAGCGCGGGGCACCCTGCGCTGGCACCGGAAAATTCAGAATTATCTGGACCGGCGTTTTCGAAAATTCCGGCCCCAGCCGATAAGGCCGCTCTCCGAAAGATTCCGCTCGAATAGCGCGACGCAGCACAGTAAGCAGCGTCTATGAACACAGATAACAGCTTTGAGATATTCCTTGTCGCCACGCCCGGCCTAGAAGACATGCTTCTGGCCGAAGTCGTCGAAAAAGGCTTTGCGAACCCGACGATGTCACCGGGTGGCATCACGGTACAGGGCGGCTGGCCCGAGGTCTGGCGCGCCAATCTGGAACTGCGCGGCGCGTCTCGGATATTGGCGCGGATCGGATCGTTCATGGCATTCCATCTGGCGCAACTGGACAAACGCGCGCGCAAATTCCCTTGGGGGGACGTGCTGCGCGCCGATGTGCCCCTGCGCGTTCAGGTCACCACCAAAGCGTCGAAAATTTACCACGCCGGTGCTGCCACCCAGCGGATCGAAACAGCCCTGCGCGAAAGCCTCGGTGCTGCGATATCGCCCGAGGCAGCGCTGGTCCTCAAGGTGCGCATCGACGACAATGTGGTGACGATGAGCCTCGATACATCGGGCGAATCCCTGCACAAGCGCGGCCACAAAGAAGCCGTGGGCAAAGCACCGATGCGCGAAACGCTGGCGTCCTTGCTGCTGCGGCAGGCAGGCTATACCGGCACCGAAACGGTCGTGGACCCCATGTGCGGTTCGGGTACCTTCGTGATCGAGGCCGCCGAAATCGCCATGGGCCTGAACCCCGGCCGCTCGCGCAGCTTTGCCTTTGAAAGCCTTGCCAGCTTTGATCCGCAGCTGTGGGACGAAATGCGTGCCAAACCGCCACAGGCAACCGACCTTCGTTTCTACGGCTCAGACCGCGATGCCGGTGCCATCAGGATGAGCACGGCCAACGCCGGACGGGCAGGGGTCGCAAACGCCGTGCATTTCGAAAACCACGCCGCAGGCGAATTGACCCCGCCCGAAGGTCCCCCCGGCCTTGTCATGGTGAACCCACCCTACGGCGGTCGCATCGGCAATAAAAAACTTCTCTATCCGCTCTACGGCACTTTGGGCCAAACACTGCTGACCCGTTTCAAGGGCTGGCGCGTCGGTCTGGTCACCTCAGAACCGCCCCTGGCCAAAGCAACGGGCCTGCCCTGGAAACCCCAAGGCCCCGCAATCGCCCATGGCGGCATGAAAGTCTGGTTCTACCAAACCCCACCGCTGCGCTAACGGACCCTTATTCTCCGGCTCTGAAATATCCCGGGGTCCGGGGCAGCGCCCCGGTCCGCCGGAAAAGTCAAAGATGCTCGGCTTGCGGCATCCCCAACACGTGAAACCCGCCATCGACGCGAATGATCTCGCCGGTGGTGCAGGCCCCCGCATCCGACGCCAGATACACGGCCGTGCCGCCCACCGCTTCCAAGGTCGCATTGGCCCGCAACGGCGCGTTCTGGTCTGTGTGTTTGTAGGTCTTGCGCGCCCCGCCGATGGCAGCACCGGCAAGGGTTTTCATCGGGCCGGGGCTGATCGCGTTGACGCGGATGCCGTCGGGGCCCAGATCATTGGCCAGATAGCGTGTGGCAGATTCCAGCGCCGCCTTGGCCACGCCCATGACGTTGTAATTGGGCACAACGCGGTTCGACCCCTGATAGGTCAGGGTCATCAGCGTGCCCCCATTATCAACCATCAACGGATGCGCACGGCGGGCGATCTCGATAAAGGAATAGGCCGAGATATCCAGCGAGTGTTTGAAATTCGCGCGGCTGGTGTTCAGGAAACGACCCGTCAGCTCGGATTTATCCGAAAACGCAATGGCGTGGACAACGAAATCAATCGTGGGCCAGCGTGCTGCAAGCTTTTCGAATGCGGCATCAAGGGATGCATCATCAGTCACATCGACATCGACCATGAAATCCGACCCGACACTTTCGGCCAGCGGTTTCAGGCGCGAGCCAAAGGCCTCGCCCTGATAGGTGAACGCCAGTTCGGCACCGGCTTCGGCCATCGCTTTTGCAATACCCCAAGCGATGGACCGTTCGTTCGCGACACCCATGATCAGGCCGCGTTTTCCCTTAAGTAGATCTGACATGTGCTGTCCTTACTCTATGAACTTGGAAAGGATCATCGACCCGTTGGTGCCGCCAAATCCGAATGAATTGGTCATGACGGAATCAAGCCCTGCGTTATCGACACGCTCCAGCGCGATTTCAGCCGGGTCCAGCTTGGGGTCCAGATCGACCACATTGATGGATTTGGCGATAAAGTCATGCTTGAGCATCAGCAAACAGAACACGGCCTCAAGGGCACCAGCGGCACCTTGGGCGTGGCCCGTCATGGATTTGGTTGAGCTGACCGGCGGCGTGCTGCCCTGGCCAAAGACGCGGCGGACGGCTTCGATTTCGCCGACGTCGCCCACGGGGGTCGAGGTGCCGTGCGCGTTGATATAGCCGACCTTGCGGCCCTCGGGCAGCGATTGCAGCGCCAGACGCATGGCCCGTTCGCCGCCTTCGCCCGACGGGGCGACCATGTCGTGACCGTCGGATGTCGCGGCATATCCGGTGACTTCGGCATAAATCGTGGCACCGCGCGCCTTGGCGTGTTCCAGTTCCTCAAGCACCAGCATGCCGCCGCCGCCCGAGATGACGAACCCGTCGCGGTTCGCGTCAAAGGCGCGGCTCGCGGTTTCGGGGGCGTCGTTATATTTGCTGCTCATCGCGCCCATGGCGTCGAACAGGCAGGACAATGTCCAATCCAGTTCTTCGCCGCCACCGGCAAACATCACGTCCTGTTTGCCCATCATGATCTGTTCGGCTGCGTTGCCGATGCAGTGCAGGGATGTGGAACAGGCGCTGGTGATGGAATAGTTGATGCCTTTGATCTTGAACGCCGTGCTCAGGTTGGCACTGACGGTCGAGGACATGCATTTCGGCACGGCGAACGGCCCGATCCGCTTGGTCGCGCCGGTGTCACGCACCACGTTATGCGCGGTAAACAGGGCCGAGGTCGACGGCCCGCCGGACCCTGCGACAAGGCCGGTGCGCGGATTGCTGATCTGCTCTTCGGTCAGGCCGGCATCGGCAATGGCTTGGGCCATCGCGATATAGGCATAGGCGGCACCGCCCCCCATGAAGCGCAATGCGCGTTTGTCGATGTGGTCTGCCACGTCGATCTTGAGCGTACCCGCGACGCGGCTGCGGAACCCGTGCTCGGTCATTTCGGGGCTGGCGACGATGCCGCTGGTCCCTGCCTTGAGCGATGCAAGCACTTCTTCAGCGTTGTTTCCGATAGATGAGACGATACCCAACCCTGTGACGACGACGCGGCGCATGGCGCACTCCCTTGATCTTACTGGGCCTATTGCCCTGTTTCGGCACCCCCTGCCAAGACTGCGGCAAGGGGGCTTTGCTCCTCCGTTTGCCGCCAACGGGGCGACAAATCAAGTCATCTCTCGGTTCAGCTTTCGCTGAGCGCGACCTTCATGTCCTTGACCATATAGATCACTTCGCCGTCTGCCTCGACGATACCGTCCGCCACACCCATGGTCAGGCGGCGGGTCTGGATCGCCTTGGTAAAGTCGATCTTGTAGGTCAGCATCTTGCGGTCGGGGCGGACCATGCCGGTCAGCTTGACCTCGCCCACGCCCAAGGCATAGCCGCGTCCCTGCCAGCCGCGCCAGCCAAGGTTAAAGCCGGTCAGCTGCCACAAGCCGTCAAGGCCAAGGCAACCGGGCATGATCGGGTTGCCGGGAAAGTGGCAGTCAAAGAACCAAAGGTCCGGTGTGATGTCGAATTCGGCGGTAATGTGACCTTTGCCATGGGCACCGCCATCGGCGGAAACATCCGTGATCCGGTCCATCATCAGCATCGGCGGGGCAGGAAGCTGCGCATTGCCGGGGCCAAAAAGTTCGCCGCGGGCGCATTTTAGGAGATCCTCTTTGTCGAAACTGGTGGGGTAATCGGCCATAGTTTTGCGGCTCCTGCTCGCTATTGTCAAAGTCCGTTCCGGTCTAGCATTGTGCCCGCTATGGCTGCAAGGGTTCTGGCACCCGCACCATTTTGGGTTTTTGTTTGAAAAGAGAGCGGTTTGCGCTGTATATACATCCAAGAGCAGTCAATGAGTATGGTATGACCCAAGTGATGCAACACACCAGTTCCAAGTGGCTTTCCAAGGCGGGCCTGCGTCCGACGCGGCAACGCATGACGCTGGCACAGTTGCTGGTGGGCGACGGTCAGCACCGCCATGTCACCGCAGAAAGCCTGTTTGACGCGGCCAAAGGGCAGGGCGAAGCCGTATCGCTGGCCACGGTCTACAACACGTTGCGCGCGTTTTGTGATGCGGGTTTGCTGCAAGAAGTCACCGTTGACGGATCGAAAAGCTATTTCGATACCAACACCCACGACCATCCCCATTTCTATTGGGAGGACGAAGCGCGGCTGACCGATGCCCCGTCCGACCAGTTGGTGATCGCACAATTGCCCGACGCGCCCGACGGGGCCGAAATCGCATCCGTTGATGTTGTGATCCGGTTGCGCCGCAAAAGCTAAACCGCTGGACGGGTGCTGGCGCGTTGCATAGGCTTGGGCCAAACAGCAGCGAGCGCCCCTATGCACCCCCTTCTTACCCAAGACCAGATTGACACGTACCAGCGCGACGGCGTGGTGCTGGTAAAAGGTTTATTTGCAGATCATGTGGATGCCTTGCGTGCAGGCATCGCGCGCAACATGGAAAACCCCGGCCCTTATGCGTCGAACAACGACAAGCCAGGCGAGACGGGGCGCTTTTTCGACGATTACTGCAATTGGGACCGTATCCCCGAATTTGCGCAGGTCATTCGTGGGTCTGCTGCCGCACAGGTGGCGGCTGATCTGATGCAAAGCCGGTCGGTACAACTGTTTCACGACCACGTGCTGGTCAAGGAACCGGGCACATCGATGGCCACCCCTTGGCATCAGGACGGCCCCTATTATTTCGTCGAAGGGCAGCAGAACGTCAGCTTTTGGTCGCCGCTTGATCCGGTGACCGATGCCACGCTGCGCTGTGTGGCCGGATCGCATTTGTGGGAAAAACCGGTGCTGCCGACACGCTGGGTCAAGGGCGATGCGTTTTTCGACCCCGCGCCTTACATGCCGGTGCCCGATCCCGATGCCGAAGGGATGGATATCCGCGAATGGACGATGGAGCCGGGGGATGCGGTGGCATTCAACTATGGCATCCTGCACGGCGCGCGCGGCAACCGGTCGACGGCGCGCAGACGTGCCTTTTCGCTGCGGCTGCTGGGCGATGACGCTACCTATACCCAACGGCCCGGTCCGACTTCGCCGCCCTTTCCGGGGCATGAAATGGTGCAGGGGCAAAAACTGAGGGAAGATTGGTTTCCGATGTTGATCGGGTGAAGGGGGGGGCGGACAGAGTGAGCTTTCGCCGCCCGTCCATCAATATCCGGTTTGGCGAAGCGTTCAAAAGATAATGTCTTTTTGCAAGGTGTGTGCAAAAAGACCGATTGCGTTGCCTGCGTGCAGGAGATCCAATTTGGGAAAACGGCATAACTTTTCAGATTACCAATTTAGGAGTTGTTCGTGACGGATAACATCGATCTTTTCATTTATTATTTGCGGAGGCATCTGGAAGTTCTTGATGCGGAGATCGCGGCTATATCCGCAAAAATAGCAGAATCGAAAGATCCCGAAGGGGATGGCTATTTTGACTCTGGCGAGTACTTCATGGGTGCTGGCCTTGCCGCTGTCGAAAAATACATGACAGAGACGTTTTGTTTTTTTAAAGTTGAGCAAGCGAAAGCACTTGATGCGGGGCCGAAATTGGCCGGAAATGTGTCCTTCGCATGGGTTGTTTGGTGTGCTGCAAATTATTGGAAACATGACGCTGAATGGTGGAAAGGGGCCGTCGCGATTGACGCTCCAGATTCTGATGGGATGAGCCGAGTCAATATTTCATGGCCTGAAGGTTGTAAATCCAAGAGTAACGTCGCGCGTCTGAAAAATTTTGGTAGGTTTGGGGATGATTACATTTGCTCGGTTGTTTTGGCCGCGCTTGTCGAAAAAACAGAAAACATAAGACTGCAATCAGTCCTGCCCCATTTAAAAGCTTGGCGAGATGAGGTCGAAAAATTGAGCCAACTTTAAGCTTCGCTACCGAGCGCCTGCAAAAATGTGTCTGAGTTCGTTGACCAAATTACTCAAAAACGAGCAAGGCTCGAACAGCTACCGATCAAATGCTTTCCAAAAGTCATCCTTTTGGGAACAGGCATAAACAGCTCCAACCAAAATCTGCGTAGTTGCTGAAGGTTTTCAACTCGCTCTTGATAGCGGACCTTTGTGCACCACACAGCATCAATCACGTTGGGCTCAAACCGGACATTGAGCACTCTCACCTTTAGCCCACATAATCTCTCACCCACCAAAAATCACCGCCTAAAACCATTGCCCCGGTTCAATCAGTCCCAAATCCAGCAACTGGCGTGAATGCCATTCAAACGGGGCGGAGTTGTGCCATTTGAATGTTTTGATCTCGAACTTGCTGCCAGGGTTCTTTTTCAGCGCCTTGGCGGTGCGAAAGGAACAAACGGCTGATGTGATATTGTGGTGCCACGGGCAGGAATAGGTGTTGTATTCCTCGTCGTTGAACGTGTGGTCGGCGCGGATTTTCAGGCCGGGTTTGGCGCGGAAGATCGAAATGCGGTCGATCTTGCGGCGCGCGGCGGGCACGTGTTCTTCGAAGCGCCAGCGCAACCCGCCAAAGAAATCCAGCTGGCGTTCTTTGGGGTGGTTTGCCGGTGTGCCATCGGGGCGGGCCAGCGCGTAATAGCCTGACCGGTCCAGATGCGCGGTTTCCAGCGACACGGCGTCAGGGACTTCGGTCAGGTCGTCGGCATAGAGATCAACCACATAAGACAACATGGAATCGCGGCGTTCTTCGGTATGAAAGGCGAGCATTTCGACAACATTGCGGGTCTCGCAGAACGGATAGAACAGGTATTCCGCGTTGTAGCAGAAATAGAGCCACTGCCCCTCGGCGGCCTCGATCACGCGGTTGATGACCGTCTCCATCGCGTTTGGTTCGAACAAGTTGTAGTCGACACGGATCAGCAATTCATCGACATCGCGCGGAAGATCGAATTCTTTGGGCATGAACGCGATCACCTTGGTAAAACCCAGTTGATGGTGATGGCGCAATGTCGTGTCGATTTCGACATCGTCTTCGACCAGAATCATGGCGATGGGCCCTTTGGCCAGCGCGTCGTTCCCGTCGGTCAGAAAATGATCAAGGCTGCGATAGTGCATTGGGGCCTGTGTGTTTGTGCGACAGTATCTAAATCCGCCAAATCGCCACGCATTGCAAGAGAACGCTGGCGCTGCTAGACCGCGTTTTTGCATATTACAACAACGGACCACGCCATGACCGCGCCAAAAAAGCTGTTCATCAAGACCTATGGTTGCCAGATGAACGTCTATGACAGTGAACGCATGGCCGAGGCCCTGGGTGATACCTATATCGAGACAAAGACGGCGGATGACGCCGATATGATCTTGCTCAATACCTGCCACATCCGCGAAAAAGCCGCGGAAAAAGTGTATTCCGAACTTGGGCGTCTAAAGCCGCTCAAGGCGTTGAACCCTGATCTGAAAATCGGTGTGACGGGCTGTGTCGCGCAGGCCGAAGGGGCCGAAATCATGCGCCGCCAGCCTGCGGTCGATCTGGTGGTGGGGCCGCAATCCTATCACCGTCTGCCCGCGATGGAGGCCCGCGTGCGCGAAGGCAAGACCGCGCTGGACACAGATTTCCCCGAAGAAGACAAATTCGAAAAGATGAAAGGCCGGGGCAAAGCGGCCCGTGCGCCATCGGCGTTTCTGACCGTTCAGGAAGGCTGCGACAAATTCTGCGCCTTCTGCGTGGTGCCCTATACCCGTGGTGCCGAAGTATCCCGCCCCGCCAGCCGCGTGCTGACCGAGGCGCGCGAACTGGTCGAAAACGGCGTGCGCGAAGTGACCTTGCTGGGCCAGAACGTAAACGCCTATCACGGTGCCGGTTCCGAGGGGGCGGATTACACGCTGGCCCGCCTGATCCGCGAGTTGGCCAAGATCGACGGGCTGGAACGCATCCGCTATACCACCAGCCACCCCAATGACATGGACGATGCGTTGATCGCCGCCCATGGCGAGGTCGACAAGCTGATGCCCTATCTGCACTTGCCAGTGCAGTCGGGGTCGGACCGCATTCTAAAACGGATGAACCGCAGCCACACCGCCGACAGCTATCTGCGTCTGATTGAACGCATCCGTGATGCCCGCCCCGATATCGTGATGTCGGGTGATTTTATCGTGGGCTTCCCCGAAGAAACGGACGCCGATTTCGAGGCCACGATGGATTTGGTCCGCGAGGTCAAATACGGCTACGCCTATTCGTTCAAATACTCGACCCGTCCGGGCACGCCGGCCGCAGAACGTGAACTGGTTGATACGGCCGTGGCGGACGCGCGTCTGCAACGGTTGCAGGCGCTGATCACCGACCAGCAACGCAGCATTCAAAACGCAATGGTCGGGCGCGACCTGTCGGTTCTGGTCGAAAAGGCCGGGCGCGAGGCGGGGCAGATGGTCGGCAAATCGGAATATCTGCATTCGGTCCATATTGACAACGCCACCGCGAAAGTCGGCGAAGTGGCCCGCGTTAGAATCGTTGGTGCCAAAACCAACTCTTTGACAGCGGTGGAGCTTTAAATCCCTTTGATTGTTGCCGCAGCAGCGTTTAATCTGATTCACAAAGCCTAGATTGTAACGCAATCGCCCCATAATTGCCTAAGTATGGCCACAATATAGTAAATACCGCGGTTTTCGTGCTTCACAGACCCTCGTTTACCTCCTAATCTGACTATATATTGCGGGGGACCCTGCTGCGCTGCGCAGTTCTGGTTTCTTTTGCGGGGGATTAAAAAAAGGACGAGGGCTGTGTTGAACAGAATTTCCAAAGGTCTGCGCCTGTTTGCGGGGATAATTATTGCCGCAACATTCGTTTTCCAAGCATCTGCTGCTGATGCACAAACAAAATCACAAGGTGGACGCGACAAGGGACAGTATATTCCGACGATCTGGGTTGACCCCGACGGGTGCGAACACTGGGTCATGGATGATGGTGCCGAAGGGTATATGACACCTAACGTAAGCCGTCAGGGCATTCCGGTGTGCCGCCGTGGCAACGTCTGCGGTGTGATGAACACCGACCAGTTCTTTGCAACAGACAGCTACCGCATCCACGCGCAGGGCAAGCAACGTCTGGCGCAGTTCTTTAAATCAACGGGTGCGATTTCCTATATCATCAGCGGCCACACAGACAGCCGCGCATCTGATGAATACAACATGCGCCTGTCGATCAACCGTGCGAATGCCGTTGCTGCTGTTGCCGCACAAACCGGCGCGCGGATCGCAGATGTACGCGGATATGGCGAACGTATGCCCGCTGCACCAAACGGGTCGGCCGCCGGCATGGCCCAGAACCGCCGTGTCGAAATCATCTGCATTCGCTAAGGGGACAGAACAGTGTTTAAAACAAAAATCTTATTGGTCACAACCTGCGCCTTTGGCTTGACCGCATGTGCCGATCTCGAAGGTATCGGTGGTGGCTATACTGCTGATAAGACGATGGACCGCGGCTTTGACAAAAAGCACCTCAGCCAGTTGCAGGCCGGGATCTGGGTTGATCCGAACGGATGCGACCACTGGATCATCGACGACGGCGTCGAAGGCTACCTGAGCCAGCGTCTGGATAAATATGGCAAGCCAGTTTGCTCCGGCGTGGCCGAACCGACCCATACTGCGGGCGACTTCAAAGGCGGGTCAAACGTTCGGGATCCGAACTGATAGTGGCTTGCAGATAAACCATCTCGGGCCGGGGCGTTTTACGCTCCGGCCTTTTTTGTCTCGCGGCGGGGTACTCAAGCCGTCTTGGAACCCCATATAGTAAAACAGACAGTTCGAAATAGGATCAGGCATTGACGCTCAGCGATACCAACACCCTTCCTTCCAACAGCGCGCGCCTGCTGGAATTCCAAGACAACCGGCTGCTCATTGATCTTTGCGGTGCCTATGACGTGCATCTTGCATCGATCGAAAAGGTGCTCGGCGTGCAGATCGTGCGCCGTGGCAACCAGCTTTCGATCATCGGTGACGATGATGCGGCAGCGCGCGCCGAAACCGTCCTGAATGCGCTCTATGCCCGCCTCGAAGGGGGGCGCACGGTTGAACCGGCGGATGTGGACAGCTTGCTGCGCATGGGGGATTCCGCCGCCGGAACCGGTGTGCGCGCGGGCGATCAGATCGAAATGCCAATCCTGGGCGGTATCGAAATCAAGACCCGCAAGAAACGCGTCGAACCCCGCACCGCCGCGCAAAAGGCCTATGTTCAATCCCTTTTCGACAATGAACTGGCCTTTGGTATCGGGCCGGCAGGCACCGGCAAAACCTATCTGGCCGTTGCGGTGGGCGTGTCGATGTTCATCGGCGGCCATGTCGACAAGATCATCCTGTCGCGGCCTGCGGTCGAAGCCGGTGAAAAACTGGGCTACCTTCCCGGCGACATGAAGGACAAGGTCGATCCCTATATGCAGCCGCTCTATGACGCGCTGAACGACTTCCTTCCGGGCAAACAGCTGGCCAAACTGCTCGAGGATAAAAAGATCGAAATCGCCCCGCTTGCTTTCATGCGCGGACGTACCCTGTCGAATGCCTTTGTCGTGCTGGACGAAGCCCAGAACGCGACCTCCATGCAGATGAAGATGTTCCTCACCCGCCTGGGCGAAGGCTCGCGGATGGTGATCACCGGGGACCGCACACAGATCGACTTGCCGCGCGGCGTGCCCTCGGGCTTGCAAGATGCGGAACGTCTGCTCAAAACGATCCCCAAAATCAGCTTCAACTATTTCACCTCCAAAGACGTGGTCCGCCACCCCTTGGTTGCTGCGATTATCGAAGCTTACGAAGCAGATACCGGTCACAGCTGATGCCCGTCCTGTATTTCATTTTGCCAATTAAACTCCGGGGGTCCGGGGGCTGGCCCCCGGTCCTTTGCTCATGAACGCGCTCGACATCGCCATGGAAGATCCACGCTGGCAGGATCTGGGTCTCGAAGCCCTCGCCACGCGCGCGATCACGGCCAGCCTGACGCATCTCTCCCTTGATCCGGACCTGGCCGAGGTATCCATTCTGGCCTGTGATGACACACGCATTGCCGATTTGAACGCGGATTTCCGCGGCAAGCCGCAGCCGACAAATGTGCTCAGCTGGCCTTCCGAGGAACGCGGTGCCGAAGCCGACGGCGGCATGCCGCTGCCGGTCGAGCCTGAGTTTGACGGCGTATTGGAATTGGGCGATATCGCTATTTCCTTTGACACCTGCGCAGCAGAAGCCGAGACCGCAGGCAAATCAATGGCAGATCATGTTTCGCATTTGATGGTGCACGGATTGCTGCATCTTTTGGGCTACGACCACGAGCGTGACGCGGATGCAACGCTTATGGAACGTATCGAAGTCGAAATACTTGGCAAATTGGGCATAGATGACCCATATAAGGAAAACGCAAGCGGTTCGCTTGCCTAACCAACAAAGACGGGACCCGATGGGCGATACAGACGGATCATCTGAGGCGGCGCAGAGCGCGCGGCTTGCGGACGAATTTGACAGCATGGAAATCGTTGAAGAAGACACCCCTAAATCAGGCGGTTTCTTTTCCCGCGTGATGGGGGCGCTCAGCGCATCAGAGGTCACCGAGGAGAACGAGACAGTATCCCCGCAGGCCGACCCGTTGTCGACGCGGGGCATGATGAACCTGCGTCGTATGCGGGTTGACGATGTTGCGATCCCCAAGGCGGAAATCACGGCGGTGCCTGTCACCTCGACCATGGATGAACTGGTTGCGGTCTTCAAGGAAAGCGGCCTGACCCGTTTGCCTGTCTATGACGGCACCCTTGATACCCCGGTCGGTATGGCGCATCTCAAAGACCTTGCTTTGACCTATGGGTTCAACGCCAAGACGGAGGATTTCGATCTTGTGTCGATGTTGCGTCCGCTGGTGTTTGTACCGCCCTCGATGACGATCGGTGTTTTGCTGACCAAGATGCAGGCTGAACGGCGTCACATGGCGCTGGTCATTGATGAATATGGCGGCGTTGACGGGCTGGTCACCATCGAAGACCTGATCGAACAGGTCATCGGCGAGATCGAAGACGAACATGACGTCGACGAGGGCAAATACTGGACCCTCGAAAAACCGGGCTGCTATATCGCCCTTGCCAAGACCCCGCTGGTGGATTTCGAAGCCGAGATCGGCCATTCGCTTACCGATCACGATGATGTCGACGAGGAAGAAATCGATACGCTGGGCGGGCTTGTGTTCATGCTCTCGGGGCGTGTTCCGGCGCGTGGCGAAATCGTCGTGCATCCCGATGGCCACGAATTCGAAGTCATTGATGCCGACCCGCGCAGCATCAAGCGCCTGAGGGTGCGCGTGGCCGGATCGGTGTAATGTCTCCAAAATCGGCGGCTTGGCTGCGCTTTGCACTGGCCATATTGGCAGGGGCTGTGGCGGCATTCGGACAGGCCCCCTATGACATCCCTGTTCTTTTGTTCCTCGGGTTCGTTGTCTCGCTTGAATTGTTCGACCGCAGCCAGCACCCGTGGCAGGCCGCTGCAATTGGCTGGGGGTTCGCGTCGGGCTATTTCCTGCATGGCTGGTTGTGGTTGCTGTCGCCGTTCATGGTCGATCCTGAGCGTTATGCCTGGATGGCCCCTTTTGCGCTGGTGGCGATGTGTTGCGGGCTGGCGTTGTTTTGGGGGCTGGCTTTCGGGGTGGCGCGTTGGCTGTCGCCCCGGTCCTGGCCGTTGATCTTTTGCCTGCCCGCTGCCGAAATGGTGCGGGGCTATCTGTTCACGGGCTTTCCCTGGGGCATGTTCAGTCAGGGTCTGGTGGACATCTGGCCCGGTCAAGGTCTGGCCTTTGTCGGCCCTTACGGCATGACCCTTGCGCTGGTTGCCGCTGCGGTTCTTTTCACCCGCGCGGCGCAGGGTGTTTTGAAAAACCGGATCGTGCTTTGGGGCGGCAGGCTGGTGGTCTTGGCCGCACTTGTGGTGCCATTCAGCGCAGGCCCGTCGCCGCTCAGCGACACGACCGTCAGGTTGGTCCAGCCCAACGCTGCCCAAAAAGACAAATGGGACATCGCCAAAATGCCGCTGTTCTTTGAGCGGCAACTGGCCCAGACCAGCGCAGCCCCTGCGGCGGGAAACCCCAAACCCGATTTGATCTTATGGGCCGAAACCGCGATCCCGTGGACGCTGGATCTGGCCGATGGCGCGCTGAGCCAGATCAGCTTTGCCGCGGGCGATACCCCTGTTGTCCTGGGGGTCCAGCGGCGCGAGGGATTGCAATATTACAACTCGGCGGTGTTGCTGGACCCGCAGGGCGAGGTCACGCAGACCTATGACAAGCACCATCTGGTGCCTTTTGGCGAATATATCCCCTTTGGGGATGTGCTGGCGAAAATCGGCATCCGCAGCTTTGCCGCGCAATTGGGCAACGGGTATTCTTCGGGCCCCGGCGCGACCGTCATGGATCTGGGCCGCCTTGGGTTGGCGCTGCCACTGATTTGTTACGAGGCGGTCTTTGCCCGCGACGTGAACGCCAGCCCGCAGCGCCCGGCATTCTTGATGCAACTGACAAACGACGCATGGTTCGGGGCAGGGCAGGGGCCGTTGCAGCATCTGGCCCAGGCCCGTATGCGCGCCATCGAACAGGGGCTTCCGATGGCGCGTGTGGCAAACACCGGCGTGTCGGCGATGATCGACCCTTTGGGGCGGATAAATGCCAGTCTTGCGTTGAATACGGCGGGGTTTCTGGATGCGCGTCTGCCGGAACCCAACAGCCCGACCCTGTACAGCCGCTTTGGCGAATGGCCGTTCTTGCTGGTGCTGCTGATCGGATTGGCGGGATCACTTAGAAGGCATTTTCGCAAGTTACCATTTGACGCACAGTATCGTCAAAGTTAAGCCCTATTCACCGGCCACAACGGCTTCCTGACGTGGCTAAGAAATCTATTGGAGCACTACATGTCCCGGAAAAACTATATCTTTACTTCGGAATCCGTTTCCGAAGGCCATCCTGACAAAGTTTGCGACCGTATTTCGGACGCCGTTTTGGACGCATTTCTGACTGAAGAACCCGAAGCGCGCGTTGCCGCTGAAACCTTCGCAACAACCAACCGGGTTGTCATTGGCGGTGAGGTCGGCCTGTCTGATCAGGAAAAACTTAGCGAATATATGGGCAAGATCGAAGACATTGCCCGCGCCTGCATCAAGGACATCGGTTACGAGCAGGAAAAATTTCACCACGCGACATGTGAAATCACCAACCTGCTGCACGAACAATCCGCGCATATCGCGCAGGGTGTTGACGCGTCCAGCGACAAAGAAGAAGGCGCTGGCGATCAGGGCATCATGTTCGGTTTCGCCACAAACGAAACGCCCGAGCTGATGCCGGCCCCGGTCCATTATGCCCACGCGATCCTGCGCCGTCTGGCCGAAGTGCGCAAAGACGGCACGGAGCCGACGCTGCGCCCTGACGCAAAAAGCCAGCTGTCCGTGCGCTATGAAGACGGCAAACCGGTTGGCGTGTCGTCGATCGTGCTGTCGACACAGCACGCATACGAGAGCCAGACAAGCGCCGATATCCGCGATATCGTCGAGCCCTACATCACCGAAGTCCTGCCCGAAGGCTGGATCACGGCCGACACCGAATGGTGGGTGAACCCCACAGGCACATTCGTCATCGGCGGCCCTGATGGCGACGCGGGCCTGACCGGGCGCAAGATCATCGTCGACACCTACGGCGGTGCGGCCCCTCATGGCGGCGGCGCGTTTTCGGGCAAAGATCCGACAAAGGTTGACCGTTCGGCGGCCTATGTTGCGCGCTATCTGGCAAAGAACGTGGTTGCTGCGGGTCTGGCTGAAAAATGCACGATCCAGCTGAGCTATGCGATTGGTGTGTCCAAGCCGTTGTCGATCTATTGCGACACCTTTGGCGGTGATGCGGATGTGGCGGATTCAGCGATTGAACGCGCCATCGGCAAGATCATCGACCTGACCCCACGCGGCATCCGCGAGCATCTGCAACTGAACAAGCCGATCTACGAGCGCACGGCGGCCTATGGCCACTTTGGTCGGGCACCTGAAGCTGATGGTGGGTTCAGCTGGGAAAAAACCGATCTGGTTGATGCATTGAAAGCGGCGCTTTAATCTTTCTAGCGCGTCGGCGGCATTCGATCTGCTGCTGAATTGAAAACAATTTGACGGACCTTCGGCAGTGCCGGGGGTCCGTTTTTCGTTTGAATTACAGGTAACGGGCCGTTCACCGCCCGCCCGCTTGGCGGCCTAGGAAAGAGGCCGGAAAGGCGAGGGCGGTTTTGCGATTTTGTCTGTCTGGAGCGAGGCGGCCTTGAATTCGGCAGCGCGCAGGGTCGGGTGCCCTTCCTGTTCTTGCAAGGCAACAAGGTAATCCCAGATCTGATTGCAGGTCATTTCCAGCGGTTCGGTGTGGGCGGCAGGTTGGGGGGTGCGACCATCACGAAGGTCCCTGATCTGGCGCATCATCCTGCTGACCATCGGTTTTAGATCCATCGCGCAGTCACGGGCAAAATGGCGCAAGGCGTCGTGCTGCGCGCCATCGGCAACAGGCAAGGCCCCGCCGGACTGGTACAAAGCGTTCGAGACTGCCCGTTTGAACGCTTCCTTGGTCAGGGCTTCTTTGGGGATATAGTCGCTGCATCCGGCATCCATTGCGGCAATTGCGATATCTTCGCGCGCGATGCCGGTGATCAGGATCGTCGCGGCGGTGCAGTTGCGCGGCGAAAGGCGGATCAGTTCCAACGCCTCAAGCCCGGTGCCGTCAGGCAGGCTGTAATCGACAAAGATCAGATCAAAGCTGTCGGTCTCGAGTATCTCTGACAATTCGCTCAAGGAGGTGACATCGGACACATCAAAGCGGGTCTTGAGCCCGGAACACAGTCGGGCAATGCGGTGGCGGTCAAAACGTTCGTCGTCCAACACCAACGCACGGGACTTGGTCGGTAGCGTTCCGGTATTTGTCTTGTTTTGCAGCATGGTCATCTGGCCTGAATTGCGTCTGATCGCCCAACCCTTACATCTTCGGCTTAATGTCTGATTAAAGCGACCCGTTGCGCTGGCGCAGGTGTCAGGCTAAAGGCATCCGCATGACAGATCCTATACGCCCCCGCCGAAATTTTTATGGTCGCCTCAAAGGCAAATCCCTCAAGCAAAGCCAGAAGGGCTATATTGAGGAAGACCTTGATGCGCTCTCCCCCGGTCCTGTTGATTGGGAGGCCAACCCGTCGCGCACACCGCTGGATCTGCCGGGGCTGTTCGGCGGCAAACCCGTCTGGCTGGAAATCGGCTTTGGTGGCGGTGAGCATATGGTGCATCAGGCCGCGCAAAACCCCGATGTGGGCATCATCGGTTGCGAGCCGTATATCAACGGTGTTGCGATGCTGTTGGGCAAGATCCGCCGTGCCGGTGTCGACAACGTGGCGATCCATCCGGGCGATGCGCGCGATATCTTTGATGTCCTGCCCGAAGCGTCGATCGACCGCGCATTTCTGCTGTATCCCGACCCCTGGCCCAAGACCCGCCATCACCGGCGCCGCTTTGTCACACCAGAGCATCTGGAGCCCTTGGTGCGGGTGCTGAAACCCGGCGCAATCTTTCGCGTGGCGACAGATATCGAGGATTATGTGCGCCAGACGCTGGAGCAGGTGCCGCGCCACGGTTTTGAATGGCTGGCCGAGCGCCCTGGCGATTGGAAAGAGCCGTGGGATGACTGGATTTCCACCCGATACGAGCAAAAGGCCCTGCGCGAAGGCCGCGTGCCCCATTATCTGACGTTTCGCAAACGTTGACGGCGTGTGACGGGGGCTGATTGCCCCCGGACCCCCATGGATATTTAAGAGCCAGAGAAGATAGGGCGCTCAGTTATGGACGGCACTTGCGTGCTGGTTTATGACGGCGGTCAGAATTCAGATTGAGGGTTGTCCCATGTCCAGTCACGCCACGCCTATTCCCATGACTTCGTCTGCTTGCGGACCCTTGAGCGGTGTGGCCGAGGTGCCGGGGGATAAATCCATCTCGCACCGGTCTTTGATATTGGGCGCGATGTGTGTCGGCGAGACCACGATCAGTGGTCTGTTGGAAGGCGATGATGTGTTGGACACGGCCCGCGCGATGCGGGCGTTCGGGGCGGACGTCACGGATTTGGGCGGCGGCAACTGGTCTGTGCACGGGGTCGGGGTTGGCGGTTTTGCCGAACCTGACGGCGTGATTGATTGCGGCAACTCCGGCACCGGTGTGCGGTTGATCATGGGCGCGATGGCGACATCGCCGATCACCGCGACCTTTACCGGTGATGCCAGCCTGAACGGCCGGCCCATGGCGCGGGTAACGGACCCGTTGGCGTTATTTGGCACGCAGGCTGTCGGGCGCAAGGGCGGGCGGTTGCCAATGACCATCGTCGGTGCGGCAGAACCTGTGCCGGTGCGCTATGTGGTGCCGGTGCCGTCGGCGCAGGTGAAATCGGCAGTATTGCTGGCGGGGTTGAATGCGCCGGGCAAGACTGTGGTGATCGAGGCCGAAGCCACGCGCGACCATACAGAGCGTATGCTGGCAGGTTTCGGGGCCGAGATTGCGGTCGAGGATACCGATGAGGGCCGCGTTATCACCTTGACGGGCCAGCCCGAGTTGCAGGCCCAGCATGTGGACGTGCCGCGTGATCCGTCTTCGGCGGCGTTTCCGGTCTGTGCGGCGTTGATCGTGCCCGGGTCGGATGTCTTGGTGCCCGGTATCGGTTTGAACCCGACGCGGGCGGGGTTGTTTACCACGCTGCGCGAGATGGGGGCCGATCTGACCTATGAGAACGAGCGCACCGAGGGCGGCGAGCCTGTCGCCGATCTGCGTGCCAGATTTTCGCCCGATATGAAGGGGATCGAGGTGCCGCCCGCGCGGGCCGCGTCGATGATCGACGAATATCCGGTGCTGTCTGTGGTGGCGTCTTTTGCGCAAGGCCAGACCATGATGCGCGGCGTCAAGGAGTTGCGGGTCAAGGAAAGCGACCGGATTGATGCGATGGCCAAGGGGCTGCGCGCCAACGGGGTCGAGGTGGAAGAAGGCCCCGACTGGTGGGCCGTCACCGGGTTGGGGCATGGCAATGTGCCCGGCGGGGCCACCTGTGCCAGCCAGTTGGACCACCGCATTGCGATGTCCTTTATGATCATGGGCATGGCGGCAAATGCTCCGGTCAGCGTCGATGACGGTGCGCCGATCACCACATCCTTCCCGATATTCGAGCCGCTGATGGCGCAGCTGGGTGCCAAGGTGACGCGGGGCACGGCGTGATGGACGGCTTTACAGTCGCCATTGACGGGCCAGCCGCTGCGGGCAAGGGCACGGTGTCGCGCGCTGTGGCAGAGCATTTCGGCTTTGCGCATCTGGATACGGGGCTTTTGTACCGTGCCGTTGGTGCAAAGGTGCTTGAAGGGATGTCGCCTGAAGAGGCGGCATTGACCTTGGTTGCGGGCGATCTGGAGAATGACCAGCTGCGCACCAATGCGGTGGCCGAGGCGGCCAGCCGTGCGGCTGCGATCCCGGAAGTGCGGGCCGCTTTGGTGGATTTCCAGCGCAGTTTCGCCATGCGGGCTGGCGGGGCGGTGCTGGACGGGCGCGATATCGGAACGGTGATTTGCCCCGATGCGCAGGTAAAGCTGTTCGTGACAGCCACACCCGAGGTCCGTGCGCAGCGCCGGTTCGCGGAACTGGCTGCAAAGGGGTTTGACGGAACCTTTGAACAGGTGTTGGCCGATGTGGAGGCGCGTGACGAACGCGACAGCAGCCGTGCCGAGGCCCCGCTGAAGCCCGCCGCAGATGCTGTCGAGATGGACACCTCGACCATGGATATCGCCACGGCGGTGGCCCGCGCGATTGAGCTGATCAGCCAGCGTTTGGCGCGCTAGGGCCTTTTGCCGTCCTGTTGCGGGGCTGCAAGATATTTCGCCACCATGGAACTGTCCTTTGATCCGGTGCGTTGATGTGTCGAATGCTGCGCGATGACAGCGCGCGGTCTGGCGCAATGATCACAAGGATACCCATTATGAAAACCGCACAAGACTATCTGGAAGCCGCCAATACCGTCGTTCCGACAATGGACGCCAAAGACGCGATCGCCAAGCACGCGCAGGGCCAAGGCCTGTTTATCGATGTGCGCGATTCATCCGATATTGCCAGCAGCGGCACGATCAAGGGCGCACACCGTGTACCGCGCGGCATGATCGAATTTCGCGCCGACCCAAAGGTCGAGGCACTATATAACCCGATCTTTCAAAAAGACGCCGAGATCTATTTGATCTGTGGGGCAGGCGGCCAGGCTGCGTTGTCCGGCAAAACCCTGCACGACATGGGCTATACCAATGTGACCAACATTGGCGGTTTCCCCGGCTGGGAAGACGCGGGCGGCCCGACCGAGGCTTAATCAACCGAGGCTCGAGGTGACAATCCCTGCTCCCTTTCCGGGGGCGGGGTTTTTCATATCCGCCAGGCGTGCCGCCGCCTTCTTGTTAACACCGGAAGACTGATTACGGCACAGCAGGCGATCTTTCGCGAGCGGTGGATCAGGCTGCCAGAAGCCGCCTGACCGCCCTTGCCATTTCCATGAAACAGGCCTATACGCGCGACTGTCTAAGGGGCGGATACACGTTTCGGGCGCGATATATCAGGCAGGGTCGGATTCATCCGGCCCTCTTTGTTTTGCAAACGGACCCGGCCACGAAAGACATTTTTAATCACAGACCGGCGGAGACAACCGCGCGGCCAGAAACCAAATGCTAAAGGATACTCAAGCTACATGGCTATGAACTCAATGGAAGACTTCGAAGCACTTTTGGAAGAAAGCTTTGAAATGGACACGCCCGAAGAGGGCTCAGTTGTCAAAGGTAAGGTCATCGCGATCGAAGCGGGCCAAGCCATCATCGACGTAGGCTACAAGATGGAAGGTCGCGTCGATCTTAAAGAATTCGCCGAGCCAGGCGAAGCTCCCAACGTTGCAGTCGGCGACGAAGTCGAAGTTTTCCTTCGTCAGGTCGAAAACTCCCGTGGCGAAGCTGTTATCTCTCGCGAGATGGCGCGCCGTGAGGAAGCCTGGGACCGTCTGGAAAAAGCCTATGCCGCAGAAGAGCGCGTTGATGGCGCAATCTTTGGCCGCGTTAAAGGTGGCTTTACAGTTGATCTGGGCGGCGCGGTTGCGTTCCTTCCCGGTTCGCAAGTTGACGTGCGCCCCGTGCGCGATGCCGGCCCGTTGATGGGTCTGAAGCAGCCGTTCCAGGTTCTGAAGATGGACCGTCGTCGTGGCAACATCGTTGTTTCGCGTCGTGCGATCCTTGAAGAATCCCGTGCCGAACAGCGTGCCGAAGTTATCGGCAACCTGACCGAAGGTCAGGAAGTTGACGGTGTGGTCAAGAACATCACCGAATACGGTGCGTTCGTTGATCTGGGCGGCGTTGACGGCTTGCTGCACGTCACAGACATGGCATGGCGCCGTGTAAACCACCCATCCGAGATCCTGACAATTGGCGAGACCATCAAGGTTCAAGTCATCAAGATCAACAAAGAGACGCACCGCATCTCCTTGGGCATGAAGCAATTGCAAGAAGATCCATGGGATCTGGTGCAAGCCAAGTACCCACTGGAATCCACGCATACAGGTCGCGTGACCAACATCACCGATTACGGTGCATTTGTTGAGCTCGAGCCTGGCGTTGAAGGTCTGGTACATGTGTCCGAGATGTCGTGGACAAAGAAAAACGTACACCCCGGCAAGATCGTGTCCACCAGCCAAGAAGTCGAAGTCATGGTTCTGGAAATCGATGGTGCCAAGCGCCGCGTTTCCCTTGGTCTCAAGCAGACCATGCGCAACCCATGGGAAGTGTTTGCAGAAACACACCCTGAAGGCACCGAAGTCGAAGGCGAAGTCAAAAACATCACCGAATTCGGTCTGTTTGTTGGCCTGCCAGGCGACATCGACGGCATGGTTCACCTGTCCGACCTGTCCTGGGACGAACGTGGCGAAGACGCCATCCAGAACTACCGCAAGGGCGATATGGTTCAGGCCGTTGTCTCCGAAGTCGACGTTGAGAAAGAGCGCATCAGCCTCTCGATCAAAGGTGTTGGCGGCGACAAGTTCGCAGAAGCAGTGGGCGGCGTTAAGCGCGGTTCCGTTGTGACTGTGACTGTGACCTCCATCGAAGACGGTGGCATCGAAGTCGAATATGAAGGCATGAAAGCCTTCATCCGTCGCTCCGATCTGTCGCGTGACCGTGCCGAACAGCGCCCAGAGCGCTTCTCGGTTGGTGACAAGGTTGATGTTCGCATCACCAACGTCGATGCCAAAGCGCACCGTTTGGGCGTTTCGATCAAGGCACGTGAAATCGCAGAAGAGAAAGAAGCAGTCGAGCAGTATGGCTCCTCTGACTCCGGCGCATCCTTGGGTGATATCCTTGGGGCCGCTCTGAAGGGCGACGACTGAACCTTAGGCGTTTAGCAAGTTAGATAACGGGCCTCGCAATGCAGATTGCGGGGCCCTTTTTTTATGCGAATCGGGGCAGGCTGCGGGGGGCGGTACAGCGTCCGCCCGCAAGACGGGCGCGGGCTGTTAAGCATTTCGGCTAAAAAACGACCTTAAATCAGCAGGTTCGCGCCGCGAAATGTCTCAATGGGCGATATGGATGTCTTCACGAACGCGTGGGAGTTGTTATAGTCGGGGACATAATAAAATAAATCTCGGGGGAGACTTTCAGATGATCCGGTCGGAATTGATTCAAAAGATCGCAGACGACAATCCACATCTTTACCAGCGTGATGTCGAAAGAATCGTGAATACCATCTTTGAAGAAATCACAGGTGCCATGGCGCAGGGTGATCGTGTTGAACTGCGCGGATTTGGCGCGTTTTCCGTGAAAAAACGTGATGCCCGCGTGGGTCGAAACCCTCGCACAGGGGAAACTGTTCATGTAGAAGACAAACACGTGCCGTTCTTCAAGACCGGCAAATTGCTTCGTGATCGTCTGAACGGGAATTCCTGATGCGCTATGTCCGCTACCTTTGTATCGCTATTTTTGCAGTGGCATTGATCGCCGTCGCTTTGGCCAACCGGTCTATGGTGTCGCTCAAGCTGCTGCCAACTGAGGTGTCGGGCTTTTTCGCTGTGAACCCTGAAATGCAGGTGCCGTTGTTCATCGTCATTCTGGGCAGCATCATCGCAGGCCTTTTGGTTGGTTTCGTCTGGGAATGGATTCGCGAATTCAATCAACGTGCCGAAGCCGCGCGTCAGGCCCGTGAAATGCGTCGCCTTCAGCGTGAAATCGCGCGCCTCAAGGGCGAAAAATACGAAGGGCAGGACGAAGTTCTGGCCTTGCTGGACCAAGCAGGCTGATCTGACGGTCGCTGCGACCCGAGGGAAACCCATGTCGATGAATGTACATGTAAAGGTCTGCGGTTTGCGCAGCGCCGCTGATATTGCAGCGGCAGTGGCTGCGAATGCCCGCTATGTCGGGTTCGTCTTTTTCAAAAAATCCCCCCGCAACGTCAGCTTTGACGAAGCCGCAGCGCTGGCGCTTGAGGTGCCGGGCGGCATTTGCAAGGTCGCCCTGACGGTGGATGCCGATGATGCGTTTCTGGATGCGCTGCTGGCCGCTGTGCCGATCGACATGTTGCAACTGCATGGCCATGAAACCCCCGAGCGGGTGCGCGAGGTCAAGGCGCGCTATGGGCTGCCGGTGATGAAGGCCGTGGGCGTTGCAGATGCGGATGATCTGGCGCAGCTTGACGCCTATATGCAGGTGGCGGACCAGATCTTGGTTGATGCAAAGCCCCCCAAAGGGGCCGATCTGCCCGGTGGCAACGGGCTGGCCTTTGACTGGCGTCTGATTGCCGGGCGCAGCTGGTCCAAACCGTGGATGCTGGCCGGTGGGCTGACCCCCGCAAACGTGGCCGAGGCGGTGCGCATGACCGGCGCGCGTCAGGTTGATGTGTCATCGGGGGTGGAATCAGCGCCGGGCATCAAGGACGCAGAGTTGATCGCGGGCTTTGGCCAGGCGGCACAAAAGCCCGCGAAAACCTAGATTTCGATAGGGTCGGATTTGGCCAAGGCGTCAAACCGCATCAGCGATGCAATGAGCGCCGGCATTTTATCCAGATAGATCATGTTGGGACCATCTGACGGTGCGTTGTCGGGGTCTTCGTGGGTTTCAATAAACACCGCACCCACACCAATCGCAACCGCTGCGCGGGCCATAACGGGGGCGAATTGACGTTGCCCGCCGCTGGAACCGCCCATGCCGCCGGGCTGTTGCACCGAATGGGTCGCGTCCATCACCACAGGGTATCCTGTCGCTGCCATCTGTGGCAGGCTGCGCATGTCGGCCACCAAAGTGTTATAGCCAAAGGACGTACCGCGTTCGGTCAGCAGGATGCGTTTGTTGCCGGTGGATTCGATCTTGGACACCACATTGGGCATGTCCCACGGGGCCAGAAACTGGCCTTTCTTGACGTTCACCACTTTGCCGGTGTTGCCAGCGGCCAGCAGCATATCGGTCTGGCGGCACAGGAAAGCCGGGATTTGCAGGATATCGACGGCTTCGGCTGCGACGGCACATTGGGCTTCGGTGTGGACATCGGTCAGAACCGGCACGCCAATGGCCTTGCCCACCGATTGCAGCACGCGCAAACCTTCGTCGATGCCCAAACCACGTTTGCCGCCTAGCGAGGTGCGGTTGGCCTTGTCATAGCTTGCCTTGAATACAAACTGCGCCCCCACGGCATCACAGGCTTCTTTCATCTGGCCTGCGATCATCTGCGCATGGGTTTCGCTTTCCAGCTGGCAGGGGCCGGCGATTACGGTCAACGGGCGATCATTCCCGATGACGACATTGCCCACAGTGACTTGGATCATTTTGTTACCTGTTCCTTAAGGATCGACGCGGTCAGCGACAGCATCAGGTAGATGCCCGCAAAGATCAGGAATGTCAAAATCGTGTTCTCGAACTTGCGCGGATAGGAGGCGGATTGCGAGGCAACGGGCTGCACGGCGATGGTCAGGTACCGGACCTGCCGTTGTGCTTCGGTGCGGGCCTGTTCCATCTGGGTCTGTGACGATTGCAGCGCCATGTCAGCCGCCGCAAGGTCGGCCTGTGCCAGTTGCAGGCTGACCGCTTGTTGCGCCAGTGAATTGGTGCCTTCGGTGGCGCTGTTCATGCGTTCGTTCAGGCGATCAAGCTGCACGCCGATCCGGCGCACGTCGCCCTGAACACCGTCCACCTTGGCACGGTTCGGGCGCGGGTTGTCCAAAAGCGCCGCCAGCTCGAGCTCTTTTTCCAGCAGCAGGGTTTCGTAATTGCTGATCTGGGCACGGATCGACGCGATCACGGCTTCGGGGTCGACACCGTTTTCGACCTGCAGCTTGATCAGCGCCTCTTGGGCGTCGCGGCGCTGTTTTACGGTTTGCTCATAGGCCGTGCGCGCATCGCGCATCCCGTCTTCGCGTTTTTGCTGGGACAGACCGTTCACCCGCTCTTCGGCGTAGTCCAGCAGATGTTCGGAAAATACAGCGGCGACTTTGGGGTCGGCGGCGATCACTTCCATACGGATCATGCCTTCGGTCGGATCATAGCCGATTTTGACGTTCTTTTTATAGAACTTATACGCCTCTTCGTTCGAGGCATCGGGGTCCATGCGCTGGATCGGGTCAATACCGGGCTGTGAGAAATGCGACACAAACCCGACATCCTTGTCGAGGCGCAGCATCGCATCCTTGGACTGCAAATAGCTTTGCGTGGCGATACTGTCGGCCGAGTTTGCAAATTGCGTGGGCAGCAAGCCGCCCAAGGGACCAAGCCCGCCGCTGCCTTCGTTCTGGATGATCAGAAACTGGCTGTCGGTGGCATACATCGGCGTTGCGATGTTGTAGAAATAATAGCCCCCCATGATGGTGGGCAAGCCGACAAAAAACAACAGACGCACCATAAGCAGCGCCATCTTGCGGCGGCGGCGGCGGGTGATGTCGGCCTGAATAACCGAGATTTCGCGCATCCGGCGTTCCATCGGATTAATGTCGGTCGAGGGCATGTTCCTGCCGCCTGCGGGCACGGTTTGCGGCAATTGTACGCGGCCTTGCGGGGCATCATTGGGGGCTGCGCCACTGCCGCCCTGGGGAACCACCAGTTCAAGCATGTTGGAGCGTTGAAACGGGTCGATCCCTTCGGCGCGCAACAGGCGCACGGCATCAAAGTCGGATGTCGGGGCAAGCCCGTGTTTCTGGGCCACACGGCGGGCCATGCGCAATTGGCGACCCGTCAGACCTTCGCGGCGGATCGCATCCATATCCTGTTCACCGCTGACTTCGCTCGCGGATGCAACCTCGCCGTCCCGCGGCGGGGGTGCCGGTGCCGGACCGGCTGCGGGTGCGCGTGATGGTGCTGCGGGGGCGCGTGATGGTGCTGTGGGTGCAACCGGGCGTGCCGGTGCCGCGGCTGGTGGGGGTGTTTCTTGCGTTCTTACCGCTTGCGGGCGGGCAGGGGGGTGCACAGGCTCAGGCCCCGAAGGCCTGCGCGGTTCGACAGGTGCCTCGGCTGTCACCGGCTGCTTTGCTTCTACGGGCGCTGCAACTGGCGTATTACGCTTGATGCGAAATTTTCTAGCTTTTGGTTTCGTAGTCATAAACCTGCTTAGCCTCTTCCAGCGTGTCGAATAAATGCAGCTTCCCGCCCAGCAAGACACCTGCGGAACGGGCATATTGCTCAAGCGTCTCGGCTTGGTGCGATACGATAATGATCGTGGTGGTGCGCAACCGTTCTTTCAGGATTTCGCCTGCTTTGCGGTTGAATTCAACATCCGTTGTGGTCGGCATGCCTTCGTCGATCAGATAGATGTCGAAATCCAGTGCCAGCAACAGCGCAAATGAAAAACGCCCGCGCATACCGGCTGAATATGTGCCCAGGGGTTGATCGAAATATTCGCCCAACCCGCACAGCCAGCGGCAAAAGCTTTCGACATAGTCGGGGTCCAGCCCATAGAGCCGCGCAATATAGCGCGCGTTTTCCATCGCCGAGACCTTGCTGACCACGCCGCCCATGAACCCCAGCGGAAAGCTGATGTTGCAGTTGCGCCGGATCTCGCCTTCGTCGGGCAGTTCCAGCCCGGCCATCATATTGATCAGCGTCGATTTGCCGGTGCCGTTTGGTGCCATGATGCCCAATGAATTCCCCAGCTCCACACGAAAGGACACATGGTCAAGAATGACCTTGTGTTGCGTGCCCGTCCAAAAGGACTTGGATACATTGTCGAATTCCAGCATGACTGCTCCGGTTGCGCTGTTCTATGTCGGTTCCTCCTTTTTTATTGGAGGTATAGCTACCAACTATCTGGCGAATTAGACCATATTATGTCCGATCCTGAAACAGAAGTACAACACCGACTAGGGGTGCCGCCCAACAGAATTGCGTCTGTCTTGGCCGCTATGGCAAGGGCGGGGGGGTATTTTGCGTCGAAATGATTGTTTCCAATCAGTGCCCAATAACCACGGGTTGTATGCATTGATTGGCCTTTGTCTCAAGCTCGAGGGTGATGTGATGCAGATCAAAGGCCTCTTTCAGCTGTGATTTAAGGGCGCTTCGCAGGGCGCTGGCATCGGTGTCAGCGGTTGCAACCACATGTGCATCCAGCGCGTTGCCATGTTCTTGCAGCATCCAGAGGTGAACGTGATGCACATCCGCGACGCCGGGAATTGACCGCATCGCCGCAATTACATCCTCGGTTTTGATCCCCAAGGGGCGGCCCAACATCAAAATGCGCGTCACATGAGGCAGCTCGGTTGCCGATTGCCACAGAATATAGCCCGCGATCATCAGCGTCACCAACGGGTCGACCCATGTCCAGCCGAACAGCAAGACCAGCGTGCCCGCGATGATCACGGCGACAGACCCAAGGGCATCGGCCACATTGTGCAAGAACGCGGCGCGGATGTTGATGCTGGTTTTTGACGCCCGATAGGTCAGTGCGGCAGTCCCCAGATCAACCAGCAGGGCAAATCCGGCCACCGCAACAATGATCCAGCCCGCAACCGGTTCAGGCGTGGCAAAGCGCATCACGGCCTCATAGACCAGATACAGCCCGATCACGATCAAGGTGCTATAGTTGATCAGGGCGGCCACGGGCTCGATCCGGCCATAGCCAAAGGTCATGTCGGCATTGGCCGGAAGGCGGGCGATTTTGCGGGCCCCAAAGGCAATGATCAACGCGATGGCATCGCTGAAGTTATGCAACGCATCCGCAATCAGGGACAGGCTGCCCGAGATCACGCCGCCGATAATTTGCGCCACGGTCAGGCCAAGGTTGATCGCAACAGCCGCTGCGATCTTGCCATCGCCTGCGGCAGGGTCAACGTGATGATGATGATGCGCGTGGGGCATGCGGTGCTTTCTATGGGTGGGGATGGTCAGGGCAGGGGGCATCCGCGTCGGCGCAGCATTCGGTCAACAAAAACTGCGACATGTCATGGACAGCTTGGTGTGCAACGGCGGCACAGATGATGTTGCGCCCTTGTTTTTGCTGCTGCACCAAATCGGCGGCGACCAATAGTTTTACATGGTGGGTCAGGGTCGATCCGGTGATGGCCGATCTTTCGCCCAAGCTGCCGATCGTCAGACCCTGTGGCCCTGCACGCACAAGGATGCGCAGAACGTGCAGACGTTGTTCGGACCCCAACGCAGCAAAGCGCGCGGCAGCAAGGGGCAGGTCTGCGGGCAGTGGTGAAATCATTTCCATGTTTCTAGAAATATCGAAACGAATGGCAGCGTCAAGTTTCATTTCGATAAGTTTCGAAATGATTGCGCCCCCGCCTGATTGAAACCTGCGCCTGCGCTGCTATCTCGGGATCATGACAGACATCCGACCAGATTTGCGCGCCTGCACGCTTTGCGCCGACCGCTTTGCCCGAACGGCAACGGCCCATCGCCCCAATCCGGTGGTCTGGTTTCAGCCCGGTGCGCGCCTGTTGATCGCGTCACAGGCACCGGGGTTGCGGGTGCACGAGGCAAATACGCCGTTCTGGGATG